>Ga0172379_10000059_pt1 | contig 276933 bp, 284 predicted proteins | sample GrowelOW334metaG_FD_119756 | JGI IMG/M metagenome (GOLD analysis project Ga0172379, IMG submission 119756) | Groundwater microbial communities from an aquifer near a municipal landfill in Southern Ontario, Canada - Groundwater well OW334 metaG | ecosystem: Environmental > Aquatic > Deep... | reverse complement strand
CTGACGACGTCCGGTCCGACTTCTGACAAAACGTCCTCTTGAACGTCGCTGACGACGTCCGGTCCGACTTCTGACAAAACGTCCTCTTGAACGTCTGGATTTAGGTGGTCAACATCGACATCTTTGGCGTTTTCTTCAATAACATCAGGCAAACCGGCGTCTTTGTCCGCGATCGCGGAGAGCCGTTCTTTTTCTTTCGCTCCCATCTCGGCAATATTCGCGCAGCCGAAAACCGTGGAGAGCGCCAAAGCGGAAGCCACAAATAAGGGCCTGCTCTCCTTAACCACTCTTGTCCGCGCCGCCAATCTATTTTCAACGGTCAGCGGTCTGATAGCGGGCGTTCGATTGATTCTTACTTCTCTGCTCATAAAGCCTCCCATTACTTAACCGATCCCGGCATCGGGGTCACGTTCGCTCTTTCGATCGACGACTCAACAACCTTTAGATCGGCAATGAACTGATCGACGTTAAGATAGCGCTCCTGTTTTTTGTACATAAGCGCTTTTTGCAGGACCCCCCGGAGATTGCCTAAAACATCCCGCATGACTCTCCGGTTTAATTCCGGGACCAGCGGGGCGACATCGGGAATTTTCGAATTGGTAATCGCGTCAATGTAGCGGTGAATATATTCCCCGTAACTTTCTTCAGTCCCCGTCGCTAAATTGACGCTGGAGGGAAAAGGCGGCTGGCCGGTCAATAAATTATAATAAAGGACCCCCAAGGCATAGATATCGGTCCGGTTATCGACCGGTCCCATGTGCGGAAAATGTTGTTCCGGCGCCATGTATTCCGGCGTCCCGAAAACCGCTCCGGTCTGGGTCATCCGGTGCTCCGCTTTGGTGTCTTTGGCGATCCCGAAATCGATCAGTTTGATCGTGCCGTTTCTGGCCAGCAGAATGTTGTCCGGTTTAATGTCCCGGTGGTAAATCCCGACCTGGTGAACCGCCTTAAACACTTCAGCGATCTCGATCATCATCCTGGTCGCTTCCAACGGATGGACCTGTTTGAATTTTCCCAGCAAGTCGGCCAAGCTAGCGCCGCCGACGAATTCCATGCTGTAGAACGGTATCCCGCTCAATTCCCCCTGACCGAAACAGGTCACGACATTGGAGTGATTGAACCGCATCAGCATTTCAGACTCTCTTATGAACCGGTCTCTTGACTCTTTGTCCAGATATTTGGCCAGTTTGAAAATTTCCAGCCGGTTCCCCTGGCTAAGATTGACCGCCAAACGAACAGTGGCACAACCCCCCTCGCCATAGGCTTCGGAAATCAGGTAGGTTTGAACGATTTTTCGACCGTTAAATTTGATTTCAATGTCTTTGATCATCCAACGCTCCCGATCGGAAGCGTTGATATTGCCGACCTCCATCGTCGCCAGTTTGATCTGCCGGCGCATCGAGCGCATCGCCAGAAGCGCGGCGGCCAAGCCGCCGGAAACGGAAAGAGCAAGCGATTCCGGGTGTACATCGAAGCGGTTGAAGGAGGCGGCCCGGTCGGCCGCTCCGGCGGCAACCCCGGCGGCGGCGATCATCCCGACCTTCATTGCTTTACTTAATTTCGGATAGCTCTGGGTAAACCGGCCGATCCCGGCCAGGACCCGACTGCTCGTCGCGACCATTATTTGGCCTCCGGTAACGGGGCAGTGGAATAAGGGATGAAAGGCAGACCGGCCGGCGGCAAAGCGCCGAAGCCAACCACAACCGCGCCGGTAACGGCGGTTCACTTTCCATCTCCATTCTTGACCTGCTCCCCGCCGACGGAAGGATAAAGATAGAAATTCCCCAGCTTAATCCGCCCAACCAGCGAACCGCCGGTCCTAACCGTTTCAGAATCGTTTTGGATGAAGAGCGCCGGGCCGACGCCAAAAGTCGTCCCAAGGAAATAGCGGGCCTGCAGCAGGCTCGCGACTTTGGTGTAATCAAAGCGGGCCGCTCCGTCATGATTCCCGGACTGAAACCCGAGACCGGCATAGCCGCCAAACATCGTCGCTTCGCTAAGTTTGTCGTACCCGACAATCCCGCCAAAGAACGGCCTGATCGGCCCGAATTTTAAGGCTGCGCCGGGTTCAACGACCGCCCGGACCTGCGAATTACCATCCAAACTGCCGTAGAAAACCGATTCCGTAAAAGTGACCGCCAGCTTATCGGAGACATTATAGACCAACCGGCCGGCATTGGTCAGCCCGATCCGGCTGGGGTTCCGGGATTCAATGTTCCGGTCCGGCGCCCCGTTATAAAAATTATAATAACCGGCCTGCACAAAAAGCTTAAGCCGTTCCCCATTCAATTGGAAAGTTCCCCGCGCGTCATCGCTCCCTTCCTTGGTGTTTGAAGTCGTAACCAATTGGCCGCGATAATCGGCCTGGAGAGCGGTCGTGGAACTAAGCTTATACCGGGCCGAACCGCCGGCCAGGCCAAGCGCTCCGCCATTATCGCCGGAAACGTAACCTAGTCCGCCGATAAGCCGATAGTCAAAAGCCGGAGCCGGCTCTGTCCGCCGAGCCTTGGGCCTCGATCCATCAACCGACGGCAGGGGCGTTTTTGGGATTGTTTGCGCCGGCTGATCGATCATCTTGAGCCCCTGACAAGTCTCGCTCAAACGAGCATTGACCAGCCCAATCGTTATTTCCCCTTCGATCTTTCGTTGTAATCTGGCATTAAGCCGCTGGGCCAGTTCCCGCAGCGAATCGACTAAGCGGGTCATGTTGGGACTGCGGAGCCGTTCGGTATCCCGGGAAAGGACCAGCTCCAGGTTCTGGCTTTCCGGCGAAAGTTTGTCCCTAAGCTTGGTATAGATTTCTCTTGTTGAGACCATTGTCTCTAATAATTTTTCCAGATTCGCCGCGTCCTCTTTAAGTTTTTCTTGTTTAGTTTGGGGCATTTTTTTGAGCGCCGCGATGGTCTCTCTGATCGTGTTGATCCTCTTCTCAAATGGATCGGCGTCCGTCGCCGCCCGCGCTTTCTCCAGGAACAACATCCCGACTTCACTGGAAAAATTAATGCTGTTGACGGTCTGGTTCATCTGCTCGATCCTGTCGATCATCCCGACGATCCCTCTCATGTCCGACAGATAGAGAACTTCTTTTTCGGCTTGAGCCGCTTTTTGCTGATCAAGCCGCTGAACATGATAACTACTGCAGATTGCTTGTATGTCCATTTTTATTCTCCTACGCACCGTCCGCCCTTGGGGACTTGTCCAAGGGGGCACTTGATGTCGTTCCTGGGATTGTTTCGTCCCGAGCTTCGCGGCGGCACGGTCGGGACAGGAGCCGCGGTTACGGGCGGTAGTGACAGCGGCTGTTCAGTGGAAACGGAACTGGACGAAGCGGCCGGCGGAACAATCAATTTTTTTGGCTCGGGAGCCAAAGAACAAGCCGGCAAACTTGAATCATCAAGAACAACTACTTTGGTCAAATATTGACGAAGCAGCGGCCAATACCGGTTATCTCTAACTAAAATATCAAGGGGATTAACAAACCCCTTGGCCGCGAGTTCTTTCTCATAAGCCAAAGCTTGTTCGGTCGTTGCCGGCTGGTCGCACTTATTCCTCAAAATATAAGTCGCGAAAGCTCTTATAGTGGTCGTAAAATCGATTGGTATAATTCTATCCGCCATATCATTCCCCGCATATTCCTCGGCCGATAGAGCGGGAAATTTCACTTGAATTTATAAAAAAAGGACCCCGGTTAACCGGGGTCCTTACATTTATATGTGATGAAAGAGGCTATTTTGTGCCGAATTTAGTCAAATAAACAGCTCCCAGACCGCAAAGGCAGGCAACAAATTTAATAAAAAATCCGATGAAGGGGAGCAAGCCAACCAGAAAAAGTAAGCTTACCCCGGTCAAGGTTTCGACCATCATCGATTTGTTATAGATCCTGAAAGCGTTGAGCGTTTTCTTTCCCAGGAGGTGGCCGGCGCCAAAGTAGCCAAAAAAGGCGGCCGCCGCCATCAGCAGGACCCAGATCGGGATCAGCATTATGCCGATCAGGGAGATCGCGAGCACAATGGTGATCGGCAGAAAAAGAAGGAGGATCAACAAGCCGTAAAGAAAACTGCGCAGTAAGCCCTCTTCGATCGCGCCCGAAACCTTGCCCAGCTGGGAGATAAAGAGCGAAACCATAATCATGGTCAAGACGATAAAGCCAATAAAGGAAAGCAGTTTAAAAAGGACCAGCCCTTTCAAGATCCCGCCGTTGACAAAAAAGGTCATCGCCGAAGCAACCCCGGGAGCGGCGATCTCGATTGAGTTGCCGCGGACGATAGCGCCTGGCTCCTTCACGACTACGCCGCCGACCGCGACCGCGTCACCAACCACTTTCCCCGTCTCTTTCATAAAAACATTACCGCCGACCGCGACCGCGTCACCGGCGACTTTCCCGTAGACGGTAACATTGCCGCCGACGGAAACGGCATCCTTAACTTCGGCCCCCATTGGGACAACAACGCTGGAGCCGACTTTAACCAACGAGGAATCGTTTTTTCCAAGTTCTTTGATGACCGCAAAACATGAGGTTGCGAGCAGAACGATCGCGAGCAGGGCAAAAATCCTCTTTTTCATTGAGAAACCTCCTGGGTTTTATAGGGATTTTAATCGTTTGAATTATATTCCCCGGCCTCTAAAAAGTCAACCCGATCGCCGGCGGCTTTTTCTCTTAATTGGCGAGTATTTAACAATTCTTTCCCGTAGCCATGACCAGCGCAGCCAGGTCTGCAGTTCTTTCGCGCTCATCCTGATCTCCCGGACCTGATTGACCGGCAATTGATAGATGACCTTATACATCAGCGGCTCCCTCCTCTGCGATCAAGCGCCCGGTATTGAGTCGCTTCCGCGATATGTTCGGTCTTGATTACTGTTGCTCCCTCCAGGTCAGAGATGGTTCGGGCGACTTTCAGGATCCGATCATAAGAGCGGGCGCTTAAGCCAAGGTGGAGAATCGCCGCTTTTAGGAGCGTTTCCGCTTCCTTTTCCAGCCGGCAATGTTCACGCAACTGCCGGGAGGTCATCCTGGCGTTGCTAAAAGTCAAACTTCCGCTAAAGCGTTCTTTTTGTCGATCGCGAGCGGCAATTACCCGTTCCCTGATCACTCGCGAGCTCTCCCCGTCCGGTTGAGCGGTCAACTCCTCTCTGGTCAGCCTGGGGATCTCGACTTGCAGATCGATCCGGTCCAGCAGCGGACCGGAAAGCTTTGCCCAGTAGTTTTGGGTTTTAAGGGGGGAACAAACGCACGGCTTTACCGGATCGAGATAATTGCCGCAAGGGCAAGGGTTCATCGCCGCGACCAGCATAAAAGCGGCCGGATAAGTTAGGGTCGCTTGCGCTCGGGAAATGGTGACTTGTCCATCCTCCAAGGGCTGGCGCAAGACTTCCAAGACCCGCCGCTCAAACTCGGCAAATTCATCCAGGAACAAGACCCCGTAATGAGCCAGAGAAACTTCGCCCGGCCGGGGAATCCGTCCGCCCCCGATAATTCCGACATCGGAGGTCGTATGGTGAGGGGAACGAAACGGACGCCGGGTAATCAGCGGCTTTTTAGTATCGAGTAGTCCGGCAACCGAATAGAGGGTCGCAACTTCCAACGCTTCTTCAATAGTAAAGGGCGGCAGAATGCCGGGCAGCCGCCTGGCCAGCATCGTCTTTCCCGAACCAGGTGAACCAACCAATAAAATGTTGTGCCCTCCAGCCGCCGCCACTTCCAGCGCCCGCTTCCCGTGGCTCTGACCCTTGATATCGAAAAAGTCGAGCTCGTCGGCCTCGTTCCTGTTTAATAAGGTTTTGCCGTCAAAATGATGCGGCGCTAACGGCCGCTCGCCGTTGAGGTGGTCGATCGCTTCCCGTAAATTAGCGGCCGCAAACACTTCCACCCCTTCAACCAGCGCCGCCTCGTCCGCATTCTCCCGGGAAATCAAGATCCGCCGCCAGCCACTTCTCTTGGCCGCCAGACAGATCGGCAGGATTCCGTTGACCCGACGAACGGTCCCATCAAGCGATAATTCACCCAAGATTATATAGTCGCTAATGTCTTCTTTTATTAACCCGGCCAGCGCCAGCATTCCCAGGGCGATCGGCAGATCATACATTGGGCCCTCTTTTCTGATATCGGCCGGCGCCAGATTGATGATGAAATAACCGGGCGGGAATTCAAAACCGGAATTTAAGATCGCCGATCTGACCCGATCGCGGGATTCTTTTACCGAAGCATCCGGCAGGCCGACAATCGTTTGTCCGGGCAAGCCTTTCTGCGAATTGAGCTCAACTTCCACAAAGATAGCATCTAACCCATTGACCGCCGCCGAAACAACTTTGGTTAGCATCCGGAAACCTCAAACGCATTCTCCAGGTGGTCAATGATCGGCCCTCCCCCCTGATGACGAGTTATCGTCAAAACATCAAAGCGGCAGTTGAGATCCTTGATTCGATTGACAAAAAGGTAATAACGGGCGGCATGAATAAGGCTTTCTTTTTTACTTTTACTAATAGCGGAGGCTGGGGAGCGATAATTGTTAAATGAATAGTTTTTTACTTCAACAAAGACTAAATAATCACCGCTTCGCGCGATAAGATCGATCTCTCCTTGGTGAGAGCGGAAGTTCCTCGCGATGATCGAATAGCCTTTTACCCGCAGATACTGTTCCGCTGTCTGCTCCCCGCTAACACCAAGCAAATAACTTCTCATTGCCATAATGGGGAAAGTTAAGCAATCTTATTGCCACAAAAAATCCCCCCATCTTCCGGTTATTGAAGATGGGGGGAACTTGTTAATTTACTGCATCGTAAAGATGCTGGCCCGTGGAAAAACGGATAACATTACGAGCCGGGATGGTCAATTTTTTCCCGGTTTGCGGATTGCGTCCGGGGCGGGCTTTGCGGCGAAGCTTCTTCCAGGTTCCGAAACCAACCAAGCGGACATCCTGTCCTTTTTTCAATGAGCCTTCGATAGCGTTAAAGGTCGTGTCGAGGATGTTCATGATCTTAGCTTTCGGCAATTTTGTTTGTTTGGAAACGTAGGCGCAGAGATCTTGTTTATTCATTCACTTCACCTCCTCTCTTCGTTGATTGACATGGATTATAGCAACGCGGTTGTTTGTGTGTCAAGCAAATCAAAGGCTTCTGGCCACCGGCCCAAAAGAGCGGCGATGGATCGGACAGGCCCCGTGGGCGGCAATCAGCGCTAAGTGTTCCCTGGTCCCATAACCTTTGTGGCGCAAAAAATTATACTGCGGATATTTAGCGTGATATTTTACCATCAGCCGGTCCCGGGTAACCTTGGCAATTATAGAGGCCGCGGCAATTGATGGCGAGATCGCGTCGCCCCCGTTGATCCCGCGCATCGGAATGCTGACCTTTAAGCGATAGCGTTCGCCATCAACCAGTAAATACTCCGGCCGGATCTTAAGCGCGGCAATCGCCTTTTCCATCGCCAAACAATTGGCTCGGCCGACATTTATTCGATCAATTACGATGTGGCTAACCGCGGCAATCCCAATTCCCAGCGCAATAATGTTAATTTGGTCGAATAATACGTCCCGATGCCGCGCGGTCAATTGCTTGGAATCGTTCAGGCCGGGAAGATGATAGTTAGCAGGAAGAATAACCGCGGCGGCGACCAGCGGACCGGCCAAGGGGCCTCGTCCGGCCTCATCAATGCCGGCTATCAGCCTGAAGCCCTGGCAGGCAAGACGTTTTTCGTGTAGCGATGAGAGCATTAATTATCGGATTAGGCCAATTTTATTCAAGGGCCAAATCAACAGGAAAGCCTGCCCAATCAGGTTCCTCTTGGGTAAGCTTTGCCAGTAACGACTGTCATATGAATTCGGACGATTATCCCCCATGACAAAATATCTGTCGTTGGGGATAGTAATCGGGCCAAATGTCGCCGGCATGTCGCTTAGGTTGTTGTATTCATTGTTAAGGGGGTGGGTTTCAGCCAAAGGCTTGTCGTTAATGTAAACGACCCCTTTTTTCAACTCCAGCTTTTCCCCCGGAAGGCCAATAAGCCTTTTGATCAGATCTTTTTTATCAACACTGATTTCTGGAACAGAACGGAAGACAACAATATCAAACCGTTGCGGCGGACGGAAATGGTAAATTACTTTATTGACTGCTATCCGATCGGAAATCGCCAGGCCGGGAAGCATCGATTCCGAAGGGATCCAAAAGACTTGCAGAAAAAAGGCCCTGATGACCAAGGCCAGCAGGAGCGCGACAATGATCGTTTCAGCCCAGTCAAAAACCCAATTAAGCTTGGGCACTTTCCGGTCCTTCAGCGACTCCTTCATCAACCCGGATAGCGCGGCTGCCGATCCTCTTTCTTAAATAATAAAGCTTGGCCCGGCGGGTTTTTCCGCTCCGCAACAGGTCAACATGGTCGATCTTCGGTGAGTTGATCGGGAAAGTTCTTTCCACGCCAACACCTTGAACGATCTTTCGGACGGTAAAGTTCTTACGGGCGCCGACGCCGGAAAGCTTCAGGACGATCCCTTCAAAACCCTGGACCCGTTCCTTGCCCCCTTCGATGATCTTGGAGAAAACCTTAACGGTATCCCCCACTTTGAAATTCTTGATTTTCCTTTTTGTTCCCTCTTCGATCTCTTTAATCACTGACATCCCTAACATATTTTCTCTCCTTTTTGCCGGTCGCCGGCTATGAGCCAAGCAACCTATCTAATATTATAGCAACCGCCGACCGAACTGACAAATGATTGTACTCTGTCGGTCCGACGATCGGATCAAGCACCCCGTCAACTTTCTCAAAAACCTCGTCCGCCATTCCCCAACCGGTGCCAAATAAAAGCAGGTAGACCCCGTCGCCCTCTTTTAGGTCGCGCCGCAATTGCTCGAATTTTACCGTTCCTCTCGGCTTGGCGGAGGTCGCGATCACCTTCGGCCTTTGGTCTTCGGCTTCAGTTATTTCGGCAATGACCGAATCTAAAGTATCGGTTATCCTGATCAGCTTGAAAGCTTCGGCCCGGGTCCAGTTAAACTCCTGGGCCCCCTCGTCCAGCCAAAAGTCATGTATTCTCTGGGCAAAATTCCTTTGCGTCGGCATAGGATTGACCACAAAATACTTTTTAATCCCGAAGGTCACGGACGACCTGGCAATATCGTGCAGATCAAAACCGGTAATACAGGTCGTCACGATATCCCGGCGCTTGTTATAGATCGGGTGGTGCAACAAGGCCAGATACAAGACGCTCATTTTAATTCCTCAACGATCTCGGTCAATAAGACCCGGTCATCGGCACTGATCTGAACTCCGGCCAATAGTTCGGGACGCCGAAAAAGGGTCTTGCTCAAGGCCTCTTTTCGACGCCAGCGCTCGATCTGGGCGTGATGGCCGGAAAGCAAAACCTCCGGCACCCGGTTCCCCTCGAATTCTTCCGGTTTGGTGTAACAGGGATGGTCCAACAAACCGGAATAGAAAGAATCCCCTTCGACCGAAGCGGCTTCTTTCACCACTCCCGGGATCTGCCGGGCCATCGAATCGATCAAAACCATGGCCGGAAGCTCGCCACCGGTCAAAACATAATCGCCGATCGAGATTTCCTCATCAATCAAGGCACCGATCCGGTTATCGATCCCTTCGTAATGCCCGCAGATCATGACCAAATGTTCCAAGCTGGCCAGCTCATTAACCTTCGCCTGGGTCAATTTAGTTCCAGTCGGACAGAACATGATCACCCGATCGACCGGATCATTTTTCAAGGATCTAATGGCCGCAGCCACAACATCAGCTTTCATGACCATGCCGGGACCGCCGCCATAAGGCGTGTCATCGGCAGTTTTGTGCTTGTCGCTGGTAAAATCGCGGATATCGACAGCCCGTAGATCTAAAAGCCCTTTGTCCCGGGCCTTTTGGATAAGGCTTTGACTCATCGGTCCCTGAAACATTTCAGGGAAAAGGGTCAGTACGTCGACACGCATTTAGGCGCCGCGGATCTCCTGGACGACTCCGTCTTTAACAATGATTTCGGCGCCACCAACTTTTTTGTAAAGATTATCGCCGACCCCGACATTGACCGGCCCTTCCAACGGGCCCTGGACGAATTCCGAACCAACCTGAAGCCGCTTGGCCTCTTCGATCTTCATCATTAAATCGGCTTTGGACGCCGACCGGCGGTTCCGTTCTTCATCAAGCTGGTGCTTGAAAGCGGCCGCTTTCTGCATCAACCCTTTCTTCTTAAGATCTTCCAAGTAAGCCTTGCTTTGTCCTTCCATCTGGCCCAATTGGCCTTCTAAATTAGCAATGGCCCTCTCTAATTCTTTGATCAAATTCTGTTTGAAGGCCTCGGTTACGATCGCTTTAACCATGACGACTCTTTTGAGCTCTATTCCTTCTGCCATTATAGTCCCCCTCGTTGTTTATCTTCGGTCATAATTTCAACAGTGACTTTCTTTTGCTGTTTCGCGGCGGCCGCTTTAACGATCGTCCTGATGGAATTAGCGATCCGACCTTCTCGGCCGATCACCTTGCCTGAATCTTCCGGCGCGGTCTTGACCTCAACTACCGTGGCCGAATGTCCTTCCGCTTCTTTTATTTCAACTTGTTCCGGCTTATCAACCAGAAATTTAACGATATACTCGACAAGCTCTTTCATCACTAGCCTCCTACGGCTGGAGCAGCGGCGGCCGCTTCTTGGGGAACTTCCTTCTTCGACTTGCGTTTCGGCAAACTAGCCAGGTCGATCGCCGGCATGATCCCGACCTTCCCCAGCAGAATCCTGACTTTTTCCGTTGGTTCCGCCCCTTTTTTTAACCATTCTTTAACTTTTTCGTCCTTTAAATTAGTGAAAATGGTTTCCTTGCCCGGCTGGTAATTACCAAGGATTTCGATCACCGTGCTGGACGAAGCCTTGCTCTCGTCCTGAACGACTAAACGATAGATCGGCCGGTTTTTGGTCCCTACTCTTTGTAATTTGATTTTTGCTGCCATTTTTATACCTCATTCCAAGTAAAATATAACTCTGCTCATCAAGCGCAAAGCCTTTGTTATTATAGCATGGAAAGGCGTTTTTGATAAGAGGAAAAATTGTCCTTTAACTCTTCGAGGCTGTCGCCGCCGAACTTTTCCAGGAAACCGTTGGCCACTTCCAGGGCAACCACCGCCTCGCCGACCACCGCCGCCGCCTCTACCGCACTGACATCGGAACGCTCAACAAAAGCCTTCGTTTTGCTTTTTGTGACCAGATCAACGGAATCAAGCGGGTTTTTCAGAGTTGAGATCGGCTTCATGGCGGCGCGGAGAACTATGGGCTCGCCATTGGTCACCCCGCCTTCCAGCCCTCCGGCATGATTGGTTTTATGATAAAAACCGCGGTCTTGCTCATGAAAGACCTCATCGTGGACTTTGGAGCCGGGCAAAGAAGCGGCGGCAAAGCCAAGGCCGACCTCCACCCCTTTGATCGCCGGGATAGCCATCAACGCGGCGGCTAATTTGCCGTCCATTCGCCTATCCCACTGGACATAACTTCCGATGCCGGCCGGAACTCCGCTAACGATCACTTCAAAAACGCCCCCTAAAGTGTCTCCGGCTTCCCGAGCCCGGTCAATCGCGGCTTTGATCGAGTCTTCCCCGGTCGTCCCGCCAACCTGAACCAGCCGGCTCTCCACTTTAATGGCAAACTGCGCCAGGAGTTTTTTGGCGATCGCTCCAACAGCAACACGCCCGGCCGTTTCCCTGGCGGAAGCGCGCTCGAGGATGTTGCGAATATCTTTTTGGTTATACTTAATGGCCCCCGCCAGATCGGCATGGCCGGGCCGGATCTGGGAGATCGGTTTAGCAAAAAACTCCGTGCTCTTGTTGCCGATGGAGAGGGCGATCGGGCTCCCGATGGTCAGGCCGTTCCTGATCCCGGAAAGGATTTGGGCGACATCCTTTTCTATCCCCATTCTCGCTCCACGCCCATACCCTCCCTGACGACGCCCTAAATCGACGCTCAAATCATCGGACGATAAAGGAAGATTGGCCGGGCAACCGTCGAGAACGGCGACCAAGGCCGGACCATGGGATTCACCAGCGGTCAAATAGCGCAACATGATGAAAGTATAGCACGCGGTTTAAGCATTGAACATATTTCATTCAAGTGCTAGACTTTCGACGTTATATTATTGGGGGGTGCCCTATGAGGAACAAAGATTTTAGTCCCGCCCTGCGGATTGCCGTTGTCTACGCGGCCTTCGGCATATATGGGTCGTCTCGACAGACTTTATCGCTCAACTGCTTTCCGGTTCGCGCCAACAATTATCGATTTTTCAAACTTACAAGGGGAGCCTGTTCGTTTTCTTCAGCGCCGTCACTCTCTTTCTGGTCGCTTTTCGGGAGATGCGGCTCCGGGGGAAAGCGGAATGGTCGCAGCTGAAAGCGGAAAGATATTTTCAGGACCTGTTCGAGAAATCAACCACTCCTTCCCTGATTTTTAAGGACGGTCATTTCATCAACGCTAATCCGACCGCGCTGAAAATGCTCGGACTAGAAAGCCTAAACGAACTTTTAAACAAGAATCCGGTCGACATTTCACCGGAAAAACAACCGGACGGCCAACTTTCAAAAGAAAAAAACATCCTGGAGATCAATCAAGCGACCACCAAGGGCTCGACCCGCTTTGAATGGATCCATCTTCGCCGGGACGGATCGACCTTCCCGGTCGAGGTCAATTTAACTTCCATCGGCACGCCGGATGGCAAGCTGATTTATGGCACCTGGACCGATATTTCCGAAAGGAAAAACAGGGAGGCGGAACTTAAAAAAAGCGAGGAAGCATACCGAACGCTGGCGGAAGATCTTCCCGGACTGGTTTTTCGCTGTCATCTGGAAAAAGGGCACGCAATGCAGCTCTTCAACAACATGCTGGCCCCGTTGACCGGCTACACGGAACAGGAATTAATGAAGGACGGCCTTTGCACGATCGAACCGATCATTCACCCCGACGACAAACAGATGGTCATGGATACGCTCAAAGAATCGGTCTATTACAACAAGCCGTTCCGGATCGAATACCGGATCATCCACAAGACCGGCCAAGTAAAGTACCTTAGCCACCGGGGGCGCCCGGTCTACGACGACCTGGGGAAGGCCCTTTATATCGACGGGGTCTTTTTTGACGTGACCGACAGCAAACAAGCGGACCAACGGCTGGCCGAGAACGAAGCTCGCTTTAAAACTCTTTTTGAGGTCTCGCCCAATCCGATCTTCATTGAATCGCTCGACGGCAAAATCATCGATTGCAACGCCGCCGCCGCCAAATTGTTCGGTTATACCAAGGACGAAATGCTCCGGCTTAACACGGCCGCGCTGGTCCCGCCTCAAGTCGCGGCCTCTTTTCCCGACCTGGTAAAAATGGTCCTGGAAAAAGGGGAATTTTTTACCGAAGCGCAAAACAAGAAAAAGAGCGGCGAACTTTTCCCGGCCGAGGTCTGGATCAAAGCGATCGAAGTAAACGGCCAAAAGATGGTCCTGGTCGCGGTCCAGGACGTTACCGGCCGGAAATTAACCGAAGGGAAAATGAAGGAAGAGCTGGAGATGCTCTCCCTGATCAGCAATACCGCCGCCGGACGGGAACTAAAAATGATCGAGATGGAAAAAGAAGTCAACGCTCTATTAAAAGAATTAGGAAAAGAGGCAAAATATAAATAAGGTTTGAGTCTGCCCCCCGCTTGCTTTATAATTGTCTCGTGGTTAAAATCGCCGAATTTCTTAACAATGTCGAGGCCGTGGACCAGGATTTTATCGGCACGATCGCCTTCCGCAATGAAGAGCTGACCCTTCCCGACGGCAGCAAGGTCGCGCTGGGGCTGGACGACGGCCATTGGGTCGTCGTCTATCAGGCAAAAAGCGGCGCACCGTTCGAGGTCCTCGATTATAACGTTCACGACCAAAAGATCTACGTCGAAAAAAAGATCGGCGGCGAAAAAGAACTGGCCCGCTTTCGGAAAATCGTGCGTTATTTTATGGACCACGCCCAGACCGCCGATCTGGTCACAATCTTGCCGCCGGAGGTTGCCTGATGAAGGACATTCACGGACTGGGAGCGTTCGGTATCGTCCCGCACTTGAGCGAGGACGCGCTTAAACAGGCCAGATTGGCCGGCATTAAAACACGTGCCGGGAAGATCGCTTATCTGACCGCCACCGGGAAGAGAACCGGCCAGCCGACGATCGAAGAAGGGATCTTGCCGGCTAAAGGGGCGCTTAAATGGATCGCCCAATCACTTGAGGAGGAAAACCAATGAGAAGCGACGCCTTGAAAAAACGGGCCCCGATCCGCGCCTTGATCCACGCCACCGGAGTTTCGCCGGAAGAAATGAGAAAGCCCTTCATTGGGCTGGCTTCGAGCTTTACTGACCTTGTCCCCGGCCACGTTGACATGCGCGCGCTGGAAAGAGTGATCGAAAAAGGGATCCACGCCGGCGGCGGCGTCTCTTTCACCTTCGGCCTGCCGGCTATTTGCGACGGGATCGCCATGGGGCACAAGGGAATGTATTATTCCCTCCCTTCGCGCGAACTGATCGCCGATACCATTGAATCGGTCGCCGAAGCGCATCAGCTCGATGGGCTGGTCCTGCTGACCGCTTGCGATAAGATCACCCCCGGCATGCTGATGGCGGCCGCCCGGCTCAATATCCCGACGATCCTGGTCACCGCCGGGCCGATGCTGACCGGTTGTTATAAAATGACCAGGCTCGACCTCGTCCACGACACTTTCGAAGCCGAAGCCGCTTTCAAGCAGGGAAAGATCACTAAAAAAGATCTCGAAGGGTTGACGCTAAACGCCTGCCCGGGCGCCGGTTCCTGTTCCGGGATGTTCACCGCCAACACGATGGCCTGTGCCGGGGAAGCGCTCGGCATGTCGCTCCCCTTCTGCGGGACCGCGCTAGCCGTTTCAGCCAAGAAAAAAATGATCGCTTACCAAAGCGGCCAGAGGATCGTCGAATTGGTCGAAAAGAATATCACCCCGCGCAAGATTATGAACCTGAAGGCTTTTACCAACGCGATCCGGATCGACATGGCGCTCGGCGGGTCAACGAACGCCGTATTGCACCTGACCGCGATCGCCAGGGAAGCCAGGATCAAACTGCCGCTCGAGCTTTTTGACGAGATCAGCAAAGCGACCCCGCATCTCACGAGCCTGCGCCCCAGCGGCAATCACTTCATGGAAGACTTCGAACACGCCGGCGGGGTCCCGGCGGCGATGCATGTTCTGCAAAAAGCGCTCCTTGATAATCCAACCGTCTCTGGTCTGACGATCAAGCAAATCGCCGCCGCCGGAGAAGTTTTCGACAAAGAGATCATCCGCTCAACCGCCAACCCCTATCACAAGGAAGGGAGCCTGGCGATCCTGAAAGGGAACCTCGCCCCGGAAGGCGGGGTGGTCAAACAAGCCGCCGTCGCCGCCAAAATGATGAAGTTCACCGGCAAAGCCAAGGTCTACGATTCCGAAGATGCCGCCCAGAAAGCGATCCTCGGCGGCAAAGTCAAATCGGGAGATGTCGTCGTGATCCGCTATGAGGGGCCCAAAGGGGGGCCGGGAATGAGAGAGATGCTTTACCCGACTTCGGCGATCGCGGGGATGGGCTTGTCCGAATCGGTCGCCCTGATTACCGACGGCCGATTTTCCGGCGGATCGCGCGGCCCCTGCATCGGCCACGTCTCTCCGGAAGCGGCGGCCGGCGGACCGATCGCCATCCTTAAAGACGGCGATATTATTGAGATCGATATTCCCAACCGGAAGTTGAACGTTAGATTAAGCGATACGGAGATCAATCTGCGGCTGCGGCAGTGGAAAGAACCGAAACCAAAGTTCGAAACCGGCTGGCTGGCCAGATATCAAAAGCTGGTTACTTCGGCGAGTACCGGGGCAGTTCTTAAGTAGATTTAAGAGTTGCTGTGCATCGGGACAACGGCGTAAGCGCCGGAAAGCGCCCTAAGAACGTGGAAAAACCTTAGATAGCTTTGCTGTAGTATTATCGCGCTGTGGGTAATTAAGACCTGAACTTCAAATTCATCTCTCTGCGCCCTGGTTCGAATGAGCTGCCGCCTTGCTTTTTCTAATTCCCCCATCATTATCTCCGGACTGCTTCCCTGCCTTGCTAATTCGGCAATTCGATCGCCCTGATCAGCAGGCTGGCGCTGCCAAACCTCTTCAAAAGCGGCCAGGCCGGTCTTTCTGTTGCTTAAGTCCCCGATCCTGGCGCTGACTTCAGTATGCAACTTTCTCTCCGCTGGATTGATCTTCATGCACAGCACGGTATAAAGCGCGATTTCCGCCAGGCGGTCAAAACTGCTGTCCAGGCTCTCTTCTTTCACCGCGTGGCCATTTACAAACACATGCATTAAGCCATCCAACACGGTTGCAAGCCTATATTTCCTGAAATACTCGTTGAACTGAAACTCGGCAGGCAAAAACTCCAGCGCTCTTTCGCACACTGCCAGCTCCCTTTTCGCCTTCTCGACACAACGAAACGCGTTTAACTCCGCTCCTTTTCCGGGCATCAGGCTGGTTAAACTTCTAACCCTTTCCTGAAAAATCCTCACCCTAGCCTCACTCCCGGGCAAAAAAGCGAAATTGTGCAGCGGCAAATTATGCTCGTTGCATCTTTTTGGATCGATCAAAATGAGGGTCAGCTCCTCCGCGAGGCGCGACAGGTGCCCTAAATTCTCTTCACGCCCCGACGAAATCGGCACAAAAACCTTTGGCGGCACAACTGCCAATGTCCGCCCCTTCGCCCCCAAAACAGGGACCAAAGTCGCGCCGGTGGTTTGATAAAAGGCCGCGCAAACTTTGCCGATCGCTTGAGGGAAGTCGAGCGGCGAAGCGGCCGCCGGCCGAGGGGCGACCCTGCTTAATCGGCTTAGATCAATTGAAATTTTAGGCAACTTGATTGACATACAAGTTAATATCAACCCTTTTTGGGAAAAATTTCACTTTACCAGGCTTAATTTTGAAATCGCCCATTTTCTATGCTAAAATTAGCGTATGGAAATCTCCGGCGCGCAAGCTTTATTGGAGTCGTTAAAACACGAAGGGGTCGAGATTATTTTCGGTTACCCCGGCGGAGTCGTCTTGCCGCTTTATGACGCCATGTATTCCTTTAAAGGGGTCAAACACGTCCTCGTTCGCCATGAACAGGGAGCCGCCCACGCCGCCGACGGCTATGCCCGGGCAACCGGCAAAGTCGGGGTTTGCCTGGCCACTTCCGGCCCCGGCGCCACCAACCTGATCACCGGTATCGCCAACGCTTACATGGACTCGATTCCGATGGTCGCCATCACCGGACAGGTTGCGACCCCTCTCCTCGGCCGTGATTCTTTCCAGGAAGCGGACTTGACCGGGATCACCATGCCGATCACCAAGCATAACTATCTCGTCAAAAAGACCGAGGACCTGCCGCGAATCATTAAAGAGGCGTTCTATATTGCCAGGACCGGTCGGCCCGGCCCGGTTTTAATCGATATTCCCAAAGATATCTTTGTCAATAAAATCAAATACAAATATCCGGACAAAATAGAGCTGGAAAGCTATAAGCCAACTTATGAAGGGCACCCTAAACAGATCGCTATGGCAGTCAAAGCAATCCAGGCGGCACAAAAAGCGGTCATCTATGCCGGCGGCGGGGTAGTCGCATCCGAGGCGGCCAAAGAACTGCGGGAATTGGCTGAAAAGTGCCATTTCCCGGTCACCACCACCTTGATGGGGATCGGCGGTTTTCCCGGGACCCACGAACTCTCCCTAGGCATGCTTGGGATGCACGGGACCGCTTACGCCAATTACGCCGTAACCGAATGCGATCTTTTAATTGCCGTCGGCGCCAGGTTTGACGATCGGGTCACCGGCCATATTGCCCGGTTCGCCCCCAACGCCAAGATCATCCATATCGATATCGATCCGGCCGAGATCGGCAAGAATGTCCGGGTCGACGTCCCGATCGTCGGCGACGTGAAAAACGTCCTGCAGGCGATCCTGACCAAACTTGGGGACAAAGAAAAGAACCAGGCCTGGCTTGACCAGATCAACGAATGGAAGGCCAAGTATCCTCTTTCTTACAAGAAAGAAGGGGGCTTGAAACCGCAGTTCATTCTGGAAGAACTTTACGCGCTGACCAAGGATCGGGAAACGATTATCGTCACCGAAGTCGGTCAACACCAGATGTGGGCCGCGATGTTTTATAAATACGACCAACCCCGGAACTGGATCTCCTCCGGCGGGTTGGGAACGATGGGCTTTGGCCTCCCAGCCGCCAATGGCGCCCAGTTCGGCAGGCCTAACGCGCTGGTGATCGACATTGCCGGCGACGGTTCGATCCAAATGAACATCCAGGAATTGACCACCGCGGTCAACCATCGCTTGCCGATCAAGATCTTTGTTTTCGACAACTGTTTTCTCGGCATGGTCCGCCAGTGGCAGGAACTGATCTACGATCGGCACTATTCCCACACCCAGCTCTGCAACAACCCCGATCTGGTGAAAGTCGCCGAAGCCTACGGCGCGGTCGGCTTCCGGGTCACCAAAGAAGAAGAGATCCGTCCGACCATTGAAAAAGCGTTCGCCATTAACGATCGCCCGGTCCTGATCGACTTTATCACGGCCAAAGAGGAAAACGTTTACCCCTTTGTGCCGCCCGGCCAGGCGATCAATGAAATGATTATTGACTAGAGGTAATTACATGAGACATATAATATCAGTTATTGTTGAGAATAAACCGGGGGTCCTGACCAGGGTCGCGGGGCTTTTCGCCCGCCGGGGCTTTAATATTGAAAGCCTGGCGGTCGGCACCACCGAAACCCCGGAAGTCTCCCGGATGACGATCGTCGCCGAAGGGGACGAACAGGATTTGGAACAGATCATCAAACAGCTTTATAAGCTGATCGATACCATGAAAGTTTTTGACCTGCCAGCCGATAAAGCGATCGAACGAGAGCTCGTTCTGATCAAGGTCGCGGCTAACGATAAGACCCGCCAGGAGATCACCCAGATCGTCGATATTTTCCGGGGGAAGATCGTCGACGTAGCCGAAACCTCGATGACCATCGAGATCGTCGGGGACGAGAACAAAGTGGCGGGCGCGGAAAAACTGCTCGCCAAATTCGGCGTCCGCGAACTTGTCCGGACCGGCGTCATCGGCCTCCTGCGCGGCAGCGCCGAGTAATTTAAACTATCTTGCCGTCCCTCATGACGACCCTCGAAGAACCGTCCGCGTCTATCAGGGTCAGCGTCGGGTGCCACATTAAATGATCACGATGGGTTTGTGAGGTATTCACTCCGCCAAACTCTTCGTTTCCTCCCGCCGCAAAATGGACCGTGCCGTATATTTTTTCATCGAACAGCATTTCGCCGGTTTGGGGGAAATCGGCCACGCCGATCCCCAGCTCGCCAATCACCGCCGCTTGGGGATCGTCCTTTTGCCAGATGGCATCCAGCAGCCTGGTTAAGAAAAGGTCTGTCCGCGACTGCCCTAAATATTCAATATTTTTAATTACCCCGTTGCGAAAGCCAAACCTAATCGGCGCCGCGGGGACGCCAAAGTCGCCGATCGTCCCGTCAACAATGGCAATCCCATTGGCCGAATCCTCAAGCGGGGCAAAATACGCTTCGCCCGGAGGCCAGTTCCCGAACGTGCCTGGTTTCTCAATTGTTAATTCGCAATGTAACGGCCGGTTCCCAATGCCTAACATCAAAGAGGTCCCCCGTTGAGTTTCAATCTTGACTGCTTTGGCCCCTTGGTAGGCTTCATTTAAGACTGCCATCCTTTGCGCCATAATGCCATAATCGACGTCCCACTGAAGGGCTTCGTCGGTTATGCCGGGAGAATGCATGACCCGGCTTTGTTGCCCAATCGGGATAAGATGACGAGGAATATCCTTCATTTTTTCGGCCAGCTTTCGGCCTATTTGATAGGATAAGAGTTGAATCCTAAAAGGTGTTTCGGGCTTGCCCTCTCTCGTTACCCCGCTGGTAAACGTATTAACAAACACATAAGGGCCACCTTCGGATACGCTGGCCAGCAAATTGTCGATCCCGCCATCCTCGAATCTGCGTTCTCCCAGATCAAAAGACCTGACTTCATGTCCCAAATCCTTCGCCGCTGAAATAAAAGCCGCCCCAACGGCAGCGCGAGGAGCGTCATGGGTCACATAAACCCGTTCCCCCGGTTTAACCTTTAAAGTATGTTGTAAGATCCCTCTCGCGCTCGCAGTCATCTTTGCCGTCGTTCCAATAATCATAAATTTCCTCCAATTTAAATATATTCAAAGACTTCGTCCTAACCATTATCATTGTCTTTCCGAAACAATTTCAGGTAATTTTAGGTAAGGCGGTTCGCTCTCTTTTTGCGCTATTTATCTCGCTATGTTATAATTAAACAACTTATTTTGAGATTTTATCTACGATTTGAGGAGGACAATTATGGCAAAAGTTTATTATGACCAGGACGCTGATCTTAACGTATTAAAGGGGAAAACGATCGCCGTTGTCGGCTACGGCTCGCAAGGACGAGGCCAATCGCTCAACCTGAAAGATAGCGGCTTGAACGTCGTTATCGCTCTGCGGAACGACTCCGCCAGCTGGGAGAAAGCGAAATCGGACGGCCAGAAGGTTTTGACGATCGCCGAAGCGGCCAAAGCAGCCGATATTCTCCAGATCCTGATCCCGGACGAGATCCAAGGGGACGTTTACAAAGAAGAGATCGCCCCATTTATGAAGGCGGGAAAGACCCTGATGTTCTCCCACGGCTTTAACATCCATTTCGGCCAGATCGTGCCGCCGAAAGATGTCGATGTCGTCATGGTCGCCCCCAAAGGACCGGGCCCGATGGTCCGGATCATGTACGAACAGGGAGCCGGCGTTCCTTCATTGATCGCTATCCATCAGGACGCCTCCGGTAAAGCCAAGCAGACCGCGCTCGCCTATGCCAAAGGGATCGGCGGGACCCGGGCCGGCGTTTTTGAAACAACCTTTAAAGAAGAAACCGAGACCGACCTTTTCGGCGAACAGACCGTCCTTTGCGGCGGGACCTCCGCCCTGGTCAAAGCCGGGTTTGAAACCCTGGTCGAAGCCGGGTACCAGCCGGAAATGGCCTACTTCGAATGCCTGCATGAATTGAAACTGATCGTCGACCTGATGAATTCCAAAGGGATCTGGGGGATGCGCCAAGCGATCAGCAATACCGCCAAATGGGGGGATGTCACCGTCGGGCCGAAGATCATCGATGCCGGTGTCAAAGCCCGGATGAAAGCGGCCCTCACCAATATTCAAAACGGGACCTTTGCCAAAGAGTGGCTGGCGGAGAGCAAGTCCGGCCAGAAGAACTTCAAAGCCCTGCTGGAAAAAGATAAGGGGCATCTAATCGAAAAAGTCGGCGGGGAACTCCGCAAGATGATGAACTGGTTGAGTAAAAAGTAGTCTTTCCCGCGGATCGTTTAGTCTTTTTTAATTTGTGGTCGGAGGGATAAAGACTGTGAAGGTCGTCCCTCCGCCAATCTTGGTCGCGACGCTGATCGTTCCGCCAAGTTCTTCCACCAATTTCCTTACAATATACAAACCCAGCCCGGTCCCCTCTTTTTCTGATTTTGTCGTATAAAACGGCTTGAAAATGTGGGGCAACGCCTCTGCCGCTATTCCTGACCCATTATCACTGACCGCCAAACTGATCCCATCCTCCGTTCTCTTGGTCATGACAATAATTTTCCCTTCTTCAGCGACGGCATGGCAGGCATTATTTATCAGGTTCAAAACGATCTGCATTAATTTCTGCTTTTTACCAAAAACCATCGGATTGCTTTCGTCCATTTCCATCTGCAGAACGACTGACTTCCGCCGCAAGTCGGCAGCGCTCAAGGCTTTAACCCCCAGAACCACCTCATTGATCGAGTAAAGCGAATCAGCGGCATTCCCCCGGCCTAAATCCTGAATCGTCTGAATGATCGCTTTGATATGCTCCAGGCCGGTTAATGCTCCGTCGATATACCCCTTGATTTTTTTATAACTGGCAAGAGCCGCCCCTTCCCGATTAAGCGCTTCGCCGATCAGATAAAGGGCGCCGTGCAGTCCGGTCAGTTGGTTGTTGATCTCGTGCGCGACCGCCGCCGCCCCCAAGCCGATATCCGCCAGCCGGGTTTGTTCCGCGGCGACCTCTCTGGCTTTATTCCTTTCGAACTCGAGCTGCTGCTGGCTAAGCAATAATTCGATCAAGAAAGGCAGGCCGTTTTCCGCCTCTTTTTTTTCCAAATAGCAGTCAACATTTTGGCTGGCTTTAACGGCCCCCCCCGCTTCAACCGGATCGTATTCGGTCAAAACAATGATCTTGGCGCCGGGCAACTGGTGCTTGATCCGTTCGACCATTTCGTCGGCCAGCTCCTTCTTCCCGACGTCGATGATCGTCAGGTTGACCTGAACGTTGCGGAGCAATAACAGCGTTTCATTGTTCGGCGGCAAGAATAAATATTCGTGATCAAGGCCGGAGATCAACCCTTCCATCTTCTTGATAAGTTTGTCGTCGCCGCTTATCAATAAAACTTTGGCTTTGCCGTATATCGGACCATCGGAGCCGTGCCCGACTTTGCCGTTGCGTGAAAAAGAGATCGTGTAAGTGCCGGAGTCTGAACGTGAAGCGGCAGCCTCCTGCTTCGGCCGGCTAGCTTGTGGTCCGCCGCCGGCGATCGCCCGCGGCCGCACCCTAATCGGGGAAAAACCAGAAATAAACATCGTCGTCTCCTCTCATGAAGTAGTACTACGTTTTCGCTTTGTCGTCGTAATAATTTCAGTGAATTTTTTGACCGGCCGGATTAGGCGCATGAAAGAGGCTACAGCTCCAGTTTCAGCCCGTGGGTTTTCAGCCATTTTCGCCGTTCTTTATAATTTGGAACAATTGACGCGACCTTGGCCCAAAACAGCTTGGAATGGTTGAGATAATGGAGGTGGCTTAACTCATGGACAACGACATAATCGACGATCTCCAGCGGAGCCATCACCAGTTTCCAATTAAAATTAAGGTTCCCCTTTCGGGAACAGCTCCCCCATTGCCGGCGATGCTCCTTGACCGCAACCTTCCCGGGATAAACGGCTAACTTTGACGAGTAGAACGCGATCCGCTCGGCCAGAATTTTCCCGGCCGCCGAATAATACCAGGCGCGGATCAGCTTTTTGATTGATCGGGGATCCTTTCTTGGCCCGGGACTGACAACAACTTGCTCCGCCTGCAAATATACCCCTTTGGCCAGCGCGTGATCGTGCCGCAACTGGTATTCCCGGCCTAAGAACAAAAGCAGTTCGCCTTCTTGAAAAGTCTTTTCTTGCCAAGCCGGTTGCGCGGCGAAAAGAGCAAGCTTTTCTTCGATCCACGCTTGCTTGTCCTTCAGCACCTCGTTGATCTGCGCCTGGCTGACCCAAAACGGAGCGGCCACGGCAACCCCGCGCCTCGGATCAACGGTGATCCCAACACTCCGGCGGCGCCGGCTTCTCTTTAACTGATAATTAAATGCCATGACCAGATGATAGCATATGGTATAATTCCTTACATGAAAAATAAACTATTATTGGTCGTTGTTCTAATGATCTTCGCGGCTACCTTGTCCGCGGCAGGAAGGAAAAAAACAATGGATAAAACTTACGCGATCCTGGAGACTTCGATGGGGAAAATCGTCTGCGAATTGCTTGACAAGGAAGCGCCGCAAACGGTCAGGAATTTTGTCGGCCTGGCCAAGGGAGAGATCGGCTGGCTGGACCCCAAGACCGGCGAGATCGAGAAAAAACCGTTATATGACGGGACCATTTTCCACCGGGTAATTCCCGACTTCATGATCCAGGGGGGAGATCCGCTGGGGAACGGCATGGGAGGCCCCGGCTATAAGTTCGATGACGAAACGCCGCAAACCACCACCTTCGATAAGCCGGGACGCCTGGCCATGGCCAATTCCGGCCCGAACACCAACGGCAGCCAATTCTTCATCACCGTCGCGCCGACCGGCTGGCTTGACGGCAAACACACCATCTTCGGCAAAGTTATCAAAGGTTACGACCTTGTCGAAAAGATCTCCCAGGCGGAACGGGACGAGCGCGATCGGCCGCGGACCGAGATCGTCCTGAAAAAAGTCACGATCACCAATAAGAAACCGTGATCGCGCAGGTTTTGGAAATACTGCTGCACTTCGTTACCAATACGATCTCACAGATCGGCTATGCGGGAATTTTTATCCTAATGACCCTGGAATCGGCCTGTATTCCAATCCCCTCCGAATTGATCATGCCCTTTTCCGGCTATCTAGTCTCTACCGGCAAAATGACCTTGCTTGGAGCAACTCTAATGGGAGCGCTGGGAAATTTGCTGGGAGCGGTCTTAACCTACGCGATCGGCTATTACGGCGGGCGCCCTTTCGTGCTTAAGTACGGCAAGTATTTTTTTATCAAAGAGAAAGAAGTCCATCACGCTGAAAAATTCTTCGCCAAGCACGGTGATTTTGCCGTCTTTATCGCCCGCAACCTGCCGGTGATCAGGACCTTCATCTCACTGCCGGCCGGGGTAGCGGAGATGCCTTTCTTGAAATTCTCGCTCTATTCGTTCCTTGGTTCGATCCCCTGGTGTTTTGCCTTGACCTATCTGGGCTATCTTCTGGGGAGCAATTGGCTGATCATCAGAAAATACGGGGATATTATTGATATCTTAGTCGGGCTGGTCATTCTCGCTTTTCTAGCCAAGTGGATTTATGACTATTATCACGAAAAGAACGGACGGAGTTAAACTATTTCTCGCGGATAATAGTCTTCAAAGCTATCAAAGATAAAAGCGATCTGGTCATTATGGAAAGCCGATGCCCCCACTTCAGCACATAAAGCGCTTATTGAATAGATCGGCCCCCGTCTCGCTTCAGCAGCATAAGTTGGCAGGAGACGATGCTGATCAAGATTCAGAGGATCAACGGTTAATAAATAGTACAACTCCATATTTCGCAGCCATTTTGCCGCTCTGTCGGGAGCGCTCTCAATTTGGACCAACGCCCCATTTTTCATCCCTTTCCCCAATGTTTGCTCCTTGGTCAAACCAACATAAAAGCAGTAGCCCCCTTCTTTGTTCCAACGGCTCCAAATCCGCCAGTAGTCCGGCCCGTTATCCAACAAATTCATCGCTCCGTCATAATTGGTTTCGTGAAACAATGGAAAGTTTACTTTTTGAACGATCTCAATCCCATTTGCTTGGGCGTTAAGCTGCATTTGGCGCGCGGCATTTGAATAATATTCGTATGCTTCCCGCAAAGGATTATCGGCTAAGAAACTCTCGCGCCGACTCTCTTCTTCGTGGTCAAGCCAGACAAATCTGGGCTGCCGAATTTTTTCAAAGTCGACCGTTTTGACAATCCGTCCTTCCCGAAGCTCGCTTAAAATCCGGGGTTGTTTATAGACATCCGCCAGGCCTACGGCATTAATTATCAGGTCGCCAGGCCGCAAGGCGGCCCGCTTAGCTTCGGTCACCGGAATTAACGGGGAATGATATCCCTGATAGCCGTTGCGCTGATGATAAGCGCGAAATGCCGTTTGCTTTTGTTTATAGTTATTTGGTAAAGGGTCTAATTGAAGAACCATACTCGCCTCCAGGATATTATCGGCGTATTTTGGCGTTTATTTCACTTTCCAGCAATCTATGCTAGTATTTTGCTATGAAAAAGGGCATTACTATCCTCGGCTCCACCGGCTCGATCGGCAAACAAACACTGGAAATTGTTTCCATTTACCCCAGCCGTTTAAACGTTGTCGCTTTGGCCGCCAGGAACGATATCCCGATCCTGGTCGAGCAGATCAAGAAATTCCAACCGCAGCTCGTTGCCCTGGCGACTGAAGAAGGGAAACAAAAGCTCCTAGCCGCCCTCCCTGATATCAAGGCGGAAGTCGTCGTTGGCCCCGAAGGTTTGGTCAAAGCGGCGACAATGCCGACCGCTAAAATGGTAGTCGTCGCGATCCCCGGCGCCGCCCCCCTTTCGGCCGCGTTAGCCGCGGTCCAGGCCAAGAAAGATATTGCCCTGGCCACGAAAGAAGTCCTTGTCGCCGCCGGTGACCTGTTCATGAAAGAGGTCGCGGCCAATAAAGTGCGAATCTTCCCAATCGACAGCGAGCACAGCGCCATCACCCAATGTTTACGGGGAGAAGATCGCAAAACGATCAAGAAGCTGATCATTACCGCTTCCGGGGGGCCTTTTTTAAAGACCCCGGTGGAAAAGTTCGCCACGCTGACCGCTAAAGAAGCTTTAAAACACCCGACCTGGAAGATGGGGCCCAAAGTCACCATTGATTCCGCCACTTTGATGAACAAAGGGCTGGAAGTGATCGAAGCTCACCATCTCTTTGGGCTCGATTATTCCCAGATCGAGGTCATTATCCACCCCGAAAGTACCATCCACTCCATGGTTGAGTTCATTGACGGCTCGGTCATCGCCCAGTTAGGCGCCCCTGACATGCGGATCCCGATCCAATACGCCCTGCTGGAAGAGGAACGACAGCAAAATATGTGGGGCCGGCTCGATTTCACCAAGGTCGCGCAACTGACCTTCCAAAAGCCGGACTTCACCAAGTTCCCTTGCCTGCAGTACGCTTATGAGGCTGGCAAAAAAGGCGGGACCATGACCGCCGTTCTTAACGCCGCCAGCGAAGTCGCCGTCCGCCAGTTTCTTGATGGTAAGATCAGCTTCGCCGAGATCCCCCAGCGGGTCAAAGCGGTCCTGGATAAGCACGAAAGCCAGCCTATTGCCTCACTTGATAATGTCCTAGCCGCCGACGCTTGGGCTAGGACAGCTTAAAAACGTCACGTCATATGTTATACTTATTGCATGAGTAAATTCGACTTGGAAACCTTGCGTCATTCTACCTCCCACCTCCTGGCCCAGGCGGTCATGGAGATCTTCCCAGGAGTAAAACTTGGGATCGGCCCATCGACCGAAGACGGTTTTTATTACGATTTTGATCTGCCGCAGGCAATCACCCCCGAAGATCTTCCGAAAATCGAAAAAGCGATGAAGGATATCTGCAAGAAAAACCAGAAATTCGAACGGCAGGAAGTGAGCAAAGACGAAGCGCTCCGTTTATTTGAGGAAAAAGGGGAAAAATATAAGGTCGAGATCATCAAAGATCTTGAGACTGACAAGGTCACTCTCTATCGCAATGGCGACTTTGTCGACCTCTGCCGCGGCCCCCACGTTGATTTTACCGGCCGGATCAAGGCCTTCAAACTCCTCTCCATCGCCGGCGCTTACTGGCGCGGGATAGAGACCAATCCGATGATGCAGCGGATCTACGGAACCGCCTTTCCAACCAAAGAAGAGCTTGATACCTATCTCGCCAATCTGGAAGAGGCCAAGAAGCGCGATCACCGTAAATTGGGCAAAGAGCTAGACCTCTTCTCCCTCCACGAAGAAGCCGGAGCCGGGTTAGTCTATTATCACCCGAAAGGGGCGATGCTCCGCAGTCTGATCGAAGATTTTATGAAAAAAGAGAATCTCAAACGGGGTTACGAACAGGTTTATATCCCTCATATCGCCAAGATCGATCTCTGGAACACTTCCGGCCATACTAATTATTATCGCGAAAACATGTATTTCATGAAGATCGATGAACAAGAGTATGTCGTTAAACCGATGAACTGCCCGGGCCATATTCTGATCTATAGCCGTAAGACTCGAAGCTACCGCGATCTGCCGATCCGCTATTTTGAATTCGGCACGGTCTATCGCTACGAAAAATCGAGCGTTCTCCATGGACTGCTGCGGGTCCGGGGCTTTACCCAGGATGACGCCCACATCTTCTGCCGGGAAGACCAGCTTGAGGGAGAGATCGTGCAAACGTTGGATTTTATCGCGTTTGTCATGAAAACATTCGGCTTTGATTTCAAGATCAACCTCTCGACCCGGCCGGAAAGTTTTGCCGGCACGATCGACAATTGGGAAAAAGCAACCGCTATCCTGGAAAAAGCGCTTCAAGATAGGGGCCTTCCCTTCGAGATCGATCCGGGTGCCGGCGTTTTCTACGGTCCGAAGATCGATGTTAAGCTCAAAGACTCCCTGGGCCGGGCCTGGCAGGGACCGACTGTTCAGGTTGATTTCAACCTCCCCCAACGTTTTAACCTTAATTACATTGGCGAAGATGGAAAACAAAAGACGCCAGTGATGGTCCATCGCGCTATTTTAGGCAGTTTGGAGCGATTTATTGGGGCTTTGATCGAACATTACGGCGGGGCGTTCCCCTTCTGGCTCGCGCCAACCCAAGTCTCGATCCTGCCGGTCTCTGACCGCCATAACGACTACGCAGACAAAGTTGCCGCCCAGCTCCGGGAGATCGGGGTCCGGGTCGAAGTCGACCCCCGCCGGGAGACTATTGGCGCTAAAATCCGCAACGCCCAGCTCCAAAAAGTCCCTTATATGCTGATTGTTGGGGATAAAGAAGAGCAAGCCGGCACGGTCGCCATCCGCTCCCGCGAAAAGGGAGAGATCGGCGTTAAGACGATCCAGGATTTTTCCTTTGACCTCCGCCCTGAAATGCGCTATAATTAGATTGTATGGGGGCTAACAATTAAACAGTATCAGGTTAATGAACGCATTTGGGCCAAGGAAGTTAGACTGATTGACGAAAACGGACAACAGCTTGGCAACCGCCCAACCCCCGAAGCACTTCGTCTGGCGCGCGAGCGCGGTTGCGATCTTATTTTGATCGCGCCGGCCGCGACTCCGCCGGTCGCCAAGATCGGCGACTACGGCAAGCTTAAGTACGAATTGTCTAAAAAGGATAAAGAGGCGCGCAAATCCTCTAAATCCGGGGTTATAAAAGAAGTTAAGCTCTCCCCCAAGATCGCCCAGCACGATTTTGACGTGCGGGTAAACAAGACCTTGGAATTCCTCGCGAAGGGATTTAAGGTCAAGATCAACATTTTCTTCCGGGGAAGAGAAATGGCCCATAAAGAACTGGGACATCGGGTCCTGGAACGAATGATTGAAGCAGTTACGGAGGCGGGCAAGCCAGAGGCTCCTCCAAAGATGGAAGGGAAAAACCTAAATCTAATGCTTGCGCCGGTGAAACATTAATGCCTAAAGCAAAAACAAGACGAGCGGCCGCGAAAAGGTTCGAAATTAAAAAGTCGGGAAAGATCTTAAGACGGTCTTCCGGATTACGCCACCTTTTGGAATGGAAATCAGCTTCCAAAAGACGGCGCCTGAAAGCGAAGAAAGAAGTTTCGCCTTCGGACGTTCGGCGGATCCACGATATGTTGCCAGGAGGCTAAGAAATGGTTAGGGTTAAAAGAGGATTTGTTGCTCGTCGCCGAAGAAAAAAGATTTTCAACCGGGCTAAAGGGTTCCGCCGGACGGTTAGGACCCAGTTCCGCCGCGCCAAGACCGCGGTTTTCAAGGCTTTAACGCACGCGACCCGCGGACGGCGCCAGAAAAAGCGGGATATGCGCTCCTTGTGGATCGGCCGGATCAACGCCGCCGCGGTAGCCGCCGGCCTGAAATATAACACTCTCATCTCCGGCTTAAAAAAAGCCGGCGTCGCGCTGGACCGCAAAATGCTGGCCGACCTCGCCATGAACGATCCGGCGACCTTCGCCAAGATCGTTGAAGTCGCCGCCAAGGCATGATCGAGCTGATTGTCGGTGGGTTAGGTTTTGACCCGCGCAATCTCTCCCCCTTGGTCCTGCTCCGCGATCAGGAAGAGCTGAACTTTCTCCCCATCTGGATCGGCGTGTTTGAAGCTGCCGCCGTCGCCATGGAGATGCAAGGGGTTAAGCCCCCCCGCCCGATGACCCACGATCTCCTGCGCAATTCCATTGAAGCCCTCGGCGGCAAAGTCAAACAAGTGATCATTACTGACGTTAAAGAGGGAACCTTCTTCGCGACCATCAACATCGAAACAAAAGAAGGTAAGATTTTAAACATCGATGCCCGCCCATCCGACGCGATCGCCCTGGCGGTCCGCTGTCACATTCCAATCCTGGTTTCAGAAGTCGTCATGATGCAGGCCAAGCTGGTCAATTCGGAAAAAGACGCCGAAGAGACGAAAAAATTCAATGATTTTGTGCAGGATATCCGCCCCGAAGACTTCACCAAGTACTACAACAAAGATTAACTGCGGGAAATAAGAATAACTCCGGCGACTATTACCACGATCCCCAGCCAACGAACGGCGCTGACCGGCTCACGGAACAAATACATTGAGACCAAGGCAACCAAAACGTAGCCGATGCTGACCATCGGATAGACCAGGCTTAAGGGCAAGCGGGAAAGGACGACCAGCCAGAACAAGGAAGAAAGGCCAAAACAAACAAAACCAAAAAAGACCCAGGGATTGAGGACCATCGGAATAATTTTCACTAATAGCTGGTTAAATGGGAACGCACCAAACGCAACCATTCCTTTTTTCATCATTAATTGCCCGGCGACCGCCAATAAAATCGATGTGACCATGATCAAATAGTTTGTCATTTTATAGTTCCCTCTTTCTTTCAATTTTTCCCGAGTTTAATTCTCCGCGCATAACCACTCTGGCGGAAGCAAAGGAACCGACCGAGTAGACGATCGGAGCCCCTTTTTCCCTAACAACCTTGATCTGGCCGGCCGCCAAAACAATCGTTTCACCGAGCGCCGATTTTAACAGCCATTCTTTCTTGTTTGTTAGGACCGGCAAATCGGTAAACCAATCAGGGTTCGCCCTTAGACGGGCTTCCCCCCACTCCAGCCCGCCGGACGCCAGCCAATAGCCCTTTTCCTTGAGCAACATCGCTTGCGACGTCCAGAGGTTATTATAAACTATTCTGGTCGCAATTACACCCAAGGTTAGGATCGTCCCGCCAATAACCAGCGCTAAGATCAAGGCGACCCCGCGGCTCATTCCCTGCATATCAAGACCTGCCGTTGATTGAGAGTCATTTCTATCGTGTTCGACCCGATCGACCGGAACGTTAAGCCCTGTATTTCGCCCGGATTCGAGAGGGGCTGACTGCTTTTCCCGCTCCTTCGCTTAACAATCCCTCCTTCGTAAAGATAAGAGAAGATTAGACTGTCCGTTGTAATTTCGGCCTCGTTTGAAGCGATAATATTAACCTTGTCCGCGCCGCGTAAACTGCTCACTATCCGCCAGGCGAGGATGGTTTCCGCCTGTTGGCCTAAACTTCGCGCTATAACCTTGTCGCCGCTTTTTATCTCACCGGCCAGAATCGAAAGCATAACCGGCATTATCACCGCTAATAAACCAAGAACGACCAGCAGTTCAATCAAAGTAAAACCCCGTTTCATTCCAAACACCTTAGCGTGGTAAAGCGCTCTTCGTTGCCGTCAGGCTTCTTCACCAAAAGATCGATCCTGGCCAGCTTAGCGGCAAAGGGGATCACCACAAAACGATGGTCGGCTCCCGACGATAACGTTGCGAAATCATTGGCCGTGACTATTTCGGCCAAACTATTTTCGGCTTTGTTTAAAACCTCCAGTCGCTGGTCGCTTTTCGCGGCAAGAGCGCAAGCCTGGCGATACAAAACCGCCGAACAAGCGGTAAAAACCAGCAGCAAGCCACAGGCGACGACCAATTCGATCAAAGTGATCCCTTTATTCACTCCGCACTCTCCCCATGGAGGAAACAATAACTTTGCGTTTTCCATGTTTTGAGGTCAGAGTCGAGGTCCCGGAGCCGGCCGGCGGGGTGAAGCCATCCGCCGTAAAAGCGTACGTTTTGGTCGTCATTACGGCAACTCCCGGCAAAACCTCTCCGGCAACTAAGCAGTTTATTTGATTGGAGTGCAAGATTGCCTTTGCCTGGGCTAGCCTTAAATTGGCAACGGTTAGGCTGGCGGCCCGTTTCAGACACACCCGTCCTCTGAATCTATTAAGCACGGGGAGCAAAGAAAAACACAATAACCCGACGATACTTATAACAACCAGCAGTTCAACCAAAGTAAACCCCCGCCCTTTCCCCATGACCACTCCTCCCCCCAACAACCCTAAACGACTAAATTATCGATCAACCTGGTCTTACCGATATAAACGGCTAACGCGACCAAGTGTTTCCCTTTATTTGAAGCTTCCGCCAGCGTCTCCGAATCAACAACCGTGACGTAATCGAGCTTCGCCAATGGTTCTTGGCCGATAAACGCTTCTATTTGCTGCTGCACCTTGATCGGCTCGGTTCCTTTAGCCAGCGCTTCCTTAGCCAGAAGCAACCCCCTATAAAGGACGGTCGCAGCCTGCCTTTCTTCCGGACTAAGATAGCGGTTGCGAGAGCTCATTGCCAGCCCGTCGCTTTCCCTGACCGTCGGCAAAGTCACGATCTCAACCGGAAAATTCAGATCGGCAACCATTTTTCTGATCACCAGCTGTTGCTGATAATCTTTCGCGCCGAAAAACGCCCTGTCCGGCTGGACCAGATTGAACAATTTGGCCACGACAGTCGCTACTCCGGCGAAATGACCGGGCCGGCTTTTGCCGCACAGTGTTTCCGTTATCCCTTTAACTTCGACTTGAACGTTAAATCCGTCGGGAAACATCTCGGCCGCCGACGGCGTGAAAAGAACATCAACCTCGTACGGCGCCAAAAGCTGCGCGTCTTTTTCAAGGTCCCGGGGGTAAGCGTTAAAATCTTCTTTAGGGCCGAATTGGATCGGGTTTACAAAAATGCTGACCACCAACAGGTCGCAACGCTTTCGGGCTTCAGCCGCCAGGGCAAGATGCCCTTCGTGCAGCGCCCCCATCGTCGGGACAAAACCAATCGTCCGTTTGTCGCGCCGAGCCTGGGCGGAAAACGCCTGCATCTCTTTCAGGCCGGAAAGCCGAAGCATTTTATCTAACCGTCCAATATCTCGCGATCGACCAAAGAATGACCGCCAGGACCAAGGCCATAAACTTCAGGCGCGTATTCTTGGTAAAGAAGTCTCTAAGCATGCCCTTCCTCCGGTTTCGGCTCGGCGGTCGGCCGCTGCCAGGCGGCGTAATCGCATTTCGGGTAATTGCTGCAGCAGTAGAAGATCCGCCCTTTTCTGGTCTTCTTCATCACGACTTCGCCGCCGTCTTTAGGGCATTTAACCCCGATCTTGCGGAGAAGGGGCTTGGTCGTTTTGCAATTAGGGTAATCCGAACAAGCCAGGAAGGAACCGAAGCGGCCGTGCTTAATGACCATCGGTTTCCCGCACTTTTCGCACTTTTCGTTGACTTCCGGCGCGCCCCCCTCACCTTCCGGTTTTTCCACATCCTTGGTATAAGTGCACTTCGGATAGTTGGAGCAGGCAAAGAAATCACCGTAGCGGCCCTGACGGATAACCAGTTTACTGCCGCATTTCGGGCAAAGCTCGTCGGTCATGATCTCTTTTTTGACCTTTTCCATTTTCTCATCGGCTTCGATCAAAGCAAGACTGAACGGCTTGTAGAATTTTTTCAGAACATCGACCCAGTCGACCTTGTTGTCGATGATATCGTCGAGCTGGTCTTCCATGTCGGCGGTAAAAGTAATGTCCATGATCTCCGGGAAATGTTTCACCAAAAGACCGTTGGTTACCATCCCAATCTCGGTCGGTTTTAAGGCGCGGCCCTCTTTTTCGACATACCCCCGGTCCTGGATTGTCGAGAGAATGGGGGCGTAAGTCGACGGCCGGCCGATCCCCTTATGTTCCAGTTCTTTGACCAGCGACGCTTCCGTATAGCGCGGCGGCGGCTGGGTAAAATGCTGATCGGGCCGGATCTCGAGCTTCTTTAAATCTTCGCCTTCGTTCAAAGCGGGAAGCCGTCCGTCTTTTTCCTCTTCTTCGTCAACGCTTTCCTCATAAAGCTTCAGGTAGCCGTCAAATTTAATGACCGAACCGGTCGAACGGAAAAGATACTCGCCGGCCGCGATGTCGATCGAGGTTTGGTCGAAGATCGCGCTTTCCATCTGACAAGCGACAAAACGCTTCCAGATCAGGTCGTAAAGCTTGAATTCGTCCGGCTCCAAGCTCTCCTTGAGTTTATCCGGCGTCCGGGCGATCGCGGTCGGGCGGATCGCTTCGTGAGCATCCTGGGCCGACTTTTTCGTTTTATAATGGTTGGCTTCTTTGGGCAGATACTGTTTGCCGATCGATTCATCAATATAAGCGCGGGTTTCCGTCAACGCCCCGTCGCTGATCCTAACCGAGTCGGTTCTCATGTAAGTGATCAAACCGATCCGGCCTTCGCCTGGGACCTCTTCGCCTTCATATAAGCGCTGGGCCAGCATCATGGTTTTCTTCGGCGAGAAACCAAGCTTGCGGGCCGCTTCCTGCTGTAGCGAACTGGTAATAAACGGCGGCGAAGGATGGCGGTTCTGTTCCTTTTTCCTGACTTCTTTGACCGCGAACGAGGCGCTCTCCAAATCTTTGAGGATCTTTTCAACTTCCTCTTTCGAAGGAATGACGTTTTCTTTCTTTTCCGGCGAAGTTGGACGTCCCCCCGTTGCTTTTGTCCCGCGAGCGACCAAACGGGCGGCAAACTCTTCATCTTTAGCGGTCGCTAACCGGGCCATGATATCCCAATATTCAATCGCTTGGAACTTCTTGATCTCTTCTTCCCGTTCACAGATTAGCCGAACCGCGACCGATTGCACGCGGCCGGCGGAGAGCCCTTTGCGGACCTTTTTCCAAAGGAGAGGGCTTAATTTATAGCCAACCAAGCGGTCAAGTATGCGGCGGGCTTGTTGAGCGTTGACGCGGGGCATGTCGATCTCCCGGGGATTTTTGATCGCTTTGGCAACTGCTTCTTTAGTAATTTCGTGGAATTCGATCCGTTTGGTTTTTTTCTCCGCGTCTAAGATAGAGTTGAGGTGCCAGGCGATCGCTTCCCCTTCACGGTCCGGATCGGGGGCAAGGTAGATCATTTTTGCTTTGGCGGCATCCTTTTTAAGGTCCTTGACAATGTTTTCTTTCCCTTTAATAATCTTATAGTTCGGCTCAAAGTCGGAGTCAACCTTGACCCCGAGCGACTTTGGCGGCAGATCGCGGATATGCCCACCGCTCGCTTTAACTTCATACTCTTTGCCTAAAAACTTTCCCAGAGTCCTGGCCTTAGCCGGTGACTCAACAATAACTAGATTTTTCGCCATTTGAATCTCCTTTCGAGCCATGTTAACAGACCATCACCCATGCTGTCAAACAAAGCAATTTTATTGCCAGTCAACAGCCTTACATCATTATAATATCGGGCGGTCTGCTGAAAAATTTCGCTTATTTCGAAAATCCCTGTTTTTCAGGGCGGTGGAATTTTTTCATGATTTCGGCCTCTTGGATAGTAAAAATAAGCGGGCGCCCATGAGGACAAGTTGTTGGGTTTTCGGTCAAGAAGAGGTCCCTGATCAACGCCGCCATCTCCTGGCTGGTTAAGGGCTCTCCCGCTTTGATCGCGCTATGGCAAGCCAGCGATTTATGAAGGTTTTCCTGCCTAATAGCCAGCTGCTCGCTTTGGCCCAGGGTCCGCAAGTCGCTGGCAATGTCCGAAAGTAGCGTGGTCGCCGGGACCTTCCCGGCCAGAGCCGGAACTGCCCGAACAATAAAACTGTTTTGGCCAAACTCCTCGATCTCAAACCCAAGCTTTTGTAAGTCAACCAAATTGGCTTTTAGGGCGACTGCCAAGGGAAGTTCAAATTCGAGCGTTTCCGGGATCAGCATGGTTTGGCGGTCGATCGCCCGCTCCGTTCGGCTTAAACGATCGTAGATAATTCGCTCATGGGCCGCGTGCTGGTCGATAACGGATAAGCTGCGGCCGTCGGTCGCGACGATGTATGAGCGCTGCAGCTGATATAGAGGGATCAATGGCTGCTTGGCGCTGATCTCCGTCGGCTCGGCCAGAATTGGGGCCGCGTCTTCGCTCGAGAAAAAGGCCGCGCTCATTTGCGGTTCCCATTCCGCGATATGTTGCGGGTAATTGGCCGCTTCGCCCGTCGGCGTCGGCGCGACTAGCTCCAGCGCTTTTTTCACAGCCGACCGGACCGCGTCCATGACTTCCTGGTTTTTCATGAATTTTACTTCGATCTTGGTCGGGTGAACATTGACGTCGACCTGGACCGGATCGATCTCCACCATCAGGATCGAGATCGGGTAGCGGCCGGTCGGGATATAGGTCCGGAAAGCGTCCTCCAACGAGCGATTGAGAAGGAAATTACGGACGTAGCGGGCGTTCACGAAAAAGTTTTCATAGTTCTTGTCGATCCGGGAGACAGTCGGCCGGCTGACCAGCCCGGAAATCTTCCCGCCCCCAAACTCATGTTCGACCGGCAGGAGCTCCTTGGCGATCGTCGCGCCGTAAACGGCCGCCACCGCTTCCGGCAACTTACCGGTCCCATGAGAGGCCAGCAGGATTTTGCCGTCGGAAAGGAATTTAAAGGAGATTCCGGGATAAGCCAGGATATATTTGGCGATGATGTCGCCGCAGCGGCCGATCTCGGTCGCGTTCGATTTCAGAAACTTCCGCCGGACCGGAGTATTGTGGAAGAGATCCCTAACTTCGATCGTTAACCCGGCCGTCGGGTTTCGTTTAATTGTCAGGCAAGAAATGCTGGCAATTGAGGGGAGAGCTTCGCCGCGAAAGCCCAGAGTGTGAATATTAAAAAGATCGTCGACCGACTGGATCTTGGAGGTCGAATGCCGCTGGAGCGCGAGTTCGATCTCCTTTTCTGACATCCCGCAGCCGTTATCGGCGATCCGGATCAGCTTTTTCCCGCCGTCTTCGATCTCAACCACGATCCGGGTCGCCCCGGCATCGATCGAGTTTTCGACTAATTCTTTGACGACCGAAGCGGGCCGCTCCACTACTTCTCCGGCCGCGATCTTGTTGACCAGGTCTTCCGGCAACAGGTGAATCTTAGACATGGAGCTCTTTTGGCAGGCGGACCGGCCGGAAATCAGCGGAGCTAAGGGCGCAAAGAGTAATTTTGGCGGCGACTAAAACCTTTTCTCCCCGGCAAGCTTCTTGTTTAAAGATGACTCGGGCCCCGGATATTTCCGCGATCTCGGTTTTAATCGTTAATTCATCGTCGTACAGAGCCGGGGCATGGTAATCGGCTTCAACTTTCTTGACGGCAAAGAGGACCTGTTTTTCTTCCTTAAAAGCCTTCACCGTAATTCCCATCTCCCGGAGCAATTCGGTCCGTCCCCGCTCAAAATAGCCGAGATAGTTGGCATAATAAACCACCCCTTCGGCGTCCGTGTCTTGATAAATTACCCGATGCTTAAATTCGTGTTTCATCCCGCGACCTTTTTTAGCAAACGCTCAAAGCCAGGAAAAGAGGTTTCGATGCAATCGGTATTCTCGACCACAGTTTCTCCGTCCGCGATCAGCCCGGCGACGGACATCGCCATCGCGATCCGGTGGTCGCCAAAACTGTTGATCTGCGCCCCTTTAAGCTTCGCCGGGCCTAAGATTCGTAACCCATCTTCAAGCTCTTCAACAGTGACTCCGAATTTGCTCAACTCTGAACCGATGGTCTTGATCCGGTCGCTCTCTTTGACCCGCAGCTCGCGGGCGCCGCGAATTTCGGTAAAACCTTCCGCTTGCGACGCCAGGACCGCAATGATCGGTATTTCGTCGATTATCCGGGGAATTATCCCGCCATCGATTAGAATCCCCTTCAGGCTGGCTGAACGGACCAGAATGTCGGCCCTCGGCTCACCCGAGAGTAGCTGTTCGTTCATAACCTCGATCTTTGCCCCCATCCGGTGCAGAACATCAAGAATGCCGGTCCGGGTCGGATTGACTCCCACATTTTTAACGACCAATTCCGAGCCGGGGACGATGGTCGCCGCGGCCAGAAAAAAGGCGGCCGAGGAAATATCACCCGGGATATCAACTTCGGCCCCGCTAAATTCCAGGCCGCCTTTGACACGGGAGGTCCCGCCGTTCACGACTATTTTCGCGTTAAAATGAGCGAGCATCCGTTCGGTATGGTCGCGGGAAATATTTTTTTCGATCACGGCGGTCTCGCCAGCGGCAAAAAGCCCGGCCAATATGACCGCCGACTTAACCTGGGCCGAAGCGACGGGGAGTTCGTAGTCGATCCCGCGCAAATTCCCGCCAATGATCTTTAACGGCGGGAAGATCTCGCCATTTGCTTCGCGACCTTCGAGACTGGCCCCCATCAGACGCAATGGCTTGGCGATCCGCCCCATCGGCCTTTTTTGGATCGACGCGTCACCGTTAATTTTAGAAACAAAGGGTTGACCGGCCAGGATCCCGGAAATTAAGCGGATTGTCGTCCCGGAATTACCGGCAAAAAGAGTTTCGTGGGTTTGGGTCAGGCCGTTTAAGCCCTTCCCCCTAATAATGACTCGGCCTTTATCGGCCTCGATCTCCAAGCCCAGCTTCCGAAAGCAATCCATCGTCGCCAGGCAATCGGCGCTGGCCAAAAAACCGCTGACCGCCGTCTCCCCCTTGGCGATTGCGCCAAGCATGATCGCCCGGTGAGAAATCGACTTATCTCCGGGTATTTCGAGCTCTCCTTTGAGGGAGGCGGCTTTTTTGACGCGCATTAAACTCATGACGCTATAAGTATAGCAAACTATTGGCGAGTTTCACACAATGTGCTACGATAGCTTTATGGGCGATATCGGACAAAGAATAGAGTTTCATTCCCACTCCATCTTCAGCGACGGCCTGCTCCTCCCGGCCGCGCTAATCAGGGAAGCCGAAGTTAAAGAACACCTTGCCCTGGCCATTACCGACCACGTTGACGAATCGAACCTCGAAGCGGTGATTAAAGCGTTGGTCCTATTTGAAAAGGAAACTAAGGGTAAATTACCGATCAAATTTTTCCCCGGCGTCGAATTAAGCTATATTCAGCCGCGCGATATTCAACAATACTCCAAAAAAGCGAGAAAGCTTGGGGCAAAAATAATTATCGTCCATGGCGAATCACCGGTGGAAATGGTCTACCCAGGCACTAATCACGCCGCCGTTTTAAGCAAAGGGATCGCGGATATCCTGGCCCATCCCGGCCAGCTCACTGAAGAAGACGCTATTTTAGCCGCCAAAAACGGGGTTTTCCTTGAGTTAACCGCTAAGCCGGGCCATAACTCGACCAATCGCCACGTGGCCGAACAAGCAAGGAAAGCCGGAGCCAAGTTGATCGTCGATACCGATTGTCACACCGAAAAGGACTTGATCACCCAAGCGCAAGCCTTGCTGATTTGCCGGGAAGCAGGTTTAACCGAGGAAGAAGGCTTAACAATTATTCGCGACAACGCGTTAGAACTGCTTAAGAGAATCGAACGTCCATAGACCGGCCATGAGCGTCCAGCCCCTCGATCTCGCTCAAGAACTTTACGTCCTTCCAAACGCTCTTTAACGCCGGCTTGGTGTAGCCGATTATGCTTTGATGTTTGATGAAGTCGTAAACGCCGAGCGGCGAAGAAAAACGAGCCGTCCCGCCGGTCGGCAAAACATGGTTCGGTCCGGCAATGTAATCGCCGACCGCGACCGGTGAATGCGGGCCCAGGAATACCGCCCCGGCGTTCTTCACTTTTTCCAAAACTCTTTGAGGGGAGCCGATCTCCAGGCCTAAATGTTCCGGCGCGATCTTGTTCGATAGTTCGATAGCCTTGCCTAAGCTTTCCACGTGGAACAAATAGATCTCCGCCTTCTCTATTATTTCCTGCCGCAAGAGCTTGGGTTTTTGCGCCGCGAGCTCTTTCTGGACGGCATCGATCATCGGTTTGGACGTAGTCATTAAGATAGCAACCGAGCCCGGGCCATGCTCCGCCTGGGCCAGAAGGTCGGCGGCAATGAATTCCGGGAAAGCATCATCATCAGCCACGATCAAAACATCGGATGGCCCGGCCAGGCTCTCGATCCCAACCACGCCAAAGACCTGTTTCTTGGCCAGCATCACGTAAACGTTTCCCGGCCCGACGATTTTGTCGACTTGGGGAATGCTCTCGGTTCCGTAAGCCAAAGCGGCGATCGCTTGCGCGCCGCCGACCTGATAAATCGCGTTAACCCCCACTTCATTGGCCGCGACGAGAACGTAAGGACTAATTGGCGGCGGCGAAACCAGGATAATCTCTTTAACTCCGGCAACTTTAGCCGGGACGACATTCATGACGACCGAAGAAGGGTAAACCGCCCGGCCGCCGGGAACATAAACTCCAACTCTTTCCAGGGGAACTAAGCGCTGCCCAAGGATCACGTCCTGGGGTAAAGTTTCAAACCATTCGTCGTTCTGCTGTTTTTTATGAAAAGCGGTGATGTTCTGGATCGCTTTCGTCAGCGCGTCCAAAAAACCGATCTTAACCTTATTGTATGCCTCTTTGATCTCCTGCTCGCTGATCTTAATCTTGCCGGGCAGGATCTCCGCGCCGTCAAATTTACGGGAATAATCGATCAGGGCAGCGTCGCCCTCTTTTCTGACCCGGTCGATGATCTCTTTTACCGTTTTTTCTTCCGGAAAAGTTCCGCTCAAACTTTTTCGAGCGATCAGTTTTTTTACTTCCCCTTCAACGTCCGCGCCGGTAATAATATTAAGCATTAATTATTGATCCTCTCTCGATAACGGTGTTATCCGCCAAGATAACACCTTCACCGATCCTGACATCATCCTTGATCGTGCAATTGAAGCCAACTATACAGCCGCTAAGGTTAACGTGGTTGCCGATCTTACTCCCCTGCCAGACGATCGTTCGCTCCAGCAGCGATTCGGCCCCGACAACCACGTCATGGCCGATGATCGAATATTCATTTATCTTAGTCTCCGGACCGATTACGACTTTGTCACCGATTAAAGTCGGCCCGATCACCTTCGCGGTTTTATTTATCTTGGCCCCTTCACCGATCCAAACGCCATGGCTGTCTTTGGCGCCGCCAAGCTTAACTTCGACTTCCGAGCGCAAGATGGCTTCATGGGCCTGCCGGTATTGCGACGGCTTGCCAATATCGATCCAATAGCGGTCGGAGTAGTACGCGTACATCGGCTCCCCGGCCTCAAGCAGCGACGGGAAAAGCTGGCGCTCAAACGAATGTTCTTTTCCTTTCGGGATATTTTTAAAGACCGAAGGATCGATCACGTAAAAACCGGCGTTGATCCGGTCGGTCGCGCCGTAACTCGCGTAAAGCGAAAGTTTTTCCCAGCTCGGCTTTTCGACAAAATGGGTGATCCGCCCTTCATGGTCGGCAAGGACCAGGCCATAAGCGGTCGGGTCTTCTACTTTGGTCAGGGAGAGGGTGACCTTCGCTTTCTTCTTCTTATGGAGGGCGATCATCGCGGTCAGGTCGATATCGGTTAAAATATCCCCGTTAATGACGATCAGGGGTTCATCGTCGAAGAATTCTTCGGCGTTCTTGACCGCTCCGGCGGTCCCCAGCGGATATTTTTCGATCGAATAACGGATCTTAACGCCGTGTTTGTTGCCGTCTTCCAAAATCTCCTGGATATTCCCCATCAGGTAATGGAGGTTGAGGACGACTTCTTTAATGCCATGGCGGCGCAGCAATTCGATCTGATGAAAAACGAAGGGCCGGTTGGCGACCGGAACGATCGGTTTGGGGGTGTTATAGGTCAGGGGGCGCAAGCGGGTGCCGTAACCGCCGGCAATGATCACCGCCTTCATCGCGCCATCTCCTTTTTCAGACGAACGATCGCTTCGATCGTAGTCGGGTCAATCCCCTGGCCGATCGCCGCGTAAACGCTGGCAAAGTCCCCCAGCATAATAAGCGACATTGCCCGGGCAAAAACGCTTTTCCCCTGGGCAACCAGTTCAATGGCGCCGCCAAATTGCGGACTGATCAAAGACTTGGTGATCTCGATCCGTTTTTTCACTCTTTCGTTGTCCGCCTCGTCGCGCAGAATAATCAAAGCAAAATTGTGCTTTTCCCTCTGCATCACAAAAAAGCTGGCAGTCTCATTATGGTTAACTTCCGGGAAAACACTGGCGAAAGCGGCGCTCTTGGTATTTTCATTGAACTGATTTTTTATTCTGGTAGCAATCGCGCCGGTCGTCCCCGTCGCGCCAAGGATTACCGGGACTTTTCCAGCCAATTTTTTGGCCAATTGCTTGGCCGGATTGCTCCGGGCCGGGTTGGCTTCATTATATTCCTCGCGTAATTTCTTCAATAACGGCAAGGCTTTGGCAATCTCTTCTTCCGGCTGGTTTATGACGCCTAATTTCCCAAGGATGGAAAGCAGCGGAATAAAAAGATAAGGGAGCGCCGCTCTTGGCTGAAAACCGGTCGGGAGGAGGACCATCGGCCACCCCTTTTGCGCGGCCAGTTCGCCAAGCTTTCCGCCGCCAGTCACGCAAATAATCTGAACGCCGCGGCTTTCGGCCTGGCGGACAACCGAGAGGGTTTCTTCCGTCTCGCCGGAATAAGAGAGGGCGATCAAAACCGTTTCGCCGCCGGCGTATTGGGGCAAATTATAATTGCGATTAACAATTATGGGGCATTGCGCAGGGAACAAATCGGCCGCCAATTCTCCGGAAATCGCCGAGCCCCCCATGCCGGTCACGATCACTTGTTTGGTTCCAGACGAAAGCGTCCCGTTCAGCGGCAACTTTAACGCCGCTTCGATCATCTCCGGGATCCGGGCGACCACGGAAAGCATTTTGCCGTGGTCGACTTCGGCAACCCGTTCTTTAGAATCCAGTATTTCGATCTCAGACATTATTCTCCGGCTTTGGCGATCTTTTCTTTCAAGGTTTCGATCGCCTTTTTCAGTTGGGCGTCGAGCTGGCCGTTCTTGGTTTTGTCGCCCGGCAAGGCCGCGTCGTCCGCCTCTCCCGTCGGGATCGCGACGACCACTTCGGCGGAGATTCCGCGTTTATTTATATCTTCGCCGTTCGGGGTCTGATATTTGGCGATCGTCAGCAGAAGGGCCGAGCCGTCCTGCAGCTGGCGGACATTCTGGACCGAAGCCTTACCGAAGGAATGAGCGCCGACCAAGGTCGCGACCTTATGATCGCGCAAGGCGCCGGCCAAGATCTCCGACGCGGAAGCCGAAGATTCGTTGATCAGCATGACGACCGGTTTCTTCCAGATCACCCGGCCGGTCGATTCCAACTGCTCCTTTTTCCCTTCCCGGTCGACGGTTTGCACGATCGCGCCGTTCGGGATAAACATACTGCCAATTTCGATCGCCATCTGCAATAAGCCGCCGCCGTTGCCGCGAACATCAATGATCAACCCGCCGGCATCGCGATTTTCCCGCAAGGCTTTTTCAAACTCCCGGGCGGCGTTCATGTTCTCAAAAGTATTGAGTTTAATGTAAAGAACGTTCGGCTCATAGCGTTTGACGACTACGCTCTTAATCACGATCTTTTCGCGGCTAAGCGAATAGTCTTTGGAATCTTTCCACCCTTTTCGCCAGATCGCCAACTTGACCTTGCTTCCGCGCGGCCCGCGGATCAGGCTGACCGCTTCATCCAGCGCCATGTGCTTGGTTTCCTTATCGTCAATTTTGACGATCCGGTCGCCTGAACGTAAGCCCGCCTTATCGGCCGGCGTGCCGTCGATCGGGGAAATGACCGCGAGCTGATTGTCTTTCATGCCGATATAAATCCCGATGCCAAAGTATTGGCCGCTCATCCTAATTTTCATCTCTTTATAAGGCTGGGGTTCAAGGAAACGGGTATAAGGATCGTCGAGTGATTCCAGCATCCCCCGGATCGAACCGTAGACTAATTTTTGGTTGTCGACCCCTTTGTCGACGTATTCGCTCCGGACCAGGTCCAGGGCTTGCAGATAGACCTCGAACTTCCTTTCAAACTCCCCCTGGGCCACGACCTTGCCGATAAAAAACGCGGTCACCGAAATCAATAAAATCGCCAGCCCAACCTGAAGCTTCCTATTATTCCGCATGATCTTCCTCCTACTTAGGCAAATATTTCCTGGGATTAACCGGGGTCCCATTGCGGCGCACTTCAAAGTGACAGTGCGGCCCAGTCGAATAACCGGTGCTCCCTTCTAAACCAATCGTCTGTCCTTTAATGACCTTTGAGCCGACGGAAGCGTAGAGCCGGGACATATGGGCATAAACTGTCGCCAATCCTCGGCCATGGTCGATAACGATCGCTTTCCCATACCCATCCCACCAGCCGGAAAAAATAACCTCGCCGGAGTCGGCCGCTAAAATCGGCGAGCCGTAAGTCGCCGCGATATCAATCCCCGTATGCCGCCCTTGAATGCGATGTCGAACCCCAAATTCCAAGGTTATCCGGCCCCGCAGCGGCCAAATCAGCGTCCCCGTACTTTTAATCGCCGCGCCGGTCCGCTCGGCTGTCTTCTTCTGGATCATGACCTCAAGTTCTCTTGAGCTATGTTCCAGTTCGGCGACCTTTTTCTCGTACTCTTTTTCGCGGTCCTTCAGTTCGTCGGCCAGCTGCTTTTTCTCCTGCAGCTGCTGGGCGATGCGCTCTTTTTCGCCGGCGACAACAACGACCAGCTCTTTAATCTCTTTGGTCCGATCCTGCAAAACGGAACGTTTGACCTTCGAAACGCTCAAGTAGCTCTTGGTTTTACTGATCAGGGCCGCGTCGCTTTCAATAACCCGCTGAAAAAAATAGAACCGGTTCAGAAAATCGGACATCGACCGGGAACCGAGAAAAAGGTCGAGATAGTTGATCCGACCGTTAATATACGCTTCACGGACCCGTTTACGCAAGATATCCGAAGATTTGCTGATCTCATCTTCGGTTTTGCGCAGCTCAACCGTCAACTGGCCGATCTCCTGCTCATTGGTCTGGATCTTTTCTTTGGCCATGTTGATCTTACGGTTCGCGCTTTTAAGCTGCTGGCTGACCACAACCAACTTCCCCAACGCTTCCTGCCTCTGCACCCGGGTTTGCTTTAGTTTTTCCTTGTTCTCCTGCAGCGCCTGGCGGATGGTTTGCAGTTTTGCCTGCTCGTCAACCGGCGCCGTTTCGTCCGCTGCGCTGATCTGCCAGGAAAGCCCCATAATGAACAGGATGATAATTAGCCCAAGAAACTTCATGAATTATAGATATTAACATAATTAACCGGCACTCTCAAGACTACTGAAAAAGCCCTTTTCTTCTCCTTAATCGGTGAAAAGAAACGGCAAAACGATGAGCTTCGTCCCTCACCCGCTGTAAGAGCTGCAGGGCCGCCGATTGCCGCCCCAGGACGATCGGCTGGGCCCGCCCGGGGATAAAGACCTCTTCCTCCTTCTTCGCCAAGCCGATCATCGGAATATCGGCCGCCGGAGTAAATTTAACCGCGGCTTGCGCGCTATGGAGTTGGGGAATCCCGCCGTCGATCAGGATCAGATCGGGCAACGGGAGCTGTTTCGCCAGTCCGCCGCCGTATCGTCGGCTGACAACCTCGTTCATCGACTGGACATCGTTGGGTTTACCCTGGACGGAGCGGATCTTAAAGCGGCGATAATGCTCCTTGAAAGGAACTCCGTCAACAAAAACGACCAGGGAGGCGACAATGTTCGAGCCTTGGGTATTGGAAATATCAAAAGCTTCGATCCTGGCCGGGAGAACCGGCAAGCCCAGGACGTCTTGGAGCTTGATTAACGCTTTCGGCTCTTCTTGTTCCGCGCTCAAGGGATGCGCTTTCCGTTCCGCCAAACGCTCGACAAACTGCAGGCGATCGCGCGCCGCGGCCGCCTTTTCATAATCCCGTTCGCTCGAAGCCCGCCGCATTTCTTCTTCAACATTTGCCAAAACTTTCTTCAAGTTCCCGCGCAACAAGAGCTTGACCCCTTTGACGACCTGAAGATAAGCCTGGCGGCTGACCTTGCCGATGCACGGGCCGGAACAAACCCCGATCCGATAATAGAGGCAAGGTTGTTCTTTTGGCTTTAACGGCGAGGTCTTGCACCAGCGCAGCGGGTAGATTTTTTTGACCAAACGAACGATCTCTTTGACCATATTGCCGGTATAAGGGCCAAAGTATTGGGCGCCGTCGGCTGCTTTGCGCCTGGCAAGAAGCAATCTCGGCCATTCTTCTTTGGTAAGCTTTAAAAACGGGTAGGCCTTGTCGTCTTTCAGGTCGATATTATAGCGGGGTTTTAATTTTTTGACCAACTGATCTTCCAGGAGGAGGGCGTCCATTTCCGAGCCGGTCAGTTGGTAGTCGAGATCGCGGATTCGCCGGATAAGCAGGCTGGTCTTGATATCCGGCTCGCGGTTAAAATATGAAGCGACCCGTCGGCGGAGCACCTTCGCCTTGCCGACGTAGATCACGACGCCGCTCTTATCTTTGAACAGGTAAACCCCCGGAGAGTTCGGCAGGGCCGCTATTTTCTCCCGGAGAGAACGCACGCTACTTGGCGGCGACGATAACCTTGGGCGCCGCGATAATGTCGTGGAACAGCCTGATCCGGACCGGGTATTCGCCGATCGTTTTGATCGGGGCAGAGAGCTCGAGCTTCCGCTTATCAAGTTCGATCCCGGAATTTTGTTTGATCGCTTCGGCGATATCGGCGGTCGTAATCGTGCCGAAAAGTTTGCCGCCTTCACCCACGTTCGCGCTTAAGTTGATCTCCATCGCCGTCAGCTTGGCCGCCAGCGCCTGAAGCTCGCCCTTGCGCTTATCAAGCTGGACTTTCCGCCGTTCCCGTCTTTTGCCGGCGGCAATGATCGCGGCCGGGGTGGCCGAGATCGCCAGTTTGTTCGGCAACAAATAGTTGCGGGCGTAACCGTTGGAAACTTCTTCTATTCTGTCGTCTTCAATAAATATTACTTTCATATTAGTCCACCATGTACGGCACTAAGCCGACCTCTCTCGCCCGTTTTACCGCTTTGGCGATCATCCGTTGATGCAGCGCACAGCAACCGCTGAGCCGGCGGGGAGCGATCTTCCCGCGGTCGGTCATGAAGCGGCGAACGAACGAAACATCTTTAAAATCTATCTTCTTGTCATCAATGCAAAAAACGCACGGTTTGCGTCTTTTCTTCTTGAACTGCGACGATTTACCTTTTTTTTCCCGATCTCTTTCAGCCATTTTGCACCTCTCCTGTTAAAAAGGAACGACTTCTTCCGGGTCCGCCTTCGTTACCGGTCCTTCCGGGGAATCACTTTTGCGGCCCAACATTTGCATGTTATCGGCCACGACTTCCGACATGGTCTTTTTTTGACCATCTTTGCCAACGTAACTTCTGATCTGCAGACGGCCTTCGATCGCGACCGGCCGGCCTTTTTTCAGGAACTCGCCGCAGATCTCGGCCAATCGCCGCCAGGCGACAATGTTGATAAAATCAACGTCTTGCCCGCCGGTTGACGCTTCACCTTCGTCGCCGCCGGCCTTTTTGATCCGATTGACCGCAATGGCGAACCTGGAGACCGCTATCCCACTCGGGGTATAACGGGTTTCCGGATCGCGGGTCAAATTACCGATTAAAAACACTTTGTTATACATGTTTAAAAGGGGAGATCCTCGGCTGATTCGAGATCGGCCAATTCTTCCTCGGCAACATTAGCAACCGGCGCTTTCGCCGCCAGATCAAAAGGAACAATACTGCGGGCAACCACCTCGGTCACATATTGCCGCTGTCCGTTTTGCCCTTCAAAAGAACGATTCTGGATCCGGCCTTCGACCAGAATCAACTGGCCGTTTTTCAGATGATCTTTGCTTTCTTCCGCCAATTTCCGCCAGGCAATAACGTCGATATAATCCACGGCGTTATTGCCGAAGGATTGAGCGACCGCCAACTTGAACTTGGTCACCGGCAAACCATTGACCGTGACCCGGCTATCGGGCTCGGCCGCCAATCTGCCGATTAAAATTATCCTATTTAGATTCGCCAACCGCCTGCCCCTTGATCTCGCCGACATTTACCGCTTCGAGCGGCGTTCCGGCAATCTCTTTCTTCTCAACCGGCGCTTCGGTTTGCACAAAAGCGTTGGTTAAAAAATAGCGGGTCACATTTTCGGAGACTTTCAACAAGGCCTTAACTTCGGCCGGGAGGTTCGAAGGCCCTTTTAATCTGATCAAGACGTAAAAACCGTTGGCTTGCCGCTTGGCTTTTTGGAAAACCGCGTTTAACCGGCGAACGCCCCATTTTTCAACACTGTCAACCTCGCCCTTTAAAGCTTTAATTTTTTCGCTGACTTTATCGATAATTTGACCGATTTTCTCTTCGCCTAAGATCGGGTCCATGATCAGAATCAATTCATATGCCTTCAATGCAATAACCTCCAATTAAAAATATAGTTATTTCGCGTTAGCGAGTTAATATTGTAGCATAAATGAAGTAAAAAGACAACTTACACGTTAAAGCGGATGACGATTATATCGCCGTCTTCAACCACATAGTCCTTACCTTCGGTGTGCAAAACGCCCTTTTCCCGGGCTTTCGCGTATGAAGCGCTGCTGATCATGTCCTGAAAATGGATCACTTCGGCGGCGATAAACCCTCTTTCCATGTCGGAATGGATCTTCCCGGCCGCCTGGGGAGCCTTGGCCCCCTTCTGAATCGTCCAGGCATGGGTTTCTTTTTCTCCCGCGGTAAAGAAAGTGATTAAATTCAGCAAAGCGTAGCTCGAGCGGATCAACTGGGCCAGGGCCGATTCCTGGATCCCCATCCCCTCCCTCAACCCCTTAGCTTCTTCCGGGGGTAATTCGGCAATCTCGGCCTCCAATTTGGAACAGATTTTCACAACTTTCGCCCCTTGCTCGCCGGCAATCTTCTCCACTTCTTTTAATTGTTCCGGACTGCCGTCCTCATCAACGTTGGCGACGTATAATACCGGCTTAAGCGTGATCAGTGAAAAGTCGCGCAACAGTTTTAGGTCGTCCGAACTCATGGTAGCGGCCAAAGTTCTGGCTGGCTGGCCCTTGTCCAACACTTCTTTGATCTTTTCCAGCAGGTGAAGGGTCCGCAGAATGTCTTTATCGCCGCTTTTGATCGCTTTACGGATCGATTCAAACCTTTTTTCGATCGTGGCCAGGTCGGCCAGGATCAATTCGGCTTCGATTATTTCGACATCGCGCTTGGGATTGACCGCCCCTTCGACGTGGACGACATCTTCGGCGGAAAAACAGCGGACGACGTGGGCGATGGCGTCAACTTCGCGGATATGAGCGAGGAATTTATTGCCCAACCCTTCCCCTTTGTGGGCCCCTTTAACCAAACCGGCGATATCGTAAAATTCGATGATCGCGGGAACGATCTTTTTCGAGTCAAACAACTTAACCAGGGTCTCAACTCTGGGGTCTGGGACCTCAACGACCCCGATATTCGGGTCAATGGTACAAAAGGGATAGTTAGAGGCTTGGGCCTTGGCCCGGGAAAGGGCGTTAAAAAGGGTCGACTTACCAACATTCGGCAAGCCGACTATCCCGATTGACAGCCCCATTATTTCTTGGCCAAAACCGAGGCTTTTTTCTTAAGTTCTTCAACCTTGTTGGTCTTTTCCCACGGCAGATCGAGATCGTTGCGGCCAAAGTGCCCGTAAGCGGCAACTTGTTTATAGATTGGCCGGCGGAGATCGAGATTTTTGATGATCAAACCCGGTCGGAGATCGAAAACTTCGTCAACCAGCTTGGCAATATTGTTGTCGGAGATCGTGCCGGTCCCGAAAGTATCGACCATGATCGAAAGCGGGTGGGCGATCCCGATGGCGTAAGCCAACTGAACCTCGCACTTTTTGGCCAAGCCGGCCGCGACGATGTTTTTGGCGACCCAGCGGGCCGCGTAGGCGCCGGAACGGTCGACTTTAGTTGGATCTTTGCCGCTGAACGCGCCACCGCCGTGCCGGGAATAACCGCCGTAAGTATCAACGATGATCTTGCGGCCGGTCACGCCGGAATCGCCCTGCGGGCCGCCGATCACGAAACGCCCGGTCGGGTTAATATAATACTTGGTTTTCTCGTCAATCATATTCTTCGGCAAGACCGGGGCAATAACCTTCTCCATAACATCCTTTTCCAATTTTTTGGTCTCAACGTCCGGAGAATGCTGGGCGGCGATCAAAACGGTGTGGATACGGAACGGTTTGTCATCTTTATATTCGATCGTGACCTGCGATTTACCATCTGGCCGCAGATAAGGCATTTCGCCGTTCTTGCGAACTTCGGCCAATCTTTTGCTCAATTTATGGGAAAGGACGATCGGCATCGGCATCAGTTCGGCCGTTTCGTCGCAGGCAAAGCCAAACATCAGTCCCTGGTCGCCGGCCCCGATCGATTCCAGGTCCTCTTTGACCACTTCGCCGCCGCGGATCTCCAGCGCGGTATCAACGCCCCGGGCGATATCTTTGCTCTGCTCCTTGATCGAAACCAAAACGCCGCTGGTTTCCCAATCGAAGCCAAACTTGGCGTCGGTATAACCGATCTCTTTAATGGTCTCCCTAACAATTTGCGGGATATCGACATAGCAACCGGTGGTCACTTCGCCGGCGACGACGCACAAGCCGTTCGTCACCAGGGTTTCAACCGCAACCCGACCGACCGGATCCTTAGCCAGGATGCCGTCCAAAATGCCGTCGGAGATTTGATCGCAGATCTTATCAGGATGGCCTTCCGTGACTGATTCCGAAGTGAATAAATAACTCTTTTCCATATTTTTTCCTCCCTTTAATTGAAACGGATTATTAGTTTACATTATTGAGCGAAGGGCTGTCAAGGAAAAGACGTTAATTGCTGGCCAGCGCTTTATCCAAAACCGCCGCTTCCGCTTCCGCCAGATGCTGGATCGTTTCGATCAAAGCGGTGAGGCATAGCCGGTCATTTTCTGAAAAACCATTCGGGGCGGCCTTTATTTTAACCAGCGTCGCCGCCGCCTTCTCCGCCGTTTCCTTAAGCTTGGCCCGCTCGGCCAGAAGCTTTTCCAGCCAGCCGTTCCCCGGGTCGGTCGGCTGGGCATACATTATTCTGATCGCTTCCTGGGCCTCATCCCGACAGGCGTCCCCGGCCGCCAGCAATTGGGCATCCAGGCCGCCCCCTTCTGTCACTAATAGCTGCTGGATTGCCGAATTGGCCAAGGTCGCGGGCCAGCCGGAGATCGTGCCGCTCAACGATTTTTCTCCCCATTTCCCCCAGACATAGGCTTCGGTGATCGCGCCGCCCGGCTCAAGCAACGGCGAGGCCAAGAAATCGAGGCCAACGACCCCTAAAAATGGATAACCGTTACCGGAGGCAAAATCCTGAACGGTCGAAAAGGAAGAGATCAACCGGAATGAATTTAATAACTGATCATTATTCGCTGGCAAGGGCTCACTCTTGATCGTTTTTCGCCAAAGCTGTCCCAACGAATTAAAAATAATTCCCCGTTCCAGGCGGCCAGCGATCCACCGAGCGGCCGAGAGCTTGATTTGTTGTGAGCGCGGATTGCTCTCCGGGATCGGCAGCGCGGCATAAAAGGAACCGGCTTCAGCCCCGGCCTTCATTTTTGTCCGGGCGGAGAGCAAGCAGGTCAGACGAACAATCGGCTGGACCGGCGGGCGAAGATACCAAGTCCCGATTTCATCATATTTATTCCAACCGGAATCGTTGCCGACGGCTACGCTTTCCGTCCCTTCGTTCGTTAGGGCCCAGCGAGAAAAATCGTAGTTCTTCAGTTCGCCGGTGACTTTGAGCGGGAAGCCGGCGGTCCGGGAATCGTCTTTTATTTCCCACTCGATCTCATAAACCGGTTCTTTCCCCGGCGGTATTTCAATAACGGTCAGCGGCATAGTCGGCTGACTGATCTTCAGTTCGATCGCGGTTTCCGTCGGCGAAAGAAGGATCGCTCTGGCCTGGCCGGTCTTAATACTGTACGGCTCCGCTCCGGCCACAAGCCCCAGGACCATCAAGGTAAGAAGAAAGCAGGTGGTTCTTTTCATCTGGGTTAATTATACCCACCTTTTGACTCAAGTCAAAGACCTATGTTTTCTCTTAGGCTATCATGCCGGGAAAGGAGGGAAACAAATGGCTTTAAGAGATATCATTGAGATCGATCGCGAAAAGTGCAACGGTTGCGGAAATTGTACGACCGCCTGCGCTGAAGGGGCCCTGGCCCTTGACGCCGAGGGGAAAGCGGTCCTGGTCAGGGAAATTTACTGTGACGGGCTCGGCGCCTGTTTGGACGTCTGCTCAACGGGCGCGCTAAAAGTCGTCAAGAAAGAAAGCGTCCCCTACAGCGCGGGGCAAACTTTCCAGCATGTGTGCGGCTGTCCGGGAACTATGGCCAAAGAGCTTGTCCGTTCGGAAACGCCGACTTCGAGCGGGTCGGCGTCCGAATTATCGAGCTGGCCGGTCCAGTTAAAATTAATCTCGCCGCACGCTCCCTATTTTAACGAAGCGGACCTGTTGGTGGCAGCCGACTGTACCGCCTTTTCGCTGGGAAGCTTTCACTCCTCCCTCTTAAAAGGTAAGAAACTGGTCATCGCCTGTCCCAAATTGGACGAGACCGGCGGCTACGCGGAAAAGCTGGCCGAGCTTCTCAAGAACAACACGATCTATTCGTTAACCGTAGCGATCATGGAGGTCCCGTGCTGTTCCGGTCTTTATACGCTTGTAAAAAAAGCGGTTGAGCTCTCCGGTCATCAGATCAATATTCGCAAGGTCGTCATCGGTCTTGACGGATCAATAAAATAAAAAGGGAGGAAAAAATATGCAGTCCGACCAGTTTGAACGCCGTCCTTGCGTCGACAGAGAGGTTTTGAAAGCCGACGGGGTTTTGGCCCTTTTCTCAATAACAAAAATTAATTATAACGATCAATTGCTGGAGTTTATCGGAAAAAGCGATTATTATTCCGCCAGACAGCTGGTCCCCCTGGGCCGGCTTCGTCGGCCTCGGTTGCCCGCTAGATAAATATTTTAAGGAGGAGAAAAATATGTATTGCAATCAATGTGAACAAAGAGCTAAGGGTGGCTGCCAGGTTCAGGGTGTTTGCGGTAAAAACCCGGAAGTGTCGGCACTTCAGGATCTGCTGCTGCAGGAAACAAAGTTTTTGGCCAAACATGCCAAGATCAGCGACAAGCTGGATGATTATTTAGTCCGGGCTCTTTTTTCAACCGTAACCAATGTCGATTTTGATGCCGATCGGCTGGTCGAGCTGATCAGGGAGGGGGAAGCTCTTTCCGGGGGATTCAAAGCCGGAGCCTCACTGGCAGAAATGCTCAATAACGCCAAACAATTTGGCGCTAACGCGCTGGCCAGCGATCCCGACCTTCTTTCTCTTAAACAGCTCCTGACCCTCGGCCTCAAAGGAATGGCCGCTTATGTCGACCATGCCGCGCTCTTAGGCAAAAAGGACCCGGCCGTTTTCACCTTTATTCGCGAAGCGTTAGCCTCCTTGTTGGAAGAGAAAACAGCCAACGAACTGATCGCGCTTAATTTAAAATGCGGCGAGGTCAATATTCGGGCGATGGAACTTCTAAACCAAGGCCACATCGAACATTTTGGCCGTCCTGGGCCGACGAAAGTAGCGACCGGCGTAAAAAAAGGTCCGGCAATCCTGGTCAGCGGGCACGACTTGCTCGATCTGGAAGAATTATTAAAGCAAACCGCGGGGAAAGGGGTCAATGTTTATACTCACGGAGAAATGCTCCCGGCCCACGGGTATCCCGGCCTCAATAAATACCCCCACCTGGCCGGCAACTATGGCGGCTCCTGGCAAGATCAGCAGAAGGAGTTCGCTGCTTTCCCGGGAGCGATCCTGATGACGACCAACTGCATCCAGCGACCGACCGATAAATATCGGGAGAACATTTTCACTACCGGGCTGGTCGCCTTCCCCGGTGTTAGGCATGTCAAACATGGCGAGTACGCTCCGGTTATCGCCAAGGCCCTCTCCCTGGGAGGCTTTAAAGAAGATCAGCCGGGCAAAGAGATCCTGGTCGGCTTCGGCCACGACGCGGTCCTGGGGGTCGCGGATAAAGTGATCGAGCTGGTTAAAGGCGGGAAGATCAGACATTTCTTTCTGATTGGCGGCTGTGATGGCGCGAAGTCAGGCCGGAACTATTATACCGAATTAGCGGAGAAGACACCGAAGGATACGATTATCCTGACCCTGGCCTGCGGTAAGTACCGCTTTAATAAACTAGAGTTCGGCGAGATCGAGGGAATTCCCCGTCTGCTCGACATCGGGCAGTGCAATGACGCTTATTCCGCCATTCGGATCGCGGCGGCGTTGGCCAAGGCCTTCAATGTCGGGCTGAACGAACTCCCCCTCTCCCTCATTCTCTCTTGGTACGAACAAAAAGCGGTAGTCATTTTGTTGTCGCTGCTTCATCTTGGTCTCAAAAACATCCGGCTTGGGCCGACCTTGCCGGAGTTTGTCTCACCTAACGTGCTCAAGGTTCTGGTTGATAATTACAATCTGATGCCGGTCACGACCGCCGAAGCTGATTTAAAAGCTATTTTGGGGTAATTAAGAGCCTCTCTCCGCTCCATTCCAAGCGCGGGCGGGGAGAGGCTTGAACCCGAATGGCGTCTTCTGTTATAATTAATACATCCACGCTACAAGTTGGGTGTTTTCCGCCGCGGGCGGCTTGTGGCCCCATCGTCTAGGGGTTAGGACACTAGCTTTTCAAGCTAAGAACCGGGGTTCGATTCCCCGTGGGGCTATTTTTTATCCGCCGAAGTACTTAATCTATGCCGACTGATCAGTTCAAAATATCGCTGAACTTCAGTACTATTTGTTAAGGGACTTAGCCAGCTAATTGCGAGATCAAGCATTTGGTTGATCATCTCGATTTCTGCTCTTGTAATAGATCTTGTATAGTCTGGCCGCCAAGTCAAGAAGTTTTCAACTTGGCTCACCCTTTCTGCCCCTATAATTATTTTATCAACAACCAGTGCGCTTAAATAATCTCTTAATGTCATTATATTGCCACCAATACATTTATAATTGGCATATTCTGGATCAGTAGATGCAATTTTTTGGGGAGGGAGATCGTCTCTCATCCCTCGAAATATCAATAAGCGCGCGAGATAATAATTTGCATTGCCCATGAAGCGGGCTTTATGTGTAAGGCTTTCATAATTAGTTATCCCCCGATAGTTTTCGGCGCTTAAAAATATTTCTGCTCTTTTTTCTAATAAACTAGTCCCCAATGGCCTAAATGGCAAACCAAAATAATCACAAGCTTGTAGCATCCCCAAATGGATACGGTTAGCTTTGGATAAAGGAACTTTTGGAAGATGAAACGGGCTTAATCTTCTGCATATTTCAATTCCTTGCCGAACCCTGCTTAAATATGATTGGCCCATATCTGATTATCAATAAAAACAATTATTAATTTCATGTATTGTGCGGGACGACTCCTGATTTTACGTTACCCGGAGCGTTAATTGGCTTACTTTAATTATTCGTATACTCAACGCTCAATACCGGCGGGTTAGCCCCGTTTTCCCGGCTCAAGATCGAGACGACTCCATTTTCCGAACCATCTTGTTTGATCGCGATCCCGTAATTGGTCGCGGGGGTTGAATACCAGCTTTTAACCGCGGTCAGAATAGCGTCACTGCTTAGCGAATTGTATTGACTGGCCGTGAAGGTCGAGGAAAGGAGGAAGGTCCCGACGGACGGCTTGGTATTCCAAGTGGTATCGCTTGAAAAAGCGCCGCTCAATAAATAAGTCTGGAGCGCCGGCGTCCCCACCGTCACCGCATATGTTTTTATAGTCGCCGACTGGATGGTAATGTTGCTGGGAAGCGAAGCTAAGGAAAAGTGGAAATAGGCTTCATAGTTGGTCCCCGGCGGAGTCAGCAACCCTCCCTTAAGAGAAGCGACGCTTTCGTATGAAGCCGTTGGCAAAGAGGAGTCAACATACGAGTCTGATTCGGCCGTGATCTCCACGGCATAGCCGGAAACGGTCACGTTCGCGATCCCGTCGATCTCTCCTGAAGTACAATGCACGACCGCCGTCCCCTGGCTTTTCGCTTCCAGGGTAGCAATCGTTCCGTTCGCCGTTAAGGTTCCGATTGAATCACCCGTAAGACTCCAGACGGGCGAAAAAGCCAATCCTTCGCCGGAAGAGGTCGTCCCATAAGCATTAAAAGTAATAAGCGCATTAATCCTGACGGTCTGGCTATTCGGAGAAATTTCGATCGCGGCCAGTTCACTGGTCGGCGGCAGGGCCTCGGAGATTATGACCGTCGCCGAGACGGCTTGCCCGCTATACGAGGCCGTAATGATTTCCGTTCCGGTCGCGGTCGGATTAAACAATCCGGTATAGCCAACAGCGGTGATCGTCCCAAGATTATTAGTTAACGCCCAAGAAGGGATCACCGCCACGGTGGTGCCATCAGTAAAATTTCCGGTGACCGTAAAAGTAAGGCTGCTTCCGATCCTCACCGTCCCACCGGTCGGTGAAATAGTCAGGCTCGAGATCGCGCCGTTATTAACGGTCGAATCGCCGCAGCCGGAAATAATCACTATTGCCGCCAATAGTATTGAGAACAAGGGAATCTTCATCCTTAATATAATAGCATTTCCCCTCTTCTTTTGCCCGCGGGGCGCTCAACTTTTCCAGAATTTCTCGACCGCTTCCACTGTCTGGAGCCCTTTCGGCTCAAGCAAGCCAAGCAACTTTAGCCAAATCGCCCCGGTAATTTCGACATCGGCGGCCGCCCGGTGGAGGACCGGGGTCGGAATGCGAAAATGCTCCGCGACCTTTGAGAGCTTGTAGGAATAGAGGCCGGGGATCAGTTTTCTCGACAGTTTCAACGTGCACAAGAGGGGGTTGGCCAAGTGCGGGATAAAAAGCAGTTGCGCGTGGTGATTGATAAAAGGGACGTCAAATTCAACATTATGAACAACCAGCGGATCGGTCTTAACAAATTGAAAGAAGCCTTCAAGCGCGGCCCGTTTCTCAATCCCGGCGTCATGCAACTCCTGCGAAATCCCGGTCAGGTTGACGATCAGGTCGGGCAAAAGCTGATGGGTATTGATTAAGACGTTATAGCTTTCGGTCGTTTTGCCCCCCTCGATCCGCGCCGCCGCCAATTCTATGATTTCACTCTTCTGATATTCCAGGCCGGTCGTTTCAATGTCAATGACACAATAGCTCCGGCCCAATAACCCGGCTGGCTCCTCTTTGGCATGCCGAAGAAAAGGGAACTTTTCGGTTAGCTGGCTGAATTCCGGCGATTGATAATATTTTTCCATAGCCCATGGTTATTATATAAGAATTGTTAGCGATTGACACCCGGCTCTTTTTCTTTTATCCTAAATCGTGATGCGCAAACTAATTGCCGCTTTATTCGTGATCGTCCTGGCCTCGGTACTTTACGCCGAAGTCGCGCTTCCCCCCTTGGTCAAACAGCCCGAAAGCGTTTCGCTGAAAGAAAAAAAAGCGCGGCTGGAATATCTCCGTAAAGAAATCAAGCGCCTCTCCGGCCAGGTCAAGCGGGTTCGCCGGAGCCAGCGGGGCCCGCTCGTCGCTAAAATGAACGCTTATCAGAATGAGATCGACGCCCTCCTGCGGATCCCGCCGCCGCCGCCGTTAAAAATGATCGCCGGCCCGCCCCGGCCGGTTGACGTTCCGCCCGCGCCGCCACCGCCCCCCCGGATCGAAACTTTGCAGAAAGTCCGGCGCGAAGTCTTTATGCCGCGCAACCCGCAGCTCGGTCTCTCGGCCGGCTACCTGGCCGGCATCAGCGCGTTCAGGCTCGAAGCCAGGTTCTTTGAGCCGTTGAACATCAACTCGACCAGCGGCCGGCTGGCGCTGGCTTACGCTTGGGGGAATGACAGCGACAATCTTACCCGGAGAAATTTGGTTGTTTGCGTTGACGGGGTCTATCGCTTTAATCAGCCCTATGAGCCCGGCCTTCATTACTATTCCGGGGCCGGCCTCAATTTCACGATTTTGACGACCGGACGCACGGCCGGTTCGTTTGGCGGAGAATTGTTTGCCGGAGCGGACGCCGCGCTTTTGGGAGGAGAAGGCTTTGTTGAGGCGGGACTGGGCTTGTTAAGGAACGGGACTGGGGCGCGGCATAGCGGGTTGATCTTGATGGTCGGTTTCCGGAATTAACCCAGCAGCTCTGAAATATCGACCGCTTCAAAATTGTCGCGGTTGTTTTTTTGAACCTTGACTTCGCGGTATTGACTTAAGTCGATGGCTTCGTCTTCTTCGCTCCCCTTGTCTTCCCACTTGGTCCCGCTCGGCCAGGAGGAACGCTTCTCCTCTTCCACCGCCCACTTTTCATAATAGTTTTCCGGGATCTCTTCCAGAAAGCGCGACTCCTTCAGGATCACTTCCCCTTCATAGCCGGAATAAACCAAGGGGTAGGTCAGATATAGCTCGTCCTTCGCCCTGGTCACGGCAACATAGAACAAGCGGCGCTCTTCTTCCATCTCTTCTTCTTTATTAAAGGAAAGATACGACGGAAAGCGGCCGTCGGCCAGCCAGGCGACGAAAACGATCTTCCATTCCAGCCCTTTGGCCTGATGGATCGAGGACAGAACGCAGGCCTCTTTTTCCGGTTCGCCGCCGTCAACGACTGTTTCCGCTTCGATCCCGGAAACAAGAGCCAGCGAGCTCAACAAATCTTCCAGCGATTTAAATTGCGTGGCGTAACTGCCAAGCTGTTCCAGGTCCTCCAATCTCTCCCGAAAATTGGCGTATTGCGCTTTGATGTATTAGGCGTAATTAGAACCGGCGATGATCTTCACCATTTCCGCCGGCGAATCGATCTTGTCCAGCAGGTCGCGCAACGTCTGCTGAAAAACGCGGAAGTCGCGCTGGGCGGCCGCCGGGACCAGCCCGACGACCTGCTCCGAGGTAATGGCCGCGACCGCGTCGATCGTCTGGTTAATATGCTGGAAGATCTTTTCCGCGGTCCGCGGTCCGACTTTCGGCAAAAGCTTTAAAATCCTGGTCCAGGAGATCTCATCTTTGGGATTATGGAAGATCTTCAAAAAGGCCAAAACGTCTTTGATGTGCGCTTCTTCAAAAAACCGGATCCCGGAACGGACCTCGAACGGAATTCCCCGTTTGGTCAGCTCCATCTGGATCTCCATCGACTGGTAGTGCGAACGGTAGAGGATCGCCATTTCATTCAGGGACGAACCCTCATCGCGCAGCTCCAGCATTCGCTGGGCAATGAACGAAGCCTGGGAAAAAACATTGACCAACGGCACGACCGCCGGCTTTTGCCCGCTCGGCCTTTTTGATCTTAAGCGTTTGTCGAACTTCTCCTTCGCCAGGCTGATCGAGGCGTTGGCGACCATCAAGATTTCCGGAGTGGAACGATGATTGACCTCCAGCTTATAGAGGCCGGCGTCCGGATAAACTTTGGGGAAGTTAATGATGTTTTTAAAGTGCGCGCCGCGGAAGCTGTAGATCGACTGGCTATCGTCGCCCACAACCATGATGTTCCGGTGTTCTCTGGCTAAAATATCCATGATCTTGGCCTGGAGGTGATTGGTATCTTGATACTCATCGACTAGGATGTGGAGAAATTTACTTGAATAGCGCCGGGCGACATCTTCATTCTCCGCCAGCAGCTTCCACCAGTTAAAAAGCAGGTCGTCGAAATCCATCAGGTTGCTTTTTCTTTTGTGCTGGTTGTACATTTTAAAAACAGCTTCGATCTCTTCCGCCTGCGGCTCGAATTGGGCGTAATTATAGGCGATCACATCCACAATGCTCCGCCCGGTGTTGACCGCCAGGCCGAAAAGAGCGGCCAGGCTGTCCCCTTTAGGAAACCGTTTTGCTTTCGTATCAATACTGCAATCGGCGATGGAATTATCGATCAGGTCTTTGGAATCGGCCCGGTCGAGGATCGTAAAATTCTGTTCATAGCCGATCAACTTAGCGTAACGGCGCAGCAACAAATTGCCAACGTGATGGAAGGTCCCCCCGCAAAGATCTTTGATGTCTTGCCGCAGCAGGTTCTCTACCCGGGAAACCATTTCTCTGGCCGCTTTATTGGTAAAGGTGACCAGCAGGATCCGATCAAGCGGAATTCCAGATTCAACCAGGTACGCGACCCGATAGGTAATCGTTCTGGTCTTGCCGGAACCGGCCCCGGCAATGACCAGCATCGGCCCGCCCGGGGCGGTGACGATCGGCAGCTGCTCTTCGGTCAGCTCCTTGGCATAATCTATCTTAAAATTGGGCCGGCCAGCCTCATATATGGATTTTAATATGTATTTTTGCGTCATAAATGTTCCACGTGGAACTATTTGGCTATCCTATCTTTAAATTTATATCCAAAGCGCGGGCGGAGTGGGTCAAAGCGCCGACCGAAATGTAATCAACCCCGGTCTTAGCGACCGCCCTGATGTTCTTGATGGTAATCCCACCGGAGGCCTCGGAAACAACCCGGGCTTTTTTACACATTAACGCTCCGGCTTTTAGCGCTGTAAGTGTCAGATTGTCCAAGAGTGCCCGGTCGGCCCCGGCTTCTATGGCACGCCTAACTTCCGCTAGCGTACCGGCTTCGACTTCGACCGGCTTTCGTCCCAGGTAGATCTTGGCGGCATCGACCGCTTTTTCGATCGTTTTGTTGATCTTAATATGATTGTCCTTGATCAAGACCTCATCATAAAGACCAAGCCGATGGTTCTCTCCCCCGCCCAGTTTAACGGCATACTTTTCGATCGCCCGCCAGCCAGGCGTGGTCTTTCTGGTGTCCAGCAGGATCGCTCCGGTCCCCCTAATTTTCTCAACGTATTCACCGGTTAAGGTCGCGATCCCGGATAAATGCTGAAGGAAATTTAAGGCGGTCCGTTCGCCGGTCAGGATCGCCCGCGCCGGCCCTTTCAGAGTCGCGATTACCGTCCCTTTTTTAACCGAAGCCCCATCTTTGACCTTTTGAGTTAGCCTGACCCGGCGGTCTATCTGGCGGAAAACCTCCCGGGCTATTTCCAAGCCGGCAATGATCCCGGCCTCCTTGGCGGTGATCCGGGCCGTTACCCGCCTATCGGCCGGAATGACCGCTTTGGTCGTAATGTCGCCATCGCCAATATCTTCAATAAGGGCGATCTTGATAAGATGTTCGGTCGTGCGCTGCAGCTTATGCATTAATTACCTCAATAATATCCAGACCACGTAATAATACATCAAGGGGGCGGTCAGGACAAATGAATCGATCCGGTCCAGCACCCCGCCATGACCGGGAACGATATTTGACGAATCTTTGACCCCAGCATCCCGCTTGATCAGCGACTCAATCAAGTCGGAAAATTGGCCGGCAATCCCGATCAAAACCCCAAGGATCAGCGCGTGCCACAAGTCAATTTGCGCCGTTTGGCTGAAAATCCCGGCGGCCAGCAAGCAAACGACAAACCCGGCAATCGCTCCTTCCCAGGTCTTTTTGGGGGAGATCGAAGGGGCCAGCGGAGTGTGTCCGAAGGCTCTCCCGGCCAGGTAAGCGGCCGAGTCCATCGCCCAGACCGTAAAGACCAGGAAAAAAAGATAGCCGCCATGATCGGTCAAACTGCGGATAAAAATAAGATAGCTGAAAAACCAACCGATATAAATCATTCCTAAAACGGTTACGGCTACGTCAACAATCGTGTCCTTTTCCCGCTTCAGGAAAATCCCTGATATTAGGGTTATCGCCACCGCAATTGTTAGGATGGCCGAATGGGCCGGCTCCCAGCTTCTTTTCAAAGAGTAATAAGAAAAAGTGATAAAAAATATCGTAATAATATTGCCGACATAATAAGCGGGGAAAAACCCTTTCTTCATCATCAGGTTGTAAAACTCATTGATCGAGAAGATCGCCAGAGCCAAGATCATCAAAAGGAACGGGAGGTTCCCATAATAAATGCAGCCTAAAACGATCGGCATGCCGATCGCGATGGTCAGTGCCCGGAGCTTCATAGTTTACCGAATCGCCTTTCCCTTTTCTGGTAGGCCTCGATCGCTTGATTAAATTGTTTCGCCCTGAATTCCGGCCAGAAGAGATCCGTTACATAAAGTTCCGCGTAGGCTATTTGCCAGAGTAGAAAATTAGAGATCCGCATCTCGGAAGCGGTCCTGATCAGCAGGTCGGGGTCCGGCATCTCGCTGGTATACAGCTTGGCCTGAAGGTCGGCTTCGTCGATCTCTTTCTTCCCCTCGGCAATCAAGCGGTTAACCGCGTCGACGATCTCGGCCCGTCCGCCGTAGTTGACCATGATGCTCAAAGTGCTTTTGCTCCCGGCGGCGGTTTTCTCCATTGCCAGGCGCATCTTCTTCTGAAGATCGGGAGAAAACTTCGCCAGCCGGCCAAGGAATTGGACCTTGACCCCGTTTTTAGCCAGTTCGCCCAGTTCCCGATCGATCGTCATCGAAAGCAGTCCCATCAAAAAATCGATTTCCTCTTTCGGCCGCCCCCAGTTTTCCGTGGAAAAAGCGTAGACGGTCAGATACTCGACCCCGAGCTCGTTTGCCGCGCGCAAAACGGCGCGGAGCGATTCCGCCCCTTCTTTGTGGCCGGCGATTCTCGGCAAGCCGCGCTTTTTCGCCCAACGGCCATTGCCGTCCATAATGATGGCGACGTGTCTTGGGATGTTTTTTTCCATGTCGGTATTCAGGCTACCGGGTTTGGCCCAGCGCCCAGGACCAAGGGAGATCGCCCCTGCTCCTGGCGGCTGTTAAATGGAAAGAACTTCCTTTTCTTTGGCGGCGGCCAGGTGGTCGGCTTCGGCGCAATATTTGTCGGTCAATTCCTGAACCTTTTTATCGAACAGGGATTGCTGGTCTTCGGTAATAACCTTATCGGCCTTCTGTTTTTTTAGCTCTTCCATCGCGTCGCGTCTGATGTTGCGGACCACGACCTTGGCGTCTTCCGTCTCTTTCTTGATCACTTTAGTGAGATCTTTGCGGCGCTGTTCGGAAAGCTCCGGCAGAACCAAGCGGATCACTCCGCCCTCGGTCTTCGGCGTCAACCCGAGGTCCGAGGCCTGAATCGCTTTTTCGATCCCAACGACCGCCGTTTTATCGTAGGCGGTGATCTGAAGGAGCCGGGCTTCCGGAGCGGCCACCGAGGCGACCTGCTTCAGCGGCACGCTGGACCCATAGTATTCTACGTGAAGGTTGTCGAGCAGCGCCGGATTGGCCCGGCCGGTCCTGATGCCGGAGAAGTTTTTCTTCAAAATCTCGATCGCTTTTTGCATTCCTATTTCATGGCTTTTTACGATATCCATTTTGTCCCCCTTATTCGGCTTCGATGATCGTCCCGACTTTTTTCCCCAGGACGGCTTGTCTAATGTTCCCCGGCTTGAGCAGGTCGAGGACCAGGATCGGGATCTTATTGTCCATGCAGAGCGAGACGGCGGTTGAGTCCAATACGCCCAACCGCTTCTGAATAACTTCCATATGGGTAATCCGGCTGAATTTTTTCGCGTCCTTATGTTTCAGCGGATCTTTGTCGTAGACGCCGTCAACTTTGGTCGCTTTGATAATAACGTCGACATCGAGCTCGGCCGCCCTTAACGCGGCAGTCGTATCGGTTGAAAAATAAGGGTTCCCTGTTCCAGCCGCCAGCACCACCACCCGCCCCTTTTCCATGTGGCGGATCGCTCTCCGCCGGATAAAAGGTTCGGCGACGGAGCGCATATCGATGGCGGTCTGGACCCGGCAATTAACCCCTTGTTTTTCCAGGGCGTCCTGGATCGCCAGCGAATTAATGACCGTGGCCAGCATCCCCATGTAGTCGCCGGTCGCCCGGTCGATCCCGTTAACCGCTCCCGCCACCCCGCGGAAAATATTCCCGCCGCCAACAACGACGGCGACCCCAACCCCCGCTTCTCTGACTAGTTTGACCTCTTTGGCAACCGTGTGCAAGACCTTGAGGTCAATTCCGTACTTTTGTTCGCCGCCGAAAATTTCACCGGAGAGTTTGAGGAGGATCTTTTTGTAAGGTCTTGTCATGTCGTGAGGATTATACTATAATTCACCAGCTATGGCAATGTTCTTCCCTTATTTTGAATTGGCCGCGTCCCTCTTCATCTTATTGCTCGCCTTTGAGATCTGGCCCCGCCATTACGAGAACCATTTGGCCCGTTTTTTTTCTTTTTTCGCTTTGACCGCTTTTCTCTGCGCGATCTTAACCTATTCTTATCGGATCGCCTTCACTTTAGAGATCGCCCGGGATATTAATCGGATCAGTGCCCTTCTTTGGGTCTTCATTTTCCCGCTTTTCACTCATTTTGTTCTTCTTTATACAAAAAAAGATAGTTTTCTTCAATCAGCTTACAACTATCTCTGGCTTTATCTTCCCCCTTCGGTCCTGGGGCTATTGTTCCTTTTCACCAATTCGATGTACCAACGCTATGAGATCCAAAATATCGGGATCGTCAGCCAGCCGGCGCCGTTATATTGGCTCTTCGCGATCGAATCGATCATTTATTGCTGCTGGGGGGTAGGCTTATTGCTCTGGTATTCCCAGGTTACTCCGCAAAAGACCGAAAGGTCCCAAGCGATTTTGATCGCGATCGGCTCGATCGTCCCCTTCCTGGTCGGTCTGGTCACCGACTTTATCTTGCCGTTGGTCCTTGGCTACCGGTTGGGTTTCCCCACGTTGGTTTTTGACCTGGCGGTAATGAACTTTTTTATTTTCATCGCCATGCGCTCCTATAGTCTTTTTGCCATCTCCCCGGCCTTGGCGGCCGACGTAATTATTGAGACTATGCCGGACGCGCTGGTGGTAACCGATATCGACGGCTGTGTTATTTTCATGAATGAAGAAGCGAAAAAACTGCTCCATACTTCCGGCGAAAATACCTGCCACGTTATTTCAACTTTGTTTAAAAACCCGGCGGATTATGAGCGGCTCTATGACGAGGTCGCCCACAAAAAACTGCTGATCGAAAGGTTTGAAGCCGAGCTGAAGGACCCGATGGGGGAACGAATCCCCGCCCTGATCAATGCCCGGCTCCTCCGCGCCAAGGGCTTTGGCGAAATCATTGGGATCGTTTTCGTCATCCGGGATATCCGCGGCTGATCCCTTGAAATCCCCCCTGTTTAAAGCCGATTAATCAACATGAGAGCAACTTATCGCACATCTTTCGAGGTTATCGTCATCGGGGCCGGGCATGCCGGGATCGAAGCGGCCCTGGCTTCCGCTCGGCTTGGGTGCCGCACCCTCCTTTTAACAATGAACATCGATACGATCGGTTATATGTCCTGCAACCCGGCGATCGGCGGCCCGGCCAAGTCACAATTGGTCCGCGAAGTTGACGCTTTGGGAGGCCAGATGGGAATTTCTGCCGACCTAACTTTTCTGCAAATGAAAACTCTCAATACCAACAAAGGGCCAGCGGTCCACGCCTTGCGCGCCCAATCCGACCGTCAGCAATACCATCAGATGATGGAAAAAATTCTGGAAGAACAGCCCAATCTGGAGATCAAACAAGCGGAAGTCAGCGAACTCCTTATTGCCAACGATCAAATTGAAGGCGTACGAACGGTCCTTGGCCCTGTTTATCGCGCCTCGAACGTGATCGTCACCACCGGAACATTTCTAAAAGGGGTCATCCATGTCGGGATGAGCCATCAAGAGGCCGGACGAATGGGGGAAGGCCCTTCAAACCAGCTTTCCGACTCTCTAGCCAAGACCGGCCTGAAGTTAGGTCGCCTTAAGACTGGCACGCCAGCCCGCCTTAACCGCCGTTCGATCGATTTTTCTAAAATGGCGGTCCAACCCGGGGATGAACCACCCCGACAGTTCTCCTTCACTTGGGAATATCGGCAATATGGGCTGTCCGGCTTACCGGAAAACGAAACTTTTTCTCTGCCGCAAATCCCTTGCCATCTGACCTGGACCAACGAACGAACACACGAGATAATTCGAGCCAACCTTGACCGCTCCCCCCTTTACCAGGGAAAGATCAAAGGGGTCGGCCCCCGTTACTGCCCCTCGATCGAAGACAAGGTTGTCCGCTTCCCTGAAAAGGACCGTCAGCAGTGCTTCATTGAGCCAACCGGTCGTTCGACGCTGGAAATGTACGCCCAGGGGATGTCGACCTCTCTGCCGGAAGATGTTCAGCTGGCAATGCTCCGAACCATGCCGGGACTGGAAAGCGTAGAGATGATCCGCCCTGGGTACGCCGTAGAATACGATTATGTCCTCCCCTCCCAACTTCAATACACCCTGGAAACCAAAACGATCTCCGGCCTCTTTTGCGCCGGGCAGATTAACGGAACTTCCGGCTACGAAGAGGCGGCCGCCCAAGGGTTGGTCGCCGGAATCAATGCCGCCCTTAAGACCAAAGGGGCCCCCCCTCTGATCCTTGGTCGGGACGATAGCTATATCGGCACGCTGATCGACGACCTGATTACCAAAGAGATCTTAGAGCCGTATCGCATGCTGACCTCCCGCTCCGAATACCGGCTGCTCCTCCGCCAAGACAACGCCGACCTCCGCCTCACGGAAAAAGGCTATCGGGTTGGGCTTATTTCTGAATCCCGATATCAGGCCTTTCTTAAAAAGAAAGCCGCCGTCCTGGCCAAGGAAGCGATTTCCCGGGAAACCAGGGAACAGATCGAGATCGCCCAAAAATATCAGGGGTATATCGCACGGCAGCTGGAGCAGATCGCCCGCTTTAAGAAACTGGAAGATAAGCGGCTCCCCTCATCGTTCGATTATCAAATATTAAAAGGGCTTTCCACTGAAGCTCGGGCTAAGTTGACCGCCATTCGCCCAACCTCGATCGGCCAGGCGTCGCGGATCGCCGGGGTCTCGCCGGCCGACATCGCCGTCCTCCTTATTTGGCTGCAAACCTGCAGTAGACAAAGCAAAATCACCATGTTAAAATCGGTCGCTGGACAAGAGGAGGTGACATCGTGAAAAAGCTATTATTAATCGCACTAGCGGCAGTTTTCCTGGCCGGCGTCTCTCACGCGGCCATGGATTCCGTCGGCTATATTGACGTCCAAAAGGTCTTCAAGGAATACAAAGAGACCGACAAAGCCCAAAAGGATCTGTCAAAGGACGAAGAAAACTTCAAAAAAGAATTCGAAGACAGCCAGAAAAAACTACAGGAAGCCGAGAAAAACGGCAAGAAACAAGAAGAGCTCGAAAAGATGAAGAAAGAGCTCGAAGAAAAGCTGGCCCCCAAGCGTGATTCGCTGATCAAAAAGAATCAGGAATTGACCGGGAGGATTCAGGCCGCCATTCTGGAATCGGTCAAAAAAGTGGCCAAAAAGGTTGGGGTTGAAGTCGTTCTCGACAAACAGGTACTGATCATCGGCGGAATGGACCTGACCGACATGGTCATCACCGAGCTGAATAAAGGAAAGTGAAACTCGCAAGACTAGCCGAACTTGTTTCCGGCACAGTCAACGGTAACGCTGACCAAGAGATCAATAAAGTTTCGACTATCGAAGAGGCCGGGGTTGGGGATCTCGTTTTTGTTCTAGAAGACAAGAATCTCATCCCGGCCTTTTCATCCTCCGCCTCCGCCGTCGTCGCCACCAAGGCCCCAGCCAACACTCAAGGTAAAGCCTATCTGCAGGTTAAAAATCCGCGACTGGCCATGGCAAAAATCTTATCTGGCTTCATTGCGCCAAGCCAGCCCGGCACTATTTCCGATAAAGCGGCCATCGCCAAAAGCGCCCAGTTGGGGAAGAACGTTTCAGTCGGCCATTTCTCTTGCATCGGGGAAGATTGCCAGATTGGAGAGAATACGATCATTCACTCCAATGTCACGATCTACGACCGAGTTGTTATCGGCGCTAACGTCATCATCCACGCCGGCGCCAGGATCGGCGTCGACGGTTTCGGTTTTTCCTGGGAAAACGAGCAACACGTCAAGATCCCCCAAGTCGGAACAGTAATCATTGAGGACAACGTCGAGATCTACGCCAATGTCTGCGTCGCCCGCGGGACGATCGGCGCGACGCGCATCGGCCGGGGGACCAAGATCGACTGCCTCACCCATATCGCCCACAATTGCCGGATCGGGGAGTCGTGCGCCATTACCGCTCTGGTCGGCTTTGCTGGTTCGGTCACCTTCGGCAGGCACGTGCAGGTCGGCGGCATGTCCGGATTCAACGGACATATTACCGTCGGCGACAACACCATCGTTATGGCCAGGTCAGGCGTTACCAAAGATATCCCGGCCGACTCCGTCGTTTCCGGCTTCCCAGCTTACGACAACAAAGAACAATTAAAATTCCAGGCCACCCTGAAACGTCTGACCAAAAAGAGCGGGAAGTAACCCCTTCGGAAACCTGCGGCAACATCGCCGCAGTTTCCTACGAAAGGCATACCCCGCGACTAAACGTCGCGGTTATTCTTGTTTTCCTCTGTTATTAACGGTAAAATCACGTTATGAGCACAAAAGAACAGGCAAAAAAGAAGATTGCCGCTTTAATTGAAAAGTATGAATTAATTGCTAAAGCAGGGAAGCTTAAAGATTTCAACGAAGCTAACACCCGCAAAGATTTTATTATGCCCCTTTTTGAAGCTCTTGGCTGGGACATTAGAAACAGCTATGAAGTTGCCGAGGAAGAAAACGTCTCCAACGGCATCGTTGACTACGCTTTCAAGCTAAACGGTATTACAAAGTTCTATCTTGAAGCCAAGCAAATCTCCGTTGACCTGGAAGAAGAGCGCTGGGCGGAGCAAACCATTGATTACGCCTGGTACAAAAGCGTTACTTGGGCCGTACTTTCCGATTTTGAAGGAGTAAAGATCTTCAATGCCGAATGGCGCGAGCCATATATTTCCAAAAACCTGTTCATTGACTTAAAGTACACTGAATACCTGGAGCGGTTTGACGATCTCTGGTTGTTATCTAAAGAAAGCCTCGAAACCGGCTTACTCGGGAAGAAAGCGGAACAATATGGAAAAAAAGCCAAACGACGCCCGGTTAACGAGGCAATATTTGATGACTTACTTACTTGGCGCAAAGCCCTATTAGAAGACCTAAACAAGTTAAATCAAACGATCACTCTGTCCGGCGAAGAAAAAGAAGAAGTCGTTCAAAAGATTCTCGATCGGTTGATCTTCATCCGCTCCTGCGAGGACCGTAAAATCGAGAACGAGCGGCTTCGCGCGGCGTTAAGAGATTGGGAAGAAAAAGACAAAAAAGGCGAACTGTACGATAAGGTCGTGGCCATTTTTGAGTATTATCATTTTTATGATACCAGCCTATTCGCTCCCGGCCACCCGTGTGAAAAGGTCAATCTTTTTAATGGGACGATTAACTCCATCATCAACGGACTTTATTACAATGGCCAAGAAAAGATCCATTATGATTTTAAGAGTATCCCCGCCGACGTCCTGGGCGGTATTTACGAGCAGTATCTCGGCCATATTCTAAAACGAGGGAAGCTGGTCGAAGGGAAGCCGCATCGCAAAGAACAAGGAATATATTATACCCCCAAATATATCGTCGATTACATCGTCGAAAACACTCTGGGGAAATTACTGGCCGAAATGCCCCCCGAAAAGGCCGGTCTGATTAAAATATTGGACCCTGCCTGCGGCTCCGGCTCTTTTCTTATTAAGGCGCTTGATGTTATGGACAAATATTATGAGCAAACCACTGAATTTAAGAATATGCCTTATAACCGTCGGGTGAAGGCCCTGCAAAATAATATTTATGGGGTCGACCTTGACGAAAAAGCGGTCGAGATCGCCCAACTTAACCTCATGCTCCGCGCTTTAGCAGAAAGGCGGACCCTACCAAACATCTCTTCAAATATCAAATGCGGCAATTCGTTAATATCCGGAACACCGGAAGAGCTCAAAAAACATTTCGGCGTCAACTGGCACGACAAGAAGCCCTTTAACTGGGAAGAACAGTTCCCAGATGTTTTCAAGCAAGGGGGATTTGATGTAATTATTGGGAATCCGCCGTATATTTCTCTGTTTGGAGCAGAAGAGGACAAAGAATATTTTAAATCTAATTATAAATCCTTTGAATATCAGGTAAACAGTTTTTCTCTTTTTATTGAAAGGGCCGCCACTCTTTTGCGTAAGGGGGGTCGCCTAGGGTTTATTACCCCTGCTGTATTTCTTTCCCAACATTATTTTTATCACCTTCGTAAGTTGATTTTTGACAACTTCAATCTCTTAGAGGTGCTAATTCTTAAGCATAGGGTTTTTGGGGCCGCTGAAATCGGAGATACTTGTGTTTTTATATTTGAAAAACGGCCAAATAATTCTTCTTTAGCCAACAACATCGTTAAGTATGCCATAGTTAATAGTGAAAGTGGTTTTAATTATGTTGAATATGGCTCTGTCCCTCAGTCTGATTTTTTGAAAAATCCCCGCCTAGAGATTTCTCTCGCAGGAAATGCCGCCCTTTTAGACAAGATCCAAAAGGTTTCTGTTCCATTAAAAGCTCTCGCTACCTGCATTTTAGGTATTAAGCCCTATCAAGCAGGGAAAGGCAAGCCAAAACAGGATAAAAAAACAGTTGAAGATCGGCCTTTTGATAATTGTGTAAAACTCGATAATAGCTATAGGCAGTATTTAATGGGTAAAGACATTAATAGATACGTTATTGCCCCTCGGGAAGATCGTTTCATCAAATACGGGGACTGGCTTGCGGAACCAAGGCCTACCGCTCCCTTTGAGCGCGATAAGATTATTTTAAGGCAGACCTCTGACGTTATTAGGGCGGTAATTGATAATGATAAGTATTATAATCTGAATAATATTTATAACATTGAAATTATCAACCATAAATACTGCTATGAATATTTGCTAGGCATTTTAAACTCATCTTTATTGAAATTTGTTTATCAATCCTTGGTTCCTGAAAATAAGCGATTGTTTGCTGAAATCAAAAAAATTAACCTGGACAAATTGCCAATTAGGGCCTTAGAAAGCGCCGAAGGACAAAAAGCCTTGGCCTCACTCGTAAGAAGGTTGCTTGGACTTTATAAGGAGCGATTAAAAACGCCCGAAAACTCCAATAAATGTCTCCAGCTTAAAGAAGAAATCACCAAAACAGACAAGCAAATCGACGCCGAGGTATATAAGCTATATGGGCTGACGGAGGAGGAGATCAAGACAGTGGAGGGGGAGAAATGACAACTTTTGAAGAACTAGGCCGTTGGCTTAGAAGGCCGGAAGGTTTAAACCTCGAATTTAAAACAGCTAGTAATAGTTTTGATAAAAAAAATGATTTGCCGGACTACTGTGCCGCGCTTGCAAACGAAGGCGGCGGGAAACTTATATTGGGCATATCAAATAATGGGGAAATAAAAGGAACGGCCGCTTTTTCTGGGACTTACCAGAAGCTCTCGCATGAGCTATATACTTCATTAAAAATTAGAATTGATGTTGAGGAGCTTCAGCACCCGAAAGGCCGGGTTCTTGTTTTTCATGTTCCATCCAGGCCTAAAGGCAGCAGAATAAAATCGAACGGTCATTATAAGTTTCCCATGCGCCTTGGGGAATCGCTTTCCGAAATGGATGATGCGACCACAAAAAACATACTAAATGAAACCGACCCGGATTTCTCTTCTCAATTTGTTCCGGGGCTTTCCTTTAAAGACTTGGACTTATCTGCGATTACCCGCCTTCAGTCCTTGTGCGCGACTAAATCAAAGTCTTCAAATTATCTTAAGCGTTCCCCTGAACAATTTCTTACAGATTTGAAACTAATCTCCGATAAAAATGTAACTTTTGCCGCTTTAGTATTGCTCGGCAAAAGCCAAGCTCTCGATGCCTTCTTGCCTTCCTCCGAAATAATTTTTGAATGGAGACAAGTCCCAGACAAAACTTCTTTTGATTTTCGTGAAAATTGGCGCGGACCGTTTATTGGCCTGTTTGATGTTATTTGGGAAGAGATTGACAAAAGGAACCTACGAACGCCTTATAAAGAAGGGTTTATTCAAAACGACATCCTCTCTTTCGATCGAGACAGTATCAGGGAAGCCATTCTTAATGCCGTAGCACACCGTGATTACACAATGAAAGGACATTCCATTTTTATCCTTGCGTCTCCTAACGCTTTTTCTATCATTAGCCCTGGCGGGTTCATGCCAGGAATTACGCCAACAAATGCCATCAATAAAAGCGCGTGGAGAAATCAACGACTTGCTGAAACCTTTGAAAAGGCTGGCTTAATTGAGAGATCTGGACAAGGCCTTGATATTATCTTTGAAAAAACAATTCGTGACGGCAAGGGAACGCCCAATCTTTCTCGAAGCGATTCCTTTTCCGTTGTCCTTGATATCCCAGCCGTTGTCAAAGACATCAACTTCATTCGCTTCCTTGAACATATTGCGAATGAAAAACAAATAAGATTTTCTTTTGATGAACTTCTCGAGTTAGAAAGGATAAGAGAGAATCAACAAGTCGCCCAAGTTGTATTCAAAGAAAGATTTATTAAACTTGGATTAATTGATCAAATTGGGCGAACTCGTGGGGCTAGGTATATCCTTTCTCATGAATATTATCGGCATGAGGGCAAAATTGGCCGCCATACCGCTTTGGCCGGATTACCAAGAGAAGAAAAGAAGGCATTAATACTGGCGCATCTGAAAAAACATAAAAAGGGCTACCCCAAGGATTTTTCCGATGCATTTACTGGATTGAAGGCTAAGGACATCTCAAATATTTTACAAGAATTAAGAAAAACAAAAAAGATTATTCATGTTGGACCAAAGCGTGGCGGTTATTGGCAGCTTAATTAGCAACAATTCCCTCATTTTTAAGCTCCTTGCGTTGCTATATTTTGCATAATTACTTGATATTTCAAGCGGATTAATTAGCTTGAATTAGCTAGATCAATTATATGTAGCGATTCCCTTTGGGTTACGTGTTTTTAAAAGGTTGGTTTATCAAAATAATGAACATCGCTTTTTTCGCCGATTCTTATAAGCCTTATATTTCCGGGGTAACTAACTCGGCCGAGATCCTGGCCAAGAACCTGCGCTTGCGCGGACATCGCGTCTACATTTTAGCGCCGTCTTATCCCGGTCACCTCGACACTGACCCGGATATTATCCGTTTTCCTTCGATCGCCGGGGGATATCCCAAGTTCCGGCTGGCAATTCCGGTTGTCAGGAATATGCCGAAAGTCGACATTATCCACAGCCAGTCGCCTTTTCAGGCCGGACTGCTCGCCCGGCTCATTGCTCGCCGCAATAAGATTCCGCTGGTTTACTCGTTCCATACTTTTTTTACCCGCTACACCCATTACGCCCGCTTCGTCCCTAAGGCCCTGGCCAAAATGGGGATCGCTGCTTATATCAGCCAGTACGCCAATGGGGCAGAGGCTGTGATCGCCCCTTCCGAAGTCGCCCGCCGTTATTTAAGGCGGCTCGGGGTCAATAAAAGGATCGAGGTTATTCCTTCCGGAGTAGAAACGGACCAGCTCCCCGATTCTTTGGCCGAGACCCGCCGCGAACTCCGCCTGCGCTACGGCATTCCCCAGGACGCGATCGTCTTGCTTTATGCCGGCCGGGTTTCCAGAGAAAAGAACCTGGCCTTTCTTTTCAAAGCGTTTGAACACTTAAAGCGCCAAAACGTCTATCTGGCGATCGTGGGTAATGGCCCGCTCGATAAAGAGCTCCAGCAGCGGCACAAACGGGACAAGAACATTATTTTTGTTTCCGAAGTCTCTTACCCCGGTATCTTGTCCCATTACTGCCTGGGAGATATTTTTCTTTTCTCGTCTCTGACCGAAACTCAAGGGATGGTGATCGCAGAAGCCAAGGCTTCGGCCCTGCCGGTCGTCGCCCTATATGCCGGCGCCCTGACCGGGTCGGTCCGCAACGGCATCGACGGTTATCTGGTCCCCCGCAATTTGGCCAATTTCACCGAACATGTTAACCGTCTGGTCGGCGATCCAGCGCTCCGCGAAAAAATGGGCCGGGCCGCCCAAGCCGACGCGCTGGAACGGTTTGCCGCACCGGCGGTTGCAAAAAATATTGAGACTCTCTATAATTCTCTTGTCCATGACGACGCCTAAAAGGAGAAACCAAATGAAGCATACTTTAATGCGTGTCTCTCTGCTCTGGCTTGTTCTTTGTTCGGCGAGCGCCGGCTTCGCGTTCCCGAACGTTTTTCCAACCTCAACCTTTAACGGGCCCTCGGGGCTTGTCCGGATCCCGGCCGCCGACGTCGTGCCGTATAAAAACTACAACCTTGGCATGAGCTACGGCTCGACTACGACCTCCCTTTCCTCGGGTACGGCCGACTCCGTTCTTTATTACTACATGAACATGGGTTCATTTCACGGGTTGGAGCTGGGGATCGTCGGCGGCAACGACCGGGTAACCAACAAACTGCGCGAAGGGGTTTTTGTTAATATGAAACTTTCGTTGTCGGCGGACGAGGATTCTTATCCGCTCAAGGTCGCCCTTGGGGTGGAGAATCTCTTTTCCTACACCCAGACCGATGTCTACATGGTCGCGACCAAATATTTTAAACAGGGGCCGAAGATGACCTTCGGCTTCATGGCGGATTTCCCCAATTATAAATTCCGGCCTTACGGCGTCTTAGGAGGGGAATTCCCGACCGCCGACACTTTTATTCTGGTCGGTGATTTCATGCTCGGGGAGAACCTTTCCCAGCTTAACGCCGGGATGCGGATCTATTTTACCCCGATCTTTTGCCTGAACATCAACGGGCTTAACGTCTTGGATTCAACTACCGCGAAAGACCAGCGCTCGGTCCTGATCGGTTTTAGCTGGGCGAACCCGATCTAATGGGGTTGATCCGCGAAGCAATCGGTCAACTAAAAGATTACGTCCCGGGGAAAACTCCGAGCGATCCCAAAGCGATCAAACTCGCCTCGAACGAAAATCCTTTCGGTCCTTCACCCAAAGCCATTGACGCCTTAAAGCAAGCGGCCGGCCGCTCCCAGGTTTATCCTGACCAACAAGCGCTCTCCTTGCGAAATAAGCTGGCCGAGTCGTTTGGCCTGACCGCCGACTCGATCGTCGTCGGCAACGGCTCCGACGAGATCATGCTGATGATCACGACCGCTTTTCTTTCCGCCGGCGAGGAAGCGATCATCTGCCGGAACAGTTTCAGCTTATACGAATTCGTCACCCGCCTGCTCGACGGCCGGCCGGTTTTCGTCCCGCTGAATAACAACCGGCAAGACCTCCCGGCAATCGCGGCCGCTATTACCGGTCGGACCAAGCTGATCTTTTTGACTAATCCGCACAACCCGACCGGGAGCTATCTCTCGACAACGGAATTGGCCGCTTTTCTTTCAAAGGTGCCGCCGGAAGTCTTGGTCGTGATCGATGAGGCCTATGCCGAATTCTCAACGGCTCCGGACTTCCCCAAATCGGTGGAATTGCTCAAGCGGTTCGCCAATGTCATCGTCCTTCGGACCTTCTCTAAATATTACGGCCTGGCCGGCTTACGGGTCGGTTACGGCTTGGCCCGGCCGGAATTGACCGCCCCGCTTTTCAAGACGAAACTTCCTTTTAACGTCAATCGCCCGGCGCAAGCGGCGGCGGAAGCGGCCCTGGGAGACAAGCGTTTCTTAGAAAAAACCTTGAAGAACAATGAGGCAGGGAAAAAACAACTCTACGCGGCCTTTGCTCTCCTTGGCGTGGAATATATTAAGACCGAAGCCAACTTCGTTTTTGTTAATATTAAAAAACCGGCCACCGATTTTTGCCGGGAGCTGCTGGCGCGGGGAGTTAGCGTTCGGCCCCTAACCTCGTTTGGGTTTCCGGAGGCGGTCCGGGTTTCGATCGGGACCAAGGGGCAGAACGATCGTTTTATCGCTTTGTTAAAAGCGCTGCTTTAAGCCGCTTCCAACTGTCGTAAGATGTGATTCGTTCGGCTAAGATCGATCCGTTTGATCGTTGGCGGCGGATTGAACCCGAGAATGACTTGGTCGATCTTTTCTTTGGCCTGGTAGCCATCATAATAACCGGCCAGGAACCCTTTCAGCAGCGCGATAAAACTGTCTTTCCCCAAAACCCCGGCGATCGATTTTTCCAGGCGATGCGTTCCGCCAAAGAACCGCTGGATATCGCAAAGGCGCGAATAGTAATGGACCGAAACTTTCCCTGCTTCAAAGCAACTTCTTTCTTTAGCCGAGATGGCCGTCGGTTCGGCCGCCAGCCGCCGCCAGAAAGTTTGTTCCGCCTCCGCAAAGGTCCGCATCCCTTCCGGATCGATCAGGTTCCCGTGGATCTCGACATTGGCCGAATGCAAAGAAGAGTACCAGAGCGGCTTTCTGACCGTCTCACGGCCGACTGTTCCCTCCCGCCAGGGATTATGCAGGGTGTAACCGGCCTTATGAAGTTTGCGCAGTTGCCGGCCCAGCCGTTCGCCGCTTTCATGAAGAAATTGCGCGAGCGTTTTTCCTTCTAATTCCGCCAAAGTCCTCGTCACGCCGGGACGGGAATCAAGCCGCAACCAGGGATAATATTTCCCCTCTTTGCCTGAGCGATACAACTGGGCGTATCCATCGTAAGCAGGAAACAACGCCCCTAAATCAACCGCTTCGGCTTCTAATTCGCCGATGAGGCTAAGCCCCTTGACTTCATTTCTGGCCGCCGCCAAAGAAAGGAGCCCTTCCGGATCGCCCGAGTTTAGGTTCCGTTTTCCCGGATAAAACTGAAAGGGGGCTTTCCCTTTGAATTCGGAAACCTTGCCGTCTTTCTCGACAATGTACATTGCCCGGTTGCTGTGACTTTGAATGGCAAAAACCGTTGAAAATTGGCGGAGTTTTTCGGCCGGAAGCCCAAAAGCAACTTTTTCGTCGGTAAAAAGAGTTTTAGTCGCGGGATTATACATCCCCAAAGAATAGCCGGCGTTGTCGCCAAGAATGGCGTATTGATATGCCTGGGCTTTTTCCAGTAGTTCCGGCCCGGCCTTAGGAAAAAGCGTTTTTAACGCCCGGCGGCGGACCGATCTTTCAATCTTGGCTCTAAGTGTTTCGATGGCCATCTCGTATGTATATCGTCATTTTCTTAACAGAATTTCAGAAAAGGTATATAATAAGATCATGCTAAAGCGCACAATTTTATTTAATGACCACTTGGCCCTCGGAGCCAAAATGGTCCCCTTCGGCGGCTGGGAAATGCCGGTCTCTTACAAGGGGATCATCGAAGAGCACCGGGCGGTCCGGGAGCAAGCCGGGCTTTTCGATATCGGGCATATGGGACTGCTGCGGATTGAAGGGGCTAACGCCTTGCCTTTTATCCAATCGGTCGCGACCAATGACGCTTCCCGCCTAGCTGTCGGGCAAGGCCAGTACGCGGTCCTCTGCAACGAGCAGGGCGGAGCGGTCGATGATATTCTGATATATCGTTTTGCCGATCATTACATGATCATCTGCAACGCCAGCAACACCGATAAAGTCATTGCCTGGCTGACCAGCCACCGCGCCAATAATGTGACTATCAATCAAATGAACGATCAAGCGATGCTTTCTATCCAGGGTCCGGCCGCTATCGCGCTGGTTGAAAAAGCGCTTAATACAACTTTGGCCGGGCTTAAGCGAAATCACACTTTAATCTTGGGCCAGCTCATCCTTTCCAGAACCGGGTATACCGGCGAAGATGGAGCGGAGATCGTTCTCCCCAAAACTCTCTGCGCCGACTATTGGCATAAATTTCTGGCCCTTGGCCTACAACCGTGCGGCCTCGGAGCGCGCGACACCCTGCGGCTGGAAGCGGGGCTCCCTCTTTACGGCCATGAATATGACGACTCAACCACCCCCATCGAGGCGGGCTATGCTTGGGCCGTAAAATTAGACAAAGGGGCCTTTATCGGACGGGAAGCGCTGCTTAAGCCCCCGCAAAGGCAGCTTGTCGGACTTGAACTAGAAGGGCGCGCGATCCCCCGCCAAGGGAATGCCGTAGTCAATGAAAAAGGGGCCTCTCTCGGAGTGGTCACCAGCGGGACATTTTCCCCAACCTTCAAACGCCCGATCGCTATGGCCTATCTCTCTAGCCTATCTGACAAGGTTTTCATCGAAATTCGCGGCACAGCCCAGCCAGCAGCGATTGTTGACAAAGCGTTTTATAAAAGAGTAAAATAAGTTCATGGAAAAAAAACTCTACTATTATCTGCTTTCGCTGGCCGCCCTTTTCTTTCTCCTCTGGGGGGTTGTTGATCTCGCCAATACCATCGTCACTTCGTTCGGCCGGGCCCCGCTACCCGCCGACCAGGCGTCCGAAGGGCTCAACGAACAAAATCTCGACCTCTACTACCAAAAGAAAATGCTGGTCGATCGTTATTCCGACAGCCTGATCCGAATCGTCGTCAGCGGACTGGCTTTTTATTTCGCTAAAAAAACTATTAAAGATATGGAGAAGGCATGAATTACCCTGAAAATCTGAAATATACCAAAGACCATGAGTGGGCCAAACTGGACGGCGGCCTGGTGACCGTCGGGATTACCGATTACGCCCAGGATTCTTTAGGTGACGTGGTCTACGTTGAGCTCCCGCCGGTCGGCAAAGAACTGATCGCCGGCAAAGAATTCGGCGTCGTCGAGTCAGTCAAATCGGTTTCCAGCCTTTATTCTCCGATCAATGGCACGGTTGTTGAGGCCAACGGTGCGTTGGAAGGGAATTCGGCCCTGGTTAACAAAGCGCCTTATGCTGACGGTTGGATGATCAAGCTTAATCCGGCTAACCCGGCCGACTTGAACAACCTGCTGTCAGCCGCTGACTACCAAAAAACCTTGTCGTGAGCGATCTTTTCGCCGACATTCCGGCCTCGGTCAAGCTCAAGGCCCTTTTATCCCTCCCGCACCCCTTGAGCGAGCCGGAGCTCTTGTCTGCATTGGCTGAACAAAGCGCCAATAACGATCGCCCCTCATTTCTGGGGGGCGGGATCTACAATCATTTTGTCCCCAGCGCCGTCAAGCATCTGGTCGCGCGGCCAGAGTTTTACACCGCTTATACCCCCTATCAAGCGGAAGCCAGCCAGGGGACCCTTCAGGCGATCTACGAGTACCAATCCATGGTTTGCGCTCTCACCGGAATGGAAGTCGCTAACGCCTCGATGTACGACGGAGCCACCGCCCTGGCCGAGGCCGCCTTTATGGCTGTCCGCCTGACCGGCCGCAAAGAAGTGGTCGTTTCTACGGCCGTCAATCCCTATTACCGGGAAGTCCTGCGGACTTATTGCCGGGCGGCCGACCTCCCGCTTCGTGAAATTGAGCATCAGAGCGGTCTGACCGCCAAATCACCGGGGGTTAATGAGGCCGGCGCCTGTTTTATCCTGCAACAGCCGAACTTTTTTGGCAACATCGAAAGCGTCGCGGACTTGGCCGATAAGATCCACGCCGCCGGCGGTTTGTTTATCGTCGCGGTCGATCCGATCTCGCTCGGACTTTTAACCCCGCCGGGAGAATACGGCGCGGATATCGTCATCGCGGAGGGGCAAGCCTTGGGGAACGCTCAAAACTTTGGCGGTCCCGGTTTAGGGATCTTCGCGGTTAAGAAAGCTTTCGTCCGCCAGATGCCGGGAAGGGTCGTCGGCGAAACGGTCGACCTTGACGGCCAGCGGGGGTTCGTTCTTACTCTCTCGACCCGGGAACAGCATATTCGCCGCGAAAGGGCGACCTCCAACATCTGCAGCAATGAGGCGCTTTGCGCTCTGGCGGCGACCATTTATCTTTCTTTGCTCGGCAAGACCGGGTTAAAAAAAGTTGCCGAACTCTCGCTGCAAAAAAGCAATTACGTGAAGGGGGCTTTGCCCGCCGACAAGCTGGCTTTCCCGACGGCCCGGACTTTTAAAGAATTTGTCGTTAAAACTGAAAAGCCGATCGGACTTGACCTGGCCCCTCTTTACCCGGCGCTCAATGGCTATCGCTTGATCTGCGTAACTGAACTGGCCGGCCGCCAGCAATTGGACGATTTGCTGGCCGAACTTTCCTAAGCCGCCCCGGAAATGGTATAATCAGATTTTATTAGAGGTGCTTTTATGAATAAAAATTTGTTGGTTAATCTGTTAATAGCCGCCGTAGTCATTGCCGCGATCATCGTCGCCATCTTCGCCCTGGGGAATATCGGCAAAAAAGAGCCCGAGATCCAGCTGGCGGCCGGGACCCCGGAAACAAAATCGGTGTCGGTCGAAGGAGAAAAAGTCGGCAAGCTTCCCAAGGTCCTAACCTTATATCAAAAAGGAGAAGGGGAATCCGACCTGGCCGCGTTTGTTTCAAGTGAGTTGGCCAAAGAAGCGAGGAACGTGGCCTTTTTCCGGGCGATCAACGTCACCGAAGATCCGCAAGCAGCGGTTTATTATGGGGTAACGGAACATCCGACGATCGTTATCTTGCGGCCCAATGGTTCGATCTTCTTGAAATATGAAGGCTATCTGGATAAGGCCAAATTAAAGAGTTTCGCCGTTAAAGCCGCCCAATAATTTAAGCCCTCCCTTTTTTAAGGGGAGGGCTTTTTTATCGTTTCTTCTTGATCGGGAGCTTTTCCCGCTCTTCTTTGATCTTCTGACGGATCTCTTCTTTGCGCTTTTCTTCGTCTTCGACCGCCTTTTCGATCACTTCGCCAGCCTCTTCGTCGCTGATCACCCGGGCCAGGTCGACAACATAGTCCCCTTCATCGACCCGCTGGATCCTGACCACTTTGGCATAGCGCCCCTGGGCGGAAATGCCGGCCGCTGTTTGCCGGCTCATCGTCCCTTTAGCGGTTACAAACAAAAGTTCGTCCTTAGGATGGATGATCTTCATCTGGGAAACTTCATCCCCTTCGCGCAGTTTAATCGCGATGTGGCCTTTGCCGCCGCGGTTCTGGGGAGAAAACTCATCAAGCTTCATCCGTTTGCCGTACCCGGCTTTCGAGATCGCCAGCAGGTCTCCCCCGTCGGCAATAATATCCATGGAGACGACATAGTCCTTGCCGTTCAAGCGGATCCCGCGCACGCCGGAAGCCGCGCGCCCCATCGGCCGCAGATCTTTCTGGCTGAAGCGGATCATGATGCCGGTCGCCGTCCCCAGGATTATTTCCTGCTTGACGTCCCCTTTCTTCACCCAGCCGAGCTCGTCGTCCGGCCGCAGTTTGATGGCGATGATGCCGCTTCTCCTGACATTGGCAAAATCGGCCAGGCTGACTTTTTTGATCATTCCTTTTTTGGTCGACATGATCAGGAATGAATCTTCTTCTTCAAATGATTCGACCTGAACGGTCGCGGTCACCTGCTCGCCCGAGCCGACCTGAAGGACATTGGCGATCGCCTGCCCTTTACCGGCACGGCTCGCTTCGGGAAGATCGTAAACCTTTAATTTGAAGACCCGCCCCTTGTTTGTAAAGAACAGGACAAAGGCATGGGTGGAGGCGGTAAAGACGTTCTCGATCTCGTCTTCTTCCCGGGTGTTCATCCCGGAAACCCCGCGACCGCCGCGCAATTGCGCCTTGAACGCGGTAACCGGGACCCGTTTCACGTAGCCGTCCCGGGTCATCAAAACGACGACTTCCATTTCCGGGATCAGCTGTTCGATATCGACGTCTTCAACCGCGCTGACGATTTCGGTCCGCCGCTTATCGCCGAACTTCTCTTTAACCTGCAGCAGTTCCTTTTTCACTAGGCCGAGAAGCTTTTTCCGGCTGGCCAAAATCTCTTTTAACTCTCCGATCAGCTTCTTCAGCGCTTTTAGTTCTTCCTCGATCTTTAATCTTTCCAGTTGGGTCAGGCGCTGCAGTTTCAAGTCGAGGATCGCCTGTGCCTGGATTTTTGAGAGCTTGAATTTTTCCATCAAGGCGCTGCGGGCGTCTTCGGGATTCTTAGCCTTTTTGATTATCGCGATTACGGCGTCGATATTGGAAACCGCGATCATCAAGCCTTCCAAAATATGGGCCTGTTCTTCGGCCCGCCGCAGTTCATATTTTGTCCGCCGCGTCACTACCTCTTCCCGATGGGTCAAGTAGTGCTGCATCATCTCCTTTAAGTTCAGGGTCTTCGGTTCCCCATGAACCAGGGCGACCAGGTTGATCCCGAAGGTGGTTTGCATGTTGGTGTGCTTGAAAAGCTGGTTCAGCACGACATCGCGGGAAGCATCCCGCTTCAGTTCAATATAAATACGCATGCCGTCACGGTCGGATTCGTCGCGCAGGTCGGAAATGCCGGAAATTCTTTTTTCCTTAACATGGTCGGCAATCTGTTCGATCAATTCCGCCTTGTTGACCTGGTAAGGGATCTCGGTCACGATGATCGCTTCTTTGCCGGCCTTCACCCGTTCAACGTCGAACTTCGCGCGCAGGGTCAGGTGTCCCCTGCCGGTTGAAAAACCGTCTTTGATCCCCTGCTTGCCGCAGATCTGGCCGCCGGTCGGGAAATCCGGTCCTTTAACGATCTTCATCAATTCTTCGATCGGCGTTTCCGGCTCATCGATCAGGACCGACATGCCATCGACAACTTCAGACAGGTTGTGAGGCGGGATATTCGTCGCCATCCCGACCGCGATCCCGGAAGAGCCGTTGACCAGCAGGTTGGGAATACGGGACGGTAAAACTAACGGTTCCTGCAATGATTCGTCGAAGTTTGGCCCAAAGTCGACGGTTTCTTTGTCGATATCGGCCATCATTTCTACCGCGATATGGCTAAGCCTGGCTTCGGTATAGCGCATCGCCGCCGCAGAGTCTCCATCGACGCTGCCAAAGTTCCCCTGGCCATCAACCAATGGGTAACGAAGCGAAAATTCCTGGGCCATGCGGACCATCGATTCATAAACAGCGCTATCGCCATGCGGATGGTACTTACCTAAGACTTCACCGACTACCCTGGCCGACTTCTTGTGGGGCTTGCCGGGCTGGAGGCCTAATTCATCCATCGCGAATAAGATTCGGCGATGGACCGGCTTCAAACCGTCACGGACGTCAGGAAGCGCGCGGCCAACGATGACCGACATCGCGTAATCGATGTAGGAGCTCTTCATCTCGTGTTCGATCGTCGTCTGCAAGATCTTCGGAGTAAACAACTTTTCTTGTTCTTCTTTTTTTGCCATTATATGTCCAACCTCTTCACTAGCTTAGCGTTCTTTTCGATAAATTCCCGGCGCGGTTCAACTTCGCTCCCCATCAAAACTTTAAATATTTCATCTGCCACTTCGGCTTCTTCCATCGTCACCTGCAGCATGGTCCTGGTTTCCGGGTTCAGGGTCGTGTCCCAGAGCTGTTCCGGGTTCATTTCGCCCAATCCTTTATAGCGCTGGAGGGTGATCCCGTCTTTCCCTATCTCTTTCATTTTTACTTCCAACTCTTTGTCCGAAAAGAGCCAGTGCTGGCTCTTCCCTTTCTTCAAGAGATACAACGGCGGCTGGGCAATATAAGCAGCCGTATTCGATGATCTCTTTGGCGTAACGGAAAAAGAAGGTCATGATCAAGGTCCGGATATGGGCGCCGTCAACGTCGGCATCGCAAAGGAGGATTATTTTATGATAGCGCAGGCGCTTTTTTAATTCCTCGGTAGTAATCTCGTTTTCGCTCTCTGAATTTCCGTCCCCTTTTAACGCGGTAACGGCCGACGGACCGATCGCGGTAATTAAGGTCCTGATCTCGTTATTGGCCAGGATCTTGTCCAGTCTGGCTTTTTCAACGTTCAGGATTTTCCCTTTAAGCGGCAGAATAGCCTGGAAGCGGCGGTCCCGTCCCTGCTTGGCGCTGCCGCCGGCGCTGTCCCCCTCAACGATGAAGATCTCGCATTTGGCCGGATCGGAATCCGAACAATCGGCCCGCTTGCCCGGCAAGGTCGCGGTGTCCAGCGCTGATTTCTTTCTTTCCAGTTCCTGGGCTTTTCTCGCTGCCGCCCTGACTCTCATGGCGACCAACGATTTTTCGATCATCGCCTTGGCCACGGCCGGATTTTTATCAAGATATAAGCTCAACCCGTCGTTAACGATCGAGTCGACGATCCCCTTAACTTCGCCGTTGCCGAGCTTCATCTTAGTTTGGCCTTCAAACTGCGGGTTAGAAAGCCTTAAGCTGATGACCGCGGTTAAGCCTTCGCGGACGTCCTCGCCGGAAAGCATTTCGTTTTCTTTTAAGATCTCGTTCTTTTTGGCGTAGCTGTTGATCGCTTTGGTGAGGGCCGACTTGAAACCGACGACGTGGGTTCCCCCCTCTCTTGTTCGGATACAGTTGACATACGAGGCGATATTTTCGTCGTAGTATTCTTTGCAGTGTTGCATCGATATTTCCACGAACATTTTTTCTTTTTCGGCGGAAAAATAAAGCGGCGGCGTATAAACCACGTCTTTTTTATTGTTCATGAAGGCGACAAACTCAACGATCCCGCCGTCGTATTTAAAGGTTTCGCTGACTCCGTCGCGCTCGTCGATCAGCTGGATCTCAACCCCTTTGGTCAGGAAGGCGATCTCCTGCACGCGATGTTTGATGATATCGTATTCATAAACGGTTTCGTCAAAAATATCCTTGTCCGGCTTAAAGGTGACGATCGTCCCGGTCCGTTCCTTATCTTTATCGGCCACGATTTTCTCTTTACCTGGAATGCCGATCTTAAAGCCTTGCGTATAAACTTTCCCGTCACGATGGATCTCGACTTCCATCCATTCCGACAAGGCGTTAACGACCGAGACGCCAACGCCGTGCAACCCGCCCGAAACCTTATATGATGTGTCGCTGAATTTCCCGCCGGCATGCAGGGTTGTTAGCGCGACTTCGGCCGCCGGTCTCTTGGTGTCCGGGTGAATATCGAAGGGAATCCCGCGACCATTGTCTTCTACGGTCACGGAGTCGTCCTTATGGATCGTGACGATCACTTTGTCGCAATAGCCGCCCATCGCTTCGTCGATGCTGTTATCGACTATTTCATAAACAAGGTGGTGCAATCCGGATTTGCCGGTCGAGCCGATATACATGCCGGGACGCATCCTGACAGCGTCAATCCCGCCCAGGATCTTAATATTTGACGCGTCGTAATTAGAGGCCGCTTTTTCCTTTGCCATCAATTCCTCCTGCTTTAAACCTTATATCGTAAATTGCTTCTTCGCCCGCATACTCGTTAAACTTAGCGATGATCTGTGTTTTTAAAAATGAGAGCTCATAGGCCCAGGTTGCGGTCGAGGTTGAAACATTTAGCACCCGATTACGGATACTGATCGGTTCCGTGTGTTTCCTCGCCCTTTCATCAATAACTTTTTCCCAGACGGTCAGGAGATTGCAATTCCTGATCACCCAGGCGAAATCGCCGTTTTGAATGATCTTGCCGACCTGCTCCGGCATTACGCCGCCTCTTGGGTCCTGATCGTCATTACTATATATAAATAATCGGTTTGATCGGCCGGCTTAATGACCCCCGGACTTAACCCTTCAGAAAATTCCACGATCACGCTTTCCGCGGTTAACGCTTCCAGAACATCGGATATTAACCTAACATTAAACGAAACCCTGACCTTTTCCGTCCCATTGATCTCGGCCGCCAAGCCTTCATCAAAACTGCCGACATCCGGAGTATGAGCCGAAAGATGAAGTTCACCGTTCTTGACTTCGAACATCGTCACATTGGCCGAACCGGAAGCAATGACCGCCGCCCTTTCAGCCGCGCTTAACAGTTCTTTGCGGCTGACTTTAACCAGAGTCGTGCTTTTTTTAGGCACAACCTGTTTGTAATCAGGGAATTTCCCCTGGATCACTCTGGAAACCAGATAAACTTCGCCGCAATTGAAGCTGACCTGGTCATTGGAAACCGTTATTTTAACATTGTCGCAGTTCTTGCTGTCAAGAATTTTTAATAATTCGCTCATCGCCCGCGCAGGAACGATTATACTGATCCCCTCGGCCGCTCCAGCGACTTTTTCGCCCCTTTTCGCTAAACGATAGCCATCAGTGGCAACCAGCCTCATATTGGATGTGTCGCCGCTTATACCGCTTTTCCCGAATTCGATCAGGATTCCGGTCAAAACATATTTATCTTCACTGTTGGAAACGGAAAAGATTGTATGTTTGATCATCGAAGCAAAACTTCTGGCATCAACGGTTATCGTTTTGCCTTCTTTGATCTTTGGTAGCGCAGGAAATTCATCGGCTGGTAAAGAATGAAGATTAAAATGGGAGTTTTCATAGCTGATCTTAACGGTTTTGTTCTCCGCAACCTTAAAATTAACACTGGTGTCTGGTAATTTTGAAACAATCCCGCTCAAAGTCTTAGCTGGTAAAAGAAAAGAACCCTCTTTGGCAACATTCGCTTTTACGTTAAGTTCAATCCCCATTTCCAAATTGTTGGCCGAAAGCTTTAAGCCGTTCTTTGATAATTCGAACAGGATGTTTCCAATTATTGGCAGTGTACTCCTGGTCGCAACGATCTTTTCAACGGTTGAAACCCCGCTTTGCAGATCTTTTTTTTCGCAGGTAAATTCCATATCCTTCCTCCTCTAATCCAACTTGTCCAAGGGCCTTAGTATTATAGTATATTTAAGAATAGTAGTAAAAGAGTTTGTAGAAATGTTGATAAATCATTTCATGGCCGCAACCGGGCTAAAATTTATTCAACGATTTCAACAACCCTAATAAACGACTGTGAACAACTTAGTTGCACAAAAGTTCTGCACAGGCTTTTACACAGGCTTGGGTGTGTATTTCTTGATATTGTTTCGGACATGTTTAACCGCGTCGCCGATCTCCGCGTTCCCTTTCAATTAAGCCTTAACCTTTTCAATGGAATGAAGGACCGTGGTGTGATCGCGGCCGCCGAATTCGGCCCCGATTTTAGGCAAGGAGGCGTTGGTCATTTCCCGGGCGACGAACATCGCCACCTGCCTGGCCATGGCGATCTTTTTGGTCCGGTCTTTAGCGTCGATATGTTCCGATTTGATGCCGAAGTAATCAGCGGTGATCTTTTTAATGAGATCAATGGAAATATTCTGATCTTCCTTTTGGGCGTTCAGGATGTCTTTGAGGACCTGGTCGACCAAAGCAATGGAAATATCAACGTTGTTTAATGAAGCAAAAGCGACGATCCTGATCAGGGCCCCTTCCAGCTTCCTGATATTGGAAATGATCTTGCTGGCAATCAGGGAAAGGATCTCATCGGAAATGTTAATGCCGCTTAACTCGGCCTTTTTCTTTAAAATGGCAACCCTGGTCTCGAAGTCGGGCGCCTGAACATCGGCGGTCAATCCCCACTCGAAACGTGAACGGAGCCTTTCCTCCAGCGTTGGGATCTCTTTAGGCGGGCGATCCGAACTGACCACGATCTGCTTATTCGCTTCATAAAGCGCGTTAAAAGTGTGGAAAAATTCTTCCTGGGTCCGTTCTTTGCCGGCGATAAACTGAACATCATCAACCAACAGGACGTCGATCGAGCGGTACTTGTTGCGGAATTGAACCGTTTTGTCGTCGCGGATTGAATTGATCAGTTCGTTAGTGAACATTTCGGACGTGATGTACAGGACCTTGGCCTTGGGGTTCCGCGATTCGACCCGGTGGCCGATCGCCTGCATTAAATGGGTCTTACCGAGCCCTACCCCACCGTAAAGAAAAAAAGGATTATAAGCAGTGGCTGGGCTTTCCGCCACGGCCAAAGCGGCGGCATGAGCAAAGCGGTTCCCCTGCCCGATCACAAAAGTTTCAAATGAATAGCGGGGATTTAAATACGGATTCGGCGGCCGGGTCGGCTTTTTGGAAATCATTTCCATTGCCGCCTGCGTTTCGATCAGCGGGGTCGTAAACAGCTCCTCACTGCCGACGATAAAATGGACCCCTTTGATCTCGGCCTTAATGGCGCGGGCTTCTTGTTCCAGCAAGGTGACGCAATGTTTGGAGAGCCAATTTTTGATCACGTCGCCGGGAACGGCGATTTCCAAAATCCCTTGGTTGACCCCGACCGGCTTCGTGGAAGTAACCAAAGTCTCATAGATCGGCTTGTTAAGACTTTTTTCCAATGAAGCAAGAATCTCGTTCCAGATAAGATTTATATCTAATGTCATAAAGGCGTAGAAAGCGAGTATAGCAAGGGATTCGTAAATATTCAAGGGTTATCGACGAAAAAAGGTTGACAGAATTATAGAAGATTGAGTATAATTAAGGAAAGAGGAGTTACTATGACAAAACGAGAATATCAACCGCACGTTAAAAGCAAAAAGACAACCCATGGCTTTCGTTCGAAAATGAAAACCAAAGGCGGCCGCCGGGTCCTGGCTAACCGACGGAAAAAAGGAAGAAAGCGGCTTGCTCCCTAAAAAACAGAGACTTTCCAACAGCCAGGATATTAAAAAAGTTCTGGATAAAAACGATTTGCGCTTTAATACTCCCCTATTCACCCTTGTCGCAAAAGAGAACTTCCTGGGCAAACAACGGGCGACCGTGGTCTGTTCGAAAAAAGTTGGGAATGCCGTCAAAAGGAATCGAATACGACGAAAAATCGTCAGGGCGTATCAAGGTATTCTTAATAATATAGCCAAAAAAGTTGATGTGGTTATCTTGGCTAGACATAATGAAGCAGAGATAAGCGATTACGAGGATCAAATGAGTAAGGTGGCTGAAAAGATTGGCTTATGCAAAAAGTGACCCTGTTTATAATAAATTTGTATATAAAATCAAAAGGCCTCTGGCTTAGAAATTGTTGTCGATTTTATCCCAGTTGCTCGGTCTATGCCCATGAAGCCGTTAGTAAGCATGGGGTAATTAGGGGGCTTGGACTAGGGGCAAGGCGAATTTTAAGATGTAATCAGTTCTCGGCCGGGGGATACGATCCGGTTCCATAAATGTTTCACGTGAAACATTTCGTTTCAGGTAACAATAATGGCCAATGAGCCAAAAGGAGAAACAAATGGACTATTTAGTCAATATTATGCTCGAGGTTGTGAAGTTCTTTTACGCGATCGGGGGACATAACTACGGGTTGGCGATTATTTGGCTTACAATAGCGGTAAATATCGCGCTATACCCCTTAACTGCTTCTTCGTTGCAGCAAATGGCGGCGCTTCAGCGGGTTCAGCCGACGCTGCAGAAGCTTCAGGAAAAACACAAAGACAATCCCCAGCAGCTTCAGAAAGAGATGATGGACCTTTATAAGGTTGAAAAGGTAAATCCGTTGGGTGGGTGCTTGCCGATGTTGCTGAAAATACCGGTGTTTTTGGCCTTGTTTTTCGCGTTGCAAAGCAAGGAATTTCTTGCTTTGATCGGTACGAATACAAGCTTTCTTTGGATGGAAAACATTGCTAAGCCTGATCCGACAATGATCATGATCTTTTTAATCGCGATTTCGACATTTTTGATGCAGAAATCGATGCCAAGCGCCGGGTCAACCCAGCAAACCCAGATAATGAATTGGATTATGCCGATATTCATCGCCTTTGTTAGTGTTTCCTTCTCGGCCGGCTTGCAAATTTATTGGGTTGTTTCAAATCTAATTGGTTGGGCGCAACAGGTTTATATTTTAAGAAGTATTAAGGCGAAAGCCTAAAATAGGAGGGGAGCCATGAGATCAGTAAAAATGAAGGGAAAAAACGTTGAAGAAGCGACAAAGGCGGCCTTGGCGGTCCTGGGGGTAGAAAGAGACAAGGTTGAAATCAAGGTCATTAACGAAGGGCGAGCGGGGATGATGGGCTTAATCGGCGGCGAAGAGGCCGAAGTTGAAGCGATCCAAAAAGAGGGCGGGGCGGAAGAGGCCAGAGAGATCCTACAAACTATGTTGGACAAAATGGGTTTTATGGCTATGGCCGAAATCGCTTCAGAAAAAGGCGAAAGCGTCGTTATCTCCATTAAAGGAGAAGATATGGGCCGGATTATCGGCAAATCGGGATCAATGCTTAAATCTCTCGAAACCTTGTTAAACGCGATGGTTTGGAAGTTTATGGGGACAAGATACCATATCTCGATCGATGCTGGCGGCTATAAAGACAAAAGAGAACAAGCCTTGCAACGATTAGCGGCCGATGTCGCGGATGAAGTTGCCAAAACCGGCGAGAAAAAAGCGATGCCGAAGCTAGAAGCGAGTGATCGCCGAATAATCCATTTATTCTTGCAAGAAGATGGCCGGGTCGAGACCTTTAGCGAAGGCGAAGGAAAAGACCGGAAGTTAATTGTCGCTCCAAAAAAGAGCTAAAATGGGAACAATAGTTGCTGCCGCCTCCAAAGGGGCGGCAACTATTTCTATAATCAGGCTTAGCGGCCCAAAAAGCTTAGATATCCTCTCTCAAATTTTCCCCAAGAAACCGATTGAAACGCACCGTATTTATCACGGCTGGATAATCGATCCGGAAACAATGACCAAGATCGATGAAGTAATGGCCTGGTATTTGCAAGGCCCGAGCTCGTTTACCGGTGAAGATATGGTTGAGATAAGTTGCCATGGCAGTCAGGAGCTTGTTCGCCAGGTGGTCGAGCTGATCGTAAGGCTGGGGGGGCGTGGCGCAACAAAAGGGGAATTTACCAAGAGGGCGTTTCTTAATGGAAAAATTGATTTAACCCAGGCCGAAGCGATCGTTGACCTGATAACGGCGAAGACCGAGAAAAGCGCTTCTTCCGCCAGAAAGCAGGTTGAAGGGAAGCTAAAAGGGGCCATAAAAGAAAAGCGGCGAAGATTACTGGATCAATTATCAGCAATAGAAGCCGAGATTGATTTTCCTGATGATGTTTCGGGCGACCACGCAATAAAACCCCTTGAAGAATTGAGCCAAGAGCTTCAAAAAGATATTAACACGGCTAATTATGGGAAGATTATTCGAAACGGCGTAAAAATTGCCATAATTGGGCGGCCAAATGTCGGTAAATCGAGCCTGCTAAACAGATTGTTGAAAGAAGAGAGAGCAATCGTTACCGACCTCCCAGGGACAACCAGGGATACCATAGAAGAAACGATTAATATTCAAGGCTTACCGTTTATCCTCATCGATACCGCCGGCATAAGAGAGACAAAAGAGAGAATTGAAGAACTGGGGATTAACAGGACCAAAAAAGCGGCGGAAGAGGCCGAGGTTGTTTTGGTGCTTAAAGATGCAACCGACCCATTAAACAGGGAAGATGAGACAATAATGAATGCGATTGACCAAAGCAAGGCCATTGTTGTATACAATAAGGTTGACTTGGCGAAAAATCAAGGGGAAGGCTTGGCGATTTCCGCGACCAAGGGAACAGGGATTGACCGCCTTGAGGCCGCGATTATCAACAAGCTAGCGGTCAATAATGGACTATATGAAGAGGAATATGGCGGGATCAACGAAAGGCACAAGGAATGCCTGATTAGGGCCCATAAGGCGGTCCAAATGGGGCATAAGGCGGCCCTGGCAGGGGCGGGACCCGAAGAGATCGCGGTTGATATAAAAGAAGCCCTGGTCGCCATGGGAGAGATTACGGGGGAAGAAGTGACCGATGAAGTGCTGAACAACATATTTGACAAGTTTTGTATTGGTAAGTAAGATACGATAACCGGCAAGTGTTCCACGTGAAACAATATTCCAGCCTGTGGATAAGGAGTGTGGATAAGTAATGGGACAAATTATTAATGGGAAAGAGATTGCCACAATGATCAAAGGGGAAATTGCGGCCGCGACTTCTAAGTTTAAAGCGGCGAACAACGTGACGCCTAAGCTGGCGGTCTTATTGGTTGGGGATGACCCAGCTTCAAAAACATATGTTAGGAATAAAGAGTTAGGTTGCGCGGCAGTCGGCATGCTTTCCGAAACGGTCCTGATGCCTGCGTCAACGACGGAAAAAGAGCTCATTGAGCAAGTTAAAAGGCTTAATAACGATCGTTCGGTCCACGGGATCTTAATTCAGTTACCCTTGCCTAAGGGGCTTGATGAGGTTCGGATCCTTAACGAGATCTTGCCGGAAAAAGATGTTGATGGGTTGCATCCGGTCAATATGGGTAAACTAATAAAAGGGGAAGAGGGGGGCTTTGTTGCCTGTACCCCCCAGGGGATTATTGAACTGATATTATCCACAGGGACAGACATTAAGGGGAAAGAGGCGGTTGTAGTTGGTCGGAGCAATATCGTTGGAAAACCGACAGCGATCCTCCTTTTGCAGCGCCATGCGACAGTCACGATCGCCCATTCCAGGACAAGAGATTTGGGGGAGGTCACCAGGCGGGCCGACATTCTAGTCGCGGCAATTGGCCAACCAAAGCTGATTACCGGAGAAATGATAAAGCCAGGGGCTGTGATCATTGACGTTGGGACAAGCAAGATCAATGGAAAATTAACCGGGGACGTTGATTATGCGGCAGCAATCGAGAAAGCGGCTTATATTACCCCTGTTCCAGGCGGAGTTGGGCCGATGACTATCGCCCTGCTACTGAAAAACACCCTGAAAGCGGCCGAACTATTGACCGCGAAATAGCCGAAGCAGATCGTTGAAGGTAATTAGAGCCATTAAAGCTAATAAAACCATAAAACCGATCGAATTGACCCGGTTTTCAAAGCCTTCGTTGACTTGTTTCCCCGTCACCATCTCCCAAAGGTAGAAAATTATCCGACCGCCATCAAGAGCGGGTAGGGGGAGAAGGTTTAACACCCCGACGTTAACACTGATAAAGGCCGTAAAGTAAACGAGAGAGGCGAGGCCTGTTTGGGCGTACTTGCCGGTGATTTGGGCGATGCCGACCGGGCCGGCCAAGTCAGACAAGGAAACCCCGCCGGTTATCAGTTGCCAAAGGACCAGAACAACAGAAAAGACCATCAAGATAGTTTGCTGTCCGGCTAAATAAACGGCAACAAAGGGGCTAACCTTCTCATATAATGGTTTAGGGGAAAAACCAAGCAAGGATATTTTAAGTCGCGGATTATGTTTTGGCGTTGCCGATAATTCCAGCTTTTTGTCGTCGCGAAGAATGGTCAGCCGTAAGGATTTTTCCGGGCTCCGATGGATGAAGGCGATGGCTTCTTCCATTTTACTGAATTGTTTGTTGTTGATCGCCAATAGTTTGTCGCCAACTTTTAAGCCGGCCTTTTCGGCGGCCGAGTTCTTATTTATAACCCCGATCTCATTACTGGCCCCCTTGGGGTACCCCATAAAAAGGGTAAAAATGATCAGGATCAAGAAGGCCACAAAGATGTTCATCCCTGGCCCGGCAAAAACCGCTTTAAATTTTTGGATCGGGGGCTTAGATTGAATTCTTTCTTCCAAGGGGACAGCGCGGTCTTCCTCCGTATCGTTTTCCCCGGCCAAACGGACAAAAGCGAGGATCGGGATCAGATTGATGGAGTAGATGGTGCTGTTTCGGGTGACGGAAAATAGTTTGGGGCCGAAGCCGACCCCAAATTCCAGCACTCTAATGCCGACTCTTTTAGCCCAGATTAAGTGCCCGAGCTCGTGAGCCACTGCGATGATAGTGAAGACGACAACAAAGGAGAGAATGCTGATCAACATGCTTTTTTTACCTCTTCCGCTAATTGAATAGCTTTAACTGCGGCACCTGAATCATTATCGGCAACAGATTTTCCTTTAACCATGGCCAAAAAACTAGCGAGCTCGGCGGTTAACTGATCGACCGGGGCAACTGGGGTAGTTGACGGAACAGGTGATGAAAAATCTCTTAAGTAAATAACTTTATTTAACAGGTCGGCCTCAATGACCAGTTTTTCGGTGGTCACGGAGATCTTCCGGACCCGATCTTCGGCGACCCTATTTCCTTCGACCCGAGCAATGACCCCGTGTTTGTAAACGATCGTAGCCGCGACTTGATCATAAAACCGGCTCTTTACTTTTTTCCCTTCCGCCCGAACCTCTTCAATCGGCCAGGGGACCAAAACATTTAGAAGATCAAGATCGTGGATCATCATGTCGAAGACAACATCGGTATCGGTGATCCTGGACGGGAAGGGACTGACGCGCTTAATGTCGATCCCTAAAATCTTTTCTCCCTTGATCAACCGGCGTAATTTAACAAAGGCCGGGTTAAAGCGCTCGATAAAACCGACGAGAAGAATAAGATTTTTGCTTTTTGCCAGATCGGCGAGCTCTTGGGCCTTCGTGGAAACGCCGGTAAAAGGCTTTTCCAATAAAATGTGCTTGCCAAGCTCAAGGCAGTCCCTGGCAATTGTTAGGTGTGTCTTAGTTGGGGTGACGATGCTTAGCGCGTCAACCTGGGCCGCTAATTCCCGATAATCGGCAAAAGGGGTGATGCCGGTTTTAGCCGCGATTTCGCTCGCCAGGCTAAAATCTTTATCGGCCAGGCCGACAAGATTGAGCCCGCTTAGTCCGGCGGCGATCCGAACATGGTTTTGCCCCATGGCGCCGGCGCCAATAATCCCAAATTTCAAGCCTTTGCCTTTAATCATTTAAAAAAGGATTCGACGGCAGAAGCGACCTGGTCCAGCTCATTTTCAGTCAATTCAGGGAAAATCGGCAATGAAAGGACCTCGCTTTGAGCTTTTTCGCTTTCCGGCAGGTCGCCGGCTTTGTAACCAAGAAAAGAAAACGCGGGCTGAAGATGAAGCGAGAGCGGGTAGTAAACCATCGCGCCGATCCCCAACTTTTTTAGGTGTGCCAAAAGAGCGTCACGCTTAGAACAGCGGACAGTGAACTGGTTGAAGACATGTTTTGCCTTAGGATCCTGATCGGGGAGCCGGAGACCGGAAATATTCTTGAGGCGGGAATAATAATAATCCGCGTTTTTCCGACGTGAAGCGGCGAAGCGGTCGATCTCTTTCAGCTTGACGCGCAAGATCGCGGCCTGGAGCTCGTCCAAGCGGCTGTTATAACCGATCAGATCATAATAATATGTTTTGCGGCTTCCATGCCCGCGCAAGACCTTGATCTCATCGGCGACGCTTTGATTATTGGTAACGACCATCCCGCCGTCGCCGAAGCAACCGAGGTTTTTTGTCGGGAAAAAAGAGAGACAACCAGCGTCACTGGTCGAATTAACCGGTTGATTTGCGTATTCAGCGCCGATCGCCTGACAACTGTCCTCGATTACTTTGAGCTTGTACTGCTTAGCCAGGGCCATAATCGTCACCATATCGGCTGATTGGCCGTAAAGGTGGATCGGGAGGATCGCCTTTGTCTTCTTAGTGATCTTTTTCTCGATCAGGTTAGCCGAAAGATTGAAAGTATTTGGCTCAATATCGGCAAATACAGGGATGGCCCCAATATAGCTGATCGCTTCTGCGGTTGCGACGAAGGTAAAAGGGGAGGTGATGATTTCGTCGCCGGCTTTTACGCCGCAAGCGCGCAAAGCGAGGTGAATGGCATCGGTTCCTGACGCGACCCCGATCGCGTAGGCTGATTTCGAGTAAGCCGCCACCTCTTTTTCCAGCTGGGCAACGTTTTCGCCGAGGATGAAGCGACCGGAGTTAACTACCGTCGCTATTGCCGATTCAATTTCGGCAAGTTTAGCCTTGTTCTGCCTGGTTATATCGAAGAATGGGACTGACATGAAGTGATTATAACATAAAAAGTTTAAAATCAGAAAAAAATATTGCCGCAAAAACGCGCGCGCGATAAAATAATCGTCACTTAATAGGCTAAAAAGAAATCGCGGTAAATAAACGAGAAGAAATAAAAAAATACTATAAAAACGGGATAAAAAACGAGGCGGCGAATCGAACAGCAAGCTTGGGTGATGAAAAAAAGAGAAAAAAACGGCAAAAGAAAACCCGCTAATGACTTAAAATGTCGAAAATTGATTTTGCCGCTTGACGGATGACGCCGGACCGGCCGAGAAGTTCTTTCAAATGAGAAAATTCGCGCGACATTGCCTGGCGGTCGGCCGCGCTGGCCAGCAAAGCGCCGGCGGTTTTTGCGATATCGAGAGGATTGGCTCGGTCCATGATCAATTCAGGAATAACTTTTTTATCCAAAACAATATTGGGCATGCTGAAAAATTTAATTTTCTTGTCGATTTTTAAAAAGTATTTACCGATAAAATAGGAGAAGCGGGAAAGTTTGTAGATCATAATATTAGGGAGGCCAAGCAAAGACGCTTCGAGCGTTACCGTTCCGGAAACGCAAACGGCAAGATCCGCGGCGGACAACGCGTCGTAAGAATTATTGACGACAAATATGCAGTTGAGCCCGGAAAAGGCCTGTTCAATGTTATTTAAAAAACGCGGGACAGGGACCGGCACGATAAATTGAAGGTCAGGCCTGGCTTGGCGCATAAGGCGCGCGGCCTCGACTAAAACCGGGAGAAGGGTCTTTAGCTCGTGCTCGCGGCTGCCGGCGCAGAGCGCGACGACCGGGTCCCCGGCGAGGTCAAATTTTCGGCGTAAATCCGGCCGGCTGGCGGAAGCTTTAACGATATCCAACAAAGGGTGGCCAAAATAAACGACATTTTCGCCAAAGGCGCGGAACTTTTCGTATTCTTTCGGGAAGATCGCGATAACCCGGGTAACGGAGCGCAGAACCCTAGCCACCCCCTTATCTGTTCCCCACAGCCATTCCTGGGGGGCAATGTAATAAACGGTTTTGACCCCCTGGCCGCGGCAAAATTTCGCCAGCGGCAAATTAAAGCCTTGGGAATCGATCAGGATGACAAGATCGGGCCGTTCGGCAAGAATTAGCGACTTTGCCCGCCTGAAAGAACGGTAGAGGGCCAGAAGATTCGGGAGAGCCTCCAGAATACCGATTGTGCTGCGGGGAGAGAGATCGAATTTGATTTCAACCCCAGCGGCGGCCAACCGTTCGGAGCCGATCCCAAAAAAATAAGCGTCAGGCAGGAACCTTTTAAGTTCGTTGATAAGATAGGCGCCGTGTAAATCGCCGGAGAGTTCTCCGGCCGACACCATTATCTTCATATGCCGAGTTCTGGAATGTCCGGGAGGATCAATTCTTCGGCCTCTTCTTCGATTGCCGTTTTCTTGCTGATCCCGCGCTTGCTCTCGGTTTCGAGAAATTCGACGATTTGCTTGATCTCCGGGAGTTGGCGTAAGCGTTTTTTCATCTCCGCGGAGGCTTCGGCGGTGCTTTTGCCGGATTCGTAGATCAACTTAAAGGCTTTCTTGATTTCGGAGGTCGAATCGATCGGCACGCCGCGGCGCTGTAGGCCGATGGAGTTGATCCCGCGGACCTGGGCGGGACTGCCGTCAACAAGCATGAACGGCGGGATATCTTGCGTAACCTTGGATTGGGCCCCGATCATTGCCAGGCGGCCGATCCTGACGAATTGGTGGATCCCGGCCATGCCGCCGATGATCGCCTGGTCGCCGATCACGGTGTGGCCGGCCAGTCCGACGTAGCCGCCGATCACGGTCTGATTGCCGATCTGGCAGTTATGAGGAATATGGGCGTGGACCATGATGTAGTTCTCGTTGCCGATCGTCGTTTTACCGTTTTCGCCGGAAGGAAGATGGATCGTGACGAACTCCCGGATAATATTTTTGTCGCCGATAACGATCTCGCTCTTTTCCCCTTTGTATTTAAAATCCTGGGGCGGCACGCCGATCGTTACCCCTTGATAAAGGACGTTTTCTTTGCCGATGGTAGTGTGGCCGGAAATTGAGCAATAAGCGCCGACCTTGGTTTTTTCGCCGATCTTAACGTTCGGTCCGATAACGACGTATGGTCCGATATCGACCCCTTTGGCGATCTGGGCGGTAGGGTGGACGGAGGCGGTGGCATGGACCTTGGCCTCGCCGGTATCAACCATCGAGAAGGTGAATTCGCCCTCGGCTACCACTTCGTTGTTGACGGTGGCTTTGCCTTTCATTTTGCCGAGCGGTCCGCGGATCCAGACGGTCTCGACTTCGAAAATCAACTGATCGCCGGGGACGACCGGTTTCCGAAAGCGAACATTATCGATTCCGGCAAAATAAACGATCTTGCCCTGTGATGAAGGCGCGCGAAGCGCCAAAACAACCCCGACCTGGGCGATCGCTTCGATGATCAAAACTCCCGGCATGACCGGATGGCCCGGAAAATGGCCCTGAAAATGAGCTTCGTTCATGGTCACGTTCTTTAAGGCGACGGCCCGTTTCCCTTCTTCAAGCTCCAAAACTTTGTCGATGAGCAGGAACGGGAAGCGATGCGGAATCGTATTCATTATTTCTTTGATATCAATGACCATTAGAAGCCTCCTTTAATAAGCGGCCAGGATAGCCCGAACCAATTGAGCGTTCAATTTGTGCCCGGACTTATAAGCCTTAAAATAGCCTTTCAAGGGACGGCCTAACAAGGCCAGGTCGCCGATCAGGTCGAGAATTTTGTGCCGGACCGGTTCATCGGCAAAACGGGGAGGATTAACATAGCCGCTCTCGTTTAGGACCAGGGCGTTATCGGTCGAAGCCCCTTTCCCCAGCCCCTTGGCCTGCAAATAATCCAACTCGCTGATATAGCCGAAAGTTCTGGCCGGAGCGATCGACTCAATAAATGAGCGGCGATCGAGGACAAAACTGCACTTTTGCTCTCCAAGCCCTTTAAATATTATCACAAAATCGATCTTAAATCCATGAAAGGGGAGCGCCTCGAGCCGGGAATCACCGTCGACAACGAGAAATGGTCGCTCGATCAGCTGGTAATTCTTGGGCGCCGCTTGTTCAACCGTCCCGGCTGCTTCAAAGGCTTTGACGTAGGGGAGGGCGCTTCCATCCAGGGCCGGAAGCTCTTTCCCTTCTATTTCAACGAGCAGATTGTCGATTCCCAGGCCGGCGGCCGCGGCTAAAAAATGTTCAACGACCGCGATCCCGCCAAGGACCGTTCCCCGCTCGGTTTGTTCGACGTTGTTAACGTCCGCTTTGATCAAGCGGCCGTTTTTGGCAAAGGTAACCCCTGTTCCGGCGGCGCCCCGCTTCACGGTGATCTTGGAAGGCGTTCCGGAATGGAGGCCGATCCCCTCAAGTGAAAAAGGCCGGGTGATGGTTTTTTGCTTATCTTGATTCTGGGCGGGCGATAGGGACATTTGATTTTTCCCCGTAGAGCTTATAGTAGCTCTTGATCGTTTCTTCTTTTAACTTTTTATTCTCCGCGTCATAAACCGTGCGAATCACATTGGTTTTAAACGGCCGGTCGGCCTCAAGGACCTCGCGGACGGTTGCCGGGCGATAACCGCTCCCGACCTCGAGCAGGAAAACCTGGGGGGACGAAAATTCAACTTTCTTCCCGGTCGGCGTGCCGTAGATCCTGAAAGAAAGGCGCTTATTTGTTGCCAGCGCTTTTATCAGGATCGGATAGGGAGCGTTGTTCTTGAATTTTAAGTCTTTGGCCGGCGGATAGACGGCGGCGTCGCGGCCCAAGGGGTAAATGTTGAAATAAAAGGAATGGCTGGAGCGCTGAACGATCTCCAAGTCGGCCAACGAAGCGGCATTGTAAAGGGTTGTTCCGATCTGGCAGGTCCCGCCGCCCAGCATCGGAACAAGCTCGCCGTTATAAATAACGAACGCCTCTTTAAAGCCCCGTTCCGGAGTGAACTCGCCGATCGCGTCGCCTAAAACAAATTCCTGACCCGGCAATAAAAGGGTCCCGTCAAGCCAGGAAGCGATCAATTTAATATTGTGGATCCGGTTCGGCGAATCATGCCGGCCGTAATAAGTCGTGTAGGCGGAGATCCTGATGGCCGGCGGATGGGCCCGCAGCATCGCCTCGGTGATCTTTGGCCGATCATAATCAAAGATTAAGGGGAAACGGCTCTTCCCCTTGGCTAATTCCGAGTGAAAAGTTTTGATCGTATCGACGATCCGCAGGGTCCGCCCGGGATCGTCGCTTTCAATATGATAGCCCCCGGTACTCTCATCGAGGATGATTGACGCGTCTTTCGCGGTCGAGAGGGTTTCCGCGTAGAGTCCGGTGACGACTTCAAGCAGTTGTTTTTCTTCGACCCCCAGCAGGACAGGAAAGTGCATCGCTTCCCGGGAGAGCCGCTCCTTCAAACTGTTAAAATAGCCTTTTTTGCGGAGTTCATTGAAGGCGGATTGGACCGATTGTTTAAAATTAACGTAGACCCCCAGCGTGTCCGGACCAAGGGAATAGAGCAGCGTCCCGGCCTCAAATGTGACAACGGCAGAGTAAACATTCGCAACCTTTAAAGACTCAAGCTTTTCGTAAGCCTGGATCTGATCGAGTCCCGAAACATCTACTCTGCCGATATAGGTCCGGTAAGGGAACTGTTCAGTACTGCGCAGGTAATCGTAAAAAACCAGGGCCAGAGTCACGATTACCGAAATGGCCGCGATCAGCGCTAAAGCAACAAGTAACTTTTTCAATTAGGCAAGGATTTTTGTAACCGAACCGGCACCTACGGTTCTCCCACCTTCGCGGATCGCGAAACGGGTCCCGGCCTCGACCGCGACGTCGGTGATCAGTTCAACGGTCATAACGATGTTGTCGCCGGGCATGACCATTTCAACTTTGTCCGGGAGTTTGATCTCGCCGGTCACGTCGGTGGTGCGGACGAAGAACTGCGGCTTGTAACCATTGAAGAACGGAGTGTGGCGGCCGCCTTCTTCTTTGGTCAGGACGTAAACCTGGGCTTCGAACTTCTTATGCGGCTTGATCGAGCCGGATTTGGCCAAAACCATGCCGCGCTGAAGCTCTTCTTTTTCGATGCCGCGCAGGAGAAGCCCGACGTTGTCGCCGGCGATCCCTTCATCAAGCAATTTGCGGAACATTTCGATCCCGGTAACGGTAGTCTTTTTGTGGGAGCCGAGACCGACGATCTCAACCTCTTCCCCGACCTTGACCCGTCCGCGATCGATACGACCGGTGCCGACGGTGCCGCGGCCGGTAATGGTGAAGACGTCTTCAACGGACATGAGGAATGGCTGGTCCAGCGGCCGCTCCGGATCCGGCAGGTAGGTGTCCAGCGCGTTCATCAGGTCCCAGATCGGCTTAACTTCCGGGGAGTCTTTCGGTTTAGTGGCGTTTTCCATCGCCTTGAGGGCGGAGCCGCGAATGAATGGAATTTCATTGCCCGGGAAATGATACTTGGTCAGGAGTTCGCGGGTTTCGACTTCAACCAGGTCGATCAATTCCGGATCGTCGACCATATCGACTTTGTTCAGGAAAACGATGATCTTGGGAACGTTAACCTGGTGAGCAAGCAGGATGTGTTCGCGGGTCTGGGGCATCGGGCCGTCGGCGGCGGAAACGACCAGGATCGCGCCGTCCATCTGCGCGGCTCCGACGATCATGTTCTTGACGTAGTCGGCGTGTCCCGGGCAGTCGATGTGGGCGTAGTGTCTTTTCTCGGTTTCATATTCGACGTGAGCGATCGCGATGGTGATACCGCGGGCCTTTTCTTCCGGTGCCGAATCGATCTCGTCGAATTTCTTAGCCTTGGCCATGCCGGCATTTGCCAGCACGCTGGTGATAGCCGACGTCAGGGTCGTCTTCCCGTGATCGACGTGACCGATCGTCCCGACGTTAAGATGGGGCTTTTTTCTCTCGAACTTTTCTCTTGCCATTTTACCTTACCTCCGTAAATTTATTTATCGACTCAATATAGCGTGAAATTATACCTAAACGGGCCGCTAATGTCAATCTTTTGGGCCAAAAAAAGCCCGCGACCGGGATTGAACCGGTGACCTCGTCCTTACCAAGGACGTGCTCTACCAACTGAGCTACACGGGCCCGGCGGAAAAATTAATTATAACAGATTAAGCTTGGTTTATGAACTCCGATTTTTTTAAGATCGGGTCGAAATCGTAACGGGAAAGGGCCTCGGCCGCCCCTTCTTCGCGGTCGACGACCGAGATGACCTTAAGGACCGACGCCCCGGCCGCCTCAACCGCTTCGATTGCCTGCAGGGCAGAGCCGCCGCTGGTCGAAACGTCTTCCACGACGACGACTTTCCAGCCCGGCTGGAGATGTCCTTCGATCTTTTGCTTGGTCCCGTGTTCTTTCTCTTTTTTTCTGACGATAAAGCCGGGGATGTCGCTCAACATAACGACCGAGGAAGCGATTGGATCGGCCCCCAGGGTCAAACCGCCGATCGCGTCTACGCGCAGCCCCTTGATCTTTTCGAGGATGATCCGGCCGATCAGTTTGGCCCCTTGGGGATGAAGCGTGATCCGCCGGCAATCAATATAAAGGTTGCTTTTCTTGCCGGAGGCTAAAACGAAATCGCCGGTCTTAACGGCGGCGGCTTCCGTGAAAAGGGCAAGCAGGGCTTCTTTGTTTGACATGAGGGAGATTATAGCAAAGAGCGGCGCGACGGGCAAATATAAGGGCCGCCACAATTGACGGCCCTTATAAAAAATTTGAAAACGTTAGTCGGCAATCAGGGCGAAGGCGATCAGCCCGCAGAGGACCAGAAACAAGCCGAGGCCGCCGCGGATCAGAGTAAGCAGGTCAACCCTCCAAAGATAAACCAGCCAGGCGCCGAGTATGACCAGGGCAAGACCGATCAAAGATTTAATGATCTTAGCAACCATAAAATCCCTCCTTTGCTTGAACAGCTGGAGGGATTATAGCAATTGACCGATAATTAGGCAAGAAAAAACCCCAACAGGATGAAGTAGCTGCTTAAATAAGCAATCAACCCAAAAAGGGTTATTTTTCCGTTGGGGCGTTGTCTTCGATTTTGTTTTCGGTCGCGGCCAGTTTTTCAGCCGCTTTCCGTTCCCGTTCAACGATAATATCGCCGACCGGGATCTTGGTCCAGCCGATATAGGTATAACTGAAAGGCCCAAGGTTATAAGCGATCTTAACTTTATACCAATTTCCATCGGCCGACATGTCGAGCATCTTGACCTCGATCGGAATAGAAAGGACCAGGTTGGAGTCCTCGGATGGAGCGGTGTACAGCTCCTTAACCGGGATCTCGGTCATCTTCCCAGCGGCCAGCCCGGGAAGAGTCAGAACAATTAAAAACGCGATAATTAAGGCATTTTTCATACATTTGCGCCTCCATATATATATCGGGGGTAAGAGAGGAAAACTTGCGTAAAAAGGGGGGCTAAAAATTACTTGTTAAACAGGTTTTTTAGACTATTTTTTGCCTCTTCTTCGAGGCGCCGCTTCTCTTCTTCGGCCTTGGCTTTAGCCTCGGCTTCCGCCTTGGCCGCTTCTTCCTTGGCTTTGTTCTCAATTTCAACTTTTTTCGCGTCAACCTTAACTTTTAATTTCCCGACGGCGGTTTCCAATGGCTTGAGAAGGATTGGCATTGGGAAGGGCTTTTTCAAGTCGCCCCGGAGTTCAAAGGTCGCTTCCAGCCAGCCGTCCTTGTCCCGCAACAGGTTGTATTCCCGGGAGAGGCCCTTGGTCGCGGTGGGGGAGGCTCGCAGAACAAGGCGAGTTCCTTCCCCGAACTTTTGCGCGGCCAAATTGATATTCCCGTTAAACTTAATATTCAAATCGTTGTCGGCCAGGTTGAAGTTCTTGATCCCGACCGTCATTTTACCGAAAGAAAAATCGGCGGTCAGGCTTTGCAGGGAAAGATCTTGCTTCAGCGCTGTCGTCCCCAGCTTCTCGGCGATCGCATCAATAATCTTCAGCCGTTTAAGCGCCCCTTTTTTTAAAGAAAGGGACCCTTGGGCGGTAAGGTTATTAAGCAGGGCGGGCATTTCTACGCCGCTACCGGAAAGAGTGGCGCCAAGATCGAGCTGCCCGTAAACTTTATTGATCAGATCTTTGCTGTCAGGGAGCGAAGCGAGTGGCCCGGCCGCCAGCGCGTTGATGAAGGGGGTGGCGTTGAAGCCCGAGAGCTTTAAGTCGGCGACTGAATATTGAAGTCCGGGGACATTAAGGTTGACCCTAGCTTGGCCGGAGAGGACGCCGCTATAGATCCTGATCTCTTTTAAATTTAAGGACGCGACTTTATTTTTTAGTTTGATCCCGGCGTTGATCTTGTCAACCTTAAAACCCTGAAAGACCAGGTTGTCGATCGCGATCTCCCCTTTGGCGCTGACATTGGCGGGAAGAGACTTGGCCGCTTGGTTGATGGTCTTTGTTAATTCCCCCGGCAGGGCTTTTTTCGGGGTGGCGGGGGCGGAGCCGGCGAATAGAAGGAGGAGCGGGTCGACCTCGATCCCTTTAGAGGCCAGCGTGAAGTCGAGGTGAGGGGCGATTTTCCAGGCGGAAAGAGAGGCCGCCCCGTTTATCGACTCGCCGGCGACGGCCAGCGACAGCTCGGAAATGTTTATCGACTCCTTCACCAGGTTAAACCCGATTTTAGCGCCGAGGCCAAGCGGGATCTCTTTCCCGTTATAAGCGACAATCGCGGACGCGTTAAAATCGATCGGCTTGATCAGGGCCAGTTCGAAGCCGGCGAGCCTGACTTTGAGATCCTTAACTTCGCTCTTTGTTCCCGCGCCGTGATCGAAGTAGCTGATCCGCCCGCGATCGATCGAGAAGCTGGAAACGTAGAGTTCGAACGGGGGCTTGCCTGCTTGGGTTGGCTTAGCCGGTTCTTTGCCCGGCTTAGCCGCCGTAAGGTCGGAGAAATTGAATTCGCCATTCCGTCCTTTTTCGACCAGAATCATCGGCTTAACGAGCCGGAGTTCTTTGACGATGATCTGGCGGGAAAAGAGGGGCCAGAAGGCATAACGGAGATCGATCGACTCCGCGGTGATAAATGGCTGATCGGCGAAACCCGGGCGATTGCCGACCGACAGGCCCTTTAGGCGGATACCGGAGAAAAGATCGAAAGAAACCGACTCGATTTTCACGTCACGGTGGATCGTTTCCGAGATCTTGGCGGCCGCGAAGTCCTTGATCTTATCGAGCGGCAGGAAGAAGGGAAGAGCGAAGACACTGATCACCAGGAAAAGGAAAACAACGCCAAGGACGATCGCCATCCATTTTAAGGTCTTCTTCATAAATAATCGGCTTATTTTGAGCTGTACTTTAACAGGGCGTATATCGGGCACCAACCTGACAAGCCGGTCAGCATCAAGACGATACCGATCAGAAACAACGACCAAACGGCAATGGTGTTCATGGGAATATAAGTTGCCAGCAATAGAAGAACTCCGCCAACAAGGATTCTCGCGAATCTTTCAAAGGTATTTTGGTTTGTAGTGATTTTCATTTGACTCCTCCTTTTAGGGATAGTGAAAGTATAGTCCCCGGCGAAACGGCTGTAAAGAGTGAAATTTGCGCCGAGATCAAGCGATAACAATAAGTGATAATCCAGTGAATATAAACAAGTATTTGACGATCGGCCTGATCTTCCTCTCCCTGGCGTCCGCGGCCGGGGCGAAAGATCTCCGGGCGGTCAAGCTCAAGCGGTTTCTGGACCGTTACCAGTTCAGTCCTTTGCGCGGGCATGAACAAGAGATCCTTTATTGCGCCGATAAATTCGGCGTTGATTACCGTCTTTATTTGGCGATCGCCGGAGCGGAGAGCACCTACGGGAAAAGATACCCCAAAACGCATAACAACCTGACCGGCCACCGCAACGGCGATACGGTTTTTCAATCAATTTACTCGAACATTTATCAGACGAACAAGTTGATCGGACAGGCTGGCTACTACAAAAAATACCGCAAAACAAAGAACATTTGGGACCTGGTCTATGTTTATAAAGGAGTCCCCCCCTATGACCACTATGTTAAAAATCTCCGCTTTGTAATGGACACGATTACCGGAATCTCGGTTGAAGACGTCCGTAAGGAAGAGGCCGCCTGGCTGGCTAAGATCAATTCGCCTGAATATCTGGCGGAAGTGAGGCGAAAATTCCAGGAGGCCCAGCTGACGATCTGGAGCGCCCTCCGCTATGACCGGGCAAAGCCCGGCGAAGTTTCTCGGGTTGATGTTGCCAAGGAGGCGCAAGCGGCCCCGAAGATCAAGCGGCTGGAGCAGAACGTTTTTGTCTCAAGGAATAGGCTCGAGGTAGTCGAGGTTTTGGAAAAAGCCGGGCCTTAGCGTTTCCCCCACGGTTTTTTCCTGACGGAGAAGCCGAAGTACCCCAGCTCTTTTCCCAGCGAGTAGTAGTGGCCGTGAGAATAACAGATCAGTTCGGCCGCTTGCAGGTTGAGCGCCCCTTTTTTATCGATCAGTTTTTTGTCGGCGTGGATGGCCAGAACTTTGGCTAGAAACATGTCGTGCGAGCCGAGTTGCTGGATGTCGGTGACCCGGCATTCGATATTGACCGGGCTTTCGACGATCAGCGGGGCCTTCACGTGTTCCGCTTTCCCCGGGGTCAACTTGAGATGGAAAAACTTGTCCAGTTCTCTCCCGGTTTTTACGCCGCAAAAATCAGTCGCGAAGGCGAGGCGACGGTTGACCAGGTTGATCACAAACTCGCCACTCTTTTTAATGATCTGGTGGGAATAACGGGACGGGCGGATCGAGACAAAGGTCATAGCCGGTTCACTGCAGACCGTTCCGGTCCAGGCGACGGTTATAATGTTATGGTTTTCTTTTTTTTCGCCGCAAGAGACCATAACAACGGGGGCGGGGTAGAGCATGGTTCCGGGCTTCCAGATCGCTTTCTTCATTTTTCCATCTCCCGTAGAATTAATTGAAGCCTGCCGATCGGCAGACCAATGACATTATCGAGATCGCCGTCAACTTTTTCGATAAAACCTTCTTCTAGTTCCTGAATGCCGTAGGCTCCGGCTTTGTCGAGCGGCCGGCCGGTGGCGACATAATCGGCAATTAATTTGGCGGGGACTTCCTTCATCCGAACGATCGTGGCTTCCTGGCCGGAACGGCATTCCAGGGAATTAGAATTGACGACCGCGAAGCCGGTGATCACCCGGTGGCTCCGGCCGGAGAGGCCCTGCAGCATGGCTGTCGCTTCCGCCTGGTCTTTTGGTTTGCCGAGGATCCGGTCGCCGAGGACGACGATCGTGTCGGCTCCGACAATGAGTGCTCCTTTTTCTTTTTTGGCGACCGCTTTGGCCTTGGCGATGGCCGCTTTTTCGGCAAACTCTTCCGGGGAGCCGGCGACAATGGCTTCTTCGTTAACATCACTGACGACCACTTCAAAGGCCGGGGCGATCTTCTTCAGCAGTTCTTTGCGGCGTGGCGATGCGGAAGCGAGAATTATTTTTGTCATATGGGAATTATAGCAGAAGAGTGAGTGGGGTTAAGTTGATAAATTATTCTTTCTGAAGTTTATACTGTTGCTAATAAGTAAAAGAACTAAGTTTTTGATTTCTTCGTTGTCAAAGTTGTTTATTCTAATCTTAGCCTTAAAAGAATCTTCCCCCAATGCCTCAAAAAGCTTCCCAAACAATTCATCGGCAAATGCGCTTGAAATCATGGTGATCCCATTAAAATTGAAATGGATTTTGGAGCCGTTTTTTATTTCTATTAATGCCTTTTCTCGGAGCTCTCCTCCAATTTCCCTTGTTCCTAAGGAGAGTCCAATACTATTCAATTTGATTTCTTTAATATTATTCATCAATCCCACCAATTAATTCATTAATAGATTCATTTACAACAAGGCTAGTTTCCCCAAATATTTCCAACAAATTGATCGCGGCATTTCTGTTGATTCTTAATGATACCATAGTCCCCATATATTCTAAAGATGGACCTATAATTACTCCTTTTTCAGATAAAAGCAACTTGTTGCTGCCAGAGACGATTAATAACTGTCCTTTTCCTGCTCTTGCAATCTCAGAGCAGCCAAACAATCCAAAGCCGGGGCTTCCTTGTGGGTGGCCGGATTCGCTATTTATTGTTGACAATTTAAGTGCCTCTTCATTAGTAATGCCATGATATTTTTCCTTGCCTGAGGAGCGAAAAGATGAATGAATCCCTTGTCCCCCATCAATTATTGCAATATCAATGTTTTCTCCTAAGCTGGCTGCGCAGAAGTAGACGGTTCCAGAATAATCAACGCCTGTTGATTCATACATTTGATAGCCGTGAACGCCAGCATTGTCTACTATTTCCCACAATGCCCAGTTTAAAGCCTTTAGAACTGCGTCGGAAGGTTTCATGTCGTTTCTGATAACAGGGATTAACTTATTTACTGCGGCTAGACTTTCTTTGCTGTTTCTACATCTTAGAATCGGCACGCGAAATGTGTCCCAATATTTTTGCATTTCCTTCGGTTTTTCTTCGGATTTGATCAAGTTCATGATAGAAATAAGCCATCTTGATTTTTTTTCCTTTGGCGGAATAACCCTGCAATCATAACCAACTGATTTATATTTATCAGCCATCTTTGCAATAAATAGGATTCCTAGCACGGATATGGATTTGTTTTCTGAAAAATCAAAAACTAGAGGCTCACTAGCGCCTTGATGCTGGCCTTCTAAGAGAATTCCTGTTTGTTGTTCAAGGAGAACATCGAATTCTGCATGGCCCAATGTTGATGGTATTTTTATTAGCTTAGTCATTTTTGCTGTTCTAAAAAATCAATTTTATATGTTGGAGAGATTAATATTCGGGCTTTCAACAAGGAAGCGTCAAGCACTTGGAAATCAATGCAATAAAAAAATGGAGAGGGAAGGATTTGAACCTTCGAAGGCGTTAGCCGTCTGATTTACAGTCAGATGCGTTTGACCACTTCGCTACCTCTCCACTTGCTGTCGCTCGTAATTATCAAATGACCAATGACAAATGTCAAATAATAAAATGCCTCAAAATCACTCAAATCTTTGTCTTTCAAGAAACCGCGAAGTTTATTCGCAGGTTTCTTGAAGCTGTTATCCGACTCGGGAATCTCAAAATACTAAATTTAGGCGTTAACAAATTTTAAGAGAGCAGCCCGCTGAAACAGTTCGCGGGCTGGCTCTCTTTTATATAAAAAGGAAAAGAACCTATTTCCGTTTTTTGCTGCTTTTCTTTCTGCCGCGGGCCATCTTGGCGCGAGAGATATCTCCATTCTTGTCGATGAAATAGAGATAACCCTTCTCTTTCTTAACCCCGCACTTCATAACTTTCTCTGCCATTTTCTATTCACCTCCCCGTTGCCTCAGAACTTCGTACAGGACGATCCCTGTGGCGACCGATGCGTTGAGGGAATTAATTCTTCCTCGCATTGGCAGGCGGACAATCTCGGTGCAGCGTTCTTTGACCAATCGGGAAACCCCGTTTCCCTCGCTACCGATGACAAAGGCCGCCGGTCCCTTATAGTCACGAGTATTATATAATGCCTTCCCGTCTATTTCAACCGCAAAGACCGGAATTAGCTCGTCTTGAAGTTCGCGGACCGCTTCGGCAATGTTGGGGACCCGGATCACGGGGACGACTTCGGCCGCTCCCGTCGAGGTTTTGATGACGGTCGAAGTGACCGGGACCTGTCTAGCCTTGCGAATGATCACGGCGTGAACGCCGGCCGCTTCGGCGGTGCGGAGGATCGCGCCAAAATTATGCGGATCTTCAATGCCGTCTAAGACCAGAAGGAACGGCGGCTCTTTCCGCTCTTCCGCCAGTTGAATGACTTCGTCTAAGCTCCGATAATTAAACATTTCGCAGAGCCTCCTTAAAGATCCGGAGGGCGGCGTCGATCTCTTTTTTGGTAACGTTCAGCGCCGGGATAAAGCGGATGACCGTCCCGTCCTTGCCGGTGGAAATGAGCAAGAGGCCGTTCTTTAAACAATTTGCCATAACCTTTTTAACCGCGACGTTGTTTCCCAGATCAACGCCGATCAGCAGCCCCTGGCCGCGCACTTCTTTAATAATGGGGTACTCTTTAAGCGAGAGGAGTTCTTTCTTTAGATAAGTGCCAAGCTTGGCGGCATTGGCGAGAAGTTTTTCTTTTTTGATCGTTTCGATGGTCGCGATGGCCGCGGCGCAGCAGACCGGGTTGCCGCCGAAGGTCCCGCCGTGCGCTCCCGGCGCCCACTTGGCCATCAGTTCCGCGCTCGCGATGCAAGCCCCCAGAGGGAAGCCGGAGGCCAATCCTTTAGCTACGACCAAAATGTCTGGGGTCACCTCGGAATATTCGCAAGCAAACCATTTGCCGGTATGCCCCATCCCGGTCTGGACTTCGTCGATGATCAGCAGCGCCTGATATTTGTCGCAGAGAGCGCGGACTCCCTGGAGAAACCCGGACGGCGGAGCGATGTAGCCCCCTTCGCCAAGGATCGGTTCAATTATAACGGCGCCGATCTTCCAATCGTTTTCTTTTAACAAGCCTTCAACAACGGAAAGGTCAAACGGTGAAATATAGACCTCGGGCAGAAGCGGCTCATAGCCTTCGCGATATTTCATCTTGGAGGTGGTGAGCGAAAGGGCTCCCAGCGTCCGGCCGTGGAAGCCTCCCTGAAAAGCGATGATCCCCGGTTTTTTTGAGGCGTATTTGGCCAGCTTGATTGCCGCTTCAACCGCTTCGGTCCCGCTTTGGCAAAAGAAGGACTGGGCTTGCTTTATTGGAACGATCTTAGCCAATTCTTCTCCTAATTTAATGTAAGGCTCATAGAGGGCGACGCCGATACAAGTGTGGATTAACCGGTCGAGCTGTTTTTTAGCGGCGGCGACAACTTTGGGATGACAATGGCCGGTGATCGCGCAGGCGATGCCGGTCGCGAAATCAAGATATTTTTTCCCTTTTTCGTCGAACAGATAGGAGCCTTTTCCTTTAACAACGGAAAAGCCTTCGTAATATTTCCCCAAGACCGGCGGGAGGACTTTTTTGCTTCGTTTCTCGAGATTCATGGTGTTTTATTATACTGCAGATGTATGCTATACTCAAGGCGATGCGCAGGACAGCTATAGCCATAATTTTGTTGTTTTTTTTGGCCGCGAACGTAATTGCCGAAAACACCCCCGGACAAATAGTCGTTAAATTCAAGCCAGGTATTTTTTCCCCGACCGTCGCGGCCGGCGCGATCTCTTCCGCCCTTGTCGGCGCCGCGTCGATAAAAAGCTTGAACGCCAAGCACCGGATTTCCCGTTACAAGCAGATCTACAGCGAGGCGCTAAAGATTCGTCCCGACTGGAAATATCTGGAGAACGATTACGTTTTATATTACCCGACCGAGGAAAGCGACTCGGCGGTCCTGGCTGATTTCCAGAACGATCCAAACGTTCTATCCGCCCAAAAGAACGGGGTAGTGCGCGCTTTTCAGATAACGCCTAACGATACCTACTTTGGCCAAGAATGGGGGCTGGTCAAGATCAAGGCTCCCGAAGCTTGGGAGCGGACGACCGGTTCCGCGTCGAATATAGTCGCGATCCTGGATACCGGATTGAACTACAACCATGAAGATATTGCCGGCAAAGTCGATTTGGCTCACGCCCGCGATCTTTATAACGGGGACAACGACCCCATGGACGATAACGGCCACGGCACGGCGGTTGCCGGCGTGATCGGCGCGATCTCCAATAATGCCAAAGGGATTGCCGGGGTTGACTGGGGAGTGACTCTCCTGCCGATCAAGGTCTTGAACCGTGACGGCGTCGGCGACCCGGCAACGATCAGCTCGGGACTGGCCTACCTGGCCGCTCTGAAGTCATCGGGCGTTAATATTACCGCGATTAACTTAAGCCTTGGCCAGTACAACGAAGGCTCGGACATGTATGTCGAAGAAAACCCGGCCAACTTGCGCGACCGCTGCCAGGAAGCCTACAACGAGGGGATCGTTATTGTCGCCGCCGCGGGGAACGGGAGCGTTGATTGGAATACTTATCCGGCATATTACCCGACCGTTATCGCGGTTGCCGCGACTGATTCAACCGATAAGCGCTCGGTCTGGAGCGGGCTGGATGAGCAAACGTTTCGAACCCAGGCTTCAAACTATGGGACCTGGGTCGACATCAGCGCGCCGGGGTCCGGGATTTTCAGCACCAATAAAGATGGTTCTTACAGCAACGGGTGGAACGGGACATCTCTGGCCGCCCCTTTTGTGGCTGGGGCGGTTTCTTTGCTTAAGGCGGCTGAATCAACTTTGACCAACGTTCAAATAATGGAAAGGCTGAAAAAAACCACCGACCCGATCGATAGTTTGCAGGAAGAAACTTATCGCGGCTTGCTGGGTACGGGACGGCTGAATGTCAGCCAGGCGGTCACCGGATTGATCACGGAAATCACTTTGCCGGCCAACGGAAGTTACATTAAAGGAACGGTTTCAATAAACGGGACCGCCAGCGGCTGGAATTTTTCCGGCTACACGATCGAAGCTTATCGCGGCGATTTGCTGGAAACGGTCGTGGTCCATAGTCCATTAGCGGTCGAAGAAGGGCTCTTGGCCAGCTGGGATACCAGCCCGCTTAATGGGGCGTTAAGGCTTAGGCTTCGGGCTTCTTCGTCAGCGGGGGGAACGTCAGAGGCGGCGATTAACGTTATTGTTGATAATTTGGTCCCGGACGCGGTCATTACCGACCCAACCAGTGGAGGGTCCATTGAAGGGAAAGTAACGATTACCGGGCGAGCAACGGATGAAAATCTGGATACTTATTTATTGGAATACGGCGCCGGCAGTTCTCCCTCCGCCTATCAGCAGTTGGGCGTTTTTTATAGTTCAATCAGCGGGGCCCTGGCAACCTGGGAAACCTCCGGTTTGGACGGACTTTATACGATCCGTCTGACCGCCGCCGATAAGGCGGGGAATGTTTCCACGGCCAGCGTGTCGGTGAACATTAAAAAAGTCGGGGCAACTTTATCGCCCGGAATCCTGACTTACGCGTTGCCGAATCCCTTCGATCGCCAGAACGGGACCGGCACCACCTTTTATTACCAATTGCAAGCGAATGCCGATTCATCGATCAGCCTTTTTGACCTTAGCGGGAACATGCTCTGGCAGAGAAACTTCACGGCGGGTGAAAACGGCGCCAAAGCAGGCGCGAATAATCCGGCGTGGGATGGTCGGAACATGTTCCGGACGAACGTCCAAGCCGGGGTTTATTTGTACCAGATTATTTCCGACCGCAAAGTTGTCGGCCGCGGTAAAGTGATCGTCCTCAACTAGAAGTTCAGAGTTCCTTCAAAAGAAAGTAGGCTGGCGTTAAAGTCGTCGTTTGCATTATTAAGATTGTGATATTCAACATTTTTTAATGAAGCGAGAAGTGAAACGCTCGACATGACCGGATTATCGACCGGAATATTGATGTTCAGGCCGATCGATTGGGTCAACTTTTTAATCTTTATAACCTGGACGATCCCGCTTTGGACTTCCCCGCCGTTCATTTCATCCGTGCGGTCATAAACCAGCGATCCCCAGCTGAAGATCTGGTAACTGGCCTTGCTGGTGACCACTGTTTTATCAAGGGTATTGTTCGCGATGAGGTCGTAAGTCTTTTTTAGGCTGTAATCGGAGCTAAGGCTAAGCTTCGGGATCGCGTTGAAGGTCAGGGAGGCGGAAAGCGTGTCGTTCCTGGTTTCGGTCGTGATCGGCGAAGTTACGGCGTCGGTCCGGTTTTTATAGTCCTCTCTCGCGTAGCCGAGGCTGATCGGAACGACCGGGATCGGATTTAAAGAGAGAGTGTAGCCTTGAGAAAAAGAATTGGTGAAAGTCCCGACCTGAACGTTGCCGGACGGGGCGCGCTGGATGCTGTCGGACAGGGCATAGCGGGAAGAGAGCGAGATCGCCCGGAAGGAAAAAACCGACCAAGCGGCATCGCCAGCTTTAGTTCGGCCGGTGGTTTTAAATGAAGAGCCGGTTTCCGGGATTGCTTCGCTCCGGGCGTAGCTGCCGCCGAACGAGAGCCAGCCGAACGGCGTGTACTTGGCGCCGACCGATGAACGTTCGGAACGGGGGTTTTCCTGGCCCAGGACGTACGAGACCCTTTCCTGGCGATTGTGATCCAGAGCGCTGGAGAGGAAGCTAAATGGTTGAATGTCCATGTGGTAGGTTTCATTAATGGTTTCCGAACGAGCCTCCGGAGTCGGCAGGTATTTGCGCTCAAAATGCTCCTGGCGAGAGGCTTGGGTCGTCCAGCGCTGCAGCTTGCCGAGGCTCAATCCGGTCAGGTCAAGCGACATTGAATAGGAATTATCCTGAACATTGTTCCTGGCGGTTTGCGCTTCCAGGGAGTTGATCGTAATCGGTTCGCTTTCCTGATGATCAACACTGAAGGCGAGGTTCTTGGTCAGGCCGCCGCTGACGTTATAATGAAAGGACTTAGACGTGGAGGCGGAATAATTTGTCCGGTCGACAACGTCGGACTTGGATTGGCTAAAGCCGACGTCCCCTTTGGTTGCGATCGATAATTCTCCCCTGGCGAAGGTCGCGGGGGTGATGCTGGCCGAATAAGAATCTTGTTCATTATCGCTGGCGTGCAAGCCCCCGGCCGAAGGATCGTCGAGGGAAGTATATTTTCGGAAGCTGAACCCGATGGCGGCCAAACCGTTGGGGTTGACGCTGGTGGAAAAAGAGTGATCCCAGCTGCGCAGGAACTTGTCGCGGGCGGAGCCGACCGGGTTTTGATTGTATTTGTACGAATAGCTGGTGCTTAACGCGTGATAACCGGGCGTAAAGCCGAGATTGTATTCCTCGTACTCGGACCCGGCCCCGGAAACGGCCGAGCCAAGCGGCGCGAACTCAAATCCGATTTTTTTGGTCGTGCCGCTGACGCTTAATTTATTGTCGAAAAGATTGACCCCCGCGCCCAGGCGGAAAGCGGTGTCCGATTTGAGCTTCGTCGTATCGGCGAAGCCGGCCGGATCCTGATATTTATATTCGACGACGATCGCGTCGGCCGAAGTCGGGGTGATGTAGTAAAAGGATAAATTGATCGTCCGCTTGTCCGGGTTGCTGATGAAATAATCGGCGTCTTTGTTGAGCAGGGAATTATTGACGTAAACGTTGTCGGACCCATCTATGATGTCGCCGGGAGAGGTGAGGACGTAGTTTTTGGTGCCGTTGCCGCGGAAGCTCTCCAGGCTGGTGTCGCCGATGATTACCTGGTCCGACTCGCTCTTGGCCCACGATGAATTGATGTTGAAGACGTCGCCGATTTTGAAGCTGCCGTCGACCCCGATCGCCGACATGGAAATGTCTTCATTGTTGCCGGAAGTCTCGGCGATATACTGGTAAAGCACCTGAAAATTGGCGGTGGTCGAAAGTTCCTTGTTGAACGTAACGGACGTGTTGTCTTTGTTATAGTTAATAAAGTAGCCGGTGTCGCCGGCGTTCGCTTCGAAGCTGGAATTTCTAATGTAAGTGGTAATGACCGACGACCCCTGCTCCCAAACTTGAATGGTTTCCGATCCGGGGACGATATTTTTCACGTTGCGCAGGTAATAGGGGCCTTTGGTCCCGTTTCCGACGCCGGCATATTTGCTGACGATACTTTTTTTATAGGTATAAGAAACTGTGACCTCGTCGGAGGGAAGGATTGTGTTTTGAAAATAGATCGTCCCGGTTCCAAGCCCGTCCGTCAAATCAGTCCGATCGTTAATGTAGGCCAACGGCACGTTCGGGGTCGTGATGACATAGCCGGTCGCCGGATCAAGCGCGGTTGTCGGAATTATATAATCAACTTCCCAGGTCAGCAGATAACTGATCCCCCCGCGCTGGACCCGAACGGTGAAGGCCGCTTCATCCGTTGGCTGGATTGGCCGATTGCTTAGATAAGCCAGATTGTTTTTACTGATGATGTCCTGACCGGAAAAATAATCGATCGTGCTGGTGGTCGGCGCCCCGCCGCCTTTCTTCGCGCTTTCCTTCAAATAAGTAACGCCCACCTTCATTTCCTTGGGAAACTTTGAGACTTCTTCTTGCGGCAGGGTCAAGACGTTGAATTTGTAGCCGGCCTTAACCGTTGAAGTGGGACCGATGATCACGCCGAAAATAATCTGTCCCGATTCGTAGTTGATGGTGTAATCAAGGTCGCGGACAAAGAGCTTGCCGTCAACTTCAATTCGTTCGCTTTCCGGGACCAAGTTTACGTTTTTGGTCCGGTACGGTCCGCGGCTGCCGATCCCGGGGATCGATTCGGTTTCGCTGGATGTTTGGTAATATCGATATTCGACCGATAAAACCTCCTCGGTTGAAGGGAGAAATCTGGTTAACAGTTTGATCTCGCCGGAGTCATAACGAATAATGTAGTCTTCGTTCTTTTTTAGCTTAGTCCCCATGAAAGTCAGCGTTTCGCTGAATTTGATCAGCGGGGAAGCTTTGAGGCGGTATTGTCCGGAAGCTTCGTTTTCCTGGATCTCCGCTTCCAGCGATCCGGTCGAGGGAAAGACCTCACGGACCGAAATTGTCGCCGGTTCCGGTTTGGGCGCGGTTTTGCCGATCTTTTCCGGATCGATCGTAAAGCGGGATTGCAAACCGAAGAAATCGCGGCGGGAAAGGGACGGGAAGAAAAGGTCGATGATATTGGTGTATTCGTAGCTGTACTTAAATTCATCCGTTTGACTTAACTGCCGGTTAAAAGTGATCTTGCCTTCAAAGTAGTCGATGGTGTAATCGACGTTCCGGAGGAGGACGTTGTCGTTGAGCAGCAAGACTTCCGACCCTTCGACGATCCCTCCGTGCCCAAGGTTGTATGGCCCGCGGGTATTATTCCCTTTTTGGGAGATCAGGGCCTGGGTTTGGCTCTTCAGTTTGGCCGATGGGACGACCGTAACATCGTACCAGGTGTCTTTTGAGGTGAGCATGACGCCATTGAGGGTTTTGGAAGCTGAAACGAATTCATTGCCGGAAAAGTTGGCGGTCAAGTCGCCGAACGCCAGCTCGGTATTATAATATTTAACTTTTACGTCAAACCGCTCCGGCGATTCGGGCTGCTGTTCGAGATCGTAACTGACGGAAAGGTCCTTTGATAATTGGCCGAGGATCCGCAATTGGAGCCGTTCCTGCCAGGGGCCGCCGCTGTAAGTTGGGGCGAAACCGCCTAATTGGGAGAGGGCGTTGAAGTATTGTTTGTCCGGACTAACGCTAATCGTCTTGGTTTCGTACTTCTTATAACCGGAAATGTCAATCTGGGGGTAGCTTTCCGCTTGCGCCCAAGCAACGCCAGCGGCAAGCCAGAGCATTGCCGACAACACAACCGCAATTGTGGCTTTAACTCGCAACATCAAGTGTTTTAGCTATACTTCTTAACGATCAGGGTCGCGTTATGGCCGCCAAACCCAAACGACTCGGAGAGGGCGGTGTTAATGGTCATTTTTCGGGCCTTGTTCGGCACATAGTCGAGGTCGCAATCCGGGTCGGGGTTTTCGTAGTTGATGGTCGGAGGGGCGAGATCATTCATGACCGAGAGGATGGTAGCGATGAATTCGACCGCGCCGGACGCGCCCAATAAGTGCCCAACCATTGATTTGTTGGAGCTGATCGCTAATTTTTTAACATGAGCGCCAAAAGCGGTCTTCAGCGCCATCGTTTCGTATTTATCGTTAAGTTCGGTAGATGTTCCGTGAGCGTTAATATAGTCGATCTGTTCCGGCTTGAGGTCGGCGTCTTTGATCGCGGCCAAGATCGCCCGGACCGCTCCTTCGCCGCCCGGCGCCGGAGCGGTGATATGGTTGGCGTCGCCGCTCATGCCGTAGCCGATAACTTCAGCGTAGATCTTCGCGCCGCGGGCCAGCGCCGATTCCAGGGCTTCCAGAACCACAATACCGGAGCCTTCGCCCATGACAAACCCGTTCCGTTCCTTGTCAAACGGCCGGCTGGCGCGCAAAGGTTCATCGTTGCGGGTCGAAAGGGCTTTGGCGGCGGCAAAACTGGCTATGCCGAGCGGGGTAATGCAGGCCTCGGTCCCGCCGGCGAGCATCGCCTTGGCGGCGCCGCGTTGAATACATTTGAAAGCTTCACCGATGGAGTTGGTGCCGGAAGCGCAAGCGGTCACGACGCAGGAATTGGGGCCTTTGGCGCCGGTGATGATTGAAGCGTAACCGGCCGCCATATCAGCGATCATAAAAGGAACGGTGAACGGCGAGAGTCGGTCCGGCCCTTTGCTGTGCAAGGTCCTGGCCGCTTCTTCAAGGACGTCCAACCCGCCGATCCCGGAGCCAATCAGCACCCCGATGTCGTTAGCGTTATCCGGGCCGATGGTCAGGTTGGCGTCGGCAATCGCCAGCTTAGAGGCGGCGACGGCGAATTGGATGAAGCGAGCCATCCGGCGCGCGTCTTTTTTGTCTAAAAACCGGGACGGGTCGAAATCCTTGACCTCGCCGGCGATCTTGGCGTCAAAACCAGTGGTGTCAAACCGGGTGATCTGCGTGATCCCGTTCCGGCCGGCGACTAAGTTTTGCCAAAAAACATCGTGGCCAATACCGATAGGGGAGATAATTCCCAGCCCGGTAACTACAACTCTTTGTGCCATCAAGATTGAGCCTCCTCAAATTCCTTGACCAATTCGGCGACGATCTTCGCGGCCGGTTTGATGGTCCGATCGGGGATCTTCCAAATATAAGCGCCGGAAAAAACAACCCCGTTGTCAACATCGCCGACTTGGGCGTTCTTCAGCGCTTGGATGATGCAATATTCGTAGGAGCAATGCCTCAAACAGAAATCGCAGCCGATCGGTTTGGGCGCGGTCTTGCCGAGGATCTTAGCGACAAAAGCGGTCTTGATCGCCCGGCCGGGCATGCCGACGGGCGAGGAGATCTTGACGATATCGTCCTTGGTTGCTTTTTGGTAAACTTCTTTGAAGGCTTTGGCGGCGTTGCATTCTTCCGACAGGACGAACCGGGTCGCGATCTGGACTCCGTCGGCCCCGGCCTTGAAAGCCTTCAGCATTTCCGCTCCGTTGATGATTCCCCCGGCGGCGATGACCGGAAGCTTGGTCGCCTGGCGGACCTCCGGGAGGATCTCCCAGATGGAGCGGTCAGTGCCAAGGTGCCCGCCGGCTTCAACTCCTTCCACCACAATGGCGGTGGCGCCTAGCTTCTCGGCGGTCGCGGCCAGTCGGCCGGTCGAAACGATTGAAACGATGGGGGTATTGCCTTCTTGCCCGATCTTAAAGATATCGCGCGAGAAACCAGCCCCGCTGATGATCAAGTCGATCTTTTCCTGGATCGCGGTCTGGACCAGTTCGAAAAATTCACGGGCGGCAAACATGATGTTGACAGCAACGATCCCGCCTGCCGCCCGTTCACGAGCTATTCTGATCTCTTTGCGAAGTTCGTCAAGTGCCATACCAGAAGCGCCGATCACGCCGATGGCGCCGGTCGCGGCGACCGCGCCGGCCAGCGCGCCGGTCGAGATCCTGACGGCCATCCCGCCCTGAATGATTGGGATCTTAGCCGTAAAGGGACCAATTTTTAATTCTGGTAGGTTCATGATTTTTACTTCTTTCCGTGAGCCATCACGTAAGTCATTGTGTCACCGATTGTCTTGATTTTTTCCGCGTCTTCGTCCGGGATCTCCATGCCGAAGGCTTCCTCGAGCGCCATGACCAGCTCAACTGTGTCAAGTGAGTCGGCGCCCAGATCATCGACAAAGGAAGACTCTCGGGTAATTTCTGATTCAGAAACACCCAGCTGTTCTGCAACAACCTTTTTTACTGCCTCAAAAGCTTTTTGTTCGTCCATTCCGTCACCCCCTCTTTCAATTATTATATCATCGATGCCAATAGTTCGTCGTCTATCCGCCAGAGGCGGATTACATGTACATGCCGCCGTTAACCGCGAGGACCTGGCCGGTAATATAATCGGCTTCGGCGCTCGCCAGAAAAACAGCCGCGTTGGCGATATCTTCAGGTTGGCCAAGTTTCCCTGCCGGGATCTGGGCCATCATCTTCTGCTTGACCTCATCGGTCAGCTTATCGGTCATCGCGGTCTGGATAAAGCCCGGGGCGATAGCGTTGGCCGTGATGTTGCGCGAAGCAAGCTCCTTGGCCACGGTCTTTGTGAACGCGATCACGCCGCCCTTGGTCGCCGCGTAATTGGCCTGGCCGAAATTTCCCATTTGGCCGACAATGCTGGCGATCGAGATTATTTTACCGTATCGTTGTTTCATCATCAAGATGGAAACCGTTTGCGTGCAGTTGAAGACCCCGGTCAGGTTGACCCCCAGAACGGCGTCCCATTCTTCCTTTTTCATCCGGATGAGCAGGTTGTCCTTGGTGATCCCGGCGTTATTGACCAGGATGTCGATCCGGCCGAAATGTTTGTGGGCTTCAGCAACCCCGGCCTGGACGTCGGCCAGGTCGGAGACGTTGGATTTGATGGCGAAGGTCTTAACTCCCAGCTTGGCGATCTCATCGGCGGTCTGTTTCGCCAGGTCCAGATTAATATCGGAAACGATAATGTTCGCCCCTTCTTTGGCGAACGCGACGGCGATCGACTTGCCAATCCCTTGGGCGGCCCCGGTAATGAACGCGACTTTATCAGTTAATCTCTTCATATGAAATTACCTCCACGTTTGCTGAAATTTTCTTGATCAACCCGGCCAGGACCTTGCCGGGACCGACTTCAACGAATTTGGTTACTCCCGTTTCGATCATGTTCTTGATCGAATCCTCCCAAAGGACCGAGGAACAGACCTGCCGGTAGAGCAGCCCTTTAATCTCTGTCGCCGAAATTGTCGGTCTGGCGGTGACATTGGCAAAGACCGGCACTTGCGGGTCATTAATTGGGAGGGCGTCGATCAGCGGTTTAAGCCGATCGGCCGCCGGCTTCATTAAGGGACAATGAAAAGGGGCGGAGACAGCCAGCGGGATGACTTTTTTAACGCCAGCCGCTTTCAGCTTTTCCCCGGCCGCCTCAACTTTTTCTTTTTTGCCTGAAATCACGATCTGTCCGGGCGAATTGAAATTGGCCGGCCAGACTTCGCCGATCTCGGCGCAGATCTCCACGATCTTGGCCCGTTCGCCGCCGAGCAGGGCGGCCATCGCGCCGACTCCCATGGGGACCGCTTCTTGCATAAAAAGTCCGCGCTGATTGACGGTCTTAACCCCGTCTTCAAACGAGAGGGCTCCGGCGGCGTAAAGAGCCGAATATTCACCCAGGCTGTGTCCAGCAACAAAATCCGGCTTCAGCCCCTTAGCGCGCAAGAGCTCAAATGCGGCGACGCTAACGGCAAAGATCGCCGGCTGCTGGATTGCCGTTTTTTTTAGCTCATCTTCCGGCCCTTCCAGGCAGCGCTTTTTTAAATCGAAGCCCAAGGCCTGATTGGCCCGGTCGAGCAGACCCTCGGCGAAGCCTTTCCCCATGCCAATGGCTTGAGACCCCTGGCCGGGGAATACGAACGCTAGTTTCATAAATGCCCCTTACTGGCGCAATTCTTTGAGCTTCTTGATCAGAAGCGGAACAATTTCCAAAACGTCGCCGACAATTCCGTAGGTCGCGACCTTGAAGATCGGAGCGTCAGGGTCTTTGTTGATAGCGATAATAGTATCGGAGCTTTGCATACCGACTAAATGCTGGATCTTGCCGGAAATGCCGCAGGCGATGTAAAGTTTTGGCGAAACGGTCTTCCCGGTCTGTCCGACCTGGTGGTGAGCGGAGATCCAGCCAGCGTCAACCGTGGCGCGCGAGGCGCCGACCGCGCCACCTAAGAGGGAGGCCAGTTCTTCCAGTAACGCGAAGTTTTTGGCGTCGGCGATGCCGCGGCCGCCGGAGACGATGATCTCCGCTTCGGCCAGGTTTACTTTCACGCTTTCATCCTGAACGATAGCGAGGAGCTTAACGATCAGGTCTTCTTTGTTTAAGACGGGATTGAATTTGATGACCTGACCGGCGACCGGTTTGTCGAGCGGAGTCTTTTTGAAGACCTTTGGCCGGACGGTCGACATTTGCGGCCGATGGTTTGGCGAAACGATCGTCGCCATGATATTGCCGCCGAAAGCCGGACGGGTCTGTTGCAGGATCTTTTTTTCCGGATCAATCGCCAAACCGGTGCAGTCGGCGGTCAGACCGGCGCCGATCCTGATTGCCAGGCGGGCGGCCAGGTCGCGGCCTTGCGTCGTGGCGCCAAGCAGAAAGATCTCCGGTTTATGTTTGGTGATCATTTCGGAGATCGCCCGGGTATAAGGTTCGGTGTGATAATGTTTAAGCTCGGGATGGATGATCAGATAGACCTTGTTGGCGCCATAATGAAAAAGGTGTTCAACCTCTTCTTCGATGTTTTGGTCGCCGCAGAGAACGGCCGCCAGTTCGCATTTCAGGTCGGCCGCTAATTTACGGCCCTCGGAGAGCAGTTCATAAGAGATCGATTGGATTTTGCCTTCCCGTTGTTCGGCGAAGACCCAAACGTTTTTATAAGCGGAAAGATCTTTGGCGGCGGAGAGTTCTTTCTTGAGCTCAATGGCGTTGAATTTGCAAGTCGCGACGCAGGCGCCGCAGAGAGTGCAGACGTCAAGGTTGATGGAAGCCTTCTTTTTGGGTTTCGTCCCGCCAACCGCGGCGAGCTCAATCATCGTGATCGCGGCGAAAGGACAACCCTTAACGCACAGAGTGCAACCAGTACACTTATCCAGCACCGTAATGCTCATAAACCACCTTTATAAATCTTTGGATTAAACTAGCTTGCGTTCTTTTAATTTATCGATTAACTTGCCAACCATATCAGCCGGTTCTCCGCTCAGGATTTCGCCGCCTCCCTTGGGCGGAGGAGTGAAGATCTTAACCACCTTAGTGGGCGAACCATTAAGGCCGATATTTTTGGGGTCGGCTTGAATATCCTGGGCGCTAAGCGTCTTGATCTCCGCTTTCTTGGCTCTCATTAAGCCTTTAAGGGAGGGAAGCCGTGGTTCGTTGATCTGCTTGACCACGGTAACCAAACAGGGGAGAGGAATGGAGACGATCTCGTTAACCTCTTCAAGTAAGCGCTCGACCTTGAGGCCGGCTTCTTCTTTGGCAACTTTAACGGCAAAGGTGACTTGCGGCAGATTGAGCCACTCGGCGATGCCGGGGCCGACCTGGGCGGTATCGCCGTCGACTGCTTGCTTGCCGCAGAGGATAAGGTCGAACTTGCCGGTCTTTTTTATCGCTTGGGCTAAAGTGTAGGAGGTCGCCCAGGTGTCCGAACCGGCAAAGGCCCGGTCGGAAACGAGAAAGGCTTCGTCCGCTCCCATGGCGATCGAAGTGCGGAGCGCTTCCGTCGCTTGGGGCGGCCCCATAGTAATGACAGTGACTTTGCCGCCGTGCTGGTCGCGCAGTTGCAGGGCCGCTTCCAAGGCGTTTTCGTCCATTGGGTTAATAATGGAAGGGACCCCGTCACGAACCAGAGTGTTCGTTTCCGGGTTGATCCTGACTTCGGTTGTATCGGGAACTTGCTTAATACAAACGACGATGTCCATTACTTCTTTATGCTTTCCTTGATCAGGGCTAAACCGATCTGATTGCGTTGGATCTGGTTGGTCCCTTCATAGATCTGGGTGATCTTGGCATCGCGGGCCATCTTTTCGACCGGGTATTCTTTCATATAGCCGTAGCCGCCGAAGACCTGGATCGCGTCGATAGTGACCTTCATGGCGACGTCGGAAGCAAAAAGCTTGGCTTCGGAAGCCGACAGGGTGAAATCCTTGTGCCCGGCGTCGATCATCCTGGCGACGGCGTAAACCAGCGCCCTGGCCGCTTCGATCTGGGTCGCCATATCAGCCAGCATGTGCTGGATCGCTTGCAGGGCAATGATCGGCTTGCCAAACTGGATCCTCTGTTTGGCGTATTTGATCGATTCATCAAGCGCTCCCTGGGCGATGCCGACCGCCTGGGCGCCGATCCCCGGCCGGGTCATGTCGAGGGTCCTCATCGCGACGATAAAGCCCATTCCTTCTTTACCGAGGAGCTGGCTCTTGTGGATCTTGCAGTCCTGGAAGACCAATTCGCGGGTCGCGGAGCAGCGGATCCCCATTTTGTTCTCTTTTTTGCCGAAGGTGAACCCCGGGGTCCCTTTTTCCACGATAAAGGCCGAGGCGCCGCGCGGCCCCTTGGTCTTATCGGTAATGGCGATCACGGAATAGGTGTCGGCTTCGCCGCCGTTGGTAATCCATTGCTTGGTCCCGTTGAGGACATAGTAATCGCCCTCTTTGACCGCGGTTGTTTCCAGGCCGGCGGCGTCAGAACCGGCGTTGGCTTCTGTTAAACCGAAGGCGGCCAGTTTTTTGCCGGCGGCGATCGGCGGCATATATTTCTTTTTTTGTTCTTCAGAGCCAAAAAGGAGGATAGGGGTGGAGCCAAGAGCGGAAGCGGCAAAAGTCACGCCAACGCCGCCGCAAACCCGGCTGATTTCTTCGGTCGCTAAACAGAAATTGAAAACGCTGGCTCCCATGCCGCCATAAGCTTCATCAATGTAAAGGCCGCACAGGTCGGCTTCCGAGAAAGCTTTTAACGCTTCCCAGGGGAACTCTCCGGTTTCGTCCCATTCGGCTCGCTTGGGGAGCGCTTTTTCCGTGGCAACTTTACGGGCCAGGTCGCGGATCATCTTCTGTTCCTCGGTCAATAAATAATCCAACATTATGGTTCCTCCTAAATGGCCAACGGAAATTACCAGATTATAGCGTTGGCTCCGTAAGTCAAACCTGCGCCGAAACCGGACAGGATGACGAGGTCGCCGCGCTTTAATCTTCCTTCAGTCGCCGCCTCGTCAAGTGCGAGGGGAACAGAAGCAGCCGAGGTATTTCCGTATTTTTGGAGATTAACATAAACTTTTTCTTTTGGCAACCCCATTTTCTTGATAACGTGGTCAATAATCCGGGTGTTGGCCTGATGGGGAATTAGTAAGTTCACGTCGTCAAGCGACCGGCCGGTCGCTTTCAAGACTTCGGCGATAGAGGTTTCCAGCGCCCGAACGGCGAACTTGAAAACCTCCTTGCCGTCCATCCGAATAAAGCGTCCATTTTTGTTCTCTGGGTCCCGGCTGCCGCCTCCCGGCATGACCAGTGATTGCCTCAAGCTCCCCTCGGCTTTCCAGAAGTTCCCGATAACGCCCGGTTCCTTGTCGGCCTTGAGGACGACCGCTCCGGCGGCATCTCCGAAGAGGATGCAGGTCCCGCGATCAGTCCAGTCCAGGTACTTGGTAAGAGTATCGGCCCCGACCAAGAGGATGGTTTTATGACGGCCGGCTTCGATCAGGCTGCTGGCGACAGCCAGGCCATAGTTGAAGCCGGAGCAAGCGGCAGATAGATCGAACGCGGCGGCATTCGCGGCCTTTAGCTTGTCTTGTAAAATACACGCGACGGAGGGGAAAAGGGTGTCCGGAGAACAAGTGCAAACAATAATGAGTTCGATCTCGGCGGCGGAAACCTTGGCGTTGGCCATCGCCCGCTCGGCGGCGATAACCGCCAGGTCAGAGGTCGCGGTCGCGTCATCGGTGACCCGCCGTTCCCGGATCCCGGTCCGTTCCCGGATCCATTCATCCGAGGTCTCGACTATCTTCGACAGGTCGTCGTTGGTCACGATTTTCGCGGGAATACAGGAACCGGTGCCGATTATTTTAGCTTTCATTGTTCTTTCTCCAGTTTTGAGATCCGGCCGACGATGTCCTGATTGTGGGCTTCGTAGGCGGCCCGGACCGCGTTTTTTATCGCCTTGGCCTTGGCCCGGCCATGGGCTTTTATCACAATGCCGTTAATCCCGAGCATTGGCGCCCCGCCGTATTCGTCGTAATCGGTCTTTTTTTTGATCCCGGCAAAGGCCGGGAGGAGGAGGAAGGCGGCGAAGTAGGTGATCGGGTTTTTGGTGAGTTCTTTTTTGATCAGGTCAAAGAGGAAGCCGCTGACCGATTCGCCGAATTTAAGCGCCAGGTTGCCGACAAAGCCGTCGCTGACCACGACATCGAGCTCGCCGGAGAAGACCTCTTTTGGCTCGACATTCCCGACAAAGTTGATCGGAGCCGACTTGAGCAGCGGCCAGGCCTCGGTCGTCAGCGTGTTCCCTTTTTCTCTTTCTTCCCCGATGTTGAGCAGCCCAACCCGGGGAGCTTTAACGTGCAGGACGTATTCGACGAATTGCGCCCCCATCTCGGCAAATTGCATTAATTGTTTGGGTTTGCAGTCGGAATTGGCGCCGATATCGAGCATTAAGACCGGTCGTTTTTTAGTTGGGAAAAAGCCGGCGATCGCCGGCCGTTCGATCCCGGGAATTCGTCCCAGGCCGAAAAGGGAAGCGGCCATTAAAGCGCCGGTATTACCGGCCGAAACCAGGGCGACCGCTTCCTTGTTTTTGACTAGGGCAACGGCGAGGTTGAGAGAGGAATTCTTTTTTTGCTTGACCGCCGAAACCGGAGCTTCATTATTGGTAATGACCTCTTCGGCGTGGACAACAGAGAGACTCCCCTTTTTTTTATATTTGGAGAGCTCTTTGCTGATTTTATCGGCTTTCCCGACCAGGATCAGTTCGATAGGAAGTTCAAGCGAAGCCTGGACCGCTCCTTTGACGATTTCCGCGGGGGCATGATCGCCCCCCATCGCGTCAATCGCGATTCGGATCACTTATTTCTGCCCCTTTTTCTTCTCCTTGAGCTTGATGACCTGTTTTCCTTTGTAGCTGCCGCAGGCCAAGCAGGCTTGATGGGAAAGGATCGGGGCGCCGCATTGCGGGCACTTGCTGACGTTGGGGGCCTTCATCACGTAATTTGAGGCGCGTCGTTTCCCCTGTCTTGAGTTCGAATGTCGCTTCTTTGGTACTGGCATGTTTACACTCCTTTACAATTAATATCGCACAGGGACTTGATCGGCAGAGAGAGCAAAATGTTTTGGCGGATCAACTCATCCAGGTCGATACAATTGTCATTATCGATCGGATAAACAAAATCACTTTCCTTGAGCTCGATCTCTTTTCCTTTTCGCTGCGGCGCGGTCTCCCGGGCGTAATTTTCCTCGATTGAAAGCTCGATCGGCCGCCGATAGCGCTTCAGACAGCGGGCGCACTCCAGTTCGATCTCGGCTTGGACCGTCCCTTTGACCAAAACGGATGTCCCGGTATTGATCAGATGGAGCTTAACTTTAACCGGCTGGGTCAGGATAAGGTTATCTTCAGGGAACGAGATTTGTTCGGAATCCTCGACCTCCCCTTCATTTCCAACCTGGCGAAGCAGTTCATTTAGCTCAATCTTCACAAAAAGAAATTATACTTAAAAATAGGGGTAATTGTCAAATTTTTAGGGTTATCCGGCCCTGGGGTGGGAAGACTCATAGACCTTTTTAAGCCGTTCCTTGGTGACGTGAGTGTAAACCTGGGTGGTCGAGAGGGAGACGTGTCCCAAGAGCTCTTGGACCATCCGGAGGTCGGCTCCCCCGTCCAAAAGGTGGGTGGCGAAGGAATGTCTAAGCGTGTGCGGGGTGACCTTTTTAACGATCCCGGATTTTTTCGCGTAATTTTTGATCAGTCGTTCGATCTGCCTGGTGGTCAGGCGGGTCCCCCGCCGGCCGATAAAGACCGCGGCGCTTTTTTGGCCGGTCAGAAGCTCCGGACGGGCGGTTCTTAGATAATCTTTGACCGCAGTGACCGCGTGCGAGCCGAAAAGGACGATCCGTTCTTTTGAGCCTTTGCCGAAAACCCTGATCTCTCCTTCAGTCAGGTCGAGTTCGTTGAGGTTCAAGCCGGCTAATTCGGTCACCCGGATCCCGCTACTGTACAAGATCTCCAGAATTGCCAGGTCCCGGCGGCCGAGCGGATCGCTCTTGGGCGCTTTTAGCAGCCGGGCCAGTTCTTCAGGATAAAGAAAGTTCGGCAGCTTTTTGGGAATTTTAGGGGTTAGCAGATTGTCGAACGGGTTGACCTCGGCCATTTTTTCTCTCATTAAAAACCGGAAAAAAGAGCGGGCGGCGGAGAGCTTCCTGGCGATCGAACGTTTGGAAAAACCATTTTTTTCCAGTTGGACCAGATATTCGCGCGCGGATAGACGGTTAACTTTGCGCTCTTTAAAAAAACCGGTCAAAAAAAACAAGTCGCGCCGGTAGTTGCTGATGGTATGCGGGGAGTAATTGCGCTCGGTCTTTAAATGGTTGGTGTAGAAGTCGATCTCTCGGTTAGAGCCCATACTGGTGACGCTTTTCTTGGGTCAGCGGCGAATATTTCCCTTTCTCTTTGATCCAGGCCTCTTTCTTTTCCGGCGGACGGGTGTCGAGATGGACCATGTTCTCTTCAGGGTAAAAACCAAGGCCGTTGATTCCCTCCATGGTTTCGGCAAACTTGAAAAGCTCAAAAGCCGGAACCCCTTCGATCGTTATATTGGCCGCTTTCCCGGAAGCGTGATAACTTTTTTTCTCCCGTTTTTGTTTTTCAAGATAGGCTTCACAATAATAGCCGGAGACGACCTGCGGCCGTTTCTTGAAATGAATGGCGATCGCTTCGAGGATGCCGACCAGGCCGAGGTGGATGCGGTAGGCCCCGCGGCATTCCGGGCAATGGCAGGCAAAATCCTTGTGGTTGAAATTTTCGCTAAGGTTCCCCATTTACGCTAATACTAACATAAAATTAATTGACGGGGAAGGGTGTTACTCTTCGGTGAAAGCCTGGCCGTAGATCGCTTTACCGCCGCCGGTGTAGTCTTCCCAGATAACTAAAAAATAATCGTCAAAGCCGACGACCTTAGGGGCGCGGGCGCCGTCGCTGGTCTTTATCCGCAAACCATTGATCGGCCAAAGCGGCTGACCGTCGCCGCCGATCTTTTGCATGAAAATTTCGTATTGGCGTCCGTCCCGGTAATCTTCCCAGATTAAAATCGCCGTGTCCCTATTGAGGGCCAGAACCTGCGGCGCGTATTGAGTTAAAGGGGTCATGACGATGGGTGTTCCTTCTTCTCCCCAAAGGAGACTTCCCTGATTGGAGAGGGCGTTGGCAAAAAGGTCCCAATTACCGAAGCGATAATCCTGCCAGACCAGCAGAGTTCCTTCGTTGATCGCGGACAGAAGCGGAGTTTGCTGTGAGCGGGCCTGTTGGCAAACCGGAATTCCGTCATTTAGCCAGAGAGGGAGCCCTAACTTGTTTAGCCGTTGCGCATAGATGTCATAACTGCCGCCGGCTTTGTCGGTCCAGGCGACGACCGTCCCTCCCGCGCCGTCGCTGATCGCCTTGGGCGAGCGTTGAATGTCGGGGGCGCTGCAGACGGGGGCGCCGTTTTCTTTCCACAGTCGATCCCCGCTTCCCGCCAACCGTTGCGCGTAAATATCTAAGTTTCTGTCTCCCCGCCTAGCGTCGGCCCAGGTCACTATTATTCCGGAAATTCCGTCCGCCACGGCTGACGGCTCGAGCTGGTCGCCGTTTTCCACGCAAACTGCGGTTCCATTCTTGTCCCAGAGGATCTCACCGTTGGCGGAGACCCGTTGAGCGTAGACATCTTTTAGATTGAGAGGGTCGCGTTCATCTTCCCAGACGTAAAAAGCGCCCCCCTCTTTATCGGCGACGACGAGCGGGCTCTTTTGTTGAGAGTCAAGCTTGGTCAGGCTAATTCCGGTCCCCCAGAGCGGGCGGCCGTTCCCGGTCAGCCGCTGTGCGTAAATGCGGGTAAAATTAGGATTGCGGTTGTCTTCCCAGACGATCAGGGCCCCGCCTTGGCTGTCGGATACCAGCTGCGGATTGGTTTGTTCGGAAAGGATTTTGGCGACCGGGACCCCTTCTCTTCCCCAGGCGAGCTGGCCGGTTTTAGTGATCTTTTGCGCGTAGATGTTGAGACGGCCGTTGCGGCCGTCTTCCCAAACGACGATTGCTTCGCCTTGGCCGTTATTGATCGCGGCGGCGTTTTGGTGCGCGACCAGGCCCGGGACATTGCAGACGATCAAGCCGCCAAGGCCCCAAAGCGGCAGGCCGTCGGTGGAAAGCGATTGGGCGTAAAGGTCAAAGTTCCCTTTTTGCCGGTCCTGATAGGCGACGATGATTTGATTGCTGGCCGCGACCGCGACCGCCGCCTTTCCCTGGTCCCCCCGACTGTCGGAGAGTTTTAACCCCTCGCCCCCCCAAAGCGGTCGTCCGGCGCTGTTGATCTTTTGTCCGAAGAGGCGAGGATTTCCTTTGCGGGTATCTTCCCAGATCACCACCCAGTCAAGGGTTGAAAGAAAGACGATTTGCGGATTTTCCTGGCGGACCGGGCCGGGGGAAATCGCGATCCCGTTCTCCCTCCAAAGCGGGCGCCCATCGGCGCCGATCCTTTGACTGTAAATATTGCTCTCTTCCCCGCGATTGTCGGTCCAAACTATGATCGTTCCGCCCGCCGGATCAAAGGCGAGCTTAGGGTTTTCCTGGAGGGATTGGTTGTTGGTTACCCTAACCCCGTCTTTTTCCCAGAGGGAGAGCCCGTTGAGATCGAATTTTTGGACGTAAAGGTCCTTATTGTTATTGCGCAGGTCGTTCCAGGCGACGATAAATTTGTTTTTGCTGGCGATGATAGCCGGATTTTCCTGGTTGTTGGGAGCGGCGCAAAGAGCAATTCCCCCCTTTTCCCAGAGGTTTTGGCCCTCTGCCGAAAGGTGCTGACCGTAAATATCGGTGCCGTTATTGCCGCTCCGTCCATCCGTCCAAACAACGAAAAAACCTCCGGTGGAATCGGAGACGATCTGCGGGTACCATTGGGTTCCCGGCGCTTCGCAAACCGGGAGGCCGTTATCGGTCCATTGAACGAGGCCAGAGCGATTAATTTTTTGGGCGAAAACATCCTCGCCGGAACCGTTCCGGTAGTCATGCCAGACGGCCACGAGGTTGCCTTCCGGATCGGTTGCGATCTCCGGCGCAAATTGGCCGAAAGGGGCGGCGCAAAGAGGGCGGCCATCTTTTCCCCAGAGAGGGGAGCCGCCGGCGCCAAGATGTTGAGCGTAAATATCGGCGTTGTCGCTCCGGTAATCTTGCCAGACAATGAAAATTCCACCGTTGAAGTCGTCAGCCAGTCGGGCGGAAGTCTGGCTTCTGTTCCCACTACTGACCCGGACCCCGCCGTTAACCCAGAGAGGAGTTCCCGAGCGGTCATATTTTTGCGCGAAAAGACGAATGCAGCCTTCGCGGCCGTCCTCCCAAACGATGAAGGTCCCCCCGTCGCCGGCATTGAAAATGACCGGGTTTTGTTGCGGTGTATTGCCGAGAGAGTTGTTGATCTGCACGCCGTTCCCTTCCCAGAGGGCTTGGGGCATTGAGGCGGGGTTGTTGTTTTTCTTGACCGAAGGCCCGGAAAGAACGATCGTGGACAGACCGGCCCAAAAAACGATTAAAACGAGCGCTGCTCGTTTCATGCCGCGATTTGCGCGAGTTTCATGGAGATCACCTTTGAGGCGCCCGGCTCCTGCATGGTGACCCCATAAATACTATCGGCAACGGCCATAGTGCGCTTGTTGTGAGTGATGACCAAAATCTGGGTGTTATCGGAAAAATCCTTAAGAATATTAGTGTACCGACCAATGTTGGCCTCATCGAGGGCGGCATCGACTTCGTCGAGAAAACAGAACGGAGAAGGCCTGATCTTTAAAAGCGAAAAAAGGATCGCGACCGCGCAGAGCGATCGTTCACCGCCGGAAAGAAGGGGAAGCGGGAGCCAGCGCCGGCCGTTCGGCCGGACCGAAATCTCGATCTCCGCTTCCAGCGGCGGGAGTCCCGGGGCCAGGGAGATCTTGGCTTCGCCGCCGTTGAAAAGTTTGCCGAAAACTTCCGAGAAAACCACCGAAAGCTGGTCCATGGTCTGCAAAAATGTCGTTTCCGCCTGAGCGTCAAGTTCGACGATCAGGCGGCGCAGGTTCTCTCGGGCGGAATTTAAATCGGTCAGTTGGGCCTCAATAAAAGTCAGCCGTTCTTTGCTTCGGTCGAACTCTTCAATCGCCAGCAGGTTGACCGGCTCGAGCTGGCGCAATCTGGCCTTGCCTTCTTCGATCTCGGACTTGGCTTTGCCGACGTTGGCGATGACCGCTTCGCATTGTTCCAGTTCTTGCAGGGAGAGGTTGTATTCAGCGATCATTTTCTCGCCGATCGCCGTCATTTCGCCGTCGATCTTGGCCAGGGCGATCTCCAGCGCGGTAATGACGTTGGCCGCTTCCCGTTCCTGCTGTTCTTCACGGCGGCTCTTTTCTTCGAGCTGGGAGATTTTCTGGTTGACTTCTTCCCGCTCCAGCCGCAGCTTGGCGATCGCTTCGGCCAAAGTGTTTTTCGTTTCGTTGTTCGGCGTGGAAAGGGCCTGAAGCTCAAGCCGATGGCCGGCGACCGAGGCGCGCAACCGGCCAAGCTCGGTTTCGGCTTTAGTTTTTTCTTCGTTTAACAGCTCAAGCTTGAGATTGCGGGTCGCCTCCTCTTCGCTGGCGGCCAAAGTCAAGTTTTCTTTTTTGCCGAAGTAGAGCATGATCGAAGAGAGGAGCGAAACCATGGCCCTTGCCTGTTCGACGATCCGGTGAAGCGATTCATCAACGTGCACTTCGGCCGGGTCGGATTCGGCCGGCGCGGCCAGCGAGTTGATCTTGTCGGCGAGGTCGGCGAGCTTTCCTTCGATCGACCGGAGGAGGTCTTCTTCTCTTTGCAGGTCTTTTTCTTTGAAACGGCGGTTGAGTTCGGCGTCGCGCAGGCGGTCTTTTTCGCTGTCGAGCCGGCCGGTGAAGTCGTCAAACTGCGCTTCGATCTCGCGCAACCGTTTTTTTAATTCGGTCGCTTCGCTGATGTCTTTTTCTTCGGCGGCCGTTTTTTCCTGCGAAGTTTGGCGGGCTTGGGCGAGGGCGGCCTCGAGCTTCAGTTTCTTTTCCAGGATATTTCCCAGGAGTTTTTTGCTCAAACCGATCTCCAGTTCTTTGACCTTGGTTTGGATCTCGAGATATTCTTTGGCGCGGCGGGCTTGTTCTTCCAGGGTGATCAGGTGTTCGCCGACCTCGATCTTAAGGTCGTTGATGCGGAGCAGGTTCTGTTCGGCCGCGATCAGCTTCTTTTCCGCCGCGACTTTTCTGGTCTTGTATTTGTTGATGCCGGCTGCTTCCTCAAAAACTATCCGGCGTTCTTCCCCTTTGCTGGAGAGGACGGCGTCAACCTGTCCCTGGGTGATGATGGCGTAGGTCCCTTCGCCTAGTCCCGTGTCGAGGAGCAGGTCGCGGATATCTTTGAGCCGGCACTGATTTTTGTTGATGAAAAATTCGCTTTCCCCTTCACGGAAGGTGCGGCGTTTGATCGCGACTTCAGTGAAGGGAACCGGGAGTTTGCCGGCGGAATTATCAAAAGTGATGGTAACTTCGGCCATGGAGAGCGGTTTGCGCTGCGCCGTCCCGGCGAAAATGATGTTGTCGAGCGCGCCGACCCGCAGCAGCCGGGGGTTGTCTTCGCCCAGGACCCAGCGGACGGCGTCGAGAACATTGCTTTTGCCGCAGCCGTTCGGTCCGACTATTCCGGTGACCCGGGAGTCAGGGCCGAACTCGATATCGGTTTGATCGGGAAAAGTTTTGAAGCCTCTAAGCGATAACGATTTTAGAAACATGGCGGCCTTACTATAGCAGAAATATTTCGCTTGAGCAACCTGGCCATGAGTGCTACAATTTGCCCGTGGATCTATACAATAATAGACTGCCAAAAAATGTCCGTACGGCTTGCGCCGGCCTGTTGGTTGCCGCTTCTTTCCTGCTTCTTTCCGCTTTTCCCGCTCACGCCAGATTGAACGAGATTGGGATCAACCCCTTCGCGACCGAAGTCGGCGGTCGGCCGCTCGGCATGGCCGGCGCGATTGTGGCGCTGACTGACGATCCGAACGGCGCTCTTTACAATCCGGCAACGCTAGCCTGGGCCAAGGGGATCGCCATCACCAATTTGGACATTGACCGGATCACCATTGCCGGCGCGTATCCGACCGGCCTCGGCTCGTCGCTCGGCTTGGCGGTTGTTAATACCAGCATCGATAATTTTAACTATCAAGGGTCGACCCGCACTTCAAAAAGCAGTTTGGTTGTTATTTCTTACGGCACAAAGCTTTTCTTCTTTCCGGCTTACGGCAAAAATACGATGTTGCAACGGATCGGGGTCGGGCTTAGCTTTAAAACCCTTCTTTCTGAAACCTTTCGCGGTAGCGGGATCACCGACCGGTCGGCCACCGGTTGGAACCTTGATTTGGGCGGCATCTATAAACCCAACGACTGGCTCTCCATCGGCTTGGCGCTGCAAAATATTCTCCCCGAAAATACTTTTGGCGGCGGTTCCATCCTTTGGGACGACGCCGTTTCCGAGCCGATCGCCGCTTATCATAAGTTAGGCGTTTCCGCCCGGGTGCTGGGGGATATCGGTTCGCTTAATTACAGCGATACCAGGCAGCTGGTGTTGGGAGGCGAACTCGATTACTCCAATGCGAATCCCACTTTGCTGCGGGTTGGCGGCGAGTATACATTAAACAAGACTATTTTCCTGCAAGCTGGTTTAATGCAGCAATCTCGTCCGGGAAATGTTTCGTTTACTCCAACCTGGGGGATCGGCTTACGGACAGAAGAATGGGCTTTCACGATTTCCGGCAACCGCGAACCGATCAAAGATGAAGGGCAGATTCTGATATCCGGGATGTATTTCCCGAAAGAATGGATTGTTTTCAAGAAGCTTGATCTCGAGCGACCGTCGGCTTTCCTGGAGAGCGCGATCGAGCAGATCTCGCTGGAAGACAATTACGTTACCTATAACGAATCGATCGAAGTCAACGGGAAGGTTAAGCCGGGGGTTGATGTTTACGTCAATAATTACCTGGCGAGCAAGGGAAAGGACAATTCTTTCCGGGTTTGGGTCCCGCTGAACCTCGGCAAAAATCTGGTCATTGTTGAAGCCCGGAGTGAAGGGGAAAAAGTCGCCTGGACCTATAAGGTTTTGCGCAAAGCCCGGATCTCGGTGGCGGAAGAAGAAGAATTAAAGAAAAAGCTGGAAAAAACCATTTCACTGCAAGAGCAGGAGGCGCTTCGTAAAAAGGAAGCGGAGCTCAAGAAGCGCCGGAGCAAAGTGGAAGAGCTGGTGACGATCGGCGTTATTAATGTTGACGAGAGCAAAGGGGAATTTAGGCTGGAAGCTTCCATTACGAGAGGCGAATTGGCCACTTGGCTGGTGAAATCGGCCGATCTGCCGCTCCCGGAAGTGACCCAAGATGTTTGCGTCGATATCAAGCGGAACAATCCCTTCGCGGCTTATTACAAGGCGGCGATCGACTGGAACCTGATTGCTCTCTATCCGGATGGGACCTTCCGGCCGGAGGCGCCGGTGACCAAGGAAGAATCCGAGCGGCTGTTCAAGGTTTTAGGAGTGCGGAAATGAAGAAGCTAACATTATTACTAATTAGCTTGATCATTTTTGGCCTGCCGGCGGTTGCCGAGGAGAGCGCCATGACCAAGGACGATGCCGTGCTCCTGATCTCCGCGGCCAAAAACCTGCGGAGCCGGCTCAGCGAACTTTTTTCTTTTACCACCGGTTACGATCTTTCTAAGGTTAATCAGGTGAGGTTGACCCCGACTCTTAATTGGGTGAAAGTAACGCCGAAAAAAGCTCCGCCGGACGGCCAAACTGTTTTAGAGATCGTGGCGTCCGTTGATGACCCGAAAGGCTTGTCTAATATTGCCGGGGTCAGGGCCGACCTGACTTCGATCGGGCAGCTGCCGGACGCGCAGTTGGTCGATAATGGAAAGTTCGGCGACGTAGTCGCCGGCGACGGCTTATACGCATTATTAACGACGATAATGCCGGAAACGACCTTGGGCCAGAAGGACATTAATGTTTCAGTGGTTAACCGGAACGGCTGGATGGCCTTGGCGAAAACGACCGTTGACGTTCAGGTGAACCCGCTGATCATTGAGGCCAAAGCGGTCCCGGAAAAGGTTTCGCCGCAAAGCGGGGCTTATGTAACTCTGGTTTTAAAAGTTGATAATCCCGGCCGCCCGGTCGACATCAAGACCATTTTTGCCGATCTTAGGCCGCTTGGCCTTGAAGCGACGACTTTCCGGAACGATGGGCAAGATGGAGATCTGGCTTCCGGCGATGACAGTTGGTCCATCCGGTTCGTTATCCCGAAAAGCGCCCTCCCCGGGAGCTATCTGATCCCGGTTGAGGTGACCAACGTCGTTGGGGGAACAGCGACGGGTAAAATCTCGATTTCCGTTTACTAATGCTATCCACAATAACGATTATCAGCATATTTGCCGAGATCTTCACGGCGGGGATTCTCCTTTCCGGAGGGCTGACCTTTTTTAAGGAAGGGGTCCGCCGGCGCAAAGACCTTTTTCTCGGCTTGGTTTTTCTTGCCTTGTTCGCCTATGTCGCCGCAGTCCTGGCCGTTCAGCTTATGGTCAACCTCAATCAAAGTTTGTCGGACCTGATTGCCGCCCAGAAGATCGTGACCGTCAGTATGCTCGCGGCCTCGTTTTTCGTCTGGCTTTTTATCGTCGAACGATTTAAGCTGAAGGTCGGCCATGTTTTTTCCGCGATCCTGCTGGCGATCATCGGCTTTTTTGTTTATCAGGTTTTTACCTCTTCAACCACGCTGGTTTATCGCGAGGGGGTCATTCAGCCAATCGTTAATTATTCCGCCTGGATTCCGCTCACGCCGATTTTTTCGCTGGCCTGGATCCTGCTGGCGGTTTTTGGTTTTCGGGCCTCTTTTAGCGAGCCGCGCCATAAGCTCCCCCTTTATTCCGGATGTTCGGCTCTCCTATTTTTGGCGGCGGTCTTTTCTTCGTATTCCTACGTCCGGCTGGGCGAAGCCGGGTATCTTTTGGTCTCCTGGCTGATCTTTTTAACCGCTGCGCTGGGCCTGCTTTTAAGCGAGATCATCCCGCCGGCCAGCCCGGAAGCGGAGGCCCCGATCAGGTTTTTACGGACCAGACTGCTTTTTAAGCTGGTTTTGGTTTTTGTCCTCTTGGTGGTGATCCTTTTTGAGGCGACCGCTCTGGCGACCATTAACATTAGTAAGAATTCGCTGACCAAGTTTGTTCAGGCGACTTACTATGAGACGGCTAAAAATGTAATTGCCGAGACGACCAGCGCTCCCCGGCCTCTGCCGGCCGAGGAGCTGCAAAGAATAGTTGAAAAAATAAAGGTTGGGGCCAGAGGGGTGGCCTTTATCGTTGATGACAAGGGTTTTTTGCTGGCGCATCCCGACCGTAACCGGGCCTTTATAAGGGACAACCTTGGACGAAACGGAGCGGTCGCCCGCCTTCTCCTGAAGAAAGAAGGGCGGGGCGAGTTTTACGATGAGCTGGGGAACGCGATGGTTGGGGCGTATTTGTTGATCCCCGGGACGAGCTATGGAGTGGTGATCGAAGAGTCGCGGGATTCGGCTTATGCGGAGCTGCGTCAGCTAGAGGCCAATTCGCTTCTGTTCGTGATAATGGGGATCGTTCTGGCCGCCTTGACCGGGATCTTCTTCGCCCGTTCGATCGAGCAGCCGATTAAAGAGCTGATCAAAGGGACCGAGGCGGTTGCCCACGGCGAGCTCGGCTACCACATACCGGTTTCTTCCAGCGATGAGCTCGGCCGGCTGGCGGAAGCCTTTAATAAAATGACCAAGGATCTCCGGGACAGCCAGGAGCGCTTGATTTTGTCGGAAAAGCTGGCTTCTCTAGGGACGATGGCGGCCGGGATGGCCCACGAAATCAAAAACCCGCTGGTCTCACTTCGGACCTTTACCCAGCTCTTGCAGCAAAAATGGGACGACAAGGAATTTCGCGATAAATTCAGCCAGATTATTCCTCATGAGATTGAGCGGATCAATAAGATCGCCGAAAGCCTGCTGAAGTTCGGCCGGCCGGCTAAGCCGGAACTGACCAAGGTCGAGATTAACGCCCTGGTCGATGAAGTTTTGCTGCTTTTTGAAAGCGAGGCAAAAAAGTATAATGTGATGGTGACCAAAAAATTTGCCGCCCTGCCGCAGATCGCCGGAGATGCGGGACAGCTTTCCCAGGTTTTCGTCAATATCATAAAAAACGGGATCGAAGCGATGCATGAGAAGGGGGGCGAGTTGACGGTCAAGACCGACGTCGGTGAAGTGATCAAGCTCGGGAAGATCCATGGCCGTCAGGGAATCCGCCAAGGCGACGAAGTTGTTTGGGGAGAAGAAGAGAAGATGTCCAAGCCGCTCCCGGTGGTCTTTATTGAAGTGACCGATACCGGCGAGGGGATCTCCGAAGAAAATCTAAAAAGCTTGTTTGATCCGTTCTTTACCACGAAAATAACCGGAACCGGAATGGGCTTGCCGATAACCTTAAGGATCATTGAAGAACATAAGGGTTCGATCAAAGTAAGGAGCCGGGTTGGGAAGGGGACGACCTTTATAATTACTCTGCCGCAGTCTAGCTCTTAACCCGCCGCAAAAGCATCTGCATCCCGTTCTCCAGGATACCGTGCTGAATGGCCTTGTCCAGTTTCTCAAGCGCTTTGCTTTCGGCGATCATATATTCGGCCGGATCGCAGTCCGAAAAGAGGATATTGCCGGAAGTTTTATAGGTAGTTTCGCCGATGGTCAGGACGCAAGTGTTATGCTCTCTGGAATTGCCCAATGTAAAGCCCTCCAAAGATATTATCGGCCCCATAATCATATAACTTGCGTCTTGCCAGCGGTAATTGCTATAATCCAATACCATGTTTGAACGATTTACCGAACGAGCGATCCGAGTAATTATGGCGGCCCAGGAAGAAGCCAAGCGCCTCCGTTCGAATTATGTCGGCGCGGAGCACCTCTTCCTCGGAATGCTGCGTGAGAACGACCAGGCGGTCGTCAAAACCCTGGAATTTTTCCGGGTCGACCAGTTGCAGGTCAAAGACCGGATCGAAGAAGCCTTGCTGGCCAAGGAAGGGGACGCGAACGCCGCCGGTGAACTTCCTTTTAATCCCCAGATCAAAAAAATCATCGCCCTGGCCTGGGATGAAGCCCGGGGCTTGGGGCACAGTTACGTTGGGGTGGAACATCTTTTTTTAGGGATGCTGCGCGAGGGGAGCGGCGTGACCGGGAAAGTTTTTTCCGATTATGCCATTTTGCCGACCGCCGCCAAGGAACGGATCGTTTCCCTGCTCGGTGAGGTCAATCCCCTTCAGAAAAAAACGGTCCGTTCCAGCAAGACGCCGCTGCTCGATTCTTTCGGCCGCGACCTCACGGTTTTGGCCGGGAGCAACAAGCTTGATCCGGTCGTCGGCCGGGCCAAAGAAGTTGAGCGGGTCATTCAGATCCTTTCCCGCCGCCGCAAAAACAACCCGGTGCTGATCGGGGAAGCCGGGGTCGGGAAGACCGCGATCGTGGAAGGACTGGCCCAGAAGATTACCCAAGGGAATATTCCCGGGACGCTGTCGGGTAAACGGTTGGTCGCCCTTGATCTGGGACTCTTGATCGCCGGGACCCGTTATCGCGGCGAATTTGAAGAGCGCTTAAAGAAAGTAATCGACGAAGTCATTAAAAGCGAGAATATTATCCTCTTTATCGATGAACTTCATACCCTGATCGGGGCCGGCGCGGCCGAAGGGGCGATGGATGCCGCCAATATTTTAAAGCCGGCTCTTGCCCGGGGCGAAGTTCAATGCATCGGGGCGACGACGATTGATGAATACCGCAAACGGATCGAATCCGACCCCGCGCTGGAACGCCGTTTTCAATCGGTTATGGTTGATGAACCGACCGTCGAAGAAACCATGGAAATACTAAAAGGGTTACGCAGCCGTTATGAAGAATTTCACCGGGTCAAGATCACCGACGACGCCTTAGTCGCCGCCGGCCGTCTTTCGGCCCGTTATATTTCCGACCGGTTCCTGCCGGATAAGGCGATCGACCTGGTCGACGAAGCCGCTTCCCGGACCATGCTGCAGAGCACGGCGATTTCGCCGGAGCTTCTTTCCATCTATAAGGAATTGGAAGGGGTCCGCAAAGACAAGGACAAGGCAATCACCGCCCAGGAATACGAAAAAGCGGCTCACCTGCGCGATCTGGAGAATGATCTGAAGGTCCAGTACGAAGCGGCCTCACAGCGCGGATCGAAGGGTTCTCCGGACAACCTGCCGAAGGTGACCGCGGAAGTGATCGCCCAGATCGTGGCCAGCTGGACTGGCGTGCCGGTTACCCAGCTAACGCAGGAAGAGACCGAACGGCTTTTTAAAATGGAAGAAACGCTTAAGAGCCGCGTGGTTGGCCAGGACGAAGCGATCCTTGTGATCGCCAAATCGATCCGCCGTGCCAGGGCCGGGCTCAAAGATCCAAAGCGGCCGATTGGCTCCTTTATTTTTCTTGGACCATCAGGGGTCGGCAAGACCGAGCTGGCTAAACGGCTGGCCGAGTTTCTTTTTGGCGACGTTGAGGCTTTGATCCGGATCGATATGTCCGAGTACCTTGAGTCGCACACCACCTCCCGCCTGGTCGGTTCCCCTCCTGGTTATGTTGGTTTCGGTGAAGGAGGGCAGTTAACCGAACCGGTCCGGCGTCGGCCGCACTCGGTGGTTTTGTTCGATGAAATAGAAAAAGCCCATCCGGATGTCATGAACCTATTGTTGCAGGTCTTGGACGAAGGGCATGTGACCGATGCTCAAGGCCACCAGATCGATTTCAAAAACACGGTCATTATCATGACCAGCAACGTTGGAGCGGAACTGATCCAGAAAGAAAGCTCGATTGGTTTTGTGACCAGAGTTGACGCGGGGGCCAGTTACGGCAAAATGCGCGAGATCGTGCTGGAAGAGCTCAAGAAACGTTTTAAGCCGGAATTCCTGAACCGGGTTGACGAGAAGATCGTTTTCCACCCGCTTTCCAAAGAAGACTTACTGCAGATCATCGATATCCTGATCAGTGATATCAATGAGCGATTGACGGAAAAAGGGCTTTCGCTTGAACTGTCCAAGAAGGCCAAAGCTTTCTTGGTCGATCAAGGGTATGACCCGAAGCTGGGAGCCAGGCCGCTCCGCCGCTCGATCGAAGAACATATTGAAGATAAACTTTCCGAAGAAGTCCTGAAAGGGAAGTTTACTTACGGGACCAAAATTAAGACCGACCTGAAAGGCAGCCAGCTGACCTTCACTGGTAAGTCGACTCTCAAAAGCAGGACGCGTAAACTCCAGGACGCTTAGGTCATGCCAAAGCTGGAAATCCTCTACGTTTGCCAAGCCTGCGGCCAGGGCTTTCCCCGTTGGCAGGGGCAATGCCCAAGCTGCAACGAATGGAATACCCTTACGGAAGAAGTCCCCACTTCGCAACCCCCCAATAAACCGAACGTCACCAAGGCAGGCGAGCCGATTTCGATCACCGCCGTAGATTATAAAGTGGAAGACCGGGTCCCGACCGGCTTAGCGGAACTGGACCGAGTTTTGGGCGGTGGAGTTGTTCCCGGTTCGGCCACCCTAATTTCGGGGGAGCCGGGGATTGGCAAATCGACGCTGATGCTTCAGGTCGCCGAAGCGTTAAGCAAAAAAGAAGCGGTCTTATATGTCAGTGGCGAAGAGTCGCCGCGTCAGATCCGGATGCGAGCGGAAAGGCTGGGGACCATTTCCAAGCGCCTTATTCTGCTGCCGGAGACCGGCTTGTTCAATATTGAAAAAAGGATCGAACAGGTTAAGCCGGCTTACGTCATTGTTGATTCAATCCAAACTCTTTATCGTGAGGATGTTTCCGCTGCTCCGGGCTCGGTTGCTCAGGTTAGGGAGTGTGCCGCCTATCTGGTCGGGATCGCTAAATCGACCGGCATTCCGATAATTATTGTCGGGCACGTAACCAAAGATGGATCGATCGCCGGGCCAAGGGTGCTGGAACATGTGGTGGACACCGTCCTCTACTTTGAGGGGGAAAAACACAAACAGTACCGCCTGCTCCGGGCGATTAAAAACCGCTTCGGTTCGACTAACGAGATTGGCATCTTCGAGATGAAAGAAAAAGGGCTGGTCGAGGTCGACAATCCTTCGGAGGTCTTTTTGCAGGAGCGGCCAAAAGATGCCCCCGGGTCAGTCGTGACGGCGGCGATCGAAGGGAGCCGGCCGCTGCTGGTCGAGATCCAGGCGCTGGTCGCGCCGACTAAAATGGCCTACCCAATCCGAAAGGTGACCGGGGTCGATCAGAATCGAGTCTCTATTATTTTGGCGGTCTTGGAGCGCCAATTGGGCCTGAAGCTCTCCTCGGCCGATGTTTATGTTAACGCCGCCGGCGGTGTGAGGGTTTTGGAGCCGGCCGTCGATCTGCCGATTGCCCTGGCGATCGTTTCCTGTTATAAATCGATGCCGATCGATTACAAAACGATCGCGATGGGTGAGATTGGCCTGACCGGTGAGATCCGCTCGATCAGCCATCTGGAAAAGCGGTTGAAAGAAGCAGAAAAGCTTGGCTTTACGACGGCCGTTATTCCCAAGGGAAATAAGGTCGCGGCGAAAATCAAGCTCGAGGAATGGTCTTCGGTTAAAGAGGCGCTGGCAGCATATTTGCGATAGACCGGCGGACTTCACCTAATTTAGCTTCGTATTCCGAATCATCGGCGATCATAATCGGTTTGCCGATACTCAACCGGACCTTAGCCGGCCGGATTAGTTTTGTCCCTTTGGGCATGATGTCATAACTGCCGGCGATCGCCACCGGCAGGACCGGAACCTTGGCCTTCAACGCGGCCAACAGGCTCCCCCGCTTAAATTCTCCCAGCGACCCGTCCCCGCTTCTGGTCCCTTCCGGGAAGATCAGGATTTTATCGCCCTGGTTTAATAGGTCGACCATTTTATCGACTAGTTTGTAGGCGCTCAAGATCATCGCCCGGTCGACCGGGAAATAACCGGTCATTCGCAGATACCAGCCGAAGATCGGGATCTTAAAAAGCTCTTTCTTGATGGCAAAAAGGAAGTTTACCGGGAGCCCGCCCAGGACGATCGGAATGTCGGCCGCTCCCTGGTGGTTGGCGGCGATCATAAAAGCTCCGGCGGGAATATTTTCCTGGCCGACCACTTTGAAACTGGAGCCGGAGAGTAAAATGATCATTTTTTACCAGACGCGGGCGGCGACTTGAAACGGCTCTCTTTTATCTTTAACGAAAGGGAGAAAACATAGGGCTAGGCTCGACCCCAGAAAAAAGGTGCCGATGGTGATCGTATAAAGCAGTAAATTATGTAAAAAGCGGAGAATGATCATCTTTTTAAGTATAACAAAATGACGGGTTCGGATCAATCAATCCGGCCCCCGCTTTGGCCAGCGCGTCGTCTCTCATCGAAAAAAAGTCTTGCGGACGAGCGTGGCCGGCCATGACTTCATAGACTCCGATTCTTCCTCGATACCCTTCCGGGGTAAGCCGGCGCGCCAGGCGTTGCGCGACCACCCCAATGATTGTCGAGCCCACCAAATAAGGCTCGATCCCCATCTCAATCAAGCGGGTGCCGGCGGACGGCGCGTCGGTCGTGTGCAAAGTGGCAAAGACTAAATGTCCGGTCAAGGCGGCTTGCACGGCGATCCGGGCGGTTTCCAAATCGCGGATCTCGCCGATCATAATAATATCCGGGTCTTGCCGCAGGATGCTCCGCAAGCCTCTGGCAAAAGTTAAGCCGGCCTTATTGTTGACCTGGATTTGGTTGACCCCGGGAAGCTGGTACTCGACCGGGTCTTCAATTGTAATGATGTTGACTTCCTTGGAATTGAGGGTGGAAAGCGTGGCGTAGAGGGTGGTTGTTTTGCCGGAACCGGTCGGGCCGGTTATCAAGACCAAGCCACTGCGCCGCTCGATTATTTGACGATAGGCGGCGAGCGCCGTTTCGCTCAAGCCAAGCTCCGTTAATTTAAGGGCGGCGTGCCGCCTCTGGAGCAGACGAATGACCGCTTTTTCTCCGTGGATGGTCGGCATGGTCGAAACTCGCAGATCGATTGTCTGTTTGCCTGCCCTAACTTCCCCCCGACCGTCTTGAGGGAGCCTGGTTTCGCCGATATCCAACCCGACCATGACTTTAAGCCGGGAGATGAGCGCGTTTTGTTTGCTTTTATTGATTGGCGGGGCGTCAAGCAGAAGGCCGTCAACCCTATAACGGACCCTGAAGAAATCATCCCGCGGTTCAAGGTGGATATCGGAAGCCAGAAGTTCGGCTCCCTTGGCGATAATTTCATCCAAAAGTTCGGGCGTTTTGGCATGCTCCATGGTGACAAAGAAAGCAATTTTATTGCCAAAACAAGTTAGGTGAAATTACGGAGGGGGATCGGCGAGAGATGGGTAGATGCAAACTCATAGGATTGATGAAATTGGCGAGATCGTTGTTTATCGGCCGAAACGGTCGACCAAGAGATGTTTTTACTTTGACGATGAACTATGCTGTGCGCCGCAGATCAAATTCCGGCTTTGTGCTAATTGTTCGCGGCTGGACCCTCGCTTGGTCGTTGTTAGCATGTTCAATAAAATCAAAGAGATGGCGGAGAAATTTTTAAGTTTTTCCGGATTAAGAGCCGATTAACGCTTGAGGGCCCCTTGGGCCGCTTGCCACATGACATCAATCGGCGGTTCTTCGCCGGTAAAGATCGTAAACGCGAGGGCCCCCTGCCGGATCAGCATTCCTAACCCGGAACAAGTTTTGCAGCCCCGAACTTTTGCCTCTTTGATCAGTCTTGTTTCCGCCGGATTATAGACCAAATCGTAAACCAGGGTCTTTTTGTTTAATTCGGCCGCGGCCGGCAAGGGAGAAAACTCAATTTTTGGCGACATGCCGACTGGGGTCGTGTTGACCAGCAGGTCGGTCGAAGCGATTGCTTTATTAAGCTCCTGGCTATCAAGAGGAGCGTGGCGGCAATTGATCTTAGAAAAGGAACTGGTTTGTTCGGCCAATAGTTTTGCCTTTTCTTCATCAAGATCGGCAATTACCAGGGACTTAACACCGGTTTCCGCCAGCATGATCGAGACCGCCCGACTGGCCCCTCCGGCGCCCAGAATGACAACCTCTTTCCCTTTGGGTTCGAACCCGGCGTCTTCCCGAAGTGAATCCAGAAAGCCGGGGCCGTCGGTGTTGTAGCCGATCAGGGTTCCTTCCTGGTTTTGGACGGTGTTGACCGCCCCGATCACTTCCGCCAGCTTGGTGATCTCATCGAGCTGCGGGATGATCGTTTCCTTGTGCGGAACTGTAACATTAAAGCCGGCGATATGAAGAGCGCGAAAGCCGCCGACCGCTTGGGCCAAATCGTGCTGATCGACCTCAAACGGGACATACTCATAGTCGATGCCGAGCTCTTTGAAAGCGGCGTTGTGCATTGCCGGCGAAACGCTGTGGCCTAAAGGATAGCCGACCAAGCCGATTAGTTTTTTCATGCTCGAAATAGTATAACATGCTCGCCAAGCCAAGGCGAGGACGCTTGTTAAAGAATGGAAGGTACGTTATAATTGACTTATAAAGGGGGGCTATTTATGCCAAAAATTCATATCTTGGACGTAACCAATCGCGATGGCGTGCAAACCGCCAGGATTGGCATGGCGAAACTGGAAAAAACCATTCTGAACATGCTTTTGAACGAAATGGGAGTTTATCAATCGGAATTCGGCTTCCCTTTCACCAAGCATGAAACGAATTATCTCAATGCCAACCTGGAATTAGCGGAAATGGGGGCCCTGGCCCCGATGAAGCTTGAGGGTTGGGCCCGCGCGATAAAAAAGGATGTCGACCTTTCCTTCAAATTTGTCCCGAAACTCAAGCATCTCAACCTTTCCATGTCGACCTCCGCGGTTATGTTGACCGGCAAATTCCAGGGAAAAATGGACGAGAAATCGATTATTGCCAGTATGGGGGAAGCGGTTGAGGCTGCTTACGCCTATGGCGCGGAAACGGTCGGCGTAAACGCGGAGGATGCCTCCCGGACCGATCTCGAATTTCTGATCAAGTTCGGTAAGGCGGCCAAGGAGCGGGGGGCCAAACGTCTTCGCTATTGCGACACCCTCGGCGCCGATGACCCGCAGACCATTTACGAACGGATCAAGGCAATTGCCCAAGAGATCAAGCTGCCGATAGAGCTTCATTGCCATAACGATATCGGCATGGCGGTCGCTTGCTCGGTCATGGGGGCAAAAGGAGCGATCGATGGCGGGCAGGACGCCTACATCAACACCACGGTCAACGGAGTGGGGGAGCGGGCTGGAAACGCCGACATGCTTTCGGTCCTGCTGGCCCTTAAGTACGGCAGCGGGTTGAAAGATAAGGGGCTTTTCCCGGAAGGGATCAAGCTCGACAAAGCCTGGCATATTGCCAAATATGCTTCTTACGCTTTCAAAATTCCAATTCCGGTCAATCAGGTGGGGGTTGGGGCCAATGCTTTTGCTCACGAATCGGGGATCCACGCCGACGGCGCTCTCAAAGATCGCCGCAATTATGAGCTTTACGATTATGAAGAGCTGGGACGGGGCGAAGCCGAATTGGTTGAGACCGGCCGCCAGATCACGGTTGGGGAATACAGCGGCATCAAAGGTTTTTACAATGTTTTCGGCAAATTGGAGATCGAATTCAAAGATGACAAGGAGGCCGAAAGGATCCTCGAGCTGGCCCGCTATGCCAACGTCCATACCCAGAAACCGCTGACCAAGGATGAATTGATGTTCGTCGCCAAGTATCCGGACCAGGCCCGCAAAATTATGACGGTTACCCCGGCGTAAGGAGAAAGACATGCCGAAAGTAGGAATAATTCTGGGAAGCAAATCGGACCTGCCGGTCCTGGAAAAGACGGAGAAACAACTGAAGGAATTCGGCATTGAATACGACGTTACCGTCGCTTCGGCCCACCGCGCCCCCAAAGCGGTTGAAGAGTACGCCGTAGCGGCGGAAAGCAAATATGACCTGATCATTGCCGCCGCCGGCATGGCCGCCGCGCTCCCCGGGATCGTCGCGGCCGGCACGGTCTTGCCGGTGATCGGGGTCCCGCTTCATTCGCCAAGTTTATCCGGGCATGACGCCCTCTTTGCCATCGTCCAAATGCCGTCCGGTGTGCCGGTCGCGACGGTCGCGATCGACGGGGCGCGCAACGCGGCGATCCTGGCCGCGCAGATCCTGGCCTTGAAATATCCGGAACTTAAAGAGAAGTTGAAAGCATTAAAGTCAGAGCTCGCGAAGGGGTAGTATGGCCGACCTGATAATCGGGCTGCTTGTCGTTGGTTTTGTTTTTTTGGGCGTGCGTGACGGATTTGCCAGATCCCTTGGCGGCGTCATAACCTTTTTTCTGGCTCTTTTTGCCTCTGCCGCGGTCATCGAGTTTTTTTCCGCCTACTCGCCAGTTTACAAAGATTACCTGAACATTGCGACCGTCATGACTTTTATTTTTGTCTGGCTGGTTACGCTGGTTATTTTGGAACTGCTTCTCGGCCTCTTGCTTAAAAGGATCATTACAGTCACGGTCCTGGGACCGGTCGACCGGGTTTTGGGCGGGATCGTCGGCGGCGGACGGGGCTTATTGGTTTTGGGATTGGCGCTGCAACTGGCCTTAGCGCTGGCTATTCCAGCCGCTTTTAAAACCGCGATCAATGAAGCGTTCCTGGCCAAGCTTTCCATTTCCGCCTATCAATGGGCGTTTCCCTTGGCCAAAAAGACCGTCCCGCAGATCAATCAAACGATGCGGGAAAATATTATCAACAAGATCCACGTTGAAATCGGCGATCTTTCGCAAGATAATCCTGACGAGTTGAAAAAAAAGCTGGTGGAAGTGGAAAAGGCCAAGGCTCGATTAGAAAAAGAACTGCTTAAGTTTACCCCAGAGAGCGAAACAGCTCCTAAAAAAGGAGAACTCAATGAAATACTTCGTAATTATCGGTGACGGAATGTCCGACCTGCCGCTTAAGGAACTGAACGGAAAGACCCCCCTGGAAGCGGCCAAGACCCCTAATCTTGATTATATCGCCCAATACGGTATCTGCGGCTGGACCAAAAATATTCCGACCGGCATGACTCCCGGCTCCGACGTCGCGGCAATGAGCATTTTCGGTTACGATCCCAAAAAGGGCTATACCGGACGGGGTCCCTTGGAAGCGGCCAGTCTGGGAATCAAATTGGGCGAGAATGACGTTGCTTTTCGCTGTAATTTAGTTACCCTTAAAGACGGCTTAATGAAAGATTTTACCGCCGGCCATATTTCAACCGAAGAGGCCAAGCGGGTCTTTAAAGAGTTGGGCAAAAAGATCGGTTCCAAAAAGGTCGAGTTTATTCCGGGGTTGAGTTACCGGAACCTCCTGGTTTTTCGCGGCCTAAGCCGCGGCGAAGTTCAGCGATTGACCGGCACCAAGACCACTCCGCCGCATGATATTACCGGTAAAAAGATCGCCGGGCATCTGCCCAAGGGACGCGGGGAAGAGTTCCTGCTACCGCTGATCAATGAGAGCGAACTTATTCTCAAACAAATGAAATCAAAGGCGACGATTATTTGGCCGTGGGGGCAGGGGGCTTCGCCGCATATCCAATCCTTTCCCAGCAAATACGGCAAGAGCGCGGCGGTAATTACCGCGGTCCATCTGTTAAAAGGTCTTGGTCAGATCGTCGGGATGGAGATCGTGACCGTTCCCGGCGCGACCGGCTATCTCGACACCAACTACGCGGGAAAAGCCAAGTCCGCCCTGAATGCCATCAAGCGTCGGGACGTGGTCTTTATCCATGTCGAAGCGCCGGACGAAGCGGGACATGAGGGGGATGTGAAGCATAAGATCCAGGCGATCGAAGATTTTGACAAATTGGTCGTCGGGCCGATCTTGAAGAAGATCCGTGACAAGGAAATCAACGCCAAGGTCATGGTCCTGCCCGACCATCCGACCCCGATCAAGCTGATGACCCATACTGCGGACCCTGTTCCCTTCGCGATCTTTTCGTCGTACAATAAATTGTGTTCGGACAAGGTCAAAGGTTACAGCGAACGGCAGATCAAAAAATCAAAGTTGAAGATCAAGCACGGCTACGAACTGCTGACTTATCTTTTTCGATAGGAGAGGTATGAGAATCGCAATTATCGGTCTCGGTTTGATCGGCGGCTCCTTGGGACTGGCCCTCAAAAAAAAGGGAGAGGTCGTGATCGTCGGGATTCCCCGACAGGAAACAACCATCCAAAAGGGATTGGCGCTGGGGGCGATCGACGAAGGGACGACCGACCATGTTAAGGGGGTCAAAGAAGCCGACTTGGTCTTTATTTGCACGCCGCTCAACCTCATTATTCCGGTTTTGACCGAGATCGCGCCGCATTTGAAGAAAGGGGCGATCGTCAGCGACGTCGGCAGTTCGAAATACGAGATCGTCTCCCAGGCGGAAAAATTAATGCCCAAGGGAGCGTATTATGTCGGCGGCCACCCGATGGCCGGCAAAGAGACCTTTAAACTTGAAGCGGCCGAAGCCGATTTGTTTGAAGGTCGGAGCTGGATTCTTACCAAAACTTCCAAGACCAGCCAGCGGGCGCTGGAAAAAGTGGCCGAACAGGTCCAAAAAACCGGCGCCAAGACAATTGAGATGGAGCCAAAGGTCCACGACCTGGTTGTGGCGGCGGTCAGTCATTTGCCGCTGGCGCTCGCGGCTTCATTGGTCAACGTGATCGGCGCCGAAGAGCAAAAAGAGCTGATGAGCAAATGCGCCGCGTCCGGTTTTCGCGATGCCACGCGCGTCGCTTCGGGCGACCCGATCCTGGGGGTCGATATGTTCACGACCAATAAAAAAGCGGTCCTGAAGATGATCGGTTCTTTCAAGCGGGCGCTCGCCAGCCTGGAAGGGTTGATCAAAGAGGGGAACGGCGAAAAAATCCGCGAGGAATTGGCCAGAGCGAAACAATTTCGGGACCGACTCTTCAGCCCTTAAGGGAGGGCATGAAGACGCGTCACGAAAAAAACGCCGATGATGTCCGGTAGGGCCGCCGCTCCCGTCGCGATCTTTCGGTAAAAATCATCGGCCGAAACCCAGTTGATCTTATAAGTGTCTTCAAGAAAGTCGGACGCCTCTTCAAACCAAGGGTCCTCAACGGAAAAGGCGTCGAGTTGGGTGTGAATATCAAGGTAAGAGAAAAGATCGACCCCGCGAGCGGCCGCCGCTCTAATCCCCCGCGCTAGCATCTTTTTCCCCAGACTTATCTGGTCGGCTGTCGACCAGCCGAGAGCCGTTTTTTTCAATTGCTCAAGGAGCGAGGGCTCCCGGACGAACGAATAGACGTCATGTCCCAATGTTTTTTGCGCCAGCGTCAGCGCGACCTTTTGTCCGGTGAACCAGCGGAAACTTTCGCCTAACTGGGCATCCCTGAAAGTTTCGCCGTCCCAGAGGCCGCTCGCCAGCCTGAAGGGATAATCAGGGTTGCAGGCGGCCGCCAGTTCGAACCAATTGCTCCGTTGATCGACCCGGGCGCGATGGGCCACTTTAATTTTTCCGAAATGGGACATGGTCTGAATTTCTACTTCCCTGATGGCAGGGAGTTTTTGCAGAAGATGACGCCGGCTTTCCCGGTCCGCAATTTGAACGAGCTCTAGAGTTTCTTCGGACAAGAGAGGAGAAACGAGCGGGGTTGTTGCCGAAAGAGGAACTTTTCCGGCGGCCATTCCCAGGCGATTGGTCGTTTCCATTTCCCGTGAAAAAATCCTGACCCGTAGTGGGGCGGCAAACTCAAGATGGAGCGCCCGATAACCGTTCGGCTTAGGGTGCTCGATAAAATCACGGCTTCGTTCCGGCAAAAGGGGCCCGCAGACTTTGGCGACGGACAAGAGAGCCCGCGCCTGATAACAGGCGAGAGGATCTTGCGTTATGATATCAAAAAAGAACAGGTCGCGTTCGGTTAAGGATGGGCCCTCCTCCTTGGGACTGGGCGGGAGGTCGTAGCTTTCGGGGAGTTGTTGGCGGCGGCGGAAAAGCCATTTTTCTTCGGCCGATTCCGCCCGCTCCTTGAGCAGCATTTCATAAGGAGTGCGGAGTACGGCCTTCACTTCAGCTTGGAGGCCGTTATTATTGAGGGCCTCGGTTATCAGCCTGGTTACCGACTGGATCGGCTCGGTTTGTATTTGTTTGAACCTGGCGGCGTATTTGGCGTAATCGGGGTGGGCAACGGCCATTGCTTTGTTGGCGACGGCGACGGCCATTTCTCTCGCCCCAACCACGGCCACGGCCAAGGGATAGACAACTTCATCGACGAATCGAAAGTGATAGAATTTGCTTTCCGGGCTCAACCTGTCGCAGGTATTAAAGTAGTCGTCGAGGTCGGCCATTTTGATATATAAAGCCTCCAAATAGTCCATAGTTGAACTAATGAACCTTGGTTCGTAGCGCCCGGCCTGCTGGAATTTGGTTTCTTGCTTGCTCGTCTTCAAATTGGTCAAGACATTAACTATTCCGCTGACCCGCCGGCCAAAAACCCGCTCAATATTTTCAAGGCTTAACGAGGTATCTTCCACTGTATCGTGCAGCCAAACGGCGACATAGGCATCGCCCCCGAGATAAGGGACGTCGGCTTGGGCCAGCCGTTCCTGGATCCGGAGCATATGGTAGACGTACAATTCATGTGCCTTCCGCCTGATCGGGACGCCGGTGTCGTACACGTGGGCCTTGATGGCCAGCGTCGCGGCGGCGAAGAACTTGCCCTTGCTGAAGTTGCTTCGATGCCCGGCCTGACAAGCTTTCTCCTGGAGCAAGGCGGCGGCTTCAGAGGCGCGGGATAAAAAAGCTCTGTTTTTAGCGTAAGCCTCTAAGCCCCAGGTCAGGCGGGCGCCGTCGGACAATGTCTTAAGGTTGCAGTACCTTTGGATTCGACGATCGTGAAAGACCGGTTGACTGTTCATACGGAATTGTTTCGGCGGGAAAGAGCGATGATTTCAGGGAAAATCAGGATTTCTGGGCGACGGCTTTTCTTTCCCGGTCGGAGAGGCGGCGGCCGAAAAGCTTTTCTTCCGAAATCACGACCAGATTGGAGTTGATGGTCTGTGGCGCAAATTGTCCGATCAGGTGGAGGTAGTTGGCTGAAAGGACGACCGAAGCGTAGGTGCCGGAAACCGCTTCACCGAAGCCGGCGCCGAGGTCGCGGAATAAAACGTAGGTCCCTTTGATCTCTTCCTGGCTTAGGACCGTGCGGACTGTTTTTAAGGTTTTCATGGTAATCCCTCCGAATATATATCGGCAAAAATCGGCGGGAATTTCAGAGTGAAATTAAAGGGCAATCAAGCGGAAAGAGATATATGGAGTATAATCATTGAGATGGACGAAAAACTGATCAAAAGCGTCAAAGAGCGGATCGAGCCGCGCTGCCCGTATTTTGGGGTTTGCGGCGGCTGCCAACTGCAGGATATCCCGTATCCTTTGCAGCTGGAGCTCAAACAGCAATACGTTAAAGATTGTCTCACTGCCCAGGGACTTACCGACGTCAAAGTTGAACCGGTCCTGGGAATGGACGAGCCGTGGTTCTATCGCAATAAGATCCAATTCCCGATCCGGTCGCAGAACGGCCGGTTGCAAATGGGGTACTTTAAGCCCCGGTCACACGAAGTGGTTAACATAAAAGAGTGCTACATCCAGGACCCGTTCCTGACCGAAGTCGCGCTGATCGCCCACAAGGTCTTTGAACGGCGCGGCTTGTCCGCTTACGACGAAAAGACTGGCCAGGGGGTCCTCCGCCACTTTATCGGCCGGAGCGCTTTCGCGACCAACGAAATGCTGCTGGGGATCGTCGTCAACGGCCGCGGACTCCCTGCCGGCTACACCGTCGCCGACGAGATCAAGCGGCAGGAACGATTAATGCACCGGCTGGTTGCCCGCCATCAGGATTATCCCCGCTACGAAGAAAAGCGGCGGATCGTCGGGATCGTCCAGAACATCAACAATTTTAAGAATAACGTGATCCTGGGGGATAAGTATAATTCCCTCTTCGGCGGGACCTTTATCATCGACAAGCTGGGGAAATATACGTTTAAGATCCAGCTTCCTTCTTTCTACCAGGTCAATCCGGTCCAGGCGGTCAAGCTATACGACGCGGTGCGAGACTTAGCCGCTCTGACCGGCCGGGAATTGGTAATCGACGCTTTTGCCGGCATCGGGCCGATCGCTTTTTGGCTTTCGACCAAAGCCCGGGAAGTTGTGGGGATCGAAGAGTGCGAGCCGGCGGTCAAAGACGCGCTGGAAAATATCAAGCTTAATAATTTCGTGAAGATCACCATGAAACACGGCAAGGTCGAGCACCTGCTGACCAAAAAAGCCGACGTAGTGGTCCTTGACCCGCCGCGAGGCGGTTGTACCGAAAAAGTCCTGATGGGAGTGGCGCGCTCGGAAGCGAAAAAGATTATCTATGTCTCTTGCAACCCGGAAACCTTAGCGCGAGACCTAAAGTTTCTGGAACAAAGAAGCTATAAAACTACCGTTGTTCAACCAGTTGATATGTTCCCGCACACCAGCCATATTGAATCAGTCGCGGTCTTGGTTAAAACGTAGAAATTAGGAGCGTTTTTTGAGCAGGCCTTTTTTCCGCTTGGTCTCTTTAGCCCGTTTTTGGCGCCGCTTGATCTCTTTTTGTTTTTGTCTTGGCATGAACTCATTATCGCCTATTTTCTTCAGGTCGTCAACACCTCCTCACCCAGTCGGATGCTATAATTTAGTTGATGAAGAAACGAGCGCACGTCATTTATTCCGGGCGGGTCCAGGGAGTCGGCTTCCGCTATACGGCGATTGACCTGGCGGGGAAAGAGCCGGTCACCGGTTGGGTCAAGAATTTACCCGGGGAAAGGGTCGAGCTGGTAGTGGAGGGGGATGAGGCCGCCCTAAATCGCTATACCGGGAGTTTGAGCCAAACCTTTGCCGGACGGATCCAGAAAGAAGCCTTTTACTGGGAGCCGGCGACCGGAGAATTCAGCGGGTTTCAGATCCGTTATTGATAGCGGCCAACGCGGAAGATGGGTCTGCTGCCTCGACCCAGATGACGTTATTAAACCGCCGGAACCAGGTCATTTGCCGGCGGGCAAAGTTACGGGTTCTTTTTTTTAGCTCCTCGATCATTACCGCTTCGGTCGGATAAACCCCGTTTATATAGTCGATCACTTCTTTGTAGCCAAGTCCCTGCAAGGCCGGAAGCTCTTTTTTGTATCCCTTGGCTAACAAGGTTTTGACCTCGGCAAGCAAGTCGCTGGAGATCATTTTGTCTACCCGCTGATTGATCCGCTCGTAAAGGACTTCGCGGGGGAGGGTGAGGCAAAAGAGCGAGTCAAGCCCCGCGACTGAACGTCGCGGTTCCTTAACCCGTAATTTTTGCAGATCCGATATTGGTTTGCCGGTCAATTCGAAAACTTCCAGAGCCCTGATAATCCGCTTTTTATCATTAGCGTGGATCTTGGCGGCGGCGGCCGGATCAATCGTAGAAAGTTGAGCGTAGAGCGTGGAGGTAGGGATTATTTCCAACCTGGCTCGCAATTCTTTGTCCGCCGGGGTGATCGGGAAAGCAAACCCCTCTATCAGCGACCAGAGATAGAGGCCGGTTCCCCCGACAATGATCGGAGTTTTTCCTCTGGTCTTCAACTCTGCCGATTTTCTGGCGCACTCGCCGACGAAGTCGGAGACGGTCCATTCTTCATCGGGATCGCGGATATTAATCAGATGATGAGGAATCCCTTGCCGCTCTTCCATGGTCGGCTTCGCGGTCCCAATGTCCATTCCCCGGTAGACCTGCATCGAGTCGGCGGAGATAATTTCGCCGTTAAGTTGTTTGGCGAGTTCGATCGATAGGCTGGTTTTGCCGACGGCGGTCGGGCCGAAAATAAAGAGGGTTTTCACTAGTCCCGTTGGTTGCGCAGGGCGAGCAAGCGAACTAGATTTAAGACCGCCATGGCGGCGGCGGCGACATAGGTCAAGGCGGCGGCATTGAGGACCGCCCGGGCCATTGGGACTTCGGCCTCGGTAAGATACCCGCCATCGGCCAGGACCTTGATCGCCCGGTTACTGGCGTCGAATTCGACCGGCAACGTCACGACCGCGAAAAAGACCGCGACTGAAAAGAACATGATCCCCAGATCCATTAGCGGTTTATAACTCAAGAAAATCCCCAGGAAAAAGAGGGGGAAGGAGAGGGTCGTCCCCAGGTTGGAGATTGGGAGCATGCCGTTGCGCAGTTTAAGCGGGGAATAGGACTTGGCGTCCTGAACCGCGTGGCCGGCTTCGTGGGCGGCGACCCCTAGCGCGGCGACGGAAGTGCTGGCATAGACTGATTCGGACAGGCGCAAAGTTTTGGCCCGTGGATCGTAATGATCGGTCAGTTCCCCCGGGGTTTCTTCAACTTTAATCGCCCCAAGCCCGTTGCCATCTAAAATCCCGCGAGCGGCGGCCGCGCCGGTCAGCCCTTTTTGCGAAGGAACTTCAGCGTATTTGGCAAAGGTTGATTTGACTTTGAACTGGGCGTACAAAGCCAGGGCCATGGCCGGGAGCAATAAAATAAAGGTCCAATCGAAGTACATGTTTAGATCTTAAAGCCGCCGTGCTTTTTGAAATGTTCCACCAGCCCGCCGTCGGCGAGCAGGGTTTGCATGGTTTTCGGCAGAGGGGCGATCTTGATGTCGGTCCCTTTGGTCTTATTGACGATCTTGCCGCCGTCGAGGTTGATCTCGAGCTCGTCCCCTTCGGCGATCCCGTCAGTGTCGGCTTCGATCGCCAGGATCCCAAGGTTAAAGCAATTGCGGTAAAAAATTCGGGCGAACGACTTGGCGATCACCGCCGAGATGTTGGCATATTTGATCGCCATCGGGGCCTGTTCGCGGGAAGAGCCGCAGCCGAAGTTTCTGCCAGCGACAAGAAAATCTCCCTTTTCCAGCCGGGAGTAAAATTCAGGGTCGAGATCTTCCATGACGTGTTTCGCCAATTCGACCGGGTCCTGGATCTTAAACTTATAGCGCCCCGAAATAACGTAGTCGGTATTGATATCGTTGACGATCTTTTTAGTCGGTAACTTTGCTTTGCCGGTTAAGTTCATAGATATTTCCTCGGATCGGTGATTTGCCCCTCGATCATTGAGGCGGCGACAGTAGCGGGGGAACCAAGATAAATAAAAGCGTTCCGGTTCCCCATCCGGCCCAAAAAGTTTCGGTTGGCGGTCGAGATGACATTTTCCCCGTCGGATGGGACCCCGTTGTGGGTGCCGACGCACGGTCCGCAACCCGGGGTGACGGCAAGGGCGCCGCACTCGAGCAGGGTCTGGTAGGTTCCGTCTTTGATCATCGCCATCAGGATATCTTTGGAGGCGGGGGCGATGATCAGCCGGCAACCGGCTTTAACATTTTTCCCTTTAAGGATCTTGGCGGCGACCTGGAAATCTTCCAGCCGGCCGTTGGTGCAGGTACCGATGAAGCCCTGCTGGACCGGGGTGCCGGCGACTTCGGTCACGCCGCAAACATTGTCGACCGTGTGCGGTTTGGCGATCTGCGGCTCAAGCTTGGCAACGTCGATCTCAACGATCTGCTGGTAGATCGCGTCTTTGTCGGCGGTAATTGGGTTCGGTTTTTTCTTGGAGTGTTGTTTCACCCATTCCATGACTTTGGCGTCAGCCTCCATCAGTCCGGCCTTGGCGCCGCACTCGATCGCCATATTAGAGATGGTGAAGCGGGCGTCGACCGACATGGCGTCGATCGCTTGGCCGCCGATCTCAAGGGCTAGGTAGGTGGCGCCGTCGGCGCCGATCTGGCCGATAAAATGCAGGACCAGATCCTTGGAATAGACCCCTTTCGGGAGCTGGCCGTTGAAGTTAACTTTCATCGTTTCCGGGACCTTGAACCAGAGTTTGCCCGAGATCATCCCGGCGGCGAGGTCGGTCGAACCGATCCCGGTCGAGAAGACGTTGATCGCCCCGTAAGTGCAGGTGTGGGAATCGGCCCCGATCACCAGGTTCCCTGGGACGACCAGCCCTTGTTCCGGCGTAATCTGGTGGCAGACGCCGCAGCCGACGTCATAAAGCTTGACCCCTTGTTCCAGACAGAATTCGCGGATCTTTTTGTGGATGGCGGAGACCCCTTCGTTTGGCGATGGGGAGCTGTGGTCGATGATGATGGCGATCTTGTTCGGGTCGGCGACCTTTTTGGCCTGCATTTTCCGGAACGAGTCGATGGCGACCCCGGAAGTCCCGTCCTGGCCGATCATGAAATCGAGGTCGGCAATGACGATGTCCCCGGCTTTAGCGTCCCGGCCGGAGTGGTTGGAGAGTATTTTCTCGGCTATTGTCTTGCCCATAAAACTATTTTATCACAAAGCGGAAAAAATGACGAGAAGCGTTACTTCTTCTTTCGGTTGTTAAGCGCCTTTTCCACCAGGCTCGCTTTTTCCACCAGGTAGGGGTCGAGCCCTTCCATCTCATGGACCTCTTTGAGCAGTTTTGAAGCTTTCGGGTTCGAGACGATATCGGCCAGGTTGAGTTTGGCCCGAGCGACAAGGTCTTGATATTCAAATTTTATCTTAACAACGTCGGTCAGCAGTTTTTCCGCTCTTTGCAGATCTCCCGACTTCGCGCGCTTCATTAGGATTTCTGCCTTGACGATCTTTCCTTTGCCGACAAAGTAATCGTCCGGCCGGGAGGCGAGCTCTTTGAGTGACAGATCGACCAGCTTTAGGGCGGGGGCAAAATCGTTAGGGTCGCGGTAGAGAATGATCTCCGCTTTGGAAAGGAGGGCGCGGCCGCGGAAATACCAGTGGGCGTCTTTTTCTTTGACCACCCGGTTGAGAAGCTCGAGCGCGCTGGCCCAGTCCCCCTTTTCCCGGCGGGCAAGACGGAGTTCCGCTTCCACGACCAGGGCTTTGGCGGCGAAAAATTCCGAAAGGTTTTTCCCCAGGATCTCGCGGACTTTTTCGCAAAGGGAAATGGCGTTGCCGAATTCTTCCGGGATGCCGATCAGCAGTTCCGCTTTACCGATCAGGGCGCGGGCCTTGAGGTATTCGGGCGGATTTTTGAGCATGATCTGGTCGTACAGTTTCAGCGCTTCAACGTGGTCGCCCGGATCGTTCCGTCCGACCAGGAGGTCGGCGATCCCGAACATGATCTCGGACGAATCGGAGCGTTCGGCGTGTTGTTTTAAGATGCTTTTATAGCGCTTGAGGACTTTGTTGATCTTTTCTTTTTCCGAAGGGACTGGGAAGCCGACTTCTTTGTCAACGATATAGCTCATGATCGGGGATAAAATAACCATAATTTTCCCATCTCCTTCAAGGTTTTTAGCGTTTGCAATCGCATTCTATATGATGTAAAATAGTATGTCAATGGAACCTATATCGCCGGAACGCTTAAATGAGCTTCAGGACCTGGAAAAACGGATCGGCGTCCCCTTTGTTAACCAGAACCTTCTCAACCAGTCAATGACCCACAGCTCCTACGCCCACGAAAAGAACGTTAAGGACAACGAACGCCTGGAATTTCTCGGCGACGCGGTCCTCAAACTGGTCGCGACCGAGTACATCTACAATAAATTCCCCACTCACGACGAAGGCGATCTAACCAAAATCCGGGCGGCGGTCATTTCCGACGAAACCCTTTCCAAGGTTGGCCAGAAACTTGACCTTGGGGAAGCGATGCTCCTTAGCCAAAACGAGAAAAAAGGCGGGGGGAAAAAACGGAAGTCTAACCTCGCCAACGCGGTTGAAGCCCTGATCGGGGCGGTCTATCTGGACGCCGGCCTGGGACGGGTCCGGGACCTGATCATCGAGAACCTCCGGGCCGAGATAGAGATTGTTTCCGAGGTTGGCTATATCTGCGATTACAAATCGACCCTGCAGGAATACGTGCAAAAGAACAAATGGGCCTTGCCCCAATACCGGGTGATCAAAGAAGTAGGGCCGGAACACCGCCGCGTCTTCCTGGTCGAAGCCAAGATCAACGGCAAATCCTACGGCGTCGGCCGGGGAAACAACAAAAAAGAAGCCGAACAACGGGCGGCGGAAGTCGCGCTGAACATGTTTTCCAGAATGAAAAAGAGGTTGAAAATAGATGACAAAGCTGCTGATTAAAAACGGCCAGGTCGTCGATCCGGCGGCCAGCATTAACGGCCAGCGCGACATCCTGATCGAGAACGGCAAGGTCGCGGCGGTCGGGAAACGGCTGCAGGCCGGCGGCGCCAAAGTGATCGACGCGAAAGGCCTGCTGGTCATGCCGGGACTGATCGATATGCACACGCATCTCCGCGATCCCGGCCGGCCGGAGAAAGAGACGATTGCCAGCGGTTCGCGGGCGGCCGCGCTCGGCGGCTTCACGACGATCTGCTGCATGGCTAATACCAACCCGCCGCTCGACAATCCGGCGCTCATTAGTTATGTGGTCAACAAAGCGGAGAAGGAAGCGGTCGTTAACGTCAAACCGATCGCCGCTATTACCAAGGGATTGAAGGGGGACGAGATTACAGAAATGGGACGCTGCGTTGCCGAAGGGGCGATTGCTTTCTCTGACGACGGCCACCCGGTCACCCGGAGCGACGTTATGCGCCGGGGAATAGAATACGCCAAACAGTTTAACAAGCCGCTTATCTCTCATTGCGAGGACGTGAATTTGTCCAGCGGCGGAGCGATGAATGAGAGCCAGTTGTCGACCGAGATCGGGCTTCCCGGGATTCCGGCGCTGGCCGAAGAGATCATGATCGCCAGGGATCTGCTCCTGGCCAAACAATACGGCCGGGTCCATATCGCCCATGTCTCTTCCGCCGGAGCGGTCAAACTGATCCGTCAGGCCAAAAGAGAGGGGACGCCGGTGACTTGCGAAACCTGCCCGCATTATTTTGCCCTGACCGAGGAAGCGGTCCGGAATTACGATACTAACGCTAAAGTCAGTCCCCCGCTCAAAGCGGAAAAAGACCGGAAGGAAATTATCCGCGCGCTCAAGGATGGGACGATCGACGCGATCGCGACCGACCATGCTCCCCACACGTTGGAAGAAAAGAACGTCGAGTTCAGTTTAGCCGCCAACGGTTTGATCGGTTTAGAGACCGCCTTGAGCCTGGCCTTCACCAAACTTTTACCGGCCGGTCTCAACTTGAAAGAGCTTGTGAATCTGATGTCGGCCTCTCCCGCCCGGATCCTCGGCTTAGCGGGCAAAGGGACGCTCGCGGTTGGCGCCGATGCCGACTTGATCATTGTCGACCCGAAAGCGGAATGGGTTGTCGATCCCAATCAATCGGCCTCTAATAGCCGCAACACGCCGTTTACCGGCTGGAAATTAAAAGGGAAAGTCCTTCATACCATCGTGAATGGCCAACAAGTCGTCAAAGATGGCAAACTTAATTAAGCTTGTTGTTTGTTTGTTATTTTTTACGCTCTCCGGTTGCGGCGACATGGAAGGAACCGTCACTTCGATCACGATCAATCCCCCTACGATCACCGTCGGGATTAACCAAACCCAGTATTTTTCAGCTGTCGCCAAAGACAACAACTGACAAATTATTTCAGTTACGCCAACCTGGTCGGTAACTGGCGGGATCGGATCTATTTCATCCGGCGGAATATTGACCGCGACGACGACCGATTGCTCCGGCACTGTTGTCGCCACGGTCAATTCGGTCTCCGGCAGCTCGCTGGTGACCATTACCTCGAAAGGGTGGGTTGAAGGGCGGGTGACCGATGAGCTTGGTATTCGAGTCAATGGGATGAAGATCTCGATTAAAAGTCTTGCCTTAGTCGCTTTTACCGATTCGAATGGCGACTATAGCATTGCCAATGTGCCGCAGGGACATTATGAGATTTGGAGTGACGAGAGTTCGACTCTTTACCATCCCGCGTCAGTTGAAGCAACTGTAAATATGGGGGAAAGATCGAAGTTTCACAATTTCACCCTTATCTATTTTAGTAAGCCGCCAGACACAACCTCCCCCGATCCTTCTACTCTACTCGGCGTTACCAGGCAATAAAATTGCTGTTCCAGCCGCATGAAGCGGTATTGGCTGATCGCATTATCTATTAGTTTGTTATTAACCTCTTGTGCTGTTAAAGAAGAGGCGGAGCAACCGTTGGCAATTGAAGCCGCCCCCGAACAACCTTCCAGAGAAGCGGTCTATGTTTATAGTGAAAAACAGGCTGGACCCAATAGCCTGATGCTGCGAAGTGAGCCTCTCCTCCTTTCCACCGGTTACGCTCGGTTGGTTGGGGTGGTCAGTGGGTCTGCCCGTCCAGCAGACGGGGACAGGCCGATAGCGTTGATCGAATTGGGGGGACGAGGGCTCACCGCGGCGGTTGGCGAAGTGGTCGATGGCTTTACCGTTGACCATATCGACCAGGAAGTTGTTTATTTATCAAAGGAGAAATAAGGTGAAAAAGCTGGGGATGTTGTTGTTATTATTATTGCTGGCAAAAAGTTCAGGAGCGGAAAACATCCCGCGACTCGATTTTGAGAACGCGCCGGTACTGGAGGTGGTACAAGCGCTGGCCAGAAGCCGCGGCTTCGATCTGGTCATGGCGGGGGATCCGGCCGCCCTGCAGGGAAAACGGGTGACCGTTCATCTGAAAAATATCTCCCTGGAAGAGGCGATCGAAACGATCCTGCGGACCAACGGTCTTTGTTTCGAGCAAAAAGGACGGACTTATTTGATCTCCTCTCTGCCGCAGGATTTGAACGCCAGCGGTTACCGGGCGACAGTTGACCAGTTATTATTAAAGTATTTACCGGCGAGTAGAACAGCGGAACTGCTGGGAAAGCTTTTCCCGGGGGCGATTTTTCAGGCGGGAGAGCGAGGGACTTCGGTTTTGTTCCGGGGAAAGGAGTCGGAGCTAAACGAAGCGAAAGAGTTGCTGGCGAAGATCGACCGGCCGATCCCGCAGATCCTGATCGAAAGCAAGGTGGTGGAGCTTTCCCGGAACGATTCAACTCGCCTGGGGATCGCCTATGGCAATGGCGGGGTTAAGTTCGCAACCATTGCTGAAACGAAAAAAACCGATCTGGGCGAGAATATTACTTCAACTCTTAATGCTCTGATCGCCGGGGGAAAAGCCAATGTTCTGGCGACTCCCCGGATCGCGACGCTCGACAATCGGGAGGCGGTCATTAATATCGGGAACAGAGTCCCTTACGCTGTGCCGGTCGGCGGGAATTCGACTACCGCTCAATGGACGGTTGAATATCTTGACGCCGGAGTTAGGCTTAAGGTCCTACCGCAACTGGGACAAGACGGCGCCCTGACGATCCAACTCCAGCCGGAAGTTTCTTCGATCGCTGAATGGCGGACGACGACGGCGGGCGATTTTCCGGTGATCGCGACCCGGAATGCCGCGACGACTGTTCGGGTCAAAGACGGCGAAACGATCGTGATCGGGGGCTTGCTCTCGGAGGTTGAAAGAGAAAATGTGGCCCGCTTGCCGCTCCTAGGGTATTTGCCGCTGATCGGTCTCCTGTTTCAGAACAAAACGGTCGAGAAAGAAAAGACGGAGATTGTCTTTATGGTTACCCCTCGCGTGATCTAAGCCGCGACTAGTTTGATCTTCCCCAGCATCCCCATCTGATCGTCTTTAATAATCAGGACCCCGTCTAAATCGCGGATCTTCCGGGCGACCGCCAGGCCTGGCTCGATGTCGGACGGATCTTTAATGACATTATTGATGGCGGTCGAAGCGGCGTCGGCCAGGGAGCCGTCACGAGAAGTGACCAAAACAAGATCAGCTTTGCCGAAACCGACCGAGCGGCCGGAGTGACCCGACGACATGGAAATCGAGAAGGGCTCTTTCCCCGGGTCGAGTTCCACGCAGACCTTTTCCGAAAAGGGGGAATTCCCGGCGTAGACGGTCAGCTTGCGCGGCTTGACCAGGCGAAGGAAAATGTCCCCGCCGTTTTCAATGATCAGTTCTTCGGTAAACGGCAAAAGATCCCGGCCGATGAATTGGGCGAGGGTCCCGGCGACCGCGGCCATTGGTCCGACTTTAGCTTTCCTGGCCGCCCCTGCCATTGCCCTGACGATTGCCGGCGCGCCAAAAAAAACGCGGACCGGGGAGAGCGACTTTAAAAATTTCGGGTTTGATTCGATGAATTGCTCGAGGAGGCCGCGGTGTTTGATGACGCTCCCCATCGCCTTATCGTAAAGGTTAACATTAGCCTGGATCAGCAGGTCGGTCTCTTTCTCGACCAGTTCGAAACGGACCAGGTCCTCGGCGTTAATATAGTTGCGGTAAGCTCTTTCCTGGTAAACCATCACAAAACCCCTTTGGTCGATGGAACTCCGCTCTTCCGGGGATTAATGGCGCAGGCCCGCTGGAGGGCGACCCCGAAAGCCTTAAAGATCGCTTCGACCTTGTGGTGGGTATTTTTCCCCCGGACCAGTTCGATATGCAGGGAGACTCCCGCTTTATAAACGAACGCTTCAAAAAACTCGCGCAACATTTCCGCGTCCAAGGAGAGCTTAACCCTTTCAGTCCCGATTTCCGCGTAGACCAACTCTTTGGGGAATTTGGCTTTGAAGGTAAAATGAGGGCGGCCGGAGATGTCGATTGCCGCTTTGACGTCGGCCAACGATTCGTCCATTGGCAGGAGGGCGTGGCCGTAGCGTTCGATCTTGAGCTTCTTTCCCAGCGCCTTGGCAAAGGCCTCGCCTAAGGCCAAGCCGGTATCTTCTACTAAATGATGGAGATCGATCTCCAGGTCCCCTTTGGCGGCAATTTTCAGGTCGAAGAGCCCGTGTTTGGCAAACAGGGTGAACATGTGGGTGAGGTAGGGGATCGGGTAGTTGATCTCGCTTTTCCCCTTCCCTTCAATGGTCAAGTCGATCTTGATGTCGGTTTCTTTGGTTTGACGGTGTAGTTTCGCTTTTCTCATTTAAGCCTCCTTGAATAATCCGGCCTGGTCGGTAGGTTGTTTTTTGATCGCGATGCCGAGATGCTTGTAAGCGTTGGGGGTTGCGGCCCGGCCGCGCGGGGTCCGTTCGATAAAGCCGAGCTGAAGCAAATAGGGCTCATAAACATCTTCAATTGTTTCAACGGCTTCGGAAATCCCGGCGGCGATCGTTTCCACGCCGACCGGCCCCCCCCGGAACTTCTCGATGATTGTCGACAAATATTTCCGGTCGATCTTGTCCAAGCCGTGCTCGTCCACGCCCATCGAAGCCAGGCACTCTTTGGCGATCGGGCCGGTGAGGCTGGTGGTCCCTTTGACCTGGGCAAAGTCGCGGACCCGGCGGAGAAAGCGGATGGCGATTCGGGGGGTTCCCCGGGCGCGCTTGGCGACTTCGTTTGCCCCGCCGTCTTCGATCGAGATCTCCATTTTTTGGGCGGCCCGGGTGACAATCTCTTTAAGTTCGTCCTGGGTGTAATACTCCAGCCGGTTGATGATGCCGAAGCGGTCGCGCAGCGGCGACGAGAGCAGGCCGATCCTGGTCGTCGCGCCGACCAGGGTGAACTTTGGCAGGTCGAGGCGAATGGAGCGGGCGCTCGGCCCTTTGCCGATAATGATATCGAGGGCAAAATCTTCCATCGCCGGGTAAAGGACCTCTTCCACGGTTTTATTGAGCCGGTGGATCTCGTCGATAAAAAGAATGTCGTGTTCCTTGAGGTTGGTCAGGATGGCGGCCAGGTCCCCCGGCCGTTCGATCGCCGGACCAGAAGTGATCTTGATGTTGGCGCCGATCTCGTTGGCGATGATGTTGGCGAGGGTCGTTTTACCCAGGCCCGGCGGGCCGTAAAAGAGGAGATGCTCCAGCGCTTCGCCTCTGGAGCGGACCGCGTCGATATGGATCCGCAGGTTTTTCTTGATCTGGTCCTGGCCGATAAAGCCCGCGAAGCGACGCGGACGCAAGCCCTCGACCGCCTGGTCGTCTTCCGGCCTAACTTCCGGTTCCGCCATAAAGCCTCTTATATTCAAAATAGCTGTTCATCACTTTTTGGACGTAGAGCCTGGTTTCCCGGATCGGAATGCTTTCCACGAACTCGTCGATGTCGATCGCTCCTAAATTGCCGCCGTACCAGTTCTTGACGTAACGCCAGACCCGGTTCGGGCCGCCGTTGTAGCCGGCGAGCGAGAGGTACCAGTTATTGTTGAAGCTTTTAATTAGGCCGGACAAGTAATAGGTCCCCATTTTAATGTTGGTGTCGGCCTGATTGAGTTTCGAAGTCCGGTAGCTGGAAAGGTTTAATTGTTTAGCTATTCCCCGCCCGGTCCCCGGCATGATCTGCATTAAGCCTCGGGCCGAAGCGTTGGAGCGGGCGTTGTTAAGAAAACGGCTCTCTTCCCTGATCACCGCCAGAATTAGATAAGGGTCGATATCGTTTTTGTCAGATTCTTTGCGGACGGTGGCCCAGTAGCCTCGGGGATAAGCGAGCTGCCAGACCTTTTCCGGAACGGAATCGAGCTGGTTGGAATAGAGGGCGGACTCGATCTTCCTTTGCGCGAAGCGGATGGCTGAAATGTAACGTCCGGCTCGGACCAGGACTTCGCCGAGCTTAAGTTGGGCCGATTCCTTTTCGGAGTCGGAGGTCCCGTTGACCAGGAACTTGGCTTCTTCCGCGGCAAAAGCGGTCTGTCCCAGGTCCATCAGCTTTTTGTATTTCTGGAAATGGAGGTCGAGCTCGGCCTGGCTGATCGTTCCTCCTTCGGCTGGCTTGCTTTGTAGCCAGATGTCCATCAGGGTTGAAAGTTCCGCTTGGTCTTTTTCGTTAATGGTTTTTAGCGCCTCGTTCAGGTTGTCTAGGTTAAATGAGATCTCGTCATTGATCGGGTTGCCGGTCAACCGGAGCCGCTCTTTGGCCCGGTAAGCGTAGTAGGTGTGATCGAAGCGTTTGGCCAGCTTTTTGTAAACTTCCTGCGCCGCGCCAAGGTTTCCCTGCCGTTCCAGCGCCTTGGCCTCAAAGAAATAACAGCGCGGCGATTCGCTCCCCATCGGGTAGAGTTGCGCGAGATGAAGATAGGTGACCGCGTTCGGCCAGTCGCTCGCCCAGTAGTAGATCTTTCCCATCCGCCAGATGGCGGCGGAAACCATGTCGCAGTAGGGATAATCTTTGACCAGCGCGTAGTAATCTTTTAATCCGCCGTTGATGTCGCCGACCTGTTCGCGGAAATAAGCGCGCCAGTAAAGGGCGTCGGGGGCATAGCTCGATTCGGGATGGTTCAAGATCACCTTGCTGAAAACGGCGATTCCCCAGTCGTACTTTCCCCGATTGCCGTAAGCCCGGCCAAGGTAATAATTGGCTTTACCGGCCAGGCTGGGGGCGTTTTTAGCGGCGCGAGTCAAATTGACGACCGCTTGGTCGAGATCGTTATCGAGCGCTTCGGCCCGGCCGAGCATGATCCAGGCTTCGTCGACGAACTTGCTTTTCGGGTACTCGCGGGCCAATCGGTTGAAAATGTTCCCGGCCATTTTGTATTCTTGCTGGTCGAAATAGGCCATCCCCTGATTGAACAGCGCTTTTTCCGACGCTTTGTACAGGGGGAGTTTTTTCTGGTGTTGTTTTTTCAGCTTGGCGATTGCCGCTCTTGCTCTTTGGCCGTAAGAACTTAAAGGATGATAAAGATCGGTCTCCTGGTAAGCGTAATAGGCGTTTTTCCAGTCCCCGTTTTTTTCTCGGCTTTGAGCGATCAGGAAGCGGGTTTCGGCCGCTTCGTCGAAATCGGGATATTTGTCCAGTAAAAGATCGAAGGATTTGGCCGCGGCGGTGTAATTCTTATCATTATAACGGCTTTTGCCCAGCCGGAAGAGAGCTTTGGAGATCAGCAGGCTTTGCGGGTAGCTAACCGATAGAGACTGGAACTCTCTGGCCGCGCCGGTAAAATCGTCAGCCTGGTAATAGAGGTTGGCTACTTCAAAGCGGGCGTAATCGCTCAAAGGAAAAGAGTGATCTTCGGCCGCCGCGGTCAGCAGGCTGATTGCCCGAGCGGGGTCGCCGGCTTGGGCGGCCTTAAGGCCGGCGGTAAAGTTGGCCGCAGTGGTATCGGAGTCCCCTTCGATCGTTTGGGCCGAGAGGGGAAGAAAAAGTGACAACAAGAGTGTTATTACGATGAAAAAGCGCTTCATTGGTGAAGGACTATTGTAACATCGCGTATGTTATAATACAACCATGCCAGAGCTGCGTCAGAACCCGGCCACCAAGGAATGGGTGATTATCGCGACCGAGCGGGCCAAGCGGCCGGAAGAACTTGGATCGGGGGTTTGCCCGCCCAGCGAATCGTCGCGGCAGAATTGTCCTTTTTGTCCGGGTAAAGAGAGTTTGACTCCCGGCGAGATCCTCGCTTACCGCGCATTCGGGACGCAAGTTGATACGCCCGGCTGGTGGATCCGGATCATCCCCAATAAATTTGCCGCCCTGGCTCCCGATAGTCAAAACCGCGAACGGACCAGGGTCCTCGATTTTTTCAGCATGATGAACGGTTTAGGCGAACATGAAGTCATCATCGAATCGCCGATCCACGACCAAATGATCGCGACCATGGAAGAGAAGCAGGTCGAAGAGCTTTTCCTCGCTTATCGGGAGCGTTTCATCACCTTATCCAAAGACCCGCAGTATGAGATGATCATCATTTTTAAAAATCATGGGATCGCGGCCGGGACCTCGCTCCACCATCCGCATTCCCAGCTGATCGCCACGCCGATCACCCCGATGCATATCCGCCACCGGCTGGAAGAATCGATGCGCTACTTCGACGACAACGGGAAATGCGTTTACTGCGTGATGATCGAGAAGGAGCGGGCGGACAAATCGCGGGTCATTATGGAAACTGATAATTTTATCGCGCTCTCTCCTTTTGCCGCCCGCTCGCCTTTCGAGCTCGAGGTTTTTCCCAAGAAACACGACTCATCCTTTGACGCGATCTCGGCCGTCGACGCCAAAGAATTGGCTTTTGTGATGAGGACGATCCTGAAAAAAATGTATGTTTCGCTCAACAACCCGGATTATAACTTTGTGATCAATTCCGCCCCCTGCCACGAAAAGGACGTCGAGTATTTTCACTGGTACATTCAGATCCTTCCCCGGGTCAGCGCGATGGCCGGATTTGAACTTGGTTCGGGGATCTATATCAACACGATGATCCCCGAAGAAGCGGCCAAATATCTGCGCAGTGTCCAGGCCGGATGAAAAAACGCCTCGACCAACTCTTGATCGACCAGGGACTGGCCGATTCGCCGGCTAAAGCGCAGGCGGTCGTCCTGGCCGGGCTGGTTTATGTAAATGGACAAAAAGCCGATAAATCGGGCGTTGCCTATCCTGAAGAAGCAACAATCGAGCTTAAGGGGGCGCCTCATCCATATGTCGGCCGGGGCGGCTTGAAATTGGCCGGAGCGCTCGATCATTTCCAGATCGATGTTACGGGCCGAACGGCGCTTGACGTCGGCGCTTCGACGGGGGGCTTTACCGACTGCTTGCTCCAGCGGGGAGCGGCCAAGGTTTTTGCCGTTGACGTCGGTTACGGCCAGCTGGCCTGGAAACTGCGGCAGGACCCGCGGGTCGTGACTTTGGAGCGGGAAAATATCCGCGATCTGGCGCCGGAAAAACTGGAACCCGGACCGCTGCCAAATCTTGCGGTCATCGACGTTTCTTTTATCTCCCTAGGCAAAGTTTTGCCGGCGGTCTATAATTTGCTCGCCGAGCGGGCCGAGGTTGTCGCTTTGATCAAGCCCCAGTTTGAAGCCCGGCGCGAACAGGTCGGCGCCGGCGGGATCGTCCGGGATGAGGCGGTTCGCCAGGAAGTCGTGGCGAGGGTTAAGATGGAGGCCGAGGCAATAGGCTTTAAGGCTAAGGGAGTGATCAACTCCCCGATCGAAGGAGCGGACGGTAATGTTGAATTTCTCATCCACCTCGAAAAATGAAGAACAGGAGGCTTACCTCCTCAAGTCGGGATTTAAGGTCCTGGCCAGGAAGCCGAAGGCGATGGTCATCTCTAAGGTTGACGGGAAGGACCATTTGGGAAAATTGGAAGCCGATTATCTGGTCAGCCGCGACAATCACCAATATATCGTAATCGTCCAGCATGGGGAAGGGGCGCTTGATCCGAGCGACCCGATCGTCCGCCGCCGCCTGGTCGAATTTGACCGGGCCTTCGGTTATCATGGACTCGTATTTTTTAACCCTCACGAGAGCCAACTTCACGTCGTTAGTTTTCATTTCGTCCGCGAAAAAGGGTGGCTCGACCTCTTTTTTCAGTTCCTGATGTTCGGCTCGGCTATCGCGGTTGTCGTTGGGATAATTTGGTTAATGATCTACATTAAATTATTTTAAAAGGAGAAGAGCATGAAAACCGTCGGCATAATCAGCAAGCTTGAGGACCGTTTAATTGCCGCGACCGCGGCGAAGGTCGCGCAAGAACTTAAAGGGCGGGGTTTCGCGGTCAATTTGGCCAAAGCCGATTTCGTGGTCACCCTGGGCGGCGATGGGACGATCCTGCGGGCGGCCCGTCTTTTGGCCCGGAAAGGAACGCCGATCTTAGGGGTTCATCTTGGGGGGGTCGGCTTCATGTCGGAAATCGAGCTGAAAGAGCTGACGGCGGCGATTGAGCAGATCAAAAGGGGAGACTACCGGTTAGATGAACGGATCATGCTGGAGGCCGACCTCGGCCGGAAAAAAGTGACCGCCCTCAACGACATTGTGATCGGTAAAAGCGGGATTTCCCGGGTGATTAAGTTCGAGTTGGAAGGGATCTCCAAATACACCGCTGATGGGATGATCTTCGCCACGGCGACCGGTTCGACCGCTTATAATCTGGCGGCCGGCGGGCCGCTTTTGGCCCCGCGAGCGAAAAGCCTGATCATCTCTCCGATCTGCTGCCACAGTTTAAATACCCGTTCGCTGGTCCTGGAGGGGCCGGTGACGCTGCGCCTTGACCGTGGCGACGAAGTGATCTTGACCGCCGACGGACAACAGACTTTGCCGGTGAGAGTTGGAAATAGAGTGATAATTAAAAAAGCGGCGGAGAAAACGCGTTTCATCAGACTGAAGGAATATGATTTTTTTGGCCGGGTTAGAGAAACATTCGGACTGGGCGAATATTAGTTGTTGACCTTCCCGGTGTTTAACCCCAGCATTCCCTGCAGGTCTTCGATCAGGACGAACTGCCGCGGATCGGACAGGTTGGCCGCCGCGGTGTACGGGAAGATCGAGAACAAGGTCAGCTTGCGGGTCTTGGCGTGGACGATCTTGTCGTAATAGTTGAAAGTGCAGGTCTTTTCCAGGACTTCCATAACTTTTTGATTGTTCATTGTGTTCATGGCTTTCCTCCTTAGAAATAGCACTTATCGTTGGCGATCGTTGCTTTGAACTTATTGGCCAGGATGTCTAAGAATGGGGCGATAGGGAGCTGGTCTTTGCCGATAATGGTGGCATCTTGCACGTAACTTGACCGCTTGGCTTTGTTCGGCCGAGTGATCAGGACAACATCGTAATTCTCTCTGCGGACATCTTCGTTGTTCATGGCTTTACCTCTCTCACATATATATATCGGCAGGTTTGGGGAAAAATTTCAGTTTGTTTTTAAGCTAGTAGGCGGCCGTAGAGATCGTAGGCGGATGCTTTAGTGATCAGGGCGGTAACGATCCGGCCGGGGGTTATTTTCCGGCTGGATTTAAGGTAAAAAACACCATCAATTTCGGGGGCGTCCCGGTAGGTCCGGCCGATGTAATAGCGGCCTTTTTTCCCTTCGACCAGGACCTCGATCTTTTGGCCGACCAGGGTCCGGTTAAGTTCTAGGGAGACCTGTTGTTGGGCCAGCATGGCGGACTCCCGGCGCTTTTCCTTGGTCCGGGCCGGGACTTGCTTGGGGAATTTGGCGGCCGGAGTTCCCTCTTCTCTGGAGTAGCCGAAGATCCCGAGTTTTTCGAAACGGTTCGTTTTGATGAAATCAAGAAGCTCTTCGAAATCTTCCCCGGTCTCACCAGGGAAGCCGACGATAAGAGAGGTGCGGAGGACCAGCTTTGGGATTGCACCCCGTAATTTTGTGAGGAGGAGGGCGAGCGAGTCGCGGTCATAATGCCGGTTCATTTTCTTTAGGATAGTGGAACTGGCGTGCTGGACCGGCATGTCCAGATACTTCACGATCTTTTTCTCGCCGGCGATCGTCTCGATCAGCTCGTCGGTTAGATGGCTGGGGTGAGTGTACATAACGCGCAGCCAGCGGATACCGGGGATTCTGGCCGCTTGTTTTAGGATCGATGGAAAAGCGGGGTGGGCGGTCGTATCCTGGGCGATGAAAATAATCTCTTTGGCCCCTCTTTTGGCCAGGCCGGCAACTTCTCCCAGAATATCTTTTTCCGTTCTTAGGCGGAGCTTGCCGCGGATGGTCGGGATCAGGCAGTAGGAACAGCGGTTGTCGCACCCTTCGGCGATCTTGACGTAGGCGAACCATTTTGGGGTCGCTTTCAGCCGGGGAGCGGCGCAGTTAAAGAGGCCGATGCTGTCTACTTCGCCGTCGATCGCGGGGAGCCGGACATTCCCGACTTCTTTGAGCCATTGCGGCAGGCAACCGGCGACGTAAACCTTGCGGCAGCGCCCCTTTTTTTTCCAGGCGACCATTTCCCGCAGGACCTTGAGCGCTTCTTCCCGGGCCGGTTTCAGGAAGGCGCAGGTATTGACGACAATGATCTCCGCTTCGGCCGGGTTGGCGGTGAGCTCGTTCCCGCCGGCGGCGACCGAACCCATCATGACTTCGGTGTCGGCCAGGTTTTTCGGGCAGCCTAAACTGACAAAATGGTATTTCACCTGTATATTATATCACCATGTTGCCGAGGGAAGGGATCGGGAGCGGTGGTTTTGTGATATAATTTACCCACTTATGGAACAGCTCCTTAAGAGCCGCTATACGATCGGCAACAAGATCTCCGAAAGCAATTTTAGCGTCACCTATCGCGGAACTTATGTCGGGACCGAAAAGCCGCTGATCATCAAGATCTACAAGCGGGGGACCCTCAACTCCTCCCTGATCAAAGGGATGAAGTTCAGCGTTAAGGATTTTTCCCTGATTTCCCACCCCTCGATCGCCAAACTAATTGACGGCGATTACGGTTGGCAGGGCTTTTACTATATTCGGGAATATGTCCCCGGCAAAAACTTGCGCGACAAACTGGCGGCGGGGAAGATCGAGCCCGATCAGGCGATCCTGATCATCGAACAGATCCTCTCGGCCTTGGAGACGACCCACGCCAAGGGGGTGCTGCACGGCTCTCTGACCCCGGAAAATATATTTATCGACGAGCAAGGCGGGGTAAAGATCACCGATTTTGTGATCAAAGGGGAGATCAAAGAGGCTCTGCCGCAGAAGATCTTGGAGCTAATGGCCGGACTGGCCTACGCTTCGCCGGAAGGTCTGGAGGGGGCCCCGCTGACCCCGGCCTCCGATCTTTACTCCGTCGGATTGATCATGTATGAGCTCTTGACCGGCCAGCCGCTGCTCAAAACCGGCGGCCTTGCCGCTCATTTAAGAAAAATGCAAAGTTCCTGTCTCGTCCCCCGGTCGCAGCTTTCTTTTCTGCCGGGCTATTTGGGGGATATTTTATTCAAACTTCTGCAACGTGACCCGATCGTCCGCTTCCAAACCGCCGGCGAGGTCCGGGAAAGCCTGGCGAGCAAAGCGCTTCCCCTCCCGCCTAAGATCAACGATGAGTTTGTGAAGCTTTTTGAAGGGGTCGTGACCCAGTATGGCGTTGTCGTTGACGCTCCGCCGCCGCCTCAACCGGTCGCTCAGGTCAAAAAAAACGGGGAAACGATCCTGGTCCTGCCGGAAAAAGGGAAACATAAGAGCTGGCTCCTCGCGGTTCTTCTTTTTATCAGTATTGCCTTTGGCGTCGTCTACGCCTTTTATTTGGGGAAATAAATGACCGGTTATTTGGCGCTCTATCTAGTCTTTGCCGCCGTTGTCAGCTTGGTCATCGGCCTGCTGGTCGTGAAGCTGCGATTGCCGGCGCCGCGGCTCGTTATTCCGGCGATAATTATTTTTATCCTTTCGCCGGTCCTTGCCGGCTATATTTACCTGGTCTATTTTGACGCTTTGCCGGAAGTGGCCGTTCCTGACGTGGTCGGCCTTTCAAAACCCGATGCGGCGGCCAGACTTAAGGAAGCGGAACTCAAAGTCTTGGACGGCGGTGAGGTTTACCAGAATTTCCCGGCCGGGACGGTCGTCTCCCAGCGGCCCGAAGCGGGACGGCGAGTAAAAGTCGGCCGAGCGGTGACCCTGATGGTCAGCTCCGGCAAACAAAAAGTCGCGGCCCCTGACCTGATCGGCAAACCTTTCAGCCAGGCGGCCAAAATGATCGACGCGGCGGAACTAAAACTCGGCGACATCCGCCGGGAAAGAAACCCCGATTTGACGGAAGGGACGGTCCTGGCCCAGGAGCCCCTGCCCGGAGAAATGGTTGACCTTGGGCGCGGTATCGACCTGCTCATCTCAACCACGGGAATAGTTACGGAGGAAACAGAATGACGATAAAGATCGCCCCCTCGATTCTCTCGGCTGACTTCCGGACGCTGGAAGCCGAGATCAAGAAAGTTGAAGCGGCCGGCGCCGACCTGATCCATATCGACGTCATGGACGGCCATTTTGTCCCCAATATCACCATCGGTCCGTTGGTCGTCAAGGCCTGCCGGAAGATAACCAAGCTGCCGCTTGACGTCCACCTGATGATCGAGAACCCGGACCGCTACATCCCGGATTTTGCCAAGGCGGGAGCGGATATCATTACCATACACGTCGAAGCGTCCAAAAACCTGGATAGCGATTTAGAGCTAATCCGGCAGAACAATGTTAAGCCGGGAGTAGTCGTCAATCCGGCCACACCGGTCGAGTCGATCTTTCACGTCCTGGACAAAGTTGCCATGGTCCTCTTGATGTCGGTCAACCCCGGTTTTGAAGGGCAAAAATTTATGTCGGAAATCTTGCCCAAGATTAAAGCTCTCAAGTCGGAAATTGTTAGTCGGAAGTTGTTGGTTGATATCGAAGTCGACGGCGGGATTAATCTCGACACCTACAAAGAAGTCGTTAAGGCCGGGGCCAATGTTTTGGTCGCCGGTTCAGCGATCTTTTACGCGCCTGATTATCAGGCGGTCATCAAACAGCTGAAAGCCTAACGGCTGAAATTTCCCTTTTATTGTCATGATATATCTTCATGGCAAGCACTCCGATCAGGCCCAGCGGACCCCATAGAACCGGGCGGTTTTCCCAACCTCCGGCGGACAGTTCTTTCTACCGCCAATATTTGCACGCTTCGCCGCTTCTTTCCCGGGTTACCGATCTGGCGGAAAAAGCCAGAGCGGTCAATCCGCGGCTCGACCTGGACCGCTTCTTTGAGGCGGCCGGAGTTTGCCTGTACGCCCACCGTAACCAGACCAGGAAGATCAGCGGCGATCTGTATGCCGTCCACCCTATCGGTTCAGCCGAAAAAGAGGTGATACTCTTTAAGGTTGGCGACGAGAACGAACTGATCGCAGCGCTGTTGCATGATGTCGTCGAAGATACCGCTTTCGATCTCCTCTTTGTTCGACAGAGGTTTGGCCCTGACGTTGCCCGGCTCGTTGACGGCATGACCAAGATTGAACAGCTGGGGAAAGACCATTACATCAACGAACATAATATTGATAAGTTCATTTTTGCTATGGCCGCTGACATTCGCCTGCTCCGGCTGAAAACAGTTGACCGGATCTGCAACCTGGAAGACGCTGACAAATTGCCGCGGGAGAACCGGGAACGGAATTGCCGCGAAGCGCTTGATTTTTATGTTCCGCTCCTCTGGTTGTGCGGCCAGATGAAGCCGGCCCGCCATCTTTCCGATCTTGCTTTAAGAAAGCTTGATCCCGCTCATTATGCCGAAGTAAAAAAGCGGATCGAAACGGTTCTGTGGCAAAATCGGAACGAGATCAAGCAGCTGAAAAGTGAAATTGCCGGTCGTTTCCAGGAGAAAATTACCAACGGGCTACCGGCCGAATTATTGGCGACCCCGCAAGGCAGGCGTTACCTGGAAGCGAAGATCGGCGGGTTGAAAATTAACGCTAAACCAAACTCCGTTTATAAAGCCGACCAAACTGCCGCGCTGCGGGGGACAGAGGTCCGCAACCTTTCCGACATTATGATGCTGCAGATCGTGGTTGAAACAGAAGAAGACTGCTATCAAATGACGAACGTGGTTCATTCGCTGGGGATCCCGATGGACCGTTACTGGCATGACTATATTAAAGATCCCAAGATCAACGGCTATCAGTCGATCCACACCGCGATCTTACGGGGCGAAACGCTTTTCCGTTTTCAGATTCGGACCCGGGAGATGCAAGCTCAATCGCAGGAAGGGGTCCTTTATAACGCCTATGCTCCAAACGGGGAATTCCGGCAGCCTAATATTCCTTGGCTTAGGACCGATTGGTTGAAACTGCTTTTCGCGGTCCACGACCGACGTGATAAGGTCGTAATGGTTAAAGCATTGGCGCAAGCCAAGGTGACCTCGCTGATGGTTCGGGCAAACGGCGAAATCAAGCATTATGAGGCTTTGTTGCCGCATGGCGTAACGCCGCTGGAAGCGGCCTTTATCGCCGATCCGGAGCTTGGCATGACCGTAGTTGGGGCGACCCACCAGGATACTTCCTGGGACATTAATAAGCCGCTGGAAGGATCGGTGGGGATCTTACGTTTGCGAGCAGCGGGAGAGCCGCAAGCTCGTGATTACATGAGCCTTTTAACGATGCCGCTGGCCAGGCTCCGTTTTGTCGATTTTATGGCGAGTAAAAGTGAGGAGGCCCGGTTTAAGTTTGCAGGGAATAGTTTAGACCAAGCTTTGGGGAAGTATTTTCTGCGATTGGACGAGCTGTTGCGGGAATGCCCCAAACTGGTCAACGCGACAATCGCCAAGATTGTCGCCGGGGAGATAGCCGCTGCGGGTGGAGCGCAAGAACTTAATGCCGCGGTCCAGAAAGCGGACGATGGCTCATTAATGATCGCCCGGCTGACCTTTGAGGCCAGACAAGCAAACGCCAGCGCCTTGCTGACCGGCCTAAATGAAGCTTTTCCCGTCGAAAGCGGCGGTTTTTTCAGTGATCGGGTGAAAGTTTCGATCCCAGTAAAACATAAATTGATTGGCAACCAATTGGAAAGGGCGGTTCGGGAACTTGAACGGAATAATGACGCGGTCATCACCGCGCATGATATTATCTTGCCCCCTTTGATCCAGGATCCAGCAGTACTTAACCCCAATTCGTTTAATTATTCCCGGGATCTGGCTTTGCGCGCTTCCCGGGCGCTCCGAAGCCAGAAGGGGATTGTTTTCGATATGTTTTTGAACCCGCTGGCGATGTCGATGATCCCCGGGAACTTTGCGGGTCAGGTTGCGGACGTTCTTGCGGACCATATCAGCTCCGCCAATCTCCTTTTGATCGGTGGAAATAGAGACGACATTTCCCTCTTTTATCAGCGGATAGCGGAATATCTGGCCATCAAATCAGCGCCGGAACCGCTAGTTGTCCTCTATGAACGGGATCAGATGTTCCAATCGGAAGGGATTATTCAGCCCTTGACTCAATTGGAAGAACCTTACTTTGGTTACACTTTGACCGAGCTTGGCCACATTGATGAATTTATCTTCCAAAAGTTATTGTTTCGCTTTGACCAGGCCTCCCGCAGCGTTCGAAATTTTTAGCCCTTCTGTGTTATTATAATACCCATGTGGTCTGAAGACGACGTAAGATTCATGCGCGAGGCGTTAAGCCTGGCGAAATCGGCCGAAGGCCGGACGACCCCCGACCCGCTGGTCGGCGCCGTCCTGGTGAAAGAAGGCCGGATCATCTCCATGGGTTACCACGGTGAAGTCGCCACCCCGCACGCCGAAGCCTGGGCGATCGATAAAGCGGGCTTAGACGCGAAAGGAGCGACCCTCTACGTCAACCTGGAGCCCTGTTCCCACTTTGGCAACAATCCCCCCTGCGCCGACCGGATCGTTACCGCCGGGATCAAAGAGGTCTTTGTGGCGATGAAAGATCCCAATCCCCTGGTTAATGGTCGGGGGATCAAACGACTGCGGAGCCACAAGGTCAAGGTCAATGTCGGCCTGCTGGAAGACGAGGCCAAGAAGCTGAACGAAGTTTTTATCAAATACATCACGACCAAGAGTCCCTTCGTGGTGATGAAGACGGCGATGACAATTGACGGGAAGATCGCCACCCGGACGGGGGCCAGTCGCTGGGTCGCGGGTCCGGCCTCGCTCCGTTACGCCCACCACCTGCGCAACCTCTACGACGCTATTTTAGTCGGCGTTGGGACCGTCCTGATCGACAACCCCAAACTCAACGTCCGCCGGGTCAAGAAAGTGAAAGACCCGGTCCGCATAGTTCTCGATACCATGGCCAGGACCCCGCTCAAAGCCGAGGTCCTCTCCCGTGGCCAGCGGACGATCATCGCGGTCGGGCCGAAAGCTCCCGCCGCTAGGATTGAAGCACTCCAGAAAAAAGGAGCGGAGATCGTCCGTTTGCCCGCCAGCGGTGGTTATGTCAGCGTCAAGGCATTAGTGAAGAAGCTCGGCGAAATGAAGATCACCAGCCTTTTGATCGAAGGCGGGGGTGAAGCCTATGCCTCGTTCCTGGAAGCCGGGCTGGTTGATAAAGCCTTCTTTTTTATCGTCCCCAAGATCTTTGGCGGACGGACTGCGAAATCTCCGGTCGAAGGGGTCGGCATCTCCCTCCCCGCGCAAGCCAAATGGCTGAAAAATATCCATGTTGAGAGGGTGGAAGAGGATATTTTGGTTAGCGGGTATTTTTAACTGACCACGATCCTGGTGAATTCTTCGATCACTTCGCGGCCGTGGATCGGGAGCCCCTGATGTAACTCGCTGATATGCACCCCAAGGACCCGGGCGTTTCGTAAGAGTTGGGCAATTGCCAACAAACGTTCCGGTGCCAAAGGAACGTCGGTGTCAAAAGAGACAAAGATTGAGCGGCCAGCCAAATCAAGATTGGCTAGCGATTGACTCATCGTCACCCCGGCATTTTTCAGCAAAGCGTATTCGGCAAAATCCCTAAGGTGGGGCGCCTTTCTTATGGCCGCCAGATCAAGCGTCGGATTGGCCGTTACGACCTTGACCGCGGCCTGTCGGATAAAATCCTGATATTGCTCGATTACCTGATAATTAAAGCCAGGGATGGCGTCCGCGCAATTGTACTCTTGGTAAAACGCTTCCGCCCTTAATTGTTGGCCGGGACCGATAATCCGCAAATTAGCCGGTTTGACCTGATTATGATAAATCCCAAAGCCCCAGAAGGCCCAATTAGTATAAGTAATATCCACCCCGTCCAAATGATTGTCCAACGAGACGATAGCAATCTCTTCTCCCGGGTTGGCCTTCACCAAAGCCCTATAAAATGGGAGTGAAAACACGTGCTGTTCCGTCACCAAGATGGGGAGGGTGCCTGGCGCGGCGCTTAAACAAGCGGCAAGAAATTCCGCGTGCCGGTTGAAGTCGACCAGATCGCTGCTTAGCCGGGTTGGCGGTGATAATGAAGCAAGGTCCGGCAAATTTGGGTGAACAGAACCGGGTAAAGTTAGACGATGCTCTTGCGTCAGCGGCCGGTTAAAAGAGCGTTGTTCGATCAAACTGACCGGCCTGGGTTTAAGAGATGTAATTGCGGGCATAGCCATGAATATTTATCGTCAATAATTGTTTATTATTTCAAGATATCCATGGGTTTACCTGCTATTTGCTTCTTTGGGCTAGCAAATAATCACTTACTTAGCACCCCATTTCTTTGACAGCAAAGAAATGGGGGAAAGAAACTGCATAAGGGGTTCCCCCTTATGGATCCCCGGCCTTCAAAATGCCCCCGCAACAACCTGATCTTAGTTTAGTTGTTGCTAACCCCGCCCCGCTGAAGAAACCCCTTGAAGGCCATATTTGATTATAAACGCCTAAAGAGCGGTTTGTCCCAGTGTTATGTGAGGTAAATACTTTAATAATGGTACTGGATTAGAATATAAGTTCAGGATGGGCGCGCATTTCGCTTACCTTGAGAAAAATCGAAATGCGCCGGCGTTTTCTTTTCGTCCATTTTCTTTTTTGCTGTAGAAAAAGAAAATGGACACCCAGTAAACAAGAAGAGAGAAAGTGATCTACGAATAGAGAAAAAGCTAAAAAATATGGGAAAAAATTCATTCCCCGCCTAGCTCTCGACGGCAAATCGGTGGTATAATAGACTAAATGTGTTACGCAATCCCCGGTATTGTCACCGAGATCAAGGGTAAGACCGTCACCGTTGAGTACTTCGGCGAGAGAAAAACAGCCATCAATGAGCTTTCCAAAGTAAAACTAGGCGACTACGTTTACGCCCAGGGGGGCTTTGTCATCTCTACCGTCGCCGAAGAGGACGCCCTGGCGGTCCTCGAGACCTGGAAGGAGCTCTTCTTCGCTCTCAAGGAGACCGATATCCGGATGTCACGGCTGGTCAAAGGGGCGGAAGGGATCGACAAGAAATTCAGCGCCATTCTCGACAAAGCAGCCGAAGGCCAGCCGTTAAAACGCGACGAACTCCTCAAGTTGCTAAAGACTGAAGATCCCAAGGAGCTTGAACTCCTTTACAAGACCGCCAACTTCCTTCGCCAAAAGCATCTTACCAACTCCTGCTGTGTCCACGGGATAATCGAGTTCTCCAACTATTGCCAGAACGATTGCGCCTACTGCGGGATCAGGAAGAGCAATAAAATGGAACGCTACCGGATGAGCGACGATGAGATCTTAGCCGCCGCGGCGGAAGCGATCGACAAATACGGCTTCAAGGCGCTCGTTTTGCAAGCGGGAGAAGACCCCGCTTATTCAGTCGATCGTCTCGCCGCCTTGATCAAAGAGATCAAACGCCGCCACGCGGTCTTGATCTTTATCTCGGTCGGTGAGATTGGTAAAGAAGGACTGGCTAAATTGTATGAAGCGGGGGCGCGGGGACTATTGGCCCGTTTTGAGACGAGCAACCCGGAGCTTTACGCTAATATCCACCCGGGGGATAAGCTCCAGGAGCGGATTGATGAACTGAAACATGCTTATGAGATCGGCTACCTGATTCTGACCGGCGGCTTGATCGGTCTGCCAACCCAGACCGAAGAGGATTTGCTCAACGATATTCTATTGGCCAAGGAACTCCAGGCCGAAATGTTCTCTTTTGGCCCGGTCTTGCCCGATGGGCCGAGGACCAGCCTGGTCTTAAAAACCCTGGCGGTCGCCCGCATCGTCGACCCGGTCAACGCCAAGATCCTGGTGACGACCGGTTTTGAGACCCTGGACCCAGCGGCGCGGCGGCTTGGGTTATTGGCGGGAGCGAACTCGGTCATGCTGAACGTCACGCCGATGAAGTACCGGAAACTTTATAGGATTTATCCCGATCGGGCGCACGTTGAAGAAGAGATTGGCGCGCAGATCAAAGAGACCCTCAACCTCCTGCAGTCGCTCGGCCGGGCGCCGACCGACCTGGGCCTTTAGCTGTTGGGACCCTCTTAAGGATCTTGAAAGGGCTTCCTTTTGTCAGGTTGAGCTTTACGCTTTTACCGTCATTAGACAGTCTGTATTCCGCCCTGATCATCTCGAAAGGCTTGGTTGACAGCCAGTAGCGCCAAACGCCTTTTGCCGCTGTGTATTTGTAGATCTTTCCATTCATGACCATCAGTCCGTTTGGGCGAAAAATTAATTCGCTGGAGTTTTTGTCGCCCCAATTACCGACCAGTCTTGGGTCGGCGAAAACCCCGCTGGTCAAGGCTAAAACAATGAGTAGACCGATAGATAAACGCTTGTTCATGACAGTCTCCTTTATGGATCGTAAGGTCATGATAATAAAAGGAGTGGTAGTTGTCAATCGACGGAGAAAAAAACCGATGCTTTCCTAGGCAGGAAACCAGCTCTTTAAGATGTCGACTGCTTCTACTAAGTTGGCACACCAGTTGTATAAAGAACGATGTTCAGCTTGCAGCTTTCCCGCCTGGGCAAGATATTCAAGCCAGGCGCGTAAGTTGGAGTTGTTGAAAGGGGCTAAGCCTTCGAGGGCTTGGGCCCGAGAAATCTCTTTAGTGGTAAAGTCGTAATTTATCAGGCGGATCTTGCCAATGATTGACGTGAGTTGCGCGTCTGTCCGGCAATTATCGGGCTGGACCGGTTTGTCGGCTTGAGCTTGGGCTGCGGTTATTTGTTCTGCCGGGATCGCGCGGAGAATGGCCGGCGGGAAGGTTGTCGGGCACTCTGGCTTGTCGGTTTGCTTTGCTGGCTGGGTCGGTGCTTTTAGGCGACCAAGGATCACGGCATGGAGAGTTGTGGGAGAACATTTCAAAAAAGCTTCGGAACAGTAGACTTTAAAGTTGATTTCCTTGATCTTAACTATCAAGCCAATATCTATAAAGCTCGTATATACACCAGGTACAACACCCAAGTCTAAGATAAATGGGAGAAAACCGTCTTCCAATCCACTTAGAGCGATCTTAACGCCGGCAAGCCCTTCATCACTGACGCGCCTGAAATCAAAGCCGGGGATGGCAACGATCTTGCCTGAAATGGGGCCGACATGAGGAGCCGGGAGACTCTTTTGTTCGGTAAAGAGCTCTAAGATCAGGGTTTGCTGCTGGGCTCCATGACTGGCCGATGTTTGTCCGGGCCGGGTTGCGGGGCTTTCCGCTCCGCGAGAATTCTCCGGGCGTTCTGGTTCGGTTCCTTGATGCCAATTAGAAGAACCGACTGGTTTCGCTAGGTCAGCAGCCGGTCGAGCGGCTATTCTGACTGGTCGTGGTTGTGGTGGCGGTTGTTGATCTTTAACCCGTTGCTGACGATCCCAGGCACCTTGAACAGTTGGATTGACATATATAGGCAAATTGATCTTGGTTGGCGCATCCCCAATTTTGCTTTGCAGTTTATTAAATAGCTCAACCAGGTCGGAAAAAGTAACCCGCTGGGCGATCAACGTTTCAGTCCAATTGTGCTTTGGTCCCGGGCCAAGCTCCGTTTGATAAGCGGCGATCCGCTCTTTAGCGGACGCGATCCAGGCTTCGATCTCGGCTTTCGGGAGGTTGTTGGGATTTTGGTTTGCTTGCTTCTTTAATCTGTTCCCGGCCGTAAGCAGGTCGGTTGGCGTTGTTAATTTAGAGGTCGCGGTGGGAGCTTCCTGTTTCGGCGGGACCGGTGGCTTGGTCGGTTCAATTGGTTTTTGGTTGATAAAGTATTCTCTGCCTATATTGGCATCACCTCTGATTATAACGTTGACCTTATCGCCGACCTTCAGATCGACGGGGAGAGGCCGGGATAGAGGGATTCGGTCTTTTTCTAAATAACCTGGGACCGGTTCGGTGAATTTGGCAAAGACTGCTCCGGTTAATTCAACGATCGAAGTAATCTCCGCATGGTAGATTGGGAGGGAGGCGTTGCTCCGCGCGATTTCTCTGGCTCGGGAGACCTGGAAATTCTTCGTCTCCCTGTCTGCCGTTGCTCTTGCCGTTCTTCTGGCGGCGGCCGCGTCTTGTTCCATCAGGCGCTTTATTTTCATCCCTAAACTCATAGGCATCTCCCCGATATTCTCATGACAGATAGTTATCTGTCTGTCTGTGGCGAAATTTCAGGAGAAAATGTTGAGCGCAAAGGACTTTAATATTTTATTAAACTGAATACCTGGTTGGTTAAATCTTTGCCAATCAAGATCAGGCGTTTCCAATAGTTTAAATAAAGCCGTTATTTCTTCCGGCTTTACATTGGGGCCGATGCTGATGAGTTTAATCCCTTGTTTTCAGGCTCGATTTTCAGGTTTGCCGCTTTCTGTTCCCCCAGCCTCTAAATCTATTTCAATCGTTGGGGCGTCATTATTTGGGTTAGCCAAGTCGTCATCCGACAGTTGGTTGAAATGATCAGCTAGATAACTATTGGCCTGACCTTGTGCCGCTCGTAATTGCCGGACCGAAAAGATTGACCAAGCTACGAATAGAGGGAAATAGGCGATCCCTATGGGAAGGCAAATTATATAGGCGAAGAGATGGGGGGCCAAGATGAATGAAGTCATAAGCCCCATCGCCGATCCAAACGCCGCTATAGTATAGCCACCAGGGCTTTTTAGGTCTTCGATGTTCTCTTCGCAAGCTTCATATATTAATTTGTATTTTACTAAAGCGGATTGTGCTGATGTTGTTGTTCGAAGTTCACATAAAGATGGCCTAACATATTTCATTGATGAGTCTTCAAAGATATATGGACCATTTACCTTTATTCTATCAAGAGCCCGGTTAATGGATAGTTGCCGAATGGTAAGTGGAAAATCGTCTGCCCGTGCCGCCGAAACGCGAAAAGGGCTGATCGGTTGAGTTGATGAAGAAAAGGAAAGTAGCCCCAACGGATGGAAAGTCGAGTGCGTTGACTCTTTTCTCACGTTTTCCTCAAGCACAACCAGGTCCTGACGGGCGGCTAGTTTTAAAAGGCCGTCGATCATGACCGGTTCGAGCGAAATTTGCGCTCCGATGTCCAGGTTGTGGGCCAGTGTGACGAGCGCTTTAATTTTCCGGTTGGCGAGCCCGGGGGTAAGTTTTCGGTCCGAAGCGTCGAAAGGATCAGGCACGACTTTGGCCAGCAAATTGTCCAGTTTGCCCAAATTTATTGCGCCGGTTAAGCTAGTTCGGGAAACGGCAGAGAGAGCGTTTGGAAGCAAAAGGGGACGATATTTATCGATGAACCTATCAACAACTTGCTGGCGCGAACCAGACGTTGATTGGGTTAAAGGAGGAGCTTTGCGTTCAATTCTCATGGTTATCTATCGGGCGGTACTGGAGGGAATTTCAGCCGCAGTTCAAGTTTAAGCGGTTTTAACTTCGGGGGAAAAGATCTCGGCCAGATTGTTGTCGACCTTCAGAAAACCGTCGCTGACCTTGAAATCGAGGCAGGTTTTATTCGGCAAGCGAAGCTGGACCTTGCCAGCTCGCAGGGGAGAGATTAACGGGGCGTGATGGGCTAGGATCCCGGTCGGGCCCATCAGCGTCTCGGCGTTAAGGTAACTGATCTCTCCCTCAAAGACCACTTTTTCCGGGGTCGTTATCTTGCATTTGAAATTGCTCATCCCTTTTTCGCCTTTTCGCGCGCTTCTTCGATCGTGCCGATCATGTAGAAAGCGGTTTCCGGCAAGTCGTCATGTTTGCCGTCGATAATTTCCTGGAAGCCCCGGATCGTCTCGGTCAACGGCACGAATTTGCCCGGCATTCCGGTGAAGTCCTGCGCCACGGAGAACGGCTGGGAGAGGAAGTTCTGGATCTTGCGCGCCCGGTTGACGATCAGCTTGTCTTCTTCCGGGAGTTCGGAAACGCCGAGAATGGCGATGATGTCCTGCAGTTCTTTATAGCGCTGGAGGATCTCCTGGACGCGACGGGCGGCCCGGTAATGGTCTTCGCCGACGACCGAAGGATCGAGGATCCGGGAAGTGGAAGCGAGCGGATCGACGGCGGGGTAAATACCGATCGCCGAGATTTGCCGGGAAAGGACGGTCGTCGAATCAAGGTGGGAGAAGGTGACCGCCGAGGCCGGGTCGGTAATATCGTCGGCCGGGACGTAGACCGCTTGGATCGAAGTGATGAACCCTTTGGAAGTTGAGGCGATCCTTTCCTGGAAGCGCCCCATCTCTGCCTGCAGGGTCGGCTGGTAACCGACCGCCGAAGGCATGCGGCCAAGGAGGGTGGAGACTTCCGCCCCCGCCTGGACGAAGCGGAAAATATTGTCGATGAAGAAAAGGACGTCTTGGCCTTCTTCGTCGCGGAAATATTCGGCGTGGGTTAGCCCGGTCATCGCCGTGATCTGCCGCGCGCCGGGAAGTTCGGACATCTGGCCGAAGACGAGAACGGTCTTGTCGAGTACCCCCGACTCTTTCATTTCCAGCCAAAGATCGTTCCCTTCACGGGTCCGCTCGCCGACCCCGGAGAAAACGGAGATCCCGCCGTGTTTGGTCGCCATGTTGTGGATCAATTCTTCGATGATGACGGTCTTGCCGACCCCCGCGCCGCCGAAGAGTCCGGTCTTGCCCCCCTTAACGTAAGGGCAGATCAGGTCGATAACTTTAATGCCGGTCTCGAAGATTTCGTTGCGGGCGATGACCTCTTCAAAATTCGGCGGATCGCGCCGGACCGGGTAAGTTTTGCCGGTATTGATCGCGCCGAGATTGTCGATCGTTTCCCCAAGGACGTTGAACATCCGGCCGAGGGTTTCCCGGCCGACCGGGATGGAGATCGGCTTGCCGGTATCGACGACGTCGATGCCGCGGCGCAGGCCATCGGTCGGCTCCAGCGAGACGGCCCGGACGACGCCGCCTTCAAGATGCATGGCGACTTCAGCGGTGATCTCCAGGTTGAGTTCTTTTTCGTGAAAGTTGATCTGGAGCGCGTTGCGAATGGCCGGGATCTTGTCCGGCGGGAACTGGACGTCGATAATGGGACCGATGATCTGGATTATTTTACCTTTCATTACTCTACTCCTCCTCGCATTGCTTCGATCGTGCCGGCGATCTCCGATAACTCGGCGGTTATCGAGGCCTGGCGCGCTTTATTCAGCTTAATATTCAATTCGTCCATTAATTCCCTGGAATTGTCGGTCGAGGCCCGCATGGCGATCATTCTGGCCCCCATTTCGCCCAGCAGGTTCTCCACCAGGATCCGGAACAGCCGGGCGGCCCGAAAACCTCTTTCGGCCGCGGCGAGCAGGTCGGGCGAGATCGGTTCGAAAATGAACCGGCTCGCTTCCGGCTTGGCCTTTTTCCGCTCGAACGGCAGATAGCGGTAAAAGGTCGGCTCCTGGCTGATCACCGACTTGAAACTGTTGTAGGCGATGATCACTTCGGAATACTGTTCGGCAAAGAGCTGTTCCATTTCCCGGTAGAGCTCCGAGACCTTGGCCCAGGTCGGTTGGTCGGTTACTTTGGCAAATTCCTTGACGATCTTATAATTCCGGTTGCGGAAGAATTCGATTGCCTTCCGGCCCAGGATGATCAGATCGGCCTCTTCCGGCTTATAACGCCGGGTCAGTCGGTCGAAGAGCAGGGTGTTGAAATTGCCGCAAAACCCTTTTTCCGACGAAATGACGACGACCAGGCTTCCCTTGGTCTTTTTTACGGAAGGACTGGCCACGTCGCGCTCCGCCATTTTTTCGGCGACCTTGTCGTGGATCTCTTCCAGGGCTGCTTCGTAGCCCTTCGCCATCTTCTCCATTTTCCGGATCTTGCCGATCCGGGCGATGGCGACGATTTGCATGGCGTTAGCGATCTTGTTGACCTTGGAGATCGCCTCGAACCTGTTTTTTAATTGGACGACTGCTCTCATTTTATTGTTTTAAGGAAACTTTGGACCAGTTCTTTCAGGGCCGTTTCGGTCTCCGGCGTGATGTCTTTGGTCGTCCGGATGCTTTCCAGCACCTGCGCCCCGCGGGTCCGGATAAAGTCGAAAAAGCGGACCTTATTTTCCTTGACCTTATCTTTTGGCCAATTGTTGAAATGGTTATTGGAGAGGCCGTAAAGGAACGCGATCTGTTCCTCGACCGGGAGCGGGTCATGTTTGTTCTGCTTGAGCGCTTCGACCAGCAGGGCCCCTTTGGCCAAAAGGTCTTGAGTCTCTTTTTCCAGCTCGGACGAGAACATTTCAAACGATTGTTTTTCCCGGTAGCGGGCGAGCTCCAGCTTGAGACTACCGGAGACTTTACGCATCGCTTTGATCTGTGCCTTGCCGCCGACGCGGGAAACGGAGATGCCGACGTCGATCGCCGGCCTGATCCCCTGGTTGAAATAATCATTGGAGAGGAAGATCTGACCGTCGGTAATGGAGATAACGTTGGTCGGGATATAGGCCGAGACGTCGCCGAGCTGGGTCTCGATCATGGGGAGCGCTGTCAGCGAGCCGCCCCCTTTGGCTTGGCTTAGTTTGGCCGAGCGCTCCAGCAGGCGGGAGTGGAGATAGAAAACATCCCCCGGATACGCTTCGCGACCCGGCGGGCGGCGGAGCAAGAGAGAGATCATTCGGTAGGCGGTGGCGTGCTTGGAGAGATCGTCGTAAACGATCAGGACGTCCTTCCCCTGGTGCATGAATTCTTCTCCCATGGCGGTCCCGGAGAAGGGGGCGAGGTATTGCAGGGCGGCCGGGTCGGAGGCGGGAGCGTCGACGATGATCGTGTAGGCCATCGCGCCGTGCTTGTTCAGGGTGCCGACCGTTTCCACGACGGTCGAAGTCTTCTGGCCGATCGCCACGTAAATACAGATGACGTTCTGGTCCTTCTGGTTGATGATCGTGTCGATGGCGATGGTGCTCTTGCCGGTCGAGCGGTCGCCGATGATCAACTCGCGCTGGCCGCGGCCGATCGGGATCAGGGCGTCAATGATCTTGTAGCCGGTCTGGAGCGGTTCAATGACTGGTTGGCGGTCGACGACCGATGGGGCGGGGGCTTCAACCGGCCGGGTCCGGCTGGTGTTGATCGGGCCTTTGCCGTCGAGCGGCTGGCCGAGGCCGTTAACGACCCGGCCTAGCAAAGCATCGCCGACGGGGACTTCCATCAGGCGGTGGAGATTCTTGGCCCAGTCGCCTTCGCGGACACTGACGTGGCCGGCCAGGATCATGGCGGTGATCTCGTCCCGTTCCAGATTGCTGACCAGGCCGTAAACGTTGTTGGGGAATTCGATCATCCCGCCGACCTGCGCCGAAGAGAGACCCCGGATGCGGGCGATCCCGTCGCCGGATTCCAGGACGATCCCGACCTCGTCGACCGTCGCTTGCGCTTCGAACTCTTCGATCCGTTTTTTGATCGCTTCCGAAATATTATGATAATTTTTTGTGTCCGTCATATTAACTCCTTTAAATTCTAGACTGGGATGCTGGCCAATGAATGCCTAAGTTCGGCCAGGGTTTTCTTCAGGCTCATATCGATCATCGAACCGCCGATGATCTTAATTATTATTCCACCCAGGATCGACGGGTTAACGTCGTTCTTCAGCCGGATCGGCCGGCCAAAGACCTTTTGCAGGATGGTTTCGGCGTTCTCGATCGTTTTACCGTCGAGCGGGACCGCCGAAACGATCTGGCCCAGGGAGATCTTTTCCATTTCAGTAAATAGTTTCGTGTATTGTTCGGATACTTTGCCGAGCTGGTTGCTGTGTCCTTCGCCGACCAGCAGTTCGGCCAATTTGCTGAACAACTGCGACGCGTTCGGCATCAACTCGCGCAAAATCGTCTTCTTGTGCTCGGCCGAGACCGCCGAGTCCTCGAAGAAGAGCCGCAGTTCGTAATTCGAGTAGATCAGTTTGTTCAGGAAATATAGTTCTTTTTCCAGCTGCCACTGGAGGTTGTCCTCTTTGGCCCACTCGTACAGTTTTTTATAGTCTATTTCAAGTTCCAGGGGAGAGCTCCTTTTCCAGTTCGCGCAGGCTTTCTTGGACCAATCGCTGTTGGTCTTCGCCGGTCAGCGTTTTGTTGATGACCTTGGCGGTCGCGTCGGCGACCAGCGCGGCCGACTGATTGCGGATCTCTTCCAGCGCCTTGCGGTGTTCCTTGGAGATCTCCTGCAAAGCGACGTCGCGGAGTGACTTGGCCTCGAGGCGCGCCTCGGTCACCAGTTTATTGCGGAGGATCTGGGCTTCGGTCCGAGCTTGCTCCTTTAATTCGGAAACTTCCCGGCTCGCTTCTTTCATCCGCTCTTCGTAGAGGCGGAGCATTACTTCGGTGTCCTTCTTGATCTTTTCCGAATCGGCCAGGCGTTTGGCGAAGAACGCTTCCCGTTCTTCCAGGAACTTCATCAGGGGCGGGAAGACAAAGCGCCACATCAGGAACAGCAATGTTCCAAAGCTGATCAGCGTCCAAAAGATCAAGCCGGTTTCCAGTTCGAACATGTTACTTTAACAGTACCAGAAGCAGGGAAATGACCAGAGCGTAAAGGGCGATCGCTTCGACGAACGCGATGAACAAGATGGCGGTCGTTCTGATCTGGCCGGCCATTTCCGGCTGGCGGCTCATCGATTCGATCGCTTTTTGGCCGATCAAGCCGACGCCGATCCCGGCCCCGATCCCCGCTAATCCGATCGATAATCCAGCCCCTAAAGTCGCGAAATCAATTGGTCCCATGTTTTTTCCTCCTTCAAAATTATTTAGTGGCCTTCGCTCGTTGCTTCAGCCACGTAAACTGCCGACAGGAACATAAAAATATAAGCTTGAATGAACGCGAACAAGACCTCCAGCACCGAGACCAGAATATGGCCGATCAAGGGGAGAGGGGCAATGTAGATGTTCTTGAAAACCAAAATTATCGAGATGAAAGCAAGCAAGACGGTGTGCCCGGCGAAAACGTTGGCGAATAAACGAACCGCCAGGGAAAAGGGGCGGGCCAGCTGGCTCAAGATCTCGATCGGGATTAAAAGGGGCAAAACCGCCGGGGGAATCCCGCCGGGGATAAAAGAGCGGAAATAGCCAAAGAAGCCGTGCTTAAGGATGCCGGCGATCGTGGCGATGGTGATGACCATAAGAGCCAGGGCGCCGGTCACGTTGATATTGGCGGTGGCCGAGAACCATTCCGGGACCAGGCCGGAAAAATTACAAGCCAGGATAAAGAGAAAAAGGGTGAAAAGAAAAGGGAACCATTTCTTGGTGTCGTGGCCCAGCACGTCGGCCAGCTGTTCCCGCATGACTTCGACGCTGACTTCGGCCAGGCTTTGCATTTTGCCGGGGATCGTGGCCAAGCGGCCGATGGCGACCCGGAAAAAGACGAAGATCAAAAGGACGGCGACCCACATGCTGACGACCGCCTTAGTTATGGAAAGATCAAAACCAAAAAGCTGAAGGTGGTAATAAACGGGCGCCCTAAAGTGTTCGAGAATGTCGACCATAATATTACAAGTTTACCGAAGCGGGCGGGCGGCGATTTTATAAGCGTTCCAAAAGCCGGCAAGCGCTCCGAGGGCAATTCCAAGGATCATCAGCCAGGGGAGAGTATGCCACATTTCGTCAAGCTTATATCCGACTAGGGCTCCAAGGAGAACCCCAACCGCGAGCTCAACACCCACGCTAAGTGCCAAGCCGACTTCTTTACCAAAGGCAGGACTTTTCACTTAAAAATACTATACTCTTGTCGTGGAGAAAAGTCAAATACGCGCTATTCGACGGTGACGCTTTTGGCGAGGTTGCGCGGCTGGTCGACGTGGCAGCCCCGTTTCAGGGCGATGTAGTAGGCGAAGATCTGGAGCGGCACGACCGCCAGGAGGGGCGAGAGGGCTTCGGTCGTGTTGGGGATATAAAGGACCTCGTCCGCCTGTTGGGCGATAGCGTCGTCCCCTTCGGTGGCGATGGCGATGACCTGTCCGCCGCGGGCCTTTACCTCTTCAATGTTTCCCAGGACCTTTTCGTAGCGCCGTCCGGCAAAAGCCAGGATGACGACCGGCATGTTCTTGTCGATCAGGGCGATCGGGCCGTGTTTCATTTCGGCTGCCGGGTACCCTTCGGCGTGGATGTAGGAGACTTCTTTAAGCTTGAGCGCCCCCTCCAGGGCGATGGGGAACCCTTTGCCGCGACCAAGGTAGAGTGAATTGGTCGCCTTAAAATATTTCTCGGCGATCTTTTCGATCGTTTTTTCGCTAAGGAGTAATTTTTCCAGCTGGTCCGGGATCTCGATCAGGTCCTGGATCAGTTTGGTCGATTCCGCTTCCGTGATGGTCCCCCGGATCTTACCAAACAAAACGGCCAGGAGATAAATGACGGTTAGTTGGGTGGTAAAAGCCTTGGTCGAAGCGACCCCGATCTCCGGCCCGGCGTTGGTGTAGATCACGCCGTCGGCTTCGCGGGCGATAGTTGAGCCGACCACGTTACAGATGGCGATCGTTTTGGCCCCCTGGGCGCGCGCTTCCCAAACGGCGCCGAGCGTGTCGGCGGTCTCGCCGGATTGGGTGATGGCGATCACCAGAGTGTTTTTGTCGATAATTGGGTGCCGGTAACGGAACTCGGCGGCATACTCGACTTCCGTCGCCAGCCGGGCGTATTGTTCAAACAGATATTCGCCGATCAGCCCGGCGTGCCAGCTGGTGCCGCAGGCGGTGAAGACGACCCGATTGATGTTCTTCATCTCTTCCCGGGTCACGATCAGCTCGTCAAAATGGATTTTGTGGCTGTCCGGTTGGATCCGGCCGGCGATCGTTTTACGGATGGCATTCGGCTGTTCGTGGATCTCCTTGAGCATGAAGTGGGCGTAGCCCCCCTTTTCTGCCGATTCCGGGTCCCAGGAGATCAGGTTAATCTCTTTTTTAACCTCTTTGCCGGTCAAGTCGGAGACCGTAACCCCGTCTTGGGTCATTTCGGCCAGTTCGCCGTTCTCTAGATAGATGACCTGGCTGGTGTATTTGAGCATCGCCGGGATATCAGAAGAAAGGAAGAGTTCTTTTTCCCCCAGGCCGATGATAAGCGGGCTGCCCGAGCGGGCGACGACGATCTTTTTTGGTTCGGTTTTAGCGATGACCGCCATGGCGTAAGTGCCGCGGACCCGGCCTAAAACCTTGCGGACGGCGGCGATCAGATCGCCGGAATAATGCTCTTCGATCAGATGGGCCAGGACTTCGGTGTCGGTTGAGGAAAGAAATTTGTGGCCGCGTTCGGTCAATTCGTGTTTAAGCTCAAGATAGTTTTCAATGATCCCGTTATGGACGACCGCCAGCTCTTTTTTGCAGTCCTGGTGGGGGTGGGAATTCTCGTCGGACGGTTGGCCGTGGGTCGCCCAGCGGGTATGGCCGATCCCGATCTTGCCGACCAGCGGTTTTTGCGCCAGCTTGTCTTCCAGAAAAGAGATCTTGCCGACGCACTTGCTAAGCTCGAGCTTTCCCCGGTGGATGGTGGCGACGCCGGCTGAATCATAGCCGCGGTATTCCAGCTTTTTTAACCCTTCGATCAGGAAGGGGAGGGCTTCTTTACGCCCGATGTAACCAAAAATTCCGCACATAATTACTCCCTTCTCCAGGGTCGATCGCCGATTATGGCTGCTGGTTTAAGATCGCCTCGACTTCGCGTTTGGCCAGCCGCAGCTGTTCCCGGATCAGTTTGGGATCGTAATTGTTATCGGCTGTCGCCCGGTCCCACATAATGCCGAAACGGCGGGTCAGGATCGGTTCCAGCAGGCCCCAAGACGGGATCGCCGGATAGGTTTTGCCGTAGAAAACCGCGTCTTTGAAGACCTTGCGTTTCGGGTCGTTGGCGAAATACGGGTCTTTGAAGGCTTCGACGCGGGCCGGCAGGAAACCGGAAACCTTGGTGTATTCGATTTGCGGTTTAAGGGAGGTCAGGTACTGGATGACCTTGAGGGCGTCGGCCTTGTTTTTCCCCTGTTTGAAGATCGCCAGGGAGGAGCCGCCGACAAAAGTAAAGCGCCCTTTAGGACCCTTCGGGTAGCCGATGACCGCGAAGTTCTTGGAGGCGGGCGATCCGCCGGAGCCCCCTTCGGAAACCGGCCGGGTCAGGGTCTTGACCTCATACGGCCCGTCAAAATACATGGCGCAGGCGCCGCTGTTGAAATTGGCGCTGACCTGGGCGGTGTTCAGCTCGAGATAAGAAATGGGGACGTAACCGTTTTTGACGATGTTTAGATAGTACATGATCCCGGCGAGAGCCGCGTCGCTGTCGAGGACGCAGGTTTTTCGGTCGGCGGAAAGAAAGTCGCCGCCCGCCATCCAGATCCAGGGCGCGAGAGTGTGAATGACGTTCCAGTCGTTCTTGCCGGAGATGCCGAGCGGGGCCATCGGCTGGTCGTCGAAGACCAGGTCGGCGTCATAAAGTTTTTTCAACCCTTTATTGAACCCGTCCCAGGTTTGGATCTCTTCCGGTCTTAAGCCGGCTTTTTTGAAGGCGTCGGTCCGGATGAAGAGGGCCCTGGCGTCAACAAACCAGGGAATGGCGCTGATCTGGCTTGATTTTTCGATCCCGACGGTTTGCCAGGCGACCGGGACGAAGGTTTTCGGTCCGCCGAGAGAGGCGACCGCTTCTTTGGAAAAGTTTTCCAGCGCCCCCATTTGGGCGATCGCGGAGGTCCAGGTTGAACCGAGCTGGACCATGTCCGGCACGTCACCCGAGGTGGCGGCGGTTGTGATCTTACTCCAGGCGGCTCCCCAGTCGACCGAGGTGACCTTGACCTTGATGCCGGTCTTTTCTTCGAACGGCTTCAACAGGTTTTCGATGTCGGTAACCGGGCTCAAAGAATTCGGCATGACCCAGAATTCGACGACTCTTTCGTTGGAACCGGTTTTTTTCGGGGCGCAGCTGGCGACAAACGAGGCAAGAACGACAAGGCTCAATAAGAGAATAGCGATACGAGACTTCATTGATTTTCCCCTTTCTAAAATAGGTGACTTGGTAGGCATTCTACCTGATTGCGCTGATTTATTCAACGCTGGGCGCCACAGGTATCTTTCGCCAGGTTAACTTATAAATTTCAGCCGAAAGAGTGAAATTTCCCAAAGAACTTGCCGATATATATATGGAAGAGACATACCGTTCACTTCTGTCGAGATAAAAGAGGGCCAGCCTGTTGGCCCTTTTTTATTGCCCGCGTGCTACAATGAATAAAATGGAAGATATCAGAAGCAAAAACTTTGAAGAGATAATCGCGATCGGCCAAGAGGCGGGACTGGTCCCGTTCAAGGCCAGGGAGCTCTATCGGGCGGTCCACGGCAAAGTCAAAGAGAAGATCGGGGAAATAACCACCCTGCAGTTGGCGGAACGATCCCGGCTGGAGAAAAAGTATGAGATCGGGCTTCCCAAGCCGATCACGGTCCTTAAGGGGAACCGGACGGTCAAAGTCGCCTTTGAGCTGGCTGACGGCAAAGTGATCGAATCGGTCATGATGGAGTATGAAGAAGGGCGGAAAACGGTCTGTGTCTCTTCACAGTCCGGCTGTCCGATTGGCTGTTTGTTCTGCGCCACCGGCCGGAGCGGTTTTCGCCGCAATTTGACCCCGGGGGAGATCGTTTCTCAAGTTTACTTTTTTGCTAAAAAACACCAAATAACAAACTTAGTCTTCATGGGAATGGGGGAGCCGTTCTTGAACTACAACAACGTCATGACGGCCGCTAAAAATCTCAATAGCGATCTCGGTTTGAATATTGCCGCCCGTAAGATTGTTCTTTCTACGATCGGGATCCCGGCCGGCATTAATAAACTGGCCAAAGAGCCGGGCCAATTTAGGCTCGCCTGGTCGCTGGTCTCTCCTTTTGACCATGATCGCCGCCAATTGGTCCCATACCGGAACCTTCCCTCGATCACTAATGTTGTCGAAGCGATCGGCGACTACCAGTCGCGGACCAATCGCCGGATAACGATCGAATATGTGGTCTTAAGAGGGGTCAACGACCGGATGAAGGACATTAAAGAGATCATCGCCATCAGCCAGAACCTGGATTGCCACGTTAACCTTATTCCTTACAACGAAACCGCTCCGACCGGCCGCTTTGAAACCGGAAATATTGAAAAAATGTTTGCCGAGCTCCGTAATGTTCATTTGAAAGTGACCGTGAGGCAAAGTTTGGGGAGTGATGTTCAAGGGGCCTGCGGGCAGTTGTCGGCTAAGCTTTGCGGAACAGCGTCCCGACCTTCTCCCCATTAACCACTTGCTGAAGGGCGTTCTTTTTTCGCCCGCTGATGATCGCCATATTAATCCCCGACTTTAGACAGATAGCCGCCGCTTGCAGTTTGGTGATCATCCCGCCGGTCCCAACTTTCGTTGCCGGATTGCCGGCCGCTTTTTTGACTGCGGCGGTCAGTTTGTTGATCTCCGGGACGACTGCTGTTTCCCCTTGTTTGTCCTTCATGTAAAAGCCGGACACATCAGTCAACAGGCAAAGCAGGTCGGCCCCGATCATTCTTGCGGTTAGGGCGGCCAAATTGTCGTTATCGCCGAATTTGATCTCGTCGATCGAGACGGTGTCGTTTTCGTTGACGATCGGGACGACTTTTTCCGCCAGGAGGGTTTGCAGGCAATGGCGTGAGTTGAGGTATCTTTTCCGGTCGATGATGGCGTCCCGGGTCAGAAGGACCTGGGCTACGGTAATGCCGTGCTTTTCAAAGGCCTTTTCGTACTGGCGCATCAGGCGCGATTGGCCGACGGCCGCGGCCGCCTGTTTTTCCGGGATCGATCTTGGTTGGCCGAGTTTTAACTTTTCCAGGCCGGTTATGATCGCGCCGGAGGTGACGATCACCGCTTTTTTCCCTTGTTTGAGGAGCGCGGCGGTTTCGGCGACGATTCGTTTGAGATTAGGCAGGTCTAATTTACCTTCGGGAGTGGTCAAAGTGCTGGAACCGATCTTAATAACAACGAGGTTAGCCATTAGGCCTGGGGAACGACGCTGACCTTCTTGCCGGCTTCGAAAACGACCTTACCGGCGACCTTGGCGAACAGGGTGAAGTCAGAGCCGATGCCGACGTTAGTACCCGGATAGAATTTGCTGCCGCGCTGGCGGACAATGATGCTGCCGGCCGGAATAATCTGGCTGCCGAAGGCCTTGATCCCAAGTCTTTGGCCTTTTGAATCCCGTCCGTTCCTTGATGCACTGCCGGCCTTCTTATGCGCCATGTTTGATCTCCTCGACTTGAATTCTGGTGTAATTCTGCCGGTGCCCGATAGTTCGGTGGTAGTTGGTCTTTCTCTTGTATTTGAAGGTGGTAACCTTGTTATCCTTGAAGTTGCCGATGACCTTGGCCAGGACCGATGCCCCTTTGACGTGCGGGGTGCCGATCGTGACCTTGTCGCCATCAACGACGAGCAGGACTTCTTTGAAGGTGACTTGGCTCTGGTTATCGATCAGCTCGATCTCCATGATATCGCCTTTGGTTACCTTGTATTGTTTGCCACCGGTTTGAATAATCGCGTACATAACCTATATATTATAGCAGACTCGCCCCTATTACTGCAAGTCCCTTTGGCAGCTGGCTATTCAGGCGAGTCATAACCTCGCTTGGCGGGAGGGGTTGGGCCAGCAAAAGCTCGGCCGTTTCGCCGGCCGAGGTCGCGCCGACTTTAAGGGCTTGCCCCCAGGAGATCTTCATCCGGGGATTGAAACCCTGCGAATAGGCGATCGGAATTTCCGCCCGGCGGATCGCCCGGCCGAAAGCCCGGATCAGGTCGCGGTGCGAAATGAACTTTACTTCTTCGGCTTTGAGGTATTTAATTTGTACACGCAATTAACTGCTCCTTAGTCACGCCGGACTCGATATAATCCCAGGGGAGCGGCTCTTCTTTGCTTCGCTCCCTTAAATAGTCGTTCGGGTCGACGTCGCAGGCGGCGAAGGCGGCCTGCCAGCGGATAAAATCAAACTTTTCCGACCAGGCGTCGAGCCGGGCCCCCAGCTCCCAGGCCTTTTCAATGACCGGTAGAAGCTTGGCGTCACCGCGGGAGAAAACTCCTTCCAGGAACGAGGCTTCCGCCTGGTGCCAGCGGACGTCGATGAACTTATGCCTGATATTTTCCTTAAGGAACCGCTGTTTGTCGAGTGTTTCGGCGATCGTGATTTGCCGTTCCCACTGGAAAGGGGTGTGTGGCTTGGGGACAAAGGTCGATAAGTTGACGGTAACGCGCGCCCGGCGGGTCGAGGCCCGGGCCAGTTCAAAGATCCGGCGGGCGAGATGGCCGATTCCGAGCAGGTCTTCTTCTGTTTCGGTCGGCAAGCCGATCATAAAGTAGAGCTTCACCGCTTCGATCCCGCTCGCGAAGACCGCCTTCACGCTTTCGATGATGTGTTCTTCGGTCATCTTCTTGCCGATGTAGTCGCGCAGCCGCTGGGTCCCGGCTTCCGGGGCGATGGTAATACTGCTGGAGCGGACCCGGGCGACCTCGTGGGCCAATTTAACGGAAAAAGAATTGGTCCGCATTGAGGGGAGGGCGATATTGACCCGTCGTTTTTCGTTGCGGGAGGCGAGCTCTTTGGCCAGCTCTTCGATCTTGCTGTGATCGCTGCTGGAGAGGGAGATCAGGGAAAGCTCTTCGTAGCCGGTGTTCTTGATGATCTCTTCCCCCTGCGTAATAAGTGTTTCCAGTTTCTTTTCCCGGACCGGGCGGGTTGTCCACCCGGCTTGGCAGAATTTGCAGCCCCACTTGCATCCCCGCATGATCTCGATCACTCCCCGGTCGTGGACCGGCTCCAGGAAGGGGATGATCGGCTTGGTTGGGTAGGGGACCGAGGAGAAATCTTTAACGATCCGCTTGGCAACTTTCAAGCTTAGGCCGGGGACGTAAACGCCTTCAATCTTGGCGAGCGCCACGAGCTTCTCTTTGCGCGCGGCGTGCTTTTTGACCGCTTCAATTATTTCGACGATCGCCTCTTCCGCTTCGCCGACCACGATGAAGTCGAAAAGGTCGATGACCGGTTCGGGATTAAAGAGGCTGGGCCCGCCGGCAAAGATCAGTGGATCGGTCTCTTCCCGTTCTGTCCTGTGGAGCGGGATCCGGCCGAGCTGGAGCATATTAACGACGTTGGTGTAATTCAGTTCGTAACCAAGGCTGAAACCGACTAGATTGAAGTCCCTAAGCGGCCGCCATGATTCCAGGGTGAAGAGGGGGAGGTTGTTGGCTTTCAAAACCTCTTCCATATCGCTCCAAGGGGTAAAGACCCGCTCGGCAAGGAGGTCGGTCCTGGTGTTTAAAATATGGTAAAGGATCTGGACCGCCAGGTTAGACATTCCTATTTCATAAAGATCGGGGTAGGCGATCGCGACCTTCAGCTGGTCACCCCATTCTTTGTGAACGGCGTTGATCTCGTTGCCGATATAGCGGGATGGCTTCAGGACAGTTGGCAGGAGCGATTGGATTAGTTCTTTCATAAAACCCTCACCCCAACCCCTCTCCCTCTGGGAGAGGGGCGGAAAGAAAAATCAAACACATAGAAAAGCCGGGGTGAGGGCATTACCGCACCACTAAATTCAGCATTTTGCCGGGGACGTAGATGACTTTGACGATCTGTTTGCCGCTAGTAAAGGACGCGACCTTCTCGCTCTTGTCGGCGGCCGCCTTGACCATTGCTTCGGTTGCGTCGGCCGGAACGACAACCGCGTCGCGGAGTTTGCCGTTGACCTGGATCGGGATCGTCTTTTCGCTCTCTTTGACCAGTTCCGGATCGTATTTGGGCCAGGGCTGTTTATGAATCGATTCCTTGTTGCCAAGTTGTTGCCAAAGCTCCTCGGCTAAATGAGGGGCGAAGGGGGTGACAAGAAGGAGGAGGGCATTGAGGGCTTCTTTGTTTGTTCCCAGCTCATACATTGTATTGGTTAGTTCCATAAGTTTGGCGATGGCGGTATTAAAAGAGAAACGGTCGATGTCTTCCGTCACCCCTTTAATAGTCTGATGAGTTTTTTTGCTGACCTGCGGATTAGTTGCCCCTATTTCTTTTTCGGTGACCAGCCGCCAGACCCGGCCTAGGAAGCGGTAGCTCCCCTCAACCCCGGCATCCGACCATTCGAGCTCTTTTTCGGGGGGCGAAGCGAAGAGAATGAAAAGCCGGGCGGTATCGGCGCCGTATTTTTCCACGATGTAATCGGGGTCGACGACGTTCCCTTTGGATTTGCTCATCTTGGCGCCGTCTTTCACGACCATCCCCTGGGTCAGAAGATTGGTGAACGGCTCATCGGTTGGTGCCCAGCCGGCGTCGAACAGGACTTTGGTAAAAAAGCGGGAATAGAGCAGGTGGAGGATGGCATGTTCAATGCCGCCGATATATTGGTCGACGGGGAGCCACCGTTTGGCTTTTTCCTTGCTGAACGGTTCCTGGTCATTGCGCGGATCGCTGTAGCGGAGATAGTACCAGGAGGAGCAGTTGAAAGTATCGAGCGTATCGGTTTCCCGGCGGGCTGGTCCGCCGCATTTAGGACACTTTGCTTCCAGAAAAGAGTTGGATTGGGTGAGCGGCGAAGCCCCTTCGCCGGTGAACTTCACGTCCATTGGGAGTTTGACCGGGAGCTCGCTTTCCGGAACGGGGACCGTCCCGCACTTTTCGCAATAGATAATCGGAATCGGGGCTCCCCAATAGCGTTGGCGTGAAACGAGCCAATCGCGGAGCTTGTATTTTTCCTGCCAGACGCCGAACTTGTCGCCGATCTTATCCAGCGCTTCGGCGCTCGGCAGTCCGTTAAACTCGCCGGAATTGACCATGATTCCTTCTTCTACAAAGGCGTGATCGTCGGAAACCTGTCCGCCGCCGGCGGAAACGTCGCGGTTTCCGTCTCTAATAACGACTTTAAGTGGTAAATTATGCTGTTTCGCAAATTCAAAATCCCTTTGGTCGTGGGTCGGGACTGCCATGACCGCTCCGGTGCCGTATCCCATCAGGACGTAATCGGCGAGCCAGACCGGAACCTGGTCGCCGGTCGCCGGGTTGATGGCGTACCCGCCGGTAAAAACCCCGTCCTTGCCGGTCGAGACCGCCCTTTCATGAGTGCTTTCGTGTTTAACCTTTTCGATGTAGTCGCGGACCGCTTTTTCCTGCGCCGTCCCTTTAGATAATTCCAGCGCCAGCGGATGTTCCGGGGCTAGTACCATGTAAGTGACACCAAACAAAGTGTCGGGGCGAGTAGTGTAGATTTTTAACCCCCTCTGTCCCTTCGGGACATCTCCCCCTTGGTAAGGGGGAGATTGAGAGGGGGTATTGATAGGAAACTCAATCTCGACCCCTTCACTTTTTCCGATCCAATTCCGCTGCATGATCTTTACCGGTTCCGGCCAGCCGGTCAGTTTTTCCAGGTCGGCGAGGAGGCGGTCGGCGTAAGCGGTGATTTTAAAAAACCATTGTTCCAGGTCGCGCTGTTCGACGGTCGAATCACAGCGCCAGCATTGGTCTTCTTTGACGACCTGTTCGTTGGCGAGAACGGTGTTGCACTTCGGACACCAGTTGACGACCGCTTTTTTCCGGTAGGCGAGTCCCTTTTTGTACATCAAGAGAAAGATCCACTGGGTCCATTTGTAATATTCTTCCTGGCTGGTGTTAACTTCGCGTTCCCAGTCATAGCTGATGCCGAGTTTCTTGAGCTGGACGGTCATCCGCTCGATGCACTTCTCGGTCCAAGGCTTGGGGTGGGTCTGGTTCTTGATGGCGGCGTTCTCGGCCGGCATGCCGAAGGCGTCCCAACCGATCGGGTGGAGGACGGCAAAGCCGTTCATCCGCTTGAAGCGAGCGATAATGTCGCCGATGGCGTAGTTGCGGACATGCCCCATGTGGAGGTTGCCGGATGGGTAGGGGAACATGACCAGGTCGTAAAACTTTGGCTGATCGGTCCCTTCCGGGGTCAGGTAAAGCTTGTTTTTAGCCCACTCTGCCTGCCATTTTGGTTCAAGTTGTGACGGTAAGTATTCGCTCATGACTCATCTATTTTAGCATATATCTGAAATTATTTGTTATTCCGGTCGATAAAAATAAGTCATGATAGTCAAGATCGCAAAATGTTTTCACTTAATGGGATATCAGCCTGACTTTTGCCAGTATGTTGGTGAAAGGATCGGAGTCGGCGGTTTATCCAGCGTTCATGAGCTTCAGTTGCCAGGCCGCCAGAAGCTGGCGGTCAAGATTTCTTCGGCTAATTTCGGCGAGCAGGGGAAAGCGTTTCTGCGACGAGAAGCGAATGTCCTGGCCCAATTGGACCACCCGAATATTGTCAGGGTGCACGCTTATGGTTCCTGTCCGAATGTGGAGAGGCCGACGGAAGACGCGGCTGATTTCATGGTCATGGATTTGCTGAAAGGGTACTCTTTGGACGATTATTTAAGAATGACCAAGAAGCCTTTTACCCCGCTGGAAGCTTTTATGGTCGCCCGGCAGGTCGCCCAAGCTTTGCAGGCGGTTCACCTGGCCGGCTATGCCTATAACGATGTCAAACCGGCCAACCTTGTTTTAACCGCCGGCGCGAATTACGCCAGAAAAGTAATGTTGATCGATTTTTCCCTGGTTGAACGGTTGGGATATTTGAAACCGGATGACGGCCTGTTCCGCGGCACGTTCGGCTTTGCCGCTCCGGAAAAAGCGACGGGATATGACGATCGGACCGACCTTCGGTCGGACATTTTCAGCCTTGGAATGACGATTTATAATTTGATCTTTAACGGCAATCCGTTGGACCCGAAAACATATTTGCTTGATTGCCGTGGTTTGAACGATACGATCAGGCGGGCGCGGCTCCCCTCTCCAGCGGAAACCGCCTTGTTAAGGATGACCGCTTTTCACATCGAGAACCGCTATAAAAATTGTGCCGAAGCGATCGACGCGATCGACCAAGCGATCGCGTCAGCCGGTTAACTTTTTCGTTCGGCTTCGATTACGATATAAGGGGTCCCCAACCCGCTTTCCAGCCCTTCATAGCGGAGAAAATCGTGCGGTTCGTTCTTGGTGAACCAGAAATAGGTCTTGGGGACGAAAGCGCCGAAGATATTCAGCGCCCCCAGGTCCGGGATCATCTGGAGCTTGTAAGCGACGATCTCTTTGCCGCCGATCAGCAGGGTTTCTTCCCCCAGATATTTAATGGTCATTGGATAGATCTTCGGTTCGTTCGTCAGCAAGTGAAAAGTAAAATCCCTTTTTTCCGCGAAGGGATAGTGGGAGAGGGCCAGGCCGAGCAGGTCTTTGTCGATCAGGTCGCCTTGCCGGTCGAACAAGGTATCTTTGCCGTTGCTGCGGAAAAGAATTTTCCCCTCCCGGTCGAACGATCTTTCGACCGTTTGCAGAATTTTCCCGGCCGGAGATTTAAAGATCAGCTTACCTTGATAGGGGACGGCGGTCGATCCGTCATAAAAATAGTAGGCCTGTGAATCCCAGTTTTTTTCCTTCCGGTCCTGGCCGTAAGTACCGGAGCCGTTCTCCGTTATATATAGAAAGTCTTTCCCTTTATCGGAAAACTTGGTGACTTTGATGGTCGACCGCCAAAGAGTTTTGCCGCTGGCTTTATCGTAGGCGAGGTTTTTTTTGGGTTCCAGGATCGGGTCCGTTATTTTAAAAACCTCGGCGCCGGCCGCCGCCGCCAGGAAGAGGCAAATGATCAAACCCGCTGTTTTTTTCACTTGGCCTCGTCCTTTTTTGGTCGGCCCCGTTTCGGTTTCTCTTCGGCTTTAGGCGTTTCCGGTTTGGGCGCTTCGACGTGTCCTTCCCCTTTTTCGAAAAAGATCTTGTCGTCCTTGACGTCAGCCTTAACGATGTCCCCTTCCTTAAACTTGCCGGCGATCAACTCGTTGGAGAGCGGGTTTTCCAGCAAGTGCTGGACCGCGCGGCGCAAAGGCCGTGCCCCATACTTTGGATCAAAGCCGTCTTTGATGACCCGTTCTTTGACCGCTTCGGTGATCTCCAGTTTTAACCCCCGGTCGACGACCTGTTTCTGCATGTCGGCGATCAGGATCCCGGCGATCTGCTTCAGTTCGTTCTCGGTCAGCGGGTGGAAAACGATAATTTCATCGACCCGGTTGAGGAACTCGGGGCGGAACTCTTTTTTCATGTCCCCCAGGACGGTGTCGCGCATCTTCTCGTAAGAAGCTTCCCGGTCTTCCCGCGGCAGGAAGCCGATCGCTCCCTGGGAAACGATCTCTTTCTGGCCGATGTTCGAGGTCATGATAATGACCGTGTTCTTAAAATCAACAACGTGCCCTTTGGAATCGGTGAGTCGGCCGTCGTCTAAGATCTGGAGCAGGACATTGAAAACGTCGGGATGCGCTTTTTCGATCTCATCGAAGAGGATCACGGAATAAGGTTTGCGGCGGACCGCTTCGGTGAGAGTTCCGCCCTCGTCGTAACCGACATAGCCGGGAGGGGCCCCGATCAGCCGGGAGACGGTGTGTTTTTCCATATATTCAGACATGTCGACCCGGGTCAGGGCGTCCTGCGTCCCGAAGAGAAATTCGGCCAGACGCCGGGCGACTTCGGTTTTTCCAACCCCGGTCGGACCGGCAAAAATAAAGGAACCGACCGGCCGTTGCGGCGGTTTGAGCCCGGCCCGGCCGCGGCGGATCGCCTGGGAAATAGCGACGACCGCTTCGTCCTGGCCGATGATCCGTTTGTGGAGTTCCGCTTCCATCTGGATCAGCTTTTCGGTCTCCGCGGCGGTCAGTTTGATCACCGGGATCCCGGTCCAATCGGAGACAATGGTGGCGATGTCGTCTTCAGTCACAGTTGCTTCTGAACCGTGTTCCTGTTTCCATTTGGCGGTCAGTTCTTTGGCCTGTTTTTCCAGGGCGCTGATCTTGTCGCGTGTGGCGGCCGCTTTTTCGTATTGCTGGGCGGTCAGGGCCGATTCTTTCTCCCGCTTGAGCTCTTCCAGTTGTTTCTGGACCTTCTTTAGTTCCGGTGAGCTGGTGAAGATCTGGAGGCGGACTTTGGCGGCCGCTTCGTCCATGACATCGATCGCTTTATCCGGCAGGAAGCGGTCGGAAATATAGCGGTCGGCCAAAGTGGCGGCGGCAACAAGCGCCGCGTCGGGAATCTTGACCTGGTGATGCTGTTCGTAGCGTTCCCGCAGTCCCTGCAGGATCTTGATCGTCAGGTCGACAGAGGGCTCGCTGACCAGGACCGGTTGGAAGCGGCGCTCCAACGCCGGGTCTTTTTCAATGTTTTTTCGGTATTCGGTGACGGTGGTCGCGCCGATGACCTGGAGTTCGCCCCGGGCGAGGGCGGGCTTGAGCATATTGCCGGCATCGATCGCCCCTTCGGCACCGCCGGCGCCGACCAGAGTATGAAGTTCATCGATGAAAAGAATGACCTGCCGTTTCTTGGCCAGGATCTCATCGAGGACCTTTTTAACGCGGGATTCGAATTCGCCGCGGTATTTGGTCCCGGCGACCATTCCGCCGAGATCAAGTGAGATAACGGTTTTGTCCCGGAGAATATCAGGGACTTCGCCTTTGATGATCCGTTCGGCCAACCCTTCAACGATGGCTGTTTTTCCGACACCAGGATCCCCCAGCAGGGCTGGATTGTTCTTGGTTCGCCGGGAGAGGATCCGGATAATTCTTTCGATCTCTTTCTCACGGCCAACTACCGGGTCAAGTTCGCCCTTTTTAGCCATCGCGGTCAGATCGCGGCCGAAGGTAGTCAGGGCCGGTTTTGACGGTCTTGGCGGAGCGCCGATCCCCAGGCCTGGGAAGTTAAACATCCCTTCCGGTCCGCCGCCGCCAAACGCTTCGCCGGGGCCTTCCATGCCGCCTCCTTCGCTGAAACCTTCCTCATCGTTCTCCTCTTCTTCATTAAATGGGCCCTGATCCCCCTGGGCCTTTTCCGCTTCGGCGATGATCTCTTTGGCGACCTTATCAAAGGTAACTTTTCTCTTGTGGAGCGACTGGGCGGCAATGCTCTCACCTTCCCGGATGATACCGAGCAGAAAATGTTCTTCACCGACGTAATTAAAGCCCAGCTCGCGAGCCGCCTGGTAGGCGAGGTCGAGCGTTTTCTTAGCGCGCGGTGAGAGGACCAGTTTCTTCGGGGAGCCTTCGCCGCGGCCGATCAGTGATTCGAGGTCGGAGAAGAGGTTGACCATGTCGACCCCTAATTTTTGCAGGACCTTGGAGGCGAGCCCCTCCGCTTTGATCAGGGCGAGCAGGAGGTGTTCGGTCCGGACGTGGTCATGGCCGAGCCGTTGGGCTTCTTCGGTTGCCAGCTGGAGGGCCCGGTTGGCGGAGTCGGCGAAATATTCGTAGAAGCGTTCCGACGGGCGGCGCTTTAGCAGGGAGGCAAAGATATCCGGGAATTCGAAGAAGCCGGGGATCTCCGGGAAGCCAAAGTCTCCCATGTTGCCGATATTCCCGCCCCCCATGGTCGGCAGGAGCCCTTCCTGGGCGGCGCACTCGCTGCAGAGATGGTAGGTGTTTTTTTTATTGTTGACTATTTTAGTGATATGGACCGTCGCGGGTCTGATTTTACATTTTTGACATTGCATATATTTTTTCCTTTTTCCTAATTTAATTAGTAAGCCAGATTATAGATGATGCTGACGTGAGTCGCAACCTACAGAAACTCATCAAACATCTTTTCGATCTCAATATGGAACCGGTCGGCCATCGTGAACAAGGCCTTGACCCCGGAGAGGGTCAAATTCATCTCTTCCATCAAATCGACGATCTTTCGGACCATTGCCAAATCGTTTTGTGAATAGAGCCGGTAGTTCTTGGGGGTCCGCTGCGGCTGGATCAACCCTTCTTCTTCATAGATTCGAAGAGTTCGGGGGTGACACCCGATCAGTTCAGCGGCGATATGGATCGTATAGACCGGTTTTTCACTATCGTGCAAGAAGCGGTACAAAAGTTCACCTCCTTACGCTAACACTAACATTAATAGTAGCATAAACCTTGACACAAACGTTGTCAAGGTGTTGGGTGTAACCGCGGAATTAATTCCGCGGTTAGAATAAACCAGACGACTAAGGTATAATTAACTAATGGTAAAAATAGGTTCGCTAAATATCGGGAAAACCATCCTGGCGCCCCTGGCGGGCTGTTCCGACCTGCCGTTCCGGCTGGTCTGCCGGGAACACGGGGCGAAGCTCGCTTTTTATGAGATGGTCGATTGCAATTCACTTCTCCATCATTCCCGCAAAACCGGAGAGTTGCTGCAAACTAACGAGCAGGATCAGCCAATAGCCGCCCAGCTGATCGGCGGCGACGCTGACGATATGGCCGAGGCGGCCAAGATCCTGTTGGGCATGATCAAACCTCCCTTTCTTGATATTAACGCCGCCTGCCCGGTCAAAAAGATGATGAAAAAAGGGTCGGGGGCTAATCTGCTTCGGGAGCCGCTGACCCTCTACAGTATGATCCGGAAAGTCGCGGCCGCTGTTGATATTCCGGTTACGGTCAAACTGCGGACCGGTTATGATAAAAAAGATCATAAACGGATCGCGACAATTGCCAAAAATTGCGAGAAGAACGGGGCGGCGGCGATCTTTGTGCATGGGCGGACAAAAAACCAGCTCTATTCCGGCGATGTCGATTATGAGGCGATCAAGGCGATCAAAGAAGCGGTCGCGATCCCGGTTTTTGGCTCGGGGAATGTCTTTACCCCTGAATTGGCGGAGAAAATGTTGGTCACGACCGGGTGCGATGGGGTGATGGTCGCCCGAGGAGCTTTCGGTAACCCCTGGCTCTTCCAGCAGATCGAGCCGTATTTGGCCGGTCAGGCGGTTCCGCTCCCTTCGTTAGAGGAGAGAAGAACGGTCCTGAAACAGCATTTGGCCTACATTCTCGAATATCGGGGAAAATACAAGAACAACCTGATCGGGCTGATGCGCAAGGTCGCGATCTGGTACCTGAAATCATTTCCCAACGCGGCGGCCGCCCGTAGCAGCGTCACGGCGGCGAAAAGCTATCCGGAATTGCTGGAGAAGATCGACCGGTTTTTAACATGAGCGAAAAAGTTTTAACTATTGGCCAATTGAACCAGGTCATCAAGATGTACCTCAAGGATCTTGCCCCCGAAGGGCTTTGGGTCAAAGGGGAGATCTTGGGTTACAAGCTTGGCGATGGCGGCCGCTACGCGTCCTTTATTATTTGTGAAAAAGAAGAGCGCTCCAACAAAGTGATCGCCCAAGCGCCGGCGATGTGCTGGGGGGCCGATTTGTCGATGCTCAACGGTAAGCTTAGAACGATCGATCGGACACTTGGCTTAAAAGACGGGATCATTGTCCAGCTAAAATGCGTTGCCGACCTTTGGCCGCAGGCCGGACGCTTTCAGCTGATCGTTAAAGATATCGAACCGAGCGTGACGGTCGGGGAACTTCATCTTCTCCGCCTAAAAATTTATCAAGAGCTGGTCGCTCTCGGCGTCCAGGACCAAAACAAACAACTGCCAATCCCGCTTTGTCCCCTTCGGGCTGCCTTGATCACCGCCAAAGGGTGTGCCGGCTATAATGACTTTATCCACGAGCTTTGGAGCGCCCGTTATCCTTTTAAGATCGACCTCTACGATTCGGCTGTCCAGGGTGAGGGGGTCGAGAAAGAAGTGACCGCCGCCCTGAAAACGATCGCCCGCCGGAGCGGCGATTACGACGTGATCGTAATCGTGCGTGGCGGCGGCGCGGTGACCGACCTGAAGTGGTTCGATAATAAAGCGATCGGTTTGGCGATTGCCAGTTCTCCCTTGCCGGTTTTGACCGGGATTGGCCACGAGATCAATCTGTCCCTGGCCGATATGATCGCCCATACGAACTTCAAGACCCCGACTGCGGCGGCTGGCTTTCTGGTAGAAAAAGTTAGGGGGTTCGAAGTAGCGGTCGACGAGCTGGTGGCGGGGATTAATCAAGCGGCGACCCAAATCTTGCGGGATAACCGGGTGGCGCTGCAAACTTTGACCCGGGAGATCAATAGCGAAGCCAAGCATTATCATCTGATGCAAAGGGCGGCGCTCGAAAATCTTTTCCAAAATATTTCCGCGGCCGCGATCGAAGCGATCAGGCAGCAAGAGGCCAGCCTGAATCATTTGGCGGAGAAGATTGCCCTTTTTGAGCCGAGAAACACGCTTAAATTAGGTTATAGCATTACCCGGGGGGGAGACGGCCGGGTTTTACGGCGGCTCGATCAAGTGAGCGTCGGCGAAGAACTAACGACCCAGCTGGTAGACGGCAAAATAGTCAGCAATGTCAGGTTAAAGGAGAAACAAAATGGCAACTAAAAAAGCGAAATACCAAAAATCGTTCGAAAGCCTCGAAAAGATCTATGCCGATCTGCGCGAGGGGAAGATCGGGATCGACGACCTGGAAGATAGCCTGAAAGAGGCCCTGGCCCATATCCAGGTATGTAAAGAGACCCTGAAAAAGCAAGAAGAGAAAGTGACCGATCTCATTAAAGAGATCGGCAAAGAAGGTTAATTCCCGAACTTCGCGGCATTGAACGGCAAGGCGAAAATGGCATTTAAAAAACCAGCGGATCTGGCAGATACTCAAAAGACCAAGCCGGTTCCGGACAAACCGAGCGAATATCCTTGGCCGGTACGTTCAGTTGATAGTTCCCTTGTTTCCCTTTATGCCAGGGGAGTCCTATTTCGTCGGATAATTGATATTGGGTGACCGGAACTGTGGCGCTAAGCTGCTCATTCGAGGCAATGCTCTTGGGCGGCAATTCAGTTTTTATCTTAGAGCCGGCGGGGAAGGTGAAGCCCCCAACATTTAAAGGCGCTTGGAAATTACAAGTAAATAGACGGGGAGTTAACGCGTCGATGATCGGCTTGGCTGGTTTTTGGATTTCCGCTTGGCAAGCGACCAGGCGAGTGGCGCCTAACGCCGCGGCTAAAGTTAATGGGGCTAGTCTGATCGGCAATTTTTTAATCTGCATTAATGATTCTCCTTTGTTTGCTGATAATACTTCATTATTTCTTGGTGAAAATTTCAAGTTGTTTCGAGTTGTCGCGCTATTCTTGCAACCGACCGGCGACTAGCCTATAATTTGTCTATGGAGTCGACTAATTTTCACAACCTGCCTGATCACCGCGGCCACTTTGGCCCATATGGGGGGATTTTCGCCCCGGAAACCCTGATGGCGCCGCTGGAAGAAGTGGCTCGCGCTTACCAGGCGGCTAAACAAGACCCGGAATTTCAAAAAGAAGTCGATTATTACCTTGAGAATTATGTCGGCCGGCCGACCCCGCTTTATTTTGCCGAACGGCTCTCCGATGAACTTGGCGGACCTAAGATCTACTTGAAGCGGGAAGACCTTTGCCACACCGGCGCCCATAAGATCAACAACACCATCGGCCAGCTAATTCTGGCTAAACGGATGGGGAAGAAGCGGATTATTGCCGAGACCGGCGCCGGCCAGCACGGGGTCGCGACTGCGACTGCGGCTGCTCTCTTTGATCTGGAGTGCGTAGTTTACATGGGAGAAGAAGATATCCGCCGCCAAGCGCTCAATGTTTTCCGGATGGAGCTCCTGGGCGCGAAAGTGATGCCGGTCAGCAGCGGAAGCAAGACCCTGAAAGACGCGGTCAATGAAGCTTTCCGCGATTGGATGGCCCATCCCGATACTTACTATTGCATTGGCTCTTGCATCGGCCCGCATCCTTACCCGATGATGGTTAGAGATTTTCAGTCGGTAATTGGCAAAGAGGCCAAAGCCCAGCATTTTGCTCTGGAAAAGAAGGAGCCTGATTACTTGGTCGCCTGTACCGGCGGGGGCTCCAATTCGATCGGCTTGTTCTACCCCTTTCTCGATGAAGCGACCAAGATCATTGGGGTCGAGGCGGACGGTGCGGCTCCCTTAGTTCATGGAAAGATCGGCGTTCTCCAAGGAACGATGACTTATGTCCTGCAAACCAAGGTCGGACAGATCGAAACGACCCACTCTATTTCGGCCGGGCTCGATTATTCCGGCGTCGGGCCGGAACATAGCTATTTGAAAGACTGTGGTCGGGTCCAATACGTTACGATCAAAGACAAAGAAGCCTTGGCCGGGTTTAAACTCCTTTCCAGAACGGAAGGGATCATTCCGGCTTTGGAATCTTCGCACGCGATCGCTTATTTAACGAAACTGGCGCCGACCCTCAACCGGAGCCAGACGGTGGTTGTCTCCCTTTCCGGCCGCGGGGACAAAGACGCGGAGGAGATCCGCAAAATGAGGCGGAAAAATGCTTAAGCAAGCCTTTAACAGAAAAGCGCTGATCACTTATGTCACTGCCGGGGACCCAAGCCTGGCGGCGACCGAGAAGTTGATTTATGAGTTTGAAAAAGCGGGGGCCGATATTATTGAATTAGGGATACCGTTCTCTGACCCGCTGGCCGACGGACCGGTCATCCAAGCTTCCCACCAGCGGGCGATCAAAAATAAGGTCGCTTTGGCCGATGTTTTTGCCCTGGTCGCGAAGGTGCGGCGCAAAACTGCGATCCCCATCTGCTTCATGCTCGCTTATAACCTGGTCCTGCAGTACGGCTTAGAGCGTTTTTACGCCGAATGCCGCCGTTCCGGAGTGAACGGGGTAATCATCCCTGATCTACCACCCGAAGAAATGAAAATTTCCGACGACCAGGTCGGTTCCATTTTTCTGATCGCGCCGACCAGTACCGATGAACGGATCAAGCTGGCTACGGAAAAAGCCTCCGGATTTGTATATCTCGTTTCGGTTGCCGGAGTGACCGGCCAACGCCGGGAATTATCCGGCGACCTTGGGGAATTGGTCGCCAGGATCAAAAGCCAAACCGAACTTCCGGTCGCGATCGGTTTTGGGATCTCAACGCCGAAGCAGGCGGCCGAAGCGGCCCGGGTCGCCGACGGGGTGATCGTCGGTTCGGCGATCGTCGATTTGATCGGCCAAAAGAAAACCGCGGCCGCCCTCAAGCTGATCGCCGAGATGCGCAAGGCGCTCAATGCTCTCTAGGATTGTTTACCGCTGTAAGCAGTTTTACTACGCTCTTTTTTCCGTTTACTCGAAGAATGACGAAAAGTTTGCCGGCCTTTATCTAAAGCCCCAGGAATTAGCCCTCTTTAATCAGCTTCCCGGCTTTGAGAAGAAGCATTCGGTCGTCGTCGCCCGCAAAATGCTGGCAATGTCCCGGCTCCATCCTGAACTCGATCCTAATAAACTCGCCCGGATCGGTCTGCTTCATGACATCGGGAAGGTTTTGGAGCACAACAGTATTACGACCAAGGCCCTGCTGGTTATTCTCCGTTTCTTTTTCCCCTGTTTGTACGAAACGCTGGCTGAAAGGGGTCGGACCAACCCGCGTTTCCGCCGGATCTATCTCTATAAGTATCACGGCCAATTAGGGGCGGAGATGTTGGGAAAACTAGGGGTGGCCCAAGATATCCTGACAGCCGTTAGAAAACACGACTCGAAAGTTGAACCGCCGGCTAAAGGCGATCCTTTGGAGTTAGCTCTCCTGCAGAAGTCGGATAGCACGCTGTAACGGTTGTCAAAATCCCGCCCCGGACCTTCATCTCCGCCGTAACTTTGGCCCAGCGAGGAGCGCAAGCGGCAACTACATCGTCTAAGATCTTATTAGTGAGATGTTCATGAAAAATACCCAGCTCCCGGTAAGCTAAAAAATATTCTTTAAGAGATTTCAGCTCCAGGCACTCATCGTTCGGCGCGTAATCGATGAAAATGGTAGCGAAGTCGGGGAGGCCGGTCTTCGGGCAGACGCAGGTAAATTCATCGGTCTCGATCTGAATGGCGTATTCCCGCTCCGGATATTGGTTTTCCCAAGTGTCGATCTTCGGAAGTTTAAGTTTGCGAACGTTTTTTTGCAGGCCCTGGTAGCTGTTTTTCATCGGTGTTTATTAATCTCGTCGCGGAGCTTTTTCGCTTCGGTCCGCGGATCGGCGGCGTAAAGGATGCCGCGGGAAGAGTTGATCACGGCGCGCAATCCCTGTTTGTTAACGCCGAATTTGACCGCGGCGGCTAAGTCGCCTCCTTGGGCGCCGACTCCGGGGATCAACAGGGGCATATTACCGGCGATTTGCCTGATCTCTTTGATCTCTTCGGGTTTGGTTGCCCCCACGACTAAGCCGCAATTCCCATTTTTGTCCCAGGCACTGGCCCGTTTAGCGACGGTAATATAGAGCCGTTCTTTTTCGCCCTGCGTTTCAAAATCCCGGCTGCCGGCATTGCTGGTCAAGCAAAGAACAAAAACCCCTTTATCCTGGTAATCAAGAAAAGGCTTTTCCGAATCATAGCCCATATAAGGACTGACGGTCACGGCGTCAGCGTTGAAAACCTCATACGCCGCTTTGGCGTAAGCTTCGGAAGAATGGCCGACGTCGCCCCGTTTGGCGTCCAGGATGACCGGCAGACCGAGTTCGTGGATGTAATCGATCGTTTTCAAAAGAGAACTGATCCCCGCCAGGCCGTACATCTCGTAAAAAGCGGAGTTCGGTTTGTAGGCGCAAACTACGTCTTTGGTCGCGTCAATGATGCTTTTATTGAAGAGGAAGAAAGGATCGTCGGAGTTGATCAGGTTGGCCGGGATCTTTTTCAGGTCGACATCAAGACCGACGCAGAGGAGGCTGTTGTTCTTTTTCGCGGTCTGGTCTAAATGATCGACGAACCTCATGTCGGGATTTCTTCAGAGCTCGCTTCCTCGGCCACTTCAAGAGTCCCTTCACGCTCGGCCCTGGCCCGTTCTTTTTCGGCGATCATATCGCCGATGGTGACTTTTTTTTCTTCAACGGCGGCCGTTTGTTGGACTTCCTTGAGTGCCTGGCGGTCCCGTTCGACGTGGACCTGTTTGATCGAAAGGCCGATCTTTTGTTCGTCGGGAATGACCCGCAGGATCTTGGCGTCGGCGGTGTCGCCGAGCTTGATCGGGGTCCCGTCCGGATATTTAGCGTCTTCCGGGTTGACGACTTGTTCCTTGGAAAGTTCGGAAATGTGGATCAAGCCTTCAAGCCCATGGCCGAGTTCGACGAAAACGCCGAACTTGGCGAAGCGAAGGAGCTTAACTTTGACGACCTGGCCGGCCTTGAAGTGTTCGGCGGCGCTGGCCCACGGATCCGGCTGCAACTGGCGGAGGCCCAGCGCGACTTTTTTGCTGGCTTTGTCTACGCCGAGGACGAAAACTTCGATCTCGTCGCCGAGTTTTACGACTTCAGTCGGGCTCTTCACCCTTTTCCAGGAGAGTTCCGAGAGATGGATCAGCCCTTCGATGCCGCCGAGGTCGACGACGGCGCCGAAGTTCTTGATGCTGACGACTTTCCCTTTGCGGACCTGGCCGACTTCAAGCTCGTTGATCAGCTTGTCATGGTCGGCTTTTTCCTTGTCACCGGCCGCTAGCCGATGGGAGAGGACGATCTTTCCCTGCCGGCGATTGACTTCAATAACTTTGAGCGGGATCTTCTGGCCGATAAAGGATTCAAAGGTTTCTTCCGCCCGTTTGCTGACCTGGGAGGCGGGGACAAAGCCGCGCAGACCGTCGCAATCGACGACCAGCCCGCCTTTGAGCGCTTGAACGACCTTCCCTTCCAACAATGTTTTGTTGCGGAAGGCGTTCATGGCGTTATACCAGTTACGTTCGTGGTCGGCGTGGGCCTTGGAAAGAACGACATAGCCTTCTTTGTCTTCCAGTTTTTCAATGAAAACGTCGATAATATCCCCGACCTTGACGATCTCTTCGGCCGAGGTAAAGGGATGTTCGGAGAGTTCGTTCGGGAGGATTAAGCCATCGGATTTGTACTTGATGTCGACCAGGACCCCGGAGTGGTCGACTTTAACGACCTTCCCTTTGACGATGTCGCCGACTTTATATTCATTAAAGGTCGAATCATAGCCGCTGGCCGGTGTGGTCGGTTTTGGTTCCGGGGCTTTAATGACCGGGGCCGGAGGGGCTGTTTTTAGTACTGGAGCGGCAAATACCTGCTCAACCGGCTTTGGCGCTGTCGGTTTGGCCGGAGCGGTAAAAGTTGTGGCTTTGAATTCTTCCTTGGCCGGGATATTTTCCTTTTTTTCCGTAGCGGAGAGTTTGCTTTCTTCGAGCGTTTGGCGGATCAATTCTTCGACTTCGGAGAGGGAGGCATCGGCCTTGCCGGTGCTGATTTGTGTTCCTTTAAAATCATTTTCCATAATGTAGTTAGAATATCATAAATAGAATAGAGGGTCAACTGGAATGGCTTGATTTAGCTGGTATTTATCCATTATTTCTTGACAAATTATTAATAAACTCTACAATATTAATCATTAATGAGAAATATTACTGAACCGACCTTCGGGTTTGGTTCGCACTTGATCATAGATTGTTTTGGTTGTCCGAACGAGAAATTGGCGGATGTTGCCTTCGTTCACGATATGCTGGACTCTTTTCCAGAGAAGATCGGCATGATTAAAGTTTCGGAGCCGCACGTTTTCCGTTCAACCGGCGGAGAGCGGGAGCCGGCCGGCGTTTCCGGCGTGGTCCTGATCGCCGAATCGCATATTTCGATCCATACCTTTCCCGAAAGCGGACACGCTTTCATCGATATTTTTTCTTGCAAGGATTTCAGCGTTGAATACGCCACGCAGCATCTTTCCGAAGCTTTTCAAGCGAGCCGCTACGAAGTCGCCCGGACCAGTCATGGCGTTGAAATGATGGGCTCTCTGGGGATCGAAGAGCTTCAGCCCCGGCGCGAGCGGGCGCTGGCGATCCACTGACTTCGTGACGCCGACCTTTCTCGAAATCGAACCGCAATATTACGATTACCGCCGTTCCAAATTCGTGGTTATCCCCTGTCCGCATGAAGCAACGACTTCTTATGGCCGGGGAACAAAGAATGGCCCGGCCGCGATCCTGCAAGCGTCCCAGCAGGTTGAGACTTTCGACGAAAGTTTGGGCTATGAAACTTACCAGCAGAGCCTGATCTATACCGAACGGGCGGTCCCTTTGTCCCGGTTGACGGCGGCGGTCAAGAAAGTGGTCGCTGACGATAAGGTGCCGGTGGTGTTGGGTGGGGAGCATTCATTGACCCCCTTCGCGGTCAAAGCGTGTGCCGATAAATATCGTGATCTTTCGGTTTTACAGCTGGATGCTCACGCCGACCTGCGCGACAGTTACCGGGGAAGCAAGCACAGCCACGCTTGCGCCGCCAGGCGGCTCTTGGAGATCGCTCCGCTGGTCCAGGCCGGGGTTCGGAGCCTCTCCAAAGAAGAATGGGATTTTGCCAAGTCGACCGGCCAACTTAACAAGATCCATTGGGCCGGGAAGATCAAACCGGAAAAGATCATCGAGCAACTAAGCGATAATGTCTATTTGACGATCGATGTCGATGTCTTGGACCCGGCGGTCATTCGCGCGACCGGAACTCCGGAACCGGGAGGCTTGTTGTGGGCTGAAATGCTAAATTTACTCGCGAAGATCTGCGCAAAGGCTAAGATCGTCGGCTTTGATGTCGTGGAGCTTTCTCCGCAAAAAGGGGACCTGGCCTCCGATTTTACAACCGCAAAATTAATCTATAAATTAATGGGTTTAACCGCTTAGTTTTTGTCCGCCGACTGAAATTCCTTCTTTTTAACGCCGATAACCAGGTAGATATGATCAGCAGACTATCCAAACGGACATTTCCCCGGAATCCCGAAGCGCTAAAGCCGACCAGTTTCGCGCGGAGCCGGGCTCTGCATGATCAGGCGCGGAAAACCGAACGAGGGAATAACGAAACGATCCGTCTGGCCGGATTAATGCCGGCTCACATGATCGAACTCCTCGATAAACTGCCGGAAATGGTCCACATCATCGACCGGAACGGTCGGATCGTTTACGCGAACAACGTTTGGCTCTCCAGATTGGGAAAGACTGAAAATAAAACGGTCGGCTCCTCGATCTTCGACCATTTGCCGGAAGCTCAACGTGAAACGGCGATGGCCAGGTTCAAGATCAAGCTGGCCGGCGGGACAGTCGAAAAGGTCATCGATCGGATGTACCTCGCCGAAAAAGGGGAAAAAGTATATGTAAATACCAGCGACCAGTTGCTGCGCGATCAAAGCGGGGAAGTCGCGCTGATCATTACGGTCCTTCAAGATATAACTCAAGTGAGAAGAATGGCGGCCCAAACGGCGGTCAACGCGATTATGGGGGTGATCGCCAGAGGGTTCGGCGAAAATTTGCGGAATATGCTGCAACCAATCGGTGGTCAGGCGGCTTATATCGGCAGGCTGGCCAATGAGCCGGCGACCAAGGAGCTGGCTCAAAAAATTGGCACAGCAACAAAGAGAGCGAAAGAATTCCTTGATCGGTTTATTGTTTTGGCTCGATGGCGTGCCGGGGACATTGAGATTTATAAGTATGATCTCCGTCAGATCCTCGGAGCCAGCTTTGACGTGTTTGAAGATATGATGGGGCTGACCTATGAAGATAAGGAAAAAGTTATGATGACGGAACAGACGGAAAGGTTGTTGTCCTCAACGGTAATGATGGAAGTGGACGTTAAGGTTGTCAGCCAGGTTTTAGCGGAACTGTACAAGAACGGCGTTGAGGCGGGAGGGGACGTGACCCTGGAGATCGACCGCCAAAACATAACCCAGGAAACGATCGATGATCTGCGCAATGTTCTTAAGCCCGGCGAATATTTGCGTTTTACGGTCAGAGACAGCGGGTGCGGGATCGATAAAAACGCCCGCCACGATATCTTTAAGCTGTTTTTTACCCAGAAACCGCAAGAAGCCCATACTGGTTTAGGGCTCTCGCTGGTTTATGCCGGCGTGACCGCTCATAAAGGCGGGGTTACAGTCGAAAGCGAAGAAGGGGCCGGAACTGCCATCCATCTTTATATTCCGGCTGTTCAAGCCAACGGGAACGGGTTCTAGGGGAGCTGGTTCGATTCTATAATCGCGGCCATCTCGGCCGGCATTGGCGCTTCAAACTCCACTCTGGCCCCGGTTCGCGGATGGTCAAACTTCAATTTATAAGCGTGTAGTAATTGGCCTTTGGCCCCGAGCTCTTCTCTTTTTCGCCCGTAAACCTGATCGCCGACAATGGGGTGCCCAAGGTGGCTTAAGTGGACCCTGATCTGGTGGGTCCGTCCGGTCTTGATCTTCACTTCGAGCAACGCGTACTCCCCCAACTCTTTGATTACCCGGTAATGGCTGATCGCTTCCCGCGAGCGGGCGCTGCCGGTCGGGTCGAGAACGGTCATTTTTTGCCGGTTGACCGGATGGCGGCCGATATTGGCCTCGATGACCCCTTTTTTGGCCGCCGGAACACCGTGGACCAGGGCGAGATAACTCTTTTCGACCGTCCGGTCTTTAATTTGCTTGATCAGCGAGCGATAGGCAAGGTCGGTTTTGGCGACGACGATCACGCCGGAGGTGTCTTTGTCGAGCCGGTGGACGATCCCCGGCCGCAAAGGGGCGCCTAAGGAGGCAAGCTGACCGCAGTGATGAAGTAGCGCATTGACCAAAGTTCCGCTGTAGTTGCCGGGGGCGGGATGGACAACCAGGTTTTTCGGTTTATTGACCACGACCAGGTCCTGGTCTTCAAAAATAATGTCGAGCGGTATCGCTTCGGGGCCGGTCGTCAGTTCTTTAGGCGGCGGGACTTCGACCGTGATCCGGTCGCCGGGTCTAAGCTTATAGCTGGCTTTGGTCGGCGCGCCGTTTAGGCTGACCAAACCCTGGTCGATCAAATCTTTAAGCTGGGAACGGGAGAGTTCCAGCTCTCCATGCCCCGCCAGGAATTGGTCGAGCCGCTCTTTTTCAGCGCTGGCCGGGACGATTATTTCGCCGGCCATTTTTTTAACAAGCCGCCGACGCCGATCATGAAGATCGCGATTACGATCCATTGCGAAGGGGTCAGGCTTAGCCAGTGGATCGGGCTATAGCGCAGAAATTCTATGGCGAAGCGGTAAAGAGAATAAAGGATCAGTCCCCAAAAGAAAATCTGGCCGTCGAATTTTTTCCTGGGGTAGAGCCAGAGCAGAAAACCAAAGGCGAGCAAGACCAGCAAGACGGAATACAGTTGAGTGGGATGAAGGTGCTGGTCGGGAAAATATGACCCGGCCAGGCAATCGCTTGGGAAAACCAGGCCCCACGGCAATTTTGTCGGCAAGCCAAAACAGCAGCCGTTGAGAAAACAGCCGAGCCGGCCGATGGCGTAACCAAGCATGGCGCCCGGGGTCACTACGTCAAGCAAACGGCGCAGAGCGATCTTTTTTTCGCCGGCAAAATAGACGAGCGCGCCCAGGCCGAAGATCAAGCCGCCGAGGAAGACCAGCCCGCCGCGCCAGATCATGAAGATCTCCAGCAGGTTCCCCCGGTAAAAATTCCATTGGCCGGCAACGTAAAAGAAGCGGGCGCCGACGACCGACGAAACAATAACGTACAGCGCGAGATCGATGATCGATTCGGTCTTGATCCCTTCCTGGCGGGCGAGATAAAGGGCGAAACCGATCCCGGTCAGGAAGCCGAGGGCGACCATCAAGCCGTAAGAAAAAAGCGAGATCGGGCCAAGCATTAATAATATTGGATGCATTTCTAATCCCCCTTTTTTTTGAACAAGACCAGGATGATCAGTCCGACCCCCAGGTCGATCATGATGTCGGCCAGGTTAAAGACCGGCCAGACTTTAAAATCAATATAATCGATGACGTAATGGCGAACCAGTCGATCAAACAGATTGCCGAGCGTTCCCCCGAGCAGCAGGGCGAGCCCGAGTTTGAGCGTCCAGTCGCGAGCGGTCAGGCGCTGCTGGAAATAGACCATCAGACCGGCGGCGAACAGGCTGATGATGATTAACAGCGGCGAACTGCCGGTCAGGATAGAGAAGGCGGCGCCGGTGTTTCGGACATAGGTCAGGCTTAGAAAGCGGCCGAGGAGGGGGAGGACCTGGCCGACCGACATGGTCGAGTTGACCAGCTGTTTTAGCGCCTGGTCGGCGATAATAATCGTCAGGGTCAATAAGTAGAAAGACATATTTAGCGTACGCGGGCCGGGGGTTGTTTAGTGTAAGCGTCGATCAAAGCGCCAATTTCCTGAAAATAGTGGCCGATGACCGGGAAGTTAACCAGCTGGGCCACAACGATCGTTAACATATAGATTGCGAGGCCTAAAACGATCGTGGTACCAAGGGCGAAGCCGACCCCTTGGGCGATCCCGTTCATAAAAGTGAACAGGATGTACCGCCAGGGATCGTGCTTGTCGCGCCTGATATTTTCGATCGCTTCAAAGAGCTTTTCGTCTTGCACTAGGTCCCCTCTTGCCAACTGGCAAGATATTTTACCTGATCCGGGGTCAGTTTGTCGATCCCGATTCCCATCGACTTTAACTTTAAGGTCGCGACCCAGTTTTCGATCTCCTGGGGAACGTTATAAACCTTATTTTCCAGCTCGCCGGCGTTTTTGATGGCGAACTCGGTCGCTAAGGCCTGGGTTGAGAAGCTCATGTCCATGACGGAGGCGGGATGCCCTTCGGCGGCGCCGAGATTGACCAGCCGCCCCTCGGCCAGGACGAAAACGCTGTGGCCGTTCGGCAGGATATATTCATCGACGAAATTGCGGACGTTCTTTTTTTCCTTCTTGGCCAGTTTCTTTAGGCCTATCAGGTCCAGCTCAATGTCGAAGTGGCCGGAATTACAGACGATCGCCCCGTTCTTCATCTTCTTGAAATGTTCCGGGCGAATAACGTGCATATTGCCGGTCAGAGTGCAGAAGAGGTCGCCGATTGCGGCCGCTTCCGCCATGGGCATGACCTGGAAGCCGTCCATTGCCGCTTCGATCGCTTTGATCGGGTTGACTTCGGTGACGATAACATTGGCCCCCATCCCTTTACAGCGCATCGCAAACCCTTTGCCGCACCAGCCGTAGCCGACGGTGACGACCGTTTTACCGGCCAGGAGGAAGTCGGTCGCCCGAATGATCCCGTCGACGGTGCTTTGCCCGGTCCCGTAGCGGTTGTCAAAGAGGTTTTTTGTCTGGGCGTCGTTCACGGCGATGACCGGGAACTTAAGCGCTCCGTCCCGCTCCATCGCTTTGAGGCGGATCACGCCGGTCGTGGTCTCTTCCATGCTGCCGATGATCCCGTCCGCGATCGCCGGGTATTTGGTGGAAATAGCGGTGACCAGATCGCAACCGTCATCCATGGTGATGACCGGTTTATGTTCGATCGCGGCGGTTAAATGCTTGAAGTAAGTGGCGTTGTCTTCTCCCTTGATGGCGTAAACGGGGATGCCGTAATCGACGACCAGCGAGGCGGCGACGTCGTCCTGGGTGGAGAGGGGATTGCTGGCGCAAAGGACGATATCGGCGCCGCCGGCTTTTAAGGCCCGGACCAGATTGGCGGTTTCAGCGGTGACATGGAGGCAGGCGCTCATCTTTTTCCCTTTAAGGATCCGGCTCTTTTGGAATTTCTCTTTGACCTGGGAGAGGACCGGCATATCCCGCTCCGCCCACTCGATCCGGAGCTTCCCTTTTTTCGCCAGGTTCAGATCTTTAACGTCGCATTTCTTTTTTGTCATCAAAAGTCCTCCCTTTATGATTGAAAACGACAATATTATAACATGAAAAGAGGCTAAAGTGCGCTGACGACTCCGGCGCAGCGGTCGCAGATAGTCGGATGAGCGTCGTTCTTTCCCACGCTTTCGCGCCAGTTCCAGCAGCGTGCGCATTTTTCTCCCGGCGCGTGGCTGACCTTCGGTTCCCCTTCCCCTTCGGTCAGGCTGACCTTTGAAGCGATAAAGACCATTGGCAACAAGTCGGCGACCGACTGCAGAGCGGCCAGCTCATTCCCCTTGGCGAAATATTCGACTTGGGCGTCGACCGAGGCGCCGATCTCTTTGGCGTTCCTGACCGCTTCGATCTGGCGGTAGGCCTTTTCCCTGGCGGCTAGGATAATGGCCCATTTGTTTTCCAGCTTTTCGTCCAGATATTGCTTATCGACCTCTGGCATAGCCGACAGAAAGATGCTGTGTCCTTTGATATTAATAAACTGGTTGATATTTTCCGCAGTAAAAGAGAGAATCGGCGCCATCAGTTTAACCAGCGTGGCCAGGATCTGGTTCATGGCGAACTGGGCCGAGCGCCGCTCGCGCGAATTTTTTTCTTCGCAATAGAGCCGGTCTTTGGAAAGATCCAGGTAAAAGGCGGAAAGGTCGTTGACGCAAAAGTCGTAGAGCGAGTGGTAGACCAGATGGAATTCGTATTCTTCGTAAGCTTTGGTTGCTTTTTCTGCCAGCCGGTTAAGTTTCAATAAAGCCCAGCGATCGATCTCCAGCAATTCGACCGGAGCAGTCGGATCAAAATCGGCTAAATTGCTTATCAGGAAGCGGCAAGTGTTGCGGATCTTAAGATAGGCATCCTGAACTTGTTTTAGGATCTTCTCGGAGGCGGCCATGTCGTTACGAAAGTCGGTTGAGGCGACCCAGAGCCGCAGGACGTCGACGCCGTAGCGTTTGCTGACATCTTGCGGGTCAATAACGTTTCCTTGCGACTTGCTCATTTTCTTCCCTTTGTCGTCGATCGTAAAACCGTGGGTCAGGACGGCGTTGAAGGGGGCCCGTCCTTTATAGCCGACGCCAAGCAGGAGGGAAGATTGGAACCAGCCGCGATGCTGGTCCGATCCTTCCAGGTAAAGATCGGCCGGCCAGCTAAGGCCGGGAACCGTTTCCAGGACTGCCGCGTGCGACGAGCCGGACTCGAACCAGACGTCAAGGATATCGGTTTCTTTGGTGAATTCGGCGCCCTCACAAGCCGGGCATTTGGTCCCGGCCGGGAGAATATCTTTGGCTTCTTTGGAGAACCAGCCATTGGTCCCTTCGTTGCGGAAGAGTTCGCGGATCGCCTTGTTAAAGAGACCGGTCATTTGCGGCCGCCCGCATTTTTGGCAATAGAAAGCGGGGATTGGGACCCCCCAGGCTCTCTGGCGGGAAATACACCAGTCGGGGCGTCCTTCGACCATTCCCCGGATCCGATTCTCTCCCCAGTCGGGGAACCACTTGGTTTGACCTATCGCCTTTAACGCCTCTTGCCTTAATTCGCGATGATCGATCGAGATAAACCATTGTTCGGTCGCCCTAAAAATAACCGGGCTCTTACAGCGCCAGCAGTGCGGATAGGAGTGCTTGATAAATTCCAGTTTCAAGAGGGTGCCGTCGGCCTTCATTTTCTCGCCGATGATCTTGTTGGCTTCATCATAAGATTTGCCGGCCAGCCAGTCTGGGACGGAATTATCGAACTTGCCGTGCGGGTCGACCGGCATGACGACCGGGAGTTTGTATTTCAAACCGACTTGATAATCTTCGGCGCCGTGGCCGGGGGCGATGTGGACCAACCCGGTCCCTTGCTCCAGGGTGACTAGTTCGCCCAGAACCACCGGGACCTGGCGGTCGAGGAAGGGATGCCGGCAGAGGATCCCTTCCAGGTTCCGGCCGTGCGTCCGTTCAATGATTTTGTGTTCTTTGATTTCCAGCTTCTCCAGGAATGAGGCCAGTAACCCTTCTGCTACGACATAAACCTTCTCCTCTGCGCCACCGACATTAACGAAAACATATTCCAATTCCGGGTGGGCGCAGATGGCGACGTTAGCCGGCAGGGTCCAGGGGGTGGTGGTCCAGATGACGAAATTGACCGCGCCGGTCAATTTCGCGAGCGGCGATTTGCCGTTTAGCACGATCGATTTGTTATCAACGACCGCGAATTTAACGAAAATTGAAGGCGAACGGTCGTCCTCATACTCAAGTTCGGCTTCGGCAAGGGCGGTTGTATCTTTTGGACACCAGTGGATCGGCTTTAGGCCGCGGTAAACGTACCCTTTTTCCGCCAGAACGCCGAATAGTTCGGCGATTTTTTCCTCGTAAGAGTGGTTGATGGTCAGGTAAGGATTATTCCAATCGCCAAAAACACCGAGTTTTTTGAATTCTTCCCGCTGGAGATTAACGTATTTCAAGGCGTAGTCGCGGCATTTCTCGCGAAACTCGGTGATCGACATCTCTTTCCGTTTTTCCCCGATCTCTTTGATCAATTGGGTTTCGATCGGTAAGCCATGGCAATCCCAGCCGGGGATATAGGGAGAGTGAAAACCCTGCATCGATTTGAATTTCACCACAATATCCTTGAGGATCTTGTTTAGCGCGTGACCAAGGTGGATGTCACCGTTGGGATAAGGGGGGCCATCATGTAAAATGAATGGCTTGTTTTTGGCGTTTTTGTCCTGGATTTGAGCGTAAATGTTTTGCCCATTCCAGTAAGTCAGCAGTTCTTCCTCGACTTTCGCAAGATTAGCCCGGATCGGAAATTCAGTTTGCGGCAGGTTTAAGGTCTTTTTGTACTCCATGTGTAAATTTTATCATTTTCAGTCGGAGAAGACAAATTGAGATATATCATTTATATTCGATAGATCCACTCTTGCCGGAACCTGGCCAGCTGGATCGGGTCGATTCCCAGCAAAGCTTGGTCATTAAACCGGTCTTCCTGGATCGCGGTTAGGGCCGCGTAGAGCTTTTGAGTGATCGGACCCGGTTCGCCATTATTAAAGGTTGCTTTTTTACCCTGGTAAGTAATCGAGCCGACCGGTGAAAGGACGGCCGCTGTTCCGGTGCAGAAAGCTTCCTTGGCATTAAGCGCCATGGCGATCGGAACTTTCGTTTCTTCGACTTTTATCCCCATTGCCCTGGCCAATTGGATCGTACTATCGCGGGTAATTCCCGGTAAGATGGTCCCGCTTAATTCCGGAGTGTAAAGGGTGTCGCCGATGACAAAGAAGGCATTGGCCGCGCCGACTTCTTCGACAAAAAGGTTTTGTTTGGCGTCCAGCCAAAGGATTTCGGCGAACCCCGCGTCCTTGGCCATGACCGAAGCGATCATCCCGGTGACGTAATTGCCGCTGGCTTTAACGTTCCCGGTCCCGCCATCGCCGGCGCGGTGGAGCTTTTCTTCGACCAGCAGATCAATGGGTTTAAACCCGGCTTTGAAATACGGGCCGACCGGACTGACAAAAACCATTAACGATTCTTGCGGCGCCGGTTGGACCCCTAGTCCGGCTCCGCTGCCAAAATGGAGCGGCCGGATATAAAGGGCGGCTTTGAGACCGGGAGGCGGGACCAGTTCCTCATTGGCCCGAACGGTTTCAGAGATGGCTTTTAGATAGAATTCAACTGAAGCTGGGGTCATTGCCAGCCGTTGGGCGCTTCGTCCCAGTCGCTTGGCGTTCTCTTCCCAGCGGAAACCGACGAGGTTGCCGTTTTGGTCGCGGTAAGCTTTCAGTCCTTCGAAAGCGGACGGGCCGTAATGAAGGGCGACTGCCGCCGGCTCGGTTGGGAATGGGCCAAAAGGAAAGAGATGTTCCGCGGGGTTAGAAACCGCAGTCGACCAATCGGCCCCCTTATTGATGGTGGCGAAGAACATCGCTTTGCTGGCGTTGAGAGAAAAAGGAAGATGCGCCCAATCGATCGGACTAGCCGCGGTCGGCTGGAAGCGGGCCAATATCTCGGGATGAGCGGCAATGATTTGTTCGGCGACCGCCAAATCGCTTCGGCGAACGTGACCAGCTTCAAAAGCGTTGGGAATTAAGGTGTGGCCGATCAATTCTGACGGCAGATCGTCAAGCCGGCCGACGGCAAGTCCCCTAACCCCGTCGATCTCGATGGAATAAACGACTTTTGGGGCCTTGGCTTGAAGCTTGGAGAGAGCGGTTCTTTCATTATTGCCTGGGCGCAGACCGTGCAGCGGTTGGCCGCCTCTGACATCGATGCGGGTAACTCGAAAATTCATAATAAAACCTCCGTAATAATAAAGACAAGTAGTTATCTGCAGGAGTGGAAAATAATTTCAGGTCTTTTTTGAGGCTTAAGCGGAGGGGAGAGTGATCTTGACGGTTGTTCCCTGGCCTTCAACGCTGTCGAATTTGATCGAGCCGCTCTGGTCTTCCAGAATCTTTTTGGTAATTGAAAGGCCAAGCCCGGTCCCGGCCTCTTTGGTGGTAAAGAAAGGATCGAAGATCCTTTTGAGCACTTTAGCCGGGATCCCGGGTCCGGTATCTTTGAAAATGACGTGGCTGGAGCCGGAATCCGGTTGGATGGCGAGGGTGACAGTCCCCCCTTTGCTGCCGATCGCTTGAATGGCGTTGGTCAAAATGTTCATAAAGACCTGAACGATCCGGTTCTTGTCGACCATTGCCATGATCGGGCTGTCGATGGCGTATTCCTTGACGACCTTGACGTTGTTCCGCTTGATCTCATAACCGAGGATCGCGAGAACCTTTTCGATGACCGGCGCGAGCAGGACCGGTTCCGCGTTTAAATTGTTCATCTTGGAATAATCGGAGAGCCCTTCCAGGATCAGTTTGATCCGTTCGACTTCAGAGGGGAGCATTTTAAGGACGCTTTCCTTGAATTCCGGATCGTCCCACCGTTTGGGCATGGCGTGGACGACGGTGTACAGATAGGTAAAGGGATTTTTCAGCTCATGGGCGACGCCGGCGGTCGCGGTCCCGAGCGCGGCCAGTTTTTCCGCTTGGATGCAAAAGGCCTGGTTTTTCTTCAATTCTTCAAAGATGAAGGCGTATTCGATGTTCATGGTGATCTGGTGGGCGAGAGTGGTCAGGAATTCGATGTCATCGCGGGAGAACGCTTCTTGATTGAATTTCTTGCCGAGATTGATGGTCGACAAGAGCATTGGTTTGTTGAAGTAGCCGCTTTCCGAGATGCTCGGGATGATCAAGGTTGCCTTGAGCTTTTTCATTTCGTCGACAATCGCTTGCAGGCGGAGCCGCTCGCTTGGGTAAGCGGCCCCCCGGACTTTCAACAGGGCTTGGATCTCTTCCAGGACGATTTCCCGCCGGCGGGTGAGGAGTTCTTCGACCAGCGGTGAATCGCCGGCGATCTCTATCCCGATCGAATCAGTGGCTTCTCTTTCCCCGGCCCGAACGACGTAGGCCTGTTTGTCCCGGTCGAGGACCATGGTCGAAGCGGCCGACAGGAACATCTCTTTGGTCAATAGGTAGGGGAAGAGGCGACTGAAGCGTTCCAGGTCGACTTCCGGTTTGGCGATCGCGTTGATGTATTTGCTTAAGACCAATTGGTAACTGTAGCGCTGACGGAAAAGAAAATCGTCGATCACTCTTTCAATGGCGTTGCGCAGCGGCTGGAATAGGATCGCGATAATAAACGCGGCGACGATCCCGACCCAAAGGGAACCGTGATTGGTCGTGATCTTGATGTATTTGATCCCGATCAGGATCAACGAGACCAGTCCGCCGGTTAGCAAAGTGCTTAATAAATAATAGATTGTGTTCCGTTTGAGCGCCAGCTCCACGTCAAGCAGGCGAACTTTGGCCGTCCCGTAGATGATGACCGCCATAAAGATCAGGGTGGAGAGATAGCCGATGGGATAGGCGGAGGCCTGGTAATTCGGAAGAAAATCGGCGATGCCCAGCAGGGTGCTGGCGAACGCCAGCAGCAAGAAAAATGATTGGCGGGCCAAAAGCGGGCGCCCCTGTTTTTGCGCCTGGAAATAGTTCAAAGCCAGGAGCCAGATAGCGACGGCAAATAGAGCGAAGAAATAGACGGAAAACACCAGGTACAACTGTCCGGCCTCCGGATAGTAACCCCAAAAATATTGGATCACTCCGGTGTAAACCCGGGCGGTGAGGAGGCCGGCGACCGACCCAAGCCCGCTCAAGAGGAAGAGAGAGGAAAAAATCCAGCGCGGGATTTTGAATTCGACGAAGGCGGCGCTGAATTGCAGCGCGAAAACCGGGATAAAAGCGATCCCGATAAAACCGATCCGCGCCCAAACTTGAGCGATCACTTCGTTCCGGCTTAGATACATGCCGGCAAAAGAGGCCAACCACCAGGCGGCGCTTAGGCATAAATAGGCGAAGGGGCCGTTTACTTTAGAGCGGGGATTGCTGGATAGGACAACCAGGCCGAAGAACGCGGCCAGGACCCCGGTAAACAATGGAGGTAGAGAGTAAAAATTCATTAGTTATCTCCACTAAAATTATCCCACAAACCAGTGATAATATCAATTGTATCTGACGAAAATTCGCCACTATATATTGAGACAAAATCTTTGACCGTTAATTGAGGAAATGACATAATGATGGCATGTTTTGGCGGGCAATCGTTATTTTACTTTTAATGGCAATTCCAGCGGCGGCCTTCTCCGTTCGTTCTCTTGGGATGGGAAACATCTATTCACCGGCGGCTACTGATCCGGCAGGGTTATTTTACAATCCGGCCTATTTGGCCCGGAACGACGCGATTAGACTGTCGGGGGAAAGTCTTTTGGCCGGCGCGGTCCCCAAAGATTGCTTAGCCTTATCGATTGGTGATTTAGGGGTTGGGCGGGCCGGGTATGATCAGGGCGGGTTGTTATTTGTCGGGCATGGCTTTAATACTTATTCTTTTTTTCGCCTTGGGATCGGGGTCCGGTTTTTAAACGGGAAAAAAGACTTTGACCTTGGGTTTGACGCCGATCTTAATCGGAATTGGGCGCTTTCCGCCGCCGTTCAAAACACTGATGGCGCGATCCTCCCTGCCGATTATAATCTTAATCTGGCTTATCACACGGAAGATCGGGACCGATCGGTTGTGGTGGCGCGCGACTCGCTGGGGAAGATTGGGCTGGGTTATGAACAGCAATTCTTGCCCAGGGCTTTTTTCCGTTTCGGCCTGGCTGGCGAGCGCCCGACCTTAGGCTTGACCTACCCGCTTAATCGCTATATCGACCTTGATCTGGCGGGCGATTGGGACCGGGGAGGGGGGCGGGTGCTTTTTGGGCTTAACGTTTTCCGTAATACTGAAAACAAAAAGATCAACTCAAACCGGTCGCTTAATTTTGGACCGGCGATCGTCGGCGAGGATAAATTCGCGGTCATTGAAGGGTACAATCTTCACTATGTTGACGCCGGCGGCGGCTACCCATTCGTGCTGATCGGCGGAGGGATACATTATACCCACCATTGGGACCCTTACATGGCGGAGCTTGCCGCCCAATACCGGGTAATAAACATCGATCATTTGGGCGCGGGAGAATCGGATAAGCCAAACTATTTCTTTGGCTACACGACCGAGGAGCAGGCGGAAATTGTCAACGCGTTGCTCGATCAGATCGGGATCAAAGAGGCGTATTTGCTTGGCTATTGCTATGGCGGTTCGGTGGCGATGTATCTGGCCGGAAAATACCCGGAAAAATACAAAAAGGTCGTGGCGATAGAGGGCTTTGTGGTTGGCCTCAACAACATCCCGATCGAGGGGAACACCGAACTGCGGCGGCAAGCGGTCACCCTTCGTCATGACGTCGAGTATCTTGGGGCTTATTTACTGCGGGATTTTGTCTGCGCCAGTTACCGGCTCGATTATCCATACTTTAACGAGAAAATGTGGTTTCAGGTCAACCGGTCGATCCTTTATATTGATATCGGTGAAAAAGTTAAGGGAATGAAGGCTTCGCTTCTCTATTATGCCGGGACCAAATCCTGGGCTAAAGATTTTCTTGCGCCGACCAAAGAATTTGTCAGAAAGAACGTCAAGGATTTAGAATATATTGAGATTGAAGGGGCCGGTCATGATGTTGACCGCTACGATCAAAAAGAGTTTATGCGGCGATTGCTGGCCTTTCTCAAGCAATAATCCGGGGAGATGGCAATAACATTGCTGAATAACAGTGGCGGGTGGTCCGGGAAAGAACTATAATGATAGGGTGAGTTTATCAGGGAGGGTTTGATTATGAAAAAGGTGTTTTTGAGTTTATTTGGCGGCTTCTTACTGTCAACGGTGCTATTCGCTTCCATGGCTTCGGTTGATCTGATCGTTAAGCAGGTCCAACTGAACCAGGATAAGATCCTCGACATGTACGCGGAAACGACTACGACCGTTAGTTCCAGTATGACCGTGCCAGGATCGGACAAAAATACCCCGCAAACGATGACCCAAAAAGGGCGAGTTTGGACCAAAGGGAAGGAAAAATCGAAGGTTGAAATGCTTTCCCCGGTCAAGCAGATTACGGTTACCAACGGCGATCAAATGATGATGGTGGACGTTGAAACCGGGCGGAAGGTCGTCCAGGACTTAAAAAAACTCCGGGAAAAGAGCGGGCTGCCGGCTTCCTCACAGCAGATGGACCTAGAAAAAGCCAAGGAGTATTTTGATTTTACGGTCTCCAGCCAGGGGGTTCCCGGCGGGAAGACCGTTTATATTATTTCCGGCATTCCCAAGAAAGAAAACAAATTCCTGGCCAAAATGGAGCTCTACATCGACGGCGATCGCTGGGTTGCCACCAAGATCGTGATGTATGGTGAAAAGGGCCGGGTGGTCAGTCAATCGGATATCAGCTATGAACAGATCGGCGGGATTTGGGTCCCGGTAAAAAATGCTTCCTATGTCACTACCCCGGCCGGGCGGATGGAGGTTGAGATGGTCTTTAATAACATCAAGATCAATCGCGGGATAAGTAATGCCTTTTTCAAAGTAGAATAACCCGAAACCTTGACTTTTTTACGAAATACAGGGTATGCTTTATACGGGTGTAATAGTGGCAAGACCAAAAAAGAAGAAACATTTTACTTTCATGATCGTTCCGCACGACGCGCAGGGACAGCCGATCAGCTTTAAGCTGCCGGCCGTCTGGCTTTATGGTGCCGCCTTTGCTTTGATCTTTTGTGTTGTCTTGGCCGGTTCTTCCGTTGTTTACTCTACATTAATATCCCGCCGTTTGGTCGGCTACAGCCATGCCCTTAACCAAAATGAAAAGCAGGAAGCGACAATTGTCTCTTTTTCCCAGAAGACCGAGGAAATTATGGGGACCATTAATAAGCTGGCTTCGGAAGAGAACAATCTTCGTCAGATGCTGGGTTTAAAGAGCTGGCGGAACCAAGCCCGCTTGCCCTTTGGCCCGACCACCCCGGAAGCCAACAAAATCTCAAGCGACCTGCAAAATATGACCCTGCAGCTGGTGGAACGGAAGAAAAGCCTGGAAGAACTTAAGGCTTGGGTGAGAAAAGTCCAGAACCGCTTGGCGCAAACTCCGACATCCTGGCCGATCTATGGTAGAATAACCTCGGGTTACGGATATCGAACTTCTCCGTGGCGCGGGATGCACAAGGGGATCGATATTCAGGCGAATTATGGGGCGCCGGCCCGGGCGACGGCCGGGGGTCATGTTACTTTTACCGGCTGGATCAGGGGGTACGGCAAAGCGGTCATCGTTCAACACGAGAACGGGCTTTCCACCTTGTACGGACATTGTTCCGGTTACGCGGTGAGTGTCGGTCAAAAAGTCAACAAGAACCAGATCGTTTGTTTTGTCGGGATGACCGGCTGGACGACGGGGCCTCATTTGCATTACGAAGTCAGAAAATTTGAAACGGCGCAAAATCCGATGGCTTATTTAGACATGAATGTCGTAACCGCCAGTCGGATGTGGAGGGAATAAAAATGGGCGTATTTAACAGTACCGGGAAAAAGGGGCCGATGTTCGAGGGGGTCAATTCCGTTCTGGGCGAGCATTCGACCTTTAAGGGTGAAATTGTCACCGGCGGGTCGATCAGCGTCAACGGTTTCTTTGAAGGAAAGATCAAAGCGGACGGCGAAGTCCTGGTCCTGCCGAGCGGCATGATCTCCGGCGAGATCTTCGGCGGGTCGATTGTTATTTCGGGAAAAGTTGAAGGGAACATCAAAGCTAACGGGAACCTGGAGATCGCCAAGACCGGTAAGGTCAGGGGCGAATTATGCGGCGAACGGATCATCATTGAAGAAGGGGCCTCCTATAGCGGCAAAGTGACCGTTAACCCGGGAGCGAAGGAAGAAGGTCTGGGCGACGCGATGATCGAAAACTATTCCGAGCGAAAAACCCCGATCTTTTCCAACTAAATGGCCGGGACCCTGTATGTCGTCGCGACTCCAATTGGAAATTTGGAAGACCTAACCTTTCGGGCGAAGCGGATCCTCTCCGAAGTTAGCCTGATCGCGGCTGAAGATACCCGGCAATCAAAGATCCTCCTCAATCATTACGAGATCAAAACGCCGCTGACCTCATATCATAAGTTCAATATCATGTCGAAGGCCGAATATTTGCTCGGTAAACTTGAACTTGGCTCCGACCTGGCGCTGGTCACCGATTCCGGCACCCCTTGCATTTCCGATCCCGGTTATGAGTTGGTGCGGGAAGCGGCCAAAAGGGGAATAACCGTTGTCCCCATCCCCGGCGCGTCGGCGGCGATTACCGCTCTTTCGGCCGCCGGCCTGCCGACCGATCGGTTCGCCTTCGAAGGGTTTCTTCCCAAGCGGCCGGGGAAGAAACGAAAATTGCTCGAGGCGTTGAAAAATGAAGAACGAACGATTATAATCTACGAATCGCCTTTCCGTTTGCTCAAGACTCTGCAGGAGATCGTGACTTCGATGGGCGATCGGCAAGTTGCTGTTTGCCGGGAGCTGACCAAAAAGTTCGAAGAGATCAAGCGGGGAAAAGCTTCCGAAGTTCTGGCCCATTTTCAGGCTAAAGCGGTCAAGGGTGAAATTGTGATCGTCGTCGAGGGACTGAGCGACGATAAAGAAAAGGAGGTGCCGGAGGTCGATTGTTAACCTGTCATTTCGGATTTCTCAACGGGAGAGAGCTAGATATTAAGTAGGTTCCAATCCTACTCCGAAAAGATGGCTGAATTAGGGTTTTCCCGAGAACTCTATACTTCAAATTTTATGGAGGTATAGAGAAATGAAATTGTTTATTGTGTTGTTCCTTGGCTTAATTGCTTCTTCGGTTTTTGCCGCTGATGTCCCGACCTTTTACGGCCAGGAAGTCCTGGTCACCGGTTCCCGTTCCGTTCAACTGCTAAGTGTTTCTCCCTGGAACGCGACCATTATCAAAGAGGCCGAGTTGCGTAACTTCCATAATGTCGGTGAAGCGGTCCGCAACGTCGCCGGCATCGATCTGATCTCTTACGGCTATCTTGGCTCCGTTAATTCGGCCCGCCTGCGCGGGGCGAACGCGACCCAGGTCCTGGTCCTGATCGACGGCCGGCGGATGAATTCGCCGACCCTGGGGACCTTTGACCTCGGTGATATTCTAACTTCGAATATCGAGCGGGTGGAGGTCGTTCGGGCGCCGCTTTCCGCCCTGTACGGATCCGACGCGGTTTCCGGCGTGATCAACATTATCACCAAAGAACCGAAGGAGGAAAAAAGTTTTTCCGTCACGACCGCTTCCTTTGGGACCTGGCAATATAACGCCAAATTGGCCGGAGGAAATTATTTCTTGACCGCCGACTACCTTAAGTCTGACGGTTTCCGCCAGAATGGGGCGTACGTCGCCAAGAACGTTTATGGAAAATTAACTCTGCCGCTCGGCTTTGCCGACCTGGTGGTTGACGGCGGGTATTACGACGCAGTCAAGGGGATCCCGGGGGTCCCGACTTCGGAAAGCGACCCCGCTTCCGCCACCCAGCCGAACGACCGGCAGACCGATAAAAACATCATGATCAGCGCCGCGCTGAGAAAAGAGACCTTTTCCCTGCGGGCCTACGCCAATAGCTTGGACCAGCAGATCGACCCGTATCTTTTTGGGGCTTGTTATAACAAAGGGTGGCGCAACGCTCTGGAATGGCAGCAAGAGCTCAACCTTGGCCTGGGGAAGACCCTTTACGGGGCCGAAGCGGTTGAGGACCGGGGCGATTCGACCCTGGCGGGCCAACATTCGATCCGCAATTACGCCTTTTTTGTGCAAGATGAGCTGGCCTTGGGGCGAATGGCCTTGTCGGCGACTGTTAGGGCGGACAAACATAGTTTAGCCGGGACCTCGGTCAACCCGCGGGTCGGCTTAACCTATCAGTTAAACAAAACGATGGCGCTCAAACTTTCGGCCGGGAGCGCTTTCCGGGCCCCGACCCTGAACGAACTTTACTGGAACGACCCGGCCTGGGGGATGTTCGGCAGTGCCAGCCTGAAGCCGGAAAAATCGACCTCATATAATATCAGCCTGGAACGGAACTTAAGTGACCGGCAAATTGTCAGGTTGAGTTACTATAACGCCAGCTTTACCGATATGATCCTTTGGGCGTATGATCCGGGGACCTATCTGACCCAAGCGACCAACATCGGCGAAGTCCGTTCCGAAGGGGTGGAGTTTGACCTGGAGCATAATTTTGCCGCCGGGAAAGGGTACGTTAATTATACTTACCAGAAAGTGGTCGACAAAAAAATGGCGGTCGATAAGATCGTCCCCTATACGCCGCAGTCTAAATACAATGTCGGCCTGGTCGCCGGCGGAAATAGTGTGCTGGTCCGGTATGTCGGGACCCGCTTTATCGACTCCCAGAACCTGATCGAGCTGCCGGCTTACACGGTGGTTGACCTGAAGCTGACCCGGCCGATTAGTGGAGCGGAGGTTTCTTTTGGGGTGAACAACCTTTTTGATGAACGTTACAGCGAAGCGATCGGGGCCGATCCGACTACTTATGAGCTGCGCAAGTACCCGATGCCGGGGCTCAATTATTCGCTGGGCGTGAAATGGGCGATTTAGTCTGATATAATAACCATGGAGGTAACACAAATGAGAGAACTTACTTTGCCGAGAGTGGCGATGTTCCTGGGCTTGGGGATGGCGGCGACCGCGGCCCTTTTTATCATGAGGACAAACTTGTCTGTCGATCAGGCTTACCCGGTTTTTGCCGGCGAGGAGATCCGGGTTGAGCGGCCCGCGACCGTTAAGGCGGGCCGGGTTGTAGCGACTAAAACCGCGGTCTTGCAGCCGGTAATGCAGCCGATCCGCTCGGTTCCCTTGCCGATCGTTCCTCTGTCGGTGACCCAAAAGGTCATCCCTGTCTATCCGCAGGCCGCGCTGGAGAACGGACTTGAAGGCCAGGCTATCCTGTCGGTTTATGTCGGTGACAACGGCCAGCCCTGGAAGGTCGAAGTCAAAAATTCTTCCGGCAATAGCGACCTGGACCTGGCGGCAATTTCCGCTCTTTGGCAATGGCGTTTCAATCCGGCCAGCCAAAGCGGCGCCGCGATCGCCAGCTGGTTCGAAGTGCCGGTCAAGTTCGCGCTGCAATAAGGAAATATGGCTATTGAGTCACTGGGACGGATGTTGATCTATATTGGCGTGATTGTGGTCTTGATCGGGGGGTTCTTTGTCCTTTCGGCCAAGCTCCCCTGGATCGGCCGGTTGCCTGGCGATATCATGTATCGCCGGGAAAATCTGACGGTCCTGGTCCCGATCACCACGATGATCATCGCCAGTATTGTCTTAACTGTTTTGCTTAACTTTATCATCCGTCGTTAAATAGAGATAGGTTTTAATACGGGGCATGGCCCAGCTTGGTCTAAGGCGCTACCTTGGGGTGGTAGAGATCGTGGGTTCAAATCCCGCTGCCCCGATATTAAAAAGATGCCCAGTCCCGATGCGCCACCGTAGGTGGCGATCGGGATCCCGACTTTCATTGAATTATTAAATATGACGTCGGGACTTGGTCTAAGGCGCTACCTTGGGGTGGTAGAGATCGTGGGTTCAAATCCCGCCACCCCGATTTTAAATATTATGAAAAGACAAATTTTAGCGTTAGGTTTATTGCTGTTTCTTCAGGCGGCGGCCTTTTTTAGCCTGCCGCCCTGCCTGTCGGACTGCTGCTGCTCGGGCGAGGAAGCCTGTTGGGTCAGCCTGCCTGAACCGGATGCGGTTGCTTCGGATAACAGGATCGTTTGGTCGCCTATTCTGCCGACTTCAATAGATTGGGTAGAGATCGTGGCGACTTTCCAGCCGGTCTGTTTCTTAGATGATGTTCCGCCGCTCTGTTTACTGGAAAAAACTGCTCATCCGGCGATCGCTCCGCCTTTGGTTTAGATCCGCTATAAACCAATTTTAAGGAGTGATAACAATGAAAAATATTATATTAACGGTCCTTGGCCTCGTACTATTGGCGACTTTATCTTGGGCGGCTGTCGAAAAACCATGCCAAACCGATTGCGGTAAAAAATGCGTTTCGGCCGCTTGTCTGAAAAAGTGCGCTAAAGTTTGCCAGAAAACGGTTTGCGAGGGGCAACAAAATTGCGCCAAGTGCGGCTGTCCGGTGAGCTGCCAGCCTAAGTAGAAGGCTAGAGGCAGGACCGCTCGAGGTCCTGCCTCTTTTTTTAGGAAAGCATGAAAACAGCTGATTTTGATTATAACCTGCCGGAAGAATTGATCGCCCAAACGCCGGCCGCTGACCGGGACCATTCCCGGCTGATGGTCCTTGACCGGAAGCGGGGGGCGATCGAACATCGGGTGTTTTACGAGATTCTCGACTATTTTCAGGCCGGGGACTTATTAGTGCTGAATAATACCAAAGTGATGCCGGCCAATCTGGTTGGCAAAAAGGAAGCTGGCGGGAACAAAATCGAAGTTCTATTGAGCAAGCAATTGGCGGCAACTAATAGTGATTGGCCGCGTTTCGAATGCCTGGTCAAACCGGGAAAAAAACTGAAGTTTGGCGATCGGGTTATTTTTGGTGAAGACGAAACTGTTGGCACCGTCTTGGAAAAGACCGCCAGCGGCGAACAGATCCTTGAGTTCAGCGGGGACCTTTGGGGTTACATGAAAAAGGCCGGTGAACTTCCCCTGCCGCCTTACGTTAAGGCCGATCGCCGTTCCCCAGAGTTGCGGGCCCGTTACCAGACGGTCTTTGCGGAGAAGGAGGGGGCGTCCGCCGCGCCGACCGCCGGGCTTCATTTTACCCCGGAACTCCTCGCCAGGATCGAAGCGCGCGGCGTAAAGATCGCTTACGTTACCCTCCACACCGGATTGGCGACCTTTAAACCGATCTACGCGGAAAATGTTGAAGACCATCCGATGTATTCAGAGGCTTTCGAGGTCCCGGCCGAGACGATGCGGCTGTTAGGCGAGGCTAAAAGGATTGTGGCGGTCGGAACGACCGCCATCCGGACGCTGGAAACGGTTGCCGACCAGGTCAAGGCGGGGAAAAAAGAACCGATCAAGGGAGAGACTGCTTTATTCATCTATCCAGGCTATCAATTTAAGCTGGTAAACGCGATCATTACCAATTTTCATTTTCCCCGGACCTCGCTGATCGCTTTGGTGGCCGCTTTTGCCGGGCAGGCGTTCACTCTTAAGGCTTATGAAACGGCGGTTAGGGAGAAATATCGTTTTTACTCTTTCGGCGACGCAATGCTGATCGTTTGATTGCGACCTAGGAGAGCGGAACGATCTCACGAACGGCAAATGAATAGTGTTATAATTAATAACAAGGAAAAAAAGGAGAAAAAATGAAAAACTGGAAAGGAATCGCGGTTTTTGTAGCTTTACTCTTTACGGTCAGTTTTCAAGCGGGAGCCGAGGCCGCTAAGGCCAAGCTAATTCCTGGCGGGCAGAATGAGCTGTTGGGGTTGGAGGGGAAAGTTGGGCAATGGCTGGCCAATGGGACGTCGAAATTTAAAGTGATTAGTTTTAGCTATCCGGACGCCGGGCCGAACGGATTAAAAGCAGACGCCGGCAAGAAATTCATAGCGATTGAAGTAGAGCTGGTCAATAATCAAAAATTTACGACCTCATACGGCGGGGCGATCGGCTCCTTGAATTTGGTGGATAAAGACGAACAATTGTTCGCCAGAGTATATAATGTCCAAAAGGCCGAATGGAGAAAAAGGGAGTCCGGCAAGCGTTTGGTACCTGGGGAGAGCCTAAAAATATTTTATTTGGCAATTGTTCCCCAGGATTATACTCCAATCAGAATCGTTTATATCCTTGGGACAAAGATTCCGGTCTATCGGGTGAATTTAACGGATGATATTGATAAGGCGGCTCTGGAAGGGACCGAGATCCAAGGGCGGACAGGGAAGGTCAAGGATTGGCTTTTCAATGGAATGTCAAAATTTAAAGTTTACGGCGTAAGTTACCCGGAAACCGATCCGCTTGGCACGAAAGCCCCAAATGGCAAAAAATGGGTCGCGATCGATTTAGAAATAAGGAACGCCCATAAATTCACCAGTACCTTTGGCGGCCCAAACTGTGTTTTGACCCTGATCGATCAAAATGGACAAGCTTTTGACAAGGTTTTTCACGTCAAGAGGGGAGATTGGCGAAAACGGGAAAATTCAACCAGGCTGATCCCTGCCTCCGGCTTGAAAGCTTTGTATGTTGGAGTGATTGACAATGGATATTTGCCGGTTAAATTGACTTTTTTGCCGGAGCCAAAAGTTTCTCTCTTTGAGGTTGACCTGCAAGCGGAATGAATTTTAAATTTGAAATAATAAAGAAATCGAGCAAATCGAAAGCCCGGGTAGGGAAGCTCTATACGCCGCACGGCGTGGTCGACACGCCGATGTTCCAGCCGGTCGGGACGCTGGGGACGGTCAAGACGATGACTTTCCGCGATCTTAACGAGTTAGAAGCCCAGATCATCCTCTCTAATACTTATCATCTCTATCTGCGGCCGGGGATCGAGTTGATCAAAGCGGCTGGCGGTCTTCATAAATTCATGCATTGGGATAAACCGATCCTCACCGATTCAGGCGGGTTCCAAGTCTTCTCTCTGGCTCACATGCGGACAGTGACCGATACCGGCGTGGAATTCACCTCTCACCTGGATGGGACCAAGCATTTTCTAACTCCGGAGAAAGTCGTGGATATCCAAACTGCTTTTGGTTCGGACATTATGATGCCGCTTGATGAATGCGTCGCTTATCCCTGCGGGAAGCAGGAAGCGGAAGCGGCTTTGATTCGAACGACCAGTTGGGCGAAGCAGGCTTATAAGTATTGGCAGAATAAAAAGCAGGCCGAAACCTGTCCGACTCTATTTGGCATCGCTCAAGGCTCCACCTATAAAGACTTGCGAAAGATCTCGGCCGAACAGATTGCCGAGATCGGCTTTCCCGGTTACGGGATCGGCGGGCTTTCCGTCGGCGAGCCGCAAAATGAGATGTTCGAGATGCTCGACATAGTTACCGATATCCTTCAGCCCGACCGTCCCCGGCATTTGTTGGGGGTCGGGTACGCTCCTGACATCTTAGGCGGGATTAAGTTGGGGGCCGACCTTTTTGACTGCGTGATCCCAACCCGGCTCGCCCGGCACGGCTCATTTTTGACCCTCGAAGGGAAAACAAGCATTAGACGAGCGGAGTTTGAAAAGGACTTCTCGCCGATCGATCCGGAATGCGACTGCTTTGCCTGCCGTAATTTCTCCAAAGCCTACATCCGCCACCTCTTCTGGGCCAGAGAAATAACCGCCATGCACCTTCTAACGATCCACAACCTTCGTTTTTTTATGCGTTTGATGGAGAAGACAAGAAGGGATATTTTAGAAGACCGGATTTAAAATGGGCAGTGCTGGACTCGAACCAGCGACCTCCTCGGTGTAAGCGAGGCATTCTAACCAGCTGAACTAACTGCCCGGAGAACCCCAAGCTCGGGGTAAATGGGCGCGAGAGGTATCGAACCTCTGACTTCCTGCGTGTGAAGCAGGCGTTCTACCACTGAACTACGCGCCCCTAAAGGGAAATCGGCTCTTCTATGGTAGCACGCCTTGACGCCCCCGACAAGCTGGGGTAGACTGATTATCAGACGAGAAGGGCCCTTAGCTCAATGGTTAGAGCAATCGACTCATAATCGATTGGTTATAGGTTCGAGTCCTATAGAGCCCATATCTCGACGCTGCCTTGTTGGCAGCGGACGAGTCGAGAGAGTTCGAGTCCTATAGGGCCCACTTTTTAAGGAGGTTGTTTTATATGGATGAAAAAGCGAAAAATATTGATGAATTGTTGGCTCAGATCGACGAATTCGAGAAAACGATCCACGGGTTGGCCGAGAATGTCGCTAAATTGAAGGTCAAATTGGTGGAGAACAAGGCCAAATACGGGCCAGATCTCTCGACATGGCCAAAAGAAGCCTAGCGTTTTTCCTGGCCTCGTTATTTTTGATTTTGACCGTCTTGCCGCTCGCGGCTAAAAGCGCGCCGCCGTATCCATCCATCAAAATCCTGGTGACGACCTATTACACCCAAAATTGGAGCGAGACCGGGCGTTACCGCCGGGTTTCCAAAGACGGCCGTCGCCTGGGCAATTTTGTTGCCCTGAACTTTCTTCCCGGCGGCAGTATCGTGATGATCCCTCGTTTATTTGGAAGCCAGCGGTTTGAAGTGGCCGATACCTTTGGCGGGCGCGGCTACGCTTACTTTAAGGGGAAACGGTACTGGAAGATCGATATTCTCCGCGACAAAGGGGAATTTTACGAGGATATCGATTCGCCGGTCGAGCTCTACATCGTTAAATACAACAAGCGGGGGAAATTTAAGAACCGGGAAGTTAGGGAAAACGCCCACTCGATCTATAAAAAATTTGAGAAGCAATGGAAATAAATGATAGCTTAACGCGACAAGAAGGGGAAGCCCGCGGCAATATCGCCGCGGGTTCCAAAATCGGTTTTTATAACCGCGGAATTAATTCCGCGGTTATAGGCTTGTTGCTATTAGTCCTTACCGGTTGTGTTGGGCCTTCAGTTGAGGTTAGCAGACACAAAGACTTGCCGCCGACTCCGGCGATCAAATATTCCTTTAAGAAATTCCCGGTCCTGGAGTATCACCTGATCCGCCGGCCGGAAGCCCGCTGGTCGCGAACCCCGGAAAACTTTTGGCGCGATTTGGAATGGCTGCGTGCCCACGACTACTATCCTTTTAACCTGCGCGATATTCTGGCCGGTTTCCCTGGCTTGCCTAAAGGGAAAACCCCGGTTGTCCTGACTTTTGACGATTCATCGTCGAGCCAGTTCCGCTATTTACCGAATGGGGAGGTGGACCCGGAGTGCGCGGTCGGGATCATTAAAAAGTTCGCGGCCAAGTATCCGGACTGGCCGGCCCGGGGGACCTTTTTTATCGTCGTTAGGACCAATAACCCCGACCGGAATATTTTCGGCCAGCCGGAACGGCCGGAATATAAAGCCAAAAAGCTCCGTCAGCTGGAAGAGTGGGGGTTCGAAGTCGCGTCGCATACCTACAGTCATGATCGGTTGGGAAATATTTCGACCAAGGAGGCGGCCTATTCGCTGGCCCGGTCGTCAAAAGCTTTAAGCGACGTGACCGGCCGCCCGGTCGTTAGCTTGGCTTTGCCGATGGGGTTATATCCGAGCGATGAAACGGTCTTTTCCGGGCGGTACCAGAAGATCGCTTATGATTATAAGTTGGCTGCCGAAGTCGCCGGCGGGCTCCAGCCGGCGCCGGGGAGCCCCGGCTTTAATCCGCTTCACATCCGCCGGATCCAAACGATCGCCGGCGAATGGCGGAAATTCTTTAACCGCTTACTTTAAATACTCTTTGAGCTTCCGGGCGCGGGTCGGGTGCTTTAATTTCCGCAGCGCCTTGGCTTCGATCTGCCGGATGCGCTCGCGGGTAACGTTGAAAACCTTGCCGACCTCTTCCAGGGTCCGCGGATGCCCGTCGTCCAGACCGAAGCGGAGCTTCAGGACGGTCCGTTCGCGTTCCGAGAGAGTGTTCATCACTTCTTCCAAGTCGTCGCGCAGCAGTCCCTGCAGGACGATGTCGTCCGGCGCCTGAATGGTGACATCCTCGACAAAATCGCCAAGCCGCGAACTTTCTTCGTCGCCGATCGGCGCTTCGAGAGAGAGCGGCACCTGCGAGATCCGGAGGATTTCCCGGACCTTGTCGACCGACATCCGGGCGCGCTGGGCGATCTCTTTTTCCGTCGGCTTGTGGCCGAGCTGCTGCAGTAGGATGCGCGAAGTCTTGCGCAGCCGGTTGATCGTTTCGATCATGTGGACCGGGATGCGGATGGTCCGGGCCTGGTCGGCGATGGCGCGGGTGATCGCCTGGCGGATCCACCAGGTCGCGTAAGTCGAGAACTTGTAGCCCTTGCGGTAGTCGAACTTTTCGACGGCGCGAATGAGCCCCAGGTTCCCTTCCTGGACGAGGTCGAGGAAGAGCATGCCGCGGCCGGTATATTTCTTGGCGATACTGACGACCAGGCGCAGATTGGAGTTGACCAGCTTGTGCTTGGCGCGGATGTCGCCGGCTTTCAGACGTTTGGCCAGGACGACTTCTTCTTCCGAAGTCAGCAGCGGGAACTTGCCGATCTCGCGCAGGTACATCCGGACGGTGTCGTCGACACCGACCCCTTTAAGCCCCAGGAGTTCCTTTTGCAGGTCCTCGGCTTTCGGGATCTCTTCTTCCTTGGCCATCTTGGCGCTTTCCGACAGATCGATGCCGGTGCTCAAAAGCTGTTCGATCTGGTCAAGTTTCTTTTCCGGTTCAGGATAGACCGAGAGGATATCTTCGGGCGTTAAGAAACCCTTGCGGGCCCCCAAAGTCTTCAATGTTTCAAAATCTGCTTTTTTACCAAAATACATGCAATCCCCTCCAATTTATTATCGGCCACCCGGCTAGGAAATTTCAGTCTTTAACGCCGAGAGTAATTCGGCCGCCCGGACCGCGTTGCCGGCCGCTTCCGCCTGAAGCAATTCTTCTTTAATAACGCTGACCCGGCCCTTCAAATGTTCACCCTTTAGAGACTGGATGCAATCGCGCAGGATCTCCTGCGGATTTTCCACCGTTTCGCCCAGCAGGGCGGTGGTCAGGAGCCGTTTGGCCCCTTCGTCTTCGATCATTCCAAGGAGCGCGTGCTCCGGTTGTTCGGCGCCGCTCAAGTCCGCGCCGTATAACAGCGTCGCGATCTGGCGGGCTTCCGGTGTTATGAAATGATCGAGCGGCAATTCCGCTTTCAAGGTCTCCCGCGCGTCGCTGCTTTGTGCCGCCAGGGCTAGCAAATGTTTTTCGGCCGTGCTGATCTTGGAAGCGGGCTTCTCCACCGTCCGGCGCAGGTCGCGCGTTCCGTGATTATTATAAAAGCGGAGCTTTTTCGCTTCGGCCAGGACCTGTTCGTCCGTCGTCTTGAGCATGGCCGCCGCCAGCTTGGCGTACTCTTTCTGCGCGAATTGGTCGCTCTCCTGGGCGAGGAGCGGGCCGATCTCTTTCAGCGCCCGGCCGCGTCCTTCGATCTCGGCCAGATTGTGGCGGCTCAAGGTCCGCCGGATCTTGAACTCGAGATAGGGGAGTGATTCGCTCAACGCTTTTTTCAGCGCTTCGGCGCCGTGCTTTTGGACCAGCTCGTCCGGATCTTTCGCGCCGCTAAATTGGGCGATCCTAACTTTGAGCCCGGCCGACCGGACGATCTCCGCCGACCGTTCGGCCGCGGTTTCGCCGGCCGGATCGGCGTCGTAAGCCAGTACTACTGTATCGGCGAAGCGGGCCAGCAACTTGCACTGGCCGATCGTCAGGGCCGTGCCTAGCGGCGCGACGACGTTTTTGACTCCAGCCTGGAAGGTCGAGATCAAGTCGACGTTCCCTTCGACCAGGACCGCGGTCTTGGCCGCTTTGATCGCTTCCTTAGTAAAGTTAAGCCCGAAGATCGCTTCGCCTTTATGAAAAACCGGCGTGTCAGGCGAATTTAAATACTTCGGTTCCTTACCGTCGAGAGAACGGCCGCTGAAACCGAGCAGGCGGCCCCGGGTGTCCATAATTGGGAACTGCAACCGGCCCCGAAAGCGATCGTAGTAACTCCCTTTTTCGTTTTCTCGCTCCAGGACCAGCCCGGCTTGTTCCATCATTTGCGGATGAGCGCCGCGGGAGAGGAGGTACCGATACAAATGGTCCCAGCCCTCCGGCGCGTAACCAAGATTAAAGAGGGCGGCGGTCTGGTCGCTGATGCCGCGCCCTTTCATGTAATCGCGGGCCGGTTGTCCGCCCGGCTCCTGCAGGGCCTTCACGAAAAATTTGCCGGCGAGCTGCATCAGGTCATAGATCTGGTCGCGCTGGCTTTTGCCGCCGCCGCCCGTGCCGGCCCCTTCGACTTCGATCCCCAGTTTTTCGCCGAGCTCGCGGACCGCTTCGGCAAAGCCGAGATTGTCGATCTGCATGATAAAGTCAAAAACATTTCCTCCCGCGCCGCAGCCGAAGCAGTGGAACAATTGTTTCTCTTCGGAGACGGTGAACGACGCGGTCTTTTCAGAATGGAACGGGCAGAGCCCCAAGTGACTCCGGCCCCGTTTGCGGAGCGGCACGTATTCTGAAATGACCGAGACGATGTCCGATTTTTTTCTGATCTCTTCGATCGTTTGGGCGGGGATCAAGCAGTTTGCCTCCATTCGTCGGGGACGAAAAGCTCCTGAAATTTATTGATGGCGTAGCGGTCGGTCATGCCGGCGATGAAATCGACGGTGTGCTGGAGCTGGTCGGATTCCTTAACGCCTTTTTGGAACTGCAGGTTGTAGTGATAGTAGCGGAACAGACGCTGCAGCAGTTCCGGCACTTTTTTCTCTTCGTGCTTGGCGGTCGGGTTAGTGTAAACGTTTTTGTACATAAAATCGTAGAGACCGTCCATGGCGGTCTGGACCTCCCGGCTCATCCTGATGACCGGCTTGTTCCGGCTGTGTTTGACGATATCGGTTACGATCCGGTCGAGAATGTTCTTCCCCAGGACCCGCATATGCCGGCGGGGAAGCTGCCCGCCTTTCAGCACGCCGGCGACGATGGCGTCTTCCATGTCGTGTCGCAGATAGGCGATCCGGTCGGCCAGGCGGACGATGCACCCTTCGAGCGTCGCCGGCCAGGGATCGTCCGGGGTGTGGTTGCGGATCCCGTCCAGTACTTCCCAGGTCAGGTTGAGCCCTTCGCCTTCCCGCTCCAGGTGTTCGACGACCCGCAGGCTCTGCTCGTTGTGATAGAAGCGCCGGCCGTAATGTTTGAGCACCTCATCCAGCACATATTCGCCGGCGTGGCCGAACGGGGTATGTCCCAGATCGTGGCCAAGAGCGATTGCTTCCGCTAAATCTTCGTTCAAGGCCAGGGCCCGGGCAATGGTCCGGGCGATCTGCGCCACTTCCAGGGTATGGGTCAGCCGGGTCCGGAAATGATCTTCCACCGGTGAGATAAAAACCTGGGTCTTATGTTTTAAACGGCGAAAAGACTTGGAATGGATAATCCTGTCACGGTCACGCTGGAAAGCGGTGCGGAGCGGGCATTCTTTTTCCTGCTTTTTGCGGCCCCGGGTCTTGGCCGAGAAAGCAGCGTGGGGCGAGAGAAATTGCTTCTCCCGCCCCTCGATTTCCTCACGAATTAGCAGTCTGGATCAACTCCTATTTTTTAGCTTTCAAAACTGCTTGAGCCGCCGCCAGTCTCGCGATCGGCACGCGGTAAGGAGAACAGCTGACGTAATTGAGCCCGACATGGTGGCAGAACTCGATCGACGATGGGTCGCCGCCGTGTTCGCCGCAGATCCCGAGCTTGAGGTCCTTCTTGGTCTTGCGGCCTTTTTGCACCGCCATGGCGATCAGTTGGCCGACTCCTTCCTGGTCTAACGCCTGGAACGGATCGTCTTTGTAGATCCCCATTTCGACGTAGGTCGGCAGGAACTTGCCGGCGTCGTCGCGGGACAGGCCCATGGTCATTTGGGTGAGGTCGTTGGTCCCGAAAGAGAAGAACTGGGCTTCTTCCGCGATCTTGTCGGCGACCAGCGCGGCGCGCGGCACTTCGATCATCGTGCCGACCATGTATTCGATCTTCACGCCGAATTTAGCAATGGTCTCTTTGGCAACCTGGTGGATGATCGCGGTCTGGTTCTTGAGCTCGGCGACTGACCCGACGAGCGGGACCATGATCTCCGGTTTCACGACGATCCCTTTTTTCTTCAGTTCGCAGGCGGCTTCAATGATCGCCTGGGCCTGCATTTCGGTGATCTCCGGGTAGATGATCCCAAGGCGGCAGCCGCGGTGACCGAGCATCGGGTTAAATTCATGGAGCGAGTCGACTTTCTTCTGGACGTGTTCCAGCGAAACGCCCATTTCGTTCGCCATTTCCTGCTGTTGCGCCGTTTCGTGCGGGACGAATTCGTGCAGCGGCGGATCGAGCAGGCGGATGGTGACCGGCAGGCCCTTCATTGCTTCGAAGATCCCGACGAAATCGCCTTTTTGCATCGGCAGAAGTTTGGCCAGCGCTTTTTTGCGTCCAGCCAAGTCGTCGGCCAGGATCATTTCGCGGACCGCTTTAATTCTGTCCCCTTCAAAGAACATGTGTTCGGTGCGGCAGAGGCCGATCCCTTCGGCGCCGAAGTCGCGGGCGACCTGCGCGTCTTTCGGGGTGTCGGCGTTGGTCCGGATGCCGAGCCGTCTGACTTTGTCGGCCCAGGCCAGGACCTTGCCGAAATTACCGGAGAGTGTCGGGAGACTGGTCGGAACTTTTCCCTTCATCACTTCGCCGGTGCTGCCGTCGATCGAGATCCAGTCCCCTTCTTTAATAACGACCCCTTTGGCGGCAAACTGTTTGGCCTTGTAATTGATGTCGAGATCGCCGCAACCGGCCACGCAGCATTTACCCATGCCGCGGGCGACGACCGCCGCGTGGGAGGTCATTCCGCCCCGGGCGGTGAGGATCCCTTCGGCGACGTTCATCCCGCCGATATCTTCGGGCGAGGTTTCGATCCTGACGAGGATTACTTTCTTCCCGTCCTTAACCCATTCTTCGGCTTCGTCAGCGTGGAAGACCGCCTGGCCGGTTGCCGCGCCCGGAGAGGCGGGGAGACCTTTGGCAATGACTTCTTTTTTTGCTTTCGGATCGAAAGTTGGGTGGAGGAGCTGGTCGAACTGTGACGGCGTGACCCGCAGCAGGGCGGTGTTGGTGTCGATCAGTTTTTCCGCGACCATGTCGCAGGCAATTTGCAGGGCGGCGGCGGCGGTCCGCTTGCCGTTCCGGGTCTGGAGCATCCAGAGCTTTCCTTTTTGAATGGTGAACTCGATGTCCTGCATGTCGCGATAGTGCTTCTCAAGTTTCTTGTAGGTCGCTTCGAGGGTCTTGTAAGCGATTGGCATGACTTCTTCCAGAGTTTTCTGTTCGGCGGAAGTCTTGGTGGAGTTGTTAACCGGTTGCGGCGTCCGGATGCCGGCGACGACATCTTCGCCCTGGGCGTTGATCAGGTATTCGCCGTAGAACTTGTGTTCGCCGGTCGACGGGTTGCGGGTGAAAGCGACGCCGGTGCCGGAGTCGTTCCCCATGTTGCCGAAGACCATCGCCTGGACGCTAACGGCGGTTCCCCAGTCGTGCGGGACTTTGTTGATCTGCCGGTACTTGATCGCCCTCTCGCCCATCCAGGAACCGAAAACGGCTTCAACGGCGCCCCAGAGCTGGGTCCACGGATCTTCCGGGAAATCGATCCCTTTCCGTTTCTTGATCGCCGCCTTGAAGCGTTTCACTAATTCTTTCAGGTCGTCAACTTTAAGGTCGACGTCGAGCTTGATCCCTTTTTCTTCTTTAACTTCGTCCATGATCTCTTCGAACGGATCGATGTCGGTCTTGGTCTGCGGCTTGAGTCCCAAAACGACGTCGCCGTACATCTGGACGAAGCGGCGGTAGGCGTCCCAGGCGAACCGTTCATTGCCGGACTGTTTGACCAGGCCGAGGACGGTCTTGTCGTTGAGGCCGAGGTTAAGGACGGTGTCCATCATTCCCGGCATGGAGACGCGGGCGCCGGAGCGGACCGAAACGAGCAGGGGATTGGTTTCACTGCCGAACTCTTCTCCCTTGCCCATGGTCTTTTCGATGTGTTTCATGCTTTCGCGGATCTGGGCGTCGAGCGCTTTCGGATATTTCCGGTTCAGTTTGTAATAAACCGTGCACATCTCCGTGGTGATGGTGAAGCCCGGAGGGACCGGAATCCCGATGTTGGTCATTTCCGCCAGGTTGGCCCCCTTGCCTCCCAGCAGATTCTTCATTTCCGCCTTGCCGTCCGCTTTCTTGCCGCCGAACCGATAAACGTACTTGATCTCTTTCTTGCCTTTAGCCATTGTTTTTACCCCTTTCTGAATTTTGCTTTCGCGAATCGCGGATCCAAGGAGGGTCTCGTGACTCGTTTTATGCCAAAAAAATGGTGGAGCCGAGGGGGATCGAACCCCTGACCTCTTGACTGCCAGTCAAGCGTTCTCCCAGCTGAACTACGGCCCCACATTGAAATTTAAAAGATCGAACTTCTTGATTCGATCAAAAAGTTCTCCCAGTCCCGACGATCCGCGAAGCGGATGTCGGGATCCCGATGATTCCATAATTATTAAAAATAATGACCATCGGGACTGAACTACGGCCCCACACTTCCGCCTGCGGCGGGAAAATCTAAATTCTAAACTCGAAATGCGAAACAATGAGACACGGGAAAGGGATCGCAAACCGTTGTTTATTATACACCAAAAGGGCCGGGTTGGGAATTAATAATGATAAATTATAGCTTCTTTGCCCCAGAGCTCTTCCAAATTGTAATATTCCCGCTCCACCACGCCCAAAATATGGACGACGATCGAGCCTAGATCGAGGATGATCCAGCCGGAGCCGATCACTCCCTGCCAGCGATAACCCTTGATCTCGGCTTTGCGCAGAACGGTGTCGATCTCGTTGCCGATGGCGCGGAGCTGCGGTTCGCTTTCCCCGCCGCAGATGATCAAGTAGTCGACCAGGTTGGAAGTTTTGCGGACATCGAGGACTTTAACATCGAGCGCCAGTTTGCTTTCGGCCGCTTTGGCGATCAGCTCGATCAATTTTTCGTCGGTTTTTCTGGTAATGACTATTCCCTCTCTTTTTTGAGATAACTGCCGACGGTCGAGCGGAGGAGTTCCGCGTCCGGTTTGAAATAATAAATGCCATCGACCATCAGGCTGCTCCCCTGAACGGTCGTCATCCCGATCTGGCCGGTCTCTTCGGCGCCGCGGAGCGCCAGGGAGAGGCCCAGGACCTGGCGGGAATTAAGGTTCGTTTCGATGCAACCCAGGAGAGTAAAGAAGATCTCCGGGCTTTGCAGGATGTTTTCGCGCCGCATCAGCTGTTTGCCGACGGTCTTCACAAAATCCTGCTGGCGGTTGATCCGGGAGAAGTCGTTGTCGGAGTGGCGGAAACGCAAGTACCCCATGACCTGATGGCCGTTGAGTTTTTGGCGGCCGGGCTGGAGGTCGATCCGCAGGTCGTCGGCGTAATCGACGTAATACATCCGCTTCGGCACGTTAACTTCAACGCCGCCGATCTTGTCGATGATCTCTTCGATCCCGGTCAGGTCAACGGTCACGAAAAAAGGGATCTTGACCCCGAGGAACTCTTCCACGGTCAGCCGGGCGAGCTCGACTCCGCCGTAAGCGAAGGCGTGGTTGATCTTGTCGAGGCCGCGTCCCGGAACGGTGACCAAGGTGTCGCGCGGAATGGAGATGACGCCGACCGCCCGTTTGTCCGGATCGACATGGACGACCATGATCGAATCGGAACGGTGGGAATACCCTTTGTCGACTCCCAAGACCAGGATGTTCGACTTCGGGAAGATCGGCGAAGTTGGGGCGAGGCTTAAGAAGACTTCGAGCAGGGCAAGTCGGGAAGCGACGCCGATGGCGAAACCGGCGACCATGCCGAACAGGATTACAGCAATGCCGATGACGACGAATATTTTTTTCGAGCGCTTTTTAATTTCCATTTTTCAGCAACAAATCGTTCCTTGTCTCAACGGTGACCGGATCGAACGGCAAGCCCCGGCCCAGGAAATAAGCGACCGAGTGGCCGGTGAACTCGATGATCGCCTGGTCCAGGTCCCGGAAAGCGAGCTTTCTAACCTTATCGATCCCGGCGAATTGCCGGTCGACCTCAAGGTGATCGGCCAGGTAGATCACTTTTTCCAGTTTCGTCATTCCCGCCCGTCCGGTCGTGTGGCTGGCGATCGCCTGGAGGACCGCCTCGTCCTTGACGCCGAACTCTTTGGCCGCTAAATAGCGGCCAATCTCGGCGTGAAAAAGTTTCGGCTCGAAGCGCCGGACCGGATCGATCTTCAGCTTGAGTTTTTTGGCCATCCGGAGGAAGCCCGGCCGGTCGTATCGTCGGGCGCAATCGTGGAGCAGGGCGGCCAGGCTGGCCCGGGACGCGCTAACATGATGTTTGGCGGCAAGCTCGAGAGCGATCTTTTCTACCCGGAGGGAGTGGGCAAATCGTTCCTGATCGAGAGAGTTTTTTAGCCGTTCGAGGATGGCCGCTCTTGATATCATGTTTCCGTCTTGAATTATAACAATGTAGAAAATGCTTGTCAACCCGGGCGGCGGTTGTTACAATGAACGTTAATGGACGATTTAGCGGTAGTGATCTTAGCGGCCGGCAAAGGGGTGCGGATGCAATCCGACCTTCCCAAGGTCTTTCACCCGGTGTTAGGCGAGCCGATGCTGGCCCATGTCCTGAAAACCACCCAAAAACTGCAACCGGCCAAGACTCTGGTCGTCGTCGGCCACCGGCGCGAGCTGATCACCGACTTCTTTAAGGATTGGCCGGTCGAGTTTGTCGTCCAGGCGGAACAGAAGGGGACCGGCCACGCTGTTTTGATGGCGGAGCCGAACCTGGCCGGATTTAAAGGGACGGTCCTGATCCTGGCGGGGGATGTGCCACTCCTCTCCGAGCGGACCCTGCGCCGCCTGATCGATTTTCATCGCCAGCAAAAAGCGGCGGCGACCGACCTGACCGCGATTTTGCCCGCCGGGGGAAATTACGGCCGGATCGTCCGCCAGCCAAACGGCGAGATCCTGAAAATTGTCGAGAAAAAAGACGCTTCCCCAGAAGAATTGAAGATCAACGAGGTCAACACCGGGACTTTTTGCTTTGATAAGGAGGCCCTTTTTGCCGCTTTGAAAGAGGTCCGCTCCGAAAACGCCCAAAAGGAATATTACCTGACCGACACGATCGAGATTCTCCGGCGCCAAAAGCGGCCGGTCTTTGCTTTCAGCACCGATGATCCCGCCGAAACGCTTGGGGTCAACACCAAGGACGAACTGGCGGAGATCGAACAGCTCCTGCGGCAGAGGCGCAATGCGGCTGTTTAGCCCCCCGCTGTTGATCGTTATCGGAGTCGTCGGGACACTGGCCCTCTTGTTCAGCCGGCCGCAGTTCATTCTCCCTTTCTACGCCGGCCTGGCGACTTTAGCGATGGGGTGGACGGTCCTAATCTCTTCTCCTGGCAACCGGATCAACTCCACCTACGCTTTTCTGGCCGGCTCGATCTTTGCTTTTGCTTTAGCGTTGTTCTTTTTTTCCACCGCCAAAGTTCCGGCCGAAGCCCTTTTCCATTTAAGGGGGGCGGCCATCAGCGGCCTGCTGATGGCGGGGAGCTTCCTTTATTTTTCTTTTCTTTTTCCGAAGCTCGACAGCCTGCCGAAGCTGGCAACGCTGGTTGCCTGGGGAATATGCGCTTTAGCCTTGCTGGTGGTCTCCTTCACCGGCCTGTTGTTTGAAAAAGCGGTCATTTCCCCGGAAGGGAATGGTTTTAACGCCGGGTTAGGGCTCCCTATATATCTTTTGTTCATCGGCTGGACGATCTTGTACGCGGCGCAGATACTCCGGCAGAAACGGAAGCGTTATTTCGGGACCAGCCGCCTCCAGGTCGGGTACATTATACTGGGCGGGCTGTTGGCGCTGATCGTGCCGATCCTGGGCAACTTCCTTCTGCCGCTGATCGGTTTTAACCAACTGCTCGGCTACGGGCCGTTCTTCCTGATGATCCTGACCGCCTTTGGCTATTATTCGATCCTGAAACATCGCCTGATGAGCCTGGAGATCATCATCCACCACATTACGGTCTATGGTTTGGCCGCCCTTTTTTCGCTCCTCCTTTTTTCGATCATCGCCCTGATCGGCCAGTTGTATTTTGCCGGCCGGCCCGGCTTCGGGCTCCTGACCTTTTCCGCTTTTGACGCGCTGGCGGTTGCCATCCTTTACCAGCCGCTGGTCACTGTCTTCGGCCTGATCGCCGACCGCCTCTTTTTTAAAGGGCGCTACGACTACCGGAACACTCTCCTGAAGATCAGCCGGGAGATCGCCTCGGTCATCAAGATCGAAGGGTTAACCAAACTGATTGTCATGTCGTTCGTCAAAACGATGGAGGTCTCGGAGATCTCCTTTTTGCTTCTCGACCGGGAGCGGGAGCATTTCCGCTCGGTCCCGATGTCGATCCCGCGTTACAAACGGATCGAGATCGACGTCGACAGTCCGATCGTTTCCTGGCTCTCGATCATGCAGGATGTGCTGGTGCGGGACGAAATTGAAGATGAGGTCGAGCGGCAGTCGCCCCACTACCAGTTAATTGCCGGACCGACCGATCTGGAAGAAGTCCGGGACGAAATGGACCGCTTGGGGATCCCGGTCTGGGTGCCGATCATCTCCAAAGACCAGATGATCGGGATCATTGCTCTGGGGAACAAAACTTCGGGGGACATTATGACCTCGGAAGATATCGGACTATTAAGCACGCTGGCGAGCCAGACGGCGGTGGCGCTCGACAACGCCCGGCTCTACGCCCAGGTCGTCAACATGAAAGATTACAACGAAGAGATCCTGCAATCGATGGTCAGCGGCGTCATGACCGTTGACCAGAAAGAGCGGATCGTTACGTTCAACATTATGGCGGAGAAAATTACCGGCCGGAAGATCACCGAAGTGTTAGGCAAGACCTGCGAAGAAATTTGGGGGGAAGAATCGCTCCTCAACCGGATCGTTCTGCAGTCGTTCAAAGAGCACTGCTTTACCAACCACGAAGCGAACCTGACTTCGCACGAGCGGGGGATCGTTCCGGTCTCGCTCGCTTCGACCCTCCTCCGCGACCACGACGGGAAAAAGATCGGCGTGCTGATCACCATTCAGGACCTCGCCGAAGTTAAAGCGCTGGAAGAAAAAGTTCGGCGGGCCGACAAACTGGCGGCGCTGGCGACGATGGGGGCGGGGATGGCGCACGAGATCAAAAATCCGCTCTCTTCGATGAAAGTTTTTGCCCAACTCCTGCCGACCCGTTATAACGACCCGGAATACCGGAAAAAGCTGGAAGAAATCTTGCCCCGGGAGATCAACCGGATCGACCGGATCGTGGAAAGCCTCTTAAGTTTTGCCCGGGCGTCGGCCCTGACCTTCGCGCCGGTCAAGATCGACGAACTGCTGGAAGAAACGCTTAAAGATTACGCCGACCAGTCGAAAAACCTCAAGATCGAAAAGAGCTATCTGCCCCTGCCGCCGATCGAAGTTGACCGGGGTCAGTTGGGCCAAGTTTTCTCGAACCTGGTCCTTAACGCGATTCAGGCGATGCCGGACGGCGGAACTCTCACTGTTCTGACGATGGAAGGGAAGCGGCAGGAAGGGGAACTCCGGAGCATCAAAGTGATGATCAAAGACAGCGGAGTGGGGATCTCCAAAGAGATCCAGAAACGGCTCTTTGATCCGTTCTACACGACAAAATACGGCGGGACGGGGCTGGGGCTGACCATTTCCCACAGTATTGTGGACGGCCACCGCGGCTTTATCGATCTGGAAAGCGAGATTGGCAAGGGGACTTCATTTACCGTCACTTTACCTGTCCGTCAGGGACTGGTATAATTCAGTCGAATGTTAAGCAACTCTCTGGTCCTACTCTCTGACGATGCCGACCTGGCGGCGGTGGTCCGCGAGGCGGCGCGTGAGAACGAAGTTTACACCGCTAACAGTTTGGATTCGGCGCTCGAACTGATCCGGCTTCGCCCCCCGCGTTTTGTGATCATCGACAACGACCTTAAAGAGCTGGACGGCTTAGCCGCTTTCCGCCAAATTCATCTCTTCAATACCGACCTGAAAGTGGTGATGGTCTCTTCCGCCAACGACATCCCATTAGCGGTCTCGGCCGCCAAGATCGGCGTCGCCGACTTCCTGAAAAAACCATTCAGTCCCCCGGCGTTAAAAGAAGCGATCGAGCGGACCGCGACCAGGGCGGGGCTCGCCTTTATCCCGGCCAAAGCGGCTTGGGCCAAAGGGGAAGGGCTCAAAGGGCTTTACGCCGAGATCCAGCGGGGCCTGGCTTTGTCGGCCAATATTCTCCTGTTCGGCGAGACCGGGATCGAAAAAAAAGAGATCGCCGAACTGATCCACCAAAACAGCCGCCAGCGCCAGCGGCAATTTAAAGTCATCGACCTGGCCTCTTTCCGCCGGGAAAACCTGGAAGCGTATTTCTGGACTTCGGTCCAGGAACTGTTAGCTTTGCCGACCGCGACGACCCTGCAGGACGAAGACGAACGGTGCGGGACTTTGTACCTCGAGAATTTTGACCAGCTTGATTCCGGCTTTAAGATGTCGATCTTCGAATTCTTTAAGAGCCGGAAAGAGACCCTCGACAAGACGATTTTAGTGATAATAGGGACGACGGAGAAGAAAGGAGCCCTTTCCACGCTGGCCCAGGAATACGCGCAGATCGTGATCCCCCCTTTGCGGGAACGGAAAGGGGATCTCCCGTTCATTCTGGCCGCCCTGATCAAGCGCTACAGTGCCGACCACGACAAGCCGCTCAAAGGGATAGAACCGGCCCTTTTAGAATTTCTGGCCGCCTATGATTTTCCCGGCAACTACCGGGAACTTGAAGGACTTATTGAACAAGGAGTCTTGCGGAGCCGGGGAGAGATCTTGTCCCTGGCCGACCTGGCAGTAGATTTTCGGATTTACAAACAGGTCTTCTTTAAAAAAGCGAAGATGAACGGCCTGGTCAGCTTAGACGATGTCCGCCGGAATTTTGAAGCCGGGCTTTTTGATTTCCTGGCGCATAAGAACGGCGAGAACCTGGGTGAACTGGCCAAATATTTTGACCTGCCGAGGACGGCGATTGCTGATCGGATCGCCGAACAAGAAGTAGAGTTCAAATGAATATAAAAGTTTTATGGAATATCGCCTTATCGCTGGCGATCGTCACCGTTTTTTATAATATTATTGAAGGGTTGGTCTCGATCTATTTTGGTTATACCGACCAGACGCTGACCCTTCTTGGTTTTGGGATCGATTCTTTTGTCGAAGTCTTATCCGGGATCGGCGTCTGGCATATGATTGTCCGGATCAAAAGGAACGACCAAGAGCGGGACAGTTTTGAAAAAACTGCCTTAAAAATAACGGGGATCTCTTTTTATCTCTTGACCATCGGCTTGATCTTAACGGTTGCCTACAATATTTATATCGACCATAAGCCGATAACCACATCTTGGGGGATAATAATCTCCGTCATTTCAATATTAACGATGGTTTTTTTAATGAAGGCCAAGATGTTTGTGGGGGAGAGGCTTTCCTCCGACGCGATTATCGCCGACGCCAATTGCACCAAGACCTGCGTTTATTTGTCGGTAATTCTGCTCGTCTCCAGTGTTTTGTATGAACTCTTCAAGGTCGGCTATATCGATTCTCTTGGGACGATAGGGATCGCCTACTATGCTTTTATGGAAGGGAGAGAGTCGATCGATAAATCAAAAGGGAAAGAGTGCTGCGGCTCGTGTCGCTCCTAAAAAATTCCTAACCGGTAATTCTTTTAATTAACTCTTCGGCCGCCTCTCTGGTCGGGGCTTCGGCCATTATTCTGATGATTGGCTCGGTGTTGGAGGCCCGGACGTGGACCCAGGCATCGGGGAAAACGACTTTGATCCCGTCTTTGATGACCATTTCTTCACCCGCAAAGCTCTTTTTGACCTTTTCCAGCCACTCTGTGACCTCGAACTGACTGTTACAGTCGACTTTGCTCTTGATCATGACGTACTGGGGGAGTCTTTTGGCGAGCTTGGAGAGGGGCTGGCCGCTCTTGGCCATATAATGGAGGATGAGGGCGATCCCGGCCAGGCTGTCCCGGTTGTAGCCGACCTGCGGGAAAATGACCCCGCCGTTCCCTTCGCCGCCGATTATTGCTTCCTGCCGGATAATTTCTTCCACCACATGGATCTCGCCGATCTTGGTCCGAACGACCTTGGCGCCGTGGCTCTTGGCGACATCATCCACTACTCGGCTGGTCGAGAGGTTGGTGACAATGGTATGTTTACGGGCTTTGGCGTTAGGGGCGGCTTCGAGAATCGAAGCGGCGGCCAAAGCGAGGGTCAATTCTTCACCGATGGCGAAGCCGCCGTCGGCGACAATGGCGAGGCGGTCGGCGTCGGCGTCGACGACAAAGCCGACATCGGCTTTTTTGGCCTGGACGTAGCCGATAAGCTCGGTAATGTTTTCGGGGACCGGTTCCGGGTTGTGCGGGAAGGGGAGCAAGACATTGCAATTGATCGGGTAGACGACGCAGCCGAGTTTTTTGAGAAGCTCGACCAGGGCGATGGAGCCGGCGCCGTTACAACCGTCTAAGGCGACGCGGAATTTCTTTTTACGGATCAGGTTGACGTCGACGACTTTAAGGACCTTTTTAATGTGAAGGGCGATTGCCTGGTCGTTGGATTCAACGGTTTGCGGGACGGCGACGCGGAACTTCTTTTTCTCGTAGAGGTCGATCAGCTTGGCCGCTTTTTTCTCGTTGAGGAACAACCCTTCGGGGGTCATGAACTTGATCCCGTTCCAAGGGAGTGGGTTATGGGAGGCAGTGACTACAATTCCGCCGTCGGCGCGGAGGAGTTTGGTCATGATCCCAACAGTGGGGGTCGGGGCGATGCCGATATCTATTACTTTACAACCAGCTGAAAGAAGCCCGGCGTAGAGGATCCCTTTAATGTATTCTGACGACGGACGGGGGTCGATCCCTATAACAATTGTACCGCCGTTAGTGTAGGTCCCGAAGGCCTTGGCGAAGTCGAGGCAAAGCTCGGGGGTGAGGGAATCCGGGATCGTGCCGCGCACGCCGGAGATCGAGATTTTTAGTGCCATATATGGGCATTATAGCTTATGGAAGGTGGTTTGGGGAAGTAGGGGACAAGTGGCAATAAAATTGCTGATTCATCTATCATGCGGAGAAGGAGAAATAACAAAGTCATCTACCAGGGGCCGACTGGTTCCCTGGAGCTAAAAGCGGATGACGAGAATGAGACAATTTGGGCGACCCAGGCACAGATCGCGAAGCTTTTTAGTGTTGAGCGATCGGTTATAACAAAGCATGTTCGTAACATATTAAAAGATAAAGAGCTCGACCAGGAGCAAGTATGTGCAAATTTTGCACATACTGCCAGTGACGGTAAAGTATATGACGTAAAATTTTATAATTTGGATGTTGTTTTAGCGGTTGGTTATCGGGCTAATTCCGCCAAGGCCATTGCTTTTCGCCAGTGGGCAACTAGGACATTAAGGGATCATCTTCTTAAGGGTTACACTATCAACCGCAAACGGATCGCTAAAAACTCCGATTCCTTTATGAAAGCAGTGGAGAGCGTCCGATCTCTACTGCCCACCTCTTCTAAAGTGGAAACGGCCGACATTCTTGAGCTGATCAAGCTATTTGCCGGGACTTGGTTTTCGCTGGCGGCATACGATCGGGGGAGTTTTGGCCAGGGGAAGGTGACTAGGAAGAAGGTTGCGATCGCGGCTAGTGAATTGACTGCCGGGATCGAGAGGCTGAAGGGGGAGCTGAAGAAAAAGGGGGAAGCGAGCGATCTTTTTGCCTTGGAGCGCGGCGGTAGTTCTCTTGAGGGGATTGTTGGGAATGTGATGCAAACCTTTGACGGAAAAGATCTTTACCCGAGCTTGGAAGAAAAAGCGGCGCATTTACTATATTTTGTGGTAAAAAGCCATCCTTTCGCGGATGGGAACAAAAGGAGCGGGGCTTTTGCCTTTGTCTGGTTCTTGCGCCACGCCGGAATCCTTGATGTGCGGCGGCTGACGCCGACGGCTTTGACCGCGCTGACCCTCCTTATAGCCGAAAGCCACCCTAGGGAGAAAGAAAAGATGACCGGGCTGGTAGCGATGCTTTTGAGAAGATAATGGTTAACTAAAATTCGAAACTCTAATTCCTGCCTGCCGGCAGGCAGGTCGAAATACGAAACAAATTCGAAGTCCGAAATTCGAATTTTGGATTTTCATTTTTGTTTCGAGTTTAGGATTTCGTGTTTCGTATTTATCTCCAATTATTCGGGTATTCGGATTAGCCATTCGTATATCCCGAAATGCGCGCCCATTCGGAATTTTATTTAAATTTATGTTTTAGGACAAATGATTGAGCTGAGAGAAAGGTTTAGAAAGAAACAAGTTAGCCGTTTTTATTTATTGCCGATTGGCCTAACCCCAAAGCCAAAATATGTAGTACAATATGAAATAAATGATGATTTGAAATATGGTGTATGCTGAGGCCTATTCTAGGTAGAGATATGTTGTTAGACTTAATGAAAGGGAGGGACGCGTTGGAGTATGGGGAGAAAGGGGAGGTGGGGATAATACCATGAGTAGAAAATTGAAAGAGTTTACATTTATTGATTTGTTTTCTGGCATAGGCGGATTTCATATAGCAGCATCGGATAATGGTGGACACTGTGTCTTTTCCAGTGAGATAGATGTTGAAGCTGCAAAAACATATGAAGAAAACTTTTGTTTAAAGCCCCAAGGGGATATTACAAAGATAAAATCAAAGGATATTCCAAATCATGATTTGTTGTGTGCTGGTTTTCCTTGCCAACCCTTTAGTATTATTGGCAATAGGATGGGATTTGATGATATGCGAGGGACCTTGTTTTTTGAAATAGCCAGAATATTAAAGGATAAAAAGCCCCCTATGATTATCCTGGAAAATGTCAAACAATTAGCGACCCACGACAATAAAAAAACTATTACTAGAATTTTAGAATGCTTAGAAGAAATTGGATACAAAACTTATTGGAAAGTGCTTAACGCTTTGGATTATGGCTTGCCTCAAAGAAGAGAGAGAACAATAATTGTTGGGTTTCTCAACCATGACGTAGCGTATTTTTGGCCTGCAAAAATTGAGAAATACACCCCGCTTGAAAAATTATTAGATAAGGAAGTTGATAGGCGACATTACGTCAGTCCGATGATAAGAGAAAAAAGGAAGAAATCGCATCAAACAAGTTTAAAAGTGTCTATTTGGCATGAGAACAAAGGTGGAAATGTTTCCAGCCATCCATATTCATGCGCATTGCGCGCGAATGCTTCTTATAACTATCTTCTGGTAAATGGAGAAAGGCGATTAACACCAAGAGAGATGTTGAGATTGCAAGGTTTCCCTGAAAAACATAAGATAGTTTGTTCTGATGCATATGCGAGGAAGCAAGCGGGCAACGCTGTTCCCGTTCCAATGATTAGATTTGTTATAAAGGAGATTTTAAATGCTCAAGCCAAGGCTGAGGGACTCAAAAAAAAGCAGGCAATCTAGTGCGCACCCGCTAGGGGAGTTTCCAAAAATATTTATCTATGAAATTAGCAAATGGATTGTTTACCATTTTGCAGTTGGGAAGTCTGATATAAGCGGAGAGGATTGGGGCGATATATTTGCAAAGGGATTGAATGGAATCCACTTGTCTAGCCCAGTTGGATTGGCCGATGTTGTTTTAGCTGATGGGGCTTGGTCAATAAAAAGCGTCAAAAACGACGATCCCCATAAATGTAAAGTAGTAAGGGTCATTTCTGGCAGAAATTCTCCCGATTATTCTTATGGCATATCAAACCCGCATGACGACCCGCAAAAAACAGGAGCAGCTGTTTTAAATATTTGGAATGAACGGGTAAATATTGCTGTAGATGAGTATGTCAATGTAAGATCTGCGATATTGATTAGGAATGTTAATAAGCTTGAGTTTGCTCTTTTTGAAACGGAAATTAATAGATTTGTTCCCAAAGAGTATCGTTGGTCGGTGAATAAAAATGGGAACCTTGAAGGAGTAGACAGAACTAACGGTGATCATAAGTTTACTTGGCAGCCACACGGGTCGCAATTCACCATAATATATACTGTGCCTTCATCTGCTGTTAGATTTAAGATAAAAAGGCCTCCTGTTTTAGATTTTAATAAAGTAATATCAGAATTGGGATTCGATGAGTCGTGGGTAAGCATAAAATAACCAATAAGGAAGACAAAGCACAACGGTCAAAAGTAATGGCGGCCGTTAAATCGCGAGGAAATGTTTCCACCGAGTTGAAGATGGAAAAATTGTTGCGTTTTAATAGGTTGAAAGGTTGGAGAAAACATAAAAACATTGTTGGGACGCCAGATTTTGTTTGGGAAAAAAATAAGGTTGCGCTTTTTGTTGATGGATGTTTTTGGCACAAATGCCCATATTGTTTTAGACGGCCAAAAAGTAATTTGGCTTATTGGACTAAAAAAATTGAGTCTAATATAAAGCGTGATTGCAAGACTAATAAGGCGTTGCGCTTGGCGGGATGGAATGTTATTCGCGTGTGGGAATGTAAAATTAACCAATGCGGAACCATTACGCGAATAAGAAAGGCATTACGAAGGTCAATTAACATATGACCCATTTAGAGAGGGAAATACGAATATTAAAATGCAAAACAATGGGGAAGGCACGAAATCAGAAATTCTAAACTAGCGCAAATATCAAAATTCAAAATGTTTAGATCATTTGTGCTTAGCAATAGGGATCCTGGCTGAAATCGAAGAGGAAGCGCTTTCCCGATTGGACGACCGGTTGAGAGGGGTGGTGGAAAGGTTTAGACAGAAATATGGGTTGAGTTAAAAGATCGATCAAGGACGGACGGGGGAGTTGCCGTTTTGGGATTACTTTTGCACCCCACCGAAAGCAAACATTATATTCGCTCTCGTTTTTTTGATGAAATTAGTTAGCCGCTTTTTGTATTCCGCAGTTCCATGTCTGCGCCCGCCCTCTATATAGGCGATTCTTATGGTCCGATAATTAAGAGGGAATCTCTGAAAATTACGCCAAACAGTTTTGTCATGCTTTAGGGCCTGCAAGGTGGCAGGGGCGATCTCCAATTTCTGCTTCTTTTTCAATAAAGCCCGATTTTTCAGCGCCGCCAGACCGACTTTGGTCATTTTCCCCTGTCTGATGAGCCTTCTCATGCGCGCAAGGTTGGCCTCCGACCAGCTGCTTGTTGGTTTGCGCGGCGAAAAGCGCTGGGCGAACTTGGCGCGGTCGATGTTTTTAACCTGGCTATCTATCCAGCCAAAGGCGAGCGCTTCCTCGACAGCATCGGCGTAGCCCAGGCGGGGTTGGCCGGTGTATTTGCGGGGGTAAATAAGCCAGATCTCTTTGGCCCGGCTGTGGTTTTTCGAAAGCCAGGCACGCCATTTTTTACGGTTCGAGATGTAAAGGGTCTTGCCTATTTTCATCGGTTTTTGTTGTGGGATAATTATACTATTAATAACCGTCAGTCGGACGGGGAAAATATGTTTACATTTACCGTTTCGACTTGCTAAAATTCTCTTATCCTAAAGGAGGCTACAACATGAAAATCCTTAAAAGTATCTGGGCCATTGTCGCAGGGATGATCGTCGGAGCAGTTTTATCAATTGGTACTGACATGATTCTAGAGAAGACCGGCATTTTCCCACCGCAGCAAGCGGGCTTGTTCGTCACCTGGATGCTGGCTTTAGCCTTGGTCTATCGCTGTATCTATAACACCGCGGGGTGTTACGTAGCGGCGGCCCTGGCGCCCGATCGACCAATGGGCCACGCTTTAACTCTTGGTGGAATTGGGTTGGTCCTCACTATCCTCGGCTCGATCGCCAATTGGGACGCGTCGGCAGCCTGGTATCCTATCTCTTTGGCTATCCTGACGATGCCGTGCGCATGGCTGGGTGGGAAGCTGAAGACAAGGGCTTAGTCACTTGCCCCCCTAAAAACCCCACTGCACATTCACAAACGGTAAAAAGCTGGCTCTCCGATCCATCGAGTCAGCGGCGTAGAAAAGACCGCCGAAGGAGACAGTCCTGTTTTCACTAACAAAGTCGGCGCCGACGGCAAGTTCCGAGCTCCGACCGATTGGGATCCAGTTCTGATAAGCCTCGATGAAAAAGTGATTGGTATCGCTCTGGTTGGTAATAAGCCCCGCTTTTATCCCCACCCCGGGGGTGTTGATTGGGTTAGAAGTCGCGAGGGGGCTGTCGTTGATATTGGTCGTCTGTTTGATCCCGGCGTGGAGAATATAGTTACCGCTATCTAAAGAGCGGGAGAGGAGAAGCGCGACGTCGGTTGAAATAGGCGTACTGGAGGCGAGAGGATAGTATAGCGACGAAGCGACCGCGACCTGCAAAGTGCTCTCCGACTCCTCGACGACCACAAACTTACCGTAGAAATTGGGGACCTGGAAGAGATCGAGCAGACCGTTGGTTCCCAGTTGGAGCTTGCTCGTTACCCCGTAATTGGCCCAACCTATTAAACTGACATTCCATTGGCCCTGCTTGAGATTATAAGCCGTATCTGAAAAGAGGGACCAGGCTGGACGGCCGGTTGCGGCGAAGCTGGGCGAGACTAAAATTAGAGCGGCGACTAAGAGAGCGATAATATTTTTATTCATGTTTTGCCTCCTTGGGTAGGACGAGGGTATTATAGCAGGAGAGGAGGTGGAAATGCGAAAAGCGTCGCGCGGTTGCGAAGCGAGAAACGAAATGAGAAGCGCGGGACGCGTAACGCAAGACGCCCGACGATTCGCTCTTCCATTATTCGCTCCTAAACCCAATTTTGGGCTTCGGTTTACTTTCAGTAGAGACCATCTTCTCGATCGCTCGAATGATTAGCCCGATCTCTTTATCGTGTCGGTCAACTTTCCCCTTCAGTTCCCGAAATAGATAGGTTAGGTCCTTATTGGTAGCGAGAACCTGGCGGAGACGGACGAAAGCTCGCATGATGGCAATATTTACTTGTACCGCTCTGGGGCTATGAAGAACCCCGGAGAGCATAGCTAGGCCTTGTTCAGTGAAAACATTTACATTCTTGGCATGCTTGATTTTATCAACCTGCCCTTTGTGGGAACATATCACAATTTGTGATATGTTTGATATTTCCTGTCTAGTCAAGGAAAACATGAAGTCATCCGGGAACCTTTCACGGTTTCGATTGACCGCTTGGTTTAAAACGAATGTTTTCACTCCGTAAAGTTCGGCTAGGTCTCGATCAAGCATCACCTTTTGTCCCCTGATCAAATGGATCCTGTTCTCGATCCTTTCAATTGGTATTAAATCATTCATAATTTTGTTCTCCTTTGTTAAATTTGGAGGTCACAATTTGTGACCTCCAGGTTGAGGTTCCAAAATGGAACCTCAAGTCTGAGGATCTCGCAAATTGCGACATCCTCTTTGGTCGACCACGCATGATGCAGCAATTATATTGCCAGAGTAGGTGGGAGGGAGGCGTCGCGCGGAGGCGAAGCGAGAAACGAAGTGAGAAGCGCGGGTGCGAACTCTACATGATCTTCAGCGTCTTCTGCGCGGAGTTGTGACCTTTCATGATCTTGATTTTATTCTTCTTAACTTTATACTCTTCCGCGACCAAGTCGTACATTATGTCGTTAACTTTGTTGTTGAGCTCCGGCTCCACCACATAGAGTCGGCTGCCGACTAGTTCGTTGTGGTCAGCGTTTAAGACGATCCTTAGTTCGAGAGTGATTTCGGTCATGAGGGACTCCTTCTATTGTATTAAGCTAACAACTGTAATTATATCAGTTGTTTGTTTCTTTTACATTCCAAATTGGAATCTTAAAGAATAACAATTCCCTCGGCGCTAAAGATCATTTATTTCAAGGTCACAAATTGTGACCTTGATGTTTTCAACGGTGATCCGCAGTCCCTTTTCTGTCAGGTCTTGCAGCCCAGCACGGGTCATAAAGTCCGGGAGGAGGTGTTCGCGAAGTTCGCGGGCCGCCTCGCGGCTCCCCAGATGCCCGCCTGGCTATCTGATCCCTCTGCTTCGGTCAAGGTTGATGCTGACGAATGAATTGTTCATTTTCTTACTCCTACATTTTTTGAATAATTGGACAAATATATATCAGGCGCTTGACAGGGAAATTTCAGAGCAATTGCCATCATTGCAGTTTCCCAAGTTTTGTATTATCATAAAATCAAATGAGTGTAGTTTTTGGCGCGATAATGCCGCATCCGCCGATAATTGTCCCGGCGATCGGTAAAAATCGTTTAAAAGAAGCGGACAAGACTAAACGAGCCCTGGAAAAGATCTCGCAAATGTTCAAAGGGGAAGAGTTTGACACCATCGTCGTCATTACCCCCCATGGGCGGGTCGGGCAAGCTTCGGTCCCCGTCTACACCAGCCACGTCTTTGAAGGAAACTTTGCCGATTTCGGCCACCCCAAACCTTCCGTCCTCTATAAAGGGGACCCGGTTTTGGGACTGGCGGTCGTTAAAAATTCCAACTTAGCGTCGGCCCTGCCGGAAACGATCCTTGATCATGGCGTCATGGTCCCGCTCCATTATCCGACCGCCGCCGGGATCAATAAGCCGATCTTGCCAATCGCGGTTGCTTTCATTCCGTTAGATAAACTTTTCCAATTTGGTAAAACTTTAGCCGAGACCGCGAAAAGCCTGGACCGGAAGATCCTGGTGATCGCTTCCGCCGATATGTCCCACCGCTTGACCCCCGACGCGCCGTCCGGCTTTTCTCCCAGAGGGAAAGAGTTTGACGACAAACTCGTCTCGCTGGTCAGCAATTACGATGTTCAGGGGATCCTCAACTTCGACCCGGCGTTGGCCGACGAAGCGGGACAGGACGCCCTCTGGTCGATTTCCGTCCTCCTCGGCGCCCTCGATGGCCAGCCGGTGAAGTCGGAAGTCCTCTCTTACGAAGGGCCGTTTGGCGTCGGCTATATGGTCGCGGCGCTGCAGCCCTGCCTGCCGGCAGGCACGGCCCAATGAGCGAACATCCGCTAGTCGCCCTCGCCAGACAGACGATCACCACTTACTTAAATGAAGGGAAAGTTATCCCCCCGCCTCAACAGTTGACTCCGGAGATGCGGGCCAAAGCGGGCGTTTTTGTGTCGCTCCACCGGCGCAACGCCTTGCGCGGTTGTATCGGGACCTTTGCCCCGACGACGGAGAATGTCGCTAAAGAGATAATCCAGAACGCGATCTCGGCTTCGACCGAAGATCCCCGTTTTAGGCCGATGACTGCCGACGAATTGGAGGGGTTGGAGATCTCCGTCGACGTTCTTTCGGCCCCCGAACCGGTCAAGTCGGTCGCCGATCTAGACGCTAAAAAGTACGGCGTGATCGTCAAAGCGGGACCCCGGCGCGGGCTTCTTCTCCCCGACTTAGACGGAGTGGATACTCCTGACGAACAGATCGCCATTTGCCGTCAAAAAGGTGGCATTGGAAAAAATGAGCCGGTAGACCTTTTCAGATTCACTGTAACAAGGTATCATTAAGGAAAGACGGGAAAAGAGGAGAAGTCATGATTAAAGTAGGTATTATAGGCGCGAGCGGTTATGCCGGGATGTCGGTTTTGCAGATCCTGCTGCAACACCCGGAAGTGAAAGTCGAATGGCTGATGTCGAGTGAGCGGAGCAGCGGCCAGAAGATCAGCGATCTCTATCCGCATCTGACCGGCGAGTGCGATCTGACGATGGTTGACCTCAACGACCTGGACAAATATCTTGGCGCCATTGACGTTGTCTTTATTTCGCTTCCGCACGGGATTGCCCTGAACCATGTCCCCAAGATCTTAGCGGCGGGAAAGAAAGTGATCGACCTTGGGGCCGATTATCGCTTCAACGACGAAGCGGTCTTTAAGGCCTGGTATCACGTCGAGCATACCGACAAAAACCTGCTGAAAGAAGCGGTCTTCGGCCTGCCGGAAATTTATCGGAACGAGATCAAAAAAGCTCGGCTGATCGGTAACCCGGGCTGTTACCCGACCGCCTCACTGCTCGGCTTGGCGCCATTGGTTAAAAACAAATTAGTGGATAACAGCGCCATTATTATCGACGCCAAATCCGGGGTCTCCGGCGCCGGCCGGGGGACGACCCTCAAGACCCACTTTTGCGAACGGAACGAGGGGATCGAAGCTTATTCGGTCACCACTCACCGCCATATGGGAGAGATAGAGTACCAGGCGATCAAGATCGCGGGGGATCAGGGGCTCAAGACGACCTTTGTGCCGCACCTGGTCCCGATGAACCGGGGGATCTTGGCGACGATCTATGGGAAAGTCAAACAACCAACTACCAAACAACAACTAACAACAATGTTTAAAGATTTTTATAAAGATGAGCCGTTCATCCGGGTGTTAGAAGGGAAAACACCCAACACCAAGTATGTCGCCGGGACCAATTACTGCGATCTCGGTGTCGACTACAACGAAGCGACCGGGCAAGTGATCGTCATGTCGGCGATCGACAACCTGATGAAAGGGGCGGCGAGCCAGGCGGTCCAGAACTTCAACCTGGTTTGCGGCTTCGCGGAAGGGACCGCCTTAAAACGGCTGGCCTTGTTCCCATGAGCCTGCCGAAAGGTTATCTAGCCGCCGGGGTTGCCTGCGGACTTAAAAAATCGGGGAAGAGCGACCTGGCGATGATCTTTTCCGAAGTCCCGGCCAATGCCGCCGCTGTCTTTACCACTAACCAGGTCAAAGCGGCCCCGGTCATCGTCTCCATTAAACACATTCACCGGGGGATCGCTCAAGCAATAGTTGCCAACGCCGGGAACGCCAACTGTTGGACCGGCGCCAAAGGGTTGCGCGACGCTTACGAAATGGCGAGCTTGACTGCCGCCCAGCTGGGGATCGAACCGGAGAAAGTTCTGGTCACCTCGACCGGATCGATCGGCCATCCTCTGCCGATGGACAAAGTCTGCAAAGGGATCAAAACCGCTTCGCTAAAACTTTCCAAAGACGGGTTAAGCGCCGCCGCCCGGGCGATCATGACGACCGACCTCAAGGAAAAACGGATCACTGTGAAGGTCGGCAAGTATTCCGTCTCCGGCATCGCCAAAGGTTCGGGGATGATCGCCCCGACTATGGCGACGATGCACGCCTTTATTGTTACTGATGCCGCGGTTGACCAGCAGATCCTCCAGCAGGTCGTCAAAGCGGCGAGCGAAAAATCGTTTAATATGGTCTCGGTTGATAACTGCATGTCGACCAACGATTGCGTTTTTCTCCTGGCCAACGGGATGTCGGGTGTGAAAGTAAAAGGGGCGGCCGTTAAAAAGTTCGCCCAGGTGGTGGAGAAAGTTTGTATCTACCTTGCCAAAGAGATCGCCCGCGACGGCGAAGGGGCGACCAAATTGCTTGAAATCCGGGCCAAGGGCGCCCGAAATAATGCCGAGGCCAAAACCGCGGTCAAAGCGCTGATCAACTCGTTCTTGCTGAAAGCGGCGGTTTACGGGCAAGACCGAAACTTCGGCCGGATCCTCCAGGCGCTCGGCTCGACCAGCATCGACATAAACTGGGAAAAGTTCAAATGGAGCTGGGAGATGAAGGCCAAGCAGGATGTCATTACGATCGATCTGAAGGCGGGGAAAGGCGAAGCGATCGGCTGGGGTTGCGACCTGACCGAAGATTACGTGAAGATCAACGCTGATTATCATACTTAACCTCGGAAACCAGTCCCGATCGGATCGGGACGGTTTTCTCGGAAAAGACCTGGAACCGCGACGTTTAGTCGCAGGTTCCAAGAATTAAGGATTATATATGTTAGAGAAATTAATAGAACGGGCCAATGTTGTTATCGAAGCGCTGCCGTATTTGTTAAAGTTCAAGGACAAGATCATTGTCATTAAGTACGGCGGGGCGGCGATGGAAAACAGCGAGTTAAAAGACGAGGTCATCCGTGACGTCGTCTTCCTGAAGATGGTCGGGATGCACCCGGTCCTTGTCCACGGGGGCGGGCCGGAGATCAACCGCTTCCTCAAGAAGAAAGGGATCGAGCCGAAATTCATCGGCGGCTACCGCGTGACCGACAAAGAGACGATGAAAGTCGTCGTGAAAGTTCTGGGCGAAAAGATCAACCAGGAGATCGTCTCCATGATCAAGAAGGCCGGGGGCCAGTCGAAAGGGTTTTACGGGAAGAAAGGCGAAGTGATCAAAGCCTTCAAGTATTGGAAGAAAGACGCCGAAGGGAACAAGCTTGATCTCGGGTTTACCGGTCAGGTAGGCGGGATCAGGTACCGCTATCTCTTAAAGTGGATCAAGCTTGGTTATATCCCGGTCCTCTCCTCGATCGGTGTTGGCAAGGGCGGCAAGCAGTACAATATCAACGCCGATAAGGCGGCCGCCGCGATCGCCGCTTACCTCAAAGCGGAAAAGATGATCATGATGACCGACGTCCGCGGGGTCCTCGACCCGACGGGGAAACTGATCTCCGAAGTTAACACCTATAAAGCCGACAAGATGATCAAGAACGGCTCGATCTCCGGTGGGATGATCCCCAAGATCAAATCGTGCCTCTACGCGGTCCGCAAAGGGGTCCATACCGCCCACATAATCGACGGCCGCGTCCGCCACGCCCTTCTCCTTGAGCTCTTTACCGATCACGGTATTGGGACGATGGTGAAGAAATAATGGTCCAACTTAACGAATACTTCAACGGCAAAGTTAAATCCTTAACGGTCAACTTAAAGGCGGGAAAACAGACGATTGGCGTGATGGAACCGGGCGAGTATGAGTTTGGGACCGGTTCTAAAGAAGTGATGCATGTCGTCAGCGGCGCTCTGACCGTTATGCTCCCCGATAGTCAATACTGGCAGGTTTTTGAGACCGGTTCGGTCTTTCAAGTCCCCGCTAATTCGAAGTTCCAGCTGAAAGTCGCCGTCGATACCGCCTACCTCTGCGAGTATCTCTAAAGTCCTCTGAAATATGCACTGCCCCGCGGGTTGATCGATTCAACGCCGATATCGTACCAATTAAGGGCGGGGACTTCCGTAACTTTCGGGACGATCCGCACAAAGAGCCCGATCATCGGCGGCGGGTTCGTCTTGAACAAGCCGACATTGTCGACCATCCCCCGGATATAAGCGAATGATCTGACGCAATCGTACAAAACCAGCGACGTTGGCGGCCGGCCGAAGAGCCGCTGGTGATTCAATCCGAAATATTTTGCCAGGGCATATTCCGGACAGCAGGAGTGTTGGTAGGCTGTTCGTTGTTCAAAGGGCCATTGGTATTGAGGGAGCAGGTTCCGGTTGTTGGCAAAGCCATTGGCCGCTTTTTCGATCAGATCGTGGAGGATGTCGCCGGTCAGGTGAACAATCTGTGAAGTCGGACGGGAAAGCGGCCGGCGGCCGGATTTCAGCTGTCGGCAAAAATAAGTTTTTCCTGTGCCGGAGAGTCCGTCAACAATGACCAGCAGCCGATCGTGCGGAAAAGCCCGGATCGTCTTATCGATCACTTCCCCGGCCTCCTTTTCATTCAAGCCGGTAAAAGTCGCGCCGAGCGTGATCGGCGACATCGGCTTGATCGCTCTTCGCGGCTGGCTCGGGGTTCTGGTTTCTATTTTAGGCGCCACGGCTATACTTCTTCGGTTTTGAAGAATTATTTCAGTAAAAAATGATAAGCCGCCCCCTGATAACCTATTGATGAGCCTTGTCGCTTAGAGTATAATCCACGCGAGAAGGGCAAAAAGATGGATCGAAAAGTTTATATTAAAGGAACCTTAATCAGCGGATTAATCGTCCTGGCGCTCGGCGGTTGGCTTTTGCATCTCCGGGTCTATCCACCCTTAAATGAAGGGTATAACCTGGTCCCTTTTATCGCTGGTTTGATCAGCGTTGTTCTGGTCCCCCTGCTTTTTTATTTCCGGTCGACTTTTGCCTACGCTTTTGTCCTCAATGGCTTTATGGTCATTCTTGGGACGATAACGATGACCCATTTTTCGATCGTTCATTTCAGCGGGCCGCTGACCTTAAACAGTTTGCTTTTTAATACGCTCCTGCCGGACATTGCCATTTTGTGGGGGAACTTCGCTTTCGGCCGAGCCATTTTCGACCTTGAATTGCTGAATACCGCGGCCGATCCGATGCCTAAGGGGCGCTATTTTAGATATCCGAACAATGGCTGGTGGTTGGTCCACCTGTTTGGTTGGGCGGTTGTCTACGCCTTGGGGAATATATTATGGAAGTGAAGTATGCATAGATTTATGCTTTTTAAGCCTGGCTGGTGGATTTTACACATTATCGCGATCGGCTTCGTCTTCTGGCTAGGCCACGCGATCAGATTTTAGGGCTTTCTCCAGACGTTCGATAACCTTCTTTTTTCCCAGCAATTCCACCACGTCATACATCGGCGGAGTTTCCGAGCGGCCGGAGAGGGCGAGACGGCAGGGGTGGATGACGACGCCGAGTTTCACGTTCATCTCCGTCGCGATCCCTTTGAAAAGCGGTTCGATCGTTTCCTTGGTGAAAGGTTCGAGCGCGGCAAGCTTTTCTTTCAGCGCGGTCAAAATAGGCTTCGCTAACTCCGTTTTGAAGTGCTTCTCCACTCCCTTGGGGTCGTATTGGAAGTCGTCCTTGAAAAAATATTCCGACAGCGCGACGATGTCGGGGAAAAGGACCAGCCGGTCCTGGAAGAGTTTCACGACATTGGCAAGATAAGCCAGGTCCTGATGGCCGTAAGCGGCGATTAACATTGGTTCACAGAGGTCAAAGAGCCGTTCCGGCATCATCTTTCGGATATACTGGCCGTTGAGCCAGTTGAGCTTGTCCATGTCGAAGACCGCCGGATTTTTCCCGACCCCTTCGAGCGAAAACTTCTCGATCAGCTCCTGGCGGCTAAAAACCTCTTCGTCGCCGTAGCCCCAGCCGAGCCGGGCGATGTAGTTGATCATCGCTTCGGGGAGGTAGCCGATCTTATCGTATTCGATGACCGAGGTCGCGCCGTGGCGCTTACTAAGCCGGGCTTTGTCTTTCCCCAGGATCATCGGAATGTGGGCAAACTGCGGCAAGCCCCAGCCAAAGGCCTGGTAGAGAAGGATCTGGCGCGGGGTGTTGGATAAGTGGTCGTCGCCGCGGATCACGTGGGTGATCTCCATCAGGTGGTCGTCGACCAAGCAGGCGAAGTTATAAGTCGGGAAGCCGTCCGATTTGAGAATCACGAAATCGTCGAGGACCTCGTTTTGGAAGGTGACCGGACCGCGGATCAGGTCGTTGACGACGGTCTTGCCGACCGCCGGGAGGAGAAAGCGGACGACTTTCGGACAGCCGCTCGCTAGTTTCTCTTTGATTTCGGCGTCGGAGAGCTTCCGGCAGGAGCCGTCATACCTTGGCGCCTCTTTCCTGGCCTCCGCCTCTTGCCTTTTTTGGGCCAGCTCTTGAGGGGAGCAGAAGCAATAGTAGGCTTTCCCTTCGTCGACCAGCTTTTGGATCTGCTGGCGATGAATTTCAACCCGTTCGGTCTGAAAGTAGGGGCCGAATGAGCCGCCGACCTTGGGCCCTTCGTCCCAATCGAGGCCAAGCCATTCCAGGCCGTCAAAGATCGCTTTGTTCGATTCCAGAGTAGAGCGTTCCCGGTCGGTATCTTCGATCCGGAGGATAAATTTCCCCTTCATGTGCCTGGCAAAGAGCCAGTTGAACAAAGCGGTTCGGGCTCCGCCAATGTGGAGGGCGCCGGTCGGTGACGGGGCAAAACGTACTCTAACCATGATTAATTAGTATACCACGACTTCTTTAGACGGTACCACGTAGGTAATCTCTTCGGGATAATACATATTTAGGCGGCTTTTGGCGATCTGGTCGATCGAATCGAGGTTTTCGATGATGGCGATCTTGGTTCCGAGTTCCCGGTTCCGGCTGATCAATTCCTGATGTCGGATCTTCAGATCGGTTACCTCGTATTTCAGCCGGATGTTCTGGGCGTTGAAGAATAGATGAATGCCGCAAAGCAGGAGAAAAAAGCCCAGCCCCATTAAGATCTGTTTGAATTTCACAGCTTCTCCGCCGCCCGGAGCTTGGCGCTGCGGGCCCGCGGGTTGACCGCTATTTCCGCCTCGCCCGCTAAAACCGGTTTCTTGGTCAGAACTTTCAGGGTTTCGCGCTGCTCCCGGATGAAATGCTTGACGATCCGGTCTTCCAGCGAATGGTAAGAGAGAATAACGAGCCGTCCGCCCGGTTTGAGCAGAAGATCGGCCGACTCCAGCGCGCGGGCGAGTTTTTCCAGTTCGCCGTTGACGGCGATCCGCAGCGCTTGAAAGATCCGGGTGACCGATTCCCGTTTCTTCCAGGAGTGGATCGACAATTCGACGATCTCTTTTAGCTGGCCGGTCGTTTCGATCGGTGTTTTTTCCCTGGTGTTGGCGATCCGTTTGGCGATTCGCCGGGAAAAGCGCTCTTCCCCGTAGTCGAAGAAGATCCGGGCCAGCTCTTCCGGCGCGTAATTGTTAATGATCCCCTTGGCTGATAAAGGTTGCCGCTGGTCCATCCGCATATCGAGCGGTCCATCGTGCTGGAGGCTGAACCCCCGACCCGGTTCGTCGATCTGATGGGAAGAGACCCCAAGGTCAAAGAGGATCCCGTCGACCGGTTGTTTAATGTATTGTTTCAAATTCGCAAAATTATCGTGGATATACTCGATGCCGGAATGCGCTTTCAAGGTTTCTTGCGCCGCGGCGATCGCGTTGCTATCTTGGTCGAAGGCGATTATTTTGACATTTGTCATTGGATATTGGTCATTTCGCAGTAACGCTGCGATGTGCCCCCCACCCCCCAGGGTGCAGTCGACGAAAGTCCCGTCCGGCGGGAGATTGAGATAAGCCAAGACCTCGCCCGGCATTACCGGTGTGTGTTGATATAGTGACCCTGCCATGGTACTATTATACACCATGAATTTAGACGATATTGTCTTTAACAAGCGTCAGGAAGTGGCCGCTCTCAAACTGACCTTCGACCTCGATAAAACCCTGAAAGCGATCGCCAAACTCCCCAAGCCCCACGACTTCAAAAAAGCCCTGAAAAGAAAAAAACTCGCCCTGATCGCCGAAGTTAAAAAAGCCTCTCCCTCGGCCGGCGTGATCCGGGAAGATTTTAACCCGGTCGCCCTGGCCAAGGAATACGAAGCGGCCGGCGCGGCGGCGATCTCGGTCCTGACCGATCAGAAATATTTCCAAGGGAAATTAGAATACCTTAAAGATATTCGGAAAAAAGCCGCCCTGCCGCTCCTGCGCAAGGATTTTATCGTCGACGAAGTCCAGATCTACGAAGCCCGCCTGGCCGGGGCGGACGCCGTTTTGCTCATTGTCCGGATCTTGACCGACGAAGAGCTCAAGCGCTTTCTGGCGCTGGCCAAAACGCTCCATCTGCAGGCGCTGGTCGAGGTCCATGATCTGGCGGAAGCCCAGCGGGCGATGAACGCGGGGGCCGAGATCGTCGGCATCAACAACCGCGACCTGGACGCTTTGACCGTTAACCTGCAGATCACCTATTATCTGCTGAAAACGCTCCCCCAATTAAAAAACCTGGTGGTCGTGTCGGAAAGCGGCATTAAGAGCGGCGTGGAAACCGCCAAACTGCACGCCGCCGGAGTCGACGCTGTTTTGGTCGGCGAAAGTTTGCTGGTCAGTTCGGAAATTAAAACTAAAGCGAAGGAGCTGATCGGCTAAATGACGGAGAAACTGCTTACCTTCTGCCTTGTTGGCCTGCTTGTATCCGCCGCTTTCGCGATGGGCGAGGTCCCCGAAGACAAAGAGATCATTATTCCGAAGATCGAGACTTCCCGCGAGTTCGGGCTTCCCGGTTCGGCCGAACGGCAATTCTTTTACCCTCAAGACGTCAAAATCCCTCTTTCCGGCGACCTGGAGACCGGCTTGTTCAGCCTTTTTGTGGCCGATACCGGGAATAACCGGGTCCAGCGGCTCGACAACGACGGCGGTTTCATCTACCAGTTTGGTTCCTTTGGCCTGAACCGCGGCGCGCTTAATTCTCCGGTCAGTGTCGCGGTCGACTTTAACTTCCGCGTCTACGTCAGCGAGCGGGACAACAACCGGGTTTCGGTCTTTGATATCCGGGGGAACTACCTCCGTGAAGTGGCGACCGGCGAGGTCGGCTTCCGGACCCTGCAGTACCCGGCCGGGATCGAAGTTGACCAGTGGGGGGGACTTTATGTCGCCGATTCCGGCAATGACCGGATCTTGAAGTTTGACGACCAGGGCCGGTTCTCCGGTCAGGTCGGGGGATTTGGGGTTGGGCTCGGTTTTTTAAGCCGGCCGATGGACGTGGCGGTCGATAAAGAACGTTACCTTTATGTCGCCGACTACGGGAACCACCGGATCCAGAAATATGATTTTGACGGCCGGCCGATCCTCTCTTTCGGCCAAATGGGCCGGGGGCCGGGCGATCTTTTTAATCCCCAGGGAGTGGCGGTTGACGACAACTTTGTGTATGTTTCCGATACCGGCAACAACCGGATCTGCCTCTTCACCAAGAACGGCAAGCATCTTCTCTCCTTTGGGCAGAAAGGTTTCGGCAAAGGGGAATTCAATGGGCCGCTCGGTTTATCTCTCGGCCGGAAAGGGCTGCTCTATGTCGCCGACAGCGGCAACCATCGGATAGTCGAGCTTAAGATCAATTAAGATGTGCGTCTTTTGTAAAATAATTAAGAAAGAGATCCCGGCCAAGATCGTCTATGAAGACGATAAACTTTTGGCCTTCAGCGACGTTGCCCCGCAAGCGCCGGTCCATATCCTCATTGTCCCCAGGGAACACGCCAAATTCGTGGAAGAACTAAAAGACCAAACGGTCGTCGGCTTGGCTTACCGGCTGGCGGCCAAATTAGCGAAGGATAACGGGGTCTTCGAGAGCGGTTTTCGGGTCGTGGTCAATCATGGGCCGGCGGCGGGACAAGCCGTCGATCATGTTCATTTTCATCTGCTTGGCGGCCGAGATTTCGCCTGGCCGCCGGGTTAGAAGCGGTAGCCGGTCGTGATCCCGATCCCCATGGCGGTCGAGAAGCCGACTTTGACCTGCCAGTCGCCGATGTTCTCTCCCCCGTAAAGACCGATGCCGGTCGCGGTTCCTTCGACCGCCCCCTGAATTCCCGGGACATTGCCGACCCGCTTGGAATAATTGGCCATGGCCACGGTCGTCTCCACAAAAGTATCGGCTCCGGTATTGAACAAGGCCCCAATCCCCAGCGCGGTCAGGGAGTAGTCCCCGCCGTAACCGTAGCCAACGTTCATCATCAGGTTGAAATTCGGGGTTGGGAAGAAGAGGTATTCGCCGCCGATATAAATAGTCGAAGCGACCCACCCGAACTGCGGCATAATTAGCCTTTTTTGGTGCGGCGGCGGAGCGGGGGCGAGCCTGACCGGTATCGTTTCCGGCGATGGAGCGACGCTGACCCAGCTTCTGAAAGTTTCGGCCGATACGGCCGGCGCGGGCGTGATTTCGACCGGAGTGGGCGGCGGAGCTTGCAGGATTTTGAGCCGCGCCTTGTATGCCAGCATCTTGTCGGCGATCTGTTTCTTTTGCCAGGCGCTTTTGGCTTTGCCGTAAGATTTGTTCAACCTGGTCAGCTCTTTTTTTATGGCGGCGATTTTGTCGGTATCGGCCGCAAAGACCGGAACGATCAGTCCCGACAAAAGCAGGATAACGAGCGAAAACAGAAGGCTTTTTTTCATTTTTCTCCTTAAATGATCAGGGAATATCCCCCCAGGGCGTTAAAGCCGAGGGCGGAGCTGTAACCGATCGAGAAATGGAGCCGGTCCCAATTTTTACCGGCGAAGAGGCCGAGCCCGCTGGCGTCCTTGTCGGCGTAATTGGCGATGTCGAGCGCGGCTCCGGCAAAAAAATTGTTGGCCAGGTCGATCAGTCCCCCGGCTTTGAAGGTGAACGAGGAGTTAGCGCGCCGGAAGCCGTAACCGCCGCCGATCAAAAAGTTCAGCTTACCGGCGAGCCGTTGCTGGTAATTTAGACCGAGCAAGAATGTTTCGTTCCCGGCGCCGGCCGCCGGGATCAGGTAACGCCGGGGCGGGGGTGGTGGTTTTTTCAGGACCTCAATGATCGGGCGTTTTTTGCCGACGGCTTTCGGGCGGGTGGTTTTTTTGACCGGGGTCTTGAGTTTTTTCCCGTCGGTCGGAAAGACGGGGTGGACAGTCGTTCGCCGCATGCCGGCCGGGCCGTTGAATTTGATCCGGCTGTAATAGCGGCGCTTTTTTTGGGCGGCCGCCGCCGGTTCGGCGCAGGCCAAGGCAAAGATTATCAGTAGTAATAAGGCGATCAGCTTTTTCACGGAGATAAAATCCCTCCGGAAATAATCATAAATTATCCCAAGAGGATGTCAAGGTCTGGTTTCGCTGGCGGCGTGTGCTAAAATTAGGGGATCAAAATAACGGAGGCGCGATTATGGTTTTTGGTAATTTAGGTAAAATGGCGGAGATGATCAAACAGGCCAACGAGATCAAGAAAGAGATGCAGCGGGCCCGTTACGAAGGGGAAGCCGGCGGCGTGAAAGTTGTCGTGAACGGCGAAATGGATATTTTGGAGATCAAGATCCAGCCCGATCTGGCGATCAATAAGATCGAGCATGCGGTCAAAGAGGCGGTCAACAAGACAATGCACACCGCCAAGCAGGACATGGCGAAAAGAATGTCCAAAATGACCGGTGGACTCTCCCTGCCGGGAATGTAAGATGCTCCTAACCGTTAGGGTCGTTCCCAACGCCAAGAAGGAGCGGTTGGTGACTGAAGGAGGGCGGGTGAAAGTTTACCTCAACGCCCCGCCGGTTGAAGGGAAAGCCAACGCCGCCCTGATCGATTTTCTGGCCGAACACTACGCGGTGAAGCGGAGCGCCGTCCGGATCGTCCGCGGCGAGACCAGCCGCACAAAAGTCGTCGAGATCAAATGAGACTATTGCTGCTGCTTTTATGCGTGGTTATGGCCGGCAGCGGGGCTGCCGGTGGTCCCCGCTTTTTCGGCGGTTTTGATCTAGGAGCTGGCCTGCTCAATTATCAGGAGCATGTTCCCGATTTTAATAATCCGTCGACTGGGACGACCGGCCGGATTGATTCCGATGCTTCGCCCCTGACTTATGCCCTGCGCGGCCGGATCGAAATGTACTGGAACAACTCGATCGTCGGGTTCCGCTCTCTTTTCCCGGTTTACGCCTCGGTCGTGACCGAGCGCTGGGCTTTTAACGGCGCGCTATTCCAGACCAACGATTTGTCCTACATTTTTTCCGTCTTTGATTTTTACGGCGGTTACTCTTTTTCCCCCCGGCTGGAAATCTTATCCGGGCTGTCGCTTTCCAAAGCGGAGCAGACCCGGGAGAATTTTTACGTCAACGGCGTTCGCCAGAGTACCGGCCGCTCGGTTGAGACGATCATCTCCCAAAACTTTTTTGTCGAGGTCAGAGGGAACCAAGGGAGCCGACCCGTTTGGTTCGGTTACTCCGCCGGGGCCCTTTACCCGGTCAATGTCGCAACGACTAACACCTCTTTGCCGGCGTTTAATTTTACTTCGCCCGGCTATTCGTTTTACGGCAAGGGATCGTTTTATTACTCCCTGGCGGACGAATGGCTTTGTGAGGCGAGCCTGGGGTACCGCTTCCTTCATTACGATGGTTCCCCCTGGATCACTTCCGGAACAGATACCGCGAAATGGCCGACCAATGACACCTCCGAATTGACCGCGACCCTCGGCTGGGTCTATTCCTACTAACCGCTTCCTCTTGTGACTGACGAGAAGTCGACGTATTACCCCTGTTAAATTGTGGCAATAAAATTGCTAATCCCTTGTAAAGGGGGTGGTTAGAGGAGAAGCAGTTCCATGGTTAAAAGAATATTTTGGAGGAAAAGACAATGAGAATTATTTCGATGTTAATGCTTATAGTGTTGATGGCTTGTTCAGTTTCGGCGGAAATCTTAATGACTGCGGATCCAATTGGTCAGGGTAAATACTCGGTCAATGGCGTTTATTTCAAGGATACTAAGATTAATACTGCCGGTGTAGGGGATCTGTCTACTTACGGGGTTAATCTTGGTTACGGTTTGACCGATCAGCTTGACCTTTATTTAAATTTGGCTAGCGCGAATGTGGGTGGGCTGGCTGGAATATCGCTTGGTTTTACTTCCTACGGCCTGTCGGCCCAATATTTAATAGCCAAAGCGGGCGACGATTTCCCGGTTGATCTTGCCGGAAAAGTAGGTATTAGGTCGGTTACTGTTACCGCCAATGTGCCAATTTCGGGGGGGAATATTTCACAATATTTAGCTGGCCTGGAAGTCAGCAAAAAGCTTGGTTTGTTTACTCCCTACTTTGCTTTGGGGTATCTCCAGTCACAGGCAACGGGAAATGACCCAACGAACCAAGTTAGCTTAACGCTGGGGAGCGCCTATGCTTGGGCCTCTAATAGTTCAGTGATGCTTGAATATACCCAAAACACAATCTCGGCTGGTTCCCAGAGCTACACTAGTCCCCAGTTTGGTGGCGGCGTTTCCTTTATCCTCTAGTTGAATAAGCGGGGCTTCAGTTACTGCTGGAGCCCCGCTTTGTTATTTAGTATGACGAGAAGTCGACACCAAATCACCCATAGAACAGTGACGAATAGTCGTCATATGTTTGATTAATACTAATATATTTACCATAAATATAACTAATAATAAGCATTAGTTGATTTGGCAATAAAATTGCTTTAATTGACATGAGATTACAAGGAGGGCTATATATGAAAAAGTTGTTTGTGTTTATTTTTTGCTTCTTGATTGTGGGGGCTTCTTTTGCAGTTGAGAAGCCAGCAGTTTTAGTTTTGGACCAATCAGGACAGGATAACCTTGAAGCGCAGAAAGTTATCAATAAGATAACGGAAAAAGTGCTTAATTCCAGTCGTTTTGGCGTTTATCAGAAGGAACAAATCGCCGCCGCGCAGAGAGAGGCTGGTTTTCCTCCAATAATGGGTAGTGATGGTTACGACTATCAAAAGTTAAGCGAGTTAATGGATTTGCAAGCGATTATTTTATGCAAGGTTAATAAAAATGTCCGCGAAATAACGAAGAAGGAAAGCAGCGGAAATAGTTCAAGCTCATTATGGATGTATGGGTTTATTTTTCCTCCGCTTTTTTTGCTGGCTAATTCCGGCGAAAAAACTTATACCGTTAATGTCAACGAATATTTCGTTTCCCTAAAAATGATCGATGCCGCGACCCAAAAAGTAATCGCTCAAGAAAGTTTTTCTGGTTCCGACTTGAGTAAACTGGACCAAGCAATCGAGGAGTTGTATTTAGCCTTGCTGCGTAATTATCAAGTTGAAGGCTCTATTGTTAGCCAGGAAAAAGAATTGATTTACGTCGATCTTGGCAAGGGATCGGGAATCGCCCGTGGCGATATTGTCGATGTTTATCGCCCAGGTCTGTCGCTTAGCGATGAGACTATTGCGACGCCAAAAGAAAAGTATGGTGAGTTGGAAGTTATTGAAGTGTCAGAAGATTCATCCGTTTGCCGGCTCGTGTCCTACCGGACAGTTGGGTCGGTGAGAAAAGGTGATATTGTTAAGATCATTCCTTTGGGGAGTCTTTCGGTTGTGGATCAAGCCAGGCGCCAGCCAAAAGAAGCGACGCGTCCATTGGGAATGGGGGAAGCGTTTATAGGCGAAGCGGTTGGTCCGGAATTAATAAAATATAATCCGGCCGGGTTGGGACAAGTGGCTGATTCGGAGCTGGCCCTTGGCTGGGAGTTGAAATATAGCCGCGCCAGCTTATCAATTCCCAACGCTAATCTTGGTTATCCTGGCCTAAGGAATATTTACGGCAACTTTGTTGAAAATCCTCTCTGTCCCAGCGACTTTAGTGTTATTGTCCCGACCGACCGCGGCGGGCTTGGCTTGAATGTTAAGGTCGATAATACCAGAATTAAGAACGAACTATTTCAATATGATAACGGTGGAATGAAGGTCGGTCTTTACGCCGGAACGGCGATCCACCCTAAGGTTATGGTTGGCTTTGGCTTGATTTACACCGACCAATGGATTGGGATACACAACGGTAATAGTTACGAATTTAGGGGGAGTGGGCTGGCCGGACAAATTGGAATCTTAGGGCGCCCGACTGAGAACTTAGGGTTGGGTGGCAGGATCGATATCCCTGCGAAAATCAATG
>Ga0172379_10000058_pt1 | contig 278561 bp, 272 predicted proteins | sample GrowelOW334metaG_FD_119756 | JGI IMG/M metagenome (GOLD analysis project Ga0172379, IMG submission 119756) | Groundwater microbial communities from an aquifer near a municipal landfill in Southern Ontario, Canada - Groundwater well OW334 metaG | ecosystem: Environmental > Aquatic > Deep... | reverse complement strand
TCCAGTCACAAACACATCAGGGTCGCCTATTTTGATTTCTGTATATGCGCCCTTATCACTTACCTTATATGCATATGATGTATTATTTTGATTTTCAACAAACACATCACTCAAGATAACTTCACGTGTTCCATTGTCTGTAGAATAACGCACGGGGATATTGCGAAATATCCCATGTCTTTGTTCAGATCCAAAATTATAGGTGATTGTCTCTTCCACCAATAATGTTGCATCAGGGTTAATTGTAATACGCGCGTCAAAACGCTTGATTTCTTCGACCGCAGACACGCTTTGTGTTTGTACGACAATGCCCCATACTAATACGGCAATAAAAACAGCTATTTTTTTAGTCATATGCAAAGTTAGTTAAACAGAAGTATAGTATCATAATTGCAAAAAACATAAAAATCGTCCCATTTAGCGGGACGGTTGTATAAGTTTCATTTTTTCTACGCGAGATAATTTCTTTATATGCGCTTCCTCTACCTGTGCCAATGCCCGTGTCTTACATTTTTTTGAGTACACTAATATCACTGGTCTACGAGCGCGCGTATATCTTGAACCGCGTTTTGATGCATTGTGTTCTTCAATTCTTCGTTTCACATCAGTCGTAACACCGGTATAGAGTGATCCGTCCGCGCATGTAACAATATAGAGATAATACATATATATACATTGTATCACAACAAATAAAAATCGTCCCGTTTAGCGGGACGATTTTTTATTACGCATTATTTTTTCTTTTTCTTCACTTCTTTTTTCTTTGCTACTGGTTTTTTCTTTTCTTTTGATTTAACGGTCTTTTCTTCTTTTACTTCCTGTTTTTCTTCAACAAAACTTACAACTTCTTTGCCTTTTTTATCATCCTTTTTCTCTTTTTTTTCTTTACTGATTTCAGTATATGCGTGTGAACCAAGAATAGCTAATATTCTATCGAGCTTATTATTAAGCGCGATGAATTGATCTTTCGAACCACTGTCTCCTCTGCCACGTGGGCCTGCGTCATTTTTACTAAAACATTCTCTGCAATATACCGGTTTGCCACCTGATGGTCTAAAAGGTACTTCGCATTCATTGCCACATGTGGCACACACGGCTTCAAACATTTGTTTTTCATCCCTATCAGAACGTTTGAAACTATTTCCTCCAAATTTTCCTGAAGTTGAAGCAGGGCCTTGTTTCTCAAAACAATTGCTACAAAACACAGGTCTATCACCTGTCGCTCTAAATGGAATCTGGCAATCATCACCGCATTTACTGCAGACTGCATCAAACATGGGCCTGTCTCCACCCCGTGAAAAGCTTTTTCCACCAAAACTTTTTTTACCAAAACTTCTTCCGCCTGGTCTGAAATTTCCCATAGTATATTCGTTACATTATTAAGACCGGGTGAGTGTACTCTATTTCATGATAAAAAGCAAGGGGTAAAAGCAAGAAAAAGAGAAATTGACAGTATAGTATCACTATGATAGGCTTATCTACTTCCTAAACAGGCCTGGATATGAGGGTTTAGTATACTAAATCATCGTGTCCCGGGTCCGGTTAAAGAGGCATAAGCCCAACCGCACCCAATCCAAAGGTCCCGCGTTGGGCGGGAATGGCGCCAAAGGAGGGCGTCAGACATGCTCCAGATATTGGTGGTGGATGCGGCACTGCTCGAGCGTACCGAACCAACGGTCGTCCTCCGACTCGGTAAGAAGACGGATCTCGAGACCGTCTTCGTCTGCTTCGAGAAGGAGATCGACCCGAGGAAGGCATCCCAGGTCGGCAGGGCGGTTCGCAACGCATTGCCGGCAGGTGTCGGGGTGGTCAGGTGGCCGAGTCCGGTCGGGGTCTCGGAAGCTGCCATCCAGACGCTCCTGATGGGCAACCACGTCGAGCACGCCGATGTCGAGAAGGTCGCCGTGGTCCTGCTCTGCAGGAGGAAGGATGCCATTTCCTTCCTCCGCTCCCTGCGAGTCCGCCCGGCACCGGGCGCCATGAAGCCCGGTTCGAGCCTCCCGGCCAATCCCGTGGACCTCCTCCCCGGGATGGTCGCGGCCGTCTGGCCGAACGGCTCGCAGTTCGAATTCGAGATCCTCGTGGCCTCCACCGCGGCGTAGAAGCCCAACTGGCTCCGCCCGAAGTCCCCGCTCATTTTGGAGAAACCCATGCCGGTGGTCAAACACGTCATCAAGCGCCGCATCCCGCGACGCAACCGGCAAAATCAAAAATCCTGTACCAATTGGTACAGGATTTTTGATTTATATCTTTCTACTATCGTACGCCCAATGCAAGAGCGCCTGTCGTTGTCTTCGTCTGCACGTAAAATCTGCTTTTACACAATTGTTTTGTACGGCGCGCCAGTGACGCACGAATGCTTTCCACCGTTTTATTTGCCTCTCATCTTCACCTGGAATTCTACGACCCATATAGTATCTGCAATACCATTGGAACCATCCATGCGGATCATCCTTATAAATCCACCCCTTGTCTTGCCATACTTTGAGGGGTTGGCTTGCCAATACGCCAAAATAATTGCAGTCCTTATACTTTTGAGCGTCAGGTGAGAGTTTGACACCTTTGAACCATTCCTCGGGCAAATCGTGGGGAATAAGTCCTTTTACGCCAATAAAATATGCTCCACCAAACACGCCGATTTTGAGCATTTGGCGCGGGGTAAGTTGTGGTCTAAAATCTGGATGAAAATGTTTCCCTGCAGGCTCGGTAAGCTTGTATGTATAATTTTTTTGAAAATTGTCTGAGTAATGAATCGCATGATGTGCCATAGCAATTTATCAATTATGTTTTGCATACAAAAGAGACATGTCAGCAGTTCCATAGATGTGTTCAAGAATAGTGGACCATTCCTCGTCTGGAATAAAAGAATCTAACACTGGATATTGTATCAGATTTTCTCTTTCTCTATGTTTGTGTAACGCCTTACCCAAATGTTCTGCAACGCGTTCAATTTCTCCGACATCATTTCTTGTGCACGCGTCTTCAACTTGTTTGATTAATTTCAAAATACTTGTGTGATCACGACGCGCAATATAGGTTGGCCCTTCTTCAGTCGAAAGTCCAGTAAATTCATCAAAACGCGGGAAGAGAACATTGTCTTCAATATCAATATGTTTTTTAATATGACTATAAAATTTTTTACATAGTTCAAGAGCTTTCTGTGGGTTATGTTTTTCAGCCAAAAAATCTGACCATAAATGGTCAACATGGGCGTGGTCGGCATCCATAAATTCTTGTATATGCATACGACAAAATCTCAAATTAATTTGGCATTTGAATACTATTATCAACAATGGTAATAATAACAGTAAGCTCTTTTTTTCCTTCTTCTGTTCCAATTGATACGGTAACAACTCGTTCGTCTTTTTTCGCAGATACCACCGACGCAGTGCCGAGATCCATTGAGGCAGTAATGGTCCAACCCTGTTCTTTCAATTTATTCTCGTACAATTCTTGTGCGTCTTTGACGCTCTTGTCTGATTTTACAACCACTTGAAATCCAGCACCCGCGACATTTTTCATGGCAGACATGAGTTGCCCATCTATCACATACACATCACTTGGAAAATCTTGAGGCAAACTAACATTCTCTCCTACTTGCAATGAACCTTGCTGTGTCTGGATATTTACATTCTCGCCATCAACCTGGACTTTCGCGTCTCCACCAAGATTTTTCTCAAGCTGGCGTTCCATTTGATTTTCTACCAATGTTTTTTGTCCGCAACCAGACGCAGTAAAAATAAATGCCAAAACGCCAGCGAACACCAATGTTTTTTTGAACATAACATTAATAATTAAAATAAATTAAATTACTATTTACTCTTAATAAACCACTCCTTCACCACCGTCTCCGCCGGTTTGTTTCTAAAGCTCGCGGAAACAGATACGCGTGGCTTAACCTCTGGATCCAGTGCATCATCCCATGTAAAATTTCCTACATTTACGCGTGTAATATTCTGCGCATTTTTTAGTGCGTCAAAAAAGTAATTGTACGCGTCTGCTTGTGCTTTGTAATCTTTTTGTAAACCCGCAATCGTAGGATTTAATATATCAAGATATTCTACCGGCCCATTATACAAACCATCTACATAACTTGATGGCGCAAAGAAAACAGAAATGCTAATACCCAAATTTTTTGCATCTGCATCAAGACCACTTACCATGTTCTGAATATCTTTTTGCATATTTGCTTTGTCCGCGCTCTGGTATTTTTCCAAAATCTTGTACACTTTCACTTCCACGATATCTGCTTGTTTGTAATAATCATATTTTTTCCAATCCTCTGCTCCGTTATTACCATCACTAAGTCCATACACATTGAAATCTACCATCACCTGTCCTTTGAAATTCTTTTTTACTTCAGCTATGAGTGTTTTCCACAATTCATTTGCCAATACTTCGTGTCCTGCAAACCGTGGATCTTGAAAACCCGGTGACACCGACATAATATCCACGCCCGCCGTACTATACATCTGTGCTTTTTCTACCATGCGCACTTGCCACTTGGCAAAATAATCGCGTATCCATTCTTCACTGTGCGTTTTGTTGAACTCTGCATAATCTTTTTGTACATCACCAGAGATATCCCCCTTCAATCCAGACAAAATAAACTTCCCAATATTTACAAACGCCAAATTCCGCTTGATCCCGATCTTCATACCACGTGCATGTGCTGTGTCAGCCAATTGTTTCAAATCACCACTGCTTATCGATTCATCGCGCATGTCATTGCCAAAAATTTCATCCACAAACTGATACTTCATGCTCGTGTAATCTGTCTCTCCTTCATATACCGCGCGATCAAAATCATGCACGTACACTTCCTGCGCGCCCAACTTCTGCACGCGATCAAACGAACTTTCAATATTTGCTTGAGTGGTTTCCATCATACCCATGTTGTAATTTCTCCCCCACGTATCATACATATTCACAGCTCTCACCTGCGGGAGCGATGACACTACCACCCCGGCAGTCTGTACATCTTCGGGCGTGTATGTATTTACACTATATCCTGCTTTGCACCATGGTGGCATGGGCCATGGGCCTTGCGGAGGACAGAGATTGAAAGCAAACATAGCACCAACGCCTGCGATTGCAAGGACGATGAGGATGATGAGAGTGAGGAGGAGTTTTTTCATAATTAAATGATTGTTAACTTTGACCGCCCAATCCAAAGGCTTGTGTATAAACCTTGACGCCGGCGGGATTTTTGTGATATAGTAATTATGTAGTAAGAAATTGCTACACAAGTAAATCCTTGTGTGTGGGGCTCCGTAAGGTTCCTCGTAAATAGCGCACAGGGTTTTGTTTTTTAAGGAAATAGTGGACTTATATCCACTATTTTTTGTTTAATCAAATTATAATAACTTTCATCACCGTGCTGCATTTTTCTATAAATTGCCCATGAGACAAAATCTACCACCTGCAAACTTTTTTCTTCGCTTGGTGTTTTGATATTCACCTCAATAGATAATTTGTGATTCTCAGCAACTTGATTCTCTAAATAGTGCTTGAAATTATGATTCAAAAATTTATTCGTTTCTCTACGAGAAGCAACTAAATTTATTTTTTCATTCAGAGGAACTAATTTTTTACTATATACTCTGTCTATCAAAATATTGGTAACATAGTTATACAAAACATGTTTTTCGTCTTGCAATTTGGTGTATACTTTTTTCTTATTAAGATAAATAGCCATTATTGAAATATCCTTTTCATTCAATAAATTTAAAATTTGGTTACGAACTTTTGGCTTTTCTTTGTGACAGTGCAAACAACCATGATGAAAAGCACGCTCAAGACGTGTAAAACCCTTAAAAAATTTTTTACAATTCTTTCAATTGGATCTTTGTGATTAACAAACAAAAAAGTAATAACAAAAACTGACGATGTTTTCTTTTTAGCAAAATCAAAACCTAAGTCTCCACTTTCATCTAAAAAAATGAAAGACATACAAATTTATTTAATACATGCTGTTTTATTCTACCACTCCACCCCTCTTTTTTCAACCAATTTCGCGGGGGTCGTAGGGGTCCTCCCCTATCTCCACCTTCGCTATCGCCTTCGCTAAAGCTACGGCGATCGAGAAAGCTACGGCGGACAAGTTAAAAAATCCCATTAAACAAAAACCCAATAATCATAATCCCCACCGTCACAATCCCAAAAAACGTGAGCAATAATTTTGTTTTGAGCACTCGTTTGAGCATCATAGCTTCGGGTAATGACAATCCCACAGTCGCCATCATAAACGCCATAGCAGTGCCTATAGGCACACCCTTGGCCACGAGTGCCTGAATAATGGGAATAACCCCGCTGGCGTTGGCATAGAGCGGTACAGCGATAATGACGGCAATAGGCACCGCGAGCCAACCAGCAGTAATGAGATAGGTTTGGAAAAATTGCGCGGGCACAAATCCATGAATCGCGGCTCCCACTGCCACGCCGAGAATGATATAGAGCGCGACCGAGCGCACAATACTCCATGCGCTTTTGGAAATCTTTTTTGCAATATCCCATTTTGTCAGAGGGGCTTTGTTTTTGCAACATCCACAACATTTTTTCTCTTCCTCTTCACCTAGTTCTCGCACATATTTTTCCATCTTCAGTTTGCCAATTACAAATCCCCCAATAACACCAATTGCCATACCAGCCACCACATACGCAAGTGTCAGTTTCCATCCAAACGCACCGATAAATAATGTCACGGCTATTTCATTGATGAGGGGCGAGGTAATGAGAAACGCAAACACAACGCCAAGTGGAATACCTGCTTGCAAAAATCCAATAAATAATGGAATAGATGAACATGAACAAAATGGCGTTACTGCGCCAAAGGTTGAGGCAAGAAGATAATCTGCGCCATACCATTTTCGTGAGATGAGAAATGTTTTGAATTTTTGAATAGGCAAAAAATATCTGATCACAGCCATGAGATGCGTGATAAGAATCAAGAGTACAAAAATTTTGAGGGTGTCAAAAATAAAAAAATTCAGCGCGTCTGCTGTGTGCGTGCCGGGGGTGAGATGAAAGATGTTGTAGGTTAGCCAGTTGGCGAGGAGTTCGAGAGGCACGAACATAAAAATTTGGATGTTAAAAGTAGCTGTATTTTACTCTTTTAAACATAGGTTTACAACTGTTTTCTTATTGACAAAATTAAATATTTGTACTAGTTTAGAGTCCTCTATAGAGGTGCTATCATAAACAGAGGAACGGGGGTGGGAAGTGATTCGAAGCGTCGGATCCATCCGCGTCGTGGTGTACAGGAAGTGCGGTATCGTCTGGCTGTCGCTCCGAGCCGGCGAGAAGCCCGGCGAGAAGATCGACATGCCCCAGACCGTGCCCCCCGAGTTCAGGAGGCACGAAGAGGAAGACCCCACACCGTCTGACACCGGGTCAGACGGGATCCTGGTCGACAAAACCTGGATCACGGGTCCCTGCATGGGGCGGCTTCACAACGCCGTCGCCCTGTGTCTGGACAGACTCGGGATCGGCGAGCTGCCGGTCAACATGCCACAGAGGACGATGTTCCCCCCCAAGGCCACCTAAGGAGACGTCATGCGCAAGTCGCGGACCAATCGAGGCCCCCCGCCTGAACCACTACATAGTGTCGATCGGGCGGGGCGGTCGACACAACATGTGAATATCCTGAAGAGGGATGTTTTTTATTACAAATTTATACGAGCAAATTAGTCACAATTTTTATCATCTTGTCTTTTTCTTTGGGATCGCTGACCGCGATAAGAAGCGACAAAGCAACAAGCGCGTTGTCATTTATTTTGCACTTCAAATTCAAATTAATATAAATGGTTCTATCTGGCTTGACGCGTATATGATGGCGTGTCTTTCGACCTAAATCGCCCAGCAATTGCAAAACATATCAACAATATTTATAAAACTAATGAATTGGTAAAAGACAACCTGTTCTATTTTGGAACAGGTTGAGGCTAATGGAAATACGTTTCCCTTCTTTTTGAGTTATCCGGAAATTCCGGATAGTTGAATTTTCTTTATCCAAAAAAGTACCTCTATTTTACTCTTTTGAAGGTTGATTTACAACGACTCTATGTATGCAAAATCTAAACTGGTCCACACTGGGTATAACCTGTGACTAAACGCAGTTGACAATAGTGTATGTTCTAATTCATACTGGATTTATATTATATTAACTTAACTTTTTATATGCTACATGCAAAAAAAATAGTCTCGGGTTTCTTGTTTTTATCCATTATTTCGCTTTCTTTGGTGCCAACATACCCCGCTTTCGCGGCAGCTTTTTTGACACTGGACAATTTTAGCGGACAGGCTACTACCGTCATGGCAAGCGGAGGCGGATGGACAGTAGGAGAGACAATCTCACTTTATCTTAATGCTGTTTCGGGTTCTCCTGTCACAACCACCGTTGTAGCGGACAATAGTTTTTTTGGACCAACAGCTGTACCTATCCCCGCAAATACCCCACAGGGTCCATTGCCCATTATCGCGGTTGGATCCATAAGCAATGAACAGCAAATAAACAATTATTATGTAGTGCCATTCAACGCAAACATAACGGTAAGTGGAAATAATACGCCCGGAAGTGTGTTATCAATTGATGGACAGGGTTTTGCACCAGGTGAAGTTATACAATTTGCTATGGAAGGTATTATCATGGGACAAATAACTGCTGACGCTGATGGAAATTTTGTAAGCGGTCAAGGTACGATTCCGAGCGTAACTGCAGCAACACATATTCTTCATGCCATAGGCCAATCTTCGGACGCTGATGCTGCCACCTATTTTTATGTAGGCGGATTTTATCCAAGCATCGCTCCATCAAGCTACTATCTTTTGCCAACACAAGTGCTTAGTTTTTCAGGCGGTGGATTTGCACCGGGTGAAATTATTGACGTTTTTGACGGACAAAATCAAACACCTCTCTCGTCTATCGCTGCCGATGGTACAGGGACATTTGCTGATGCCGGAAGTATCACCATCCCCTTGAGCTTTATGGGTACAAAAACATTTCGAGTGGTCGGACGTGTAAGTCATGGTACAGCTCAAACAGATATTACGGTCGGATCATTTATTCCATTTGCCGCGCCTTCCACATTTTATATATTACCTGGCGACGTGTTAACCTTTAGCGGTGGTGGATTTGCCGTGAATGAACCAGTAAAAATTTTTGATGGTGTGAGCCAAACTGAAATTTCAAATTTTATAGCTGATGCAGAAGGTAACTTTACAGATGCTGGGGCGATAACTATTCCCTTTGGCTGGACTGGCACCAGCCATACCTTTAGATTGGTCGGACAAATTGGCGGCGGCGTGACTGAAGTCATGCTTACCATAGGACAATTCAATTCACTCGTGTCTCCTTCGCTGTATAATCTCAATGCGGGAGAAGATATTAGTTTCACCGGCACTGGATTTTCTCATGGAGAGATAATCATGATTACCGAGGGACAAAACCCTGCAGTTCTTGCGACCGCAATCGCTGACGTAACTGGAGGATTTACAGACAGTGGGACAATAACTATTCCATTTGATTGGGCCGATAGCAGCCGCACATTCACATTAATAGGACAAAACAGTAACACACAGGCGACAGTCATTATTACGGTTGCAAAATTTTTACCACTTGTATTACCGTCCATGTATTATCTTCCACCCGGCTCTGAAATTTCTTTTACAGGATCAGGATTTGCCATGAATGAAACTATTGCAATTACAAATGGACAAGATGATACACCTCTGGCAACTATACAAACTGACGCAACCGGAGGATTTATTGATAGTGGCACCTTTGCTATTCCGTTTACATGGGCAGGTGTGCAATCACTTCATTTCGCAGGACAAAGTAGTCATGCAACCAGCGATCTCGATATTACCATAGCCGGATTTAACCCGCTCATATCACCATCAACCTATTATATTGCGCCTGGACAAACGCTTACGATTTCAGGAACAGGATTTGCGCCGAGTGAAGTCATTAGTCTAGCCATGAATAATAGTACACCTATTACTACAATCGCAAGTTCAACAGGAGATTTTACAGATGCAGGACCATTTGTCGCGCCCCTTTCGGGCAACGGTATTCATATTGTGGCAACCGGACAAAGCAGTGGCGTGAGTGCCACAGTTGATATTGGTCTTGCAGCACTCTATCCTTTGGTTACGCCCGATATGTGGTATGTGCCATCGGGCAGTGATATTACATTTTCTGGAAATGGATTTGCTCCGAATGAAACTGTAACAGCGAGTACAGATGATCAAAACTTGGGAACAGTTGCGACAGACATGACAGGTAGTTTTATTAACTTGGTGGTACCTACTGGATTTGGAATTGACAGACAAATAATCTACACCTTTACCGGAGCAGATAGCAACGCCGTTACACAAATAACTATAACCATCGCTGCGTTACAACCATTTATATTTCTTGACTCATACTATGCGTCTCCAGGAAGTACCATCTATGCCTCGGGCATTGGGTTTGGACCAAACGAACAAGTGTCGGTGTATATTGGAAATAGTGTCATGACCGCGACATCAGACAGCACAGGTATGATAAGTTCTACGCCTATTATTATTCCTCTCGGATTAACGGGCCCAGCAGCAGACATCACCATGACCGGAAATACAAGCAACGCAAGCGCACATACCATGGTTACACTGGCACCATTTTTGACGCAAGTCAGTCCCAGCACATGGTATACCACACCAGGAAGTGCGGTCGTGTTTACGGGAACTGGATTTGCGGCAAACGAACAGGTGAACATCGTGTTGAACAATATTGACGCAGGAACAGCACAAGCTGACGCGCAAGGAAATTTTGTATCAACCGGCATTACCATTCCTATTACATCTGCACAGGCCCACTTCGTACTTACGGGTACAGACAGCAACACGCCCACAACTATTGATGTAGGACTTGGCGGATTTACACCACTCGTAACACCGAGCACATGGTACGCGCCCGTAGGATCAAACATTATATTTAGCGGAAATGGATTTGCCGCGGGTGAAACAGTAAACATATCACTCAACGATACTCCAGTTGATCCGATAACTGCAGATGAGAATGGCGCATTTATAACACCACCCATTGCCATTCCAATTTCTGCTACTATCGCAAACTTTGTATTCACAGGTACCCTGAGCAATGTGCAAAGTGAGATACCTATAACATTGGCGCAACTCAATCCGGGCATACAACTCTCAACCTATTATGATGTTGGAGGGGCGCCAATTACGATAATCGGCATGGGATTTTCGAGCAATGAACAGGTAGCTATATTATTTGGCGGACAAAATCTTGGCACGACTCCAACAGATGTGAGTGGTAACTTCGCGTTTGACACAACCGTGCCATATCTCCCGGCTGGAAATCATGAGGTACACGCAACAGGCCAAAGTAGCGCTGTCAGTGCAATGGCAACATTTACTGAACCACAAGTATATGTAGGGGTTGAACTCGGATCGTATGCGGGCGCGCCAGGTTCAGCAGTTACTATTATAGGAAATGGATTTATACCTGGAGAACCCGTGGATATTATGACAGACCGAAGCGGTGCCACAGCAGTGTACAACTTTAATGCAGACGGCACAGGGGCATTCAATGATTCCGGATATGTCATTCCCCTTGATTATATTGAGGGAACACTGACCATTACCATCAAAGGACAATATAGCCTTACGCCCATACAAATAGTTTATTACGTCACCGGCGTATAAAAAAGTACATACAAAAAAACACCCTACGCTGGGTGTTTTTTGAAAAATACATTTTTTAAATTTTTTTCGGGAACAATACAGAAAGTATAATCGAGGCAAGCAGCGCAAGCATAATAATACCAAAAGAAATAAGAGACGAAATGTGAATATCAAAAATACCCGCAAGCATCTTGGCTCCAATAAACAATAGAATAAATGCGAGGCCTTTTTGCAAATGATGGAACCTATGGAGTACACTTTCAATCAAAAAGAATAACGCGCGCAACCCCATAATGGCAAAAATATTGGAGGTAAATACAATAAATAAATTCTGCGATATGGCAAATACCGCCGGTATTGAGTCAACTGCAAAAATAATATCAGTGCCCTCGATAAGGAGCATAATAAGAAACAAAGACGTGAACTTGAATGATCCATGCTCTTTGAAAAAGAATTTGCCATTATGATGATTCGTGGTAAAGGGCAAAAACTTGCGTGCGGTCTTTATAATTTTATTATTGTTAAAATCAATATGTTCTTCTTTTTTATCACGCAATAATTTGACACCCGTGTAGAGCAGTATGGCGCCAAAAATATAAAGCACCCAATAAAATTGATGGATAATATATGCGCCGGCGCTGATAAAAATGCCACGAAAAACTATAGCGCCGAGAATCCCCCAAAACAACACGCGGTGATGATATTTTTCTTCTAATTTGAAATAGCTAAATATGAGCATAATAACAAACAAATTGTCTACCGAAAGCATCTTTTCAGTCACGTACGCACTCATAAATTGAGCTGCGAGTTCTCTGCCCATGTATACAAAAATAAGAAAGCCAAATGCGATAGAAATTCCTACCCAAAATAATGATTGTATAAGTGCCGGCTTAAATTCTACGGTGTGGCTTTTACGATTGAAATAGCCCAAATCAACAATCAAAAATAACAAGACGATCCCCGCAAACACTATAAATAAATTTGTTTGAACATCCATATATACTTATAGATTAGAACGTATATAAAAAACCGGCGTAACCGGTTTTAATTAATGTCGGATCAAAGCATCGAAGCGCCTCCATGTGCATGGAGGACCTGCCGCTTGTTGCTCCCCAACATTCAAGGTATGTAAAGTATACAATTACTATTTAACTTTGTAAATAGTTAAAATTGGTCGAGCGAATATTATCAACAAAATTCATTTTGAAAAATATAGTTCCTATGTAATTAACGACGAACAGCATATTATTTGCCGTTGTGGTAGTTGAACGTGTTGGAGAAGATATGACTCCAACCATGTCTGTACGTTTTGCGTCTTTTTTTTCTGAAGTAAATATGGCTCGCGGAGGATCTGTTGTTTTCCCTGTTTCGTGATTGTAGTCAGCCATGCTCTTCATGATAACATCATAATCATACCGGTAAAAACTGCCTCTTCTCATGCCAGGTTCATGCACGATAAATTGTCTGCTATTCTCATCATAACCCACAAGTACAATCACATGAAATGACTCGGGTGTATTGGAAAATGGGATGCGTTTATTTTGCAAACTGTACCCATGATGAAATGTCATAACGGGTCTTCCTGCACGTAGCTCTGCTTGTATATCTCTCAAAGCTGGATACTCTACGACTTCCGCTTTAAAGTAACGCGCAAGACTATGCACCATATCACCAGTTCTCCAGGCATTTGAATCGTCATTATCTCCATACCGTTCATCTTGGTAATCAAAATAAGGTTGCATGCGCTCCTTGGACGTCCTGTGCCCTATCACACCTCTTCTGCCCTCATAGTAGGCATCTATCATCACAATACTACTCTCCTCGCATGCTTCACTATACGGCCTCACCCATTTTCCATCGGGAATTTGGGTGGCAAAAGGTACCTCAAGTCGTACAACTTTTTCTACTGGCTGAGCTTGTGCATCCACGGTAGATAGCAAAAAAGCAACTACTATAAAACCAGCAACGCAGACGTGCTTTACGTATTTTTGTAACGTATTTTGTTGCATACACAATATTTATACTATATATGTATGATATACAATTTTGCTCTCTTTTGTCAATACCACGACAACAAAAAACCGCCCTATTTGCATGGTGGTGTATTACGCAAATATATGGACGGTTTTTATTAAAACTACATTCCCAACAAATCCTGAGGTAAAACCCATTTACTTATGGCCATGGCGTTGCAGGCTTTAGCTGCATAACCTGCTTCTTCAACGGTAATGGGTTGACCACCATAGTCATACGACCACGCAATGCTTTCAGAAACAGTACCCGGAGTAGCCTGGCAACCCCCCAAATCTGAATATGGACAGGCGTCAAGAGAAAAAATACCTTCTTCACATGATAATCTCATGCGTTCTTCAGTAAATACTGAACCCACAAAATCAATACACGTGCTTTTACTCTCAATAACATTACAACTTCCGCGAACTCTACGTGCGGAATTGGTTTCTTCTATTAAGGGCTTTACATCTTCTTCGTAATCAACCGACTGCTGATCAGGCATATCTCCGCTACAACCAGCGCCAAGTAGTGCAAAAAAACAGAACACACATCCAGTTATATTAAATAATCTTTGTGACATACAAAAAAATTATTTTACGGGTATTATTTTTGAATCTGGCATAGCCCCATTTACATCATTGTTCTTATACAAATCAGGATCAATGGTCCGCGTAAAGCAAGTTCGCCCTATCTCATGACTCCAATTTTGAGCATATGCATCATATGGGGAAGTATACAATCGAGAAACTTCTCCGCCTATTTTTCCATTGGTACTTGTACTCTCAAACGTGGCACACAATTCAAATGACAAATCAGTCAAAGCTCTATATTCATACGATTGCTGTGTTGCTGGATCAGTGGGAACTGAAAACCCCGTGATACTATTTTCCACATTACTTAATTGTTCAGGTAATTTTTCTTTTTGCACCCAATGATTCACTACTTCGCTTTGAAGCATCTGAAGATGTTGCACTCTCTCATCATCAAATCGGCGCGCCCGTTGTTGTCCTGGCGTGCCAATGATAAAAAATCCAACTACGATACTTGCGAGCACCACAACAGAAACAACGCCGGCAAGAATCTTTGGTACACTCGTTTTTCCATTCTGGCGTTTCAAATCCCATAAATAATATCCAAATACCGCGGCTGCAACCAACAGTACCACAACAACCTTCAACACAAAACGCATGGTAAGTTCGCCACTCAAAAAATTATACACAAATGTCATGAGGTCAATGATAATCGTAATCGCCGAAATAAACAGCGTAAAATATACAAGCCACTTGCGAAGTTTCAAATTTCTCTTTTCTGGTGTTTTTGCCAAATCACGCTCAAGCATCCACGACGTAACTATGTACGCGATGACGGCAATCAATAAAACTGAAGTGGACCAACGAACGCCATTGGCAATATTCGTGAAATAATAGTTGAGTTTATCAGGAAATAAAGCATTGATATACTGAATGTACAGCGTAATAAAACCAACTACACTCAGATAAAATGTGACAATATTGAACAGATGCAAAAAAACATCTTTGGGCGTGCTTCGCAGTGATGTAGAATCCATACAAGTTATATTAAAAATATGAGGTAAGTATAACACGACAGTACTTGAATTGTACACAACGCAAATTCATTTCATCTCACTGGCTCATAACCGCCACTTACACCATGTTTTGATAACACAATTTGCCATAGCTGTGCTTCATGGGCGCGAAAAAGTCCTGCGCATGACAGCAGATAATAGCGCCACATTCTATGAAACCGTTCATCATACGACGCACATAAATCTTGCCATGCTGATTCGAAACGCGAGTGCCAAGCCATAAGCGTCTTATCATAGTAGTGTCCAAAGCTATGCCAATCCTCTATAATAAATTTTTTTTCAATCGCAGTAGTAATTTGTTTCGCGGACGGCAGCATAGAATTTGGAAATATATATGTACCAATCCAAGGATCCGTGCCGTGCACTGACTGATTGCTGCCTATGGTCTGAAGCAAAAAAATCCCGTCGTCTTTAAGGCAACGTCTTACTACATCAAAATACGATTTATAATTTTTTACGCCCACGTGCTCAAACATGCCAAGAGAAATAATATGATCAAATTGTCCATCAACTTCACGATAATCCTGCAATCTAAATTCAATGGGCATATGGGCATAGCGCTGTTGTGCATAGGTAAATTGTTGTTTTGAAATAGTAATACCGGTAACCTGGGCACCATATCGCTCCGCCGCAAAACCAGCAAAACTGCCCCATCCGCATCCAATATCGAGCACTTTGTCCCCTGCTTTAAGTCCAATCTTTTTGCATACCAAATCAAGCTTGGCTTCTTGGGCTTCGTCGAGCGTCATGTGATAATCGCTGGCTGGCGATTTCCAATATGCACATGTGTATGTCAGACGTTTATCAAGCATGCGTGAATACAAATCATTGCCTGTATCATAATGCCGTTCACCTACTTGATATGCACGGCTCCTACGCCCGAGATTAAATACATACGCGCGCAAAAAAGTTAACATAACTACTGGAGTAAGCTTAAAATGTTCCCGAAGATCTGCATGCAGAGCACGGTATACCATCTCATCAATCTGCTCACAGTCCCACCACCCATCCATGTATGCTCCTCCAAGTCCCAGCGTTCCTTGCGAAAGAACGCGCCTATACGTTTTACTATCATGCACCTGAATATCCCATGGACGATTTCCATTAATCTCTATATCTGCCTTCTTTGCAAGTGAAGTAATAATTTCTTGTGCATTAAACATATGGTACCTATAAATATATAATTTACTGTAACACCTCACATTGCTTTTGGTCAAATAAAAACTCCCCCGTACTACGGAGGAGTTTATTTTTATCTGGGCTAAACTTATTGCGATGGCTCTGATACAAGAGGCGCAATTTCTGGTTCTCCGAGATGCAATGTATGCTCTTTGGTACCCGTACCCGCAGGAATAAGCCGTCCAATAATAACATTTTCTTTCAATCCTTCCAAATAATCCATCTTGCCCGTGATTGCGGCATTCACCAGTACACGCGATGTTTCCTGGAATGATGCAGCAGAAAGGAAGCTTTGGGTGGTAAGAGAGACTTTTGAAATACCCATAAGCATTTCACGTCCTTTTGCCAAACGTTTTCCGTCTTTCTGCGCTTGTGCATTGGCAATAAGCAATTGGGATTTTTCTACTACTTCACCTGGCAACAGGTCAGTATCACCCGGATTTTCAATAAACACGCGACTAAACATTTGTTTGATAATAATTTCAATATGTTTATCATTCAAACGCTGACCTTGAGACGCATAAATTTCTTGGATTTCAATGAGGATATAGCGCTTGACTGCATCTTGCCCTTTGAGTTCAAACAATTCTTGTAAGTCTATAGCACCATCGGTCAATTGCGCTCCTTTTTCAACAGTGTCTCCAGATTTGACCCAAAGCTTATACCCAAGCGGTACGACATATTCTTTCGTAGTGTCCCCTTCATAGGTCAATACGAGTTTACCATTCTCAACACTAATATTACCTTGGTATGGAGCAAGAATTTCTTCACCTGAACTTCCGCGGATAACCAGTTTATCGCCTTTTTTCACTTTGTCGCCATCCTTCACCTTGGTATCATCTTCTTCATACAACTCATAACCAATCTCATCTTTGCCTGAATGGTGTACTTTTATAATCTTTTGTCCGCGACGTCCTTCAAAAATCTTGCGCCCGGTTGCACTGGTAATCACTTTTCCATCTGCGTCTTCTATTTCTACTGTTCCCGCAACTTCAGACAAAACAGCTTTTCGTTTTGGCGTGCGAGCTTCAAACAATTCTTCAACGCGAGGCAAACCTTGGGTAATATCTCCGCCCGCGACACCTCCCAAGTGGAAGGTACGCATGGTAAGCTGTGTGCCTGGTTCACCAATTGACTGTGCGGCAATAGTACCCGCAGCAACACCTTGCTCGACGACTTTACGGTTGCCGAGGTCATATCCATAACATTTTGAACACACACCTTTTGCCAGTTTGCACTGCAAAACTGAACGTACATGAATTTCATCTATTCCTAATTTTTCAATCTCACGCGTCGCTTGTTCAGTAACCACTTCACCCTCTTTTACAATCACTTTATTCCCTGACTTCACGCTTGATAATACAAAACGTCCGAGTACGCGATCGGATAATTTTTCTCCCATTTGTTCAGACTGTTCTTTGGTAAATAATTCTCCCATCGTGTCTCCACAATCTTCTGCGCGGATAACCACTTCTTGTGCAACATCGACAAGACGACGAGTCAGATAACCAGCATTTGCCGTACGAAGAGCCGTATCAGACAAACCTTTTCTTGTACCATGCGAAGAAATAAAGAATTCAAGCACATCAAATCCTTCTTTGAAGTTTCCTTTGACTGGCAATTCAATAATGTCTCCGCTTGGAGAAGCCACAAGCCCTTTCATAGCAATCACCTGTCCCAACTGTCCTACATTACCGCGAGCTCCAGAATCAATCATGGCAAACACGGATTTGTCTTTGTCAAGAATATCTTTTGATTTAGATAACAATTTATCTTTGGTATCAGACCATATTTCCAATACTTTTGCATGGCGTTCTGAATCAGTCAGCAAACCTTGCGCAAATTGTTCTTCGACCAAAAGGATTTGACCATCTGCGAGTCCGAGCAATTCTTGCTTTTCTGGAATGGAAGGAAAATCATCTTTACCAAGCGAGTATCCTGACTTAGTGACATATTTAAATCCAAGCTCTTTGATCTTGTCTAGGTATACTGCTGTCTCTTCCTGTCCATAAAATTCAAGCAATAACTGGATGATACCACTTAATTGTTTTTTGGTAATTGTTTCATTGTAATAGGGTAACTTATTTGGCAACACTTCGTTGAAAAACACACGACCGACACACGTCTCTACCAAATTCTTTGTGCCATCAGGAAATTTGCTCATGTCATCAAAACGAACTTTGATGCGCTCTTTGAGTGTGATAGCACGAGTTTTATATGCGTAACGCGCTTCGGTAATTGAAGAAAAATATTTTTTAACTTCAGCAGTATCAGTTTCATTATATTTGGTCAGATAATAACAACCAAGCGCGATATCTTGCTGCGGAGTAATTACCGGATGTCCCGTGGCAGGCTTTAATAAATTCTTTTCAGATGCCATCAAATTTTCTGCTTCCCACTTTGCCTGTACGGACAATGGAAGGTGAACAGCCATTTGGTCTCCATCGAAGTCTGCATTGAACGCAGGACATACGAGTGGATGCAATTGGATTGCTTTACCTTCTACCAAACGTGGTTTGAACGCCTGTATGCCAAGACGGTGCAGGGTCGGAGCGCGGTTCAAAAGCACGCGAGTTTTCTTGGTCAATTCTTCCAAAATATCCCACACTTCTGGTGCATTACTTTCAATAAATCGGCTAGCGCTGCGCACATTGTGCGCAAGTTCGCGTTTAATAATTTCTGACATGATAAATGGCTTGAAGAGTTCAAGCGCGATAATTTTTGGCAAACCACATTCATGAATGCCGAGGTGCGGACCAACGACAATAACAGAACGTCCGGAATAGTCGACGCGCTTGCCAAGCAAGTTCTGACGAAAACGTCCTTGTTTACCTTTGAGAATATCAGCGAGCGAACGCAGTTGGCGTTTTTGTCCGGTTGAAGCGCGAACAGTCTTTGTAGCACGGGCATTATTGTCAATAAGCGCGTCAACGGCTTCTTGCAACATGCGTTTTTCATTGCGGCAAATAACTTCTGGCGCGTTGAGTTCAATAAGACGCTTCAAACGATTGTTGCGGTTGATAACGCGTCGATACAAATCGTTTAGGTCTGACGTAGCAAACCGTCCGCCGTCAAGCGCAACCATGGGGCGTAAATCTGGCGGAATAACTGGCAAATTAGTCAAAATCATCCATTCAGGACGAATATCATTTTTCGCCAAACTCTTCAATAATTTCACACGACGCAATAAACGTTCGCGCTTTGCACCTTTGCTTTTTTTGATTTCTTTTTCAAGACGGGCAACAGTTTCGTCAATATTGAGTCGTTCGAGCAACCCTCTAATAGCCGCGGCTCCGATGCTCGCTTCAAAAATATGTCCATAACGCAAGGATAATTCCTGGTAATGCGCCTCTGAAATAATATTCATCATTTCTATTTCTTTGAGTTCGTCATCTGCTTGTTTGAAATCTTCTTCAAGTGCGGATAATTTTCTATCGTGTTCAGTAGTCAGTGCATCAAGTTCAGCTTTGGAAGCATGCCCACTTTTTTGTCCAAATTCATTTTCAATTTGTTTCTTTTTTGATGTATATTCTTTTTTCAAAGCATCGCGTGTTTCTTGTCTTTGCTGTTCATCAACATGTGTAATGATAAATGAAGCAAAATAAATAACTTTTTCCAAAGCTTGGATAGACAAATCAAGCACCAGACCGGTACGCGAAGGAATCGTGCGCAAAAACCAAATATGCGAGACTGGCGTTGCAAGCTCGATATGACCCATACGTTCACGACGTACGAGCGAATGAGTAACTTCCACGCCGCATTTGTCGCAGACAATGCCTTTGTAGCGAATTTTTTTGTATTTGCCACAATAACATTCCCAATCTTTGGTAGGCCCAAAAATTTCTTCGGCAAACAAACCGCCTTTTTCAGGTTTTTGCGTACGATAATTGATGGTTTCTGGCTTATATACTTCACCATATGACCATTTGCGAATGGTATCTGGTGAGGCTATTTTCAAGCGCAACGCATCAAAGTTCATTGAATGTAGAGTGTCGCGTGCCATAGTAATTGGTAATTAAAAATTGGTAAATAATTAATGTACTGTATATTACTCAACACGTTCAACTTTTTTTGGTCGCTCTCCATTTTCTGTCGCAGTACCATAATCACCTGGGCGTGCATCGCTCACATGAGCTTTCATTTCTTCGACATGCGTGTATGTTCCATCTTCCATGTGCTTCAATAATTCTACGTCAAGGCAAAGTCCTTTCATTTCACGAACCAACACATTAAATGATTCTGGAAGATTGATTTTGGTTATCAATTCACCCTTGATAATAGCTTCATATGCTTTTGCACGGCCTGGCACGTCGTCTGATTTAATCGTCAAAATTTCTTGCAACGTATGCGCGGCGCCATATGCTTGCAAAGCCCATACTTCCATTTCTCCAAAACGCTGTCCTCCAAACTGCGCTTTACCTCCCAAAGGTTGTTGGGTAATAAGCGAATAAGGACCAATGGAGCGTTGATGGATTTTATCTTCAACCATGTGATTGAGTTTGAGCATGTAGTTGTACCCTACTGTTGTCTTGTGGTCATATGGTTCTCCGGTTCTGCCATCAAACAATTGCAATTTGCCATCCACCGGGAATCCTGCTTTTACCAATTCTTCAGTAATTTGATCTTCAGTAATACCATTCAAGACTGGTGTTGCTGCTTTGTAACCAAGGGCATTTGCCGCAAGCCCGAGATGGGTTTCAAGCAACTGACCCAAGTTCATACGAGAAACAACACCCAGTGGAGACAAAATAATGTCAACAGGAGTTCCATCTTCCAAAAATGGCATATCGCCAGCAGGCACTACGCGTGAAATAACACCTTTATTTCCATGGCGTCCTGCCATTTTGTCACCAACTTGAATTTTACGAAGGTCAGCAACCGTTACTTGCACTTGTTTGATAACACCTGGTTGAAGTTTATCTCCTTCTTCTGCAGAAAATATTTTTACATCAATGACTTTCCCCTGCTCACCGTGTTCAAGGTAAAGTGAAGAATCGCGCACATCGCGAGCTTTTTCACCAAATATCGCGCGCAACAATCGTTCTTCTGGCGTTAATTCGGTTTCACCTTTTGGTGTAATTTTTCCTACCAAAATATCGCCTGAATGAACTTCGGCGCCAATACGCACAATACCTTCTGCATCAAGATTGCGTAATTTTTCTTCACTCACATTTGGGATATCGCAAGTCACTACTTCTGGTCCAAGCTTCGTCTCGCGGACATCAGTGGTATAATCTTCAATATGAATGGAAGTAAAGTTGTCTCTACGTACAAGCCGGTCTGAAATAATTACCGCGTCTTCGTAGTTGAAACCATCCCATACCATGTACGCAACAAATACATTTTGTCCGAGTGCAAGTTCGCCGTCTTTGATACTTGGTCCATCAGTCAAACGGTCTCCCTTTTTCACTTTTTGATTAACAGTAACCACCGGACGTTGGTTGATACAGCTCGATGCATTTGAACGTACAAATTTATTAATCTGGAATTTATGATTCATTCCTTTCTTGTCAGTAATTTCAATCCGTTCTCCATCAACATACGTGACCTCTCCGTCTGCAGGAGCTTTGAATACATACCCACTATGTTCAGCAGCGGTGCGTTCAACACCAGTACCGACGAGTGGAGGTTCTGGCTTGATGCATGGTACTGATTGCCGTTGCATGTTTGTACCCATGAGTGCGCGCGTCGCATCATCATGTTCCAAAAATGGAATAAGGCTGGTTGCAAGCGACAAAATTTGATTTGATGCAACGTCAAGATACTGGATAGTTTCTGCTTCAGTGACCTGAGCTTCGCCATGCACACGAGCTGGCGTACGCTCATCCAAAAAATGCCCCTGTTCATCCATGCGTGTCGTGGCGCTTGCGGTGACTGTTTTTTCTTCTTGAAATGAGTTGAGATACACAATTTCGCTCGTAACATGAGGCTTGATTTTTACATGGGTAATCTTTTTTTCTTGTTCGAGTTTTTTTGCAATTTCTTTTGTAATGGTTTCCCCTTTTTTCACAATTCCCTTAACATCATCATCTGAAACCTCGCCATCAGTAAAGCGAGATTCATTTGCAACTTCATGCAAAACTTTGCGATATGGAGTTTCCAAAAATCCAAAACGATTTATTTTTGAAAAAGAAGATAAGTGGCCAACAAGACCGATGTTTGGTCCTTCTGGAGTAGCAATAGGACAAATGCGTCCATAGTGTGTACGATGCACATCACGGACTTCAAACCCTGCTCTATCACGTGATAAACCGCCAGGTCCTAAGGCACTAATACGGCGTTTATGTTCGAGTTCTGCCAATGGATTTACCTGATCCATGAACTGTGAAAGCTGAGAACTCATGAAAAACTCGCGCATGACCGAAATAACGGGGCGTGCGTTGATAAGTTTATTTGGGGCAATGGTATCAATATCCATGGTGCTCATGCGATCTTTGATAATGCGTTCCATGCGCGCAAGACCGATGCGGAAACGATTTTGTACGAGTTCACCAACCCCGCGTACGCGGCGATTTCCCAAATGGTCAATGTCATCTGGCTCTTCTTGAGTCACATTGAGACGCACTACTTCGCGCAATACTTGAACCAATTTTTCTGGAGACAATACGCGTTCTTGTTTGTCATCAAATTTTTCTTCAGAAAGTCCTAAATCAAATTTAGTATTAAATTTGTACACACCAACCTTACCCAAATCATAACGATCGAAATTGAAAAACATGGCATGGATCAAACTGCGTGCGTTGTCTGTCGTAGCCAAATCCCCTGGACGAATTCTGCGATACACTTCAATCAAACCTTCTTCTTCATTTTGCGCAATATCTTTTTTGAGTGTTGCATCAATAAAATCAATATTGGGGTGGTTGTTTACATCTTTGAAAAGTTTGGTAATAGACTCACCGTCTGAATAACCAAACGCACGCAAAAGAGACGTAGCTGCTACTTTACGTTTACGATCTACTTTGATCCACATCACATTATTCTGGTCAGTTTCAATTTCTATCCATGCTCCGCGGTTTGGAATTATTTTTGCTCCATAATATCTGCGTCCGCGAATGACCTCTGCCGTAAAGAATGCTCCCGCGCTGCGAATGAGCTGAGACACGACCACACGCTCAATACCATTGACGACAAATGTACCGCGCTGTGTCATGACAGGAACATCACCCAAATAAATTTCTTGTTTTTCTTGTTTATTAGTCCTCTTATTTGCAAGACGCACATTCACGCGGAGTGGCGCTTCAAATGTGGTATTTTTATTACGGCACGTAATCTCATCAAACTTTGGCTCATCCAAATAATAATCTTCAAAATATAATTCCAAATCGCGTCCGGTAAAGTCGGTGATAGGAGATAATTCATCAAACAATTCACGAAGTCCATCTTTGAAAAACCATTCATACGAAGATTTTTGCACCTCAATCAAATCCGGTGCATCTATGGCATCACGATTCTCGGTAAAAAACTTTCTCTCAAGAGTTTTTAACGGTTGACGTTTGTATGTTGGCATAAAAAAATGATTATGTTCGAAATACGAAAGCTGCGAAATATCCGAAATAATATTTTTCGTACTTTCGTATTTTTCGTATTTCGTACATGACTATAGATAACAAAAAATCCCTTTTTTGAAAGGTTTTTGTATTGCAAAGCTATTTGTCGAGAGAAATTGCGCGCATGTGGTGCCGGGTATTTCCGCCCCAAACGAAACCGAAGGAACGAGAAAACCAGTTTTAAGCTTATTTGAGCTATTTTTCACCCATTTCTCGTGAAGAATTCAATAGCCTCATTAGGATACCTGAAAAAAGGCCCCTTGTCAAATAGAGAACAAGTGGATAACTATCTGTCAAGAAGCCCTACTTTTTATCTAATTTAAGCCTAAAATAAACAGTCCACTACCAAATAAGCCATATTTTGCCACAACTTTATCCACAATTCATACCGAACACGTATATACTTTTACCCTTTATAAGCTCAGATAAAACCATTGATTATACTCTTCTAAGAGTTGGAAGATTGTAAGATTACAAAGATTGCCAGCCCAAGGCTGGTCCGCCTCGGGTGGAAAAGATTAATATCAAATAATTAATAATTTTCTAATATTTCTTCAATTTTCTTTACCTTCGGCGCAATAACCACCTGACAGTATGCTTTGTCCAGGTTCCGGGCAAAGTAATTATGGTGATATTCCTCTGCTTCGTAAAATACATCATTTTTTTTAACTTCAGTTACAAGAGGCTTTTGATAATTATTTTTAATTTGCTCAACATAGCGCATTATAAACTCTTTTTGTTCATCAGTACTATATAAAATAATAGATCTATACTGTGTACCCACGTCATTCCCCTGCCGATTTAAAGATGTGGGATCGTGTATAAGAAAAAATAGCTCAAGTATTTTCTCAAGTGGAACGACAGCCGGGTCAAATTCTACTTTTACAACTTCAGCGTGCCCTGTATCGCCTGCACAAACTTCTTCATAAGTGGAATTTGGTTTGCTGCCACCTGCATAGCCTGGCTTCACGCTCAAAACTCCAGGCACACGTAAAAATGCCGCTTCTGTACACCAAAAACATCCACCACCAAGAATAATTGTCTGATTTTTATCCATAATACTTTCAGTATATCAGGCAATACATGTGCGTCAAATGAAAATCCATTCCTCTTTAAAAGAAAATATGCTACAATATCTGTGTTTATTGCGTAAGATCTTACGCAACTACTTATCTTCCCTATGTCCCGCAGACGCAGACAAACTGGATCGTCTTTTAATCCAACTCTTTCTCGCGGTATCATCGCAGTTCTTCTCATGGTATTTTCAGTCATCATCATGCTTAGTTTTTTTGATAAGGCTGGCGCAATTGGCATCATGCTCGATGAATATCTTCTGAGTTTCCTATTTGGATCTATCCGCTATGTTGTGCCTGCAGTTATTCTACTACTCGCAGGATTTTTGTTGCGCTCGGGTGAATATCATTATCGTCCCATGCATGGTATGGGCGCTATTTTTTTATTTTTTGCCCTGTCAGGCATGATGCACATGCATTTTGAAACAGGAGACATGTGGCAGCAAGCTTTGGATGGATTTGGTGGCGGGGTATTTGGTATGCTCGCATGGCCTTTGAAGCAATACACTGGCATTATTGCCGGATATGTCATTCTAGTTGGGCTATTTATTATCGCACTCTTTCTTATTTTCAATGCGTCTCTCTCTGCATTTATTTTATTTCATCAAAAAATATTATCTGGCCTTGGCTGGTTTGGCCACTGTATTATCAATATCACAAAAAAAATATATCAACCAGTAGCGGGAACTCAAAAAATTAAAATCAACGGCGACTATAGAGAGACAAATGATGAAGATGAGAACGAAAATGAAGTAGTTGAGAATGACGAAGAAATAGAGGAAGAAGAGCCAAAACGAAAATTTATAAATAAACAAGTAGGTAACGAATCTCACGAAGAAGATGAGGAATCTGCTGAACAAGAAGAACCAGAGCATAAGCCATCTGATGTCTGGTCAAAACGAGTAATTATAAAAAATTTGCCACCACTAACCCTCTTGTCTGACAAACGAGGGAAACCAACGAGTGGCGACATCGTGGCAAACGCAGAAATCATCCAAGACACATTTAGCCAATTTGGCATTGGCGTTACTATGGGTGAAATACGGGTAGGACCAACAGTAACCCAATACTCACTTAAACCCGATAAAGGCGTCAAACTCTCACGCATTACTGGATTATCAAATGATTTAGCGCTTGCGCTTGCTGCTCATCCAATTAGAATTGAAGCGCCAATTCCTGGCAAACCGCTTGTAGGTATTGAAGTGCCAAACGAACGCGCCGCACTGGTGTCAGTAAAAGAATTGCTTGAGTCAAAAGAGTTTAAAAATCGTCAGCACAGTATGATGATAGCACTTGGAAAAGATGTGGCCGGAAAAGTGTGGTTTGGAGATCTACCGCGCATGCCACATTTACTGATTGCCGGCGCAACTGGATCTGGAAAAACGGTATGCGTAAATACCATTATCATGAGTTTGTTGTTTCAAAATACCGCAGAAACACTACGCATCATAATGGTTGATCCCAAACGAGTTGAACTCACGCTCTACAATGGTATTCCGCATTTGTTAACTCCGGTCATTACCAATGTCCAAAAAACAGTGAACGCGCTCAAATGGACCATTGGCGAGATGGATAGAAGATTTGAAGTGCTTGCCAGTGTTGGATCGCGCGATATACATTCATACAATGCAAAACATCCGGATAACAAAATGCCACATATTGTCTTTGTCATTGACGAGCTCGCAGACCTTATGGCATCAGCAGCAAATGAAGTAGAAGCGGGCATTATTCGACTTGCACAAATGGCACGCGCAGTTGGTATACATATTGTTGTTGCAACACAACGTCCGAGTGTTGATGTTATTACCGGACTTATGAAAGCAAACATTCCTGCACGTATTGCCTTTTCTGTTGCATCACAAATTGATTCGCGCACAATACTCGATTCTCCGGGCGCAGAAAAATTATTAGGTCGCGGAGATATGTTATTCCAAACCGCAGAACTCAGTAAACCAATTCGCATTCAAGGAGCATTTATTTCTGAAGAAGAACTCAAAGATGTCGTGGATTATCTCAAGGGTGACGAAGAACCTGAATATGATGAATCAATCACGGGCCAACAAAAAAGCGGTACTCTAAATTTATTTGGCGGAGCAAGCGATGATCGAGACCCGCTCTTTGACGAGGCACGCAAGGCTCTGGTGCAAGCGGGCAAAGCAAGTGCGTCATTTTTACAACGACGATTAAAAATTGGATATGCACGTGCCGCTCGTATTTTGGATGAACTCGAAGAAGAAGGAATTATAGGACCAGGCGACGGTGCAAAACCTCGTGAAATTCTCGTGACAGAAACTGAGGTAAATGATACAATGGATGCAGGAGCAGAATTCAATGCGTTTGACGCACCAACAAAAAATGAAGTGGCAAAAGATGGAATAACTGAAGAAGAATTGGGCGATCAGGAAGATGAAACTATTGATGAAGGAATTGGCGATGAAATCGTAGAAAAAGAAACAGAAAATGAAGATAATAAATATTAAAAAAATACTAAACAGATATTCCGTTTTCGTCCCGACCCAGTCGGGACTACGCCGGATAAATTGGATATTGTGATATTGTTTTAAAATTCAAAATTCGAAATTAAAAATTAGTCAGGTTATGTCCCCCATGTTTTCCAAAAAATGTCTGATCCCGAGCAAGCGGGTTTGTTTGCGTTTGAAATCTCTGCGTGATGCGTCAGGTATATCACTTGAAGAACTTGAGAAAAAAACAAAAATTAGTAAAAAATATTTACAAGCAATAGAAGAATGTAATTTTGAAATGCTCAAATATTCTGCTGTCTACCAAAAAAATTTCATAAAAAAATACGTGAGTGCGCTTGGTGAAGACCCTACGCCATTTATTGAACAATTTACAGAGGAAGAATTATCGTACAAACCGCGTGCCACACAGCAGAAAAAATTCTTATGTTCCAAGTGGCATTTACGCAGTCTCCCTCTTATCATACGTTATGCTCTTGTGGGAGCCGCGACATTATCTCTTGTTTTCTATTTAGGCCTCCATGTAAAAAATATTTTAAGACCTCCAAGCCTTTCTGTTGTCGAACCTACCGAGGGTATGGTGACGCAAAAAAATTCTATACAAGTCACTGGCACAACAGAGCCTGAAACAAAAATTACTATCAACGGAGAAAATATTAATAACGACGAAAAAGGAAATTTTGAACAAACTATCCTTTTGTCTCCGGGCATTAACACATTGGTTATCAATGCATATAATAAACATGGAAAGAATACCTCTGAAACACGCCATATCATATACAAAAATATTGACTATATTACCTTGGCACCAAGCACTCAAAATACCAATTGACACTAATTTGGCAACCAGGTACAATACGTGGCGGGAGAGGCATTCCTCTCTTTTTTAAACTGAAACATAACATACCATACTATGGCAACAAAAGCTGAAAATCCAAAACTCCAGGCAGCCCAGACTGCTATTGATCAAATTAAAGAACGATATGGCGAAAATGCCATTATGCGTTTTGGAGAAGCAAAAGCAAGCAATGTAGATGCGGTCTCAACTGGTTCAATTTCCCTTGATATCGCACTTGGTGTCAAAGGCGTCCCCCGTGGAAGAGTTATAGAAATTTTTGGTCCTGAAGCAAGTGGAAAAACTACACTTGCCCAGCATATTATTGCAGAAGTCCAAAAACTAGGTGGAATTGCAGCATTTATTGACGCCGAACACGCGCTCGATCCTGACTATGCACGAAAGATTGGCGTTGATGTCGACGCTTTGTATATTTCCCAGCCAGACACAGGAGAACAAGCACTTGAAATTTTGGAAACATTAGTGCGTTCAAATGCTGTTGACGTGGCCGTAGTAGATTCAGTAGCGGCACTTGTTCCAAAAGCAGAAATCGAAGGTGAAATGGGAGACCAGCACATGGGTTTGCAGGCACGCCTCATGTCACAGGCACTTCGCAAACTCACCGGCATTGTAAGCAAAACAAAAACAGTTGTTATTTTTATCAATCAGACCCGCATGAAGATTGGCGTGTTTTTTGGAAACCCTGAAACAACCACTGGTGGTAATGCGCTGAAATTTTATTCTTCGGTCCGTATTGAAGTTCGACGCGCCGCACAAATAAAACAAGCAGAAAAAATTATCGGCAATCGCGTGAAAGCAAAAGTAGTAAAAAATAAAGTCGCCGCGCCATTCCGCACCACTGAATTTGATATTATGTACAACGAAGGAATTTCTGTTTCGGGCGACCTCATAGACACAGGGGTATTGCACAGAGTAGTCCAAAAATCCGGCAATAGCTATTCATTTGGCGAAGAAAAACTTGGTGTTGGACGTGAAAAAGCAAAAGAATTTTTACGCGCAAATCCAAAACTTATGAAAGCAATACGCGAAAAAATTTGGGAAGCGGTGGAACGTGGTGAGGCACCTGAGGAAGAAAAAGGTAAAGTTGGAGAACGGGAGAGTGTAGAGGAGTAAATTTAAAAAACCATCCTCAATGCGGGTGGTTTTTATAAAACGAAAATGCAATAAATACCGTATGGTGAGATCAAATATTTTTTCCAACTTAATTGCAAAATCACCTACTTCTTTTACGTATTTTGTTGGTGGTCTAGAGATACAGAGCAGTCATGTCTTATTTTCCGAAGAAAATGTTGAGGTGATGTTAAGCCCGATAATAGAAAATGATGGTGAACATATTATGCTCTCAATCCCTAATAATTCTCCGCTGTGCAGAGAAGAAATTGCAATTATAAAAACAAAGATTATCTTTAATTTTAAAAAGAAATTGCTTTTCAACCGTATTTTTTGTGATTCTAAAATAAAAAACATTTTGGTTTCATTAAGAATTTTTTATCCAAAAAATATACTCTTTGTTAGGCCATGGCCCACAAATGATCACAGAATAAGAAAAAACTCAATTGCTGAAAAAGAAAGTATAACCATGGACAAGGTGGGTTTTTCTGAATTTAGCACTTTCTGCAATAAGTACTCCCTTTTTTGCAAAGGAATTGACGGAAAGGGCAAAGACATGGAATTACTTACAGGACAATCGAATTCAAAAGAATATCACATTATCAAACGACTTAACAATTCTTGGGAAAATAAAGATATTATTGAATGTCTGATAGATCTTATAATTGCTTTTGATAGTATCTTTGGGGAACGACACGAATCAACATACAAAGTTGCATTGAGATCTGCTTTCTTTATTGGAAAAAGTGCACAGGAAAGAAAGACCATCTTTGAGTTCATTAGAGTGTTATATGATATTCGTTCGCGAATCATACACGAAAATAAAATTATTAAGGAGTTAGAGGATGAAGTAAGTAAATCGGTTAAAAAAAAATTAATTTTATTTGATGATGTGACTGATTTCATGACAGCTAGTTTTAAACTAGAATATTTATTAAAGAAAGTTTTACATAAAATGATTTCTACTGAGGTACATCTCCCAAAAAATAATAATTATTTTGATGCGCTACTTTTTGAAAATTAGTAATATAGAAAACTAAAAACCGACCTCGTGGTCGGTTTTTAGTTTAAATCCATTTAAGTCAGTCTAAATCAATGCTAATAAACTTTCTCCACTTCCACACCCGTATAATAATACTTAATCAAACTCTGCCAATCGGCACTTTCTTCTTCCGCGCGAATGGCGGCATCACGCGCGCTCATACCAACACCATGGCCATTCATTTTTCTTCCGTCGCGTTTGTCATACGTTGCGTCAACTGATGTAAGCCATGGCTTTGTCTTGCCGCCCCAGACCTCTGTCCAACTCCGCGTACGTCCATCACTATTGCCATAATATGGGGTAATAACAATATCTGACGGGGTTTCCACATTTGAATCTGCGTCATAGGTAATCATATACCCTCGCGTTTGGTTAGCGGCATCGACCACGCGCGGCATTAATTTTTCACTCACATATCCCAAATACAATTGATCTCCGGTATGAGCCACAACATCGAAATACCGACTGTCATGCTTGCTACTATATTCTTTTATATAAAACGCATATGTGCGTGCGGCGGTAAGAAGTGCTTTGATATATTCAATAGGTGATGCATTTGAAGTTTCCCCAATACCTGCCACATAATCTTCAAACATAAGTTCATTGATGACATACAACGTCTTTGCATCTTCGGTCTGGCGCAATTCCATAGCTCCGCGGTACTCATTGAAATTTGCTTTTGCTTTCCACGATACCAAGCGCTCATAGTTGATCAGAGTGAACACTGCACGCCAATTATTTTGAGGAACTAAACGAATAAATTTTCCTGTAGAAAATGACACATCCCCGCTCTTGTAACCATATATGCCATTATTAAATGTCAGTGTTGCTTTTGTATTTACTGGTAATTCTCCAACCTGCGTTTCGCCATCATACACCATATATGTGTCATCTGCAGAAATAAAATCAACCTTTGTCCCCGGGTCTCTCCACAGTCCAACTCTAATTTTTGGTTCTTCTGCCAAGCGAGGAGCTTCAATAGCTACGGGCGTTCCGTCATCTACGTAATTAGGCGCATTCTCAGTAACATTTACTGACACACTTGTCTCTGACCCCGGGATAGTAACTCCATCAGTTTTAAGTGAAAGTGACAACACATACGTCCCCTGTTTGCTTGGCGTTTTTATAAAAAATTCATGGCGGATTACTTTTCCTGATGAAATTTCTTCAGAGACTTCAGAAACGATTGTGGGCGACTTCCAGTTGTCATGTGCAAAACTTAGTTGCCGTACGTCTCCTGCTAGGCCTGCCGAAGCACCGCTCGTCAATGTATAATTTTTCCACGAACCTTTTCCTATGTTTTGATATCCTATTATTACTGGTATTGCTTCACCGCCTCGAGCTGTAAATGATTTTTTATTTATCAAAATACGTTTTGCCTGGTAATCACCTGAAACCGGAACTTTATTTTCTGTAGTTACATCTGAAAATATTTCTTTTGGTTCAACCACGTGTATAACTGCGTAGAAATAACCTCCCTTTACCCACGAATATCCATCTGCCGCAAGCCAAAACTTTTCTGTGTATGTCCCTGTTTTTTCTGGAGCTTTTAATTCTAATGTAAGTTCGCCTGTTTGCCCAGGTTTCACCACTCCTTCAATTTTTGCAGTTTGTCCTGCCTCAAGCCAATTTGAACTTTTGAAAATTGATGCACGGTATCGAGGTTCCATGGTATATGCAGAAATATACTGCTTGCTTCCACTGTCCCACGTCTTCGTACCTATATTCTTGAATGTATATGTGATTGCCGTTGTCTTTCCCGCTTCAATGATAATAGGATCAGGCACAGATTGGCTTATATATTTTACTGCGTAGCCTTCATCGCGTACTTTTACTTCTGGTAATGAGGCTGCTTTTAGGCTTTCAACATTAAAAAACAAACTCAAAATAAGGATAGGGAACAACAAAAGGGGTATTTTGAAATATCTTTTCATAAAAAATCAGTTAATACACACAGTATATCATATGCAAATCCTGCTTTCAATTAGTTGCTATTCTTAGCCAAAAATGCTACACTGTATCACGTAGCACGTAACACATATCACGTAACAATTATTTAAATTTTTCAAATGTGTTAAGTGCTATGTGTTACGTGCCAACATGTCTCTCACCCGCCAAGTCGCCCACAACACCATATATCAACTTGTAGGAAAAGTCATTTCCACATTTTTTGGTTTATTGGCTATCGGCATGATGACCCGCTATTTGGGCACTGAACAGTTTGGGTGGTATATAACCGTGATTACATTTCTGCAATTTATCGGCATATTAATAGATTTTGGCCTTATCCCAGTGACAGCCCAAATGATGAGCGAACCTAATTTTGATAAACAATTTTTATTCAAAAATTTACTTACCTATCGCCTGGTTACTGCTCTTATTTTTCTAGGAATAACACCATTTGTTGCCTGGTTTTTTCCGTATCCTCTTGAAGTAAAAATTGCGATAAGCTTTACCACTATTTCTTTTTTGTGCATTTCTATAAATCAAGTTATCACCGGCCTATTTCAATCACGGCTCAAAATGCACATACAGACCATTGCCGAAAATATCGGAAGAATTGCTTTGGTTGCTGGCTTATACTTGGTTATTACAAAGGGCTTAGGTTTTCTGCCAATCATGGGTATAGTCACATTGGCAAGTATGGTGTACACATTAGCCTTGCTCATTTTTACACACAGAGAGACCCCTCTCGGTTTTGCATATGACAAACAAATATGGAAATCCATCACGCATAAAATGTGGCCCATTACTATTTCCATTATTTTCAACGTCGTGTATCTCAAGGGCGACACGCTTATTTTGACGGTCATGCGCTCGCAAGCAGAAGTTGGGATGTATGGAGCGGCGTATCGTGTGATTGATATCATCGCACAAATGGCAATGATGATCATGGGTGTCATGTTGCCGCTCCTGGCATATTCATGGTCGCGCAACCACAGAGAAGATTTCAGACATCGCTACCAAATGTCATTTGACTCTATGATGCTTATTGCAATCCCGACAACCGTAGGAATGGCAATACTATCCACAAAAATTATGCGCCTCGTGGCTGGTAATAATTTTACTGACGCGGGAAACATACTTCAAATTCTTTCGCTTGCGGTTCTTGGCGTATTTGTGGGAGGTGTATTTGGACACGTGGCTGTTGCAATAAACCGGCAAAAACAAACTATGTGGATTTATATTTCAGATGCAATTATTACATTAATTGGCTACCTCATATTTATTCCACGCTACGGATTGTCTGGCGCCGCATGGATGACGGTCTTTTCTGAATGGTACGCAGGACTGCTTCTATTTATTACCATAAAATACTACAGTAAAGAACAGGTGCAATTAAAAACATTTGTAAAAATTGCATTAGCAAGTATAGCCATGGGGTCAGTCTTATTTTTATTACAAAATTTGCACGTTCTCACACTTATACTCATAGGTATATTGGTATATGGTCTTGTACTCGTAGGTATAGGTGGAATTTCCAAAAAGACGTTAAAGGAAATATTAACCTTGCATGGGTGATATGATCTCTTTGTACATACTGTTTTTCTTATTTTTTGCGTTTATCACTTTATACCGTTTCCACCACGGCCTATTTTTGTTATTTCTCCTATTACCCACCTATCTCATCAGGTTCGACATTGGCCTCATTCCGACGACTCTTCTTGAAATGATGATCTGGATTCTATGTATTATTTGGCTAATAAAATATAATCGCTCAATAATCTTCAATCTTAAATCTTTAATCTTAAAATACAAAACCTTCTTTATTGCCTCTAGCGTATTCTTACTCGGAGCTACAGTCGCGGTATTCTCTTCACTACATTTAAAAGAAGCCGCCGGGGAATGGAAAGCGTTTTACATAGAGCCTTTTTTAGTGTTCTTGATGTTGGTTACGACCATAAAAGATCAAAGACCAGGGAACAAGGAACAAAAAGAATCGTCTAACTCGGAAAGACAAAATCTCCCGTTCCCTAATCCCTATTCCCTTTTTTCCAAAACGACCAATATCATCGTTTTATCTTTTATCCTATGTGGTCTAGCGACATCTGTTTTCGCAATATACCAACACTTCACCGGCTGGATGGTGCCGTGGAGCTTTTGGCAAAACGGTAATAGTTATCGTGTGACCGGGTGGTATGGATATCCAAATGCAGTGGCATTATTTTTAGCACCGATTGTGCCACTGGCAATTTATTTGGCAAAAACCTACTACTTAAAATTAATAACCAAGAAACAAGAAACCCTAGACCCGGGCCTAAGGGCAAATAAATCTCAATCACCACATCACAAATTTAAAAATTTTGAATTTGGAACTTGGTTATTATTTGTATCTTGTATCTTATATCTTATCACAGCTCCACTCGCTATATACTATGCTAAAAGCACGGGTGGACTCATTGGCCTTGCCGCGGGAATTGGTACTCTGCTTCTTATATATAAAAAAACTCGCTGGCCCTCAGTTATTATTGGTCTTGTAGGTATAATAAGCATACTAAGTATTCCACAACTTGGGAATATAAAACAAGAAGTCTTTGCCCAAGATCGTTCTGGCCAGATCAGAGTTGCTATGTGGGGCGAAGCACTTGCGCTCTTGTCTGATCGCCCCATACTTGGCGCAGGTCTAAGGTCTTATGTGGATCGTATCGTGCCTTACCACACACAAGTGAATGGAGAAAACATCGAAATATTTCATCTTCAACACAATTTATTTCTCTCCTTATGGATTAATATTGGCTTGGTTGGTCTATTTGGTTTTATCTGGATTCTCATTTCAATATCTAACATCCAATATTCACTATTTAAAAAATACAAAAAACTCCCGACCTTACATTATTTTCTTATAAGCAGTATTATAATTATGCTTGTCATGGGACTCGTTGACACACCCTATATGAAAAATGATTTAGCGGTTTTGTTTTGGGGGATTATTGCATTGTTACTAATTTCATCATATGAAAAACTGGAAAAATTCACAACTTAAAAAATTAGCCAAAGCATTTCTTTCTCTGAAAAAAGAAGATGATATGCTTAATTTTTTGCGCGACCTTTGTACACTTGAAGAACTCGAAGAAATGTCACGGCGCTGGGAAGCAGTACACATGATAGACAAAGGTGTACCCTATAGAGATATAGCCCGGAATACAGGCTTGAGTACGACCACAGTCACACGGATCGCGCATTGGTTGAATCATGGGGAAGGCGGCTACAGAAAGGCCTTGAAAAATGAAAAATAGACAGATGATTAAAATGGTCATTTTTTATCCACATTCCCTATTTGACAAAATTATATAAATGTATTATTGTATTAATACATTATAACACTATGAACCTAACTAATTCTTACAACATATCACACCATACAAACGACCTCGGGTAATCTACCACGGGTAGTTTTACTTTGAGGTCAAAATCGCTATAATAGGCGATTTTTTGTTTATTCTACTAGAAATCTCTATGGCGGTGCTCATGGTGCAACGGCCAGCACATCAGTTTGTGGTACTGAGAATATGGGTTCAACTCCCATTGGGCACCCCCATGGAGATTTCTCCTAATCTTATCTTATGAAATCACGTCTTCATACTGCCGAGCATATTCTCTACACCGTACTTAAAAATCAATATGAAATAACAAGCAAGGCACTGGAATTTAAAAAAGGTTCGTTCCGAGTTGTCTATGAATGTATAACTGATATCCGTAACTTAGCACAAAAACTTCAAGATGAAGTAAATGCAGAGATAGAAAAAGGGTATAACGTAATCAATTATATTCTGCCCAGAATTGGGGCTGAAAAAATAGCAGATGTAAGCCTAATTCCCGAATCTGTATCAAACATATCTATATATGAAATTGAAGGATTCAATAGATTGGCGTGTGCAGGCCCGCACGTAAAAAATACAAAGGAGATTGGCACATTTACAATCACAAAAATTCAAAAGAAGGGACAAAATATTTATTCAATTTCTTGCATGATCACATAATCATATGCAACAACAAAATCTAAAAATTGCTATACAGAAAAAAGGTCATCTGCGTGATGAAAGCTTATTATTTCTTAGAAACCTTGGTTTTGATTTTGATATGGAAGATAAAAAACTATCTACCACATGTCGCAAGACAGGAAATCAAATAATCTTTCTGCGTGATGATGATATTCCGACATATATCAACAAAAATCTAGTTGATTTTGGAATTATTGGAAGAGATGTTCTGGAAGAACGGGCGGAAACCACGTGCATTTCAAAAAATCTTACATTCAGCGACTGTACATTGGTAATCGCGGTACCACAAAACAGTGATATAACATCGGTACGACAATTACAAAATAAAACTATTGCAACATCCTACCCTAATATCTTTAAAAGGTTTCTAAAACAACAAGGCATTTATGCCAACATAGTAGAACTCTCCGGATCAGTGGAAATAGCTCCGTCCCTTGGTATGGCCGATGCGGTATGTGATATAACCCAGACCGGCAAAACTCTTAGAGATAATGGACTTATTATCATAGACAAAGTTATGGATTCCCAAGCCATACTCATAGAAAGCCCCTATGCAAATGAAAAAAAGAAAGAATTCCTAGAATTAATAAAAAAATATGACAACACAAGAGACCGTCAAACAGATAATTGAAAACGTCAAAAAAAATGGTGACACGGCATTAGAAGAATATGCGCTCAAATTTAATAATGCAAAAATTGATACTCTTAAAATTTCTCAAACACAAATTCAAGATGCATACAAAAAAGTTGATACTGAAATAATGAGATCACTTAAAGTAGCCATAAAAAATATTACTAAATTCAATAAAAATATCTTATCTGTTCGCGAACGTCCAATCCAAACAAGTCCGGGGATTACCTGCTGGCGTGAATTTAGACCAATAGAAAAAGTCGGATTATACATCCCGGGGGGACGAGCAAAATATCCTTCAACGGTCTTAATGCTCGGCATCCCTGCAAAGCTTGCCGGCTGCAGCGATATTATTATGTGTTCTCCTCCGCCCATTGCCGCAGTAACACTTGTGGCAGCTGATATAGTCGGAATAAAAAATATATACCAAGTCGGGGGAGCACAGGCTATTGCAGCGATGGCTTTTGGAACAAAAACTATTCCGCAGGTTTACAAAATTTTTGGACCAGGAAACAAGTATGTGACTGAGGCAAAAATACAAGTAAGCAACACGGTTGCGATTGATATGCCTGCAGGTCCGTCAGAGATTGCTATCCTTGCCGATGAAACTGCAAACCCTAAATTTATTGAAAAAGATCTAGCATCTCAACTGGAGCATGGGCCCGATTCTGTTGCAATTCTCATTACGTGGGATAAAAAACTTGCACAAAAAATAAAAATTGGAAAAGTTAAATTAGTTCCAAACATGACTGAAGCGATAAAACTGGTCAATGAGATTGCGCCCGAACACTTAGAAATTATGGCAAAAAATGAAAAACACATATTATCAAAAATAATAAATGCTGGATCAATATTTTTGGGAAATTATTCTCCAGTCTCAGCTGGCGACTATGTCACGGGACCAAATCATACATTGCCAACTGCCGGATGGTCAAAAACATATGGAGCTTTAAGTGTGGAAGACTTTGGCAAAAAAATAGAAGTACAGAGAGTAACTAAACAAGGATTAAAAAAGATAAAAAATACTATTACTACAATTGCACGGGCCGAAGGACTCAATGCCCATGCAGATAGTATTGAAACAAGGTTCTTGAAACAAATATGAAAAACTTGGCAAACCAAAACATACAAGTTATGAATCCATATAATCCGCCAATTGAAGGCAGGCGTTATTTTGATGGTTGTTTATTGGATTTCAATGAACGGACAACACCTTATGGTGATGTAGTAAAAAAGGCTCTTGAAAAACTTACGCAAGAAAATGTATTCCAACGCTATCCGGAATATGGGGACATAAACGAACGAATTGCCCAATATGCAAGTACGCGACCAAAAAATATTATGATAATCAATGGCTCTGATCAAGGTATAGATATTATATTTAAAACATTCACCAAACCAGGCGACGAAGTCATCATACCTTCACCAAGTTTTGCTATGTTCTATCAATGCGCCGAGCTATGTGGAAACAAGATCATAACTCCAACGTATAATACGGACAATGGTTCATTCCCGCTTCAAGATGTGCTAAATGCCATAACAGATAAAACAAAACTTGTCGTGGTCTGTAACCCAAATAACCCAACAGGCACACAAGTGTCCCCGGATGATATTGAACGTATATTAAAAAAATTGAAAAATGGCTTGGTATACGTGGACGAAGCTTATGCAGAATATTCCGGAATAACCGCCATCCCTCTTATAGAAAAATATCCAAATTTGGTTATTACCAGGACATTTTCCAAAGCATTTGGACTCGCTGCACTGCGTATTGGCTATGTAATTGCGCCAGTACTATTGATTAGGGAGATGGCGAAGGTACGAGGACCATATGACATAAATATGGCTGGGTTATATACGGCAAGAGCAGTATTACAAAACCTACAACCACTAAAAATCTACATACAGCAAGTTATGAAAGTATCCAAACCAATGCTTGAACAATTCTTTAGAGAAAACGGGGTAATGTTTTACCCGAGCTCAGCACATTTTATATTGTTTAGACCAAAAAATCCTGCTCAGATATTTAACAACCTAAGAGAACGAGGATTTCTTATCCGCCCACGCAAGGGATATGGGTTTGATAATACAGTGAGAGTTTCCATGGGCACCGTGGGTCAGACTAAACAATTTATTGAAACGTACAAAAGTCTAATTAATCAGTAAAATCAGTGGTATGAAAACTAAATATGCATTCATAGATCGCGATGGAACATTGATTTACGAACCAACGCCTAAGGAAACAAAACGAGGTGATATCCCCTACCAAATTGATGCCATTAAAAAACTCCGTATTCTTCCCGGCGTCATTGACGGATTACACAAAATTATTGACACTCAATATACATTAATAATGACAAGCAACCAGGACGGACTCGGCACAACCATATACCCGCAAGAATGTTTTGACACGGTACAAAAACAACTAGTACAGATATTCAAACAGAATGGAGTATCATTTGAAACATTACTTCTATGTCCTCACATGCCCGATGATAATTGCAATTGTAGAAAACCAAAGACAAAATTATTTGATAATTTTTTAAGAAATCGTGACGTAGACAAAGAACTTTCATTTGTTTGTGGAGACAGAGAGAGTGATAGATTGCTGGCAAAAAATCTAGGGCTCAGATTCCTACAGACAGAGACGAACCAGAAGTTCACGCTTGAGAATTTCAAACTATAACCCATATGAAACAACGAAAATCTAAAATAAAACGGGAGACAAGTGAAACAGATATCTCCCTATCAGTAAATTTGGATGGCAAAGGAAAATATAATATACAAACGGGCATTGGTTTTTTCGACCACATGCTTGAATTATTATCAAAGCAGTCATTAATCGACATAAACATAATCAGCAAAGGAGATTTGGACGTCGATGAACACCACACAGTTGAAGATATTGGAATCTGTCTAGGACAGGCCATAAAAAAAGCACTGGGCAACAAAAAAGGGATCCAACGTTATGGATTTTTATTGCCTATGGATGAAACGTTAGCCGAGGTCGCGATTGATATTGGTGGAAGATCTTATGTGGTTTGGAATGTTAAATTTAGACGAGAAAAAATTGGTGATATGTCTACTGAACTGTTTGAAGATTTTTTCCGCTCAGTTGCAGACAACCTACAAGCCAATATCCATATCAATATAAAATACGGACGCAATGAACACCACATGGTAGAGGCTATTTTTAAAGCTTTTGCCCGAACTCTTAAAATGGCAGCAGAAAACGACCCGCGCATGAAGAATATATTACCAACAACCAAAGGAACACTATGATTACCATTATCGATTACAATGCCAGCAATATTGGCTCTCTAAAAAATGCAATAGGGCATCTTGGGTTTGAATGCTCTGTAACTTCTGACCCTAACAAAATTAAGAATGCAAAAAAAATAATTTTTCCGGGACAGGGCAGAGCCGGAAGTGCAATGAGAGAATTGAAAAGACGAAGCATTAATACAATTATTAAAAATATCAATGTCCCTTTTCTTGGTATTTGCCTTGGCATGCAGCTATTGGCTGATTATTCTGAGGAAGATGAAACAGAGTGTCTCTCAATAATACCCGGAAAAGTAAATAAATTTGCCGGCAGACTAAAAGTTCCGCATATAGGCTGGAATAGTGTACAAATAAAAACAAAGTCGCCATTACTAAATGATTTGAAAAATAATGAGTATTTTTATTTTGTGCATTCATACTATTTTCAATCACCTGAACAAGATATTCTTGGACTAACTGATTATGGAATACGTTTTCCCTCAATTATACAAAAAAATAATTTCTACGCGGTCCAATTTCATCCGGAAAAATCGGGAAAAGCTGGTTTGAGGTTATTACATAATTTTTGCGTACTATGATAATTATTCCTGCGATTGATATTTATAAGGGAACATGCGTTCGTCTTACACAAGGCGACTATTCTTGTGTTAAAACATATACCCGCAATCCTATGAGCAAAGCAATGGAATTCAAAAATGCTGGTGCTTCATGCCTCCATATTATTGATTTAGAAGGCGCTCAAATGGGTCGCCCCGTAAACAAAAAACTCATAATAAATATGACAAAAAAAATCGGTCTGCCTGTCCAAATAGGCGGCGGCATTAGAACATACAAAGATGCAGTCCAACTGCTAGATTCGGGTACAGACAAAGTCATTATTGGTACTTCAGCTATTGAAAAAAATAATCTGATACCTAAACTAATAAAAAAATATGGCACTGAAAGAATAATTATAGCTGTCGATGTCAAAAATAATGTACTTATGTCCAAAGGATGGCAGAAAACAAACAACGTATCCCTGAACAAGTTCCTGAATGTATTAAAACAGATCGGCGTTAACTATATTTTAGTTACTGATATTAAAAAAGATGGAACACTTACCGGACCAAACTTACCATTAATAAAAAAGATACTGAAATATGGCTTTAAGATAATCGCCGCCGGAGGAATTACCACAATTGGTGATATAAAAAAACTGGAGAAACTTGGAGTCTATGGCGTAGTCTTGGGAAAAACTTTGTATGAAGGAAAATTAAGCCTAGAAAAAATATTGCCCATTTTTTCTCCAAATAATCTGACAAAGAGAATAATCCCCTGTCTCGATGTAAAAGATGGAAAGGTAGTCAAAGGCATCCACTTCACAAAACTGACAGATGCAGGCGATGCAGTGAAATTAGCTCAATTGTATAGCCAAAGCGGGGCGGATGAACTCGTATTTTTGGATATAACGGCGACATCTGAAAAAAGAAAAACTCTCCGTGAACTGGTAGAAAAAATCGCGAAAAATATAAACATACCTTTTACCGTTGGGGGTGGGATAGCAGATATTAATGACGTAAAATGTTTATTAAACGCTGGAGCAGATAAGGTTTCACTATGTACTGCTGCAGTTCTTAATCCAGCATTAGTAAAAAGTATTTCACAAAAATACGGCTCGCAATGTTTAGTAATTTCTATTGATGCAAAAAAAACTGGGAAAATATGGATGATATATATACGAGGAGGTAAACAAAAGACTGACATAAATGCAATTACATTTGCTAAAAAAATGGAAAAACTAGGTGCGGGCGAATTACTCGTGAATAGTTTGGATAGAGACGGTACAAAAAAAGGATTTGACATAGAACTTCTCAACAAAATTTCTCGGTCAGTACGTATACCGGTAATTGCTTCGAGCGGTGCTGGAACAAAAAAAGATTTCCTCGATGTATTGAAACAAACCAACGTAGATGCAGTATTGGCAGCAACGGTTTTTCATTATGAAAAAATCAAAATCAAAAAATTGAAACGATATCTAAAGAACAATAACCTGCCCATACGGCTATGAAGACAATACTCAAAAAAATTAATTTCAAAAAAATGAGTGGGCTTGCGCCAGCTATTATTCAGGACATCTCCACAAATCGTGTTCTTATGTTGGGTTTTATGAATGAAGATGCATTTAGAAAAACCATACACACACAAAAAGTCTGGTTTTATAGCAGGACAAAAAAATGTCTTTGGATGAAAGGGGAAGAAAGCAAAAACTATTTATTTGTAAAAGATATCAAAATAGATTGTGACGCAGACACTATACTCGTAAAAGTAAAACCGGCAGGACCGACCTGTCATCTTCTTACTGAATCATGTTTTGACATACCACAACCAAAAGGGATAAACAAAAAATCCCAACCTGACATTGGCTTTATCGCTGAATTATTTAGTGTGATTCAGGATCGCAAAAAAAATATGCCTAAAAAATCCTATACCACTTACCTATTTTCCAAAGGACTACCCAAAATTGAAGAAAAGATAATGGAAGAAGCTGAAGAAGTCTGCCGAGCAGTTAGAGAAGAAACTAAAAAACGAACTGCTGAAGAAAGTGTCGACGTACTTTATCATCTATTCACGTTGCTAGTACAAAAAGGAATCAAACTAGAAAACGTATTAAAAGAAATTAAAAAAAGACGGAAATAACATTCCGTTTTTTTAACCATTGATTTTGTCTTAATTCTATACTAAAATAGCCAGGCATGGAGTGGTGTCTGAGTTGGTTTAAGGTGCCACCTCGTCACGTAGAAGAACGGAGGGATGCCAGAGCGGTTGAATGGGGTGCTCTCGAAAAGCATTAACCAAGAAATTGGTTCGCGAGTTCAAATCTCGCTCCCTCCGCTCTATACGTGATCGAGAAAAGTGGTGTGTCCGAAAGGGTACCGAGGGTTCGAATCCCTCCCTCTCCGCCAAAAAACTATCATAAATAATAAACACCTAAAAAAGTGTTTTTATTTATATAAAGAATCCTCAGAGCAAGCTCACGAGGTATTACAGTAATTTATAAAAAATTAATTTTAGCACCAAGCTGCGAGGTATATTATCCTGTAGTTACTCCTCGGCTCGGAAAAGTAAATGCGAATTTACTTTTCTCTCACCTGCGTCGTAAATAAAACATATTGACAAAATACATATTACATATCACACCTCACACCCTACTGGGCTATAATTTTTATACATTTTTTGGTACAATAAGATTTCTCTGTATACTATAGAAACACATTTTCTATGCCCAAATTTTTATCAAAAAAAGCTATCATCCTCTTTACCGTCTTTGTCGACGTACTCGGCATGGGTATTGTCATTCCTATCCTTCCCTATTACGTGAAGTCATTTGGTGTATCTGATTTTACCGTAACGCTGCTATTTTCAGTGTTTGCCGCATGTTCATTTGTAAGCGCCCCGCTTCTCGGCGCGTGGTCAGACCGCTTGGGTCGCCGCCCTATTCTTATTGCAAGCATTATTTCTACAGCAATCGGCTGGATTGTATTTGCAGAAGCATCAAGCATATGGATATTGTTTGTCGGTCGCATCATTGACGGGCTTGCCGCAGGAAATATATCAACTGCACAAAGTTATTTGTCTGACTTATCAAAGACAGACAAAGAACGCACGGCAAATCTTGGTTCAATCGGAGCTATTGTGGGCATGGCATTTATCGTAGGACCTTTGATAGGCGGACTACTCTCAACATACAGCCATGCGATACCTTTTTGGTTTGTAGGGATTATGGCAGGAGTAAACGCTCTGCTTGCGTATTTCTTCTTGCCCGAAAGCCATACAGAAAAACATGTGGGCAAAATAGATATTAATCCTATCTCGCCTATTGTGCGTGGCTTACGAAATGCAAATCTTCGTTCTGACTTTCTTGTTTGGTTTATTTTTGGTATTGCAATAACCGCGCATCAATCTGTCTTTGCATTGTTTCTCGACAAAGTCTTTGGGTTTGGAGCCGTAATTTCGGGTATTTCTATGACCGGTGTTGGCGTCGTACTTACCATCAACCAAGGATTTTTGCTTAAAAGTGTGTGGCTCAAATATTTCAAAGAAAACCAACTTGAACATGGGAGTATTTTTATACTTGCAATAAGTTTATTTCTCATGAGCATACCGTGGCTTGGCATATTTATAGCCGGAATTATAGGCGTAGCATTTGCTCAGTCCATATTGCGCGTTGTGCTTACGAGCAAAATGGTGAGTAAAAGCGACGGACGGCACGGCGAAGTCATGGGCGTCAGTATATCTATTTTTTCATTGAGCCTTATCATCGGACCTATAGTCGGAGGCGCCTTATTTGGCATACAGCCATATTATCCATTTCTTATTGGGGCATTACTTATGGTTGGCACATGGTTTTTGAGTAGACACTCATACAAAAAATCCATAACACCTGATCCAACTGATATATTTCCTCCCGCGTCTATTTCTTGATGAATCGTGTATTATAAAAATATCCCTACAAAGGATATTTTTAAATTGAAAATTTCTATTCAATTACTATCCTCTCATCTAATACCCTCACCCCTTGTCCTTTTGGCAAGACTGCAATGGGGTTGATATCCATTTCTTTTATTTCAGGAAAATCAATAAGCAACTGTGAAAGTCTGCCCACACATTGTACAAGAGCCTCGACATCAAGCGAAGATCCACCACGCGCACCATCAAGCATTTTCTTTGCTTTTAATTTGTCCAACATGCGATACACATCTTGCCTGCTCACGGGCGGAAGACAAAAGGCAACGTCTTTCATAACTTCTACATAAATTCCGCCAAGCCCGCACATGATTACATGCCCGAGACCTGGATCGCGCGTGCTTCCAATAATCATTTCGACACTGTCCGGCGCCATCTCAACCAGCAATACCCCATCCAATCTCGCCTCTGGCATTTTTTTCTTGACCACAGACAACATCGTGTCAAATTTATCTCCAACTTGATCGAGCGTAACATTGAGCATCACACCGCCTGCCTCAGTTTTGTGCAAAATATCTTCTGATACAATTTTCATGGCAAACAAAGAGCCAATGGACGGGGCAATTTTTTCTGCTTCTTCTCTTGTTTTAACCACGGCACTTTTTAACAACGGAAATTTATACGCTTCCAAGACTTTCAATGCTTCGGCTTCAGGAAATGATATCCTTCCTTGTTTTTTTGCATCTTTAAAAAACTTCTTAACAAATTTTTTATCAACATCAGTAAATACAAAGCAGCCATCATAATCGCGTTTTTTTAATTCGGCAAACTGTGTCAATGCTGCCAAGGCTTTGATTGATTGCTCAGGAAAACCAATAATGCAAACTCCATTTTCACGCATAAGTTTAATGGCTGGAGATACCATGGTGCCGCCGACAAAACTTACCACCACAGGCTTCACACTCTTTTTTTGTGTTTCTATGACCATGCGCGCCGTTTCTTCTATTTCTGTCATCGATTGTGGCGTAAGAATAATCGCGAGAGAATCGACATTCTCATCAGCCAAAAGAATTTCAAATGCTTTTTTGTACCTGTCTGCCTTTGCATCTCCGAGCAAATCAATGGGATTGTGGATATTTGCGCATTGAGGCAGTTGTTCCTTTAAAGTTTGAGTCGAAATATCTGATAATCTGGCTAATGTTAAACCACTGGCAATTGCTTCGTCAGTAGCCAAGACTCCCGGACCTCCTGCATTAGTTATAATCGCGACATGTCTGCCTTGCGGTAAAGGATTGTGAGTAAATACACGAATATACTCAAATAATTCAGAAATCCTCTCGGCACGAATAATGCCTGCCTGTTCAAACAACGCCTCATACGCAGCGTCATTGCCTGCAAGCGCGCCTGTGTGAGAAGCCGAGGCAGATGCGCCGTCAGTAGTTCTGCCTGATTTAATCACAATAATTGGCTTTGGATTTTTGCCGTGAATAATGTGCCGCGCTGTTTCAATAATTTTATTTCCATCGACCAGTTGTTCCACATACATCGCAATGACCGACGTCTCGGGGTCATCTGCCAAATATTCCAATAATTCTACTTCGCCTACGACTGCTTTGTTTCCCGCACTCACAAATTTTGAAAAGCCTATACCGACTTTTTGGGCATAATCCAAAACTGCGGTGCATAATGCGCCGCTTTGGGAAATAAATGCGACGTTACCTTTTTGAGGCATGACCATGGCAAACGACGCATTCATACTGTTTTCCGCATTGATAACGCCCAGACAGTTTGGCCCAATAAGGGCAATATCATGCTTTGTACAAATATTTTTTATTTCTTGTTCAGCTTCCACGTTGCCTGCCTCTCGAAACCCCGCAGAAATAATCACAACTCCCTTCACGCCTTTTTGTGCTACTTGTTTCATTACTTCAATCACAGCTGTCGCGGGCACGACAATAACTGCCAACTCAACAGAATCATTGATAGAATTAATATTTGGAAAACACTCCAAATCATAGAGTGTATCGGCCTTTGGGTTTACCGGATATATGCGCCCCTTAAACCCCTGCTGGACTAAATTTTTTACAATATCATTACCAACACTGCCGACTTTTGTAGACGCGCCAATAATTGCGATTGATGTGGGGTAAAAAATTGAATTGAGATTCATAGTAAAAAGAGATTCTAGTATACCCGCTCTTATGTGAATTATCAAGATTTTTTTGAGTAGAAATAGACCAAAAACTATGATATAGTACGCCTGCATTAAATTTTATCAATTCAAGCTATGCATCTCAATAGACCAATCAAACTTCTTTTGTATGGAGCCAATATATGGTTTTTGGGCGAAGGGATGCTCGGACCCCTTTTTGCTATTTTCACAGAAAAAATGGGGGGTGATATTTTTGATATCACGTGGGCATGGGCTACATACCTTATTGTGAGTGGAATTTTCTATATTATAGTGGGAAAATTTGCTGATGGAAAGAAAAACACAGAAAAAATCATGGTATGTGGATATGCGTTAAATGCACTATTCACATTTGCTTATTTGTTTGTATCTTCGCCATGGCATTTATTTTTTGTCCAGGCAGGGCTTGGCATTGCTGCAGCACTCGCTACTCCCACCTGGGATGCCCTATATGCGCGATATGAAGATAAACAGCATGATACGTTTGAGTGGGGGCTTGCCGAAGGCGGGGCAAAAATTGTCACCGGTGTAGCAGTAGTTATGGGTGGTCTTATCGTTGCATATTTCTCTTTTTCCACACTTTTTATTATTATGGGAATAATCCAACTTGTTGCGACAATCTACCAGGCCCAGATATTAAAAACTTCATAAATTTACAGTGTTTACCTATGACTTTTTTTCCACCTCCGGTTCCTAATGGCTACATATATGTTCCCTCTGACCTGTTTCTTAGCCATGGAGAAGACGACCGAAAAGGCGGACTGGCAACTGTTGCAAAAGTAAGCATTGAAAATCGTGGGGGAACACATTATCATATTATAGAGACCGAAGAATTTCCTGGCCTCACCTACAACTGGGAATTAGACCTCGGACCTCAACAAGAAAAATTGAAAAAACAATTTGGATCAGATCGTGCGCATTATGAGCCAGACACAAGGCCTACATTCAACTAAAAATATGTCACTTGCAAACATACAAAAAGAGCTCAGGTCGTACGCTGACCCGGTACGTGCAAAAAATGCGCTTTGGTTTTTTAAAACAAAAAAAGGACAATACGGCGAAGGTGATATATTTATTGGCGTTACCGGACCAACTATGCGGATTATCGCAAAAAAATACAAGGACATTGAACTCTCCACAGTTCAACAACTTTTACAAAGTCCGATTCACGAATATCGACAGCTTGCTCTACTTATTCTTGTATACAAATATCCCAAAGCAGATGATGTCACACGAAAACGCACATGTACTCTGTATTTAAAAAGCACTAAATATATTAATAACTGGGATCTGGTCGATATTTCTGCTCCCCATGTTGTCGGACGATATTTGCTTGACAAACCAAAACAACGAAAAATTTTATATACATTCGCACGATCAAAAAATCTTTGGAAAAAAAGAATCGCGATTATCTCAACATTTACGTTTATCCGTAATAATGATTTTAAAGATACACTAAACATCTCTGCAATATTACTTCATGACACTCATGACCTCATACACAAAGCAGTAGGGTGGATGCTCCGAGAAATTGGCAATCGTGATATACAAACAGAGGAAAAATTCCTCAAACTTCACGCTACACATATGCCAAGAACTATGTTACGATACGCAATAGAAAAATTTGATGAGAAAAAAAGAACGTCTTATCTGAGCATGAAGTATGCACGATAAAAATATAATTTCTAATCATGGCCATATGAAAAAATCTTTCATGTATAGTGCAGGAATCGCGCTAATTCTTATGGGTTGGGGATGTACGTCAGCAACCTCAAATATCACACCTACTTCCAAAAACGCACTAGACAATTCAGCAGATTCCTCACAAATAGCCAAAGACGATTTGATTCAAAAAAACCAAATTGTGCAAGGGACAGCACGATTAAGTAAAGGAGACCAAATTATAGTAAACGATATCTTTCTGTCAGAAGAACAAGTAAAACAAACGTCACTCACCGAAGAACAATTGGACGGGAAAATTATCAAAATGAAGGGTGACATTACTACCCAGTATTGTGATATACACGACCAATGTATTTCAAATGGTACAGATAATTACGTAAAATTTATACAAAATTTGGAATATATAAAAATCATTGAATAACAAACACGTATGAGGCTTTCTATCCTTTCTTGGAACGTCAATGGCATCCGTGCAGTCGGAAAAAAAGGATTTGCCGATTTTCTTATAGACAAAAAGCCAGATATTCTCGGTATTCAAGAAGTAAAAATAGCTGATACCATGCGTGAAAAGACTCAATTTGATTTTGGAGGATACACAGAATATTGGAACTCTGCAAAACGTCCGGGGTATGCAGGAACTATGACACTCTTAAAAGAAAAATCCGTGCTTGCAAAACGGTTTATAGGGCACACTACAGATACAAATCATATGGAATTCAATGGCGAAGGACGGATTCAAACATTGGAATTTGACGCATTTTACCTTGTAAATGTCTACTTCCCCAACACCCGACATGATTTATCCCGTTTACCATTCAAAGAAGAATTCAACGGCCATTTTTTAAAATATATACAAAAATTAGATAAGAAAAAACCGGTTATTGCCATAGGTGACTACAATGTTGCACATGAAGAAATAGACATTGCGCGTCCAAAAGATAATGAACAAAATGCTGGCTTCACCCCCCAAGAACGAAAGTGGATGACAAAATTTCTCAGAGCGGGATTTGTTGACACGTATCGAGAGCTTAATCCAAAAAAAATTCAATATACCTGGTGGAGTTTTCGCTTCAACGTGCGGAAAAGAAATATTGGATGGCGTATTGATTATGTGCTCGCAAGTAAAAGGCTTCTACCAAAAGTTAAAACAGCATTTATTTGGGACCAACAAAATGGCTCAGATCACTGCCCTATAGGAATTGAGATAGATATATAATACCGATCCCCCTGAAGATAGATTAGAGCCTATGTCAGTGTAATCCCTTAAAATCTGTGTAATCAATGTTTATGAATTATTGTTCTCTCAACGGACAACTCATACAGAGGGCTGACGCAAAACTAGCAGTAGACCATATCGAGTTTGCCTATGGTTTTGGTGTATATGAAAATTTAAAAGTTCGAAAAAAATTTGTATATTTCATTGACGACCATGTCGACCGTCTTTTTCATTCTGCGGAAGTAATAGGTTTAGACCATTTTTTGAAGAAAGACGAGATAAAAAAATGGATGTACAATCTTATAGAAAAAAATAATATCTCAGATTCAAATATAAAGATTATTTTGGTTGGGGGGAAAAGTGCTAAGGACGCGCTCTTGTATATTTTTACACTTGCACCAAAATTTGTAGAAAAAAAAGAATATCGGGAAGGTGTGAAAACAATCACATACCCTTATGAGCGCTTCATGCCTGAAGCCAAAACACTTAACATGCTCCCGAGTTATATTATTTTCAAAAAAGCGCAGGAGCAAAAATGTTTTGATGCATTACTTATCGACCATAATGGAAATGTAACCGAAGGGACGCGATCAAATTTTTTTACCATCAAAGATAAAAAACTCTATACCCCGCCAGTTGAAACAGTATTGGACGGAGTGACACGACGAACTGTTATAGACTGTGCAGAAAAAAATGGATACGAAATCATTGAACAAGAAATTGCACTGAAGAATATTTTTGATTTTGATGGAGCTTTCTTTACCAATACATCAGGAAAAATCGTCCCGATTCGTATGATAAATGAAACTTCATTTAACATGATTACCGACGAAATTAAAACATTACAAACATGTTATGATAAATATCTAGACGTTTACACAAGACAATATGCCAAGTAAAATCGCCCAATTAAAAAATGGTTCCCCTCTCATTTCACTTATCATAAGTAATCTCTTACCGCTCGCCGGCGTTTTGTTTTTCCGTTGGGATATTGCAACTATCTTATTTATGTACTGGTTTGAAAACATCGTCATCGGTATATGCAACTGTATAAAAATGGCAAAAGCCCAAGGAAAGACAATGACCACAGTAGAAGGAGTTTCCAAACCTGACCCGGACAAGCGGTTCTTTATTGCTTTTTTTCTCTTCCATTATGGATTTTTTACCCTCGGCCATGGCATATTTGTTTTTACTTTTTTTGGCATACCAGACGCAGGTGTTCTTTTCATCTTTCTGTCTATTATCTCGCTATTTGTCAGTCATGGTGTTTCTTACATACGCAATTTTATTAATAAAGGAGAATATAAAAAGGTCAGCCCAAAACTTTTATTTATACAACCATACAAAAGAATTGTTATTATTCATCTTACCATATTACTTGGTGGAGGAATCACAACGATAACGGGAAATTCATTAACGGCTCTTATTATCCTTATTGGGTTGAAAATATCTCTTGATATCTTCTTTCATAAACTAGAACATAAAAAATTTGAAAGCTCACCCTATGCACCGGAACTCGGACAAATTGGAAACAACGACTATTAAAAAATTCCAAAACAAAATATATTCTTACTACAAAAAAAATAAACGGGACTTCCCTTGGCGGAAGTCTCTTAATCCTTATCGAATTTTGGTTTCTGAAATAATGTTACAACAAACTCAGGTAAAAAGAGTGGCCGAAAAATTTCCTCAATTTATCAAAGCCTTTCCTAATTTCAAATCTCTTGCACAAGCTTCTTTAACGGAAATTTTAAGGGCCTGGCAAGGCATGGGATATAATCGCCGCGCATTATTTCTAAAAAAGATTGCAGAAATTGTTATACGAGATTATAAAGGAAAACTATCCGATAATGATGAAACATTAAAAAAATTACCTGGCATCGGGCCAAACACTGCCGCTTCTATCTGTGCATTTGCTTTCAACAAGCCAACTATTTTTATTGAAACAAATATACGCAGCGTGTTTATTCATGAATTTTTTTCAGACAAAAAAATAATTTCTGACAAAGATATTTTTCCTCTTGTAGAACAAACAATGGACATACGAAATCCGCGAGAATGGTATAGCGCGCTTATGGACTACGGAACCATGATAAAATCTACGCACGGAAATCCAAATATAAAAAGCAGACACTACGCCAGGCAATCAGCATTCAAAGGATCTAACAGAGAAATTCGCGGAAGCATCCTAAAACTTCTCACAAACCACAACACACTCACCAAGGGACAAATAATAAAAAAGCTGGGAGATGACCCAGCACGCATACAAAAGATATTACAACAGTTGTCAGACGAAGACATGATTTTCAACTTCAATTCAACATACTCTCTTGAAAAATAAAAAAACTAATTTCCTATAATATTTTCAGCTAGCTGTCCTACGGCATATCCAATAATAGCCGCGACACTTGCGAGAATGAGCATTTCAAGACCCGCTTTCCACCATTTCCGCTTGGTAAGTCTTGTTGTGCCAACACCAAGTGCAAACAACCCAATAAGCGTTATAATAATAGAAGTGATAATACCGGTCTTTATACTAAATACTAGGTACGGGATGAGAGGAATAGCACCGCCCGCAACATACGAAAAAAACATAGCCACTCCTTTTTTTACAGGATGTTCATCTACATCTGGAAATATGGCAAGCTCATGGCATGCCATCTCATGCAAAAAAAGGTGCCTACTTTTTGATGCCTCTTGTGCCATAGTATGAGCCAAATCGACAGGCCAACCATCTTTTTTATATATATCTTCCAATTCTTGTCTTTCCTCTTCAGGAAATTCGTTTAGTTCAATCCTTTCCTCATGCAATTTTCTCTTTTCAACGTCTGCCTCTGATTTGTTGGACAAATAAGAGCCAACTCCCATAGAAATGGATTCTACGGCTACCACAATGAAACCGGAAAGTATAACAGTAGAATGATTCTGTGTGGCGGCAGCAATGCCTGTCACTGCGCCAAGGGTAGAAACCATGCCATCTTCCATACCAAACACAACCTCGCGAATAAGAGACGTGAAAGGAGAAACGTGATGGTGTATAAAGTGAGGATTATAATGATGGCGTATGCTCATAATTCTTGTTATGATGAATGCACATACTATACATGAAGAATAAAATATTCTCAACTATGAATAACGCCAAACAAAATGCTAAAATTATTCTCAAAAAACTCAAACGCCTATTCCCCATTCCAGGTACTATTTTAAAATTTTCAAACCATTGGGAATTGCTCGTGGCAGTCATGCTCTCTGCACAAACCAGTGACGCGCAAGTAAATAAGGCTACAAAAAATTTATTCCAAAAGTACCCAACGTTACAACATTATGTGGACGCACATCCGAGGACATTTGAAAAAAATTTATCGTCGATAAACTATTACAAAACCAAAGCCAGACACATAAGACAAGCAGCAAAAATACTGCATGAGATACATGGCGGTGTATTGCCAAAAACCCTAGAAGAACTAATCAAGTTTCCTGGAGTAGGAAGAAAAACTGCACTTGTGGTACTTGGGAATGCGTATGGCATTATAGAGGGTATCGCGGTAGATACGCATGTGAGGCGATTAACTCATTTGTTTGGCTTGACTACACAAAAAAATATCAAAAGAATTGAGCAGGATCTCCAAAAAATTTTTCCAAAAGAAGAATGGTTTAACCTCACAAACCGTCTTATTGCATACGGTCGGACATACTGCTCCGCACGCTGTACCCATAAAAACTGCCCGCTTTTGACTGAAATCAACCTTTTAGATCAAAAATAGCTTAGATGACCTACTTATACCCATTCTTTCCACTGTCTGTCCACTTTTTCAATTGACACTATTTTAGTATAAATTTATAGTACATGTGGAGTATGTAAATACTCTGGTGTTTCATCGCTTACACCTACTTAGAAGCGAATAAGGCAAGTAGTTTATGACGACGAACGCCTAGAACTACTCGACGCTCACGCAGTTCTCCCTGGTAAACCTTCCGTAGGTGATACGGACTAAAGATTTGGGATTTCTGCGGGGACAGCCGAGTAGTTTTTGTTATTTGAAATAATATACCAAATCGTTTACAATGGGTGGCGTATGGCTCACACAGTTATCATAGAAAAATTAGTTTCAGGAGGACAAGGTTTGGCTCATTTAGATGGGAAGGCTATTTTTGTATGGAATGCTCTACCCGGTGAAGAAGTCGGGATAGAGTATATAAAAAATAAAAAAGACTTCGCAGAAGCAGTGGCTACAAAAATATTGAAATCATCGCCAGATCGTATTGAACCCGTTGATAATCATTTTCTATCCACAAGTCCTTGGCAAATGCTTAATGCAGATAAAGAAGATGAATATAAAAAACAAATCGCAATAGAAACATACAAACGACTGGGCGGAGATATTTTTTCAAATACAAATCCTGACATTATTTCTGATCCAAAAAACTTTTTCCATTACCGAAATAAAATGGAATTTAGTTTTGTAGATCTCAACTGTCTCCCCCTTTCTAAGGGGGAGATGGAAGAGGGGGTTGCTGATTCATCCAAAATCTCTTTGGCATTCTTTGAACGCGGTAAAAAAGTACATATTCCTGCTATAGGTTCGCAACTTGCCGAGGACATTATAAATAAAACGGCACAATATATCTTGACGTGGGTCAACACACACAAAATCCCCATGCGAAGTTTAAAAAGCCTTATAGTGAGGAGCAATGGGCAAGGCAAAGCTATCGCTGCATTGTTTATCAAAGACCAGCTTCCCTTTGGTGATTACCCTGAACTTGATGATAATCTTGTCGGTTTTCAACTATATTACTCTACGCACAAATCACCCGCCTCAGTACCAACAAAACTATTATATTTAGTGGGACAAAATTATCTTGTAACACAACTGTCTATCAATTCTGCATTCGACATTCATCATTCTGCATTTTTAAAATTCGGCCTCCTTAGTTTCTTCCAAATCAATATCCCTATTTTTGAACAAACTCTGCAAGACATCTCGAAATTTATTAACCCAAACATACCCCTTGTCGACTACTATTCGGGGGTAGGTTCCATCGGGCTGACAATTTCACAAGGAAAACAACCGTGCATGTTGGTAGATAATAATGAGGAAGCAATTCAATACGCACAAGAAAATATCGCATTAAATAATTTTACTAATTGCGAAGCACACTGCAAGCCTGCCGAAAAAATGCTTGAATATATTACGCCTGATAAGACGATAATTGTTGACCCGCCCCGTGCTGGTTTGCACCCAGATGTCGCCAAACGATTGAACGAAGTCTTGCCGCCGACAATCATATATCTCTCATGCGACCTCGCAACTCAGGCGCGTGATGTAGAGATGTTATCGCAAAATTATGATATAGTATTTCATAGACTGTATAATTTTTTCCCAAGAACGCCGCATATCGAAGGACTTGTGGTTTTGTCACGTACCACGTAGCACATATCACATACCAAATCGATTGTTACGTGTTACGTGATATGTGGTATGTGAAAATTTATTCAAAATAAATTAATATCTTGTATATATGAGCATTTTAATTTCCGGTTCCCTCGCCTACGACTATATCATGGATTTCCCCGATAGTTTCAAAAATCATATTTTGCCAGACCAACTGCATATTTTAAATGTATGTTTCATGGTTGATAAGCTAAGCAAAAATATTGGCGGTGTGGCCACAAATGTCGCCTACAACGCAAAACTTCTTGGGCAAGACCCGATTGTACTTGCGCCACTCGGAAAAGATGGACAAGAACTCATTGAATTCTTCAAAACTCATAAAATAAAAATTTCACATATACCTCTATCCAAAAAATTACTTACCGCGGGTGCACATATCACGACAGACAAAGATGACAACCAAATTATTGCCTTTTACAATGGTGCACTTGAAGAAGCAGTTGAATTGCATATCTCCGACGTAAAAGAAGATATACAGCTTGCCCTTGTTGCCCCGACAAAAAAAGAAGCAATGATCCAACATGCAAAAGAATTATATGATGCAAAAATACCATTCATCTTCGATCCAAGCCATCAATTAACAGCTTTTAATCCTCGAGAATTAAGCATGATCATAGGACAAGCAAAAATGTATATTGGCAATGATTATGAAATGAAGCTCACCCAAGAAATGACTGGTTGGGATCCTCATGAACTTTTAAACCATGTTGAAATAGTTATTACTACGCTTGGAGAAAAAGGGTCAATTATTACGACAAAGGAAAAGGTATTTGAAATAGCTCCTTGTCCTGCCACATCAGTCGAAGATCCAACAGGCGCCGGCGATGCATATCGTGCAGGCTTTATTACAGGATACGTACGTGGTTTTGATCTGAAAACATGTGGACAGATGGCAAGTGTCGCAGCTGTCTATGCGGTGGAACAGTATGGAACGGTGAATCACACGTTTACGACAAAAGAATTTGAAAAAAAGTATGAAAGGACATATGGGGAAACAATCAGTTTGAAACTATAAATATCTGTGGATTGACAAAAAGAAAGGAAAATAATATGCTACTTGTGTTTTTAAATATCTTATTTATTAAACAGTGGAATATATGTCTAGAGAACTTGAAAGACAAATAGAACAAGTGGAACATGGGGAAGAGATATCACAGATTATTGCAGGCAAACGACAATTATGGATATATAGTGGCCCTGAAACTGTTCTAAACCTTATTCCTCAAATGAGAGAAACGATGATTCCTCATCTTAGAAATCTGCTAGCCACTGATGAATTCAAAAATGATAAACATTATAAACATTGGAACAGGGCAGATATGAAAAGATACATTAAAGAGCTAGAAAAACTTTTAAAAGAGTTTGAGGGGTATACAGGTGCTTAATTAATTATTGATTTTATTCCAAAGACACGCTATACTACGCGTGTTTTTAATATCAAAAAACCTATGGATTACAAAATCAAAGACATCTCCCTCGCAGACTGGGGCAGAAAAGAGATTGATATTGCGGAACAAGAAATGCCCGGCCTTATGGCAATTCGCAAGAAATACGCAAAACAAAAACCACTGAAAGGCGTACATATCATGGGTAGTTTACATATGACTATCCAGACTGCAGTACTTATTGAGACCTTAAAAGCACTTGGCGCAAATGTACGCTGGGCAAGCTGTAACATTTTCTCTACGCAGGATCATGCGGCAGCAGCAGTTGTACGCGATTCAAAAGTACCCATTTTTGCATGGAAAGGCGAGACACTCGAAGAATATTGGTGGTGTACAGAGAAAGCATTAGACTTCGAAAATGGCAAGGGGCCTAATCTTATTGTTGACGACGGCGGAGATGCAACAATCATGATTCATAAGGGCGTTGAGATTGAATCCAATCCTAAATTATTACAAAAAGATTATTCAAAAGAACAAGAAGATTTTAGAGAATTGATGAAATTGTTAAAAAAAGAATATACAAAAAATAAAACTCGCTGGACCAATGTTGCAAAACATGTAAAAGGTGTCAGCGAAGAAACCACGACCGGCGTACATCGTCTATATCAAATGGAAAAAGAAGGTAAACTCCTGTTCCCGGCAATTAATGTGAATGACTCTGTGACAAAATCAAAATTTGATAATATATATGGTTGCCGCCATTCAGTGGTTGATGGACTGAACCGCGCAATGGATGTGATGATCGGTGGTAAAGTCGCCGTTGTCTGCGGATTTGGTGAAGTGGGCAAAGGTTGCGCCCAAGCTCTGCGAGGGCAAGGTGCACGCGTGATTGTAACTGAAATTGATCCCATATGCGCTCTCCAGGCTGCCATGGAAGGATATGAAGTAAAAACAGTAGAAGATACTCTGGGTGAGGCAGATATATATGTGACGGCCACAGGAAACAAAGAAGTTATCACCGTAGAACAGATGAAAAAAATGAAAGACCAGGCAGTGGTATCAAACATCGGGCATTTTGATAATGAAATCCAAGTCGAAAAATTAAATAAAACCAAAGGCATACAAAAAATAAATATAAAACCCCAAGTAGATAAATATATATTCCCCGGCGGCAACGCATTATACATGCTTGCCGAAGGACGACTTATGAATCTTGGCTGTGCTACGGGTCACCCATCATTTGTCATGAGTAACAGTTTCACCAACCAAGTGCTCGCGCAACTTGATTTATGGAAAAATAAATACGAAATTGGCGTATATCGCTTGCCAAAACATTTGGATGAAGAAGTCGCCCGATTACACTTAGAAAAAATTGGGGTGAAGCTTACTAAACTTACCAAATCACAAGCCGACTATATTGGTATAGACGAAAAAGGACCATATAAAAGTGAGTGGTATAGGTATTAAGAAAATGAAAAATATGATAGAAGAAACTGTAGAAGCCAGCCGAGCGTTTGAAGTAGATACTAAAAAAGAAGAAGCACGATCACTTATTAAAGAAATCAAAGCAACATTCCAAGAATTGGCTAAAATAGAACTTAAACAATTTGAAGGCACACACTCACAAAAATGGATCGATTTGCTTAGGTTACTGATGGAATTAATTGGCCTAAAGCCTCATCTCGGGTTAGAAGAAAATAGGGAAATAGACCGCCTTGTTGCACAATACCATAGTATAGAAAGCGCACGAAAAATTGACCCCGGCCAAAAATTGGGAGACATTTTAAAAGAATTCGACAAGGAAGAAATCCAAGAATTAAATTCAAAGGACAAAAATATCACCGTAGAAATGATAAAAAATACAATTGATGAACTTGTTGACGTCATTAACCGCCCAAGCAAACGCGGAGAAATGCTTAATACAGAAGATCTGTGCACAATAGTACAAAAAATTCGTAAAATATTTGACCATGCCCCACTTTCTGCTGAAGATATCAATGCATTAGACAATGAGGGTTATAGAAAAAAACTTGAGACACTTGAAAAATTTGTAAGACGATTTCAACTCTTGCAAGGGACACTCGGAGACCTACACATAGCCAAAGAGGCATTTGGATTAAAACCAACAAAACCTTCTCCTCCACTGATTCCTGGAAATATAGAAACAATAAAATAACAAAAACATCCCTCCATGACGGGATGTTTTTAATTCACTATCCCGATGTACATCAGGACACTGAACTCCTGGCCGGCGACGTGCGATCGAATCACACGCGCCGGCCGTTGTTGCAGCCACACGCTTCTATCGCGTCCGCCCGAAGGCAGGCGCGACTTCAGCGCGGGCTAGTCCCCGGAGACAGGGTCGTCGGCCCCGGCCAAGTCCTCGTCTTCCGGGTCGCCGTCGGACTTTTCGGCCTCACGCCATCTCCGTGTGTCGACCGACGTCGCGACACCCCGGTCGCGGAGGAAGTCGAGCAGACCGGCCCGAGACAGCAAGCGACCGGGGACGCCGAAAACGGGCATGGGACGGAAGAGGAATTCCTCCTCCCCACCAAGAACACCGAGGAACTTAGTTCCCGTCCCGATCGGCTCGGTCGTCTGACCGGTGAGCCACTCGACGCTTCGGGTCTCGAAGTGCTTGACCCGCCCGTCGTGAAGGGTTCGCTGTCCCTCCACAACGAGCGTCTCGCGCTCACCGTTCTTCTCGAGACGCATCGTGTAGCTGGACGGGGGATTTTGTCCCGTCCAGCTACACGAAGCACTCATAGAGACGACGAGCCTCGTCGAGCATTTCGGCGTGACCGTGTCTCTGAATTTGGCCCAAAGCGACTCCGGCCGCACAACCGCTCGCGAACCGAAACGTATCGAAGACCTCCTCCCCCTCGACGGTAATCACGAACCATGCCGGCGGAAGCGCCGGCGACATCGGGTCCGCTTGGGACCTCAACTCGATCTTTTTCAACTCAACACTCCTCGGTCAAACCCGCCGCGTCACGCTGGCGGGGCTAAGGTACCCGACTGAGCAAAAATAAAAAGGACAAAATAAATTTACATCTTATACAAACTTATTTCGTTCTTTTTTAAACGATGGGCTAGCCTATCATTAAAAAATCTATTTGTCAATACAAAACAGCCCTTCCAGGCTGTCTTTTAAAATATCCTAATATCCAATATTTTCCCAATATCTTAATTCCCAATCACAAACTCCCTCGCGCTCTCTCCCCACAACTTCAACCTATCCAATATCGAATGCCTCCCAATCGCAAACTTCCCTTCTTCTGGTTTCCAGACTGAATATTCTTGCAAGGCTAGTGCTTTTGCTTTTTGTACATCCTCCAGCAAGTCTATGGCAATGGCAGAATTTTCTCTGTCTGCAAAAAATAATTTATTTGCAACTTTATCTCCGCCCAAAGTGGATCCGCCTTGGGCGGAAAACTGTTTTAAAGCACGCTCAATAACAATATGATCGCTGTGTGGGAAATCTGATTCATTTTGCTCAGACGCAAGTGTGACATATGTACCCTTTCCAACTAAATCATAAAAACTTTGAATGACTTCTTTAGCTTGTTCTTGTGTTAATTCATTATCTCTGTACCACGGTTCGTCACTGCCATCTTTACCTCCTGGATTTGCAAATAGAATATTATTTTCTGGCACGCCAATAGATTTCATGGTACGGGCATATTCATCATTACGCGCTGCACTAAATTCTTTTCGTGTTATCGTCTTGTAACCTTCTTCTTCAGGCTTATGAAATTTCTTATGCAATTTACAGTATTCTTCTCCATTCAACACATCAATAATATAAGATCCCCCACCATCTGCTACCATAATCGTATATACCTCTTTCCCCTGCTTCACATTATTGTATACAGAACCGAGCAACACCATTTCATCATCTTGGTGCGGAAGAAAATATACGACTTTTTCGGCAGATCTCTTATCAATATGCCGTACAAAAATACTTGCACAAACTATTAGTAGTAGTGCAATAAACCAAACTATTTTTTTATGTAGCATAGTAATGTCGGAACTTAGCTACTTATTTTCTCTCTTTTATTTCACTCAACACTCTTTCAACAAACACATCCTTCGCCATCTTCTCTTGTTTTTCAATGCCTCGAACGCGTATCATAAAGTCTTCTCCTGCAATTTCTTTGTCACCAACAACTACGATGTAGGGAACTTTTTGCGCCACGGCTTTGCGTACTTTGTTTCCAACAGTTTCGTCCGCATCGTCAAGTGCGATGCGAATGCCCAAGTCAGAAAATTCTTGTGCTATGTTTTTTGCACCCTCGACATGTTTGGAAGATACCGGAGCAAAATGAACTTGCACGGGCGAAAGCCATACCGGAAAGGCGCCACCATGGTGTTCAATCAAGACTGACAGAAATCGTTCAATCGAACCCATAATAGCCGCATGAATCATGACAATTCGTTCCTGTTCTCCCTCTTCATTGTTGCAAAACAAATCAAAACTCTGTGGCATACTGCGATCAGCCTGGATTGTTGCCACTTGCCACTCTCTGCCAAGAGAATCTTTGGCCATAAAATCAATCTTTGGACCATAGAATGCAGCCTCGCCTACGGCTTCAAAAAATGTAGCTCCTCGGTCAGTAATAAATTGTCGCAACTGACTTTCTGCTTTATCCCACTGTTCTTTACTTCCCAAATATTTTTCCATGTGTTCCGGGTCAGACAAAGACAATCGAATTTTTAATGCAGGGAAACCACACGCCGCATAAAAGGTTTCAATAATATCCCAAATCGCATAGAATTCATCTCTAAGCTGAGACTCGCGACAAAATACGTGTGCATCGTCTTGAGTAATACAGCGTACTCGTGATAATCCATTTAATTCCCCTGTCTGTTCATCGCGATATACCATTGTTGTCTCTGCGTATCGCTGAGGCAGATCGCGATAACTTCGAGGTATGTGGGCATAAATCTGTGTATGATGAGGACAATTCATAGGCTTCATCGCAAATTCATGGCCCTCTCTAGTTTGAATTTTGAATAGATCGTTTGAAAATTTTGCCCAATGCCCGCTCGTTTCGTACAAATCCTTTTTGGTAATGTGAGGAATAGTTACTTTTTGATACCCTTTTGCCTGGCGCAATTCCCACACAAAATTATCCAATGTATTTCGCAATAATGTACCTTTGGGCGTCCACAATGGTAAACCAGCACCAACTAATTCCGAGAACGTAAACAAATCAAGTTCTTTGCCTAACTTTTTATGATCTCGTTTCTTTGCTTCTTCAAGCATGGATACATATTCATCGAGTTCTTCCTGGGTTCCAAATGCAGTACCATAAATGCGTTGCAACATTTTATTTTTCTCATCTCCATGCCAGTATGCACCCGCGACCTTGAGAAGTTTGAATACGCCGATTTTACCCGTTGATTCTAGGTGAGGACCAGCACAAATATCTACAAACGTATGTGGGATATCCCCTCCTTTTTCTCCCATCCAGTATACACTCACTTTTTCTCCACGTCCTTCTATTTCATCGAGCCATTCGTGTTTATATTCATTTCCTTTGTATATATTTGAATTAAAAAATTCTCTGGCTTCTGCTACAGTCATTTCATCTTTGGCAATAGACAAATTTTCTTTTATAATCTTCGCCATTTCTTTTTCAATCTTTGCAAAATCTTCTTCAGATATCTTTATTTCTGAATCAAAATCAAAATAAAATCCATCATCCGTTGCCGGGCCCATAGCTGCTTTTACTTTATTTCCCCAGATGCGAAGCATGGCCATGGTGAGGACGTGCTCACAACTATGGCGAAGGGCTTCTAGTTTGTCATTTTCCATATTAATTTAATTAAATATATAAGTCTTAATTTCTAATTTAAAATTTAATAAAAAAACCCGGTATATAACTCTAATAGTATTAGAATTATATACCGGGGTCCTTAGGACGTTTCCACCCAGCAGTTTAACTCGTTGGATTGGTGTCAGCTTAGTTCAAAAGAAACCTTCACAGGCATGCGTGTGGTAGACGCATCAATCGCTGACAGGTACATCTTAACTATTATTTATAAAACTGTCAAATATTCGTCTTCGTAATCTCCACTTTCGTAATTTCGTACCTTTCGTAGTTCGTATATGTTGTATATTTACTCGACCTGCTTTATCGTGACAACTACATGATCCGCTACATGTGGTACGCTCCTATTCCACATGGGACGAAAATGCATTTCAACTCCCTGCACATGGTTAAGCGACATGACATAACGTCTTACTTCGTCTTCTGTCTTGCCAAAAAACATAATTTTTTGGAGTTCTCGACTATTGGGATCAATATTCACAAGTCCCGTATGCGTGACACCGAGAATAGCTGTCCCTCTTTCCAAATCATTTGAATCGAGTACAACGGTCGGTTCACCCTGTACTGATTCCAAGACTTCGCTATTATCCACCACTTGTTTTTGCAATATCTCTCCTGCGTATGCTTTTAATTGGCTCTCATCATAGAACACCCCAACGACTGTCGCCTTACCTTTTACCATAAAAGTCGAGGCCTCTTCTCCAAGCTTTGCATCATTTTCAAATACATACTGCACTACTTCGAATAATCCTTTATTATTTGGATATAATGCAGTTAGTTCATCAGATCCATTTTTTTTCAATACCTCAAGCATCTGCTTCTCTGCTTTCTCTATATCGTCCTCATTCACTGTGCCAATAGTGCGCACACCACCTTGCATTGCTACAGTACTTTTTGCATAGACGATCTTTTGTCTTGCTTCATTGAGTCCGGGGACGATAAAAGTCGAAGGACCTATATCTCCCGATACACCTTCTTGGTCGGCATATACAGAGACTTCGATACTCCCTTTGGCTGGTACTACTGCACGGTCTTTCATCCGAAACAATATCCCTTCTGGCGTGAGCAAGCGTGTAGTAGCGACCAAAGCCTGCTCGGTCTCTCCATCGTTCACAAGAGTCACCACACCTTCTGCAATGCCATCTTCTTTTTTATTTCCTTGCGGAGAAAAAGATTGTTCTGCCTCAATCAATGTTGTTGTGACAAATCCAGAGACAATCTGTTTAGTTTGCACAGGGTCAATAGTTACCGTGGCCTGGACATTTATAGGTTCGGACCGAGTTACAATGGAAATTTCCGCGCGTTTAGCAGACATAAACACAATAAACCCGAGCAACACAACCGTGACTATCAAAAAACTAAGCGCAATAAATTTATAAAATCTCACTGGCTGGTTTGAAGGAATAAGTTCGGGATTCCCCGTATTTCGTTTTATGTTAACCATAGCGTTTTAAAAATATTAAATATTGATTTTCGAAAATTTTATCTCAATTTATCTCTATGTATCTCAACATATTTCACATATCACATAGCACACATCACATATCAATTTGCCAATTCGAACTTTATAACTTTACAACTTTCAACTTTATAACTAATCATTAATCAATAACACGAAATATTTCATCCAATGTCGTAATTCCTTCCGCGGCTTTAAGTATACCATCTTGAACCATAGTTGTCATACCTTGTTTGCGTGCATGATCTTCTATCTCATGTTCAGCCGCAACGCCTGACAAAATTAAATCTTTAATTTCATCGGTAACCTGGAAAATTTCACATATTCCTATGCGCCCCTTGTATCCGATACCATTGCAATCCTTGCATCCTACTGAGGTATAAAACAAAAGTTCTTTTTGAGAAAATTTTGTTCGTTCTGTTTCTGGCATAAGTTCAATATTTTTTTGTGCTCGTTCCTGAACATGCGGCGCCATAGCTGACAATGCAACTTGTTTTCGACATGTCGAACATACACGCCGTACAAGTCGCTGTCCCATAGCACAGTTGAGTGCTGGCGCCAGCAAAAATGACTGCGCACCCATAGAAAGCAAACGGGGAATTGAACCTGCAGAACTGTTGGTATGCAATGTAGAAAGCATCAGATGCCCGGTCAATGCGGCCTGGATAGCAATTTCAGCTGTTTCTCCATCACGAATTTCTCCGACCATGACGATATCTGGATCTTGACGTAAAATTGAGCGCAATCCTTTTGCAAATGTGTATCCTTTCTCATGTTCTATTTGGCTTTGGTTGATTCCCTCAAGACGATATTCCACCGGATCTTCAAGCGTAATAATTTTCACACCTGGCTTATTCAAAATTTTCAAAACCGCATACAATGTCGTAGATTTACCACTTCCGGTCGGACCAGTAGTGATAATCATACCATTCGGACGAGAAATTTCTTGCCGAATAATATCAAGGGCACGCTGTGAAAATCCAAGTCCATCAAGAGAAATTCCTTCCTGGTGTTGCATGAGAAGACGCAAGACAACACTTTCTCCAAATACAGTCGGAATAGTTGACACACGGACATCTACATCACCAGTTTCAAGTTTTATGGTAAAACGTCCGTCTTGCGGTTTGTCAGTAATGTTAATTTTAAGCGATGAAGTAAGTTTGATACGCGACAGGAGCTGATGCAGCATGTCTTTGGGCAACATGGAAACATCATGCAAAATACCATCCAAACGAAAACGAATAGCCACCTTGTCTTGCTCTGCTTCAACATGGATGTCTGATGCGTCAACTTTGAGCGCCGCACCAAGTAGAATAGTAATAATATCTGTCGTGGTACTTTTCTGAAGAAGCTCATCTACTGTTTTAAAATCATCCACCTGCGCTTTTACATTATCCAGGCTCTCTGCGGTAATTTCAATATCTTTGCTAATTGCTTTTATGGTAGGCATGCCTTTATACATTTCCAATACTCTTTCCAAACTTACCTCAGATACGACATACACTACGCTGTTTGCATGATAGCGAGCGCTGGCTTCTTCTATGAGAGTCTTCACCTCATCGAGAGTAGGATCAATAGCGCCAAAACGCAGTTCATCTTGATCTGCATAAAAACAGACAACTCCCAATTCTTTTGCGGTCTCGAGCGGAACTTGCTTAAGCGCTTCGTGAGTAACAGGAAATTTTTTGAGATCAACGTGCGGTACACCAATTTGCGAAGCAAAGCGCATGGCTTCTGTCTCCAGTTCTTTCTTTTTTATTTCATCCATTTTTTTACCAAATTTTTCTTCAGCACCTGACTGGGAGACATTGAGCGGTACGGCTGTTTTTTGAGTAACCGAAGAATCATCCGTTGGTAAACTAGTTTTTTTTGGAATTAAATCATCAATGGATGGGAGACCGGTCGGCATATGCTATATAATGCAGAATGCTAAATTCAGAATGATGCATGAAAGAATGTTATGTGTTATGTGAAATTTATCGTTTAAAAAAATGTACAACTCTGCTCACCACACCTTCTCTGTGCATTTTCGCAAACAAATATGACCAGGTGGAAGTAACAAATACCGTAAACATTGAACCAAGTATGGCGAGATAGACCAAAAATAAACCAAAACCAAGAAACATACCTGCAATATATAGACCTTGACTCTGTATGGCAAATGCAATAAGCCACATAACAAGACTTGGTAAAAATAAGAGATACAACCCCACGAGCACAAGTGCAACAAGCACAAGATTGGCAAGCATGAGTAAAAACCCGACTTCAAACGATACGAGCCAATGGCGCGTAAAAAGTCTCCATGCCATGTGAAGCGATTCAACAAATTTTTTCTTTTCAATAACTACGTAGCCTGTTGAATATACGAGCATAAAAGACAATACCATTCCCATCAAAGCTGCAAGTACAAACAAAAACAAGAATAACGCGACATCAGATCCATTTGGCTCAATCAAGGCATTTGCCATGCCCCATGCAGCAAACGAAATAAACGCGATTTCAATAATCTTGCGCAAAATATTCAAAGCAAATAATTTACCGAAATATTTTCTGCTCTCATGCCATGAGACAGAGCTTGATTCAAACTTTTTCTTTCTTTTTTCCATGTACTTTTCAGCACTATGTACAATTGCACCCTGTGAAACAGTAGAAATGAAGGCAAGAAATACCGCAAAACCAACAAAAATCACCACAAGCCATAATGTCCATACCCAAGTATCCAAACCTGGATGCCACACACGTGCAAAGTCGACGAAATTATATTGTGTAAAAAAGTTTACTGCATACACAAATGCTGATGGCGTATGAAGCGTGCTTGCACCAAATACTACTTTGGCCAATAATTCCATAATGCCCAGTTGGCCCCAAAATGCGGCAAACAATCCAAAAATCCACAAAGACTTATGATGCCACGCAAGCTCCCAGCTTGCTTTGAATGCATCACGATAGGTTGGTTCATGCATATTAAATAAGTTTATCTCTAAAATAACAATTTTAATGTATGTACGAAACACGAAATCTACGAAAAATTCGAAATCGCCATTTTCGCACCTTTCGAAGTTTTCGCATTTCGTACATATTATATCACATTCTCCATTTTTACTCTATTCCGAGTTTTTTCCTTTTGTATTCTTCCAAGCCATCTCAAAAACTAATTTCAAAAAGTCAGCAAAAGTCTGACTTTGAATCTCAAACGCTATACTCTCTTCAGGTTTAGATAGCACGCCTATTACTTTATCATCAAATATATTAACTTCCCCTGCAGTTTTGTACCGGTCATCCCACGGCAACCAGTGGTATGTTGTATTCTCCTGTCGAGCCTTACTTTGTTTTTTGTACGTTTTATCATGCCACCATCGCGCAACTTCACTATCCACGGCCAAACATTTTTCTTTTATTCCCTTTTTAAATCGTTCTTCAGACTGTATTGTTCCCATTTCATCAAATGCTTCCGCATACCCTTTCAAATTCAATATAGAATATATAGTGCTGTTTGATTCAGTTACATTCATATAGAGCTTTTGCATAGCATTTTTTCCTTCCGCAACCTTAATTACTGGTTTCAGCTCGGTCTTATACAGCGCCTGCAACTCTGGTAATAATGAACCGATTTCATTCAAACGACGCTCTGCTTGCCGTTTTTTATTTTCCAAAAATTGTTTGAGGCGTATAGGTGGTTCAGGCACATATATTCTTTTCTTTTTGCTTGTAATAACTGGATTTACAAGTCCGTGCAAACTAAGACGCTCCAAAATATCATAGCCAGTTGTGCGGTTCATACCTGCACGGCTGCTAATTTGGGTAACTGTTCCCCTACCAATCTCAAGTAAGGCCAGGTATACCTTTGCCTCATTATCCTGCAAGCCAACATCTTGGAGTTGTTTATATAGTTGTGGGTTCATATGATAAACAGTATATTATATAGTCTATTTTGTGTCAATCTATTCCGACAATATATTTTATTAACAAGAAAATTAGCTTATTTATGACAAAATTATAAATTTATTAAGACGTATACTCTTGTCAAATATCATATTACTATATAATATCCTCTTCACAGGGAAGGCAACACTGTAGGCACCAATGCCTGCAAAATGTACCCGAAATGGGGGAGTCACCAAATGAAAAGCCTGAGGGAGCGTCGCAAGGAAGCTGAAAGAAAAATCATGGACGCAAGGTCGGCGTACAGCTGCGAAGGGTTTGGATTCAACGAAAAAATTGGGTGGGGTTTTCTGTTCCTGCTCCTTCTGATTGACAAGAAAGAGGTAGAGGGTCCACAGGCGTTTTCAATTGGCGTTGAAGTACGTCAATTCTCGTACGAGTTGGTCGTCTACCGTCTTCTGGACGACGGTGAAACTGAATTCGCACATGTCCAAGAAGGATCTACCCCATGGGTGACTGGTTCGGTCATCAATTACATCCCCATCAACAGCGAATTCACGCAGATCGGTGACAAGATCATGTGGAAGCACAATTCCGCTGGTAAAGAGACGGAGAAAGATGTAAGCAATATCTTCGAAAGAAATCCTTTTAGGTTTTCCGTTTGACCGACCCCGGATGGTTCTATGTTCTTTTCGCCGTCCCATCAGCCGTAAAACGACGGGACCGATATCTGGTTACGCCACGTTCTCAACAACAGGGAGAGGAAGTAATGCCAGGTTCAACCCCTCATCTCGTGCTGGGCACGGCAAAACTCCTGCAAGAAGCAGGACTCTTGCCCCATGGAAAGGTAACAAGTCAAAGAGAGTGGGAGGAACTCACTAAAAGGGAAGAAGAATTCACAAAGCAAGATGGAAGAGTCGTAATCGAAATCACGGAGAGTTATGTGGAAGAGGCTCTCTCCCACAAGCTCAACTCTCCCTACGATTATGACCAACTGTGCGTCTTCAGTTACTTTACTTACGCTTACGGGTTTGGTATTGAACTTCAGGTTGACTTCATGAGCATGGAAAAATACTTCGAGCAGTACTGGAAGTAACCATCATCACACAAGGAGGAAAGACTAGCAAGGACTGGTCATCCATGCGGCCGTGGGCATGTAAAAAACCGGCACACCTAACTTGTGCACAAACAGGACAAAAAACCTACCGTTTATAGCGGAGGTTTTTTGTTTAATAATATCTCAATATCCCAATATTTTTTCAATATTTTCTTTCCCTAATTTCCAATTTCTATATTATTCCACCCACAACACCAAACTCTTCAAATAATTTCCCTCTGGATGAAAAATATTTACCGGGTGATCAGGCGCATAATGATGTTTATCAATAATATGCACTGAACGTTTTGCCTCTACCGCCGCTTCAAACACAACTTGTTGAAATAACTTTTCATCCACATAGTATGAACAAGATGAAGTAACAAGAATTCCTGATGATTTTATTTTTTGTAACGCGAGACGATTAATATCTTTGTAACCCCTACATGCTTGTACAACATCTCCCCTCTTTTTTGCAAATGCTGGCGGATCAAGCACAATAAAATCATATACATCTTTGATTGAGTCCTTACGCAAAAATTCAAATACATCTGCAGTAAAAAAAGAATTGAAATTAAGACTAAGATTATTGAGAGTAAAATTTTCCTTAGCTAATTCAATTGCAGGGTCTGAAATATCTACTGAATCAGCCTTTTTAGCACCACCGAGAGCCGCGGCAACAGAAAATCCTCCCGTGTATGAAAAACAATTTAAAACAGTTTTATTACTGGCTAGTTTTTTTACGTGCTGTCTCATCTCGCGTTGGTCCAGAAAAAATCCTGTTTTTTGTGAGTCAATAAAATCTACCTTAAATAATGCCCCGCATTCTTTAATTATTTTTTCTTTTATGTCTTCGCCATATAGCAATCCAACCTGATTTTTCAAACCTTCTTCTCTGCGTGAAGGCATATCTGACCGTTCATACACGCAAATTGGTTTTAATTTTGCAACCAGATAATTTACAATATCTTTTTTTATTTTTTCAATGCCAAGTGTTGTTATCTGTACCACAATCACATCATCATACTTGTCTACAACTAAACCTGGGATACCATCTCCTTCGCTATTTATTAAACGGTATGCATTTGTTTGTTTATCATCAAAAAAATTCTTTCTCATTTCAATTGCCTTATCCATATGGCTAACAATTGAATCCAAAGGTTCGGCATTATCAAAAGACACCATGCGTGCAGTAATTGAAGTCTTACGGTTCACATACGCACTGCCCAATAATTCTCCACTTGAACTATACACGTTCACAAAATCGCCATCTTCTGCTTCTTTGGGGAATTGTTTTATAGCGCCCGAAAAAATCCAATGATGAAAATTCTTTATTGGTTTTTCTTTTCCTGGCTTGAGAATTAATTGTGGCAATGTAGTAGTCATACGTCCTAACGAAAACCCGCCACAAGGCGGGGTGAAGTTATAAAGTCGAAAGTTGTAAAGTTATAAAGTTACGAACGCGATATAAGTCTGTCAACAATAAACAGTTTATCAATGTAAATATCTTAATTTCTTTTCAATATCTTTTTAGTATTTTGTAATATCTGTCTAATTTTTTTCCACGTCATGTACTACTTCGTGGCCCATAATCAGTTTAAATTCATCCTGTTCGACAGTTTCTTTCTTGAGCAAAACTGCCACCAAATCATCCATTTGCTTGCGTTGTTTTTTGATAATATTTTCAGCGCGTGTTATAGAATCACTCAACAATTTATCAATTTCCACATCAATAAGTTCAGCCGTTTTTTCGCTATAATTTCTTTTTTCATGTATTTCTTGAGCCAAAAATATGAGTTCATCATTTTCGCCATATTGGCGAGGTCCAAGCTTTTCACTCATGCCATAACGCAAAATCATAGACTTAGCCAATTCAGTTGCTTTTTTTAAATCACTCGAAGGACCTGTGCTAATATATTCATCTCCGTAAATCATTTTCTCAGTTACATAGCCTCCAAGTATCATAGACAATTCATCTTTGAACTGAATAAGCGTTTTGTAACGTACATCGTTTTCTGGCATAGACAATGTATATCCGCCTGCCATACCACGGCCGATAATAGAAACTTTTCTAACCGGATCACAGTGTGGAAGAAAATGTCCAACTATCGCATGTCCTGCTTCGTGATACGCAGTCATTTTTCTATCTTTTTCTGTCATGACGCGTGATCTTTTTTCCGGTCCGAGAATTACTTTTTCAATACTTTCCAAGACATCTACTTCTTCAACTTGTTTTTTATTTCTACGTACCGCAAGTATCGCAGCTTCGTTCAAAAGATTTGCAAGATCGGCACCAGAAAATCCTGGGGTGCGTTCTGCAATTTTTCGCAATGAAACATCTTTGACAATTGGTTTACCTACGGCATGAACTTTTAATATTTCTTCGCGATCATTGATATCTGGCATGTCAATCACTACACGGCGATCAAAACGACCGGGACGAAGAAGTGCTGGGTCAAGTACATCAGGACGATTGGTTGCTGCGACGACAATCACACCGAGGTTTGGATCAAACCCATCCATTTCAACAAGAATTTGGTTGAGTGTTTGTTCGCGTTCATCATGACTACCACCGAGTCCTGCGCCACGCTTGCGCCCCACGGCGTCAATTTCATCAATAAATACAATAGCGGGAGCGGCTTTTTTTGCTTTGTTAAATAAATCACGTACGCGAGATGCACCCACACCGACAAACATTTCTACAAATTCAGAACCACTCATGTGGAAGAATGGCACGTTTGCCTCTCCTGCGACAGCTTTTGCAAGCAATGTTTTACCGGTTCCTGGTGTGCCCATGAGCAAAACACCTTTTGGAATTTTGGCCCCCATATCAGTAAATCGTTTTGGATCTTTCAAAAATTCAACCACTTCTTGCAACTCTTCTTTTGCCTCTTTGGCTCCTGCCACGTCAGCGAATGTTTTCTTATTTTTATCATCTGGTTTTACTTGGCGAGCAGTACTTTGACCAAATCCCATTGCTCGGTTATTTGCTCCTTGTACTTGACGGCTAAAAAAATAAATAATGCCCACAAACAACAATATGGGCAAAAGCCACGGTGCAAGAGCTGCAACCCAAAATTTCCACCCTGACTGATCTTTTACCTGGACATTCACTTGCTGAAGTTTTTGGGTATCTACGCCATAATTGCTCATAAGCTCAGAAAAAGATTGACCGGCTTCTTTCTTGACTTCCAAAAGTGGTGTATTTTCTGCTTTGAGAGTGATCTTTATCAAATCGCCCTGGACCTCAATAGCAGAGACATTGTCATTATTAATTTCAGTTACCAGGCGGCTAATGCCTACTTGCTCTGCTTTCTGCGCGCCACCAAAATTGGCTGTACTGAGGAGTGCCGCCACGAGCAAAAGGGTAAGAAAAACTAATATAAAATTTTTTACGAGGTGTTTCATATAACTTAAATATAAAGTAATTCTACAATAAAAGTAAGAGGGAGTATAGGCAATTACTGCGATTTTGTCAACCTTGATATCTTCACAAGTATATGGTATGATTTTCTCAATAATTTAGACATGCCGCGGTGGTGAAACTGGTATACACGAGGGACTTAAAATCCCTTTCTCGCAAGAGAGTGCGGGTTCGATTCCCGCCCGCGGCACACACTAAAATACTGAATCAGTTCAGTATTTTTTATTTACGAGGCAGGTGAGAGAAGAGCAAATTCACATTTGTTTTTCCGAGCCGAGGAGTAACTATAGAATCCTTTATTTATCCATAGGATATACACTCATTATCCACTTTCCCGGTTGTGTGCGATTGACTTGTTATGTAGAGATACTATACTAACTTTGTATGAGTAATACTATCAGTAAGGGGACTGCACATCTCCTGAAGCTAACTTACCATTAATTTTGAGGAGGTGATCGTATGTAAAAACTACAATACAAACACAAACACAAAACATGGGGATTAGGAGGATATTAAACTACTCAACTTCAATTAGCTACCTATGTACTCGATCTGTATGGAAGGTTAAAAAAGACCGTCTCAGCGCAAACTGCTTTCATCTATCTCACCTCCGCTTTATTTAAACTCAAACAAATAAAGCCGAAAAGCAGTGACCGAGGCGGTTTTTTTATTTAATCATTTTTTCCACTTTATTTCTTTTATTCCTTCTTTCATATTTATCCATCTACCAAAAACAAACAACACATCACTTAAACGATTTATATATGTATTAATAATTGGCTCCAAAGGATATACGTTAGATAATTGAACGATACGTCGCTCTGCACGCCGACAAATTGCACGCGCATAAAAACTGCACGTCGCCCCTTCTGCACCGGTTGGTAAAATAAATTGAGTTAAACGAGGTAATTCCTTTTCCATTTTGTCAATCCATGTTTCTAATTTTACAACTTCTGTATTTTTTAATTTTGGAACTTTTATTAACTTCGTCTGAACTGATGCCAAGATAGCTCCTACAACAAACAAACTGCGTTGTACTCCTATCAACTTTCTTTTCTCAGCCTTAAAATCGTCCTCTATTTCTTCAATCAAAATACCTAGGAAAGCGTTAAGTTCGTCTATTTCTCCTATGGCATCCATTTCAAGACAGCTTTTTGAAATGCGTTTGCCTCCGAGGAGAGAAGTTTGTCCCTTGTCTCCAGTTTTAGTGTAAATTTTGGGCATATGTTTTATTGTTTTTGAACGAGTATAAAAATCATACCATCATATCCGACTTCTTTTTGGTTATGGGTGAGTAATTCGGTACCTTCAAGAACTTTGAAACCATGTTTTTTCAATTCATTTGCTATGGCTGTGTAATCAACAGGAACAGCAGGTAATTTATTATCCCCCACCTTATACCATTCAGCATTTCGAATAGCTGTCATAATAAGAAAACCTCCCTCATTCACTTTTTTTGCAATATTGCCTATTCCTATTCTCCACCTATTGGGATCTGCAGTAGCTGATTCTATACAGAAATGGGAAGTTAACAAATCGACACAACCCCATTTTCCTACAGAAACAGCATCATATCCTTCTTGGCTAGAAAGAATGTTTGGGCTGAAAACATCCACAGGTATTACGTCCTCTATACGTTTAGCCATCTCTTGATTATAAATGCTCGGATCTTTGGTAGATAAATTATCTAACACATCTCTAACATCTTTCATGGCCATTGAATAGGCTTCGGGATGCAGTGCGAGGTATGATTGCCAGCATGCGATATAACTAGACCAATCGTACCCTTTCTCCTGCTTCCAGGTTGCAATCTCTTGTCTATTTGCTTCCAAATATTCTGCGTGCGTAATTTTGTCTGATACACCAAGAAGAGGGATATGCTGATATACCGTTGGCCCACCGCCAACATCTAGAACACTAAAATGATCCTCAGGTCGTTTTGTAAGCATTGCAGGCAAGGCCTTTCGAGCTACAAAATCATAAATGCAATAATTTTCGAGCAACTCGATGGATTTCCCCTCGGTTGAACCGTGTTCAAACTGCCGTGCCAAAAGCCTACCATCTATCTTTGTCAATTTAACTCCATCTTCACCCATCTCTCGTACCTCTACGCGAGCTAAAATATCTGAAATGTGTTTAACCGATTCCTTATCTATTGGTGGATAATACAATTCAATATATTCACGCGGATTAAATTGGCGCTCAAATAATTCTTTCTCGTCTTCTCCAAATTCACCAAATGGAGCTGAAAGAAGATTTGTTATCTTTCTAACAATACGAGCAAACAGATCTTTCAACTTAAAATTCGAGGCCTTTTCTTTCTTTTCACTTTCCCCACCATCTTCTTTAGGAGGTTCTTTTCTATCAAAAAATTTCATATTATAAGATTATTTTGTTTAGATATATATTTCCATATGGCAACAGTAATCCGTTTTCAATTTTTTGAATTCCATGTTGTATTGATATATCAAGCAACTGTTTGCAATAACGACGCAGAGATTCTTCAATTTCAACCAACTGTTTATCCGATATATGTTCCTTTTTGGCGTTAACAAAAGATTTTTTATAATCAAAATAATCATTCACCATTTTGACTTTCAATCTCCAATCCCACATCTGGTATACAACTTTGTCAAGCATATCATCTTCCAATGCATCATCCTTGAGTGAAGGTAAATTGTTTTTCCCATAAAAAATTAGTACCAATTTCTGCTTGTTATCAGAAGTTGCAAACCATTTTTGCATGCTAAAAAAATAATCAAGTGCATATAACTGCATTTCATTTTGCAAAAGAGATACATCATGTTCGACAACTTGAACCCTTTCTTTTGATATGCGCATCTTATATGCTTGTTCTTCACTCATCCAAAAATTCAGTGACCTTTTTTCTATGTTATCGAGCAAACTACTGAATTGATCAAAGGATTTAGTATATAATTTTAAAAGAAAACTATGTAAATTTTTTGCTAATTTGTATTCGTTTATTCTATCTTCACACAAGAGATTAAAAACAGCCTGAAACTCGGGTAGCTTTTCATTCCCAATTTCTTCTTTTAACTTTCTAAATAATGTCCTCAAAACCAACACCCAATTTGCAGACTCTTTTGCAGGTAAAACAAAATAAGAAACGTGTTCGATTTTTTGAAGATACTTATACAAAATTTCTAGATTGCTAGGTGACATAAAAACGATTTAATCATAAAGGCACTGAAATAGCAATAATGTTTCTCTATTTTTTCATATTCCACAATTCTTCAAAATAATCATTATAGCTTTGTACTACAGTAGAATTCGTAGTAAGGAAAATCACTGGTTCCTTTTTTGCCCAACTTATAATAAGTACTTTATTACCAAAAAGCCAAACAGCATTGGGGTTTTTTATTGAGGACAAATTATAACGTGTTTCAATCCATGACAGACGAGTCAAGATATGACCGCGAAAACCTGGATCAATAATTAATTTACATTTGAGACCAGACGTCTGTTCTGCTTTGTGGCATATTTCCTCGAAAAATTTTGGATAATTATCCACAAAATAACCTCGAGCTCCAATCCATCGTATTTCTTTAGTGTCAATACCTTCCAACCACAGTTCTTTTAATGCCTCTGGACCTTGCAAGATCCTTTCTTCTTGATTCCATAGATTGTAAAAATACACACGAAACGATTCGGTCGCCTCTTCATTCTCTATTTGAATGAACGTCCTTTGGTTCGGCAAGCTAATTACTGTCTTGTTTTTATACAAAAGAAATACTGCCGGTGTAACAATCCCCTTTTGCATGTATTTAATATTTGTGTGTGGTAAATATTTCAATATGTCACCAAGCTTGCATGCATTTTCATTCAATAAAATCTTTGCTTTAATGCCTTTTTTCGATCTCTTTTCATGAAACTGTGCAATCATTTGAGCAAACTCTGGGTCAAAATCAAACATACCCATAACCAATAATTCATCTCCGCTTTGTAATGTTTGTAATATATCACCAAAAGCCTTTTCAAAACCCTCATTTCCCTGAAATGTTATAGTTTTTTGGTTCCACAGATGATTAAAGTATTGTTTTAGACCATTTGCTATTTGTTTGCTTTTTATATTGATTGCAATAGGTTCTTTGTCTATCGCAACGATGGAACTAACATCACCACATATATTGAACCACATCGGAGCATCAATATCGCTTGGCATGTATTTTGCTTCTGTCATAGGTAATACATTTTTTCCATCTAGAATGTGCTGATCAGTTCCTCGCCCATACAATGCTTTAAATCCAATTCCTTTCTCTATTCTTTTTTTATCATACGCGCGCCATCGCATAGATAAGTCTGATAGAATCTCGTGCGTGGAAGCTCCAAGCACATACACAGTCTCACCTTTTTCTGCTTGAAAATTCTGACGTGTCGCTCGTTTTATTCCATCAAATCCTTCAAAAATAGTTATCTCACGTAACATTTTTTCTTGCCTACTTTTTAATTCTTCCACAATTTTTTGAGTCAATTGTCTTTTGTGATCAATTTCTTCTAGCAAATTACCTGGAGAACTAAGAGTGAACATTGCAATTCCATTTACATTTGTTTTAGTAACAAGCCCGCGCCCAACGAGTACATCTAGCGCGGTGTATACCAAATTTCTGTGAATATTAGCTGCTTCAATTATCTCGCCGGCCTTGCCCTTTCCCAATTCAAATAACGCAAGATAAACTTTTATCTCATTCTTATGAAAACCAAGTTGTTTAAGCTCTTGTTCTATCATATTTTTTATGATAGATAAAATATACTAGATTAAGCCATTTTTGTCAAATATAGACCAAAATTATCATAGTTAAATACTGAACTATTTAGCTTATTTTAGCTAAATATGCTTGACAAATATAATTTTACATGATAAACTGTGCTATCAAGCTTGAAATGTTCTTTCTCAACTACCCAGCCTGTGGGGTGATAATACCAGGCAGGAGACAACACCATGAAGACTCCCCAATATATCGAGGATCCCTACCGGCCATGCGGAGAGACGACGGCAAGGCTGGTGCTTGTCAGTCTTGCATTCTTCATCGTCGTCGTACTCAGCACAGGTATCTGCCTCCTCGGACGCGAAGCCAACGCCCAGGTGAAGATCGGTGTAGGGAATCAGATCTCCTACGTTCTGGACACGAAGACGGGAGAAGGGATGCCTGTCGGAATCGTACACGGCGTAGACCTCATCGTCCCGGTCGGCGAAGGCTTCAGTGTCTTCGGTGAAGCTGCATTCGCCACGTCGCTCGCGAAGTTCGAACCGGCCCTGCAGGTCATGGTCGGAGCGAACTACAAGATCAACAACGCCCCGCTTCTGCTCGGCATTTCGGTCATCTATCGATACGTCCATGACTTCGATGGAGGCGCGCCAACCGACCAAGATATCGTTGGCGCAGTGGTCATGCCCGCGTTCCCCATCAGCGACCACCTCACGCTCATCTTGCCATTCGGCTATCTTCACAACATCACCACCGACATGGACCTCATGATGTTCGGCGTCAGGCTGAACTTCGCATGGGAGCTGTAGTCAACATGATGTTCCACAAGGAGGAAAGGAGGGACATCAACTTTGCGCACAAAGTAAGATCCAAAAAATTCGCCTGATGGCGAATTTTTTGTTTTATCTTTATTCTTACTTTAAAAACTAACTACACCCCAAACTATCTCCACAGTTCAAACACTTATAACAACTTCCATTTCGTACTGTAATATGTCCGCAGGTTGGACAAGCCGGTGCATCTCCCATCATATTGGAAAGCGCCGCATCCGATGCATTTGTCTGGTTTTCTTCTTTTTCCAGAATAGGCAGAGAACTCTGGTTTATACCCCTCATGTCCTCGCTCACTCCTTCTTTTACAGCTGGGGTCTCTAATTCCATTGTCTCTTGCGCAGATTTGTTTTCTGCAATTTTTGCAAGATTTTCAAATTTCTTTTTTTGAATTCCTTTTGGCGGAACTTGGACAAAATCTGTTCGCCCCAAATATTCCATACCAAGCACGCGGAATACAAAGTCAATAATGGATGTACAGTTCTTGATATTTGGATGATCAGTAAATCCACTTGGTTCAAAACGTGTAAAGACAAAATTTTCTACGTATTTTTCAAGCGGGACGCCATATTGCAATCCCATGGATACTGAAATAGCAAACATATTGAGCAAACTTCGTACTGCAGCGCCTTCTTTGTACATGTCCACAAATATTTCAGCCAATTGGCCGTTTGGATATTCGCCAGTCCGCAGCCAAATCTGCTGGTTGCCAACTTTTGCAGCAACGGTTATACCACTGCGTTTTGCCGGAAGCCTGCGTTTTTCACCGTGCAAATAGACGCGCCGTTCTGCCACCTCGCCATCTTTGGTATATGATTCCATCGGCGTGTGAATGCCTGCATGTTGGCTCAAAATTTGGCTTGCCTGAAATATTGCATCGTCCATTTCATCTGCGTTCACCATTTTGGAAATTTGTAATACTTCTTCTTTGTGTTCTTCTATAATTTTTTGTTCGGCTTTTTCTTTTTTATCTTCAGTACTACTCTTTGATTTGGTCGAAAGCGGTTGGCTCAATTTACAGCCATCACGATACAGGGCAACTGCCTTGAGACCGACTTTCCATGATTCTTGATATGCTCGCTTAATATCTTCCACTGTTGCTTCATGAGGCATGTTTATCGTCTTGCTTATGGCACCTGACAAAAATGGCTGTACCGCTGCCATCATCCTTACATGGCCCATGTAGTAAATAAATCGTTTCCCTTTTTTGCCGTTTTTATTTGCCGTATCAAACACTGGATAATGTTCTGCTTTCAGATGAGGTGTACCTTCTATGGTCATGGTGCCGCAGACATATTCATTGGCCGCTTCTATGTGTTCATCAGTAAATCCAAGGCCTTTGAGCATATTAAAATTTGGATCATTATATTCTACTGAGGTAAACCCTGTGCGTTTCAATACATCTTCGCCAAGCGACCATACATTGAAAACAAATTTTATTTCAAATGCTCCTTCCAACGCTTTGTTCACTTGTTTTAAATCTTCATCAGTAAATCCCTTTTGCTTCAAGGTTTCTGCATTGATATATGGTGCGCGCGTAATGTCAGCAGTACCACGCATGTAATTGAGCATGTCAGTTACTTGGGTCTCATTATAACCCAAATTTTTAAGGGCAGAAGGGACTGACTCATTTACAATGCGGAAATAACCTCCGCCGGCTAATTTTTTAAATTTTACCAATGCAAAATCTGGTTCTACGCCAGTAGTTGCACAATCCATCAGAAGCCCTATTGTCCCGGTAGGCGCAAGCAATGTTGTTTGCGCATTTCTAAATCCATACTGTTCTCCCATTTCTACCACTTCATTCCAACTTTCCCGTGCAGCGGCGATGAGATACGCTGGCGCATACTGTGGATTGATACCAACAGGCATAACATCCAATTTTTCATACTCACTTGCGGGCGCATTAAATGCCGCGCGTTTATGATTTCTCATAACACGGAGCATATCTTTTCTGTTACTTTCAAACTTTGGAAAAGCACCCAAAAATCGCGCCATTTCCGCGCTTGTTTTATAGCTTTCCGCGGTCATAAGCGCAGTTATTGTCCCTGCAAATGCATAGGCATCTTCTGATTCGTATGGAATACCCGCAGTCATAAGGACTGATCCAAGATTTGCATACCCAAGCCCAAGCGTGCGGAAATCGTAGCTACCTTGCGCGATTTCACGGCTGGGAAACTGTGCCATAAGCACGCTTACTTCAAGTATCACGGTCCACAAACGGACTGCATGTTTAAAATTATTAACTTCAAACTCGTGATTCTCTTGATTATAAAAATGTGCCAAATTAAATGAAGCGAGATTGCATGCCGTATTATCCAAAAACATGTATTCAGAGCAAGGATTTGACGCGTTTATTTTCCCCGACTGAGGACAGGTATGCCATTCATTTATCGTACTATCATATTGGATGCCCGGGTCTGCACAGGCCCATGCAGCATACGCAATTTTATCCCACAAATCGCGCGACTTAATTGACTTACACACACTTCCATCAGTACGCCATGTCAAATTCCAAGAACCATCATGTTCAAGCGATTCCATAAATTTATGGGGCACGCGTACTGAATTGTTGGAATTTTGTCCAGATACTGTCGAGTATGCTTCTCCTTCGTAGTCGCTTGGATACCCCGCTGCAATAAGAGCCGCAACTTTCTTTTCCTCTTTTACTTTCCAATCAATAAACAATTCAATGTCTGGATGATCCAAATCAAGGGTAACCATCTTTGCCGCACGGCGTGTGGTGCCGCCAGATTTAATAGCGCCCGCAGCTCTGTCCCCAATACGAAGCCAACTCATAAGTCCTGATGATTTTCCGCCTCCAGACAATGGCTCGCCAGCTCCGCGGAGAGATGAAAAATTGGTACCTGTCCCAGATCCATATTTAAATAGTCGAGCTTCACGCACCCACAAATCCATAATACCGCCTTCATTTACCAAATCATCTTTTATTGATTGTATAAAGCATGCATGTGGCTGTGGATGGGTATATGCGTCTTTTGCTTTTGTCATGACTCCAGTGTCTGGATCTACATAATAATGGCCCTGTGCTTCACTATTGATGCCATATGCCCAATTGAGGCCCGTATTGAACCACTGAGGAGAATTTGGTGCAGCCATTTGGCGAAGCATCATAACCACAATTTCATCATAAAAGATCTGTGCATCTTGTTCGCTTGCAAAATATGCATATTTTTCTCCCCAATATCTCCACGTTCCCGCAATACGATGAATGGTTTGTTTAGCGCTCGTTTCGGGTCCAAGCATGGGAGACCCGTCACGATTGATCTTCGGCTTCCCTTGTTCATCGTATTGTGGTACGCCTGTTTTACGAAAATATTTTTGTGCAATAATATCGGTCGCCACCTGAGACCATTGTTTAGGGATTTCAATATCTTTCATTTCAAACACCACGGTTCCATCTGGTTCGCGGATAATAGAAGTCCTTCGATCATATTCGACCATATCAAATGGACTTCTTCCCTCGACGCTAAATACTCGTTTAAAACGAAGCCCATTATCTGTATAGCTAAACTGTATATTGTTCTCTTGTCCAAGGCGTAGCATCTGGACAGAACGTGAATCTATAGGTCCCATAAAACATGGAAGTTAGAAAATAGAAACTACCCACTACAAGCGGACAGTTTTTATATTCAAAGCTCTATACACCCTCAGATAAAAAGAACGCCCCAGTGAAAAAGACGCTCTTCTCCAAAATACTATATATTGTAGTTAGACCAATTTTTAACCACAATATCTAGTGTTTTAAAACAGGCATACCCAAGTATATCATGTTGTACACCGCATACCAAATTTTTATACGACATTGGTTTTTTCGCTGTTCCAAGCCTTGATTTTAATGTAGAGTAGTATAGTCCAGTTAGTTATCCACACTGCGCCAAACCTCGCCAGCAACCGACTGGCACCATGCAAGCACTTTACCAAACAAGCTTTGATTATTGAAACAAAATACAGTACAATAGGTACATCTTGGATATAAATGTGCTACGTGAAAATACCCTAAACCTTCTTACGCACTATGGATTCCCCACTCACAATCCATTATTACGATGACGAAAAACAAGATATATCAGAATCACGTCTTGTCACTCCTGAAATTGCTGAAAAAGAAGAAGCTGAAATCGAAATAACCCTGCGTCCGCAAACGCTAGGTGATTTTGTGGGCCAACAGCATATCAAAGATCCCCTTTCTATTTCCATACAAGCAGCAAAACAGAGGAATGAACCCATAGAGCATGTATTGTTATACGGAAACCCAGGACTTGGCAAAACAACGCTTGCCCATATTATTGCACGCGAAATGGGTAATAATATAAAAGTAACATCTGGCCCTGCTTTGGAGCGTGTTGGTGATTTGGCAGCGATTCTTACCAATCTCCAGACAGGTGATGTCTTGTTTATAGACGAAATTCACCGTTTAAACAAGACCATTGAAGAAGTACTCTACTCAGCAATGGAAGATTATGCGCTTGATATTATTATTGGCAAAGGACCTGCCGCGCGAACATTGCGCATGCCTCTAGAAAAATTTACACTCATCGGCGCAACCACAAAATTAAATTTGCTTTCTTCACCTTTGCGCGATCGTTTTGGTCATGTGTTTCATTTAAATTACTATGAGCATGGGGATATTGAACATATTATAAACCGCAATGCAAAAATTCTTGAAGTTGAAATCGATGCCGGCGCCGCACTCATGATTGCCGAGCGTTCGCGCAGAACTCCGCGTGTCGCCAATAGACTCCTCAAACGAGTGCGTGATTATGCGGAAGTGAAACACAATGGTATAATATCAAAAGATATTTCAGATAGCGCCCTGAGCATGCTCAATATTGACAAACATGGTTTGGACGAAATAGATAGAAAAATTCTTTCTCATATTATAGATGCATTTGACGGCGGACCCGTGGGCCTCAATACGCTTGCAGCCGCAGTTGCCGAAGAAATGGAAACAATAGAAACAATTTACGAACCATATTTATTGCAAATGGGTATGATTGAACGAACCCCAAGAGGACGAAAGGCAACAAAGAAGGCATATGAACACTTGGGGAAAAAATGGACCGAACAAACACTCTTATAAGATAAGCCAAAACTCAAAGTTCAAAAAACAAAACATAATCTAAAAATTTTAAAGTTTTACGTTATAATTTTGATTTTTGATATTTGAATTTTGAATTCAACGTATGTTATCTATACCCTTGTACGTCTTCCTCTTCCTCTACCTTCTTTTTTTGTGCGTCTTTTTAATTTTCTCTCTTATCAATTTGTACCACATCATTACAACAGATACATTCACATTTGCAAGTTTTAGTATAACTTTTTTTACTTTCATTGCTACTATACTTACATTATATTTCACCTGGCAGCTCCTTATGGATGTAGATTGGACACAACCACTTACATTATTTAACTTTGCCTGGTTTCAATAATATGGCTATTGCTGATGTTATAAAACAAAAATCTTACGAGCGCATTGAATACGTACTACACCGACACGCATTTACGTTTATTCCTATAATTATCTTATTTATAGTGCTCGCAAGCATCCCTGTTCTCGTCTATTTGCTCATCAACAATCTGTTTCCCGACGCAATCAACGGACCTGTGGGATATCCGCTTTTTGTACTGCTAGGGAGCATTTATTATCTTTCCATGTATCTTTTTTTCTATGCGCAGTTTGTTGAATTTTACCTTGACTTGTGGATAGTGACCAATGATCGCATTGTAGATATTGAACAATTGGGTTTATTCAGCCGTACTATTACCGAACTTGACCTCTTCCGTATACAAGATGTGACCACTGATGTGAAAGGACTGTTCCCTACCATTTTTCATTATGGAAATGTTATTATAAAGACCGCGTCTTCAAATACACACATTGTTTTTTCCAATGTGCCAAGTCCAAATCATGTTCGAGAAAAACTTATTCAACTATCGCACGAGGATAGAAAATTCCACACAGGAGGACTTGATTGATATGGTATATTGGTTCGCACAATTTGATAACATTGAAAAAATAATTATGATATATGGCATTGTGATCAACGTGATCACAATTTTTTGTTTTGGTATTGATAAAGCACAATCGCGCGAACAATATGCACGGCGTATTAGTGAAAAGACTCTGTTTATTCTCTCATTTGTAGGCGGTTCACTTGGCGCCCTCTTAGCAATGAAATTCTTTAGGCACAAGACAAAAAAACTCTCTTTTCAAGTCATCTTAGCTATTATTTTAGCTATTCAAATCATCGGTTTTATTCTATTCATACAAAAATAGTATTATTTATCCACAGGATACGATTGACGTATACATCTAGGCGTGATGCCATTGATAGTGAGGTGGGCGAAACAAAAGGAGAGAACAGTGAGATTTCACGTAGCATTTGATACGCAACTTGGCACAGACTGGCTCGAGAGGACCAGCGCTGTGCTACGTGACCAGCTAAAGCAGGCTGGCGCGGTGAGGGTGGCCATCATCACGGCCACCAAGGATTCGGGGGTTTGCTTCCCACCCATGGTCCAGGAACTCTGTGAGTTCCTCGAGAAAGGAGGAATCGAAGCCCGCTATTGCGGAGCCTCTTGGCTTCTCGACCCCCCCTCGACAGCGGGAGTCGAACGAGCGCAACGGATCTCCGCCAGCCGGGAACGGCTGATGGCAAGCGGCAAGTCTGAGATTCCGGAACCCTACGAGGTCAGACCCGACCTTGACGGGGCGTTGCAGGCGGTTGATCACCATCCCTACAAGGCGGTGATCGGGATCTGTCGGCTAGCGGAGATCATATCGGGTCTGGAGCGACTAGGTGTTCCGCTACCCGGACCTCTCAACGCTGGCGACATCCTGGTGCAGTACCCCGGACGAGACTTCACTCGGCTCACCCCTTGATTTCGGGATGACCAACATCCCATCGCCCCATGCTCCTCGCTCGGAGCTCACCGCCCGTGGCCGCAGACAAACAGACAAATATTTTTCTGTTCTGTCTCGCGGTACGGGCAAAAATGCAAAATAAAAAATTAAAAAACCGCTCGCGCATACGAACGGCTTTTATACTTTCACGTGCTTTAGTGCTATGGTGCTAAAGTGCTCAAGTGATTACTCAGTAACTCTCCCTCCATACTCCCCCGTCTCGGTATTTACTAATATTTGTTCTCCTTCTTTAATAAATATCGGCGCTTGTATATGATGTCCATTATCAAGCTCAACTTCTTTGGTTACATTTCCACTCGCAGTATCGCCCTTAACTGCGTCAGGAGCTCGCAGTACGGTATAGGTGATTTTTTTTGGTAGTTCAATTGCAACTACATTTCCGTCATGGACCGACGCAACGACATTGAGACCTTCTTTCAAATATTTTGCGTCATCATCCAAAATATCTGCAGAAACGTCCGAAGACTCGTACGTCTGTTGGTTCATAAAAGAATAAAAGTCCCCGCTTTTGTACAAATACTGCATGTTAACATGGTCTACTTGTACTACGTCAACATTCTCGCCACTTTTAAATGTCATTTCAGTCCCCTTGCCATTAGTAATACCTTTTAATTTGGTCTTGGTAAATGCCTGGCCTTTGCCTGGATTTACAAATTGAAAACTGGTGACCACATAGAGCTCACCATTCATGCGGATAACCGCACCTTTACGAATTTCAGTTGTGTCTCCCATATTTTTCTAAATTCTAAATACTAATAACGAAATTCTAAACAATTAAATATTTGGTAATTCGAATTTGTTTAGAATTTAGGGTTTCGAGTTTAGGAATTAAAGATCCTAGACATCGGCAATGCTATCACATTATCTATATTTTTGCAACCCGTGAATACCTGCACAATACGATCAATTCCCATAGAGTTTCCCGTGCATTCAGGAAGCTGGTGCACGGCATCGATGAACTCATTGTCAATTTCATAGTCATCTAATTTGAGCCGGGCACGCTCTGTTTTATCCGCTTCAAGACGTTTCAACTGTTCATCGGCGTCCGTAAGCTCGGTAAAACCATTCGCAATTTCGATATTATTATAATATGCTTCAAAACGCTCTGCATACCCTGGGGCTCGAGTTGATCGTTTTGACAGAGATGCCATGAGCGCAGGATAATGATAAATAATTTCTGGGCCGTCATTCCCCAAGTGCTTTTCAATATGATTTAAAAATATTCGATAAAATAATTCCTCATAGCTCTCGCCTGCTTCTGGCTTGTAACCCTTTTCTACACACAATTGATACATTGAATCTTTATCTAAATAATTATCAAGATTTACTTCAGCATATTGTTTCCATAATCCTGGTATAGGACTTCGTTTCCACGATTGTTTTAAATTTGCCGGCACAGGATATCCTTGTTCTTCCAAACGTCTCGCAATAAAGTGAAACATGTGCTCCATGTCATCCATAAGTGCAAAAAAATCTTTGCCGTTACGATACCATTCAATAATCGTAAACTCTGGATTATGTGTGCCACCAAAACTTTCATGATCTCGAAATGCTTTGCAAATCGTAAATATCTTATCAAACCCAGCCACAATCATTTTTTTCATGGTATATTCGGGATATGTTGCCAAATACCCTTGAAAAGATTCGTGCCGTTCATTATGCGCGACAACTTTCATTGCTTGTATGTTTGGTTCTTGCCCAGATGTTTTCAAAATACTTGGCGTCTCCACCTCGAGAAAACCTTCTGACCAAAAAAACTCACGAATATACTGCGTAATTAAAAAACGCATTTTTAAAAAATCTTTTTTATTCGCAATATGCACGACTTGGTTCATATCTTGACGAGGATTGAAAGATTAAAAGATTGTAAGACTAGAAGATTATAAAATTTGTAAATGTTATGTGCTATGTGATACGTGTTACGTACTTATATGAAAGTAACACACATCTCCATCCTCCACGACATAATCCTTTCCCACCAATTTCATTTTGCCTGTTTCCTTTATCTTATTCCACCCGCCGGCCTCAACAAAATCTTTCCAATTCACCACATCTGCCTTTATATATCCTTTTATAAAATCTGTATGAATGACACCAGCTGCGTCAGGTCCGCACGTCCCCTGTTTTACTGTCCACGCACGCGTCTCTGGTTCGCCAGATGTAAAATATGTTACCAAATCCAACAGCTTGTACCCTGCTACGATTAATTTATCCAATCCTGTCTCTGTCATACCCAATTCTTTCATATATTCCTTCGCATCATCGGGACTTAGCTCGGCCAATTCTGATTCTAGCTTCGCACTGACAACAATCAACGAACGACCATCAGCCAACTCCAATTTATTTTCAAATTCGCTGCTCGTTGTTAGTTGTTCATTGTTCGTTATTCGTTCATCAACATTCAAAACATAAAGCATGGGTTTCATGGTTATCAAATGCAAATCACGCACAACCTCAATCTCATCTTCACTAAATTCCAACAGACGCGCTGGTTTTTCAGTTTCCAACTGAATTTTTATTTTTTCCAAAACTTCAATTTCAATCTTAGTCTTTTTTTCAATAACGCCCTTTGCATTTCGTTTTGCGTTGTCATGTCGCTTACTAACAGTTTGCAAATCAGCAAGAATTAATTCTAAATTAATCACGTCTGCGTCCTCTTTTGGATTCACGCGATTGTTTACGTGAATAATATTTCCATCTTCAAATGAACGCACCACCTGTACTACGGCATCGCATTCGCGTATGTGAGACAAAAATTGATTCCCCAAGCCTTGCCCCTCAGATGCACCCTTAACAAGACCAGCGATGTCAACAAACTGAATCGCGGTTGGAATTATTTTTTTTGAGTTAGAGACATCAGATAATTTTTGTAATCTATCGTCAGGCACCTCAACAACACCCACATTTGGCTCAATGGTACAAAAAGGATAATTCTGTGCATCGGCTTGCTTACTACGCGTTAACGCATTAAACAATGTTGACTTCCCTACGTTTGGCAGCCCAACTATTCCAATAGATAACATAAAGATTAATTTTAAATTTAGAATTTTTAATTTTTAAACAATTTTGAATGTACAAATTTAAAAATTTTCTGAAATTTTAAAGACCCGCCTTCGACGTTTTTTCCCGTTTTCCATTGCATTATAGCAATCGCCGCATTTCCTACAAACGTATACACCACTGGCACAAGTGCGACCGTTGAATTAAACATAGTAAATGCAATAGCTGAAGACAATCCCAAATTTCGATACATCATACATATTGCCCAGGTAATACGTTCTTTTTTATTTCTACCAAACACAAAAGCAACACATACCGCAATACATACAATGAAAATACTAATGACAAGCATTATCAACACTTGTTTTGCATTGGTAAATAACAAATGAGACACTGGCGCCGTCATACCCCAGATAAGTATGAACAATAGATAGGTATTTACCGAATTCGAAAAAGGAACTAACGTGTCATGCCATTTTTTCTGAGTACGAATTATCTGGGCAATAACAAATGGAATAATAATTATTTTTGCAATAAACCACATCATTCCAATAACGTCTACTCCAATATCCTTATGCGCAAGCATCCATATAATAAATGGCATAACAAATGGACTGAACAAATGTGCAAGTGTTGTTGAAACCAAAGCTTTGGAAGGGTCTCCTCCCAGAAAATCAGATAGAAAAACGACAGAGACCGCACAAGGAACTGCAACAACTAGCAGCAAACCTATATAGTATTGATCATTTAAAAATGGACGGACCAATAACGAGAGCAAAGGGAATAAACCAAAGACACACACAAGCACTACAACATATTTCCACCACTCACTCCGAACATGTTTTAATTCTCGCATGTCAATTTTCAAACTACTCAAGGCCATCATGACGCCAAGTATAAGAATTAGATGTTCTTTAAAGAATAAACCGGGGCTTTTACACAGAAGCCCGATAACTAAAGAAAAAATGATAATCAAACCAAAATATTTTTGTGTAAATTTCATAAATAAACTTTTTATTCAGTAATTATTTTCCCGATTATATTCAATTCATGAAATATATTGGCAGAAAAATAATCTATCCTACATACGCCTTTATATTCTACTTTATTTGTCTTTTTTCCAAGGGTTCTGCTGTCAATCTGTGCTTTATAAAATTGTTTCAAGGGAATTTGAGTAACTGCCGACCAAAAATTTTCCAACACCCTGATATCCTGGTCTCCTCTACATTGGAGAGTACACCGAAACTTTTTCTCATCAATCGAATAGGCCTCCCTCAAGAGTTTTAAAAAAAAACTAATTATATGTTTATCAGAATTTCCAAACATTATTGATCCTTTTTGGGTTTTACCCCCTTCAGCTAAATAAAGACAGGCGAGCAACAATTTAGAAATATCTTTATCAATTAATTTTTTCAATCCTATATTTTTTATATAAAAATTTTGTAACAGTTCTCTCTGTTTTTCCTGATTTACTTGCAAAGCCTTTCTTCGGGCGATTGATAAATTTTTTTCATTAATTAATTTAACTTTTTCTTTATATCCTTTAGGTAATTGGACATTTTTACAGATATAAGAAATAGTGCCTTTGGGTATATGTATGCCAAGTTTCATTTTAATTTCAGAATATGTATTTCCATTCTCCCTCATTTCTATAATTTGATTTTTTGTAGAGCTATCCATATGTGGTAAATTGTACCACAGACATTCTACATGCGCAATATACAATAAAGGACCCCACGCTTAGGGAATCCTTTTGTGGACCGTACTGGGCTTGAACCAGCGACCTTCGCGATGCCATCGCGACGCTCTAGCCAGCTGAGCTAACGGCCCTATTTTATGTTATCGAGCCAAATTATAACAACTCCTTTGGGATATGTCAAAATTATAGTATTTTATTTTAAAGACCTTATTTTCCCATTCTATATATTGTACGACATCATATTTATATATAAATTAGCTATTTTATTATAAATACATATATTTGCAACATAAAAATATCAATATATGTTCCCCGTGAAACAAAGTCCGTAGTTTTAAAGTTATAAAATGATAAATTTTAATCTCTTTTGATGCTTTTCCTTTTTATTAAAACACACTATTAAATAAAGATCTTCAAAAATTGGTACTTTAAAACTTTATAACTTTTTACTTTACAACTTTCAACTTCGCCTGTTCCACGTAGAACATTTCTATACAAAAAATCCCGGCTACACTTTATTACACCAGACAAGTCGATCTATATTAGATATTAGCTTGTCCGGCGTAGCTTAGCGAAGCCCGGATTTTGTATACGATATTGTGTACTTTTAGATAGTTTCAACTTCTGTCTACACAAATATAAATTTAGTTTGCCAGGCGTAGCCTGAGGAACGAAGGCGAAGACTGGTACCCCCAGTATGAATTGAACATACATTTTGTCCTCCCGCCTGCCATCGCCAGTACCCCCGATATGAATTGAACATACATTTTGTCCTCCCGCCTGCCATCGCCAGTACCCCCGATATGAATTGAACATATATTTTATCCTTAGGACGGATCTGTTCTATCCGTTGAACTACGGGGGCTCTGGCCATGGCGGGCAGGTAGGACGGGCCTGTTCTATCCGTTGAACTATGGAGGCATTACTTTGTTTTACGTAAAACTTTTTTTCTTTTCCTGTCTGCAGGAATACCAACTTGCCAAGCAAGTTCGAACATTGCTCTGATTAAATTCGCCAAAACTTCACTTTCAATCAAAATTCCCATCCTATTAGGCTTTTTTGTTATTGCAATGAGCACTTTATTCTCAAATATATTAATTTCTCCACCCAAATCTAAAATCCCAGGTAATTGCGAAAATTTAATCCACTTGTAGTCAGTAAGTTTGGAAGGATCATTGTAATATTCATGAACAGACTCACGTTCGAGCATCAAAATTCTCTCTGGGATCTTTCTCTTAACACGTTCTCTAATATACCATTTTCCAAATTGTCTAAATTCTGGCACGTCCCATCCGTCAACATCCAGGATAGATAATATCTCTGTTTTTGATTCCAAATTTTCAATATAAATATTTTTTAGCCCTTCGTCTCCCATTTGATACCGGACTGTTGGCTTGTCAGCAATTTTATATAAAGAAACCAAATTTGGCAAGTAGCTTTCTATATCCTTGACTTTCCTATCCCATACATTTTTTTTATTTTTAACAAATTGAAGTAAACGATGCGGATGTTGAGCAGAATAAATTTTTTTCTTTCCTTTGCTTGAGGTTTGATCCACGAGTCCATACCATCCTAATTTTTCAAGCACATGATAGCCAAGAGTTCGGGTGACACCGGCCTTTTTAGTAATTTCACTCACATTGGAGGGCCCAAGCTCAAGCAAGGCTAAATAAACTTGAACCTCGCTTTCTTCCAAACCTAAATTTTTTAGTTGTTCAATCATACTAAAAATCAGTATATAATAATAAGTAAATTATGTCAATATATGTTTACATATTTATAAATTTATTAAAAAAATATCTAAATTTAAATAAATATATATAAATTAATTATGAATACATATTGACAAATATATATAAAAAGAAGATCATAACCCACTTCGAGGAAAAGTAATTTCCTACGAAGTATGCGGATCACCCAAACCATAGGGGGTACCATGAAGAAGTCGGAAAAACGTTTTGTGGTTCACTTGTTCATGGTGTGCTTCTGGACATTTATCGGCTCGTTCCTGGGACTGATGCTTCCACTGCCGCGAGCCATCGGATTGGGAATAGCGATCTTGGCTCTTGCGACACTTGCTGTGGAACGAAAACGCATTTTCCAACTGGTAGCCAACTTCTTCGCACCTTTCAGAGTAGGTGAATGTCTGGTCACAAACGAACACCACCCTGATCAAGCCACGGTCGACTTCATAGTCAGAGTGAGTCAACTGACAAATGCGGGGCCAGACCGCCAGCTCGTTGTCGATAAATCTGGGTGGGTGGGAGGGTGCCGAGGAGGATACGCTGTCTGGTTCAAGGGCAGTGAAGATTTTATGACGCCTGCCAGTTGGTTCAGGCTTAAGGAGGATGACGAATAATAGCGAGTTCGTCTCTCGCGTGCGCCATCACGTAAAACTGGCACCCAACCTTTTGGCCAAAGAAAGGACAAATCATCCGCCCTGGGCGGATTTTTTGTTTGTGCTATAATACACGCACTATGGAAGGACTTCTGGGTATTATCATTTCGATTGGTGCGATGACAATAGCTGGAATTGCTGTGTTCTTCTTTATGTTTATAAAAAGAAACAAATAAACATATGCTTACCTGGCTACTTATTATTTTATCAATGCTTCTCGTCGCAACTATAGTTACGCTTTTTTTGTTGTATAAAAAAATGTCTAATATAAACAAACCCAGAGAAGGGGATCAAAACTTGTTCCTAATGCTCCAACAACAAATCCAAGAACTCAACAAAACCGTAGACCAGAAAATGTCTGATACCTATAAATCAATGGGGGACGTACAAGAAAATATTCATAAGACCATGCAAAATCAATTTGCACAAAGCACAAAAATCATCACTGACGTAACTGAAAAACTAACCAAGCTTGATGAAACAAACAAGCAGGTTGTAGGCGTTGCAGAACAATTACAAGGATTAGAAAATGTATTGAAAAATCCCAAACATAGAGGAGTTTTGGGTGAATACTATCTAGAAAATGTATTAAAAAATGTGATGCCACCAGGAGCATATGAAATGCAATACAAATTTGCTGATGGCGATATTGTAGATGCGGCGATATTTATCAAAGATAAAATTATCCCGATTGATTCCAAATTTAGTTTGGAAAATTACAATCGCGTAATAGCAGAAAACGATCCTGACAGAAAAGCAGAACTGGAAAAGGAATTTAAACGGGATTTAAAAAATAGAATTGATGAAACAGCAAAATATATCAAACCAAAAGAAAATACTATGGATTTTGCATTCATGTTTATTCCAGCAGAGGGGATTTACTATGATTTGCTTATCAACAAGGTTGGGGCCATACAAATAAATACGCAAGACCTGATAGAATATGCGTTCAAAGATAAACATGTCATTATTGTTTCCCCAACGAGCTTTTTTGCTTATTTACAGACAGTCATGCAGGGACTACGCGCTTTACAAATTGAAGAAAGCGCAAAAGAAATACGAAAACAAGTGGAACAGCTGGGTAAACACTTATTAAGCTACGAAGATTATCTCAAGAAGATGGGAAACAATCTCACGACTACCGTAAACATGTACAATAGCGCGTATAAAGAATTTGGGAAGATTGATAAGGATGTAATGAGGATAACGGAAGGAGAAAAGACTGTTGAACCTCTGGCACTGGAAAAGCCTGTGATGGAAGAATAGCTAGCTAAGTTTGCTAAGTTTTCTAAGTACCTAAGTTAAAAAGCTGATATTCAATAATATAAACCTAGTAAACTTAGCCGACTTAGTTACTTAGCTAACTTTTAAGCAAACTATTGACAAAATGCGATAAATAACGTATTATAACGACGCTCTCTCCGCCTACGCAAAAGCTTCGGCGGATAAAAATTAACTAATTATCCAATCTCAAAACTATTATGCCTATTAAAAAACATGCAAAGAAAGCTTTGCGCCAAGATTTACGACGTACTGCAGAAAATCTTATTTACAAAAAAGCATACAAAAAAGCTTTGAAAGACGCCAAACAAGCTATTGATACAAGTACAGCCGATGTACAAGACAAAATAAAACTTGCACAAAAGAAGCTTGATAAGGCCGCGAAAAAAGGTGTTATCAAAGCAGGCGCAGCAGGACGTTACTTATCCCGCCTCATGATAAAGAAAAACAAAGTTGCAAAGAAATAGTAAACACGATACAATAATCCCGACGAATTAAGTCGGGATTTTATTTACGACGCAGGCGAGACCCCGAGTACTCGGGGCGAGCCGAGGAGTAACTATAGGATCAATACCTCTATTTTACTTTATGATAAAAGAACAGGAAGTATATAATATATTTTACAAAAAAATAATCAGGGATGGTTATTTTGGAAACCAAATTGGCGGTGCGGGAATCGACTTATATGAGGCTGACTTACTGGATGGACTAGACACAAGCGTATTTATGATACCTACATTTGAAGAAACATATGGCGAAGGAGGCCAGGGTGCAGATCTTATTTCCCAATATTTCAAAGACTGTGTCCCCGACGAAACTGCAACACTCAATTCACTACTAAAAAAGTATCCATCCTTACACAAACTTATAATGTATTCCGACTGGCAACGAAAACGTTTTGAAGCTCTACTAAAAAAATGCAAAACAGAACAAGATATCCATGAGATACGTGTCTTATTTCGTGAGATTCAAAAACATGACACTTTTCAACCAGAGCGAGATGAAATGCACAGAGAACACTTAGAAGACGAGAGTCTTAAAGAGGCAGAGCGAGATGGAAAATTTTTAAGAAACTTTTAGATGTTAATCGAGATTCTCCCCACCAACACATCCAACAACAGAGACTGGCCACCTTGGCCGGTTTTTGTTTTGATATCAAGTTCAAGAAGCTTTTGATATATATATTGCAACTGTAAAAGAGTATAACGCTTGATAAGAGGTAAAGATTTTTTGACAACAAACGGATGGAGATTAAGCCGTTTGGCAATTGCATCGCTTTGTAAATTATCTTCACGTTCAAACAAATCACGCAGTTCAACCAATATGCGTATCTGACGCAAAATCATGGCAAATATAAATTGTGCATCTTCTCCTTTACTATATTGTTCTTGTATCATGCGAAATACTTGTTTGGGCTGTTTTCCTACAATTGCATCAACTAGATTAAAAATATTATCGTCAAATTTTTCTTCTAAGAATAATTGTACATCGCCGAGGGTAATCTTTGACGAAGTATAGTTGGTAAGCTGATCAACCAGAGAATTAAGCGACCACATGTTACCTCCAACATGCGTAGACATATAGGATAGTGCTTGAGAGTCAATAATTCCACCGCGCGCCTCAATTTCTTGTCTTATCCACGAAGATAGTTGAACTCCTGCAAGCTCCCTAAATTCTTGCGCGAATTTTTCTTTTGATAACACTTCATGGAGTTTTTTTGACACATCCGTCTTTGTTTTGCCTTCACCTTCCCAAAATAACACAACATTACTTTCGGGAATACGCTTCTCTTTTATACGACTTAATATTTCTTCTTGAAGATCTTTCTTACCTGTTGCTGATAATACATTTTCAAGAACGACCATGCGCTTTTCTGCCAAAAATGGACTTGCGAGTAGCTGTTCCATTATCTTACCTGCGTCTTCTCTTGCACAATCTAAAACAGCCACATTGTATCCTTGTGGATCACGGTCTATTTTGAATTTTTCAATCATTTTTTTGAGTTGTTGACGGCTTCGAAATGTGTCTGAACCGTGTAGATAAATGAGCATAAGCTAGTTGGCCGTTCTAACATATTTGACCGGCCCATTTTTATTGATTAGATCTTCCAACTGATTATAAAAAATAGTAATTTCCTGCATGCCAGCTGCATACGGCGCAACTTGATATGGATCAAACACAAATTTGAGCCCTTCTGCGGTTACATTAAAATTTTTAAAATTGCTCTTTACTGGCTTTGTGCCTTTTTCAATCCATTGCAGGTCAGCCATATCATCCAATTGAGATACAAGCAATGGTTGGGACAATTCGGACAAACGTGGTAAATACACATCTTCTTTGACATTAAAAATATCACCAAGATCAACTAGATGTCTAACATCTAACTCATAATCAATAGTGTAGGTCCATGACACTGGATGGGCTCCACCTAGATATTCAGTAAAAAACAGACGAACTGAAATATAATCAAGCTTTGATTCAAGTATTTCGTATGAACCAGAAAGTGAATATGGCACATCGGCGACTAATAGAGGTCCGGCCTCCCCAACTCTTACTTTAAACTCTGGCAGAAAATTATTTTTAAGCAAAAATTCAATAAATCTGTTAAATCCTTCAGTTCCTTCTTTAGCTGGCTCAGTTATAGTAGGATATGTAATTTCTATATCATACGACCCTTCTTTTGTTTCAACTATTGTCTGTTCTTTTATGACGAGATGTTGTTGTACATAATCCCAATCATTAAGCGCCTGCCTACCGTTTTGCACATATTGAATAGGGGAAGTACAGCTAAAGCCAAGAATAAATAAAGAAACTACCACAAGAATTATTTTATACATATGCGATTTATAACATTTTAAGCAGTCCTATTGTAATACACAATATTAAAAACAGCAATGAAAGAATTGTTGTTTTTTATTTGAAAATAATTTAGCTCATGTGGATAAACAGTCCTGTACGTCTTGTAAAGAGAGAGAGAGATTGATAGGATAGACTATAACGTCCCCGCGTTTTGCTCTTTGGTGCCCGCGGCTCTCAGTCGCAATCTTCTCAACTCAACCGGCGCATTAAAGGTAATAACGCGCCATCGACCCAATGGGGCCAAGTTGAAAGATTGTGATTCATTGCCAATGGTGCTGGAGACTGACGCGTCCCGGGACGGACTTCGCTACCGGGCCGACGTGATCGGCCCGCATGCAGGGAGGATTCCATGTCGAAGAGACTCTGGCTCCTCGCCGCGATGCTCGCCATCGCCGCCATCGCCGCTCCGGCCGTCTCCGCCGCGACCCCGCAGCATGCCGTGCAGCAGGTCGCCGCGACCTTCGCCGAGGACACCGACCAGCCGCTCACCGAGTCGTCCGCGACGCTCATGGAGGTCGCCGTCAACCGCAACAACGACGCGGTGGCGTTGATCTTCGAGGTGGCGCCGGCCGAGACGGCGAACACGACCCAGGCGGTCGACCAGGCGAACGACACGACGGCGAACGCGCCCCCGACCGCGACGATGTCGGCGGCGCAGGCCAACTCGGCGCAGGTCGACTACTTCGCGGCGATGGCGCCGTCCGAGGTCACCGCGCGCAACGGCGTGATGATCGTGGGTGCCTTCGCCGACGCGTCCGGCCTCAACGCGGCGACCCAGTGCGCCACGAGCTAGCGCTTCGAGCCTGCGCTGCTCCTGGTGACTGAGTCGCCGAGCGGGACCCCCGCCCTGGCTCCGGCCGGGGCGGGGGGTGCCCCGCGAAAGTGAGGGCAACATGTTCTTTATTAGGAGGACGGGGGTGTTCAACGTGAACACCCCCGAAGACAGAGAAATAAAAAATAAAACAACCTGGAAAGGGTGTTTTTTTGATAAATAAACTCTCTTAAAAACGTTCCTTCTCCTTTTAGGAGGAGGACAGGTGGAGGTCTTGCCAACTTATGAACAAATACTTCTGTCCAATATGCAACACCAATCTTCTATACACTGCAATACAACATCTCTATCAAACAATACTTCATCATTTAAAAAACGAATCACGATATAACCTCGTGATTCTAAAAATTTCTGTCTTTGATTGTCATATTCAATTTGATCCTCATGAATAGGCCCGTCAACTTCTATTACCAATCTTAACTCGTGACAATAAAAATCTACAATAAATTTTCCAATGCTCACCTGTCTTCTAAATTTATATCCTAATAATTTTCTTCTTAACTCTTGCCACAATACATATTCAGCTTTCGTAGGCAAAGAACGCAAAAACTTCCTTCGTCTTTTTATTTTTTTATCAACAATATAGCGGTCCCGCTTTTGCATATCCTCCTTAAATATTTGTAAGACCCTTCCCTGTCCCTTCCCTATTAGGGAAGGGAACGTACTAAAATGTCCTTACTTCATCTCCCCCCATCTTTTTCCCACGCTCACGTGCACATCAATGGGCACACGCAACTGCGCCACATGCTCCATTTCATACTTTACGATTTTAACGACCTCATCTTCTAATCCTTTTTTGATCTCAAACACCAATTCATCATGCACTTGCAAAATCATTCGTACCTCGTCGGATTTATATCTTGTTTCTTGTATCTTGTTTCTTATTTTTATCATTGCCATTTTCATGAGATCTGCGGCCGTACCCTGCACGGGCATATTTATTGCCATACGCTCTCCTGCAGATTTCAATTGATAATTTCCTGACATCAATTCTGGAATATATCGCCGTCGGCCAAATAATGTTTCCACATATCCCTCTTTACGCGCAAATGCCAGCGTTCCATCAATATATTTTTTAACATCTTTAAAATTTTCAAAATATTTTTTTATAAAATCTTTTGCCTCCCACTGAGTAATACCCGTTCGCGAAGACAACCCATACGATCCCATACCATACAACACACCAAAATTGACTCCTTTGGCGGCACTGCGCATTTCTCTGGTGACTTTATCAAGTGGCACACCATTTATGACTGCCGCGGTTGCCGTGTGGACGTCTTCGCCCCGCTTAAAGATATCGATAAGGGTATTATCCTGCGCAAGTGAGGCGACAATTCGCAATTCAATTTGTGAATAATCAGCAACAATAAGCACATTGCCGGGCTCTGCGATAAATGCCTCGCGAACTTTGCGTCCCAACTTAGTTCGAATAGGAATATTTTGTAAATTTGGATCCGAACTAGACAAACGACCAGTTGTGGCAACTGTCTGATTAAAGGAAGAATGTATGCGTCCGGTCTTTTTATTAACCAAGGTCGGCAATACATCAATATAGGTGTTACGTAATTTTTCTAATTCACGATAATCCTCTATGTATTCAATAATTGGGTGAATGCCATGCAATTTTTCTAGTTCAGACGCGGCAGTTGAAAGACCTGTTTTACCTTTTTTTACTCCTTCGTGTGGTAAACCCATTTTTTCAAATAATATATCGCGTAATTGAACTGAAGAGGCAACATTAAATTCTTCTCCTGCTTCTTGCCAAATTTTCTTTTCAAGTGTTTTTATCTCTTGATTTACTTCTACAGAAGATTCGTGAAGCATTTTTTCATCTATTGCAACCCCGTTTAACTCCATTTCTGCAAGTACCGGCACAAGGGCCATTTCTATATCATCAAAAAGTCCTCGATTTTCTTCATCTTCAAGTTTTTTCTTGTATATTTCATATACTTCGAGCATGATCTGAAGTTCATTCGCCACAACCTGCGCATCAACCCCAAACAAACTACTTTGATCTGAGCCAGCTGACAACTCTTTTCCTAATTCCCTAAGAGCAATGGAACGCAAATCATGTGCGCGTGTACTTGAATTGAGAAGATACGAGGCGATCATGATGTCGAACAATTGACACTTGAGCACTTGAGCACTTGAGCACTTGAGCACTTTTATTAGGGACTTCACATCATGGCCGATGGTTATTTTCTTTTCATCCTCAAATAATTTAAAAATATCATTTGTTGGTTTCTCAATATAGTAACTTCCATTCTTTGTTGCAAACACAAGACCAAGCAAATCGCTTGTCAGCACCTCGGCGCCTGACAAAATTTCTTTACACGCAACGACTTCTTCTTTCTTCAATTCCTGCAAAATATCATTAATATTTTTTTTATCCGCAATAATTAATTTTTGACTATTTCGAGATTTCTTTTTTTGCTCTGTCCGTACAGACAAATCGCGACCTGCCTCTGCATTGCCGGAAATCCGTTTAGCAAGGGAATAAAACTCAAATTTTTGCATGAGCTTAACTACTTTTTCTCGATCAAATGGTCCATTCTCGCATTTCTTTAGATCAAATTCCAGTCCTTTCACGTCCTCGCAAATCGTTGCAAGTTCTTGACTCATGAGTGCGTTGTCTTTATCATCTATTAATTTTTTGATAACACCATCACTGATCTTATAATCTTTTAAAGATTCAATCTTTTTATAAATATCAGCAATCCCCCCAACTTTTGTAATCAACTCGACTGCAGTTTTTTCTCCAATTCCTTTCACACCAGGAATATTATCCGAGCTATCACCACGCAATGATTTGTAATCCACAATATGCTTTGGCCCAAACCCAAATCGTTCGATAACTGCCTTCTCATTATATAATTGAAAATCAGAAAGACCTTTTCGCAAAAGATATACTTCCGTAATATTGTCATCAACCAGTTGCAACAAATCCATGTCTCCGGTCACAATAATACTTTTGATACCTAATTTCTCTTTTTTTATATAATTAGCAACGGTTCCAATTACGTCATCGGCCTCATATCCTTCTTTGATATATATAGGTATTTCAAACGCTTCCACAACCTGGTACACAAGAGGAATTTGATCATACAATTCCTGGCCAGCTTTAACGCGTTTTGCTTTGTATCCTTCAAACATTTTGCCACGGAATGTTTCGCCCGCCACATCAAAACTCACTGCCATGTAATCTGGCTTCAAGTCATTTAAAACCTTAAGAAGCATGGAAGTAAACCCATACACAGCATTTACCATAGTGCCATCTTTGGCAGTAAGAGGTGGAAGAGCATGATATGCGCGATGGATAATTGCATTACCATCTATAATAACAAATGTTTTTTTATTTTGATTGGGCATATGGGAATATTGTAACACAAGACTGCAGGAAAAACTATAACAAAAAGATTGACGAAAAATAAAATTTACGTTAGTCTGACCACGTCGTCAACTTCCACGGAAAGGGGGACGCATGTTGGCGATGTTGTGCGTGGGCTGTTCCGCAGTGATGATCGGGGTGGTACTCGCCATCCTGTCCATCGCACAGGGCTGGCTCTTCACAGTCGGCCTCGCGCTCATCACTGCAACGGCCGGGTTCGTGTCATCCTTCCTGGCAGTGTTCCCGGTCCTGGGGGCACTCTCGCCGTGGACGGCCCCCGTCCTCTACGTCGGGGCGATTGCGAAATCGCTCTGCTCGTGGACGGCTTGTCAGCGCCGGTATCTCTCGTGAGAGCCGGCGCACATTCCCTATGTGTTTAGCGTTTACTAAATATAGAGGAAATAAAATAATCCGTAACTGCGGATTATTTTATTTTAAGAGGCGTTGACTTTTCTCTCATTTTTCCCTATAATCCACCTCGTCTATTTCTTTTAGTATTAATCTTAACTTAGCATTCTATATGCTCTACGTACTCCTCCTAGTACCAGCATTATTGGCTATTGGATATGGCCTCTTCCTTATCCAATGGATCAACAAGAAACCATCTGGCTCAGACCGGATGCAAACTATCGCACGCGCTATCCAAGAAGGCGCAAAAGCCTATCTAAGCCGCCAATACAAGACAATTGGCATGGTAGCAGTCGTCGTTTTTGCACTTTTGTGGATTTTTCTTGGTTTCATGACTTCTTTGGGATTTGTTATCGGAGCTGTATTTTCTGGAATTGCCGGATTTGTTGGCATGACTATATCTGTACGTGCAAATGTCCGTACAACTGAAGCGGCAAAAAATGGTTTAGCTGCGGCGCTTGATGTTGCGGTAAAAGGAGGATCTATTACTGGTTTACTTGTCGTGGGACTTGGACTTCTCGGTGTTGCAGGATTTTATCTTCTCACCAAAGATGTAAATGCTCTTATCGGCCTTGCATTTGGAGGCAGTCTTATTTCTATATTTGCACGTATAGGTGGCGGTATATTTACCAAAGCAGCGGACGTTGGTGCTGACCTCGTAGGTAAAGTAGAAAAAGGAATTCCAGAAGATGATCCACGCAACCCGGCTGTTATTGCAGACAACGTGGGAGACAACGTGGGAGACTGTGCAGGTATGGCTGCAGATCTGTTTGAAACATACGCTGTTACGGCTGTCGCTGCTATCGTACTTGGATCTCTCACATTCAAAGGCACTGATGCAGGAATTATCTATCCTCTCATGCTTGGAGCTATTTCAATTATCGCTTCAATTGTTGGTACATTCTTTATCAAACTTGGCAAAGGCAAAAATATCATGGGCGCTCTGTACAAAGGACTTGCCGTAAGCGCAGCTCTCTCACTTGTTGGATTCTATTTCGCAAGTGCTTACTACGCAAAAAGTTTGAAAATGGGAACAGGTGATTTATTCTGGAGTGCCGTTGTTGGCGTACTTCTCACTGGAGCGATGTTTTGGATTACTGAATTTTATACTTCCAAACGGTACAGTGCCGTGAAACAAATTGCAAAAGCAAGTGAAACAGGACACGGTACAAACGTTATCACTGGCCTTGCTGTTTCGATGAAATCTACTGCTTTGCCTGTACTTGCAATTGTTGCTGGTATGCTTATTGCAAACAATTTGGCAGGGCTCTACGGCATTGCAATTGCTGCCATGGCAATGTTGTCATTGACGGGCATCGTCGTTACGATTGACGCATACGGACCAATCACAGACAACGCAGGTGGCATTGCAGAAATGGCTGAACTCGGAGACGAAATCCGCAATACGACAGATCCTCTTGACGCGGTTGGAAACACAACCAAAGCAGTTACCAAAGGATATGCTATTGCGTCTGCTGGTCTCGCTGCCCTCGTGTTATTTGGAGATTTTACACACAAACTTGCAGAAAAAGGAATTGATACCGTGTTTCAAATCAATGATCCAAAAATATTAACTGGTCTTTTCATTGGGGGATTACTTCCATATTTATTTGGTTCAATGCTCATGCAATCAGTTGGAAAAGTTGCAGGAAAAGTAGTGGAAGAAGTTCGCAGACAATTTAAAGAAATCAAAGGCATTATGGAAGGTCAAGCAAAGCCAGATTATGCCGCTTGCGTTGATATTGTTACCAAAGGCGCTATAGGACAAATGGTTCTCCCTGCCATGATCCCTGTTGTAGTGCCCATTCTTGTTGGATGGCTTCTTGGACCGGCAGCTCTTGGTGGTTTGCTTGTTGGTACGATTGTAACAGGACTGTTTGTAGCCATTTCCATGACCACAGGAGGTGGAGCATGGGACAATGCAAAGAAATACATTGAAGATGGCAATTACGGCGGTAAGGGCTCTTTTGCTCACCAGGCCGCAGTAACAGGAGACACCGTGGGCGACCCATACAAAGATACCGCTGGTCCTGCTATTAATCCGATGATTAAAGTGGCGAATATTGTGGCGTTGCTCATAATTGGATTGCTCAAGTAGTTCGGAGTTCATAGTCCTTAGTTCACAGAATATACAGTAAAAACACTCTCCAAATGGAGGGTGTTTTGTTATATACCATTGACTTTTCCCTCCAAATACCTTATATTACGCCAACCTTAATCTTAATTCTTTCGAATTATGAAACACGAACTCAAAAAACTCGAACAATCCCAAGTCGAACTCTCCATTACCGTCACCCCGGGGGAGTATGAAAAACATCTTAAAAGTGCAGCTACCCGCATTTCAGATCGCGTCGCAATAAAAGGATTTCGTCCTGGTAAAGCGCCCTATGACATGGTAAAACTTGAGGTTGGTGAAATGAAAATTTTACAAGAAGCCCTTGAAAAAATTGTTCAAGAAAGTTTTTATCAGACAATACAAAAAGAAAAACTCGATACCATAGGCATGCCAGAAATTACGATTGAAAAAAGCGCACCGGGTAACGATGTCGTATACAAAGCCAAAGTCGCACTCTTACCAAAAGTAAAACTTGCAGATCTTTCTACCATAAAAGTAAAAAGAACAGCAAAACCAATTACTGATAAAGAAGTTGATGAGGTTTTGGAAAATTTAACCAAAATGCAAGCAAAAGAAGTATTGAAAAAAGAAAAATCAACCAAAGAAGATAAAGTTACCATAGACATGGATTTGCATTTGAATGGCGTACCAGTTGAGGGTGGCCAAGCAAAAGATTACCACGTATATTTATCCGAAAACCAGCATATTCCAGGATTCAATGACGCTTTGGTTGGCGTAGAAGAAGGCGAGGAAAAAGAATTTGATTTGCCATTTCCAAAAGACTATTACAACAAAATGCTTGCAGGAAATACCGGAACATTTAAAGTAAAAGTGAAAGGAGTATATCAGCGCCAATTTCCAGAAGTAACTGATGAATTTGCCAAAACACTGGGACAAGAGAGCACAGCAAAACTTCGCGAATTACTACAGCACAACTTGTCACACGAGGAAGAACACAAAGCAGAAGAGCGTGCTGAAATTGAAATCTTTGATACGCTTATTGAAAAATCTGGATTCGATGAAATCCCAGAAGTTCTTATCAACGCAGAACGCCAGAAAATGTTTTATGAACTCAAACATGATTTGGACCGCAACGGAGTTAGTATTGAACAATACCTGCAAGATATAAAAAAGACTGAAAAAGAAATTTTTGAAGGGTTCAAAGAGCAAGCTACCAAACGTGCCAAAGCCGCCCTTATCTCACGCCAAGTGGCAAAAGAACATGAACTTTCTATATCTGATGATGAATTGAACAAAGAAATCGAAATGATGAAAAAAGTTTATAAAGATAACAAAGAATACATGGATAACATCAACAGGCCAGAAGTCCACGATAGTATCCGTTCCATGTTGCTCAATAAAAAAGTACTTGCATTTTTGAAAGGAAAAGTGATGGAAGGGGAGTCGCATGTGCATGAACATGAGCATGACGAAAAATAAAAGATCAAAAGACTAACAGATTACAAAAACAATCGCCTTAAATGGGTGATTGTTTTATATATGCATTATAATCTGTTATAATTTGTTCAATCAGTCAAATCAATGTTCCATGTAACCTCACCACTATGCCCCGCACGCTTCATATAAAAGTATTACCTCGTTCTTCTCGCAACGAAGTTGTGGGAGAAATGGCAGACGGAACACTCAAAGTAAAACTTACTGCGCCGCCAGTAGATGGAAAAGCAAACGAAGCATTGATTGAATTGCTATCAGAACACTTTAATCTTCCCAAATCTAAAATAAAAATCGTCAGGGGACTGACGAGTAAGAATAAGATAATTCAAATGGAAAATTAAATCATTCAAAATTGTTTTAAAATTTCAAATTTGAAATTCAAAATTACCTAGGTAAATCTATTCCTCCCTTACTCCACGGATTACACCTCATTACTCTCCATACAGCTTTAGGCACTCCTACCAGGAGTCCTCTTTTTTTTATTACTTCATACCCATATTGGCTGCATGTAGGGTGAAAACGACAATATCCATGCGGAAAACGCGATTTAAACCACCCGTGATCAGGAGAAATAGTTTTTTGGTATATTTTTATTAAAAAAAGAACCGGCATGCGCGGTATAATAACTATCTTTTTAAAAATTAGCTTCATACAGCTATTTTTTGCGATTAATAATATGTCATCTTGAATCCCACCACAGCAGGATGAATAATCTTTATTGTCATAAAATTTTTTGAATCAATATATTTTGTTTTTCCAAAATCTTCAACAAGAAAGATTCCTCGTCGCCCGACTCCTCGGAATGACAGTAAACTTAGCCAAAAAATCACATTAATAATCGCGCTCTACTAAAAACTTCAACCACATCTTTTCCAATATCTTCATATTCTTTCTCCAAAATTTCCGGTTTCGCGAGCACACCAACCATAAACCCTTTATGTATCTTACCATCTTTTAGCAAAAGCCGAACAACTTCTCTCATTTGTCGCTTCACTCTATTGCGTTTTACTGCACTTTTACTAATTTTCAACCCAACAGCAAAGCCAATCTTCAAATCATCTTGGGTATAATCTCTCTTTGGATACTTTTCCGGCTGTACTTTCCAGTATTTTACGGTCAAAAACCTCCCACCACAAAATTTACCCTCTCTAAAGAGTATTTCCCAGTCCTTCATCCTTGTTAACCGGTTGATTTGTTGAAGCATATAAACTAGGACACAAGATACAATTTCCAAATAATTTCCAATAATCAAATTCAAAATCTTGGTGATTATTGTTTGAGATTTATTTGCCCTCAGGCCCGGGTCTAGGGTTTCTTGTACCTTGGTTATTAATATAATAACACAAAACCCCCGTTTTGGCGAGAGTTTTGGCTTATTTATAAGGTTTTATCGTGTTTTTCGTGTTCGTTTTCCTTTTTTCTCGTCGCTGACCGTAAGCTTCTTTCTCCCTTTATTTCGGCGTCTTTTGAGTACATCACGTCCATCTTTGGTCTTCATGCGTGATCGAAAACCATGAGTTTTTGCTCTCTTACGCTTTTTTGGCTGGTATGTTCGTTTTGTTGCCATACATTTCACAATAGCACTTAAGCACAATAGCACTTAAGCACAAACTTTAAAAATAAATAAGAATGAAACAAGTATACCTAAACTTTTGTAAAATGTCAATATAGGTGCTCAAGAGTTTAAGTGCTGCCGTGCTTAAGTGTCAACGTTATCCCCACCATCCACAGCTTTTCCACACTCTATGCACTTTTGCCTTAATTTAGAGGATTTTTTAAATTATTAATATATGATAGAATGTATTAACTAATGAAAAACAAAAGAATCTGTGTTATCTGTCCCTAATCTGTGTTTCAAAATATGACTAATTACGAAATCTGGCAGGCTGTTTTGGCAGAATTTGAACTCTCATTATCCAAAGCAAACTTTACTACATGGTTCAAAAGCACAGGAATTGCAAAATACGATAACGGACAAGTAGCAGTATGTGTACCCAATGCATTTACCAAAAGCTGGCTTGAAAAAAAATATCACGCAAAAATTGTACAGATTCTCGAACGCGTCACCGGCAAACCAATTCGCAAAATTGATTACATGGTTGATAATCTCAAAAATATCAAAGAACAAGAATGTACTCCTTCTACTGAGCAACCAAAAATCTCTACGATCAACACACCCCTTTACACTCCTCAGCGGAAACAAACACTCGCACAACAGTTTGGCCTCAACCCAAAATATACATTTAGTACATTTGTGGTCGGCAAAGGAAATGAACTCGCACATGCCGCCGCTCAAGCAGTCGCCTCTCGTCCCGGAGAAGCTTACAACCCATTATTTATATATGGTGGTGTTGGTTTGGGCAAAACACACCTTATTCAAGGAATTGGCCACGCCATGCTTGAAGCCAATCCACAAACTAAAATATTATACGTTTCATCAGAAAAATTTACCAATGAGTTTGTGTCATCAGTAAAAGAAGGGCGCGCAAAAGAATTCAAAGACCGCTACCGCAATGTTGATTTGTTGCTTATTGATGACATCCAATTCATCGGCGGAAAAGAACAAACTCAGGAAGAATTTTTTCACACATTCAACGAATTACACCAGCAAGGAAAACAAATTGTATTAACGAGCGACCGTCCACCAAAAGCAATTCCAGCCCTCGAGGATCGCTTGCGCAGCAGACTGGAGTGGGGAATGATTGCTGATATTTCAGCGCCAGATCTTGAAACTCGCATCGCAATTCTCGAAAAGAAAGCTCAGGAACACCAATTTTCTATATCACGCGACATGTTGCAATATATCGCAACACATGTGCAAAATAATATTCGTGAACTTGAAGGAGCTCTTAATAAAATTATTGCGTACCATGATCTAAAAAATGTTCAACCAACCGAAGAATCCTTACGCCAACTGCTTACCAGTTTTGAAGAACAACATATGCGACGTTCGCTCACACCGCGCGAACTCATACAAGAAATTTCCACGTTTTATGACATCCAAACTCCCGACGTACTTGGAAAAAGCAGAGAAAAGAGACTCGCGTTCCCCAGACAAATTATCATGTACCTGTTGCGTGAAGAACTAAAACTTTCGTATCCCTCTATTGGAGACGAACTTGGCGGACGAGACCACACAACAGCAATGCACGCACACACAAAAATTTCTTTGGAAATTGAAAATGACCTAAAACTAAAACAAGATATAGAACTTATAAAACAAAGATTATACGCAAATAAAATCTAAAAATTTACCAGACACATATCAACAGGCTAAAAAATAACCTAACAAAAATTTTTAACAAACAGTGCAATTAGTGTTAACAAAAAAATAGATATCAACAACTAAAAATGCAAAACTAAACTTACACACAAACTGACACCAAAACAATCAAAAACTATCAACAGCAAAATTAAAAAATAATAGCTAAACATACACACAAAATACACTTGTTAACCCTGTCCACAGCCTTTACTATTACAACAAGTTTAAAATATTTAATATAACGTAATCGAACAACGACGCGAGACTTGTACACACTGAAAAAATAAATCACCCTCGATATAATTTGTGTTTATCCATTTTGATTATAAATAATTATTAATGCGTGGCGCATATGAAGTTCACATGCACAAGGGAGAATCTAGTTTATATACTTGATTTGGTAAGTCCTCTTGCGAGCAAGCACGCAAACTTGCCAATCCTGGGTAATATTTTACTCAAAGCACAAGACTCGGGCGTGGAGGTAAGCGCGACAAATCTTGAAATTGGTATCCGGGCTCAACTTCGCGCAAAAGTAGAACAGGGAGGCTCGTTTACTGTTCCAGCAAAGACTTTGGCAGACTATGTACATCTGCTCAACAATGAACAAGTTGAAATAGAGTTGCAAGAAAATGAACTTCATCTAGTGTGTGGAAGTTCTAGTACCAAAATAAAAGGATCTTCTGCCGAAGAATATCCTCTCATTCCCGCCCTTGAAGAAGAGCATGCATACACCGTAGGTGCTGAAGAATTTAGAAATGGAATAAGTAAAACAGTTATCGCTGTTGCAAAAAACGAAATACGTCCCGAGCTTTCAGGTATCTGTTTTCAATTTTTAAGTGATCGTTTTGAGGGTGTAATCATGGCAGCCACAGATTCATATCGTCTGGCAGAATCACGTGTACCGCTTAAACAAGGCAAAGATAAAGACGTCCGATGTATTATACCGGCAAAAGTTGCATATGAAATAAGTCGTTTGCTCCAGCTTGGAAAAAATCAAGAAGGGGAAGAAAGCGTGAGGCTTTGGATAAGCGAAAATCAAATTGGAATACGCTACGATAATTTTGAAATGGTAAGTCGGCTCGTAGACGGAAAATATCCAGATTACACCCAGATTATTCCAGAAAAATTTAAGACAACCGCGGTATTTAGTCGCGATATCATGGTAAATAAAATAAAGGCCGCAAGTTTGTTTACCACCACAGGCGTCAACGCGGTTTCATTTGATCTCAATGTTTCACAAGGAAACATTGGTGTATCTTCTACAAGTACCCAAACAGGTGAACACACGTCTGATGTCGATGTAGAGATAAATGGAGAAGAAAATTCAATACTACTCAATCATAGGTATGTACTTGATGGTTTGCAACATATGGAAACAGAAGAAATCGAGTTTGGGGTAAATAGCGCTGATGCACCATGTATCTTTAGACCAAAAAATAAAAAAGAATATTTGTATATTGTGATGCCGATACGACAATAGATTAAAAAAATTGAGACTTTTTCAATAAAAAAACACCCGATTAAATTCGAGTGTTTTATTCTTTATATTTACTTACACGCAAACATGGTTACATACGGCCCCACCCACGCCATGCCAACTATTGTTATTTCTGGTTGAAGCATATTCACATTGTGACCAGGAGAATTTTTCCATCCTTGCCACACCACGCTGTACGCGCTTTGATAATTCCACGCAAGATTTTCTACACAGAGCATGCGATTGGCGCGCTCAAACCGTTCATCAAACCCGACATGTTCAAAAATATTATTATCTTGCATAAATTGGCTGTGTTCTCGTGCGAGAGTGTAGAGTGCGTCGTCGTGCGTAACAATGTTTAGGTTATTTGCTTTTCTATAATTATTTAATTCATCTATAGTATCTTGTTCAAGTTTACTTAGTAGTATTGTGTCGTTTATATTTGTGTTGTCTGGGGTAACTGTTTCAGGCACAGGATCTGGTGTGATAGGCACTTCGGGGTTTATGGTAATAGGTGTTGTAAGGGGAGTTGTGTCTGGAGTGCTAAGAGGTGTGATGTTAAAACCAAACTGACGATCTATAATTTCATCTTGAGTAATGGTTTGTCCCACTTGGTTAAGAAGATCAAATGTTGAATCATTAATGGTAATTGTATGTCGTGCGATTACGGTCGTTGTGCCATCCATTTTGTACACTTTTCCGTCGTCAACATAATATAATGTGTTTCTTCCTTCTACGCGAATGACTTGTCCGTTGTGAGGAGTGTTTGTATTGAGCGGTTCTGTTTGTACAGAAAATGTATCAAAGTAAGAATCTGGGATATCGATGAGCCACGAGCTCCAGTTTGCCCCGTATAGTTTTGTGGCCTCTATTTCGTTGTTGATTCGTCCCAGCACTCCGCTAGGAAGCACGGCGTATACACGTGGACTAATAACGGATTTTACCATATATACACCCGAACGAAGCGGAACTGCACCACCATTCGGATAATTGTCTACACAGAGAGGGTCGATCGTTTTTACCGTAGAAAAATCATTGTACCAAGTCTTGTATATTTGATCAGAAAAAAAGCTTTGGCGTTTGAGTGTGCCATTTACTTTTTTGACAAGGAATACGGCTGGATTGTTTGTTGTTTTGAATAGGTCACCCTCGGAGAGTATTGTGCAGCCACCGGCATGTGCTTTTTGGGTGGTGAATAAAAATATGCCCAAGGTGAACAAAGCAATAAGCAAAACTTTATTTTTAAGCTGCATAGAATAGTAAGATAATGTAACACGAATTGAACGAATCTAACAAATTAAGACGAATTCGTTTGTATTCGTTTAATTTGTTACATTCGCGTTCTATGTATTATTCATTATAAACCGAAATTGGGAGATACTAGTTAATAATAATTTTTTGTTTGTCACTTTCTCTTGTGTCCCCACCTTGCGCCACTACTTCAAGTATTACATCGTATGAGCCTTTATCTGGTGCAGTATTCCAATTAAGCACGAGCTGGCTATTGAACATGTTTGAGAAGTCATCCGTTTTTGTTACAAGTTGTTTGTCATTACTGCCATCTTTTTTAATATATAATCGTGTTTCTTCGATTTCATTGAGTTTGTGATAATCTAAATATAGTGTTTGGGGGAATGAATTTACAGACATAGTTCCAAGAGATTTACTAAATGTAACTCCAGGAGCTAGCGGGTCTGTGTTTAATAAAAACTTAATATCTTTTTCAGCGCGATTACGGATGTCATCCTCCACAATGACCGTAAGCGTATGCTCTCCTGAATCAAGATTTTCAGCAGTATAATCGAGATTAAATGGGTGTTGCGTTATAACTCCAACATATACGCCATCAATCTTGTATGTAACTTGTGTTACGCCTCGTGGTGCGCTTGCGATAATGCTTGTGATAATACGTCGGTCAGTGAGAATTTGCCCTTCGGTAGGCGAGAGAATTTCGACCATGGGAATAAGCTCAAGGGAATGTTCATCATCATATTCAGTTGGAGGTTCTTCAAATGAAACATTCCAATTGGGGTCTTGTTCTTTTTTTCGTTTGATCCAATCTTGTATAGAGGCTTCCCATCGTTCATATTGTGGGTCGTCTGCAGGATTTGTGGGAGGATCTCCGCGCGGATCTTCTTTTTGTACATAATGAAGAACAGAGTGCGGTGGAATAAATGTCTTTTCTTCAATTAAATTTTCTGGTGTTGAACTTGATGCGCGTTTTCCTGTTGCCTTGTCCACTAATAATTTTATTGATCCGCCGAGTGAACCTCGTAAAATTGGTTTGTCTGCATCATTTGCCGGAGGAGTTGGAAATTGTTCTACGGGTGTGCCCTCAAGTGACTGTTTCATAAAAGAATTCCACAGCGGAGCTGCTACAGCTGCACTGCTATTTCCGAATTTCATTGGAGTGTTGTCAGTATTGCCAACCCAGATGCCCGTAACAAGACTTGGAGTAAATCCAACTGTCCACGTATCAACATAATTGTTTGTAGTACCCGTTTTTACTGCCACCGGTCTGCCGGGTAGTGTGAGTATTCCATTTGCACCAAATATGTATGAGCGTGCACCGTCGTCACTGAGCACATTACTTATAGTCGCGGCAATTTCAGGTTCTATCACGCGTTTGCCATTATCTTTTTTCCACTCATACAATGTTTTTCCTGTCGGATCTTCAATTTTAAGTACCGCAGTTGGTGTGTGTTGCAAACCGTTATTTGCAAATGTTGCATATGCATTGGTGTGTTCAAGAAGCTTGACCTCGCCACCTCCCAGAACCAGTGTGAGACCAAATTCTCCCTCGTTTAGTGTGGTGTATCCGAGTCGTTGTGCAAACTCCACGCCTTTTTTTGGTCCAACCAAATACAATGTTTGCACCGCAGGAATATTGAGTGAACCTTGCAATGCTTGGCGCATAGTAAGTGGCCCATATTCTTTGCCGTCATAATTTTGTGGAGTGTATGGTTTTCCAGACATGGCAAAGTTTGTGGTTACATCAAAAAGAATGGTATCTGGCGTATATCCTTTTTCAAATGCAGCGGAATAAATAATGGGTTTAAATGACGAACCCGGCTGTCGTTTTCCTTGGGTGACCACATTAAATTTTCCTTTTATTTCATCATTATTAAAATCTCGCGATCCAACGAGTGCAAGTATTTGTCCAGTCTTTGGATCAAGGGCGACCAGTGCAGCATTATCCGCCTCAGCTTTTTCAAGTATAGGCAAACTATCTTCAGAAATAACTTTTTCTGCAATTTGTTGTTTGTCCCAGTCAAGTGTGGTAATAACTTTTAATCCACCTTTTTCAACTTTGGATTCTTCCAGTCCGTATTGTTCGATAAGCAATTGTTTTACGTGCAAGACAAAGTGAGGAGCTTTGATTTCTCCATAATGTTGAGTAAGAGTCAAAGCTTCCGCTTGCGCGGTATTTTTTTGCTCTTCTGTGATGTATCCCTCTTCAAACATCCTGCGTAATACAAAATCCCTGCGCTGTTTCAAACTGTCAGGATCATTCAAGTATTTTGAAGGTGCTTTGGGGAATCCAGCAAGCGTTGCACTTTCTGCAAGCGTTAAATCAGACACATGTTTGCCAAAATAACTTTGAGCAGCAGCTTCTACGCCGTAGTTGGTAGATCCATAGGGGATCTCATTAAAATAGATTTTAAGAATTTGGTCTTTGGTATATTTTTGTTCAAGACGTATAGACAAAATGGCTTCTTTTATTTTTCGAGTCAGTGATCGTTCATTTGTCAAAATTGCATTTTTTACCAATTGTTGAGTGAGCGTGGATGTACCACTTATGCGTTTATTTGTAAATACGCCATATACAAAAGCGCGCAAAATGCTTAATGGACGGATGCCTTTATGTTCATAAAATTTTGTATCTTCAGTTGCAATTACGCCGTTCACCAAATCTTTTGGTACCTCCTCGAATTCGATAATGGTGCGTTTTTCTTGGGCAAAAATTTCGTACAAGAGATGTTCACCTGTTCTATCATAGATTTTAGTGCTTTGGGCTATAGAGCTGTCCAGGAGCCGGTCAGGATTGGGTAAGTCTTTGCTTGTCCAGGCCACAAGTACTGTTAAAAACAAGAATCCAAGGACACCTGCGATTATGAGGCCAAGGACAAGGCGCTTTTTGAGGCCTTTAAAGCGTCGTTTCGGGCTTCTTGGCGGACGTCCTTGTTTGGGCTCTCTGCCTGTCGAACGTCTCACATACCCATATATTCGTTTTTGTAGGTGTGGAATTGGCATATATGTAATTGGATACATTGTATCAAACTATTGACAAAATTGCCATTTTGTGATACACTTCTGCGTCAACTGATATGGATACCTTATAGGGTATCTTTTAAGTTGGCTAAAAAAGGTAAAAAATAATAAATTTGGCTAACTTAAGGTAAAATATGTCATTTTCTATCAAAAAATATATACACTATAGCTTGTTTAAGGGGATTTCTTCGCTTGTGCTTATTGGTGTTTTTATTACCTCTAATATGGTTCCTCAGACAGTAGAGGCCAAAGGCAATTTCTTGTCTAATTCTATTGATTTTTTGCTTGGCAGAAACACCGAAGAAGTCAATGCCGTTACTGACGTCTCACTTTCTTTCCCAGAAAATGAGGAAAGCCCTCGTATGGTTATTTGGGCTGTTATGACTGCTTATTCAAGTGACGTTGCTCAAACAGACTCAACACCTTGTATTCCTGCTGACTCTTCTTTCAATTTATGTGTAAATTATGAAGAATTAGGTTTGCAAGATACGATTGCTGCTAATTTCTTGCCTCTTGGGACAAAGGTTAAGTTTCCAGAACTCTATGGGGACAAGGTATTTACGGTTCGTGATCGCATGAATGCCCGTTATGGATATGCCAGAGGGGATATTTGGATGCCTTCGTATCCTGAAGCAAAGCAATTTGGCGTTAAAAAGGTAAAAATGGAAATCTTCTACAGATAATATAACGTTTATAAAAAAACTCCCTTACATGTATTGTGGGGAGTTTTTTATACCTGCCCGGCGTCTGCCTGCCGACAGACAGCTGAGCAAAGCCTGGGAGGTACGGGTGGGAATCGAACCCGCGATGGGAGTTTTGCAGACTCCTGCCTTACCACTTGGCTACCGTACCAGGACAACAGAATACACACATGATATCACATACATTCTTTGTTTTCAAGATGTAATTGGTAGTTGAAAAAAGATTAGATTTGGGATATAATGGCTTTTACAGACCCCATATTATGTCAGTAAATAAGTACCAAGTCCTCCTTCATCTATTGAAAGGCCTAATCTATGCTAAACGTGGCCTTTTTTGGTTTTTTAAATTTGTATGGCAGGGGATTTTAAGGGTAAATGATGGATATCAGAGATCAGTAGGTTTTATTTTATATAAGTTCTTTTTTTATACTAAAAAGTTTATCTCAAAACATATATTTTTTTCTCGTAAAGAAAGCAAGCTGGAATTTTTTGGACGCAGAGCTACATTGCAGGTAGTTCTTTTTATTCTGGTATTGGTTATCATGTTTCCCCACAGCAGATTATATTCAAAATCGTATGAGGATGTACCTGGGAGAAACACGCTTTTATATTCCATTGTTGGTCCGGGGAATCAAGATTTTGTTTTGGAAGAAGAAACCGTTCAAAATGTTTCTCAAAGTGATGTTTCTATTTCGCTTTGGAAAGAAGGATCTGTTTCTACAAATATACAACAAGGAAAAGAAAGGGGCACAGGATTATCCACTGAACTTGTGGGGGTTAGTATGGGCGGCACTGCTTTGGAAAAACCAATGATCATGTCAAATATTGATGTAGGTGTGGCAACAGAAGGGGATTCATTGACTCATACACAAAGAACTGAAGTTGAATATTATGAAGTACAGTCTGGAGATGTGATAGGTCAAATTGCAAATAATTATGGCGTAAGTATAGAAACAATTTTGTGGGCCAATAATTTGACGGTGAGATCATACATACGCCCAGGAGATAAACTAAAGATTTTACCCGTGGATGGACTCGTACACACCATAGCAAAAGGAGACACTATTACAAAGATAGCACGGAAGTATGATGCAAAATCAGAAGAAATTATTTCATATAATAAATTACAAGAAGATGGAGCCGATATTGTCATGGGTGAAGAACTAATTATTCCTGGCGGTGTAAAACCACAGCCAGTGGTAGTGCCTCAATATATTGCACAAAAACCAACTTCATTTGATAAAGTTTCGGCTCCGCCCCCATCTGTTTCCGCTCCGGCTGGTTCTGGTTATTTATGGCCAACAGCAGCATCTCATATTACGCAGTATTTTAGCTGGAGACATGGTGGTCTGGATATTGCCGGACCCAAAGGTACTGCCATATATGCGACCAAGAGTGGTACGGTAGTAAAGTCTGAGTGTAATAATGCGATTGGGTATGGATGTTATGTACAACTTAATAACGGAGCAGGGGTTAGTACTATTTATGCGCATGCATCTCAGCTGTTGGTTTCTGTGGGTGATGCGGTAGAGCAAGGTCAATCAATCGCGCTTATGGGGTCTACGGGACGCTCGACTGGTCCGCATCTGCACTTTGAAATTCAGGTAAATGGCAAAAGGCAAAATCCGCTTGCGTATATAAGGAAATAATGTTTTCACGTAACACATGTCAACTAAAAAACATCCAGAGGAATTAGGATGTTTTTTTTGTTTTCAACTTTATATTAAATAAATTTTATCTTAAGTTTAATCTCAAAATTTGAGAGTCGATCTCTTGTAGTCAAGATTTTATTGTATTTTTATATCATTTCTATTTTTGGTTTAACTTTATTCATTATTTTCCATATAATTACAAATCCGATAACCATTAATGCAAAAAGAAATAACATAGGCACTTTTTGACTGCCAAGAGAGTCACTAGCAAGTCCATAAATAATTGGACCAATAGAAGCGGCAGCCTGAGAAATAAAGGCATAAATTCCAAATTGGTATCCAGATTCACTTTTATTTATAACAGTAGAATATTGTGCACGCAGAAAGGATTGACTGTTACCGATTGTTAAGCCAGTAAAAAATACAACGAAGGCAAATGTTACTAAACTTGGGTTAGTAATCATCAAGGCAATAACTATCCCCCACAACAAAATAGATAATCCTAACAATGAGACGTTGTTAAATCGTTTAGTCAATTTACCGCCGAGCCAAGTTGCGGGAAAGCCGATTAATTGCACGAACAATAGGCTGATTCCAATTTTGAAAGTGGAAAAACCTAATTCTTTGGCAGCAAAAATAGAAAAGAACAATATAATTACTGTAATGCTTTCACTGATTAACCAGTACCCGATCAATAAAAATATTTTTTGTTTTTTGGAGATAATATCTTTTTTATTTTTATCTTTTGGGTCATTTAGCGGTGTATCTTTTAGCCCATTTAGTGCATAAAGCGAAAAACATAAATAAAAAATTGCTACACTCAAAAAAACTATTGGAGAATATTCTGAAAATAATTTTTGTAGTATCACGGCTATGACTAAACTTGCAATTCCACCTAAATACCCAAAACCCCATGCGAAACCGCTATATTCGTAGGAATTATTTTTATTTGAGACATAGGGCAAAATTGAATCCGATAGTGACAAGGAAGCAATAAACAAACAGTTAGTAAAAATAAAAAGATAAAATACACCACTGGCGAATATTCCAACAAATAAGGACAGGGTCGCCATTCCTGCAAAACAAGTTAATATAACCCACTTAAAAATCTTTAAACGGCTATGTTTATCGGCATATTTCCCCAGTATAATTGCCAGCAGTATTCCAATGGCTGTGGAAATGCCATTTGCAATACCCCAAGCACTTAAACTGTATCCTTTTGTGAATAAAACAGTTGAAAAGAACGCGGGGAGCAAAAATGCTTGAAATATCAAAACATAACTAGAATTGGCAAAGTCGTAGAAAGACCAGCGCCAAACATTTTTTGGTAAACTCATAATATTTATATTAAAAAATAATCATTAAAAAATATTCTAGTTTGTCGCGTGGGAAGAAATGGAAATTTTGTCTTTTTATTTATTCACTTTTTGCTCTGTATTGTAATGCTTCAGCAATATGTTCAGTCGCAATATCATCTTTTGAGGCAAGATCTGCGATGGTTCGCGCTAATTTTAAAATGCGGTGATATGCACGTGCTGACAAGTGCATATGTGTAACTGCTTGACGCAATAAGTCAACTGAATCGTCGCGCAGTTTGCAAAATTCGCGTATATCTTTATTTTTCATTTCGCTATTTGTCGTGTACGGAGAATTTTTGAATCGTTGTTGCTGGCGTTCGCGCGCTTGTTCAACTCGAGCACGGATATTTTGTGAACTTTCAGCAAGCTCTGACTGGGAAAGTTTTTCAAATTGAACACGGGGCACTTCCACATGCAAATCAATACGGTCAAGCAGGGGACCACTAATTTTTTTCTTGTATCGTTCAATCATCATCTGAGAGCATGAACATGTTCGCTCTGGGTCGCTTGCATACCCACAGGGACATGGATTTTGACTTGCGATAAGTGTGAAGCGGGCAGGGAAGGTGATTGTTCCTTGTGCACGCGATATTGTCACTATGCCATCTTCGAGAGGTTGCCGAAGATTTTCAAGCACTTGGCGTGGAAATTCAGGGAATTCATCAAGAAATAACACACCTCTGTGTGCAAGAGATATTTCACCTGGCTTGGGGAATGCTCCGCCTCCGACAAGTGCAACTCCTGAAGCGCTATGGTGAGGTGATCTAAAGGGCCGTTCGGTTACGAGGGGCAATTCTGTGGGGAGCAAGCCTGCCACAGAATATATTTTGGTTACCTCAATTGATTCTTCCGTAGTCATTTGTGGAAGTATGGACGGCAATGTGCGTGCAAGGAGTGTCTTTCCTGATCCAGGGGGACCAGACAATAACACATTGTGTGCTCCGCTTGCCGCAATTTCTAGAGCACGCTTTACAAATTCTTGTCCTTTGACATATGCCATATCCATTTCATAAGTCGTGGCCTCAAAAAAATCAGCTACAGAAACAGGCTTCATGGCTAGTATGAGTTCTGTACCATTTATGTGGTTGATAATAGATTTGAAAGATTCTGCTGGGTATACCGTGACATGGGGGATAATAGATGCCTCTTTTGCATTAACGGCTGGCACAAATAATTCAGTATACCCGTGTTGTGAAGCAAATATGGCAAGTGGGAGTATGCCGTTTGTGTGGCGTAGGCTACCATCCAATGCTAATTCACCAACAAACATTGCATGGGTGAGAAGAGAAAACTCTTTTCCTTCGGTTGCCATATACATACCAACCGCAATAGGCAGGTCATAGGCAGAACCTTCTTTACGTACGTCAGCCGGAGCTAAGTTTATGACAATGCCTGCATTGTGAGGAAATTGGAGATCTGTATTTTTCCAGGCTGTACGAATACGTTGTTTTGCTTCTTGTATGGCAGTATCTGGAAGCCCAACAATTTGGTATCCAGGCCAGCGCGGAGATACATCCACCTCCACTGTAATAGGCGTACAATCAAGACCCACCATTGCGGCGGAGTTAATTTTGGAGAACATAGACAGGCGGGTGGTTGTTAAATGTAAGTTTTATTGTTTTATTTCGAACGAGCTTAAACGTATATCCGAGCCACTTGGAAGAAAAATTCAAGATTAAAAGATTGAAAGATTTGTACGCGAGATTCAAAACGTCGTAATCTTTTAATCTTTTAATCTTTTAATCTTCGTCGCCTCACTTTCCCAATGATCTATCACAATAAGTCCCGCGCCAACAATAATAAGAACATCTGCCAAGTTTATCAGAGAGGTCAATATTCGTATGTAATCAATAGTAATAGAATAAAATATCCTATCAATAAAATTGGAAAAAGCGCCTGCAATTATACAAATTCCTCCATACATTGAGATCGTGCATTTATTTTTAAAATACAGCCACCATAAAATTCCGGCGATAATAATAGGGGTTATACTAATTACAATAGACGAAGGAACAGGAATGCCAAATGCAATCCCAGGATTCTCGAAATATTCCCATCCAAGCCAGGATTTCCATATGTAATAGGAACGCATCGGATCGCGGCTTGCAATAAATTTTAGATATTGGTCACATACTAAAAAAAACCCACTGGTAACAATAGCTGTTATAATGTGGGTTTTTGATATGTTCATAATAAGTTTTCTATTTAGAAAACTTGGTTTAAGCTTCTTGAGTGAGTGTTTTTTTGCAACTAATGCATGCACTTGAAGTTGGTCGGGCAATTAAGCGTTTCTCATCAATTGGCTCTTTGCAATACTTGCAAGTACCATATGTGCCCTTTTGGATACTCTCAAGAGCTTTGTTAATATCTCGTAACGTCTTTTCCAAATTCATTTCAAGCGGTTTGTTTGCCAGGAAATCAGTAATTTCTTGGGCGTTTTCATCGCTTTTGTCTCCATAGTCAGGATAGACTGCATCAAAATCCTCCTCTGTAGTATGAGGATTTTTTTCTGTAAATTTGTTTAATTCGTTCTCAAGTTTGGTTTTTTCTTCCAACAAGATCGTTTTTACTTTGTCGAGAAATTCCTGACTGAGATGTATTACTTGTTTAGTCATACAATTATTTAGCCTCAAATTCATAAAAAACACAGTAAGTATATGTGAATTGAATCATTTTATCAAGCTCAGAGGGGCTATGTGTGAATAATGTTGTTAATAACATCTTACAGGTTATCCGTAATTTACGGATTTTGGGCATTTTCATCAGTAAATCAGGATTACCCGTAAGTTTGGAGAATAAAAAAAGAGGCGTCCGTTCGCCCTGGGTAATAAGGTGGCTGGAAGCCTCTTATTAATCCCAGAGTCCGGTTTTCCTCAAGCGTTTCAATACTATAGAAGTATATACTATAGTACTCAAATGCTTGAGAAAGGCCAGGAAAACCTGGGATCAAAACCCTCTACCGCTCAATGGTGGAAGCCTCGGGCAGATCAGCAGGGGTACTGCGAATCTGTAATGGGTGAGGTCACCTATGTTCGTTTGATGTTTGTTTTTGAATGTAGCCGAAGCTACATTATATGGAGAGCAGTTAAGAAGGGTGTAGGTCCCGATAGTATCGGGACAATGAAATGATCACATATTCATTATAGCATGATTTGAAAAACGTGTCAACTGTAAGGTTTTTTGTTATTTTTTAATTTAAAATTGGCTAATTTAAGCCAAAAAGTATATTTGTATAGATTAGTTTATACATCTGTAAGGTCAAAGATATCCACAGTAATAGTCTATTTTCCACAAGGTTATCCACATGTGTAGGATAGTGTATACAATTTTATACGTATCATAGCGCACGTATCACATAACAATTTATAAACAAAAAACCAGCCAATATGGCATGATTTTTTGTTCTCACTCGTACGAGAGTTGATCCCCTCCTTTCCTCCTTTTTATGGCTCATCTCAGACCTGGTATTCACCCTTGTACCAAGACCTAAGCTCCTGCCCGTGAATCCAGACGCCTACCAGAATATTTGCTGCATACCCGACCATCTGCCCAGTCATACCAGAGAAAAAAGGACTCATTTCCATAGCTATTTCTTTGGCTTTGCGGGCGCACTGTTCAACATTTTCTCCTATAGCGATACACGCTTCCATCTGTTCCGCCCAGACAGCTGCAAAACAGACAACGGTCGCAGAGAAGAAGTCGCTTGAGTTCCGTTTGATTACCCTTTCCCACATCTCTTTGTCTCGGAGTGTTATCGAACTTCGAGTAGCTCTCTCTGAGAAGTCTTCCTCGGGAAATCCGATCATCATTTTCTCCTTTTTTGTGCCGCGCATGTCTCATCGATTAGGTCAGAGCCAGGATTTTCATTTTATATATTAGCCTTTTTGAATTTTATGTCTAGTTGTGTGCTATTCATTTTTTGTATAAATTATTTGGTATTATTTTAAAATAAAAAAATATTTGTTGATGATAGTTGACAAATATATGATTAGTTTATAATATGGTTGTATATGGAAATTACACAATTACTACAATCTTTTGGTTTATCAGAGGTTGAGACAAAGGTATATTTAAAGGCAATGCAAAAGAATTATTTGACCGCAGGACAGGTAGCTCAAGCGGCAGGGTTAAAACGTTCAAGCGTCTATCACACTCTTAGGTTGCTCGTTGATAAAGGGCTAATGATTTCTGCAGGCTCTAAGGTGGAAAAGTTTAAGTCGCAACCCCCACAACAGCTTGTTTCAATACTCGAAAGAAAACAAGAAGAGATTGTTGGTTTGAAAGAAAAAATTCAGGAGTCTATTTCCTCTTTCCCATCGGTTTTTGATGATATACAACATGCGCCATATATAGAGTACTATTATGGTTTGGAAAATCTAAAAAACTTAATGGAGAAGATATTTTTGTCCACGTCGAAAGTTATTTATACTTTTGGGGTTCTATTTAAGTACATGGAAACAGAAGAGAATGTGTATATCAGAAATTTCTTAAAAAAAAGAGTAAGAAAGGGAATTGTGAATTATAGTATATTGCACGATAAACCTGCAGATAAGACAATTTCTGAATTTAAAAAGATGTTATGGAACGTACGTCTAGCGCCAGAAAAGTTGAGAGGAAAAAATAGTGTCATGATTACCATTGTCGATGATATGGTTATCTTTATTAATTTTTTACCGGAGATGTTTGGTTTTTTGGTGCATAATAAATCCTTTAGTCAAAGTATGAAAGCAATGTGGGATTCGGTATGGGAGGATTCTTTGCCCATTGAATAGAACTCTGGGATAAAAAATAGCACTAGGTAAAGTGCTATTTTTTTATTAGTCTATGTATCTCTCTTCCTAGGTGCTGTTTGGGCCGGTGATATAGGAGTGATTCGTTGTCTTTATTGAGTGGTTGTATACTAAAGCCTTCTTGTTTTAATTGCTCACGGGGAAATGTAGATATCCATTCGTCTTTGTATTTAAATTTAGGGAAAATAAATACTATTACGCCTTTTAGTTTGAGAGCCTGTTTAAAGCTTTTAAAAGAGTCTATATAAAGCTGTTTAAGCTCCTCTGCTTGTTTTTCAAGTTGAGATCGAGTTTCATTACCTTTGAGGGGTTTGCCGAGGTAGGGCTCTGTAATGATAGCCTCGATACCAGGCTTGGAGATAATTTTGTTGATGGACTGGGCCGGTGAGATAAATAACTTGAAATTTGAAATTTGAAACCCTAAGTCCGGGTCTAAGGATTTGAAATTACTTTGTAGCCACTCAATATTTTTTTTGGTATCTGCGATGGCTTTTTCGGAAATGTCAGAACCAATGAGATTCGTGTATCCCATTGATAGCGCTTCGGTGAGAACAGTACCTGAACCACAAAATGGATCTAAAATTATTGAGTTGTGATCTACTTGTGCGAGATTTATCATGATGCGTGCAAGTTTTGGTGGAATCATACCAGAAAAACTATCACTGCCGGGACGGTCAAAATCACGCTTAGTAAATTCTTCTATATCCTGAATTGCCACGGTGACAAAAACATCCTTGCCCACAATGGTAAAATCTCCTTTTTTCTCAATTAAATTATTGTGTAGGATGGTGGCTGTGTTTTTTGGCTCAATAAAGCGCACTGATTTTCCCAATGATTTTAGGTTTTTCTTTACTGCAAGAGCAGCTGTCTTTGCATTATCACCCGAGATAGAGAAATGAATTTTTCCTTCAGTTTTTTCATGTAAAAAATCAGAAATGGACTGTTCTGCAGACTTGTGTAAGTCAATTTCTTTTCCTATTTTAATTGTTCCCCCGAGCTGTTCTAAAAGTTTTTGAGAATCTCTTAAGTCATTGCTCTCTAGGATCAAGTATGTGCCGACGTGCGTATGTGCCGACGTGCGTATGTGCTTATGCAAAAAAACTGCATCGAGTTCAGCAGTAGAGATGTGTGGTTGATGGCCAAGTTGAAATAGATATTTCATAACGAAATAGCTGTGCCAGTTGGAAGAATAGGCGGTATATCTGGGGTTGTAGTCGCTGTACTGGTAGTAGTTGACGTCTGAGGATAAAATGGATCTACAATGATTTCTTGCACAGGTAATTCATTTTTGTTATTCCATGCATCCATGGCATCGTCGTATGATTTGAAATTGATAGGTTCAAAGTGTGGTGCAGTATTTATGAGCATAATATTTTCGACTTTTCCAATAGTAAGATATATGTATGAATAAATAAACCAGGCACTAACTCCAAGTATGGCAATCGTCGCACCAATAACCAAAAAATTAATAATGCGCAATGATTGAGCTGAACGGTATTCGTGCGGTTCATCGAGAGAAAATCTTTTTTTGTGCGGAAAAAAATTAATATTCATACGTTATTCTTTACTATATACGCGTCCGTCAAATTCCAAGATAACGGTTTGTTGTTCGCTTTTGGATGGCCTGGTCCATGACAATTGTTCAATGATAATATAGTATGGCGTGCGTTCTAGATCTTGGATATAAGACATAAGGTTTTTGTATGAACCTTCAAGGGAGAATGAAAAGATATAATGAGGTCTTTTTATTACTTTTTCTTTTTTTGGTTTGGAGTCTATATTTTTTCCATCATTATATACTACGTCGAGCTTTTGCTTTAAGGAGTGGCGAGCAGCTAGCTGTTCAAATTCTCGTATCGTTACCAGTTCATCGCCTTTATTGAGTGTGATTTTATTTAACTGTGACATTTTTTGTTTGATTGTGTCTAATTCCACAATAGAACGTCTCAATAATTTTGCTTTTTGGTATTGTTCCTCCAATTGAGACTCTGTTTTTTCAATGCTCTTTCTTGTGACAACGATATGGCGGGTAGTAGGGTATATAATGCCAAGGCCAATCGCAAGAACACCAAGAAAAATAATTCCCGTGACACTTATAATTCTATATTTTAGCGGAAGGGTCTTCATACTTACAAAGAATCTTGGTTTACAAGGCTTGCGGTTATGGTAAATGAAATATTTTCAGGCTGTGTAAGTTCTGAGAGTGGGGTGTTGACGCCTTGCACAAAGGGGATTTTCTTAAGATTTTCGTGAAATGTAATGAGGTTGTCACGCGTGGATGCAAGACCTGTTAGAGTGAGCATTTTGTCTGGATATGATATTGATTGTGAGTAAATAGTGATTCCTTCAGGAATAGCAGACGTTATTTTTTCGAGTTTTGGCGTCCATACCACAAATTCTTTTTGGATTTCTCGGGTGTGGTCGAGGGCCTTATTAATTTGTATTATTGTACGAATTTCCTCGGTATGTTGGTTGTCTATTTGCACGATGCTCTCCATGAGATTTCCAAAGTATGTTTGTAGGATAAGCTGGGATCCGAGTAAAGCTATACCAATAAGGCTGGCAATAATGAGGAGTATCTCACAAATATTTTTTATAAACTGAAAATGAGTCATTTGTGTCAGATAAGATTTTTTTTGCGGAGATAGCAAATTGAGTCGTAAAGGGTGCATACGTTATATGGTGTCATGCTTAAAAAATGGGTTGTCGGCGGCACGCAATGCAAGACCAATGGCAGTTGCATAACCCAATGATTCCTCGTCTGAGATAGGTATTTGTTTTTTTGCTGAAAGATTTTTCCACACATGACCCGGCCTGCATTCTATTTTAAGCTCAAGAGATAAGAAACGTTCCAAATGCTTTAGATTGCTTCCACTGCCACACATGGTAATATGTGTGATGCGGTTCGTGTTTTTGAAGTGACTGTAGTAAAACAAAATATTTTTTCTTATGTCATCAGCAAATAATTTTGTCTCATGTATCAGTGCCGTCCACGCTTGCTTATCTTTTTTATATTCGAGTCCGTATTCTTTTTTGATTCGGGTAGCTTCTTCATATGAGACATGGAGTTTTTGAGAGAGTGCGGTTGTGAGAAGTTCCCCTGAATATGGGAGGGAAGTTGTAAATTGAATGGTATTATCATCATAAATAACAAGATTTGACCGGGTCGAGCCAATATCCAAAAGTGCTCGTGCTTGCCCAGTATATTCCTTTTTTGAAGTCACCATAGACCGAGTGGTTGAGAGAGCTTCTAGCTCAAGTGCAATTACTCCAAGACCAAGACTCTCAAGCAAATAGGTATAGCTGTCCGCAGTAAATTTGGGGATCGCAGTGATGAGGGCACGCACCATCACATCTTTTTCACTTGATGGAGTTAATACTTGCCAATCAATATAATAGTGGTCATCTTCGGTAAATGGTATATTCTTTTTAGCTTCTATGATAATATCATCTTCTATCAATTCTTGAGGTGATTTTGGAATGGTTATGAGCTTGGTAAAACCCTGCGGTTCAGGCAATGAAGCGACAACCCATGGACTTTTTATAGGTTTTTCGGTTTTTGATCTGTGTCCTAAAAGTTTTTGTATGTAGTGTCTGATTTCTTCTGGCTGTGTGAGTTCACCATTGACTACCAGTCCTGGAGGTAAAGAAATAGAACGTGCTGACGCATATTCATAGTGAGAACCTTTGAAATAATTTGAAACATTAGATAATTGGACCAGTTTGATAGACAGGTCTCCGATATCCAGGCCAAATGCATTGGGGAAAGGGTTGGTGAACATTATGATAAGTGGCTAAGTTTGCTAAGTACCTAAGTTATCTAAGTTGTTGTTTTTTAAAAATTCTGCATCAAACTAAACATTGGTGCGATAACCGCGACAGCAATTCCAGCTACGGCAAGTCCAAGCAGAATAATGATAGCAGGTTCAATGATGGTAGAAAAGTTTTTCATTGTTTTGTCTACCTCGTCAGAATAAAAATTCGCAAGTTCACTGAGCAATCGATCTATTTCACCGGTTCGTTCACCTACCATGATCATCTCGGTGACAAGTGGGGGAAATAATTTTTCATGCTCAACAAGAATTTCTGATAAGGGGATGCCTTTTTGGATTTTGTCAGTTGCCGCGTGGAGGGCTTTTTGGTATTGCACGTTGCTGCATGTCTGTCCGGTAATTTCGACTGCTTCGGTAATAGGTATGGTACTTTTTAAAAGGGATGAAAGGGTCAATGAAAAACGTGCAAGATTGATTTGTTTTATAACATGTCCTGCAATAGGCAACTTCAAATTTACACGGTGTACGACATCTTTGAATGGCACAGATTTTTTTAATCCCACAACAAACAGAATGATAAGGCCGATTATAGTTCCTAGCGTTAAAACGAGATTGACGGGGCTGCTGAGAAATGAAGTAATTGCTATTAACACACGGGTTGCAAGAGGCAACTCAGTTTCAAATTCGTCAAATAGCGTCATGATTTTTGGCAAGACTACGGTAACCATAAGTATTGCAACTATGCTGATAGCTATGATAATGACTGCGGGATAAATCATGGCGCCGCGTATGCTGCTTTTGAGCGCATTGCTTTTTTTCATTTGGATCACAATTTGTTCAAGTGATTCCTCGAGTTTTCCCGCTACTTCGCCAGATTCAATCATCTTCACATACATAGAGGGAAACACTTTGGGATATTTATTTAGTGTTTCGCTCAATTGCTGGCCTTTTTCAACATCTTCAGTAATATGGCCGATGATATCTTTGAGTTTTTTGTTTTCAGTTTCTTTACTCAGTACATGAAGCGCTTCCACAAGAGAAAGCCCTGCGTGTAGCATGGTTCTGAGGTGGTCTAGAAAAAAAGTTTTCTGAATCGCCTTGATGCGTGTTAGACGTATCGCAATACTATTGAGTTTTTGTTCGAGAGGCGATAGTTGTTTTTCAACTTTAGTCATGTCGTATTATTATTCTTTGGTGACGCGTAAAATTTCTTCAATAGTGGTAATGCCTTGTTTGGCTTTGACAAGACCATCTTGAAATAATGTAACCATGCCGTGTTCTTGCGCATAATCTTTGATGTCTTGGGCAGTTGCGCGTTCATTGATGCGTTTTATTAGTTCTTCGGTGATGGTAAGTACTTCATAAATACCCATGCGTCCTTTGTAGCCACTCTTGTGACAGCGTGCGCATCCTTCTCCGCGGTAAAATGTCATGGCTTGGAGATTTTTTTCTTTTGCATCAAGTTTTATATTTTCTTTTTTAAATAATCCAAGCGTTTTCTTCATATCAATAAGTTTCCCCAGCTGTTTTATCTCTGAAGCAGAAAGAGTGTACGGTTTTTTGCAGTACGGACAAATTTTTCGTACAAGACGCTGTGCAATGATAATGTTTGCCGTGAATGCAACCAAAAATGGCGGGATGTCCATATCAATAAGACGAGGAAGCGTCGTAGGAGCATCGTTGGTATGGAGCGTGGAAAGGACGAGGTGCCCGGTCATGGCGGCATGAATCGCAATTTCTGCTGTCTCTTTGTCGCGGATTTCTCCGACCATAATAATGTCTGGATCTTGGCGTAAAAATGCGCGCAACCCGGACGCAAACGTGAATCCTGCTTTGGGATTTATCTGACTTTGGTTAATTCCTTGAACGTGGTACTCAATAGGGTCTTCTATGGTACAAATATTAACATTTGGCTGGTTGAGCATCCCCAGGACCGAGTATAGCGTCGTCGTCTTTCCACTTCCTGTTGGCCCAGTAACAAGTATCATGCCGTGTGGTTTTTTGAGAGAATCTTCAACCTCTTCTCGTATATTTTGAGAGAACCCAAGTTCTTCGAGTGTGAGCGGCTTCTGGCCTTCATGCAAAAGGCGCATAACAATTTTTTCTCCATCGTATACCGGTATTATAGAAACACGGAAAGAGAGTTTTTCATCTTGTACCTGTATTTTGAACCTTCCGTCTTGCGGAATCATGTGTTCATCAATTTTTAAACGAGCCAATATTTTGACGCGGGCCATGATTCCATTTTGGACTTGCTTGGGCAAGGTCATGACTTGTTGGAGCATACCATCTACTCGGTATCGTACAGACACTTCTTTTTCTGTCGGTTCTATGTGAATATCGCTTGCTCCTTCAAATACTGCATGCTCAAGTATAGAATTGACAATGTTTATAATAGGAAGCTCTTCCGCGGCTTTTTTGAGATCTTTGACATCGCCAGATTGTGCGTCTCCGCTGAGCTGTACAATAACCTGGTCTGAAGAGAGATCAGCGTGATATCTACGCAAGGCCTCTTTCATGTCGCTTGGTGAAGTAAGAAATACTTTGGGCGTAAGGCCTGTTTTCCGGCGCAAAAATTCGATCGTCTGGATATCGTCTGAATCACACATGGCGAGATGCAGTTCATTTGAAGTTTTATCAAAAGCAATGACATTGTGAATAGAGGCAAACTGTGCCGGGACCAGGTTCAGGACTTCTTTTTTTATCTCCTTTCCCTTGAGTTCAATATAGGGCACACTGAGCTTTTTTGCGGCAGCCGTGTATAGCTTTGTTTCGTCAATTGCATCTTGGCTTATCAAATATTCTTCCAACTCCTTTTTCTTTTTTTCTGCTTCTTCCCGGTATATTTTGAGGGCTCCCGGGGCTATTTTGAATTCTTTTTTAAGCAAAAACTCCAATGTCGTTTGAGGCAACATAAAATGTTATTAGTATTGATAGAATCAGTATATCATATTTTTGGATACGGATGTAGTCTTGAAAGCTGTATGTTTTTTTGGTATTGTTTATTTGAGAAATTTTTATAATTTAAAATTGCTAGACCTATGGAAAAACCAACCAATTTAAAAACCAAGATATTTCTCGATAGTGGTGACCCTGGTGAAACGAAAATAGCACTAGCTCTGCTTGGATTTTTGGATGGGCAGACAACCAATCCATCACTTATTGCGAAAAACCCTCAGCTTAAAGAAAAACTTGGGGCAGGTGAGCGCTTGAGCTCGGATCAGATAAATGAATTTTATAAAAAAGTTGTGAGTGAAATTTCTTCTCTTGTTCCAAAAGGGTCGGTCTCTGTAGAAGTCTATGCAGACAGTTCCACGCTAGCAGAAGCAATGATTGAACAGGCTCATGAAATGAATGCGTGGATCCCTAATGCTCATATCAAACTTCCCATTACATCAGCAGGCCTGGAAACCGCACGTCAATTAACCCAAGAGGGAATACGAGTAAATATGACGTTATGTTTTTCCCAAGAACAGGCCGGGGCAGTGTATACAGCCACATCTGGCTCAATGCCAGGACAAGTTTATTTGTCACCTTTTATCGGACGGTTTGATGATAGGGGAGAAAATGGTATGCAATTTATAAAAAATGTTATGTGCATGTTTGAATCGAGTGATCACCATGTAGAGGTTTTGGCTGCAAGCGTCCGAACGTATGATCATTTTCTATATTGTCTCGCGCTTGGTGTGGATATTATCACGGCACCATTGAAAATTTTGGAACAGTGGGCACACAAGAACATGGAGTTGCCAAAGGAAAATTATGTGTATCCTGTACAAAATTTGAAAGAGATTCCTTATCAAGAAATAGGTTTGGAAAAGGATTTTAGTAATTATAATATTCAGCATGAACTCACTGATGCAGGGCTTAGTAAATTTGTGAGTGATTGGAATTCGCTTATAACTGCCTAGTAAAAATGATGTGGTAATAATACAAAAATCCCCTTTCGGGGATTTTTGCGTTGCCATACAGTAAGGGCCTATGAATTACTAAACCCTTATTGTTACAGTTGATTTCTCAACTGTGACCCCATATCACAAGGGTACAGGGTGAGCGGCAGACCGGATTCGAACCGGCGACCTTCTCCTTGGCAAGGAGACGTTCTAGCCAACTGAACTACTACCGCATGTTTATCAAATTCGAATGTAGAATCAGAGCCGAACGGCGACCTCCCGGCCGGGCGTTCTAGCCAACTGAACTACTACCGCATGCCATTTTTGGATGTGCAACATATATTATCACAGAATAATTGCACATGCAAAATTTAGTTGCGGGGGCCGGATTTGAACCGGCGACCTTCGGGTTATGGGCCCGACGAGCTGCCTGGCTGCTCTACCCCGCGGCGTAAAATACTAACTTCGTAGTATCACGCCGCTAGATAACTATACTTCAAAAAGCTTATTATCTAGCCACGTGATGGACGAAGTCCATTTTATGTGGCTCTACCCCGCGATCTTTTGTGGTGAGTAGTATAATGGAAAAGTAATAATAAATCAAGCCTAGGTCAGAATTGCTATGTAAAGGGTTTAATCCATTACTCTTGACATGTTGGATAGTTTATATATCGTATTTATATATTATACTAAAAAAGGTAGGTAGCTCGAAATATGGCTAATCTATGGAGACAAATAATTTGTTTGCGGGTTATATAGGGATTTATGTTATTACTCATGCACAACAAAGTATATTTAATTCATAACTAACAAAAATATATGAACAACGATGACGACAAAAATAAAGATGAAAAAAAAGAATATCATGATATAGGAAAAGAGATGGGCGAAAAAGACGCCAAGAAAGAAGACAAGGACAACGATGAGTAGAGAGGGGCAAGGTGAGAAAAAATAAGACAGCCTACAAGGGCTGTTTTTGATATTTTAGGTAATAGTTATGCACTCTTTATGCACGGCTTATACACCTGAGCATATACTTTACTATTTACATATGATTTAGTATGATATATAATACAATTATTAAACAATTAAACAACTATTTAACTAATGTATATGTTGAGCAAAAAGGAAATTAAAGAAAATCGTAAAATATTTAGCGAAACTGACAAGAGTATGGCGGCTTCGTTTAAAGTATTGAGTGATGTTAATCGTTACCGAATTTTTCGCATTCTCGCCCAACAACCAAGAATATCAGTAAGCAACATAGCGCGGATCCTGGATATTTCTTTACCTTTAACATCACAACACATCAAAATTTTAATGCACGCCAACTTATTGCAAAAAGAGAAAGAAGGGAAAAAGATTTTTCCAAAACTTGAACATGGAAATCCGTTTGTCCAGGCAGTTGTTAAGACAATTCAAGAAACTCTAAAATTAATGAAATAAAAAATAAAAACAAATAATTATATGTATATGAAAAAGAAACCCCAACTGCCCATCGTGTCTACTGAAGATATACGGGGGAAGTCTGATAGCTAATATTGGATAACTACCATAGTGATGCTTTCTTGTTTAATTATTAAAAATTCTACTCCTTATCGGGAAACAGCCTAGGTAATAACCAGTAGACAAAAGGAATAGAAGAAAGATATTTAATATTTTTTTAAAATAAATAAAATTGATTATATGGACGATAATACAAATATAAGCATTAATAAATTATTTGATGAATATTATGAGATAGGAATGGCACTGTCTAAAGATGGGGAAGAAAAAGAAATTGACAATGAAAATTCTGCTAAAGATTGAGGTAAAATGTAAAATTATTTTTTTGTAACTTATAGTGTAATTAATTAAATGTATTATATGTTGTGGACTATTGCGATTATTCTAATCATTCTCTGGGTACTCGGACTTGTGACTTCCTACACGCTCGGAGGTTTTATCCATGTTTTGCTTGTAATAGCAGTTATCATAGTACTTGTGAGATTGATTAAAGGCCAGAAAATAGTATAAACCAAGAATATTTATTTATTAATACATACAAATTATATGGACTCTTATAATTCACCGAGCACTAAACCTCTGTACTATGGTACCCAAATTATTTGGTACCTGGTAGGTCTACTTGAGATTTTGCTTGCGTTTCGTTTATTTCTGAAGATGTTTGGCGCCAATGCTGAAGCTGGATTCACGAATTTTATTTATACAGCCTCAATGCCTCTAACCACACCGTTTACGAGTGTATTTCGCACACGTAGCGTGGAAGGTAGTCTCTTTGAATGGACAACACTTTTGGCAATGCTTGTTTATTTTTTTATTGGTTGGGGTATTGTTAGACTTTTTTTCATGAGTAAAACCGTTTCAACATCTGAGGCCGCAAGTAAGCTTAACTAGTGGGGTATGTTACCACAAATTTTTCCACCGATTAAACCTGATCTTGTTTAGTTTTAAATTCTACTTTTTGTTCTCAGGGCAGCTGGGATAATGATTGGTAGAATGGATTGTCCTCGGGGCAAACCAAAAAAATCACCAAGAGAGGATTGAAAAATATAAACACACATAACAAAAATTATATGGATGACGATAAAAACAAAAAAGAAGAAGACAAAAAAGAGAGAGAAGAACTACATGAAATAGGAAAAAAAATGGGTGAAAAAGATGCCAAAGAAGACGATAAGAAGGAATAAATAATTTCTGCCTTCAAAAAATAAAATCCACCAAAGAGGTGGATTTTATTTTGAACTCCCTGGTAGGGATGTTAGGACGGTTTTGATGAATTAAAATAATAAAACAAATTTGCTGTAACCATAGAAAGCATTAAAAATAAACCAACGACTATTAAGCCATACAATTCAAAATAGATAGCATTCGCCGTGTAATAAAAAGCCAGTATAATATATCCAATTACAGGTATTAAAAAAAATTTTTTGTTTGCACCTGTTGATTTTTGAGGAAAAAAATATTCAAATATTCTAAATATAGAAGTTACAATAACGGTAACTGTAAACCAGCCAACAAAATTTCCTATTGGTACTCCAAAATAAGCTCCGCCTTGTAACCATGTCCATGTACCTGCTTTGGCTTGTATTGGATCCATAAACAAATCTATGGCAGTTACTGTTAGGCCATCCATTAATATAAGTACGAAAAGTAGAAATAATTTATGATTATCTTTGTTGGGTTTGTCTTTATGAGACCAGTAGAGAAATGATGTTGTGAAAGTATAGCCAAAATAGATAAAAAATGACCAAAAAATAACTACTGCATATGGGACATCTAAAATAAGAGGTATAGTTGTATTATAAATATATTGACCACCAAAAAATGTTCTATATTTTAAGCCGATAATCTCAAAGAACCATCCTACCAATCCAGCAAAGACAATTAAAAATAAACCGCGACGTATATTTAATGTAAAAAAAGCATGATAACCCATTAACCCCATAGGAATTATTATTGGAATAATTATGGAAAAAATTAAATTATTAAAAAAAGGCAAACTAAACATTTGTCCTATGCTGGTGGCGATTAGAACTAGAAACCCTAGAAAAAAAATATACCAAAAAGAATTTTCTTTATTAAATTTTTGCATATTAGTAATTGTTCTATATTTTATCATTTAGTCCTCTTTTAAACAATCACAAGTCGCTTCGACCGCGATTGTTTTCTCCTTACCGGTAAACAAAAACTACGCTGTTTGAGCGAAGTTTTATGGTGAGCGGGCAAGGAGAAATCTCATTCGTCGCCCTAGGCTCCTCCCACGAAAACCTTCGGGTTTTCGTGAACTTTCCTCGGCAAGAGAAAACTACCGTTTTCTCCCTTTCCCGTTCGGTTCCCCTTTACAGTACAAAATAAAATCACCCCAACAAATTGGAGTGATTTTATTTGAGCTCATTAGTACTTAACATTAGAACTGAGGTGCTCAAACTGCCGACGAATATAACGCATAATTTAGTTTTGGCCAACTCGGTAAATTCACAACAGTAAATAATTCTCTTTAATCAAAAACCACTCATATTGCTATAAGTGGTTTTATATTTTTACACAAGTCAGTCCTCCTCAAGAGGTAATAAATATTACCACTCAAGGAGGCTGGGCTGACTTGTGGTCGCACCCAGCCAGTCGGACGAGATACACGGGACTATTCTTTCTGTTTGTGCATCTCGAGCATGGTGTGAAAGGCCTCGTCTGCCCCTGGCACGCGAAGCACTATTTTACCCTCACCCACAAGGCAGGAAAAAGTGTCCGGGTTCCGATATTTTGTATGTCTCCAAGAATTTTCAAAGCATACTGGGCACTCCAAGGCTTCTGCGCCCCACAAGATATTTTCTCCCCAAGTGCTTTTGGTAAAAATATCTTCACTATTTGAGAAACCAACAATGAAGTTAAGAAAATCTTTTTCTCTATGCCCGCAATAAGGGCACTCCTCCCACTCTACCATATGCCTCATGGTTTGAGAGTTCGGGCGTTTACCCCAATTGTGCCACTCCATGTGGTCCCTCCATACCGGTTGATGGATCTTAACTAACCTTATAATATTTTTTTATTCTGTCAATAAAGTTCTACGTATAGACTGTTATAAAATAGCTATTTTTTATTTAATTTTAGCTAAATTGATTAATTGTTGGTATTGTTATATACTAAAATGTAGTATTTTCTCTACAACATCTATGATTACTCCAACGCAACTTCAAGAATTTGGGCTAAGCATAAAAGAAGCTAAGGTTTATTTGGCTTGTCTACAATTAGGGCCTGCGCCTGTACAAAATATTGCTAAGGTAGCATCCCTACACCGTGTGTCTACATACGATGTTTTGGATGATCTTATTAGCAAAGGTCTTGTTCAACAAACGCCGAGTGGTAAAAAAAGACTGCTGGAAGCAGTTGATCCGGACAAAATTTATCAATCGTTACATGATAAAGAAATTTCTTTTATTAATCTTTTACCGGAGCTTCGTGCCATTCAAAATAAAACAAATAAAAAACCAAAGGTCTTGTATTATGAGGGTAAAGAAAATGTATGGCAGGCCTATTTGGACAGGATAAGGCACGACATGACCCAAAAAGAAAATTTGGTCTATGGGACATCAACCGAACTTCTAACGATTTTTCCTGAAGAATACAAGAAATTTACTAAGGAAAGAATTAGACGTGGGATAAAAGCCAGGATAATTGTAGAAAAATCTAAATTTGGCTTACAGGAAGCTAAGCGGGCAAAAGAAGAATTGCGCGATGTAAAATTTTTACCAGATGGGAAATTTTTCAAAAGTCATACCATCATTTATGGTGATCGCGTCATGACCGTGTCGTGGGACAGTATGATCTTAGTAATTATTGAAGACCAAGCAAATGCAGACAACCAACGGTTTGTATGGGAAATGCTATGGAATAGTTTGAAATAGTCTGCAGCTCGGTTCTACTCACACTTGCGGGTAAACAAAAAACTACGCTGTTTGAGCGAAGTTTTATTGAGAGCTCCTTAGTAAAGGAGGTTAGAACCGAAGTATTGAAACTGCCGATGAGTATAACGCATAATTTAGTTTTGGTCAACTCTGCAAATTCACAATAATAAATCTTATTTCTAATTAAAAACCACTCATATTACTATAAGTGGTTTTTAATTTGTCCTTTCGCCCTGCATAAACAAATGGGCTCATCAGTACTGACATTATCAGTAGAGGACCGGGGTGCGTGAAATACACACCCCGACGTCTACGACTCCTTCAGCAGCTTGCGCCGCCGACTGAATCAGTAGCCGACATGGTCCTCTGCGCGGATTTGATCCGCGCTACGCCGCGATGGCCGCCTTCGCCATCGCGAGCGTCGCCTCGAGGGTCTCGCCGCCGCCCACGAAGCACCCGACGTGGCAGAAGCCCGAGCCCTCGATGCCGGTCACGGCCACGAGGTCCGTGCCGCGCTTGCCGGCCCAGCTCTCCGGGAGCGACTTGCGGCCGACGAAGCCCCGCGGCTCGACGGGCACCTGCCACAGCATGTAGGCCTTGCCCGTCTGGTCGTTGGTGTCCGGCTCGAGGTAGTAGAGGGTCTCGGGGAACTCCGCGCTGACGACGTCGCTCCAGTCCGGGATGACCTTGGGCGACACGACGACGCACTCCTCGACCCGGCGGCCGGTCACGAGAAGCTGACGCCCGCAGAGCTTGGCCAGGCAGGCCTCGGCGAAGCGGTTCAGGAAGACCGCGGCGATGTCGGTGGCCTGGTTGTAGGCCTCGTCGTAAGGCGGGATCTCGAACAGGAGCGGCTGGGGGGCGAGCTCGAACAGGGCCAGCGCGAAGGTCTTGACCTCGACGGACACCTCGCCGACCTTCGGCTGGAAGCGGGGGTTGTCCACCGCGCCGGTGTCGATGACGTCGATGCCCTGGACCAGCTCGTGGTCGATGAGCTCGTGGAGTTGGGCGGGGTCGATGTCCTTGCCGTACTTGGCCACGAGGCGCTCGCAGTAGGACAGGCCGAAGCGCTGCCACAGGAGCCCGAAGCTCGAGAACGGCACGCCGTTCGGGCGGGGGTTGGGGGCGTTCTGCCGCTGGTGGTGGTCGTAGCAGTTCCGCGACTCGTCGTACACGAAGCCGACGTCGTAGACGACGGTGTCGTCGTCGGACATCGCCGCCTCGAGCACGGTCTTGTCGCGGGTGCGGACGAAGCGGATGCCGGGGTTGGTCTCCTTGAGGAAGCCACCCGCCATGACGTCGTCCGGGTGCATGTCGCCGCTGTGCGTCACCGCATTCGTGAACTGGGTCATGAGTGCACCTCCGTGTGTGCGTTCGAAGTTCATCCGGTGGTTGACCAAAACCTCCGGACGTGGGGTCCATCTGTCCAGGAGAACTCCTGGCCATGTGTTGACCCACGTCCGTTTTTTTATTTAAGAACCATGTCGAATTGTAAAGAACAGTTTTTGGATTTCGTCCTGTCGTATTCTATCGTTAAAGGACTCATCAGTTCCGGTCTCACCGGAAAATCCACGGGGTGCTGAACGCTTTTGCATCCAGCTCCCCGCGCGTATTTCCTCGACTATCGCACTACGTACGAACGTACGCGACACACGAGAGTTGTCCGTCTTTCCGAACTGTCACCCCTTTCGCCCGGGGTTCGGGGTTGTGGTCGTCAGCCGAGGCTCTTGAGCGCGTCGCGGACCGGCTTGTTGAACCGGCCGAGCGCCCTGCCCGTGTCCGGGCTCAGCTTGCCGTCCGTGGCCATCTCGGCCGCGATGGTCGCGATGAGCGCTTCGCCCAGGCCCTCGATGTTGGCCAGCGCGTTGCGGACGTCAGCCTCCGTGACCTTGGGCAGCGCGCACTCGCGCTTCAGGCGGTCGATGGACTCATCCGGCGTCTCGTTGTGGAAGATGTCGTGCGAATTGCGCAGATCGGACAGAGCGCGCTCCATCTTCTGCCCGTCCAGTCGGTCCGCCTTCCTGATGGCGCGCTCGACGCGCCTGTAGCTCTCGGCGGCCCACTTGGACGAGATGAGGTTGTTCCAGCCGGAGATGTTGCAGTTGCCGTCTTCCCCGACCGCACCCTGAGCGTCGAGCCAGGTCACGACCGTCAGGAACTGCCAGGCCTCCTCGGGCAGGTTGGCGAACGACCGCTCGTAGAGCGGGACGTTCACCTGAGCGAGCTGGATGGCCACCATGTGCAGCAGAACTACGCGCACGAACCACTCCGGCAGCTTGAGGGTTTCGGTGAAGCACTCAAGCTGTACGGCAGCGACTTCCGCGTGGTCTTCGTAGGAGACCTGCAGCATGCCCTTGGCCTTGGCGATGTCGACGGGGTCCTTGTCCTGCGAGCCCATGGTCTTGACCCACTTGGCCCAGGACTTGCGCGTCATGGTCATCTCGGGCAGACCGTCGAGCTTCACCTGCATCACCTCGTCACCCTTCCACGCGTCGTGGAGGACGATGTAGAGGGCGATGAGGTCCTCACCGTTTTCGATGTGGTACTCGACCTGGTTGAGGGCGACCTCGAGGACCTCGGACATCTCGGGTCTGCCGGCGAGGCGTCTCCACTCGTTGAACATTCGGATGAGGTGGTCGACCAGGTAGTTCCCCTCCTGGTGGTACGGGCCCACCTGGGGGGTGTCGAAGCTGGCGATCACCTGCTTGTGCAGGCCGGCGATGGGGTTGAGCAGGCGGGTGGCGAGGGTGGTCAGTTCGGTGCGGTCCATCGGTATCACCTCTCCGTGTTATCCGTCTCGGAGTCTCGTCGCAACCAAGCAAACGAGACCTGGGTCAAAACAAAACTAAAATAATTTAGTTCTCTTGTGACCCAAGTCTTTTTAATCTAATTTTTTGCTAAAAAGAGCACAGTTCGAATTATAATCGAACCGAAAAGTATAGCATAAAATCTCCTTTTTGTCAATAGTTTTACTGCCTTGTTCTACTCACACGTAAGGGTAAACAAAAAACTACGCTTGTTAAGCGAAGTTTTAACGAGAGCTTAATTAGTGAAAGACGTCAGAACTATTTTGATAAAAGATACGACGCTGGTATCACAGCAGTAAAGTTAAAAAGTATTATTTTGTCTTTTCCAAATACCTAATAGATTAAACATGATATAACCAACTGCCAAATTTTTTATGTGGGAAATACACAGTAAAATTATATTTTAATCCTATCTAATAAACGATTATTTTGCACTGCCACAAAGGCCGCAGGATTACTTATCCAGTATCTACTCATTATTTCTTGAATTGTGCGTTTTTGTTTAGTAAATTCCTTCAAGTCTTCAGATGGCACTAACAGTTCACCAGCAAAAGCATCAGCCTCCTTTTCCTGAGATTTTTTTGAAAACTGATTACACCCTCCCCACGATGATGTGTGTTCCATTGCTAAGTGTCCTATTTCGTGTGCTATTGTGAATCTTTTCCTCACAACGGAACTATTTTGGTCATAAACCATACAGCAAACGCCGTTGCTATCCATTCTTGTGATGGCATCGGCAGAATTTAGATCCTCTCCCCGAATATCAATCCCCATTTTTTGGATTATGTCATTAAGTTTTACCGGTATTTTTGCTCCACAAAATTCATTCCAAATATTCTTAGCTCTAAGTCTGGCTCCCTTTAAGTTGGGGGTCAACAAATCATCAGATACACTTTCGTAGTCATTACTCATCTTTTTTGTTTTTAGCAAAGTTATAAATAGCTTCAATTTTTTCGCGGTCAGCTTTACTGAGTTCTTTTGCAGACCTTAAAACATCAACGACAGAAGGTGTTTTTGCCTTTTTATCTTCACCAATAAGAACCGCAACAGTAGTGCCAAGCTGTTTAGCTATCGCCATTAAATCTACTGTGGTTATATTTCTTTCACCTTTTTCAATAAAAGCTATATAAGTAGCAGTTTGCTTTCCTACTTTTTGGGCGAGTTCTTCTTGGGATAAACCCAAGGCCTCCCGTTTTGCGCGGATGTTGCCTCCAATTATTTGTTTGGTATTGTTATCCATATATTTTGATTTTATCTGATAGTAATAAGAAAGTCAAGCGGTGGGTATAAGTAGCTATTGACAAGACTTACCGCATAGGTTAAAATATTATTATCTAACAGTAGATATATGTCAATCAAAATACCCAATAAAAAAGACGCAACAATCGTTAATTAATCGCGTCTTCCTGCAAGTTATAATTACCCTAACAAATTAATTATAGCAGGTCTTCAAAAAATTAACAACTTATAAATAATTAATTTTAATATTACTATTACTATTACTATTACTATATGAAAGTACAACCTTATCATTCAAAGTTAACATGGATAAAAGTTTATCATAATTCTAATAAATGTACAGAGGGTAATAATATAGAAAAAGAAAATCTTAGACAAGGTACTGATGGACGTAGACTATGTGAACGTTGTAAACGATTAGAGAACTAAAAACTTAAAAACAAGAACGCGGGCTTCGCCCGCTTTTTTGTTTATACGCTTTATTATAAGGATTGTTAAATAATTAGTTGAGATCAAAGAAATTTTTTACTGGTTTCGGTCCTCTCACAATTTCACCTTGTGGTTTGCCCCTTAAATTATAGCAGTATCCATGCTTATCTTCATATCTAATTTCTACCCAATCACAAGGCAAAGTTGGCTGATTATCCGGAGATGGGATCAAACACAATTCGTTCCAGTATTGTTTGCCGTCTCTGGTCTCAAATGGCACTAACCCCTTTTCTTTCCAAAACTCAACAATAGCCTCATTATCCGCTGGTCCCATAGATATCTCACAATACAAATAATCATCAAACCAAATTCCTCCATAGCAAGTTCTTTTAGGGAGAATTTCTTGTAGTTGTTCTTTTGATAAAACCCTTCTTAGGTTTTCAATGGGTATCAAGATGCTATAAAATGTTGATATGATGGCCACAGTAATCAATTTACAATCTAATCTCTCCGTTTGAATACTCTAATAAAAATGATTTGTAATTTTCCCACTGGGATGGAAATTGAAAAGAAGTAATCTTGTGTTTTGTGAGGGCATTATAGACAACGTATTCCCGTTCGGGTTGGTCCCCCGTGTAAAGTCTCTCTATGGAATAAATACAGCTATTTTCTTTAGGGCTATAAAAAACCATCTCAAAATTTTCTACAAATAGAGAAAGAGGGCCCGAGTTATATTTTTGAAGTTCCTCTTTAATTGGGGCGGCCATTTCACCGCACTCTAATTTCTTTTTGAAGTAATCCTCGGCTTCCTTGTTTTTGTAATAAGAGATTTTTTGGTTTAATGATACGACCTTGTAGATACCACCAGCAAGAATGGTAACGATAATGATAATTATGCTAAAAATAATAATTTTCTTGTTCATATATTTCAGGTTTAATTCTGGATAGGTACAACTAATGGATATTGACCCCAGCCGTTAGACGCCTGTTTTCCATCCGAAGTAACGCGGAAAGTGCATTCATTCACTGAGAGTGGACCAATGTCCTCACATGTACACTCTCCAGAAGGGCTGTAGACGCATTTAACAGCGTTTTTGACCCAATCATTGTTATGAACCCAGTCAATCACTCCAGACCCTTCTTTTTGGCAAGATGTTTCTCCTTCTTGAAGAACATTTATGTATAATGCCCCGTCAATTTTTACAGATACTTCCTCCCCCGTAAGAAGTGCTTTTTTAAGTGGGACTTCGCTTATGAGGTCCGCTTGGTATTGTCTGCCTAACTTGTCAGAAAGAATGCATTTGTCAGTACCTAAATTGGTAATAAAAGGAGTAATGTTCAAATTCTTCAAATTGACCTCCAGCATTATATCGCCCAGACGGTCATCATCTGATCTTCTATATGGTGATGAACTTAGGGTAATTTGATAGAATTTCTCTCCTGTAATTTCTGTGGGTTCTTCTTGTGCTCCAGTGACGTGCAATAATTCCGCTTGTGTTTTGTTAGCCAGAGATTTTCTATACAGCACAACACCAGAATATACAGACCCTAAAATCAAAAAAGTAACGACAATTGTTATTGTGGATTTATTGAAAATTCCTTTTTTAATTTTATATCTATCCATATTACACATTGTGTTATTGATATTCGGAAAACAAAAAAGGCTACCCGTACACTGGCGGTCCCTTTCGGAACCCAGTAACCTTTCGGCTACTGACTGCACAAACAATGCCAGAGACGGAATAGCCATCTCTATGTTTGTGCAGTGTTTTTGACCATGCCCGAGACGGGTTTAGGTCTTAAGTTGTCCACTTAATACTATATCATTTTGGGCCAGAAATCAAGTTCCAAGCGTAATTTTTCAGTGGTTGTAATTAGACAATTGTTATAATGATTAAAACATTGTAACTTACAATGTAAAGGCGTAATATATAAGTAAAATTATTATGAATATGAAAAGAAAAACCTATACAAACTTTGGGCAGCGTCTCTTCCTAAGCCAGCTATATTTGGACAAATTATTAGACATGACAGATTTGGTATTAACAGGCTATTTGGCAATTGGGGATAGAGAACTAAATGGTATTTACATGCTCATTAAAAGTTACCTCCAATCAATGTTAGATTTCCCTGAATTTGATAGTGTTAAACGCGATTTACTGCTCCTGCTGCCAGACGATCTTATTAGTGACTTGCAAGAGAAGAACATTGTTTGGGAACATGATCGTATTTTAGTTGAAAAATGTCTTGCACAAATTGAAAAGGAGTATATCCTTGTAGGGTCGCCAAAATTTAGTCTGTCAGAGGACGATAAAGAAATTTTTGACTATATTAATAATCTACTTAAAAAACGGCGTGAAAATAAGAAACACAGCAATAAGAAATTTGTTGATTATCTTAAAGAAGAAAAGAAAAAGGTTGATTTGATCAATGATAGTTTTGATGATAATAAACTTACTATCCATATTACTTCTGATTCAGGAATTTGGAGAATAGAACGAGGAAAAAAATTACAGTATTCTATAAAAGGAAACCGACGAAAAATAATTGACTTCCTTAGCAATAAAAAATTAAGCGGCAAAGAACTTTCAGAATTACTATTAAGAAAAAAGAACGCTGAATTTATAGGAAAGGAGATATCAAATATTAATAAAATTTTTTTGAAAAAAATGCAAATAGAAAAATCTCAAGACAAAAAAAGAAAATTGATTATCAGTCTGCCTACTGGGGGCTATGCTCTAAACAAAGAAGAATATGACATAAGCTTCCACTAAGGTAACACTATCCCTTAACTGGGTGTTAATTTTGTCAAATCAAATGGCTAATATAAGCCATTTTTTTATTTTTTGAGGTAGAGTAAAAACCTATCAAAAAAAGAATGATTTCCCATCATAATACAAGCAATACATTCAATAGCAAATATGAAAACTGGATTAGAATTAAATAAACAATTGTTAGAAGAACAACCAAAAATTTTCACAACATCTGATCTGGGTTGTGCTGCAGCTCTTGTAACTGTGGGTTTGGAGCTCGTATCTTTAGATAAGACCAACTCGCGTAGGGTGCTCTTTGGGTTTAGGGAAGGAGTTGAGGTTGAGGAGGCGTTTGGTGCTTATTTTTGTGACAAAATGAATGTGGGAGCAAGAGCTTACTTTGATAATATCAAAATGCTAAAAAATAGAATTTATAGCAGTAAATCATAGTTGTATGGTATCGGATGAGCAAGTTGCAAAATTTCAAACACTCTACAAGAACCTCTTTGGTAAAGAGATCGGTCTTGAAGACGCACGAGAACAAGCAATAAAGCTCGTCCAGCTTGTTGGGTTAATTTATAAACCAATCAAAAAAGAAGATGCTCAGTTTCAAGAATAATATCGGAAATTGGGTGAGGGATTAAATACTGCGGGGGACGGTGGGCGAACCTATGAGCCACCCCGTGGACGCCATCAAATCATAGGACTTGGTAATCCTGATGCGGTTCCGACAGCAATCGGAACTCCTTACGCCGATAAACCAAGACCGTCTGTATCGTTAAATTGAATTGGCTTGGCGATATAGAGTTACCCAACGGGCAGAGTACTGACCCCACGGAGAGTGAGCCATAGGCCGTACCGAGAAACAACGGAGAAATACGGCCGAAATAGAAGCTACTGTATAATAGTGGGCTTTTAATCCCTCTTGTCCATATCCGATAAATACTTAGTAGAAATATGTGGGGGTATACCCCATAAGCTACGCTTATGATGGAATCAAGAATTAAAAAGATAGAAAAAAGCATTCCCGTGAATAATAGGCCATTTAGGAACCTATCCGAAGCACAACTTGTGGAGTTATCTTTACGATTGCGCCGCTCAATTTATCAGAGGATAAAAAATGAAGATGAAGCGAATGAATATAGAGAGTTATTTTTAGATAATCCAACGATATTTGAAATGCTTAGACAGACTGAAAAGACGAATGATGAAATGCTTGGTTTATTGGCTAAACAAAGAGACTGGGAAATAAAACATGAAGAAAGGCAAGATATAAAAGAAAAATTATTAGAAGAATATGAACAGATGGTAAAGGCCTATAGATTTTTCAAAAAAGTATGAGATGTAATTATATTAAATTTAACAATAAACAATGTCTTGCCAGCGCAATGAAAAATAGCAGGTTCTGCTTTATCCATAATCCAGAGACAAAAAAAGAAAGAAGAGAGGCGATCCTTAGGGGTGGAAGAATGTCCAAGAAGAACCGGAGCAGGCTCCCACCAGTTATTATCAACAAACCAAAAGATGTGGTTGTACTACTTGCAACCACAATCAATGAAGTGCGCAGCGGCTTGATAGAATTAAAGATCGCAAATTGCTTGGGATACCTATCTGGACATTTGATTAAGGCCATGGAAGTCTCTGATTTAGGAGAAAGAGTCTCAAAAATTGAGGAGACCCTTAACAAAAATTTTAAGTCATTCTAAAAATATTTGCTTATGGTATAATGTAATCGTTGACCCAAAATCCATCAAAACCCCGTTTTTTTGTCTCGTCCCTTAAAAGGGGCGGCTATGCCAATGAGGCAATCCTTCGGGGTAGCGGATTTGGGTCAACCTTAGCCGTCCCTTTTAATTTACCTAATTAAAATTATATGAAATTACGATATATCATGTATTTGAGAAAATCTACCGATGCAGAAGATCGTCAGGTTCAATCAATTGAAGACCAACGACGCGAATTGGCATATGAAGTTACCCGTAGGGGGCTAAATGTTGTTAAGACATTCGGCGAGTCAAAATCAGCCAAACAGCCCGGAAGACCGATGTATAACGAAATGATGGCCATGCTGAAGAGTGGACAAGCCGACGCGATCATCTGTTGGAAGCTCAATCGTTTGTCGCGAAATCCAGTGGATGGAGGGGAAATACAGTGGTTACTTCAGCAAGAGGTGATGAAATCAATTATAACCCCGGGGCGTGAGTATTTGCCGACAGATAATGTACTTATGATGGCAGTAGAGCTTGGCATGGCAAATCAGTTTATTATTGACCTAAGTAAAGATGTTACACGCGGTATGAAGTCTAAGGTAGAAAAGGGTTGGCGGCCAGGTAAAGCCCCGATTGGTTACTTGAATGACAAGTTCGGAGAAAAAGGGAATAAAGTTGTATTCGTAGATCAAGAGCGTTTCTCTTTAGTTAGAAAAATGTGGGATTTACTTCTAACGGATAACTACTCAGTAATGCAGATTAAAAGAATAGCCACAGAAGAATGGGGTTTAAGAACATCAGAAGGCAAAAAGATGAGTGTTAATGGAACCTACAAAATGCTTAATAATATGTTTTATTGTGGCGAATTTATGTACAAGAGTACGATTTATCAAGGTAAACACAAACCAATGATAACAAAAGAAGAATTTGATTTGGCACAGACCATTTTGGGTAAAAAGGGTAAACCGCGGCCAAAAAATAAGAGGTTACCATTTAGCGGAGTGATTAAATGCGCAGAGTGTGGAGGAATGATCGTCGCCGAAGAAAAACATAAGAAAAATAAAACAACCGGAAAAATTAAACAGTATCTTTACCACCACTGCTCACATAATCGCAGGGATATTGAGTGTCATCAAAAATCTATAGAACATAGTGCATTGTTAAAACAAGTAACTGATTACTTAGACAGTATTACTATCCCAGAGGAATTTTTACACTGGGCAATTCAAGTCTTGCGAGACCAAAATCTTGTAGAGGAGTATGACCGAAACATTATCGTCAGCAACCTTCAAGATAATTATAATTCCTGTCTTAGGCGCATAGATAATTTAATAAATTTGTATATCTCTCCTGAAAATGCAAAAAAGGAGATGATAACGGAAGAAGAATTTAGAGGACAAAAAAGTTCTTTGGTGTCAGAAAAGGGGCGAATAGAGCTTGAGATTAGGAAAACCGAGACGCGAGTAGACGACTGGCTTGATCTCACTGAAAAGACATTTAATTTTGCTACATATGCAAAGCACTGGTTTGAACATGGGGACTTTGAAACCAAAACGCATATTTTGAAATGCATTGGTCAGAACTTTTATTTTAGAGATGGAAAACTCAGTATTGAACTACAAAAACCGTACCTCACTTTGAAGAACGGGCTTGAAAACGAAATCTTAAAAATTGCCCGAGTAGAACCAAGTGTTTTGTGCGAAGATAAAAGAAAAAACAGTCATTTTCAGACCGTTTTTTCAACTTGGAGCGGGCAAGGAGAATCGAACTCCTGTCACCAGTTTGGAAAACTGGGATAATAACCATTATATGATGCCCGCAGTGGATGAAAAGAAAATTTATTTTCTTTTGTAGAGGTAGGCGTGAAAATATATAGAAAATAGTATGGTTTATTATAGGTGAAAAGCTGGAAATTGTCAACATTCTTTCTGTGGCAACTCCTCTTAGTATATGTTATACTTTTTTATATTTATTTAATCTTAATTTGGGGGATATGAATACGAGGAGGAATTTTTTGGTTGGAGTAGCACTCTTAGTTATAGGGAGTGTTTTTTTATTTATTCACTATGCACATAGTGAAAATTCAGACGTAGTTATTTCAGAAATTTGTCCCACGGGCTGTGGAAGCAGTAGTGGACATCAGTGGATTGAATTATTTAATAAAGGAGAAGCACCCGTTGATCTCGTCGATTGGAGATTCTGGGAAGATGAAACTGCACATAAAATTACATTAAGTGAGTCAAGCGTCCAAGAAGATACCATAATTGAACCGGGAGAATACGCAATTATTGCCCAAAATGATTTATATTTTTTTCAAGATTATCCCAATGTTACTTCAACTGTTTTTGACAGCACATGGGGAACGTTGCACGGTGATGGAGAGGAAATTGGAATAAAGTGGGGTGCTGGTAGTAATGATTTTGTCGAGCGTTTTTCGTATAGTATTTCATCAGCATTAGTAGACAAACACTCTTTTGAACGTAAGGATTTCGAAACACTTCCAGAGGACATTACAAATTGGGATATGAATCCCGACGGCTCAACACCCGGTGAACAAAATTATTGGTTTACGGATGATGAAGAACCTGGTGGTGATGATGAAGATGATAACAATGGAGACGGACAAGAAGAAGGTGATGACGAAAGTAATGGCGAATCATCCTCTTCTACTATTTCAAATGTGGTTATCAATGAATTTATGGTGGACCCAGCAAATGACGATGGTGAGTGGATTGAATTATATAATCCCACGTCAACAGCTTTTGATCTCAGCGGGTTTGAACTATATGACACAGTTGGGAAAATAGCGACGATATCTTCTACTATCGAGCCATTAGGATTTTTGGTTATAGAACTTTCGTCAAGTAAATTAAATAATGATGGCGATTCTATTATTTTAAAAGATGCGCAAGGTAACATCCTTGATGAAATTATCTATGGTTCGGATGTATCCGCACCCAAAGATGGAAATACACTGGCGCGATTTTCTGACGGCATTGATACTGACACGGTTCAAGATTTTAAAGAAACAACAACACCAACTAAAGGATTTGCAAATAGTATAACGGCTCCCGTCGTAAATCCTCCGTCATCCGGAGGTGGTGGAGGGGGTGGTTCTTCAACTCCCGCGCCCACACCTCAAACAACACAAGAGATTCAAAAAGGTGATGTTGTAATTAACGAACTCGTGAGTGACCCGTCAGATGGTGCTGATGAATTTGTTGAATTATTTAACAAAACAAGCCAGACAATAAATGTATCTGGCTGGTGGGTCGAAGATGGAAGTGAAACAAAAACAGCCATTGCTGGTTCTGTTTTAAGTCATGGTCATTATGTTATTGAAAAACCAAAAGGGAGCTTGAATAATACAGGAGATCTTATCATTCTTTTTGATGCAAGCGGAAAAGAAATTGATCGTGTTTCGTATGGATTGTGGAATGATGGGAATCTTTCGGACAACGCCCTTATTGCCGAAGACCCCATGAGTTTGTCGAGAAAAGTTGACGGACAAGACAGTGATTACGATTTATATGATTTTGCAGTTACCAAAACAATTACGAAGGGCAAGAAAAATGTTGTTACATTGGAAAATAATGAGCAAATAGTTAGTGGTGGAAAAATTATTATCAATGAAATATATCCAAATCCTCCCGGGTCAGATAATGACGAAGAATTTATCGAATTAAAAAATAATGGCAGTGAAACAGTATCGCTCAAAGATTGGAAGTTGGGAGATTCTTCTGCGAAACAATTTACTATTACCCAGGGTGATATTGCGCCGTCTGGTTATATCGTGTTTAAACGAACACAAACGGGTATTGCTTTGAATAATTCTGGTGGAGAAGAAGTGAAGTTGTTTTTGCCAAATAGTACATTGGCAGACAGTGTTCGTTTTGAGGGAAGCGCCGAAGAGAGCACAAGCTATTCACGGCGGGATGACGGAGGTTGGGCGTGGACGAGTAGTATTACATCAGGTAGTAGTAATATAATTGAAGGGAAAAGCGCCGCGCCATTAATTTCAATTGATGTAGATACACACGTTGCTGTCGGAGAATCGGTTTCATTTGACGCGTCTGATTCAACTGATCCTGACGGAGATGTATTGGCATTTGAATGGGACTTTGGAGATGGCGAAGACGGCGAAGGGAGTAGCATCGAACATGTCTATGAAAAAGAAGGAACATTCACGGTGAATGTCACGGTATCTGACGGAAAACAGGAAAGTAAAAAGAAAGTTATTATAACGGTAAAACGAAACGGCTCATTTGTTGGAGGAAGTTCTGGAGACTTTGGCTCAGTGATTATTAGTGAAATTTTTCCTAATCCAGAAGGAAGTGATACAACAGAGTTTATTGAACTGTATAATCCGAGTGATACAGAGACAGATATTTCTGGTATGAAATTGGATGATGAAGAAGGGGGCTCGCGCGCATATATATTTCCCGAAAATACTATTTTATTGCCTCATGAATATAGCATATTTGCCAAACAGGATACAAAATTATCATTAAATAATACTAGTGACGCAGTTCGTTTGCTTGCTTTTGACAATACGGTCATGAGTGAAGTGCCATATGATGATGTAGAAGAAGGTTCATCGTATGTAAAAAATAGTGAAGGACAGTGGGTGTGGACCGGCACGGTGACTCCTGGTGAGGAAAATATCGTAATGCAAAAGATAAAGACGACCAAGTCTTCATCAAAATCAGTCAAAGGTACTAAGGTTAAATCAGTCATTGAAACAACTCTTGAAAAAGTTAGAGATAATGATATTGGGGATATGGTAAAAGTGGTAGGCACAGTAGCTGTGGAGCCTGGAGTTTTGGGTTCACAGTTTTTTTATATTGTAGGATCCCCAGGTATACAAGTATATATGTATAAAAAAGATTTTCCCAAGATTGTAGTTGGAGACAAGGTTGAAGTAACCGGGGAGTTGTCAGAAGCCAGCGGGGACCTTCGTATAAAAACTTCAACCAAAGCTGATATTGTAAAAATAGAACATGCCGGAGAGCCACAATCTAAAGTTGTCGAAATCACCGATATTGGAGAGCCGTATGAGGGTTGGCTCGTACAGGTTAATGGAGAAATAACTGAAATAAAAAGTTCATATATGTATGTTGATGATGGCACTGAAGAGGTAAAAGTTTACTTTAAACGGGGAGCAGGAATCAGCAAACAGACATTGCAGGAAGGAGATCTGGTTACGGTAAATGGACTTGTGCACCAAACAAAAAGCGGATATGAACTACTACCTCGATCAATGACAGATATTGTGAAGACTGGCGTGGCAGAATCATTTGTGCAAAAGCAAGAAGAAACGCAAAAAGAAAATGCAACGGATATTGCGGAAAAATATTTGACGGCAACAGCTGGTGGACTCACTGCTATTTTTGTAGGACTTTTGGGAAAAACGAAAGGAGAGAAGATAAAAACATGGGGGAATAAAATTATTTTATTTGTGAGAAAAAGGATAAAAAAATATTAAACAAATACCGCAAAAATATTTTTGTTGATGTAACATAAGAACAACATATCTGTTAGTAATTTTGTAATATTTTTTCAATATCTTTTTAGTATTTTTTCTGTTTTTTTGTTATACTATCACCATACAAATTATTTTAATTTTAAAAATATGTTTGCAACGCTCCCATTTCAATTATTACTGTCAGTAATTTTGGGTGCAGTCATCGGACTTGAACGAGAAAATGGCGGACAAGGTGACCGCCCCGGTTCTGTTGGTGGTATACGAACTTTTTCACTTATTTGTTTGCTTGGCGGACTCGCCGGTTTTTTTTATGCACAACATATTTCGACCATGTTTTTGGTTCTTTCTATTCTACTGAGCTCGTTAGTTGTTGCGTATTATGTGCTGGGCTCTCTCATTTCAAAACGAACAGGGCTTACAAATGAGATTTCAGTTGTTTTTGCGTTTCTTATTGGTTTTTTTATTACATCAGAATTAATGGCTCTGCAACTGGTCGTTGCATTGCTTATTGTCGTTTTGCTCATCTTGTCTATCAAGACACATACGCGTCAGGTGGTGGTGGGCATTTCTCAACAAGAATTGCAGTCCTTTATTAGCTACGCGATTATTACGCTTGTGATATTGCCATTTTTGCCCAATAAGCCGTTTTTATTAACGGATATTCCTTATTTGTCGACATTGTTGAACAGCTATGATTTGAGTCTAGGAACATTTGCAACATTAGAAATCTTTAATCCAAGAAAATTATGGCTTATCATCGCTTTGGTTACGGGCATTGATGTATTTGGGTATGTACTTGGCAAGGTGGTAGGAAATAAAAAGAGTTTTACTCTCACCAGTTTTGTCGCTGGTTTTATTTCTTCTACGTCTACCACACAATCACTTGCGCAAAAAAGCAAAAAATCACCGATGGTAAATTCACTTATCGGCGCTGCGTTGCTTGCCAATCTTGCGAGCTTTTTTCAGATATTTTTGTTGGTAGGACCTCTAAATGGCCAATTGCTTGCGGTTATAACCCCAACTCTATTACTTATTATAATTACGACGGGCATACTTTCCGCATTTTATTTGTCAAAAAAAGAAAATCAGACAAATGGTTCTGCATCGCGCGATAAAAAAGAAGGAGATAGAAAGATTTTTGCGTTAAAGCCGGCAATTAAATTTGCATGTATTTTGATTAGTGTGAAGCTCGTGACAAAGGTTTGTCTGGTGCTCTTTGGCAATTCTGGTTTTATGATCAGTTCAGTTATTGCTTCATTTGCCGGCATTGATGCCATTGTCATCAACCTGGCAGACATGGCAGGGAAAGTAATTACATTCAAGACTGCTCTTATTACCTTTATATTAGTCAATGCAACAAATTTGCTTTCAAAGTTTGGATTTTCATTCATGCAAGGCAGTCGCAAATTTTCAATTAAATTTTTGGTCTCAGTACTTATTATTATTGCAGTAAGTTTTGTCGGATTATTTTTTGTAAGATAACGTATCACGTAGCACGTAACACATAACACATATCACATAACATATAACATATAACATATAACATATAACATATAACATATCTGTCCGTCAGTGCTAGGCTTGGGCAGACAGGCATTACGTATCAATGTTTCCATTGACTTTATAACTTTACAACTTTCAACTTTATAACTATTTTCGTCACTCTGCATTTATCGTATAGTATGTCTGACAACATTTTTCTTCAAATTTCAGTTATACTCGGCATTACGGTTTCAATCGCGTGTATCATGCGTTTGTTGCGTCAGCCGCTGGTAGTTGCATATATTGTCGCAGGTCTTGTCGCCGGCCCTCTTTTTTTGGATATTGTGCATGGAGCAGAAAATTTTTTTGATACGTTTGCGCAGTTCGGTATTGTACTTTTGTTGTTTATTGTTGGTCTGAGTCTGGATGTTGAACATATAAAGAAAATGGGCAGGCCGATATTTGTTGGTACATTTTTGCAATTCGTGGTGACCGCAGGACTTGGATATGTGCTCATGACACTATTTCATTTTAGTTTTATTTCATCGCTTTTTATCTCTATTTCCGTAGCATTTTCAAGCACGATTATTGTCATTAAACTTTTGGCAGAGAAGAAAGATTTGGAGACCGTGTATGGTCGGTATGTCATTGGTGTACTCCTCGTTCAGGATATTATTGCAATTGGCATCATGATATTTTTGAACACAAGCAAGACGTATGGCGAGTCGTGGTATGTGACCACGCTTCTGACGCTTGGCAAAGGGTTTGTACTGGTAGGTCTTGTGGTGATTATGTCAAAATATCTTTTGCCTTTTATCATGGATAAAATTGCGCGGTCGGGAGAACTATTATTTATTTTTACTATTGCGTGGTGTTTTGGCGTTGCAAGCCTCGTGTATGTGGTTGGTTTTAGTATAGAGATTGGTGCTATTATCGCGGGCATTTCCCTTGGTGCAACCGTATATCAAAGCGAGATAAGTAGCCGTATTCGGCCATTGCGTGATTTTTTTATTGTGTTGTTCTTCGTGGTACTTGGTAGTGAACTCCAGTTTGGAGACGTACGGCAGGCACTTGCGCCAGGGCTTGTACTTTCACTGTTTGTTCTCATTATAGATCCATTTGTTTTGTATCATGTCATGCGCAAATTGAAATACACGCGCCGGAGTGCCTTTTTGGCCGGGATTACTGCGGCGCAAGTAAGCGAGTTTGGTTTTATTTTGGTTTTCAAAGGAACTGAGCTTGGTTATTTACACGGCCATGAGCTTGCTGTCTTAACTATTGTTGCATTGATCACGATTGTAGTCTCGTCATATTTGATTACGTACAACGAGCAATTGTATCAAAAATTAATTCCTTTGCTCAATTATTTTGGAAAAGATAAAACACAGAAAAAAGAGCCTAACGAGGAGGAGGTATTTACCGTGTGGGTATTTGGGTATCATCGTATTGGATGGAAGGTCTGCGAAGCATTGGCAGAACAAAAAATTTCGTTTGCTGTTGTTGACTACAATCCAGAATCAGTAGAAAAACTTAAACGTCGAGGTATTCCAGCATTTTTTGGTGATGCATCAGATGTGGAATTTTTAGACGGGTTGCCACTTGATAAAGCGAAACTTATTATCTCAACCATTCCCGAACCAGATGATGAGAAAACACTCATTACACATGTTCGTCGCTTGAGTAGCAAGCCACTTATTATTGCAAATTTATATCACAATACCTATTTGGAAGACTTGTACGAAGCTGGTGCAGATTATGTGATGATGCCGCATTTGCTTGGAGGGCAGTGGATTGTGGATGTACTCAAGCATAAACCGTGGAGTTCAAAAACGTTTAAAGATTTGAGAGTTGAACAAAAAAATGAGATGAAGTTGAGGTATACAACAGGGCATTCGTAAAAGCGGAAAAACAAAAATCGCTGAAAAGGCGATTTTTGTCATATAATACTCCTTGACTTTTTTTAGTTAGATTGGTATACTTTTTTCGTTTTTAAATACAAGGGCCCGTAGCTTAGTTGGTAGAGCGCTTGCTTTGCACGCATGAGGTCAGGAGTTCGAATCTCCTCGGGTCCACCATTCCTTGACTAAAGGAATTTGTTTTACCACGTTAAATGCCGAGGTAGCTCAGTGGTAGAGCAGAGGACTGGTTTTCGGTCCCTTCTAAAGTAATTTAGAATGAGAAATTTGGGTGAATTCGGGGAAACCTTATTAAAAAGGCAATCCCGAGCCAAGTTCTGGCGATTAGACTCCCAGAAAAGGTGTAGAGACTAGCGTGTGAGTATCAACAATAATCATGCATAAGCGCCCAACTCCCGATTTAATCGGGATGAAGATATAGTCCGATCCTTATAGAAATATAAGTCAAAAGGAAAATCCTTGTGTCGCCAGTTCAATCCTGGCCCTCGGCACTTGCAGTATAATTGAACCTACGGTATACTAATTTCGTCAACGTGCCGTAGGTTCAATTATATGAGAACAGATAAATCAATTGCAATACAACTCAGAAAGAGAGGCAGAAGCTATACTGAAATTTCTCGTGCGACGTCTGTTCCCAAAAGTACACTATCTTTTTGGCTCTCAGACATTGTTTTATCTCATTCTGCTCAAGAAAAAATACAAAAAAAGGGAAGGCAAAAGAGTGTACGGGCCCTTATTCGAAGGAATAAAGATCAGACCACACACGCAAAACAAAAAGCTCAACAAATCAGAGAATATTTTGCAAAACAGATTGGAAAGATTTCTCAGAGGGATTTGTTTATGATGGGGATTGCTTTGTATTGGGGAGAAGGATACAAAAAAGGAGCTGAAGGAAGTCTTTGGAAATGTGTTGATTTTACCAATTCAGATCCAGACATGATACGGATGATGATGAGATTTTTTAGGGAGATTTGCCATGTAAAAGAAAAAGATTTTAGAATACAATTGGCAGTACATTCACAAAAACAAAGGAAAAAGGCACTTGAATATTGGCAGAAAATAATAGGTGTTCCTGCTACTCAATTTATTGCAACTTCAATAGTGAGAAGTAGCGCCAGCAGAGGGAAGCAGAAGAGGTACTTAACGAATGGAACTGTTCATGTCCGTGTCTATCGTGTTGATTTATTTCATACAATAATTGGTTTTATAGATGGTTTAAAAGCGGGGTGTAGCTCAGTTGGCTAGAGCGCGTCGTTTGGGACGATGAGGCCGTAGGTTCAAGTCCTATCACCCCGACCAAGCTTTAATATCAACAGTAAATTGTTGATATTTTTGTTTACGTGCTACTATAGATGATATAATACTAAAATTATATACTATGAAAATTTTTGCATATATTCTAACTACGCTATCCTTTTTCTCTGGGTATGCAACTTTTGTACTTGCACAGGCGCCACCAGACGTAGCTACTTCGACCACGGAGGCTCAGGTTACTACGACTACCGTTGAAGCGTCAGATGCGTATGGTTTGGATGATTTGCTTGGTATTAGGAGTATTGATGAGTTTATTAATTTGGGTTCAGCTGACTTGCGTACTATCGTCATACGCCTCATTAATATTGCTCTCGGATTTTTGGGTATTTTGCTTGTTTTACTTATAATATATAGTGGTCTGCTCTGGATGACTTCGGGAGGAGATGAAGAACGCACGAAAAAAGCTCGACGTGTTCTCTTCAATGCAATAATCGGACTTATTATAATACTCCTATCAAATAGCATGGTGATTTTTTTGTTGCGTTCTCTGGGTCAAGCGACAGGTAGCAGCCCAGTTGAGCTATAGTTGGTAGGGAGCATATTTAGCTTGACATTTTTCTATTCTATTGCTATAGTAAGCGCACCTTTGGTGGTTAATGGCGTTAATATATGTGTACCAGAAAACACATTAAACGCTAATTTATTATAAAAATTCCGTGGTTGGCATGAGTCGATCTGCCAAAATGCCATGGGATTAATTTTTTTAGGGAGATTGTTATGAATCATTATGAAATGTTTTGCGTTTTGCCAGGCACATTGGCTGAAGCTGAAGTAGCTCCAACCGTTGCTGAGGTAGACAAAATTCTTCAGGCAAATAATGCAGAAAACATAGCCATGGAAGACATGGGGAAAAGCCGTCTGGCATATCCAATAAAAAACATTAGATACGGATATTTCCACATCTTTCGTTTTGGCCTTGAACCAGAAAATATTCAAGATATAGAGAGAAAAGTACGGCTTCTCGGTGGGTTGCTTCGTGTTGTCGTACGTTTGTATGATCCTGCACATGTGGTATCCTATAAATTGGCACAAGACCCAACCGCACCAAGCAATGCTCGTTTGGCAAAAGAGAATGCTATTTTGGGTGGAACTTTTGTTTCTCCCTCTGTTCCAGAAGTTAGACACGAGAGAGTTGAAGAGACAAAAGTAGAAGTAGCAGACAAAAAAGAAGAAGTACCTGTTGTCGAGGTTAAAGAAGATGTTCCCGTTTCTGCTCCAGTCGAGCCTGAAAAGAAAGAGGAAACAGTAGAGCCAGTAAAAACAGCAACACGAACGCGTAAGAAAGAGGAAAAGAAAAAAGTTTCCTTAAGTATAGATGATATCGACCAGAAGCTCGATGAGATCTTGCAGCAAGATATTGATAAGGTGTAAAATAGTAAACGAATATAATTAATCCGAACATCTGAGTTAATTAACCTTACATCTTGCAACCACAGGTCTGAAGAGCCAAGATTGAAGATTAAAAGATTTCAAGATTGAAAGATTAACAATTACTCTTTTACTTAGATAACTTAGTTACTTAGTTAACTTACGTCATATGGATCTCAATCGCGCTACGATTCTCGGTCGTTTAACTCGAGACCCAGAAGTTCGGACAACTCCTTCTGGACAAAGCGTTGCAACTATTGGCATTGCGACAAATCGTGTCTGGACAGATAACACCGGCGTACGCCAAGAACGTGTTGAATATCACAATTGCGTATTGTGGGGTAAATTGGCAGATATTGCCGGACAATACTTGAGCAAAGGACGACGTGTGTATGTAGAAGGACGTATTGAAACACGCGATTGGACTGGTCAGGACGGTGTGAAGAGATACCGGACAGAAATCATAGCAGAAAATCTTATTATGCTTGATGCTCCTCGTTCTTCTTCTGCACAAGGTAGTGATGTGCCTCCGCCTCCATCAGGATCGTCATCCCAACCAACTTCACATGTAAGCGATGAAGAGATCAAAGTAGAGGATATACCATTTTAAATTATTGAATAATGTATGCAACAACAGAAAATCGTGAAAAGTAGAAAACCAAAACAATGTTTTTTCTGCGTGCACAAGGACAAAGCAATTGATTACAAAGACAATGAAACATTGCGTCGGTTCACATCTTCATATATGAAGATCCAGCCACGCAGACGAAGTGGTTTGTGTGCAAAGCATCAGCGGCTTATTGCACGCGCTATCAAACAAGCTCGTATCGCAGGGTTATTGGCGTTTGTACCAAAATAATTTGTCACGTAGCACGAAACACATATCACGTAATAAATAACACCATCCGGATAGGGTGGTGTTTTTTGATTCAAGATTAAAGATTATAGATATTGGGATATTTTGATATTGAGGTATTGAAATATTTTTAAAACAAAAAACCATCAGCCGGAATGCTGTGGTTTTTTGTTCTCACTCGTACGAGAGTTGAGTCCCTCCTTTCCTCCCTGAGACTCATCGTCATTCAATTGACTTGGTGCCACTTTTTTCCTTCAGTTTCTGAAGGTGCCTTGTCGTCTCTTCTGGAAATAGGAAATTATCTTTTTTCAGAGGCACGTGACACTTCTTGCACGGGGGCAACCGGTCTCGAAACCAGAGTTCAATCGCCTCACGAACGTTTCTACGAGGGCAGTTGTTGTGCCCGCAGTTGGGGCATGGGAATGAAATTTTCGTGATTCGAGCGTTTTTTTTGTTCGCTTTTCTTCTACAGTGTAGTTCCATGCGTAGTTCCATATCTTTACCTCCCAGACGATGAGCTTACAGTCTCTCAGAACGAGCTTCGTTCATGAGACTAGCTACATTATCATAGAATTGCTTATATGTCAATGATTTTAGACAGTTTGACGAGTAAATTTTGATAACACATATTTTTTCTCTTGACTAAGCTAAAAAAAAGTTATATATTGACTACAATGTGTTAGACACTTTTTATGTATAACTCTAAAAATATGCAGTTAGACCGTCTTTTGACCCAAATAGGATTTTCAAAAAATGAGGCAAAGGTGTATTTGTCTGCTCTAGAATCAGGGCCGTCAACAGCAAGTAAACTTGCAAATGAAGCAGGATTGCCGAGAACCACTGTTTATTTCATACTCAATGCGCTTATTGATCGCGGTGTGATGGGAAAGACCACGGAACAAGGGAAAAATAAATTCGTCGCTGACCCTCCAGAAAAACTTTTGACCATAATAACTGATTTGAAGACGCAGGTTGAAAAAGAATTACCCCGTTTTGAAGCCATGTACAATACGAGTGAAACGAAACCAAAAATATATTTTTACGAAGGGAAAGGCGCAATACGAAAAGCGTTTGATGATACACTCGAAGTTAAGCCAGATGAGATATTGATGTGGAATACAGATTTGTATTTTGATTTTGATAAATATGGACTCGATAAGGACTATATAAATAATCGTGTGAAGTTGAATATGCATGCAAAAAGAATTGCCGGCGAAGGATCAGTGTGGCATACGCGAAACAAGCCACATGATGAACAAGAATTATCTGAAACTGTTGTGGTCCCGCGAAATATATTTTGGCCTGGCATAGAGGTCAACATATATGCCAACAAAGTTGTCTTTATGAATTTTGTGGAAAACAATTCTGTACTTATTGAAAGCAAGGCAATTGCCGACGCAATGCGGCAGGCGTATTATTTGTCATGGGTTGGGGCGAAGAAATTAGAAGTAGTAGATTAAAAATGGTATACTTGTTACATAATAAAAAACATACGTAACACAAAACAATTGATATGTGTTACGTGATATGTGTTACGTGTTTATGTCTCTCGAAGTTGAACAATCTGAAATCCGTCGCCGTTCACGTGAAGCTCAGGAGCGCGCGGTAGAAGTTCGCGAATCAAAAGAAAAAGAAATGGATCCGGAAGCGCAGGCCGCCGCGACCATGGAGCGAGCTGATTTTTTGGTAAAAGAAGTCAAAAGCGGAAAACAGCAAGTTCAAAATATTATGTTGCACATGCAACAGGTTTTGGTTGCGATTCAGGCTCTTCGACAACAGCTCCAACTACAAACAGACGGATCAGTATCTTCGGTCGAGCAAGATAAAAAACAAATTGAAACATTGAAGAAAAAAATTATTGTACACAAAGATGAACTTTTGAAAATGAAAGAAGAATTAATTAATACACAGGTAGAAGAAATACGGAAAGGTGGAGGAGCGGGGTTGAGCGATGCAGAATTGAGAGCAAAATCTAAGGAATTGGTAGAGAGAATAATTACCGAGCTTGGTGAATGATAATTTTTTTATTGTAGAATTCACCTAATAAAAAATCAAAAAGTCAAATTAAAATTTTTGTTATTTGGAATTTTATTAGGTGAATTTAGTTACATTAGTAGGTGCAATAAAATAGCCTGTCACATGTCCATTTGTTTAAACAAAAAAGCTTTCTCATTATTAGAGGCCGTCATCGCCATTGCTATTTTTGTAATGTTTGCGATGGGGGTGTATGGCGGCATACAGCTTATTTTCAAAATTATATATCAGTCACGCGTGAGAATTATTGAGACAGCTGTGCTTAATGAACAAATTGAGCTTGTTCGTAACCTATCTTTTTATGATGTGGGTATTGTAAATGGAAGTCCATCCGGTTTATTACAAAGAAATGTGACGATGACACGTAATGGTATTGATTTTTTGATAACACGTACTATTCGCAATATTGATGATCCCTTTGACGGAGTTATTGGCGGTACGCCAAATGACACGGCTCCTGCGGATTATAAACTAGTTGATATTGCTATTGTATGTACACAATGCGGACAAAATCAACCGCTCACCGTACAGACATATGTCGCGCCAAAATTGTTGGAAGGCGACCCAACGCATGGTGCATTATACATAGAGGTATTTGACGCACAAGCTCAGCCAGTTGTCGGAGCCACTGTGCATATTGTTTCTACATCTACAACTCCCACATATGATTTTGAAGATGTTACAGATAACGACGGAATGTTGCGTATTGTTGATGTGGCAGAAGGGACAGATGCATATACCATTACCGTCACCAAACCGGGTTTTACTATCGATGGAACTACCTTGCCATCGGATATCAATCCTCACCCTACAAAACCTCCCGCTTCAGTACAAGCTCAAGATGTCACTGAAATTAGTTTTTCTATTGATTATATATCGCACATAGATATTGAGGCGGTAAATACTCAGTGTCAGCCCATATCATCTGTGTCATTTGCTGTGCGTGGGACTCATCTCATGGGGACAAATCCAGATATTTATCAAGTGGATGGCACGTATACAACAAATGGATCGGGCGCTTATTCATTTTCGTCATTACAATGGGATAGTTATGGATTTTCTGTGTCTGGATATGATCTCGTTGGCACTATTCCCGATGTTCCATTTGCACTTAATCCCGGAGTTACTCAACCTGTTCAGCTAGTCATTGCACCAAATACCTTGCGTTCTCTTTTGGTAATGGTCAATGATGATGGTTTACCTGTTGCCAATGCACAGGTGCGTGCGAGTTTTGATGTATATGATGTCACCAAATCAACAGGAGTAGGGAGCATTGCCCAAACCGATTGGTCTGGCGGTGCAGGACAGCTCGATTTTTTGGACAATACCAGATATTGGTCAGATGACAATAATGTGGATGTGAGTGAAACTGCAGGAGATGTAGTATTGAGAAAAATTGGAGAAAACTATATAAGTAATGGGGTTCTTGAATCTTCTGTCATTGATGTGGGTACGCAGGCGCATTACGTAACATTGGAATGGAATCCATTGGGTCAGACACCAGAAGTAGGTGTAGATGGACTTAGATTTCAAATAGCGAGTAGTGCATCGAGCACATCTGAAACATGGGAGTATGTGGGTCCAGACGGAACAGCATCCACATTTTATACGCAAGATAGCCAAACGATTCACGAGATACACGAAGGGAATCAATATGTGCGTTATAAAGTATATTTGCACACAGATGATGCGACCGTGACACCAACATTGTCCGATGTTTCTATTGTATATACAAATGAATGTACTCCTCCCGGACAGTCATATTTTGGAAATCTTCTAGAGGGAGAGTATACGGTAGAAATTACACACGAAGGGTATCAAACATTTACGACCACTGTGCCTGTGGATGGAGATCAAGTTGTTATTGTAGATTTGGTGGCGATATAACACGTATCACATATCACGTATCAGTATGTTATCTAAAGTAAAACATGATAATCAGGGTACAACACTGCTTGAACTCGCTGTAGTGATTGGTATTTTTTCGATTATTACGACTGGCGCTGTATGGCTTTTGATTACCAGTTTACGATCAAATGATGTCATGTGGGAACAGCTCACTACTCAGAGTGAAGGAAGAAAAGTGATGTTTCAGGTGGTAAATGAGGCACGCAAAGCAGAAGAATCGAGTATAGGTTCATATCCTATTGTGATAGCTGGTGCGAATGAGTTAATTTTTTATGCAAATATTGATGAAGATAGTTTTCGCGAACGTGTACGCTTTTGGCTTGATGGAACGACTCTAAAACAAGGAGTCATAAAGCCATCAGGTAGTCCATTGTCATATTCTGGAGTCGAGACAGTAATTGAGCTGGCTCACAATGTAAAAAATCAAGTGCAAGGAATACCTATTTTCACCTACTTTAATGAATCATACACAGGGATTGAGAATTCTTTGCCTCAACCGGTTGATGTAACCCATGTCCATCTTATCAAAGTTCAGCTTGAGCTCGAAAAAGATCCAACTGCGACTCCAGTTCCTCTGCATGTGGAGAGTATGGTCCAGGTACGCAATCTAAAGACAAATTGACGCAAGGTTTCTGGTTTCCTAACCCAATACCAATAAATATTGTTATGAAAAAAAATAAGTATATTACTGCAAAACTACACAGAAAATACGCCCGTGGTTCAATGCTCATCTTCGCGATGATTTTCGGTTCTATCGCATTCACGATTATTATTTTGGGCGTGTCTGGCTATGCATTATTTGAACATCGCGCATCAACGAAACTTTATCGGCGTGATATGGCTTTGCATATTGCCGAAGCCGGTGTGAATTATTATCGTTGGCATTTGGCGCATGATAATGATGAATATACGGATGGCACTGGCCAGCCTGGCCCTTATGTACATGAATATCATGACAAAGACGGAAATCTGGTAGGATATTTTTCTTTAGATATTGATGAACCACTTGCCGGGAGTTCTGTTGTCACAGTGCGTTCAACTGGTTGGACTGTACAGGAACCCAATGCCTCACGGACACTGCAGGTACGAGTGGGATTTCCTGCTATGACTGATTATGCATTTTTGGAAAATGCAGATATGAGTTTTAGTTTTACGACCGTGGTTCATGGCATCGTTCATTCAAATGGAAATATTCGTTTTGATGGGACAACAGATTCGTGGGTGAGGGCACATGGAGATATCCAGGGTGGTGGAGGACCAAAGACCTTTTGGGATTTTCCTGTTCCTATCATTGACTTTTATTCAGTTACTGGAGATCTCGATGACATACGCACTGCATCAAACAATGGAGGAATCCGTCGCGGATCATCTGGTACAGAGGGTTGGCAAATAATTTTTGACGGCAATCAATTTGATCTATACAAAGTGACAAGCCGCGATTGCTATAAGGGCGAGGGTAGATGGCGCAGGAGATGGGGAGGATGGTATTGGGATGGAAATACGTATTGTTTTGATGTAGGGAATCGCCAATTTTTTGAGAGACTGGCTATCCCCTCAAATGGAGCCATGTTTTTTGAAGATAATGTATGGGTTCAAGGAACGGTAAATGGGCGTGTCACTATTGGCGTGGGAAAGTTTCCTGTACAAGAACCATACAAAACATTGTATATAAATAATAATTTAACGTATGCGGAAAAAGGCGGCGATGACGTTGTCGGGCTCATGGCCCAGGGAGATATCGTGGTTCCTTACGAGGCTTCGCGGACAATGGAAGTGAATGCCGCGGCCTTATCTCAGTTTGGTTCAATATATACTCCGTACTATGATCCAGATGAAAACCTCAATGGGCTCAAAGATTCTCTAACTTTTTTTGGGTCCCAAATTTCGTATGAAGGAGGAGGATGGAAATACGTGAACGGGTGGGGTAATGTGATTTCTGGTTTTCACGACACCAATCATGTGTATGATGGCAATTTGAAATATTATCCACCACCTGGTTTCCCCGTAGGGACGATGTATGAGTTAATTTCTTGGGAAGAAATTGAGTGAGTGATGGGCGATAGGCTAGGAAACCGGAGATTATTTTCCGGAGTCTGGTTTCTTAACCTATCGCCCCAAAAATGTAGCATAAACATAAAATATTTGTTATACTGCTGATGTATTAAAATCATAGAATATATGCAAAGCGTCCGTACGGGAGTCATCACAGTCGCAGGGCTTGGAACCCGTTTTTTGCCGGCGACAAAAGCTGTACCAAAAGAGATGTTGCCTGTGCTTGATAAGCCGGTTATTCAGTATATTGTAGAAGAGATGGCGCAGAGCGGTATACGAGATATCATATTGGTTACGAGTCCGACAAAGCAAGCAATAAAAGATCATTTCACGCGTGATAAAAAATTAGAAGCCACACTCAAAAAACAAAATAAGCTTGATCGCATACAGTCTCTTATTGATCTTACAAAAAAGGTAAGATTTTTTTATACGTATCAAAACAAACCGCTTGGTAATGGCCATGCATTGTTGTGCGCCAAAAAACTTTGTGGCAATAGACCATTTGCATTTTCAGATGGTGATAGCATTATCGATTCAAAAATTCCTGCGGTAAAACAAGTAAAAGAGGTTTTCGAAGCGACAGGCGTGCCAGTTATTGGGGTACAGCGGTTGAAAGATAAACAAGCGATGACGAAGTATGGAAATGTTTATACAAAGAATTCAAAATTCAAAATTCAAAATTCAAAATTATCAAAGTATGCTTTTGAAGTAGACTGCATTAAGGAAAAACCCTCCATAGAAGAGGTTTCACCCGAAGGTTTTATTGTGGGTGGTATGCGCTACATCTTTACTCCAAAGATTTGGTCTTATTTGGAAAAAACAAAAAAGAGTAGAGCCGGAGAGATATGGGTGGCTGATGCCGTGAACGCGATGGCGCACAATGAAACAATGTATGCGTATGAATATGAGGGCAAGTATTTTGATACAGGGACCCCCGAGAGTTTGTTGAAGACAGCATTATATTTTTCAAAAAAATAAATTTTTTCTTTCAGGACATATGAGGTATAAGAAATATATTTTTGTGGTACTTCTTATCATGTTTCAGACCGTGCTTAATTTTTTTCCTGCAGAGGCCAAGGCAGATTGTATAAACGATAATGACTGCGGCAGTGACGAAATATGCACAGACGACATGAACTGTGAAACAGCACTGTGTGATCCGGGCGCTCCATGTCCGGGAGGGAGAAGGTGTCATCAGGGTATTTGTCTCAAAGTTGGCCAGACTCCTAATATGGTAACTGTTTCAGATGGCCTTGCGATTATAGGTAGTGATTCGGATAATTCTTGTGCATGTCGATTACAGGTAGATGGAGAAGGATTCAGAGTAGATGCTGCGACTTCAGTTCAGGTTCGTTACCAATTTACCTTATCTCAGATACTAAATGGAAAAATATCAAGTGATATAACTTTACCACCAGCTTTTTCAGAGGCGCGCGTACTGTCAGATTGTAATTTTAATATTAGGCAGAGTTTTGTCGGTTCGCCCGTAGTAAATTTGCTTGTGTCATGCATGCCTAAAGCAGATAAATATGATTCTTCGACAGCCGTACCTACAACACCTACACAGGGTGAGGAGGAAGCTGGTCTTATTATCCCCGATGTCTCGGTTCTCAATACATTAGGAGATATTTATTTGCCAGAACTCATAGGCAGAGTTATCAAAGCCGCAATGGGCATCATGGGATCTATTGCACTAGCTATGATTGTATATGGCGGTGTGCTCTGGATGACTGCGGGTGGTAACGCAGAAAAAGGTGCTAAGGCAATGCAAATATTTATTTGGTCCTCGCTTGGCATTGTGCTTATATTTGCAAGTTATGCAGTGGTAGATATTGTGTTTGAAGCTTTTAGATAGTACGGATATCAACCGCAAAGAATTAAGGTGTATTTTATAATGAAATTTGTTTTCAGTTTGTTGTTCCCAAATTATTTTAATTGTACTAATTATTCTAAAATATTGTTGAATCTAAAAAAAGGTAGTTAATAGGGAAGTAGAGCCAGTTATTTTTAGAATAATTAGAACAATTAGGTTAATTAGAATAATTGTTTTTAAAATAAATTATGTACAAGAGGCTAATATCTATTTTTATACTCACAATTTTGCTTCTTACGACTGGCTTGGGTTGTAAGGGTCTCAATGCCGAACAACAGGCCGCGCTCAAACGCGTCCAGCTTGAATATTGGACTATCTTTGATGACGTATCCCAATTGCAAAAAATGGCTGCTGAATATGAAAAAGCTCGTCCCTATGTAAAAATTAATATACGCCAAGTGCGTTATGAAGAATTTGATCGATTATTTACGACTGCTCTTGCTGATGACGTAGGGCCAGATATCGTGTCGATGCATGTACAGTGGCTTAAGAAACAAAAAAATCGTTTGGCTCCTATGCCCGCATCAGTGAAAATGGCACGGATAGTTGTCACAAATAAATATACTGATGAAAAAGAAGTTATTATTGATACCATACCACTGCCTTCCGTAAAAGAAGTAAAAGATGGATATGTGAAGACCGTGTATCAGGATGTCGTTTTTGATAACAAAATATATGGCTTGCCTATAGCCATGGATTCTTTGGGTGTGTATTATAATCAAGATTTGCTTGATCGCGCAGGAATTTCTGAAGCGCCCAAGACATGGGATGAATTTGTAAAAATTATAGAAAAAACAACCAAATTTAATTCACGTGGAGATATTGTGCAGTCCGGCGCAGCGCTCGGAACAGGCAATAATATTGATGCTAGTTTCGATATTCTATCATTATTTATGCTTCAAAGCGGAGTAGACATGTCACAGGGTGGATATGTTCGTTTTGCCGATGGTGTTGACCTTTCAGATAGGACGCATCCGACATTTCGCGCGTTGGATTTTTATACTGACTTTGCCCGTCCTACCAAAAAAGTTTATTCGTGGAATGAAAAAATGGAAAATGCATTAGACGCATTTGTACGGGGTAAAGTCGTATTTTATTTTGGATACGCATACGACTATCCGCGCATAAAAGCGCGCGCTCCACAAATGAATATGAAAATATTGCCGGTGTTTCAGCTCAATCCAGACAGCCCGCGCAATGTTGCAAATTATTGGGTTGAATCAGTCGCTCTCAAGTCAAAGCACCAAAACGAAGCGTGGGATTTTGTGCGTTATATTACATCACCTGCAAATGTGAAGATATATACCGATGCCATGTTTAGGCCGAGTCCTTTGCGTACTCAAATTACTGAACAGCAAAAAGATGAAAATATGGAACCGTTTGCGACCCAAGCGTTGTATGCAGAAAATTGGTATACGGGCCGTGATATAGATACTGCGCGTGATGCGATGAAGACTTTGGTAAGTGAACTTCTAAAGCCGTATGGAGATAGAGAAGAACCAATTGACAGAGATAGAAAATTAATTATTAATACTGCTGCACGCGTACAGCAGACGATGTAAGAAAGGTATATGAAAAAATTACTTGTAAGTGCATCAAAAATAAAAAAAGTGATATTTTTTTTTCTTACTTTGGGTTTATCCATTTATTTGTTAAATCCAAATTTTATTTTTGCAGCAGACTTGAGTGGCAGATGTTGTGCGGGATATTTAGGGGAAACAGCAGTCTCTTGTAGCCCTAAACCTGAAGGTTCGTGTAGGGCCGATTATATGCATACAGGACCTTGCGAGGTTCTTGATCCGAATACTCCAAATCCAGGTCGAATATGTAACACACCTTTGAAGGGCAGAGAAGTGGGATGTACCCAGGAACCCAGATGTATCCAGTCAGTCATGAATTTAAGTGGAGCTCCAGATAGTTCCATAATAACATATGTAGGGTCAACTGAAGTCACGCCTGGTGAGATGTTAAATAATGTTATGGTGAAAGCTACAAAAAGTGGTTCATATAATTTTACACTTTTGTGTCTCAATTGTGATAAAATATCGGGTTATACTGGACCTTTGCAGGCAAGCGGGAATCCTGCGAATATAGTTTTTAGTTTTAATCCAACTGAATATTTGGGAAGTATATCTGATGTTTCGTTGCCAAAAGAAGTAAAATTTTCTTTTCTTGCATATACGAGTGGTACACCAGCAAAATATGGCTTGAAAGATTTTTCAATCACCATATCCAAATTAGCTTGTTCTGGTTTTGAAAAAACTGACTGTGATTCCAATGTATTGTGTATTTGGAATGAATCAAGTTGTGTGTCTGCTAGAGATGGTAGTTTGTGTACAAAATTTCCCAAAAGCATTTGTGAACGTGAAAAATTAAAAGACACCTGTGCTTGGAGCACTGTTACTGGAAAAGAGGGAGGAGAATGCAAACCTATTGACAGCGTTGCAGTTGAACAATCTATTTCTCAACAATATCCCGTCCCCGAAGACGCATCAGGACTCTTGCCGGATTGTGCATATAGTGGACAGTGCAGAAATATTAATGATCTGCTTCAACTTATGATAAACGCGGGGAAAATATTTATGGGAGGTGCTGCAGGATTTGCATTTGTTATGTTTGTCTATGGAGGATTTACGTGGGTGTTGTCTTTTGGCAATAGCGAAAAAGTTGAAAAAGGCAAAAGCATGCTTACGTCGGCAACTATGGGTCTTGTTGTCACGTTTAGCGCGTATATTTTGGTTGATTTCTTATTGAAGATGTTGCAAGTAAAATCTGATTTTAGATTTTAATTATAGCTTATGAACTTATGAAATTTTTTTTGAAAACAGCGATTATAGTAATGACAGTCGCAACAATTTTTAGTTATAGAGAAATTGTGAGATCTGAAGACAGGACTTGTCTTAGTGATGAAAGTTGTACATTACCAAATTTTAGCTGTGTTGATGGTGACACTGGTAGCATATGTATTTTTGAAGGCGGGTCTTGTGGTGAAGAGGAAGGAGATATAGAATGTGTGGCTGGTTCAGCATGTAAAGAAGGACTTTGTATTGAACAGGTTGGTGGTGGTGCTGCTGGAGATGGTGCTGCTGCTGCTGGAGATGGTGCTGCTGCTGGAGATGGTGCTGCTGCTGGAGGTGGAGGTAGTGCGGGAAGTCCGATTGATCCAGAATCTTTGAGAAATTCTCTTATACAGCAATATGGCGGACCATGTACTCCCCCTGGTTGTGTGTCTCTTACAAATCCAGTAAACGCAAATAATGCTTTGGAAGTTTTTGGCGGGGCCATACGAGTTGGAATGGGAATTTTGGGGGCTGTCACTCTGCTTGTTGTCGTGTATGGAGGTTTCATGTGGCTTACTTCTGCTGGCAATGCAGAACAAATAAAAAAAGGCACCATGGCAATCACCTGGGCAGTGTTGGGAATTGTTGTTATTTTTAGCAGTTATGCTATAATTGATTTAATTTTAAAAGGGCTTGGCGTGGGGTATACAGCCCCTGTCCAACAAACTACGTTTTGTTTGATAGACAATCAATGTATCCCAGGTGGTGGGGGTCCTTGTACAGGAACAGAATATGAAATACGAGAAGAATGCGTTGAACAAATAAAAAATTGTTATTGTGGTTTTCAAAATGAATCGAGGGGAAATTGGGAAGTGCGTGTTGAATTTAATACGCAAGGTGAATGTGAACAATCACGGGCTGGATTTCCTGAATTTGACACTTGTGAATGGACAACAGAAAAGACAGTAAGAGGCGCTGCTGTGAGTCAATAAACTATAAATTTATTGGATTAATAAAAAATAATCCTTCTTTTAGAAGGGAGGTGAGACACATGAACTTATTGTACAAATTGACAAAATACAGAACAGTTTTAACCATACTTGCAATCGCAGTGTTTGGTTTAGTGCTTTCACCATCTTTTGTTGGAGCAGCTAGTGGAGACGATCCATTTGGAATTGATGTAATTCAAGACGGAGATGCAGATAGCACCGGGATTGCCTTAGGAAAGGCAGATTTACGTGTTACTGCGACCAAAATTATCAACATTGCTTTGAGCATGCTCGGTATTATCGCAGTTGTTATTGTCCTTATCGGCGGATTCAAATGGATGACTGCTGGCGGAAATGAAGAAAAAGTGGGAGAAGCTCGCAAATGGATCTTCTCGGGAATTATTGGTATGGCAGTAATCTTGGCAGCATGGGCAATTGCTCGGTTTGCTTTGATACAGCTTGGTAGAGCTACGGGTACGACTAGTGACACAACATATACTTTATAATCTGGATTATAGAGGGCAAGGGGAAAAAATGCTCCTTGCCCTCAGATTTTGAATATCCATACAAAAATTATTCTAATTATACTAATTATTCTAAACAAACCCCTAAATTAAAAACCATATTAGAAATTGTTTAGAATAATTAGAACAATTAGGTTAATTAGAATAATTCATTTTCATATGTCCAAAAAGGTATTGTCTTTCATTATCCTTTGTTTTGTTTTAGCTGTAGGTTTTTTGCAAAGCCCACTTTTGGTTTCTGCCCAGATGGTAGACGAGTGTGATGATCCTACCGATCCATTGGGACTTGGTTGTGTTGCAGATACAGGACTTAGTGCTCGCGATCCGCGCATTCTGACTGCCAAAATTATCAATGCGTCGCTTGGATTATTGGGTATTATTGCTACTGTCCTTATTATTTATGCAGGTTTCCTCTGGATGACTGCCGGCGGAAATGAAGAAAAGGCTGGAGAAGCCCGCAAAATTATTTTTGCGGCCGTTATTGGTATAGTCATTATACTTATGGCTTTTGCAATTTCAAATTTTGTCTTAGAGAATCTCATGGATGCAACAGAGTTACAAAGCGGGTGGAGTTCGTAGAAAATATTTTGAATTCACCTAATTACGTAAATTATTCTAATTATACTAATTGTTCTAATTAACCTAAGGAATGAATAAGGAGGAAACAGGCACAACATTAAGAAAATATGACCTCGAAGAGAGAACAGCGAAGTTTGGAGAACATGTTGTCAAATTTGCTAAGAAAATTTTAGTAAATAAAGTGACAGAGCGGCTGATACCACAATTTGTTGCGGCAGGTACGAGTATAGGGGCGAATTATTGCGAGGCAGACGATGCAGAATCATCTAAAGATTTCGTGCATAAAATAGGTATTTGTAAAAAAGAAACTCGAGAGGTAAAACATTTTTTGAGAATGCTTGCTGTGAGCTTTGGAGATGAAGATCTAAAAAATGAAGCTAGAGTTTTGTGGGATGAAGCTCGCCAATTGCATCTGATATTTAATGCAATTTATCACAAGGTTAAAAATAAAAATAGTTAGTTTATTAAGTTTTATTTAGAATAATTAGTATAATTAGAACAATTAGAATAATTTTACTATATGTTGTCCAAAAAATTCCTCTATCTGTTTTTGGGAATTATTATCTCAGTAGGAATTATGTCCGCTGTTGGTGTTTTTGCCCAAGATAGTAATTATGGCCTAGACACTGCCGCAGGTGCTGCAAATTTGAAAAAGGGCAATCTTCCAGAAATTATAGGTAATGTGATAGGCACGGCATTATCCATGGTCTCGGTTGTCTTTTTTGTACTCATGATTTACGGCGGGATATTGTGGATGACAGACAGAGGAAATGAAGAACAAGCAAAAAAAGCTTTGAATACCGTGTTTGCCGCGATTATTGGTATTATTATCGTCATGTCAGCATACGCCATTACGAATTTTGTGTTTAAGAGTGTAGGCGGTACGGGCGATGGTGGTGGTGGAGGGACAACCCCAACCGCAAGTTTGTGTGGAAAAACAGAAGGATTAAAAGCAGTGTTTACTCAACCACCAGGTTGGGTCACGTTTACTTGCCAATCTCAGACAGCAGCAGGTGCGACTAATTGGGGCGATGCAACAAAATGTAAGGCATGGGACGCTTATTCTGAGACTACGGCAGGAGGATGCCCCGGAGATGATAAATGTTGTACACCAAGTGGTAGTACTCCTCCTCCTTGTACAGCTCCAGATTTCTGTACTGCATCTGAGGGAACAACTTATTGTGCTTGTGTAGGAGGGGCTACTACTGGAGGAACCGAAGAAGAAATAAGAATAGCATGTGCCGGTTCAAATTGTGTAACAGACAAACCACCTGAATGTGATCTACCTGGAGAAATTGTAGTATGGACTACCTGTATGCTAGACGGCACTGATATTTGTGGCGCTACAGATCAGTGTAACTAAATTATGGAGAGTATGTATTTTTTTCGTTATAAAATTATTGTAATGTTAATATTGGTGTTGACGGGAGTTTTGGGGTATGGGCAACAAAAAATTTATGCCAAAAAAACCTTGAGCGACGCAGACTCGGCACTAAGCACCGTAGTGCAAAAGTCAGGCATTGACCAGGGCGATGTTGGCACATACATTGGTACGTTAATAAAATATGCGCTGAGTATAGCGGGAATTATATTTTTTGGCCTTATGGTATATGCGGGTCTTATGTGGATGACTGCGCGTGGAGAAGAAGACAAAGTGGACAAAGCGCGGAAAACACTTATTGCTTCGACCATAGGTATGATTATTTTGGTAAGTTCGTATGCGATTACCACATTTGTCCAGCAGAGAATTATAGATAACCAGGCAGGTGGAGGTCTTTCGATTACCGATAACCCAAGCCAAGTAGGCAATGAACCAACAGGATGCTGTTATGACTGGGTGAAGGCGAGCGGAGGAGAGTCAGGCGCGTGTTCCGAGGAACTTCTTTTGGGTGTTGAAACTAAGGCATGGCGCATAACAACATATGCGGATTGCAAGTATTTTGGTGAAGCTGTCAGAGAAGGAATAGATGATTGTCTATATGGACCAGAGGGGGAAGGGACATGGCAATTTTTTGAAGGACAGGAAGCCGAACAGTGCAAGGAAAATCGTTGAAAATAAAAAATATTATAGAATAATTGAAGTGTATGTTCAAAAAAATAATTTCAGTTATCTTACTCAGTGTATTCATGTGTACGGCATTGGTTTCATCTGTAGTTGCGCAAGGTGTAAAGAGTTCAGGTCCAAATTTGACCACTGTTGCTGGTAAAGCAGGTACTACACAAAGTGATATTGGATTATTGGTAGGCGGATTGATAAAGGGTGTTTTGAGTTTGGTAGGTATTATCTTTTTGGCACTTATGGTGTATGCGGGCGTACTATGGATGACTGCGCGCGGTGAAGAGAGCAAAATTGAAAGCGCACGAAATATTATTTATGCGGCCATTATTGGGTTGTTTATTACGGTGAGTGCCTACGCGATCACCATATTTGTGACGAGTAAGTTTGGGGTGACGTAGCGCGTTGCATGGGGGGTGATATCTTCCAGACGTCGTCCTTAGTTTTAAGGTCATAGATACAAAAGAGAAAGACTAAAAGATTGAAAGATTATAAGATTGTGATTGGATACCAAATTACAGTATTTCAAAATCTTTTAATCTTTCAATCTTTTAATCTTGCAATCTTTTAATCTTTAAGCATAGTATGTTCAAAAAGATAATTACATTTATTTTTGCCCTTGTGTTGCTTGCAGTCCCCTCAATGTCTCTTGCCCTTGATTTCGGGATAAATAGTTATGTAAAAAACGCCGGAGCTGAAGCCGGGTTTAATCCTGAGACAAATGATACGACCTTGGCAGCCAATATTGGTACTATTATTAGCATCGCTCTTTCAATCATGGGCGTCTTGTTTACCGTGCTTATGATATATGGAGGGTATTTGTGGATGGTTGCCCGTGGAGAAGAAGCACAAATAGACAAATCAAAAGAGATTATCAAAGCGGCGATAATTGGACTTATCATTGTATTGGCCGCATATAGTATCACGGCATTTATCGTACCGCGCATATTGGCAGGCACTACGCCACAGACAGCCCCGGGTGCAGGTATAGAATAAAAGCATGCTATGAAATATTATAGAAAATTATACATCTTGGCCTTTGTCTTTCTCATCTGTTTTGTGGGCATTTTTTCTGTGTATTCAAACGTTTTTGCCCAGTCGGTGAATGAAGATACGACAAACGAGGTAATTCGACAGCTTCAGGCAGGTACCCTGCAAGCTGGCTATGGAGAGGGAGCGGTGGATCCTCGTCTGACAGCCATGCGGTTTGTTCGAATAGGACTTGGGTTGCTTGGTACTGTATTTGTATTTCTGTTTTTTATTTCAGGATATTGGTTTATTACTTCACATGGTGAAGAAGAAAAAATTTCCAAAGCACGCAAAACCATGCAGGGAGCAGTCATAGGGATTTTGGTGATTTTGTCGGCATACAGTATTACCAATTTTGTGATGAGCAGAATAACGCAGGCATCAGGAATTATTCCGTCTGCCTCGCAACCTCAGTTTTTTGAGTAATATACTATGTTGAAGCTAACACATAGAAAAAAAATAGCATCTCTAATTCTCCTGAGTGGAATAATTACAGGAATTTTTTTCATTGCCCAATTTACATACGCAGAAGGGACAGATGAACAAAAAAATGGGACCGTGCCATACGCAGGTTCAGATATGTTCAGGCAATTGGACGCATTTGCCGGAGAGCAGGGTGCAAATTTGGGTTCTCCTCGCGATCCGCGTCTGATTGTGGCGCAGATAATCAAAATATTTTTGAGTATTGTAGGAACACTTGCCACTGTGTACACGATATACGGAGGATATTTGGTCATGACCTCAAGCGGAGAAGAAGAAAAAATAAAAAAGGGAAAGCAAATAATATTTTATGGAGTTTTGGGCGTATTTATTATGCTTACCTCGTATAGTATTGCTGGGTTTGTGTGGTATTTGTATGGAAAAGGAAATGAAAATCCCTATGGTTCATTTTTTGAGTTTGATGTGCTTCCAAGTCAGGAGCAATTCTATCAGCGAGATCCGCTTGAACAGAGCACTACACCTCCGGAAGTCAATGCGCCGTGGGTGCGGTAATAATTTTTTTGAGTATTATATCTGAAGCAGGCTGGATTTTTTCGGACTCGAGAGGCTCTTTCTTTTCAAGAAAATGATGCAATAATTTCAAGAGGCTTTCACTATCCTTGGCAAGCGCGCCAAGGTTTTTTTGTTGTATAAATTCGACATTAAATTCTTCTTGCCCAGGAATAGGATTAACTGCGATAAGTGGTACTCCCGAGATCATGCATTCGGTTGTGGTCAATCCGCCGGGTTTGCTTATCACGACATCAGACAACTTTATGTATGACGCCATATCATGTGTCCATCCAATGACACGGTAATTGATATGGGGAGGTGCAGAAAGTCTAAGCAGATTTTGCCGCAGTTCTTCATTTTTTCCTGCGATGGCAATAAGGGTAACAGGTTTTGAATATGAAAATATTTTTTTTGCCAATGTATCAGTTTCCATCAACCCTTGCCCTCCGGACAGTAGGAGTATGGTCTGGTTTTTTAATGGTAAATGATATCTGGTCCGTAGATCTTCTTTTTTGGAATTTTCATAAAATGAGCGGTAGACAGGAATACCACTTACGGTGATATGAGATTTTGGTACGTGGTGGTTTTTTTTTAGGGTTTGTTCGATTGACGAGGTTGCTACAAAATAATGCGACACGCCCGATACTGCCCACAAGGGGTGGAGTCCATAATCTGTCACGAGAACAGATACAGGTACACGGGGTCTGTTGCTCGATGTTGTGTTGAGTAGTACATCAGCGGCCAGGAAATGAGAGCACAAGATATAGTCAGGATTAAATTGTTGTATTTTTTTGTATAGAGGGAAAGAATTAATAAGTTTTAAATATTTTGTAATGGTGTAATATGCATTGAGAAAATTTTCATTGTCTGTAATATCAAAAAATGATTTCCAAAGTTTTGGAAAATGTTCAATAATAACGTGGTATGAGGAGATAGCCGATGCCTTGAATACTCTTGTGATATAGCCGGCCATGTCGATATGTTCACAGACTACCTGTGGGTAGGTATCTGCTGTTTCTTTTATTGCTTTGGCCGCTTGTACATGTCCAGAGCCTGCTGATAAAGAAATAATAAGAAGTTTTGTCGTTTTCATATATTAAATTTTGGCATAGGGGAGCAATAAACAGAGTGAATTCCCTATGCAAAAATGATTGGTACCCTCATTATATCACTTTTAAACAGGTAAATAAAAAAGCCTATTGTAGGCTTTTTGTCGGGAGATTCCCTTGGGGGTGGCTAACGGGAATTGAACCCGTATTGTCGGTACCACAAACCGAAGTAATAACCGTTATACCATAGCCACCCCTGAGAGAACCTCTTTTTTTAAAATTTACCTTGAGTCTGACTTTTAACGGAGAAAGTATACTGGGATATTTCACATTTGTCAACATTGATTACACTGATTTTAAAAGATTTCACAAGTAAAAATCCGCCTTTGCAGTAGGCGGATTTCAGTCTAATTCATTTTAATTCCTGTCTGCCGGCAGGCAGGCGTGTATTCTGTGTTTATTTTCCCATCCGTTCAAACGCGCGCAAAACCTCAAGAGGAATTGCAAATATCACGGTATTTGACTGGTCAGAGCTCAAATCGTTTATAGTGCTTAGCGTGCGCAAATGAAGGGCTCCAGGAGTGCCAGAAAGTACTTGAGCAGCCTTTGCAATATTTTCCGCTGCGATATATTCACCACTTGCTTTGATAATAACTGCACGTTTTTCACGTTCTGCCTCAGCTTGTTTGGCAATGACGCGTTGCATGTTGTCAGGCAATACAATATCTTTGAGTTCCACGCTTTCTACCTGTATACCCCACGATTGTGTTGTCTTCTCAAGAATTTGTTGGATGCGTCGTGCGGCCGCATCACGATTTGCCAAGAGTTCATCGAGCTCAAGTTCACCGACCACATTTCTCATGGTTGTCTGGGCGAGCTGACTAACGGCAAACCAGAAATTTTCTACTTCCAAAATTGCTTTTGCAACATCTACAATTTTGTAGTAAATGACCGCGTTAATTTTTGCAGATACATTATCCTTGGTAAGTGCTTCTTGCAAAGGCATATCTACTGCTTTGGTACGAATGTCTACTTTTGTCATGCTTTGGATAATGGGCAAGACTAAACGCCATCCAGGTTGTACCATTTTGGTAAATTTACCCAGTTGAAATTTGACGCCACGTTGGTATTGGTTGACTTGTCGTATGCTAATGAGAAGCACAACGACTACAATTCCCAAGAGTGTTCCCCACATATGTGAAAGGTTAAGAATAAAGGTTGCTATTTTTTATAAAATTATTACTTAATTAGGAAACAACTATTCTATCATACCATATTATAGTGCGCCCGCAAGGAATCGAACCTTGATCTAAAGCTTAGAAGGCTTCTATTCTATCCATTGAACTACGAGCGCAAGGCATAATTAATATGCAAATTTTATCGCTTTTTAGCCCAATTGTCAATCATCAGCTCTGTGTTTGCCATGGAATTTCTTATGGATATTTCTAAGTTCTTTGTCTGTTATATGCGTATAAATTTGAGTTGTCGTAATAGACGAGTGTCCAAGCATTGCTTGTACACTGCGGATGTCGGCTCCATTTTGGAGTAAATCTGTAGCAAAAGAGTGTCGCAGGGTATGTGGCGAGACATGCTTGGTAATCCCTGCTTCTCGGGCATATTTTTGCACCGTCCGTTCAATAGAACGAGGTGTCAATGGTTGGTCGTCATCAGCCATCTTACCATTTTTTATTTTTTTGTTAGGTCCCGTGCGTTTGTCGTGAGAAATAAATAAATACGGATTTAGATCTCCGCGGATTTCTATATATTTTTTTATAGCATATCGCGCTTGTTCTGATAAAAATACAACACGAGTTTTTCGTCCTTTTCCCGTTACGGTAAATTCGTCTCGGTTTAAATTTACATCTTCCTTTTTTAACTTGGCGAGCTCAGACACGCGCAAACCCGTCGAGAATAACAACTCCAAAATCGCTTTGTCGCGATGGGCTATGAGGAGTGTGGGCGGTATTTTTGTCTTTGTGCTTTCGTGCTCCCTCCCATTTGGCGGGCAGGCAAGTGCTTTCGTGCTCAAGTGTTTGAACGGCGCTTCTAGAATACGATTCAAATCCCCACCTTCAAGAAAACTAACCTCACGATCAGGCATTTTCATTAGTTCTATTTTTTCAGGGGGCAGTGTCTTTACATCGCGTTTGGCCAAGTATTTCAGAAATGAACGCAAAGCAATGAGATGGTAGTTTTGGGTATTTTTTTTCAGTGGTTCTCCGTGTACATCGCAGAGCCTATTGAGCCAAAGTCGGTATTGACGTACATCCTCGCCAGTTATTTTTTCAGGATGTTTGTCTCCAAACCATTCTATAAAACGTCTTAAATAAAAATCATAATTCTGCAGTGTTTTTGGGCTGCGGTTTTTTTCGATTTCCAGGTGTTCAAGAAATTCGGTGAGATATTGTTTGAGAGTTGTCGCCATATGTTCACGTATCACATAGCACGTATCACGTATCAATTTAAATATTTGATATGTGTTATGTGATACGTGGTACGTGTATATTGTACGACACTTTTTATTAAAAATCAATAAAAAATCTATTGACAAACGTACTTTTTTCTGCTATACTGTATACATAATATTGATTTTATTGGCCTAATTGATCACGGTCAGTAGAGTTAATATTAAAAAACACATATGCAACACAAACAAGGGGATTTCGGCGTACAGCAGGCGGATTTTTCGTGGGTCTATCTTTATTTAGTAGCAGGTATTGCCATTGCAGTAGCTGTTTTTTTATTTGTGCCAAAGGTTTCAATAGGATAAATTAGTAATCTATACAAGATATGAAAAAAAAGGTTGTCATGCGCATGGGTCTAGCCTGCGTTTTATCACTTTGTTTTTTAACCCCTGTCTTCGCGTTGGAAGAGAGTTTAGGTGATTTAAGTTCGATACAAACAAGTCAACCACTACTTACAGCTTCTGCGAGTCAGCCAGATTCGCTTGAAAGTCTGGAAGGAGTGAACATAGACATGCCTACTCAATTGCCTACCACTTTTGGTTTGTGGTGGCGCGGGATAAAAGAACGTGTAAAAATTGTTACTACATTTGACCCGGTTAAAAAAGATGAGCTTCGTCTAAAATACGCCGAAGAACGCATGAAGTTGGCCGAACTTATAGCTCAAAAATCAGACAAACAAGAGGTTCAGGCAAAAGCGCAAAAAATGGTTGAACGCTCTCAGGATCTCATGAGCCGAGTTGAAGAACATAAAGACAAATTTTTACAAAATCCTGATGAACGAGTTCAGCGATTGATGAAGAATATTGGAATCCACCAAATCAGCCGTGAGCAGGTAATGGATACACTAGAAGAGAAATTTGAGGGGAAATTGACTGACGAACAAATGAACAAATTGCGCGAGCTTCGTGAAAAGGGCCTCAAGGATGGGCAGCGTTTTTTGAATGCTATTAATAATGAAAAAATACCTGAGCAGGTTCGCGAACATTTACAACAGGTGCAAAATCGTGTCGAAGAGCATACACAGGGGGTTAAACAATTTCAAGAACAAAAGAAAGAACTTTTGGATGCAGCCAAAAATGGTGATGAGCAGGCAAAGGAAAAATTAGACCAGTTGTGGCAAGAAAGAAAACAAAAGATGGAAGAAGTAAGGAGTGATTTTAAAGAAAAAGCGGATTCAAATACTTCTACACGCAAAATAATACAAAAGATTGAAGAACGTAAAACTCAACCAGAAACTAGAGCGCTTGAAAAGGTGCGAGAACTGAGAGACACGGTAAAACAACGGGTCGAAACTACTCAGAATGCTGTTGATACCCAGTAAATCATTACATTGAACAGTCCGTTCCAAAAGCCGGGCTGTTTTGTTATAATACCACTGATTTTAAACACTGATTACGCAGATTCATAAGGATTACACTGAGAGAGATTATGAATAAACAAAGACAATTTTATCTCATTTTACCCGATATCCGCTCGTGCCATAATGTGGGGGCCATGTTTCGAACTGCCGACGCATGTGGGGTTACAAAGATTTTTTTAGTTGGGTATACTCCTTGTCCTCCTCGACCACAGATAGACAAGGTTTCGCTCGGTGCAGAGACATGGATGCCGTGGGAACAAAGGAAAGATTTAAAACGATTGATTATTTCTTTAAAAAAGAAAGGAGTTATGATTGTGGGGTTGGAGAAGAATGAAACGAGCGAGAAGATTGAAAGACTAAAAGATTGGAAGATTGACAGTGATATCGCCCTAGTGGTGGGTAATGAAGTTGATGGAATCGCTGAAAATATTTTGAAACTATGCGATAAAGTCGTGCATATACCGATGTATGGAAAGAAAGAGAGTTTGAATGTGAGTGTTGCCGCGGGGATTGCGATGTATCTCATAAGCTCAAAACTCAAAGGTCAAAAATCAAATTTTTAACCCAAAACTATTCACAAATTTTAAAGTTTTAAAATGTAGTTTTGAGTTTTGAACTTTGAATTTTGAGTTTAATTTTATGAACACCATCATCTTCGACATCGAGACAATTCCGAAAGTTTTTGATTCCCTTGATGAAGCCCAGCAGCAGTATCTTTTGAAGTTTGCTGAAGATGAGGAAGAAAGAGAAAAGATAAAGGATCAAATGGCACTGTGGGCGCCGACGAATGAAATCGTGGCAATAGGCATGCTGTCTGTTGAAACGCAGAAAGGAGCGGTTTATTTCCAATCACGTGAACAGGAAGTCGTTGAATGGGAAGATGGAAATATAAAGTATGTCCCAGGGACAGAAAGAGAAATTCTAGAAAAATTTTGGAAAGCGATTTCGTATGCCAATAAGTTTGTTACGTTTAACGGGCGTGGATTTGATTGCCCCGTGCTTATGATGCGTTCTGCCATACATAAGGTTAAACCAAGTAAAAATCTCATGCCCTATCGGTATAGTTCGGATGTACATGTAGATTTGCTTGAACATCTCACGTATTACAGCAGCACGCGCAAGTTTAATCTTGATTTTTATTGCAAAGCATTTGGCATAGAATCTCCCAAATCTCACGGTGTCACTGGTCATGATGTAAAGCCCATGTTTGAACAGGGAAAATACAAAGAAATTGCGCAGTATTGTGCAGGTGATTTGCATGCAACGAGGGAGTTGTATCTGAGGTGGAAAGAGTATATGGCGTTTAAAGACCGTTAGAAAAGTTTGGAGTAGTGTGAAGGGTTTGGTATACTATCTTCGTGTGAAGATTAAAAGATTGTAAGATTAGAAGATTTTGGCGAAAAGATTATGGGATATAAAGATTTTTATCAATTGGATATTTGGAAAAACGGGTATACTTTACTGATGAAGATATATGATGCAACTGATGAATTTCCGCCAACTGAATTGTATGCACTGACTTCTCAAATTCGTCGATCCGCTAATTCCATAGTTGCCAACATAGCCGAGGCACATGGAAGATATTATTATGCAGATAAAATTCGTACTCTATATATTGCACGGGCAGAAATTACAGAAACAAGGAGTCATTTAGCCGTTGCATCTGGACGTAAATATATAGCAGAAGATATTTTTGTGGATTTAAATACAAAATACTGTGATTTGGCAAAAGACTTGAATTTATTTATTAACAGTCTGAAGAGTGATAACAAATCGATATAATCTTCTAATCTTACAATCTTTTAATCTTTGTCTGTATGCACATCCCCGCCGTACAACACACACTCTATATTTTTGAACGCATGCATGATCATTTGCCACCTCTGATACCGAGTGAAATTCTTGAGTTGTTTGAAAAACGTCTGGAGGGTGTACGCAACCAGCATGATATTGCATTGGAAGAAGTTGAACAGATAATGGCTGAGGTTGGCAAAAAGATTTGGCCCTATATGCGCGCGTTTGAAGATGTTCACAAGCATTATACTGATAAGCTTGGCCAGGAATTATTGCATCAGCGTGCTTCTACAGGTTTGAAAAGGAAACTTCAGATTTTTAAAGAAATGGGTGGGACATACCAGGATGTATATAGGGGCTCTGGAAGCGATTTTTTAGGCGTTGGGGAACGTCAGGAGCTCGTAGGGCTACTCATTGATCTAAAACATGATATTAGACGTCATGCCACACAAGCCGCGTTGTCTCATGACCGTCCTATGTATGAGGCGGCAATAGATAAGTATGGCAAGATGATAGAAGAGATAAATACTGTTGTTGAAGATGTGAAGAAATTTGCCGATGAAATAGGGCATGATAACCTAAAACAAGATATATATAGTCATGTCAATTCATTTGATCATGGTTTTTCCTTGCTTGGTCCGAGAGTGGATATCAATGAAGTGAAAAATTTGAAAGGTTATTATCAGGGGAAGAAAGATGAAAAGAAAATACTATGAGTACGGAAGAAAAAAGTCAAAAGTTTTTAGAGGTAGACAGGGAGCGAAGGATAGTAATACGTCGGGATATATTGGTTAAGTATGGAGGAGAACTTTTTGTACAAGGGAAAGTCGACGAGGCAGAGGTGATACGCACGATGCACGATCAGCTCAATGCATTGCGTGCGCAGGAGAGGAATTTTGGATTGATGAAATTTAATGATTTACGTCCTCAGGGGAAATACTCACATGATACTGATGAAGAAGAAGATGAAATTGGTGCTAGAAAACGTGCAAAATTGCCATCGGAAGAATTAGAAAGGAAATTGGATATCGAAAAGAGTGGTCTAGAAAGGGATTTGGACATGTTAACTAAAGAATTTTAAAACGGCCATTATGGGCCGTTTTAGTTTATACATTTTTATATAACTCGCGGTACAACACGCGAATGTTTTTTTATATATTGTTTGATTTGATTTTTGGTGAGTAATCCTTTTTGTGCACCGAACTTTTGAATAACACCACCCGCATTTGCACTGCCCCATTGTATGGCAGTTTTTATTGTTTCTTCAGATAAAATTGCAGACAAAAATCCACTTGCATATGCATCGCCCGCACCCGTACGTGCTATTGCTTTAGCAGGGAACGGCTCCATGAAATAGAGCGTCTTTGTGTCAGATGCATATGAGCCTTTGGTTCCATCTGTGAGTGCTACTATCCGTGGTCCAAGTAGATGTAACGCGTGCATGGTTTTTTGTATTGAATCGCGCTGACCTACGAGTTTTGTTGCTTCTTCTTTGTTTACAAATAGCAATTCTGTCAAAGGAAGTATTTTTTTGTATGTTTGCAGGCCAAATTTTATCTGGTATGAGCCTGGATTTGTGGCAAGTTTAGTTTCCGGATGTCTTTTCACATACGCAACCAGTTTTTCCTGAAGTTTTTCAAATGAAGAACCCAAGGAGGAATAGTATATCCATTTTGTTTGTGGTAGTTTTGGCAAAGAATATGCGCGTTTTACATGATACGACAAAATAGTTCGTTCACTTTTGTAATGTAATACCACAGAATAACGGGTTTCTTTTCCTTTGTGTACTTTTACTAATTTAGTGTGTACGCCGCTATTTTCGAGTTCTTCTTTTATAATGAGGCCATTGATATCATCGCCAAGTTCAGTTACGAGCGCAGTATTAAATCCGAGTTTTTGGCACGCTACTGCCACATTGGCTGCATTACCACCCACCGATTGTCCTGTATGGGTAATAGGAAGTTTGTCTGCGTAGTTGATGCATAGTTTGCAGTGTTCGCGATTGAGGTCGCAACTGAGTGTTGCATCATCTATAGCAAGAAATGTGTCCATGGTGGCGTCACCAATGGTGATAAGATCAAACATAGTCTATTTTAAGTTTTTATATTCTTTCAGATCAGTTTGTGAATGTTTGTGTATCCCTGCAAGTATCTCAATAAGCTCTATAAGTGACGCTACGGCAATGCCAGCCATAGCAATAATAAATATCGTATTTTTGATATATATTGCGTAATCAAGCAAACAAAGCGCGCCAAGCATGATGACAATGTCCTGGCGTCGTTCTCGTTCGAGAAAAATGCCATATATAATTAAGATGAGTCCAAGCATGGCGACTACATATATGATTGTCACGGTGAGAGACGAGGGTACATAGGGAATGAGATTTTGGAGAAGCATATGTTTAAGTAGCTAAATTATATACCGATTATACCACTCTACGTCGTTCCAGTCTACGGTTTTTTAAGGAGATATAAGGTGTTATTGGGATTCCACCCGGGAATTTGTTTTGTCTGAATTACTGAATATGGCTTCAGAGGAGAAAAGCTGACAATATAGTCTTCGGTATTATTTACAAAAAGATATTTGATCCACCACGGAGCTGTCCATGGTCCCTGGAGAGTTCCTTGTTCATATCGAGCAGACCATGCAGACCAATACGCGTGCCAGCCATTCCATTCATATCCGCCGTCAATAGTATGCGGTTGGAGTTGGGAAACCGCGAGAGCGTGGGATGCCATTTCCCATCGTGCCTTATTCCAGTTTAAATAAAATTGCGTTTGGCTTATGCTAAACACTGCATATATGGTTAACACAAGTAATGTAGCTGGCGCGTAGAAATTTTTAAATGTAAGTTGCTTTGCAATAATGATTCCTACAATGACAAATAGCGCTAAGTAATATCGGTCAAAACTATGAAATAATAAAATAGGGATTAAAAATACTATACCTGTCGTGTATATATACCCAAAAGGTGATTCATGAAATTTTTTTGCTCGTAAAAATATGTAAATGAGCCATCCGCCAGCTCCAGTCGCAGCACAGGTAACCAAAAGCCATACCCAACCATGAAACATAGGTTTGAATTGACCGTTGATAACATTGTACATAGGCCCAAGTCCGTATTCAGTAATTATATTCATGACATATGGCAGACGGACATGTTTAATTTTGAAAATGACAAGAGCAACAATAACCGGAATACTTGTAAGAATGAGCAGTTTGGTATTTTTGATTCGCTTGAAAGGATGTTTGAGTACGTATCCGGCAGCAAATGGCAAGGCAAATAAACCGAGATATACGAGGCTATACCACAACCACCACAACGTGTGTGTTAAAAGTTCATTTAGTTTGTATACATAGTGAAGGGAAGCGCCTTGAGGAAGCAGGTTATTTTTTTGCAAGAAGATATACATGGAGAGCCATAGTAGAGATGGAACGCCGAAAGATAATACAAGATGTGTCAAAGGAATTTTGTGGTAAGAAAGATTTTTCATCCAGATTACATCGGGATTCAGGATGACATAGAGTCCAGCAGCAACCATAGGCAATATGTTTGTTTGCCGCGTATAAAACCCGACAACTGAGACGAGTGAACCAAAAAATAAATACCACGCGTTCTTTTTTTCAAATCCGATGTAATATAAAAATATACTTGCAATGAATAAAAATAATGCAGGAATATCAGTCATGAAGGTGAATGACAGATTGTAAAAAATTGGGTTGAGCCAGAGTGCAAGAGTAATGAGCAGGTTAATATGTGGTTTGTTGTTTGTTTTGTTCAGTAAAAAGTAAAAGATTAATATTGAGAACAGACTTAAAATGAGTGTTGAAATTCGAAGCATTGAAAAAGAAAAGCCAAAGATTTTGATAAGGGCTGCACCATACAGAATAGGTATATAAAACGTGGGCCCCGCGTATGGAGACATACGAAATTCTCCGGTATCGACCAGGTGTTTGGCTATTTCTGTATGAACCCAGTCATCATTCAAAGCAAATTCGCCAATAGGATTTATAAATAAGAATTGCGCTAGAAAGACAAGCATGATAAACGAGAGGTGGTAAGCTGTAGTTTTGTTTATTTTCATATGCGAAGTCAGCAATAATATAAGCTGATTATAGCAAAATAACACAAAAGACTGAAGATTATGGCCCTGCGAGCCTAAGATTGAAAGATTATGTAAATTGATATAATAAAAACGAGTCTTGCTCGTTTTTATTCGTAATCTTGTAATTTTACAATCTTTTCCGCCCCCTGGCGGACCCGCCTTGGGCGGGTAATCTTTATTTACACTTCTTCTTTCCACTTATTTATATACTCTATTGCACTCAAGGCTGCCGTTACTCCATGTCCTGCGGCAATGGCAATTTGTTTAAATGGAACATTGGTAACATCTCCGGCAGCAAAAATACCCGGGCAATTTGTCTTGCACTTGGTATCTACTTCTATCTCACCGATCGTATTTTTTGATCCGCATAATACAAAATTTGAATTAGGGATTTGTCCGACGTGTACCATCACTCCCTGGATATCAATTCTCTTTTCTTCTTTTGAATCGGTATCTTCATATATCAGCCCACTCACAAAACTTCCATCGTTTACTATTTCTTTTGTATTTGCGTTGTATATCACTTCTATATTTGCATGTTCTTTTATTTTTTCAATCAAAATATTTTCCCCTTTTGGGAATCCCCAGTTATTTTCTTTGGTATTTGGATATTTGGTTATCAAATATACTTTTGTGGCAATACCAGCCATCATGAGTGCTGACTCGAGAGCAGAATTTCCACCGCCCACTGTTGCAGTCACTTTTCCTCTATATAGGGGACCATCGCATACGGTACAATATGTTACACCTCTGCCGTAGTATTCTTTTTCGCCAGGAATATTCAAAAGGCGCGGATGGATTCCACTTGAGATAATAACTGCTTTTGCGGTATATGTTTTTTTTTCGCCCAGGCTATTTTTCGTTGTTACTATATGGTAATTTTTTACTGCTTGTATACTTACAACCTCGTATCCTTCTTCTATGGGTACATTGTATGATTTCATGTGCTCATGAAAATCTTGTGCGAGTTTAAAGCCAGTCGTATGCACGGTACCAGGCCAATTTTCTACTTCGCCAGATAGTGCCACTTCACCCCCAATATCTTTCGTAACCACAACAAAATTAAGATTTCTGCGTGCAGCATAGACAGCAGCTGCTGAACCAGCAGCGGCGGCACCAATGATGACCAGGTCGAGAATGTCGTTATTTTTCATATTAGATAACTCAAAATTCAAAACTCAAAGATCAAAATGTAAAATCAAAACGTAAAGCTTGTTAGTTTTTAGCTATAGTTTTGACTTTTGAGGTTTGCGTTTTGAATTTTCACAGAGTGCAGAAATTGTATCCCGAGCTAATTAAACTGTCAACCTGTTAATTATTTCCCCCATTCTTTTTACGTTCTCCCTCGGTTCTCTCTCATTTTTAAATATTGCACTCCCTGGGCAAATAGCTTTAACACCCGTTTTTACAATATCTGTCAGCGTTTCTTCATTTACAGCTCCGTCGATTGCGGTAAATATGTTTGGATTTTTGGAAATAAAATCAACCATCTTCTCTAGCACTTCAGGAATCAGTTTTTGTCCCTGTTTTCCCGGAGTTACTCCCATAAACATCACTGCTTTGATTTCTTTTATATATGGATCAAGTACACTTGTTGGTGTGTCTGGATTTAATGCGATACCAATATCCCATCCATACGCATGGAGTGTGGGCATAATATTTTTCAAGTTTTCTTCGGATTCAAAATGTACGTAAATGCGCTGTACTTGTTCGACTGTGGCCCATTTTTTTAATTCTTTCAGAGGTTCACTAACCATGAGATGAAGTTCCACATCAATTTTTGCATTCTTTTTTACTATATCTGGATCCATCCACGTTGTGTGTGGTACAAAAATTCCATCAGCGATATCAAGCTGAACCATATCTACTGATTTTTGGACAGACTTTATTTCACGAAGAAATTCTTCTTTAGATTGAACGAGGATTGAGGGGATGATTTGCATAAAATAACTCAAAGTTCAAAACTCAGAACTCAAAATGTAAACTTAAAACTTAAAGTTTATTAGTTTTTAGTTGCAAATTTTGATTTTTGAGTTTTGCGTTTTGAATTTTTATTTCTCTATTTCTTCAACCTTTTTCAATCTCCGGACGTGTCTTTCTTCTCCACTAAACTCAGTCTCTAACCATTTTTTTACCACTGCCATGGCGTGATCTTCGGACAGATGATCCGCAGCAAGGGAAATAATATTTGTGTTATCATCCTTCATCATACTTTCTGCTGCAGCAATATTATACCCAATACCACATTTTATTCCTTTCACTTTATTTACGGCAATACAAACCCCAACTCCATTGCGACATATTACAATACCGCGTCCTTGTGTTTCAACGACTTTATGCGCAAGCGGTATGACGTAGTCTGGATAGTCATCAGTTTCAACATGTTCATGTGGTCCAAGATCTTCGACCTTACCTTTGAGTTCATTTTCAATATAACGTATAACTCGTTTTTTGAGTTGATAACCGCCGTGATCAGAGGCGATGAAAAGGGGGTTGGTGTACATATGGTTGGCTTAGAGTGTATGACGTGAGTATTGTATCATGATGTTTTGTTTGGCTCAACTGTTGACTTTTTGTTATTATTTAGTATAATTTCAATATAATCACAAAAGCGTTAAGCCGTTATCAGCGGCAAGCCTGGAGAAGAAAGTCTGAAAGATGAGTAGAACTCCACGGGTAAGCCCGTAAAAGCTGTAATCAAGTTAAAGCTCAAGATGGTACCGTCGCGTAAAGTCCTTTGGACCACGCGACTCTTGGCACGTGTGAAAGCGTGTTTTTTATTTATGTACGAAATACGAAAACTACGAAATATTCGAAATATATTTTTCGCACCTTTCGCAGTTTTCGTATTTCGTACATCTATTATCTTATAATTTTTTAAATATGTACAATGCCAACCAAAACGAACAAGAAATTTTGAAGTACTGGGACGAGCACCAGTGTTTTGAAAAATCAGTGAGTGAACGTCCGGAAAATAATCCGTATGTATTTTATGATGGACCTCCGTTTGCGACAGGCTTGCCTCATTACGGGCATATCTTGAGTTCAGTAATTAAAGATGTAGTCCCTCGCTACTGGACTATGAAAGGTTATCGTGTGCGAAGGCGTTGGGGGTGGGATTGTCATGGGTTACCAATTGAAAATTTGGTCGAAAAAGAATTGAAAGTTTCAGGAAAAAAACAGATTGAAGAAAATTTGGGTGTGGATAAATTTAATGAAGCATGTCAATCAAAAGTTCTCATGTACACAAAGGAGTGGAAAAAAATGGTCAATAGAATTGGCCGCTGGGTTGAGTTTGATAATGCGTACAAGACCATGGATCCTGTGTACATGGAATCCGTATGGTGGTCTCTCAAAACAATTTGGGATAAAGGTTTGATTTACGAAGGCAGAAAAGTACTTATGTATTGTCCGCACTGTGAAACGCCGGTTTCAAAAGCAGAAATTGCGATGGACGATAGTTATAAGGATATTAAAGAAGAGACGGTAACCGCGAAATTTAAGATCAAAAGATCAAAAGATCAAAAGATTGAGTTGCCGGAAAATACATATATTCTAGCATGGACGACTACGCCGTGGACATTGCCGGGAAATGTGGCATTGGCAGTAGGAGAAAAAATTGAATATAGCCTCGTAAAATTGGGAGAAGATCACTATATTATTGCCAAGGATAGATTGATGAATTATGTTGAAGGAAAGGAGTTTGAAGTAGTACAGCAGGTATTGGGTGGAAATTTAGTAGGTTTGGAATACGAACCATTATTTGATATTCCCGCTATTCACGAAACGGGCAAAAAAGCGTGGTATGTGACTAGCGCGGATTTTGTGACGACTGAAGAAGGAACTGGCGTGGTACATACCGCTGTTGTATATGGTGAGGACGATTATAACTTAGGGTTGAAAATTGGTTTGCCGGTGGTTCCCTTGCTTGATGACAAAGGACATTTCAATGAATTATCTCCGGAGTTTATACGAGGTCAATATTTCAAAAAAGCAGAGAAAGCGATTAAAGATGATTTGGAAAATCGCGGATTGTTGTTTGCACGACAGAGTCATACACACTCATACCCACATTGCTGGCGTTGTGATACACAACTTTTTTACAACGCTATTTCTGCATGGTTTATAAATATCCAAGACAAGAAAAAAAGAATTATTGAATTTAACGAAAAAGTTAATTGGTTCCCAGACAATCTTAAGCACGGACGGTTTTTGAATATTTTGGAAACCGCGCCAGACTGGAATATTTCCCGTAATCGTTTTTGGGCAACCCCCTTGCCATTTTGGAAATGTAATAATAAAGAATGTGACGGAACGGTATGTATTGGGAGTGTACAAGAGCTAAAAGAAAAAGCAATTAATTTTGATGAAGTCTATAAAACAGACAAAGTCGAAGAATTAGATTTGCACAAGCACAACGTGGACAAAATCAAGCTGAAATGCGAGAAATGTGGAGGAGAAATGACACGCATTCCAGAAGTCATAGATTGTTGGGTAGAATCAGCGTCTATGCCTTTTGCTGAATTTCATTATCCATTTGAAAATGTTGAGACCTTCAAAAAAAGATTCCCAGGCCAGTATATCGCAGAATACATCGCTCAAACGCGCGCGTGGTTTTATTACATGCATGTCATGGCCGTTTTATTGTTTGATAATGTTAGTTTTGAAAATGTGGTATGTACGGGTACTATCTTGAATGAAAAAGGAGAAAAATTGTCTAAGTCAAAAATGAATTATACTGATCCATGGAAAATAATTGAAGAATATGGCGTAGATGCTTTGCGTTATTATCTTATGAGTAGTGTAGTGATGCAGGCAGATAATTTATATTTTAATGATCGCGAGGTTAAAGACATTTTTAACAAATTGAATAACACCTTATGGAATGTTGTAGCTTTTTATGAGATGTACGGATCGAAAAATTCGAAATTCGAAACCCTAAGTCCGGGTCTAAGGATTCGAAATTCGAAATCTTTGAGTGTATTGGACAAATGGATTCTCGCCAAATTGCAGATACTAGTTAAAGATGTGACAGTTGCCATGGAAGGTTATAATATGACTGCAGCAAGTAGACCAATTCTTGAATTTATTAATGAACTGTCAACTTGGTATGTTCGTCGCTCACGTGATCGTTTCAAAGGCGACAATTCCGAAGACGTGGAAGTTGCGACATCAGTTTTGCGCGAAGTGCTTCTAACTTTGTCCAAAGTAATGGCTCCATTTACACCTTTTATTGCAGAAAAAGTGTACCAAGGAACAAGGAACAACGAACAAGGAACTGATTGTGAAAGTGTGCATTTAGAAAAGTGGCCAGAGGTTGATGAAAAAATGATAGATGATCAAGTTATAATTGATATGGCACAGGTGAGGAAGGTTGTTGAGATGGGTCTTGCGTTACGTGCTGAAGCAGGTATAAAAGTACGACAGCCACTTTCACAATTTTCAATTTTTAATTTTCAATTTTCAAACGAATTGAAGGTTATTATTTCTGAAGAATTAAATATAAAGGAAATAAGTGAAGCTGTAGATTTAGAAAAAAATTGGATAATGAAAGAAGACGGTAGTTTAAAGGTTGCGTTGAATACAGAGATTAATGGTGAGCTTAAAAAAGAAGGCCTTGTCCGAGAAATTGTCCGCACCATCAATCAAATGCGCAAAGAACAAAAGTTAACTATTCAAGACTCGGTTGTGGTAGGCTATGAGACGTCTGATGAACTTCTAAACACAGTGTTTAAGGAATATGGCGATGAAATAAAAAAAGGAACGCTTGCGACAGATTTGAAAAAACATGCTGGCGGAATTGAAGTCAAGCTGGATGGAATGTCTCTTAGCCTTTCTGTGGAAAAGTAGCAAAAATCTATTGACACCACGTATGGTGGTGGTACAATTTGAGAGAACGAAACCGTTCTTCTACTGCCTGCTCCACGCAGTGTGGTAAATTGGCGAGAGCCATTATATGTATTTATGGACCTTGAAAGGTCACAAGATTTGGATCCTTTTCCTAAGATAAACAATTATTTATTTGACATAACCCAAACGACAAAAGCCGTCTGGGTTTTTTAGTTGGCAAAATAATTTTCTGTGTCAAAGGACAAAAATATGATTAGAGAAGGAAACAATTTTTTTTTACCTAAAAAAGTAGTAATTCTTTATACTGAGGCAAAAAGAGAATACTTTAATACCGAAGCTGAATACGTAGCAGAATCATATTTGCGTGATGACGCTCGGAAAATAGTTCCATATTTTGAGAATTTGGGATTTGCAGTCGACACGGTCCCCGCTGACGATAAGATGATAGATTATCTCACAAAAAATAATCCACTATTCGTCTTGAATTTGGCTGATACTATCCATGGAAGAGAGGATTTTGGGCCTGGTCTTCCGGCGGTATTAGACATATTGGGTATACCTTATTTAGGTACAGGAACAGAGGGATTAATATATGATCGTAATAGGTTTCTATCGCATATTATTTTAGAAAAATATGACATATCTATCCCCCCGTATCAGCTTGTTGAAAAAGAGGATTTTGTTTTGCACGACACGTTGAATTTTCCATTGATTTCGAAACTTAATGGGATTCATGGCAGCATAGAAATAGATGAGTCAGCGATTAGCGAAGACGTGGTGCATTTACAGAAGAGGGTGAAAAAATTGATGTCTATATATCACCAGTCGGTTATAGTGGAAGAATATATTGAAGGAAAAGAACTGACTGCTATGGTATTGGAGGACAATGCCTCCGAAGATAAGATGCATGTGTACGTGACAGAAAAAAAATTTACACGCCAGGGCAAGTATGTTATTGATACGCATATTGGCAAGTGGGGGGATGAAGACATATTTGAATATAAAAAAAGAGAAGACATCAAAGGGACCCAGTTTGAAATGGAAATTCAGAAAGCTTTTTGTGTGTTGAAGATGAATGACTATGCCAAGTTTGATATTCGCGAGGATGTGAGAAACGGAAAATATTATATTATAGATTCTAATGCAAACCCTGCTTTTGGATCTCTTGAGTGTAACTGTGCTATTAGTAATGTTTTGAATTTGTATGGTATATCTTTTGAAGATACATTAAAGACCATACTGAATAACTTATCATATAGATTAAAGACAAGGGTCACATAATGTCTTATATGCATATTGGTTTGACATTTAATTTACGTTCCTCTGTTGTGGAAGAAGATCAAAAAGATATCAGCTCTCTTGAAGAGGCTGAATTTGATAGCCCGGCTACTATAGACGCTTTGTTTAATACTATAGAAAAACTTGGTCATACCGTTGAGCGGATTGGGAATTTTTTTGAACTTCAAAAAAAACTTGTCGATGGTAGATGTTGGGATCTTGTGTTTAACATAGCCGAAGGTGAGAATGGAAGAAATAGAGAAGCTCAAATTCCTGCTGTGTTGGAAGCCTACCATATTCCTTACACATTTAGTGATCCTCTTACGTTGGCTGTAAGTTTAGATAAATCTGTTGCCAAAAGAATAATACGAGATGCGGGAATAAAAACGCCAGGTTTTTATACGATAAAGTCGTATGAAGATCTACAGAAACTCGACACACTTTTATTACTTTTTCCTCTCTTTGTAAAGCCAAATAGTGAGGGCACGGGTAAGGGTGTAAACCCTCATTCCATTGTACATAATCAGGATGAGTTGACGAAAGTGACACAAGAGTTGTTATCTACATACAAACAGCCCGTCTTAGTAGAAGAATTTTTACCTGGAAGGGAATTTACAGTCGGCGTATGGGGAACAGGAGAAAAAGCGCGAGCTATCTCAGTGCTAGAAATAAAATTGCTTGAGAACGCTGAAAAGGATGTCTACTCGTTTGTAAACAAAGAATTGTGTGAAGAACTAGTAAAATATGAACTTGTCACTGACCAAGAAATCGTCAAGGATGCCTTTGATATTGCGGTAAAAGCCTATCAAGCCTTGGAGTGTCGGGACGCCGGGAGAGTGGATATAAAAATGGATAGAGATGGAAGGTTACAATTTCTTGAAATAAATCCGCTCGCAGGGTTGAATCCTACACATTCAGATTTACCTATGGCATGTACAGCAGTTGGGATTTCTTACGAAGAACTTATACGGAAGATCATTGATTCTGCGTGTGAACGCATGTAACAAAAGTTTTAAATTAATGATATGGAAAATGAAAGAGGACTAAAGGAGTTAGGACAATGGCACGCCCCAGAAGGAGGAAGGAACCACATCGACGCTGAACCTGGGAAAACAATTGAGGATACAGGTGTATGGACATTTGGCGAAGGTGAAAGAGCAAGGATTCGTCCTCTAAATGCAATGAGACAAGAAGATATAGACAGGTATCATGAAACTGATGTTAACCCAAAAGCTTTAGAATTTATGATAGGTGATCCAATGACCGACGATGAAATAAAAGATCTTATTGAAGGACATGGAAATGATAGATTGCTGTATGGTGTAAGTGGCCGTGAAAGTGAAGGCGAAATAGAGGGCTGGGTGCAAATGCTTCCTGAAGATGGGAGAAGAATCGAAGAGATGACCACAAAAGAAATGGTAAAAATACCCGAACAAAATCTAGTTATGGAATTAAGTTACGCCCGTCTACACGACACGAGGAGATATGATAAAAAAGAGGAGCGAGGACTTGTATCTAGCGGCGTTAGACAAATTTGTCAGACGTTAGGCAGAAGTTTTGATCCATCTCGTGGGGGCGAAGGTATAGTACCTGAATTAAAGCCCAACTTAACCATAACAGCTTACACTGACCCAGAGAATGTGGACTCCGAGCGCGTGTTGGAAAGATGTGGTTTTGTGAGAGTAGGGCAGATTAATTATGATGAAGATTCAGAAAAAGAAGATACAGTATGGGTTTTGGATTGGAAAAAACTCGACGATTCTTTCAATCAAAGAGATGAACAAAGAACAGAAGATAATGACTTTTCGATTAGTAATAACATAGATACGGTATAAGATATTAATTATGAACATCGGATTAACTTACAATATTCGCCATGTTAAACCCGACATCAATGACCCTCAGTATATAAAAGAAGCTGAATTTGATGAGCCAATCACCATTGAAGGAATTACTAAGGCACTTGAGGCGTTGGGTCATAAGGTCTTTCATGTGGAGGCAGACGAAAATGCATATTTGAAATTGAAAGATTTGAAAGGAACCATAGATATTGTATTTAATATTGCTGAAGGTATACATGGAGCAGATCGGGAAGCGCAAATTCCTGCGATGCTTGAAATGCTTGGCATCCCGTATACGGGCCCTAAACCTTTGAGTTATGCAGTTGGTTTAAATAAATCAGTTGCTAAAGAGATCTTGGGATTTTATGGTATCAAGACTCCTAGGTGGAAAGTATTTAGAAATTTAGGAGAAATTGAAAATGGGGGCGTTGATTTTTATCCTGCTCTTGCAAAACCCTTAGGCGAGGGCTCAAGCAAGGGTATTAAAAGTAGCAACCTTGTTAATGACTCTTTTTCTTTAAAAAAAGTTGTAAGGAAATTACTAGAAGAATTTAGACAGCCAGTTATTGTGGAGGAATATTTACCGGGGAGGGAATTCACGGTGGGGATGTTAGGAAATCCGCCAAAAATATTGTCTATTGTTGAAATCACATTTGATGACCTGCCAGAAAATATGCCTAAGTTTGAACATTACGAATCAAAATGGGTGTACGATGATCCAGCCAAAGGAAAAGATCCGTTGGTTTGTCCTGCAAACATCGATGTAGAGTTAGAGAAGAAAATAGGTGATCTATGTTTTATGGCCTTTGAGAAGTTACAAATGCTAGATTGGGCACGATTTGATATCCGACTAGATGTGGATGGAGAACCATATTTTATTGAAGTGAATTGTCCGCCAGGAATAACGCCTCATATTGAAGGGAATTCACGTTTTGTGAGGGCTGCGAAAAGTTCAGGAATGAGCTACGAACAAATGATTGAGGAAATTTTAAAATCCTCATGTAAACGTTATAATATTGAATATCCAGGTCGATAATTTTAAGCAGGTATGTATGGCAGATACTATCACATTTAACAAATGTCTTGAATGTAAAAAAATAAATAAAGTTTCATGTTGTGAAGGATGGCTGAAATTTCCGCTGATGATTGAAGATATTAATACAATAACTTCCCTCGGATATCAAATTCAAGATTTTGTGATTGCTGGCGAATATAAGCTTGAAAGCATGCATGATGATGAAGCGTGGTGGAAAAATAGCTTAATTAAAATTGGTAAGAATTTTTTTAAAACTAATATAAAGAAAAATAAAAATGGCGACTGTATTTTTCTTAGCGATGGGCACGGCTGTACATTAAGAGATAATAGGCCGTTAGTTTGTAAGATATATCCTTTTTGGGTTGATGAGAAAGGGGAAGTAGTATATGAGCCTGGCGAAGAAGCGGACTGTCTTATGGGTCAGTCGGGTATATCAGTTTGGGAAGCACTGAAATTAGTTGAAGAGGATAATAAAACAATACAGAATTATTTTTCCAAAATTAAAAAAGATTGTATCGAAAATAAAGATAAGCATAAAAAAATTATATTGGATATTTTAAAATTAAATTGATTAATTATTTTTAATATGCTCGCAACTCGATTATCACCATATCTAAAAAAACTCACCAAGGTTTGTCCCGCGATATACAATCAATTCGTCCCTTCAGATAAAGAGGAAAAGGACGAAGAATTAACCATGGTAGATCCATTGATGGAAGAAGAACACACAGTAACGCGTGGGCTTGTCCATAAGTATGGAAATCGAGCGCTGGTTTTATTAACCATGAACTGTGCAGCGTATTGCCGTTTTTGTACACGCAGAAGAAAGGTATCAGATATCCAAAAAGGTGTCATCAATGGAAGAGATCTAAATAAGATGGTTACCTATGTGAAAAAACATCCAGAAATACGAGAACTTGTTTTTTCCGGTGGCGACCCCTTGACTGTCCCAGGTTTGCTGAAGAAAGCACTAGAAAAATTTTCTGCCTTGCCACAGATTAAAATTATTCGCGTGGGCACCCGGCTTCACGCCTCTAATCCCTCAATGGTAAATCAGAAGGTAATTGATGCGCTTAAAGTAGTAAAAACACAGCCATTATATCTCATGGTTCATTTTGAACATCCAGCCGAGATAACACCACAGACACTGAAAGCAATAAAGAAATTACAAAAAGTTTCTACCATGCTTTTGTCCCAGACTGTATCTTTGGCAGGCGTAAATGACTCAGTTGGAGTGTTGTATGATTTATTTAGCGGTCTCGTCGAAATAGGCGTAAAACCATATTATTTTTATAGATGCGATTTAGTTCGTGGCGCAGAGCATTTTATTGTAGATTTTGATAAAGAAGTGCAGATGATGACAGAATTGCGTTCACGTCTTAGTGGGCTTGCATGTCCTATGTATGTTATAGACACGCCCGGAGGATCTGGCAAAGTGCCGGTTGCTTTGAATTTTTGGAAAGTGGATAGGAGCGAGTTTACAGATTTTACGGGCAAAAAAATTGAAAGGATTTAATATTTATAAAAGTTATGTACAATAAAATCCACCGACGGTGGGTTTTATTGACTTTGAGAATAAAACACGTTACAATCAAAAAACTTACACATTAATGTTTTTTATATGATTTCATATAGTTATTTGTCTGAGCCTCGAAGGTCAAGCATCCTCGTCGTTCCTTTATTTGAGGATAAAAAAAATAAAGGCGTTCAATTTTATGGAGTGACGCTTGATAGAGCAGTTGAGAATTTGATTGAGGGTGATCTAACGGGCAAAAAATTAGAAATGACGCTTGTTTATGGTTCTCATAGTATGGTGAAAAAAGTTTTATTTGTTGGTATGGGCAGAGAAAGAGACATAACCATAAAGCGATATAAGGAAGTGATTGGCGCTGCCATAGTATATGCACAGAATAAGAAAAATCAGAACATTGCAGTGGTTGTGCCTGTGGAAATCACGAAAAAATGGGATAAAAAACGTGTAGGCAAGGAAACTGCTGTGGCTGTAGAGATTGCTTCGTATGCGTATGATGAACACAAGACCGACAAAGAAAGCCGAGTCTCCCTCGTGACACATATTGAATGTATTTTGGATGTAAAATCGTCTGAACAAAAATTGTTTGAAGCAGGTATTGAGCTCGGTCGTGTTATTGGTGAAGGCGTCAATTTGGCGCGCCATTTGGGAAATCATCCTCCTACAATTATGACGCCAAGTTATTTGGCCAAGGAAGCCCAGTCGCATACCAAGAAGTTTGGCTCTCTCAATGTCACGATTTTTTCAAAAAAAAATTTAGAAAAAATGGGAATGGGTTTATTGCTCGGTGTTGCAAAAGGCTCGCAGGAAGAACCAAAATTTATTGTGGTGGAATATAAGGGAGCTTCAAAAGCAACAGAGAAACCTACTGTGCTAGTTGGAAAAGGCGTGACCTATGATTCAGGGGGTTTGAGCCTTAAGCCGCGGGATTATTTGGTAGATATGAAATATGATATGCTGGGCGCCGCAGCAGTATTGGGTATTATGTATGTGTCTGCGTCATTAAAGATCAAGAAAAATATCGTCGCCCTTATCCCTGCAGCCGAGAATATGCCAGGCGGTTCAGCATTTAGACCAGATGATATTTTGACTGCGTATAATGGAAAAAGCGTTGAAATAAAAAATACTGATGCCGAGGGCAGATTGATTTTGGCAGATGCCCTTTGCTATGCAAATAAATATAATCCGAAAGAGGTTATTGATTTAGCTACACTTACGGGTGGTTGTATGGTTGCGGTTGGCCTCGAACGTTCTGGGCTTTTTAGTCAAGAAGAGAAAATAGTTGAGCGCCTCCTTTCATCTTCGCAGGAATGTGGTGAACAACTATGGAGATTACCACTCGGTGAAGAGTTCAAAGAAGTAAACAAAAGTGAAATCGCAGATATCAGAAACGCGGCAGGAAATGGTGCTGATAAGTATGGACAGGCAAGCATCGGTGCTGCATTTTTGGAGTTTTTTACACAAGATAAAGACGAAAATCCTTTCTACCCATGGGCGCATATTGACTTGGCTGGTGCTATTTATGACGGAAAAGGAAAACCATGGATTCGCGCTGGAGCAAATGGATTTGGGGTACAAACTATTGTGGAATATTTTTTGAAACATAAGTAGCACATAGGTATGCTTAAAAAGCAAAGTAAAGAATTACTCGCTCCAGCGGGTGATTTTGAAAAAATGAAATACGCGTTTGCCTATGGAGCTGATGCCGTGTATTTAGGCATCCCCGATTTTAGTTTGCGTGTACGTATCAATTCATTTACGTTGGACCAAGTGCGCGAAGCAATCGAATACGCACATGCAATGGAAAAAAAAATATATGTAACGGCAAATATTTACGCGCATAATGAACATATTAAACAATTGCCTGCATATTTGAAAAAACTAAATCAGTGGAAACCCGATGGACTTATCGTGTCTGACCCAGGTGTAATACAAATGGTCAAACAATACGCACCAAATATTTCAATTCATCTTTCTACTCAAGCAAATGCGACGAATTGGCAGGCGGTAAAATTTTGGTATGAGCAAGGCGTTTCTCGCGTTATCTTAGGCAGGGAAGTAACGCTAAAAGAAATAAAAGAAATTCATAAGCGAGTTCCAAAATGTGAACTTGAGTATTTTGTGCACGGAGCCATGTGTATGAGTTATTCTGGGAGGTGTATGCTCTCGGCATGGCTTACCGGACGAAGTGCAAATTTAGGTGATTGTGCACAGCCGTGTCGTTGGAAATACAACATAGATACCCCCTCTGTCTCTGCGGAGACAGCTCCCCCTATGAGGGGGAGCAAACGAGTGGGCTTCGGAGATGTTTTAGCGGTTGAAGTTGAAGAGCCAAATCGTCCGGGTATGAAAATACCTGTGGAAGAAGATATGCATGGGACATACATCTTCAATTCAAAAGATCTGTGTCTTATTGAACATATACCTGAATTAATTGATGCTGGCATAACAAGTTTCAAAATTGAAGGCAGGGCAAAAAGTGTGGCGTATCTCTCAAGCGTTATTAAGGCATATCGACAAGCAGTGGATGGAATTTCAGATAAGAAGAAATTAAAATTAATTAAAAAACAATATTTAGAAAACCTCATTCACCGCGGGTATACCGCTGGATTTTTGTTTGGCCGAGACACAGTTGAACAAAATACAGAAAATAGCCATGTAGGTGGAGAGGAGCAATTTGTGGGTCAAGTGCTAGCATGTGAAAAAGAAAAAAAGATATTTAAAATTACTTTTAAACCCCACAATACGGTTGTAGTTGGTGATAAGATCCATATTCTTCAGCCAGACGCAAAAGACTTGCAGATTACCATACAAAACATATATACTGTACATGGACAAACAGTAGACAGTTGCCATGGTGGAGCTAATGGAACGTATATATTTGAATTAAAAAAAGAAGTTAAGCCATTTAGTATTTTGTTTAAGAAGAAATAAATAATATGGGCGAAAGACTTTCGGATGAAGCACTAAGAGATGCTCAAGAAAATAAAATACAAGAATTTTTTCTCATGACCAAAGAGCGCATTGAATCTCTCCAGATGAATATTGATCTTAGAGAATTTGATATTCGTAAATCCGAACGAGTAAGAGTTTTAGCTCAAGTGTGCGATAGCATTGAGTTTCTGAAAAGATATTATAAAAAAGCAACCGAGATAGGTAGTAAGTGGGGTATAGAAGAAGTTTTGATGAAGATAGATATACTTATTACTTCGCTTTTGATGGACTATGAAGTTGATATCCTAAACGACCAGAAGAGTAACCCCCATAGTTTGTTCGTACGTTATGGTATACCCACTAGTCGCTTGGAACAAGTTAGACAAGAAGCACATAGCTTACACGAAAAATATACATCAAGTTCACGTAGGTGAATACATTGACAAAAAGGGTAATTTGTGGTATATTTGTTTGTTATTTTTAACTATATTATTATGACATCGCGTATTGAATCAAGACAATCCATAGGCGCTGATTTAAATTTTTTAGCTCATCAAGCACAAGAAGATTTGAGTTTTATACGAGCAGGTCAGGAGTACCTGTTGCCAGGAAACGATAGAGAGTCAGGTAGTTTAATATATTGGAATGGACTGATAGAAGGATTGGGACAAGCATTAGAAGGAGCAGATCCCAAAATGGTACAAAAATTGGTTTTGGAAGCACAGCGTATTAGGGAAGTGTTGCAAGAAAGCAGAGATATCCCTGGTGCAGGAGTAAGGAGAGAGACACTTGTTCGATTTAAAGACGATTTGAATAGAGCAGTTGCATCTAAGAAAAAAATGGCTGCATAACGTATGTTCCCCTTTCTGAAAGGTACAATTGTCTCAAAAAATAATAATAAAATTTCTCTATTAACCCTTTGTGGCGTTGGATATGAAGTTCATGTATTTTTTACCCTCATGTGGATTTAAAGATTTAATCTTCAAAAAATATGTCTGAAATTTCTGAGCGTTATGAAGCAGCATCTAACTTTCAATCAGGACATGCAGAGCGAGCTAAGCTGGATGAAAAAAAGAGGAAAGAATTACAGAGACGGGATAGAAGCGAGACTCTTACTGGTGATGAGCTTGACCAAGAAATGGATGTTCGCTTTTACAACATTGTAAATTCTGGTTTGGAAGAACTTCAGCATATAGCAAAGGAAAGCAACGAGTTCTCAAGTACAGAAAATGTTCATGCTGTGAGAGACTATGTTGGGTCAGTTCAAGAATTGTTAAACTCCCCAAATTTGCCATTGTATGTCTCTATGGTGGTGCGAAGGGTTAAACCAGCACTCGAAAATATCCTTACTTTGTATCGCGAGAGATTTGCAAATGCAAAAGAACTTTTCAACCAAGGGTATGCGATGGGAGATTCAAATTCTGTTAATTTAGAAATGGTGCCAACACAGCGTGATTTAGAGCGAGTAGTAGAACAGATTGAAGATATAGAAGCACAAGCGAAAGGTCCTGACTATGAATTGATTTTTAAAGAACTTCGGGCTATTGGGAAAGAAATAGATATTTTACAGGATACAGATAGAAGTGCAATTGAAGCACAGGGAATTGATGGGTCGTTCAATGACTTGGCTCAAGTTCAAACTGAACGACTAAATGTTGTTGCAAATGGTCTAAGAGCTAACATGGGTTCGAGCAAAGTCCGTCTGGCGGATGGTGGGGCCCTGCTATCTAAGGTCGAAGATCTGCGTAGGAGGGCTGGAGATTTGCAGTCGTCACAAAATCGTCGAGAGGCAAGAATGTAGTATTCCGGTTTTTTAATCGTAGTAACATGATCTCTGCACTTTTTGGTACAATAATTTTTCAAAGAAATAATATCATTGTTTTGTTTACACAATCAGGCGTTGGATATGAAGTACATGTATCCGCGCCTTTTTTTGTTGAATTAAAAAATGGGCAAGAAGTAACAGTCTATACATATTTAAAAGTTTCAGAAAATGCCATGGAATTATTTGGGTTTAAGACGTTAGAAGAAAAAGAATTTTTTGAACTTCTCATTTCAGTCAATGGTGTTGGGCCGCGTACTGCCATGAATATCATGGGTCTCGGAAGTCTTGAACATATTCAATCTGCGATTGGCAGGGGAGATGTGGCTTATTTGACGGGTGTGAGTGGAATTGGAAAAAAGACAGCAGAGAGGATAGTTGTGGATTTGAAATCAAAGATCAGGGAACAGGGAACAGGGAACAGGGAACAGGCGAGTGGCGTTTTGGGTGAAGTAGTTGAGGCATTAGTGAATATGGGTTATAGTAGAGAAGAAGCTCGTAGAGTGGTAAATAATTTAGATTCTGAAGGAAAAGATGCGGGAGTTTTGCTTAGAGAAAGTTTGAAATTATTATCAAAGTAATAATACATATATGGGAGAACTTCTTGAAATCCGTACTGTTGAAGCAAACGGTATCTCCGCCTGATTTGAAATTTTTTTAAAACAAAAACCCTGTACCGTTCTGGCACAGGGTTTTTTATTTTTTCATTATTCTTATTCTCCCAGAAGCACTGCAATACTGGCAACTTTATCATTCTCTTCTTTAAATCGCATCACCCGTACGCCTTGGGTTGCACGACCGAGCACTGAAATTGATTTGAGCGGTGTGCGTACGACCTGGCCATTTACTGAAATAATCATGAGGTCATTATTTTCAGTATTATTGATAATGTGCGCGCTAATAATTTTTCCTGTTTTTTGGGTTACTGCCATTGTTTTTACACCACTACCGCCACGACCTTGAATTTTGTATTCATTTAGATTGGTGCGTTTGCCAAGCCCATGTTCAGAAATGACCAGGAGTTCAAGGACTTTTCGTTTTACCAAGTCAGATGAGACTGCATCCATGCCTACGACGTGGTCATTTGACTTGAGTCTCATGCCACGCACTCCACTTGCCGTACGTCCCATAGGCCGTACATTGGCTTCCTTGAAGCGGATGGACTGTCCTTGGGCTGTTATGACCATAATGTCATTACTGCCGCTTGTAGGGCGTACCCATTCGAGCATGTCGTCTTCTTTGAGCTTGAGTGCAATAAGTCCTGAGCGGCGCACATTGGAGAAATCCTCAAGAGCGGTCTTTTTTATAGTGCCTTTGGTCGTGAGCATGATAAGGTATTTATATTTACTCATGTCGCTTACAGAGAGCATAGCACTCACTTTTTCGTTTGGAGCGAGTTGCAAGAAATTTACCAAAGCCTGTCCTTTGGATGTGCGTGACGCAACGGGCATGTCATATGCACGGAGTTGGAATACGCGTCCACGAGTGGTAAAGAACAAAATATTGTCATGCGTGTTGGTCGAAATAATCTCATCTACCACGTCTTCTTCTTTGGTAGTCAATCCCATAACACCTTTGCCTCCACGGCTTTGAGTTTTGAATGTATCAGGAGGCAAGCGTTTGATGTAGCCGTCACGCGTAGTAATGACAAGTGTCGGTTCATTTGGCACGAGGTCTTCTATACTAAATTCTTTAACACCATGAGCGACAATTTGGGTGCGTCTTTCATCGGCAAATTTTGATTTGATATCTTGTATTTCGTCTTTGATAAGACCGAGTATTTTTTTAGGACTTGCAAGAATTGCTTCGTATTCCTTTATGAGCTCTTTCATCTTTTTTAGCTCATCTTCAATCTTCTGGCGTTCAAGGTTGGCAAGTTGTTGCAATCTCATCTCAAGAATAGCGACGGTCTGGCGTTCGGTAAAATCAAATTTTTTCATGAGGTTTAGTTTTGCCTCTTCTTTGTCTTTTGATTTGCGAATGGTTGCAATAACTAAATCAATTTTGTCTAACGCTTTTTTCAAACCTTCCAAAATATGTGCGCGTTCTTTTGCCTTATCCAAATCAAATTCAGTGCGCCGGCGGATAATTTCTTGACGATGTTTGATATGTTCCTCGAGTACTGTTTTGATGTTCAAGACACGAGGCTGGAGCCCATCGACAAGTGCGAGCAAATTGACATGGAATGTTGTCTGGAGTTCGGTGAGTTTGAACAAACGGTTCAAAACTTTTTTGGGATAGGCGTCTTTTTTGAGTTCAATAACAATACGCACGCCGTCTTTATTTGACTCGTCGCGCAGATCTCTAATATCTTCTAATTTTTTTTCTTGAACTAATGTGGCAATTTTTTCAATCAACACTGCTTTGTTTACTTGATAGGGAACCTCGCTCACGATTATTTTGAAATAGCCAGTCTTATCCTCTTGTATGTCAGTGCGCGCGCGCATAAGGATGCCGCCTCGTCCTGTGGCATAGGCAACCTCAATATCTTTTGCATTATAAATAATACCACCGGTGGGGAAGTCAGGCCCTTTGATATATGTCATGAGGTCTTCAACGGTTGCTTTTGGATTGTCTATGAGGTGGGTGACACCGTCGCATAATTCTCCCAAATTATGAGGAGGAATATTGGTTGCCATACCAACTGCAATACCCATACTGCCGTTGAGTAAAAGATTGGGGAGCTTGCTTGGCAATACACGCGGTTCACGGTGTGAGCCATCGTATGTGGGTGAAAAGTCTACAGTTTTCTTTTCTATATCTAAAAGCATTTCTTCGGCTATCGCATGTAGTTTTGCTTCGGTATAACGCATGGCAGCCGCGCTATCTCCATCCATAGAACCAAAGTTACCTTGACCGTGCACAAGCATGTGGCGCATGTTGAAATCTTGGGCCATGCGTACGAGAGAATCATAAATAGCACTGTCTCCATGAGGGTGGTATTTGGCCATCACTTCACCGACCACGTGAGCAGACTTTCTAAATTTTGAAGTATGTTTGAGGCCAATATCCCACATCGCATAGAGAATTCTGCGGTGCACAGGCTTCAAGCCATCGCGCACATCTGGCAAAGCACGTGAAACAATGACACTCATGGCGTAGTCAAGATATGACGTTTGCATTTCGTCTACGAGATTGACAGGCTCTACCCTTCCTTCAAATTTTGTTTCTTCCCCTTCTTCTTTTTTTGAAACAATTTTCATAAGCTTACATTATATTATAATTCTCTATGTACCGAATTTCTTCCGTATTCAGTTGATGACGTGGATGTTGTTGCGCGTGGCAGTTCATTAACTGTTTTTTCTAACATTTTTTCTATTTCATCGAGATTTATTTCAGAAGTAGTAGTTGTTACGGGTATATTATTTTTTTCTTTTTGCCCCAGTGTTTCCATGATTGATCGTAAATCCTGTCTGCTTGTCTCAATAATTCTTTCAGCAGGGTCTTGATCTTGTTTTGATTGATAAAATAATGTTCCCATGTTTAATATCCACATCGTGAGTATAACGGCGACAAATACGACCACTCCTGTCCATAGCCACGCGTGGCTTCCTTTGGGAGGTTCGTATATTGGCGCAACAGCACGTTTCTCTGTTGGATTTGGGATGCGGCGGGTTTCTTGGGCTGTATCAGGATAAATCACCGTAGTAGCCTCGGCTTTACTGCGGTTGTATGTTTCGTTCATGATCATGCTTGGAATATTTTTTACTGCTTCTTCAATAGCCTTTGTTTTTTGATTTTTTTTCTTCGGTCCACGCTTAGTTGTGGATTTTTTTAGTTTGCTGACAGGCATACGTTTAAAATTGAAAACTCAAAGTTCAAAAGTCAAAATAAGATTTTAGTTTTAAGTTCTAGTTTTGAGATTTAATTTTTGACTTTTGAGTTATACTAATTTGGATCTTTTGTATCTGATAAAATTATTAATGATTACTCTTTCTGTAGTACTATGACTTTGGTTTCTTCTTCCGGCAAATCCTTCTTTTTAACAATAGCTTTTGTTTCAGGCGTTACTTGCTGTGCGCCTATTTCTTTGAGGAACAGTTCGACTGGTTTTGCTTGAGGGTCATTGTCAGATTTGAAAGCCATAGGGATGACAATGCGCGGTTCGATTTCATTGATAAGCTTTACTGCGGCTTCGGCATCAAATCCTTCTCCTTGCCCGACTGGGACACATAAAATATCAATATTTGAAAAGAGTTCAAGTTGGCGTGAGGTTAGGGGCTTATTGATAAGTCCGATATGCCCCACACACAGTTGCTCTGAATCTATGCGCAACATCGTCTGCCCGGGCTCATGCCCTTCTACGGCGGTAATGAGCACGCCTTTGGTGTCTACTTCCCCTGGCATAGAGAGTACAAAGGGTTCGCCAGACAGTGTAATACTGTCTTTTTCTCCATGCGTAAACAACGCAATGTCGGGAGTAAGACTGCGAGGGAATGTGCCATGTTCAGGGCGATAGGGATCAATAACAATCACAATATCCTTATCAAATGGTTTCGTCTGGATACGTATGGCAGTGGAGCCGAGCCAAGAAATATGCATATATTGAAAGTTAAAAATCAAAAATCAAAAGTCAAAACAATCCTGGCTTACGATTTTTGAACTATGAACGTGATTATTATACCTGATTCACATATAATTCGCAACAGAAGGTTGTGTCTAAAGTTAAGTAAAAATAGTTTTAAAAAACGCTTAAATAAGCAAAATTTTGTTTTTATTACGATTTTGTACACGATGCTTGACTTTTTTGAAATCAGCTGGTATAGTTATCGGGCTTTTTTAATTACTCCTCGGCTTATGCCAAGGGACTCGAATATGTTTCGGGTTAACATAGGGCGTACAAAAATGTACGCATATACTATGACAGCAAACCAAAATTTTGGTGATTTGCTCAAAGACTATTTTGCCAATATTCCAAAAGTTGGCGACTTGGTCAAAGGTAAAATCATTTCTATAGATAAAGGAGAAGTACGCGTCGACATTGGCGGGATTATCGTCGGTGTTGTCCGTGGTTCAGAATTATATGCTGAATCAAAAGAATTTTCAGATATCAAAATCGGCGATGAGGTCGAGTCGACTGTTGTCGAAGACGAGAATGAAAATGGAGAAATGGAACTTTCGTTCCGCGTTGCAGGCCATCGTTTGGTCTGGGATCGCATGGCAAAATATGTCAAAGACGGTGTCGTAATCACCGCAAAAGTGGTTCAGGCAAACAAAGGTGGACTTATGATTGCGGCAGATGCCCTTATGGGTTTTATGCCGGTGTCTCAGCTCAACCCAGACAATTATCCTCGTGTTCAGGGTGGAGACAAAAATAGAATTTTGGAACACCTCCGCAAATTTGTCGGGAAAAACATCCGCGTCAAAGTGCTTGATGCAAACATGGATGATGAAAAACTTATTTTTTCTGAAAAAGAAGTGTGGGAAGAAGAACAAAAAAATATCCTTGATTCATACAAAATAGGCGATGTAATTGAAGGACAGGTGAGTGCGCTTACTCCATTTGGGGCGTTTATCAAGTTTGGAGAAGGTTTAGAAGGCTTGGTACATATCTCAGAAATTGTATGGCAACGCATTGGACATCCAAAAGACATTTTGAAAGTTGGAGACAAAGTAAAAGCTCAGATTATTGATCTCAATAAGTCCAAAATTTATTTGTCTCTCAAACGTCTTGTCGATGATCCATGGAAAAAGGTGAAAGAAAAATACAAAGTAGGCCAGATAATTGGAGGTGAAATCCACAAAGTAGAGCCATTTGGACTTATGGTAAAGCTTGATGACGAGATTCATGGTTTGGCTCACATTTCTGATCTTTCTGACAAGCGTACAACTGATCCAAAGATCGTTTTGTCCCAGTTTAAAGTCGGTGAAAATAGAAATTTTGAAATAATTTCTATGGAACCAGCTGAACATCGTCTTGGACTGCGACTCGAAGGAACGGGAAAAAAGAAAGAAGAGAAAAAAGACGAAAAAAAAGAAGACAGTAAGAAAGATGAAGTCGTGGCAGAAGCTCAGCAAGAAAAAACAGAACCAGAAGATGAGAAAAATAATTAGATAGTGTAAAATTGAAAAAACAAAAACCCTGCACAAATGGTACAGGGTTTTTTGTGCACGTACTTAATTTTTTTGTAGTTGGCTGCTGTAATAGTGGTCATATATTGATATGACCGACAAGTAGAGCGCAGCAATGACAGGTCCGATTACAAATCCTGAAATACCAAACAGTACAAGGCCGCCCAAAGTCGAAAGGAGTACGATGAGGGGGTGCATCTGTGTGTCTCTACCAACAAGTTTAGGACGTAAGAAATTGTCTATAGTACTTATTACCAAGATACCAAAAAGAAGAATGGTCAGCCCCTGCCAAATGTTTCCAATAGCCAGCATAATAATTCCTGTGGGAAGCCAGATTATTGAAGGACCGATCGCTGGAATAAGAGAAAGAGCGACCATTATGACTCCCCAGACAAATGCACCTTCGACCCCTGTTATCCAAAAAACTAAACCACCAAGTGTGCCTTGTATGCCTCCAACAATGAGTGTGCTTTTTAATGTTGCGCGAGCAGTTGATGTAAATTTTTCATAGAGCATATTTTCGTACGTGTCGCCAAGGGGTGAAAGATGCATAAGGCGTCTAAGCATTCGTTTTCCATCTTTGAGAAAATAGAATAATGTGTAAAACATGATGAACGACATGAAGATAAACCTAAAAGAATTTGATGCAAGACTTTTGAGACCTAAAAATAGGAAATTACTCAGCGTCCGTGCGAAAGAAGCAGCGTACTCCGTCCATTGGTTGCGTATATATTCGACATAAGGAGCCAAAAATGTTTGTGATAGCCAGGTTGAAACTTTTTCCGGCTCGGTAAATATGCCGGTTTCTGTCACCGCATTGTACAGTTTGAGTGATTCATTGAATAGTAAAATTAATATAAGGATGAGAGGTATAAAAATAGTGAGAAGAACTGTTAAAACGGTGAGTATAGAAGCAAGACCCTCACGTTTTAAAAGTTTTACTAATTTTAAGTAGGCAGGATAAAACATTATTGCAACAACAGCCGCCCAAAAAAGGGGATATATAAAAGGACGAAAAATATACAGCATGGTAATTGAGAGTATGATAATAAGCGTAAAAAAGAAGATGGATTTCATCCTGGTAAAGCTTATGGATGTTTCTTGGGGCATAGCGTTGTTGGTTAATTGAGTAACGCGTAAGATAATAATATGATTGAGGTTTGTCTATTTTTTTTCACGTAACATGTAACACATATCACACATCAGACAATTGGACCATGGTGTTTTGTTATGTGATATATGCTATGTGTTACGTGATATGTGCTATGTGCTGTGTGGTTTTTCGCGTTGGAAGATGGTGCGTATCACGTCGTCGATATTAGGTTCATTGATAAGTATATCATCAATAGGCAATTTGGAAAGCATTTTGGTCGCGACTTTTTTTGCTTCAGCTTTTGGCACTTCAAGGACAATACGCCTTTCCGTGTATTCTTTTATGCGCCCCATTTTTTCAAATGTCTTTCGCGTCACGTCTTCAGTAAATGTTACCTCGAGCACTTTGTGGTCAACATAGGTATTAATCAATTCATGTAGATCGCCATCATACATGACCTGTCCATGATTGATAATAACAACTCTCTTGCACAGTGCTTCCACATCTTCCATGTAGTGGGAAGTGAGGATAATCGTTGTTTTTTTGGTCGTGTTATATTTTTTCAAAAATTGTCGGATATTGTTTTGAGAAACGACATCGAGTCCAATTGTAGGCTCATCCAAAAATAATACTTTTGGGGAGTGGAGGAGCGCGGTGACCAGTTCGCATTTCATCCGTTGGCCCAGTGAAAGTTTGCGTACCTGGACATCCAAGATGTCTTTGATATCAAGCAGTTCAGTTAATTCATCGAGCGTTTCTTTGAACTCAGCATCGGGCACCTCGTATATTTCTTTGTTCAAAATAAAACTTTCCATGGCTGGCAAATCCCACCATAACTGATTTTTTTGTCCCATGACAAGGGCAAATTGCTTTTGAAATTCTTTTTGGCGTTTCCACGGTGTATATCCAAGCACGGTTGCTTCTCCTGATGTTGGATAAAGAATGCCAGAGAGCATTTTGAGCGTTGTTGTCTTTCCTGCACCATTGGGGCCTAAGAACCCAACCAATTCTCCCTCCTCTATAGTGACGTTAACTTGTTTCACCGCTTCTGTAAAGAGCTTTTCACGATGAAACAAACTTTTCACTGAATTCCATAAACCCGCCTGCTTTTTGTAGTACTCGTAGGTTTTGGAGAGGTTGTTTACGCTGATAATAGGCATATACATTAGTTATGACGAGGTGAATTATAGCATTTTAGCGTTTTTTAGTAAATTTTCCATAACACATAGCACATAACACGTATCACATAACACGTATCACATATCAATCGGTTTTGGTATGTGGTACGTGCTACGTGCTAAGATGATGCACTACTATATTTTTTCACTGCAAATTTCCAGATTGTTCGTGAGATGATAAAGCTGAGTATTGCTGCAATGAGAGAACCTGCACATAGTTGCCACGTAAATTTTCCGGTAAGTATTTTTGCAGGAACTGTTGCGACAAAGATCAAAGGCAACATGTATGTATATATGACGCGCACTATTCCTTTGTAAATATCAGTAGGGTATTGTGCGAGTTGTTGAAATCGATGTGCAATGCCATTTGTCGCCCAGCCTTGTATAGATTTGAATGTTACGGTTTTAAAAATTAAAAAAACTGCGTATAACACTACTTGCCCACATAAAAATGTAATAATACATAAAGGAAATAGATACCAGACATCGAACAATTTTGTTCCTGTCATGCCATAAACAATGATCGCAAATCCTACTAACGAACGGGATCCATCCTCGATGTCTATTCTATTAACGGTAGATAAAAATTGTGTATCTATTGGCTTTACAAGCATCCAATCAAAGTCACCCCGATTGACTACTCTGTCTAGGTCACTCAAACCTCCTCTGTAGAAAAGCCATCCAAAGCTAATTGAAAGCATGTTTATACCCGTAAGTACTAGTGTATCCTCATAACTCCAGCCAGAGATGCTCCGTATGTGGCTGTAGATAATCGTTATTATTAAAAATGATATGACAGACTCAAAAATAGTGAGGGTACAGCCAAAAAAGAAGTTGCCCCGGTATGTCATGTCTTTCATGAAATTGATTTTGAAAAATATTTTGTATAATCGAAAATATTTTAACATATTATCTTCCTACCCCTTCTAATTTTTTTACGCCTCTTTTCCATACCCATAGTAATAGTAAAAGCAGAATAATAATCCATACCATTGCTACAGAAAATAATTTTGCTGGGCTATAGATATTTTCCAGAAAAGCTTGGATGGGTGTAAAAATTATGAATTGAAATGGCAGATAGCTTGTAATGTGATATGCCCAGTAAGGAAATAAGTCGAGTGGAATGAGGGATCCATCAAATAATCCAGTGATTAGTATCGTGGCATATATAAAACTGCTTCCTCGGACTACCCAAAAAGAAGATAGTGAAGCTAGCATAAAAATGAGAAATTCAAATAATATTGCAAAAGACAGGGTAATACAAAAATATACCCAACCGCTTGCACTGGGAAAGGAAAAAGACTGCCGCATGAGGTACCCACCTATAATTATAAGAGGCGCCATAAACATAAGATTGATAGTAATAGCTCCGACGAGCGTTAAAAATCGATATTTTACATAAGAAAAAGGTTTAAGCAGGTAGTGTATTATTTCTCCCCGGTTTATATCTTCCACAACATCAAATGCCATCCCAATGCCATCCCCAATAATCGTTGCGATGAGCGTGACGAGTACATAGTAGGTAATAATCTCTTGCAGTCCATAGTTTCCCATCTGTTGACCCGATGAATATATGGAGAGCCACAAAAAAACTAAGCCGCTGAGACTTACTAATTGACTCACTAAAATTAAACCCAAATTCAACCGGTACTGTATAAAGACGGATAGGGAATTTTTGAATGTGGTGGAATATTTACCCATACATCACGTATCAAATAACACGTAACACATAACAAAAAGTTCGTTTGTTATGTGTTACGTGTCTAGCTGGACGCACTCGTATAATTTCTAATAGCTTTTTTCCAAAGAAAACGGGAAAATAGAGATAGGATACAGAGCACAATAAACATTCCAATTAGAGAGACCCATGATATATTTCCACGCAAGACCTCCGCGGGTACAACACCTGAGAAGGCGATAGGGAATATGGTGTAGAAAATAATTTTTAGCGGTCGAGGGTAAATTGATATGGGATATCTGCCTATTTCTTGCATGGAATTTAAAATTTGGCCAATATTATCAAGCCTCTGCCACCAGAAATTTAATGTCATGATAATAGTACGCATGAGCATCCACAATATATTTGAAGCCAAAATCAGCAGTATATATAAAGGAAAATATAACCAATGTATGGGTGAGTCAGAGTGTAGGTAGAGTCCATATATGAGTGGAATATTGTATGTGAAAAAAAAGAGTAACGCTCCGGGATCTGGCCTATTGAACATTGCAAAGAACTGTGAATCTATTGGTTTAATAATGATAAAATCAAACCTTCCTTCGGCAATATGGCTACTCAGTTCAAATATTGAGTTTGTCAATACATCCTGTACTACAAATGCAAGATTGAGCGTTATATACAGAAGTAAAATATCTGATTGAGACCAACCGTCCAGGCTCGGGGTATGGTAGAAAATAAGTTCAACAATGACAAGGCTCGTGGTACTCCACAGCAATCCCATAAAGATTCGAAAGAAAAAATCCGCGCGATACATAAAAAATTCTGAAATACTGTTTGAGAACGTGCGTGAGAGAATTTTGAGGTATTTGTTTTTCATATTACATACCTATACCTTCTGTTTTTCTTACCCCTTTTTTCCATAGAAAATTTGATATTATTAATAGTATGATAATCCATAGAGAAGCTAATAATAGTTGTCTCACAATTTGTTCTGTTGAAATGTTATCAAGAATAATATTGATAGGCGTTTGAAGCAACATGGGGAAGGGAGTATATGAAATAATTTTTTGGATATTTGGCGGATAAAAACTAAGCGGGGCGACATATCCTGCAGCTAATGTTTGCAGTGCCCACCAGATTTGTAAAGCCCAATTGCTTCGTACTGTCCAGAAAGCTGCCATGCCAATAATGCTTGAAATAAGAAAATTGAGGAATCTCGACGCAATGATTGCCGGTAAGATCCACACGAGGCGTGCGTGCAATGAGAGTTGAAAATACGTGTGTATAAAGGGATATAGAAGCAGCACAATCAATATGACAATAAATGGGCGTGAGACTTTCCATCCATTTTCCACCCAGAACACGCGAAGCAAGTAATTGATAGGTTTAATAAGGAAGGTATTCAATCTGCCTTCTTTTATATCATCTTTTATCTCAAAGTCAGCCCAACTTTGCACGAGCACGTCTATACATGGTATGAGGACAAAGTAGGTTATCATCATGCTTTTGCTAAAACCTACGATACTATCTTGAGTTCCATATACGGAAAGCCAGACAAATGGAAGCACCGCAACCTGAAGAAACGTTACTATGATCCATAATATTATTACACCGCGATAAGCGAATGATGCTTGTATATTGAACTTGAATTCAGCAAGGTATTTACCCATATATTCACGTATCAAATAACACGTAACACATAACAAGAAGTTTATTTGTTAGGTGCTATGTGATACCTGTTACGTGTCTAGCTGGACGCACTCGTATACCTCTTAATCGCGAAATTCCAGAATTTAACGGCAATAACGCATAGTATAATCGTAAAGGCAATAATAAACAACGACGTGTACAATGGCCATTTGCCTGTGAGAACAGCAACCGGAGCATAGGATGCAAAGACGATCGGAGCAAAGACGAATATGGACGCTCGGATAGTAAGAGGAAATACACTTACGGGGTAGCGGCCAAATGTGCTTATTGTATCTACCGCGTCATTGATATTGTCTATACGTAATAGCCAGAAACTGAATGTATTTGCTATCAAAAATGACGCATAATATATCATAACTCCGCACAGAGTAAGAAGAATACAAGATAGAATAGCGGAGAGAGAATGAGCAAAATCAAATTGCCATACCAACCAGCCAATTAATATTAATTCTGTGCATACGCGATATGTTGCTCGTACAAGAAAAAATTTTGTGCTTACCAAAAATAATGTATTCACGGGCTTGGTTATGAGATTATCCAGTTTTCCATCGGTGATTGTATCGGGGATTTCAGGTAAATTGCCTCCAAAAAAAGTAATATATGTTTCTCCTATCAAAGTCCATATGAGCGTGAGCATATACACTTCTTGTTTTGACCATCCTGCTATAGCGTTTGTCTGACCAAATAAAATTTCGACAATCAAAAACATCATACCCATCCATACGAGATGCATGAATAGGTTGAATAGCGTATCGTGGCGGTACTGGACCAGAAACGAAATGCCGTTTTCAACAAATACTTTGTAGATGCGGAAATATTTTTTCATATTCCTACTCCTTCATACCTCTTTAGCCCTCGTTTCCACATAATCCATACAATAGACCAACTCACTATTATCCAAATTCCAAGCACGAAAAAATTGTTGAGGGCATCAGGGAGTGTTATTTGTTCCAAATATAGTTGTGAGGGGAAATAGGAAAGATATTTGAATGGTAAATATACGGCGACAGTCTGAAGGATTCCGGGAAGAAATATCAACGGAGCCAGCTCGCCAGAAAAAATTTTTTCCAAAATATGACGCAATCGATCAGGTCCAAAATTCTCGCCAAGCCAAAACGAGGATAGACCCACAATCATTTGTGTGGCGTGTGAAAGTACGTATGAACATGCAAGGGATAGAAAAAATGATAAAATATAAAGCCACGAATGCGGGAATTCAATATATGAAGGTGCCAGGATATCCGCACCTATAAAAAAGAGTACTGCGACTAATAATACAATGCATTTATAACTTAACTCGTGAATAAAACGATAATATAGATAGGATATTGGCTTTAGTAACAAGCCATTGATTTCGCCATTCAAAATGTCGGTTCTTATTTGTTTTAAAATATGCGAACTAAATCCGAGACTAATAAACATGATAACAATATAGTAGGTAACAATATCAGCGCGTGAATAACCGGCAATACTCATTCGGTCTCCGTAAATAGACAACCACAAAAAGGGAAAAATAAGGAAATTTATCAAATCAACAAAAGCCCAGATAGTTACTCTGGCTCTATATGCGAGATGGCGTTGAAGGAATGTTTTGAAGAGTTGGGTGTATTTCATAATCACGTAGCACGTAACACATATCACATAACACGTATCATTTATCAATTGTTACGTGATACGTGTGTCATGTTATGTGGTGTATTGTATCACGTTTTGGAGTATCAAAAAACCCGCTTTAGGCGGGTTTGGTTTTTTCTATTAACCATTTGTCCCAGTCTTTTTAAATTCACCCCAATCCACCAAATCTTCGTTATCCCCGTCATCATGTACAGCATCTAATTCCCTCTGAGCACGTCTAGTGGCTAATTCATCATCTTCTAGATGTACTTCGCGCGCATCTTGTTGTGCAAATGCAGTTTCCAAGTTTTGGGCCGCATCTGTCAGACGTTGTATTTGCCTTCTATTTTCTAGCTCTTCTTCTGTATAAAATGGTAAATCTTTATCGTCATCTATAAATTGCGTTCCAGTTTCTAATCTCACCATATTATTTTTCGTTAGATTATAAAAATTAAATAATATGTTCTTTTTTTACAAATTTCCATCTGCCTATGGGCAATACCCCTAGATTTAGTTTGCCAATACGTGTTCGTTTTAATGATACCATATGATACCCCAGTCGTCCAAACATTTTTCTAATTTGTCTATTTTTCCCTTCTTTCAAAATGACGGTAATGATGGTAACTCTTCCTTTATTAAATTCTTTTATAATCTGAATACCTTGCAACGATTCACCCTCAATCGTCATTCCTTTTTGTAAAATATTCTTGGCGTCTTTGCTCAAAATGCTATCTATAATCACTTCATATTCTTTTTCATGTTCGTAGCGAGGGTGGGTGAGCCTGTTGGTTAATTCACCGTCATTGGTAAGTAGTATTAACCCTTCTGAATCCTTATCCAAACGTCCAACAGGGTATAGACGGACGGACTGGATAAGCTTTTTTGATGCATCGTCTATTGGTTTGAAATGATTTTGAGGTATTATGAGATCTAGAACCGAAGCACCTTGTTCGTCGGTAGTCGAGGTAATGTAGTCCACTGGTTTATTCAACGCCACATATACAAAATTTTTAATCTTCGAATCTTTTAATCTTTTAATCTTTTCTCCATTTACTATAATCTCATCATATTCTGGATCAACTTTTGTTCCTAATTTAGCAACTACAATTTCATTTACTTTCACTTTTCCCGCGACAATAAGCTCCTCTGCCTTGCGGCGAGAACAAATTCCGAGGTCAGCGATGTGTTTTTGGAGGCGAACAAGAGCCATAAGTAAAACACCCCTTTTCGTAGGGGTGCGTAGCATATTATCTCATAAATTTATTTACGTGTGGGGGCTGTAGGGATCGTACAACTTTTTCTCCATCTAAAGGCGTAGCTAGTTTTAATTCTACAAGTATTTGATAAAATTTTACTGCTTCTTGTTTCGCAGTCTCTGCAGCTTTTTCGGCATCAGTGCTTATGAGACGATTTTTTAATCGAGCAAGAAATCCCATAGATTGTTTTTCTTCCTGCACTTTTTGTGCAGCTTCACGATATGCTTGATCGAGAGTTTGATAATGTCCAGTTAAAATCTGTTTATATTCTTTTTCCCATCCCGGTGGAATAACAGTTTTTGATCCATAATTTAGAACAGTATTAATAATATCAGCTTTGACAGCTTCGGGATTTTGCTGTTCCTTACGTTTTGTCCTGTCAGTTCTATACTGGTGAACGGCTTTAGATAAAACATCATTTTCAATAGAAATATTAGAGATTCCTATTTTAGGGTTTTCTCCTTGCTGAGCTTTTGCAATTTCTGCTCGCAGTATAGCCGTGCGATGATTTTCAACTTTTTCTGTTGCCTGCGCCAGCGCATCATAGCCCTCTAATTCCTCGGTTGGTAACAGAGAAGATTTAGCAAGTCTATTTCTTATATCTTTGCCGTTTGCGGGAGTCTGATCTGCCGCTTGTGCCAATGTTTGGTAACTAACCTCCGCCTCTGGTAAAGAAGCATTAAGTTTGTTCCTGACGTCCTTGCCGATTCTCGGGTTTTTGTCTAAGTCTGTCGCTTGTGCCAATGCTTGATAACCTTTTAACTCTCCAGTTGGTAACAAAGGAGATGCAAGTCTATTTCTTATATCTTTGCCGTTTGCGGGAGTCTGATCTGCCGCTTGTGCCAATGTTTGATAGTCTACCCCTGATTCCAATGGGTTATGTTCTAAACTTACTGTTTCGACAAGGCCGCCTCGTTGTTCTAATTCTACCTCTTCTCTACTCAATCCAGTTTCAACTTTTCCATTTTTATAGGTAATAATATATCGAGAATCTAATCGATTTTTGTCCAAGCCGGATTTAAGTCTTGGTTGCAAGTCATACACTTCACCAGGTCTTGTTCTGGCACGTGCGTGCGATGGTGGTTTTTTTGTGCGCAAATCTTTACCATTTCGTAAATCTGAGTCAACTCTGTGGAGACTTCCGTTAGGCTCATATTGCTTTGATTCTCTAAGAGTCATATATATGTATTAAGATTGGGTTAATAGAAGTAATAATACCATATTTATGTGCTTTTGTCAATCAAAATCTTGATTTTTTAGCATATTTTTGTATACTACCAGTCCTTTTTATATGAAAAAGCAATATTATTATCATATACTTACGTTTGGTTGCCAAATGAATAAGAACGACTCAGAGCGCATAGAGTCTATTTTGCAGTCCATGGGTTTAAAGTCTACAGAAAAGATGGAGAGTGCAGATGTCATACTTTTGAATACCTGTTCAGTGCGTGAAACTGCAGAAAATAGAATTTTTGGATATGCAGAAACATTTTTGAGGCTTAAAGAAGAAAAACCACATCTTGTTGTCGGAATAACTGGGTGTATGCCAGGCCGGGATGCAAAGCAGGCGATGAAATCTCGATTGCATGGTGTGGATTTATATTTTCCCACAAAAGACATGGTCATGCTACCACAATGGCTCAGTGAATTGAACCCAAACTTGCGTCCTATAGATCTGCACGAAGATTATTTGTCGGTAAAACCAGCACATAGCAATAGATTTCAAGCTTTTGTTACGATTCAGACCGGGTGCAATCATTTTTGTACCTATTGTGTGGTACCATCTGCACGTGGACTTGAACGAAATAGATCTTTGAAAGATATTTTGGACGAAGCAAAAAGTTTGGCATCTTCTGGATGTAAAGAAATTACATTACTCGGACAGATTGTAAATCATTGGAGTGCCTCTGATCCAGAGAATTTTAGTGTTAATAATCCATATAAAGAAAATGATTTTGCAAAATTGTTATGGGAAATAAATCAAATTGATGACATTGAGCGAATTCATTTCACTGCGGCGCATCCATTGTATATGGATGATGAAGTGATTGATGCACTTACACTGCCAAAACAAGTGAATTATATCCATTTGCCGGTGCAGTCAGGGAGTTCGGATGTTTTAAAACGAATGAACAGAAGACATAACCGGGAATTTTATCTGGAAACCATAAAAAAAATCCGTAATAAGAAACCAGATATCGCAATTGGAACTGATATCATTGTTGGATTTAGCGGAGAAACAGAAAAGGATTTTGAAGACACCCTGTCGCTATATCGCGCATGTGATTTTGACATTTCATACAATGCGCAGTATTCAGTGCGCCCTGGTACGCCTGCCGCAAAAGCATTTAAGGACGATGTCACCAAACAAGAGAAGAAGAGACGTTGGGACGCCTTGCAAGAACTTATGGAAGATGTTACCGCACGAAAAAATAAGGTTTACGACGGGGGGAAATTAGAGATTTTTGTTGATCAATGGAACAAAGAATACTGTATGGGGAATAGCAGGGAGATGAAATTGTGCCGTTTTAAAGGCGATAGATCTCTTGTGGGGACTATCCAGACCGTAAAAATAACTTCCCCAAGCACATGGATTTTGGAGGGGGACGTGGTATAATAATGGTAAGTTGACTAAGTAATTAAGTTTGCTAAGTTATCTAAGTTTTATGGGTATCCAGACTGAACAATTCCCTAAATTAGTGGTGTTGCTCGGGGCTACGACCTGTGGCAAGACCGATTGGGGTTTACGATTGGCAAAAAAGCATAACGGAGAAATTATTTCTGCTGATTCACGGCAGATTTATCAAAAAATGACTATTGGGACTGCAAAAGTCCCTGGAGAATGGCGCAGAAGTGGTCTACGAAAAGTATACTATGTTGAAGATATTCCTCATTATTTAGTAGACTTTTTAGATCCAGGAAAATCTTTTACAGTTGCTGAATTTAGAGATGAAGCTGTTAAACACGTTAAGGCATCACATAAGGCGCAACGCATACCTTTTGTGGTGGGTGGTACGGGTTTATACATACATTCGCTGGTAGATAATTTAGAAATTCCGCGTGTACCGCCAAATAAAAAATTGCGTGATAGTTTTGAAGAAAAAAGTCTTGAGGAGTTATTAGCATGGCTTAAAAATTTGGATCCTAAAACCGCGGAAACAGTTGACCCAAACAACAAGAGGCGCATTGTGCGCGCGCTTGAAGTTTGTATTTTGAGCGGAGAACCTTTTTCAGGACAACAAAAAAAAGGTGAACCTCTTTTTGATATTTTGCAAATAGGCATTGATGTCCCTCGAGATGTGTTGTATGAGAGAATTGAAAGGCGAGTCGATATTATGATTAAAGAAGGGTTGGTAGAAGAGGTGCGTAATCTTTTGCGGCAAAAATATACATGGCATTTGCCGAGCATGAGTGGTATAGGGTACCGACAGTTTAAAGAACATTTAGAAAATAATGGAGAACTTGATGAGGCCATAGAAAATTTAAAAAGAGACACCAGACACTATGCCAAACGTCAGCTCACGTGGTTTCGTCGGGATCAGAGAATTAAGTGGTGTGCTACATATGATGAAGCACAGAAGTTGGTCGAAGAATTCTTGGGTACCTAATGTGTAGCTATCTAATTCATGAATATTCAACTCAAAACTTAAAAGTCAAGATTCAAATCTATATTTTAAAAATCAAAACTTTCTAATTTACCATTTTCAGTTTTAAGTTTGAGCTTTGAGATTTGACTTTTGAGTTGTAGATAAGGTGGCTGTAATTATTTATTTTATGTCTATCAATCCTCTTCCACTGTCTTCCATTCCATCTTCAAGCTCTGGTTCGTCTCTAAAGCCGTCGGTTTCTTTGCATGCCCAAGATTTGTCTACGATGAAATTGCAACAGAAAATTGATCGTGAACAAGCAAAGACATCTATAACACATGTGGGGCAGGCGGCTAGTACCCCCGCCACCTCTTCAATTACTCGAGTAGGGTCACAAAATACTGGGCCAACAACGTCTATATCACATCCGGGGGTTTCCACTTCGCAGAGCGAGGATCTTGGTTCAGATCAGGAAGTTCGTGATAGATTGCGTTATCAGTATATACGCAAAATGGCGAAAGAAAGACAGACTCAACAGGCCGCGGCTGCAAAAACTATTTCTCCAGATGATAAAAAATATACGCTCAATATGGGTACCGGCGTTTCATTTAGTAGAAAGATTAGGGGAGGTTTTGATAAAACGTTTGGGAAGATGGTTCGTAAAAATCCCGCGTCATTTAAAAATATTTCAAAGGCAGATAGAAAAGTTTTGGGAGATATTGTCCAAAAGCATGCTGGAGCACGCCGTACTGGTACAGGATATTTGTATGGTGACCGTAAGCGTATGAAAATAGAGGTTGAACAAGCGCGAAAAAAAGGAACAATTAGCACAGCTGACTCAAAAGATATGAAGAAGATAGTTGATAAACTCAGTTAGCACATAACACGTATCACGTATCACGTATCACGTATCACGTATCAAATAAACTCCCGGATAGGAGTTTATTTTTGTTATGTGTTACGTGTTACGTGATTCATACGCCTTCCACCCTGCCTCTCTATATTTTCGTGCTTCTGCAACAGGGTCAGATGCTTCGTAAATGCCCCGTCCGACAATGATAATATCACTTCCATTTTCTCCAATAACTTTTTCAGGGGTATTGTATTGTTGCCCAAGTGAATCACTGCCTGTCGCTAGTTTAACTCCTGGCGTCATATTGATAAAACATGGGTCATCGAGTAATTTTTTCATCGTGATAAAGCCGATTACAAAGTCTTTGTTTGCCTGTGCCATTTCCAGTGTTTTTTGTGTATATTCACCTTGTGCGAGAGTTCCTTTTGAACTCATTTCAGCCAGAAGTAAAAGCCCCCGTCCTTTTCGGAGACCTACTTCTTTAAGGCCGTCAATAATGCCTGGACCTGGGACAGTATGGGCATTGGTTATGTGCGCCCAGTCAGCGATATGGTATATGCCATCTTGATATTGGTGCATGACCGTGTTGCCAATGTCTGCAAATTTTCTATCTTCAAACAATAAAAAGTTGTGCTGTTCTGAAAGTCGTTGCAATTGAATAATCAAATTATCATCAAAATCTTCTACAATATCTATGTGAGTCTTCAAAATGCAAATTTCTGGACCGAGTTCATCTGCTATTTTTAAAAGTTCTGCTTTGGTAATAACATCAGTGGCAATGGCGAGGTTAGATTGTTTTGAGTCCATGAGATTTAACAGACGAATAGCTGTAGGATTTGAACATTGTTTGGCACGTTCTGAATAGGATGACATAAAATATTTAGATATTAGGATATTGGGATATTTTAATATTGGATATTATTTTTTAACTTGTGTACTTTTTATATATTCTTGCACCTTATCAAACATAGCTTGATCAATCTTCTTTTCGTTTCGTAAGGTATCAAGTAAAACAGACATGGTTAGAACTGAATGTAGATTGCAACCGCGTGAATTAATATTTTCTTTTCCACCCTGTTCACGATCTAAAAGAACTACAATGTCCTTAACTTTTAATTGTTCTAATTCTAATGGTTCAATTGTTTCAAATACACTTGACCCGCTGGTAACTAAGTCTTCTACCACGAGCACGTGTTGCCCGGGCTGAAATGCACCTTCTATCGCTTTACGCGTGCCATAGTCTTTTACTTCTTTTCTGCGCATGATCATGGGTTTATTGTGTTCTAGCGATATGGCTGTAGCAATAGGCAAGGCAGTATAAGGTACTCCACAAATTATATCAAACTCTAGGTTTTTTACTTTATCCCACATAGCTTCAGCCACCATTTTGAGGACGTCTGGATATGAAATAGTAACACGGAGATCAATGTAAATGGGGGATAGAGAACCAGTTTTGAGTTTAAATTCGCCAAATTTGATAGCGTTTATTTCGAAAAGTTTTGAGATGAGGGTTGTGTGGCTCATATTGGTTGATTTAAAGGGATTAATTTAAGTATTAATTAAGCCACATCTCTTCAAAGTGTTTAAAGGATGTTTCCTTTTTTTTGGTATGTTTTTCCAAATCCATAAGTAATCTTTTGCACTCCTCAGACGACTGTGTTTGCAATTTTGTCCAAAGTTCACTGATACCATCTTCTCTGCAATACGTTGCTAGCTTTCTGTAGACAGGTTCATCTAAAAATTCAGGCGGTTTTCGACCAAGGACACACTCAAGGGCTGCTATACGTGCGGCTACCTGACGGAAAAACTCATGTTGGTTATATTTGAAAAAAGGCTCATCAAAAGAAGAAATTTTGAGACCGGTGTCTATGTATCGTATATCTCCATTTTTCGTTACACACAAATTTCCGCTACCTCGTAAATCTAAAGGGACTAGCATAGACCTGCTATATCCATTTATTTTAGGGTCCATTATGGGTACTTGAAAACTTGTCATCAAGCCCTGAAAATAGGCATACACTCCCTTTAATTTTTTTAGTAAATCTTCCAACTGTCCAAGTGTCTTCTCACTTAACATGCCGGTATCATATTCAAAAATATCAGCTGGTTTGGCAAGTTTTAAAAATTCTTGCTCAATTTCAAATCTATCTTTGCGGCTGATTTTTCTCTTTATCCTTTGTTTAACAATATACTCTCCATAACAGGCGACCAATTTAGTATAATGGCGTTCCAATTCTTCTTTTATTCCATAATTGAAGCCTTCTGTAGAAGTTAGGAGTCTTGTGTCGGCGTTTTCTTCGCGTTGGTTTGCAAAACCATGCTCATCTACGCAAAGATTTTTAATTAAAAATCTTTTTCCTGTTTTAGGGTCTATTTCAGTATGTTGAAATGATTCTGCGCCCCCGTTGCGTGTCGCAATTCCCTCCCTATTAAGCTCAATCATTCTTCTCATATGTTGGCCTTTAGTAACTATGTTTAAACTTATAAACGTGCTTATTTAAAAATTCGTGGCAATACCACTCTTCTCCCGATGATATTTCCCAAATTCAATTAGTTTGTTTGCTAGTTCACTATTTACCACTGGTCCATGTGTACACATGCAAATTCCCAAGTCATCTACGACACATTGGCCACAGACACCATAACCGCACTTCATATATCGCTCAATGCTCACCTCGCATGGTACATCAAACTCATTGCAAATGTCGAGGACTTTCTTTTCCATGAGTTCAGGGCCGCAGGTGACAACTGCCGCAGATTTTTTGTCACTGATTTCACAGATAATATTTTTGAGTAAGTCCGTAATATAACCGTGGTGTCCTATACTGCCATCGTCAGTTGCAATGTGTAATTTTGTATTTGGAATTTTTAATATTCGTCCTTCAAATAAAAGTAAATCTTTAGTACGCGCACCAATGAGGAAATCAACTGTTATATTATCGTATTGTTGTAACTGTTCCGCTAGAAATCCTAACGGCGCAGCACCATATCCACCGGCAACCATAATGTAGTGAATGTTTGGTTTTTGAGAAAATGAAGTGCCATAAGGACCCACAATACCTACTCTATCTCCGACATTCATTTCAAATAGTTTTTGTGTCAATGGTCCGCGGTTGAAAATAGTGAGGCCAAATTGTGCGCCATCGTCATATGCAATTGAGAATGGTTTTTGGTCAATGCCCGGAATCCAGAGCATGACAAATTGGCCGGGTTTGCTTTGCAATTTAAAATTAAAGTAAAATGTCTTTACTTGGGGATTTTCATTTACTATTTTTGTAATTTGAATGTATTGTGATTTGTCCATAAGTTTAATGGAACACGAATTGAACTAATTCAACGAATTTCAACAAATTTGTTTTTATTCGTTTCATTCGTTAAATTAGTGTTCTATTTACTAATGTACACATCCTCTAATTTCCTCTAAAGAATTTATGTTTTCTTCTCGCATTATCTCTTCCATCTCACTGGTAATCTTTTTAAAACAATCTTCGCCTCTAAAATATACTGCTGACCCAACACCTACCAAAGTCGCACCTGCCATAATCATCGCGAGTGCATCTTCACCTGTTGTCACACCGCCTGTACCAATAATCGGGATTTTTACTGCTTTGTAAATGTCATACACGCATTTGAGTGCAATAGGAAAGAGTGCTGGGCCGGAAACCCCACCCTGCTTGTTATGAAGTATGGGCCGTTTTGCGTGTACATCTATTGCCATGCCACTTACGGTGTTTACGGCTGTAATTGCATCGGCCCCAGCGTTTTCTGCTGCTTTTGCTATTGTGTCAATATTCCATGCATTAGGTGATAGTTTGATTGAAATAGGAACTTTCGTCTTTTCTTTTACTTTTTTGGTGATGAGTTCAACGGCCGGAATAGAATAGGCAAATGGGTCACCAAATTCTTTACTTACATTGGGGCATGAGATGTCTATCTCAAGAAAATCTATTGGCGCTTCGCTTATTTTTTCGGCAACCTGTGCAAATTCATCGGGCGTGCCTGCAAAAATACTACCAATGAGTGGGGCATCACATAATTCTTTAAACTTTTTTAATTCTTTCAAACCTTCCGCAATACCTGGATTGGATAACCCTACTGCATTGATAAAATAATGTTTAAATGGAGCCATGGTTGGGTTTGGGTGTCCAGTTCTTGGCTCAAGTGAAATAGATTTTACCGTCACTCCACCCGCGCCATTTTCTTTTACCATGCGCGCCATGCTCGCGGCTGTGACGCCACGAATACCCGAGGCGAGGACAAGGGGATTATCAAATACTGTATTAAGGAAATTTGTTTTCAACATACCTAAGGTCTGATCTGGGTTAAGTTTGGATCATTAAGCAAATTATTATATTCTTCATCATTTATAATTCCTTTTTCTTGCGCTATTTGTTTGAGAGTTTTATGTTGTCTTTGAGCTTCATTTACCAGTTCAGTTGTTTTATCATATCCAATAATAGGACAGAGCACTGTTGCAAGCGCAAAACTATGTTCAAGAAGTTCAGCACATCGTCTTTCATTTGCTGTAATGAGTGAAAGGCCCTGTGTGGTGAATTGTACCGTGCCGGTGGTGATAATATGTAATGACTCAAGTAAATTTTTTATAATAATTGGTCCCATCACATTGAGTTCCAATTGTCCTGCTTGTACAGCCATGCGAACTGTCTCGTGATTGCCTAGAACTTGGAATGCAATCTGTGTCATCATTTCTGCCATGACTGGGTTTACTTTACCGGGCATGATGGATGAGCCTTTTTGTGCTTCGGCAAATGAAATTTCTGCGATGCCCGCATGTGGTCCTGAGGCAAGCAATCTTAGGTCGTTCATGAATTTAATGATGTTTGTCGCAAGTACGGTTAGCGTCGCACTTACTTCCATAATACTATCCCAATATTGAGTGTTGTATATAAGGTCAGGTGACAAGGTGAGTGGATAGTCAGTTTCCTTTTGTAGAAAATCGACAACACAATCAGTGAATCGTCTCGAAGCATTTAATCCTGTGCCGATAGCCGTGCCGCCGACATTGATTTCATACAGTGCATGTTGTGTATGCTTAAGCCGTCCGATATCATGGGCAATAGCTATAGCATGTGCGCCAAATTCTTGGCCCAAAGTTATGGGCACTGCGTCTTGCAGATGTGTTCGTCCGACTTTGAGAATATGTTCAAATTCTTTGCTTTTGTGTTTTGCCTTTTCATAATAATGTTGGTACACCGTAGTAAGCTTGTCTAGTTGTTTGAGAAGCGTAATTTTGAATGCAGTGGGGACAACGTCGTTAGTTGATTGGGATTTATTTACATGGTCGAGCGAATGCACTGGTACTCCACACAAAGCCGAAGCACGCGTCGCAATAATCTCATTTACGTTCATGTTCATGGAGGTGCCTGCACCACCCTGAATTTGGTCTACCATGATTTGGTCGTCATACGTCCCGTCAATTAATTCTTGTGATGCCTGTATAATTGCATCGGCGATATTTGCTTCGAGAGTGCCGAGTTTTTTGTGGGCTCTTGCACAACATTTTTTTATAAGCGCAATATCGTGAGCTATATCGCGTGAAAAAGTAATTCCGGTAATAGGAAAGTTTGTTATAGCTTTTTGTGTTTCTGGTCCGTAGAGAGGCATAGTATTTAATCAACACAGAATTAAGACACAAGATACAATTTCCAAATAAAGATCCAAATTATAATAATCAATTTATGTTTTGGAGTTTGGAATTTTATTTGTTTCTTGTTTCTTATAATTTATTTTCCATTTCCAACAACCAGAGTATTATCGCCTTCTGTATGTGCATTCTATTTTCCGCTTGGTCAAAGATTATTGAATTTGGATGATCTACGGCGTCGCGGGTGATTTCATAGCCAATATGGCACGGCATACAGTGCATAATGCCAGCTTTTGGCGCGTAGGTATTTACCAGGTTCGCGTTAAGTTGGTATGGTTTGAATGTCTGTACGCGGCGATCATATTCTGCCTGGAATTCAGGGAGCACTTTGCCGTCTTTGAAAAATTCCATATCAATCCAGGTGTCGGTATGTACATAGTTTGTTCCTTGCATAGCCTCTGACAGATCCAACGTCTTTTTTACGAGCCCAGTTGCGTCAGCCATTGTGTTCAATTCCTCGTCAATACTAGGAGGATTTGCTTCTGGTGCGGCAATCGCAACGGCAATACCCAATTTGGCACAAGCCAATTTAAGTGTATTTGAAACGTTATTTTCAATTCCAAGCCAGGTTATTTTTTTGATATTTTCAAGACCATTTGAGTGTTCGATCATCGTCAAGATATCCCCGAGTGCCTGACATGGATGATATTTTTCACTACATGCGTCAATGACTGGAATTTTATTGAGTGACGCTGCGGTTATTACATCCTGTACTTTCATGGCACGAAACATAAGGACAGAACCATACCGCATGACAGCTTTTATCTCATCTGTATAATCGGTGAGAGAAAATTGGGATGTACGTGAATCAAGAAAAATACCATGGCCGCCAAGCTCTGTCATCCCAGCCTCAAATGACAACCGAGTGCGGGTTGAAGATTTTTGGAATAACATGATGAGTGTTTTGTTCAGAAGGTAATTGGTAATTTCACCTGCGCTTCGTTTTGCTTTCAGTTTTTGTGCGAGATTTAAAATAGTTAACAAATCTTCGCGGGATTGTTCTTTGAGAGAGATGAGGTGGCGCATAGATTCAAGATTGAAGATTAAAGATTAGTAATTTTTGTGTAGGTTTATTCAGCCAAATATGATAGCAACGCCATGGCAGAATATACTCTAAATTCGGCTTCATCAAAAATAATGGATTGAGGGCTGTCCATGACTTCTTCGGTGATTTCACGTCCAGGATGCGCTGGCAGACAATGCAATATGGATAAGTCTTTCTTGCTACCTTTCAAAAATGCATCATCAACCCTATATTTTCCTATATTTCGTTTTAGATAGTTTTTTGTATTCTTCCACCATTCATCTGCATAGAGTACATCAGCATTTTGTATAGTATGTTCAATATTTTTTGTTATAGTTAAGGATCCCTTGAACTTATTTGTCAGTTTTTTTACTTGTTCATGAAAATCCTGATTTTTTCCTTTGAATTTTCCTGTCTCTGTAATAAGCGTGATATGTTCTCCTAAAAGTAATACGGCGTATACAAAAGATTCCATGACTCCGCTGCCCTGGCTTGGAACGACTCCTACGTAGTTGAGTCCTTGTAGATTTTTTTTATGCCATTTGATAGCGCTCATGTCAGCGAGAGCTTGGCTCGGGTGGCCGATTTGGCAAAAACCATTGATAAACGGGGGATTATTTTTTCGTTTGAACACCTCTAGCATTTTTTGCGAATAGTCGCGGAGTACATAGGCATCAAGCATCCGATCTGCAGTATCAATGATATCTTCAAATGATTCCCGTCTGGTGCCGTCTTGTTCATGCGTTAGATTGTGAATATTAATGAAGTAGCTGTCTCCACCAAGCAGATAAACCGCAGTTTCAAACGATATTCGAGTACGCAGAGAATTACTGTCAAATAAAAGACCAACTCTTTTTTTATCAAGCGCGCGTGGTTTTCGTAACTTATTTTCTTTGAATTTTATAGCTTCGTCAATCAATTTTTTCCATTCGTTTTGCGTAAAATCAGTGACCTCTACAATGTTTTTTGCTTTCATATAATTTTTAAAAAATAAAAAAATGAGGTGTTAGCCCCACCACACTTTTTTCTCGCGAACCTTTGATTTTGGAGTGCCGAAATATTTTATACAAATATCTCGTACCATCTTTTTTTCATATGGTTTGCACGAGAATACGTCTATGAGAACTTCGTTTGTTTTGGTAAATGTATGCACCGACATATGAGAAAAATCCAATACTGCGATGCCGGTTATTCCCGGATTTTCAGGGACGCCTTGCCTAATATATGGCCCCATAAGTATTTTCATGCCTATGGTAGTCACTGTTTCACGTAAAAATTTAGGAATCAGTTTTCTATTTCTAATATTTTTTTCATGGCAATGGTCTATGTCAAATATATAGTGATACCGTTTGGTAAACATATCTGTATGGATTAGGATAGCGCCTTTATTATATGTGAAATAGCTTTCCTTGTAAAATAACCGCGACCGGCCATCCTTTCAACTCCCACCCTTCAAACGGGCTCCACCCACATTTTGTTTTTAGATCTTCATCTCGCACCTCTTTTTCCATATTCAAGTCGACGATGACCCAGTCGTTATTTGGTTCAAGTTTAAATATTTTTTCAATATTTTTTCTGGTTAGTTGAACTATTTTTTCTAAGCTTATTTTACCTTTATTGTGGGCATCAAGCAACAGGGGAAGCGAAGTTTCAATTCCTGGTACGCCAGAGGGCGAGTTTGGATACGTTAAAGCTTTTTCCTCAAGCGTATGTGGAGCGTGGTCAGTCCCTATAGTATCAATTGTTCCATCATCAATAGCTTGCCATAAAGCCTTACGATCCTCTGTAGTCCGGAGCGGAGGATTCATCTGTGCTTTGGTTCCCAGTTTATCATACGCGGATTCGTCTAAAAATAAATGATGTGGCGTGACTTCTGCATACATCTGTATACCTTGCCGTTTTGCTTGGCTTATAATTTCAATTTCTTCTTTTGTACTTACATGTAGTATGTATAACTTGGTTCCAAATTGTTTGGCTAGTTCAATCGCTTGGTTTGTGGCCTCAGCAGCTGCTTCACGAGAACGAACTATAGAATGGTCTTGAATCTTTGGATTACTAATCTTCGATCTTGAGTCTTGGATTTTAGACTCACTCTCCGCATGTACCGCTACCACCAGATCAAGACGTGCAGCCTGTTCAAAAATTTTTGCTTGATCTTCTTTTTTATTCACGAGCAGATTTCCTGTACTTGATCCCATAAATATTTTTATACCACAGATCTGATCTTTATATTCCTGAAGTTTTTCAATCTCGCCAAGGTTATTCGGCGTTGCTCCAAACCATAGTTTATACCGTAACAGAATGCCAGCTTCTTTTAGTTGGTAGTCAATCAAGTTTATTTTGTGCTGAAGTGCTGAAGTACTTATTGTGCTCGGTGTGTTGTTCGGCATATCAAACACCGTTGTCACCCCGCCAGCCAGCGCAGCCTGTGCTCCGGTAATCCAATTTTCTTTATGCTCAGCACCCGGAGTTCTAAAATGAACATGAGGGTCAATGAGAGCCGGGAGTGCAAATAAATTACCTCTGGTGTAATCGAGGTTTAGTTTAATATTTTGGTTATTATAGGTCTTGATTAACATCAGTAGAAGATATTAGGCGTCGGGTTAAGATACCGGAGATGACGTTGTTGTCTGGCTTCCTTGCCCATTACCTATGGTCTAAATACTATTGTTTATATTCCCGTACATCATCTCTTCCGAACACTTTTTCACAATATTTACAATGGAATTCTAAACCCGTATCATTTTCTTTCACATAAAATATACTTTCCATTGGTTCATTATTGGTAATGCATTTGGGATTAGGGCAGACGACGAGAGATTGAATGACCGGGGGGATGGTAATTTTAAATTTTTTGGTTATTTCAAAATTCTGAATAATATTTATTGTTGCATGAGGGGCAAAAATAGCAACTTTGTTTGCTTCTTCCTGAGTTAGTTCTCTGTGTTCTACTTTGATAATATCTTTGAACCCCATTTTGCTGCTGGGAAAGTTGAGCCCGGCAGTCACAATCTTTTGTCCCGCAGGGAGATTTAAAACTTGAATAATACGAATGGCTTGGCCTGCATCAATATGATCAATAACTGTTCCATTTTCAATAGTAAATACTTTGAAAGCGCGGATGTCTTTTTGTCGGTCCATATAGTTAGTTCACAGCCAATAGTTCACAACCAATAGTTTTTGATAAAGTTTATCAGGAAATTATGGGTGTCCTAACGGCTTTTGTTAATAAAATATTATGTAATACGAATCAATTTGATTACATGTTGAATAAATTGTTTTTATGGGCTATTGGCTTTGAACTGTTGGCTAAGTGAGTTTACCTAACACAAGCCCAAGCAATGCTTGCCGTACATATAGACCATTTTCTGCTTGTTCAAAATAATATGCATGAGGTGTTTCGTCTACATTCACATGGATTTCATTTACACGAGGCAGGGGATGCATGACACGGAGATTTGATTTTGCATTTTCCAGCATATCTGCAGTGAGTACATATACATTTTTTATCTTTTCATATTCCATTTGGTCTGCAAACCGCTCTGCCTGGATGCGTGTCATGTACAGTATATCTACGGCATTGATTATTTCCTCAATGCGCTCATGTTCAGTAACCACAATCCCGCTTGTCTCAAGCTCTCTCGCAATGTAACTGGGCATTTTGAGTGATTCTGGAGCCACGAAGTAGAGGCGTGCGCCAAAGTGTTTTAAGGCTTGCGCGAGTGAATGGACGGTACGACCATATTTTAGATCTCCGACCATGGCAATATGGAGATTTTCAAGGGTACCCTGAGTTTCAAGTATGGAAAATAGATCGAGAAGTGTTTGTGTTGGGTGCTGATTTGCACCGTCTCCGCCATTGAGGATGGGTTTGTCCGTTGCCTCTGACGCTCTTCGTGCTGCACCTTCCAAAGGATGCCTCATAGCGATGACGTCTGCATATTGTCCTATAATTTTCATAGAATCATACAAACTTTCTTTTTTCTTTGCAGAAGTGACCCCGGCATCTGCAAATCCCATGACTTGGCCGCCCAGTCTTTCCATGGCAGTTTCAAACGAAAGTCTTGTTCGAGTGGAAGGTTCAAAAAAACAGCTTGCCATGACATGACCTTTCAAAAGTTCTTTGTTTGGAGTCTGTTTGAGCAGACGAGCATGCTTCAAAATATGCATGATGCCATCTTTGGTGAGCTGGTTTATGGAAATGATATCTTTTCCGGCAAATGAGTCCATAGATTTTTATAAAAAAGACCGTTACGATTGGTAACGGTCATGAAATAATGAAATAGTAACGTATAGCTCACGATGTGAGCAGAAATTTTCTTTTGTCATGTATGGGATATTTCTATTTGGCATACCGAGTGTATAGTATCATGACAGAATGTGCACGGCAAGATGTGGTATGTGGATACTATAGGGCTGACAAATTGCTGCATTGCCCCAGATAGATAAAAGGAGTTAATGCAAGCAGTTTTTTTTTCTCCCCCGAGGGGATTCCCAGTTTATCGACGAGCTGTGTATACGTGGTTTCGTTGAGTTGAATACCGTGTGTGAGCCGTTTTATTTCATCATATGCATTTTCTCTCCCGTATTTCCGCAAAACTGTTTGGACTGCTTCTGCCAATATCTCCCAATGTTCATTTAATTCATTTTCAAGCCTAGATGTATCCGGCTCTACACGTTCCAGCCCTTTCCGAATGTTTTTTACTGTCAAAAATGAGTGTGCAAGCGCAACTCCCTGATTGCGAATAATCGTGCTTCCACTCAAATCCCGTTGCATGCGGGAGATTGGTAGTGTTTGTGCCAAATGATTAAACAATGCATTAGCCATTCCTGCATTTCCTTCGGCATTTTCAAAATATATGGGATTTACTTTGTGTGGCATGGTGCTTGAGCCCACCTCATTTTCATTTACTTTTTGTTTGAAAATTCCACGGCTGATATAGAGCCACATGTCACGCGATAGGTCGAGAAGTATAGTATTGATGCGAGAAATAGTCTGGTAACTTTCTGCAAGTGAATCATAGGAATTTACTTGTGTTGTCACCGTGAGCGGTTCAAGTCCAAGTGAAGAAATAAACTTTTTTGAAAAATTGATCCAATCAACATCTGGATATGCGATGGTGTGTGCGGCAAATGTTCCAGTTGCTCCATTAAGTTTTCCTTGTAGCTTATGATTTTTTAATTGTTGAATTTGTCGTTGTAATCTCATCACAAAGACGTTCAATTCTTTCCCCGCAGTTGTAGGTGTAGCGGGCTGTCCATGGGTCATGGAGAGCATAGGGAGCTGAGCGTATTGTTGAGCTAGTGATTTTAGTTTTAAATATACATGTTCTAATTCTTTACTATATATTTTTTGTACTGCATGCTGCCACATGAGTGAGTAGGCGAGATTGTTTATGTCTTCAGACGTTAACGCAAAATGGATAAATGGAATGTGGGAAGTGAGATTATTTTCTCGCAGTTTTTCTTGTAAAAAATATTCAATTGCTTTGACATCGTGTTTTGTTTTTTCCTCAATCTGTTTTATATTCTGTGCATCGTTGATAGAAAAATTTTTGTATATGGATTTTAACTGTGTTTGTGTATCATTGTCTAGTTCCGTACATTCTTTTACTCCCGGTTCTTTACTCAGTGCAATAAGATATTCTATTTCAATATACACGCGGTACCTCATGAGCGCATATTCTGAAAAACAAGTACGGAGTGGCTTGGTGTCTTCGTAATAGCGGCCGTCGAGAGGGGAAAGTGCTGTGAGGCTCATAAAATTATTGTATCATTTCTCTCTGCCCCAAATGAAATAATTTTTATTGGGCATTTCACATGATACTCAATAAACTTAATATATTTTTTTACATTTTCAGGCAGATGTTCAAAGCCCAATGATTTTATCTTTTGTTTTAATTCAACCGTAAATTCATCCCACCCCGGCAATGTTTTATATACTGGCGTTGCATTTCGCATTGCCTCTAGACTTGCAGGCATTTCAGTAATTATTTTTCCATTTACTTTGTATGCGGTACATACATTGATTTCATCAAGTCCGCTTAATACATCAAGCTTAGTAATTGCAAGTTCAGTCAGTCCGCTCGTTCGTACTGATTGTCGTAACTGAACGAGATCAAGCCAACCGATTCTGCGGGGTCTGCCAGTAGTTGTCCCATATTCAGCTCCTTTTTCACGGATATAGTCTCCTGTTGTGTTAGTAAGCTCAGTAACAAATGGGCTGTTTCCGACGCGACTTACATATGCTTTTACAATTCCGATAATTCTTTTTTTGCAATTTAATCCTACTCCACTACCGACCTCGCAATATCCCGCGACATTATTTGAACTTGTGCCATGGGGGTACATACCGTGGTCTGGGTCAAGCGACATGCCTTGCGCACCTTCGTACAATATTGATTGTCCCAACTTATATGCACTGTAGAGTTCCAGTTCGGTATCGTGAATATATTGTTTCAATTGTTTCCCATATTCAATATATTCATCAAAAATTGTATCAAGTGTTTGATTGAAATGAGCGTCAAATACTTTATTTAATATAAGGACATTGAAGTCATATGCCTTTTGGAGTTTTTGCTTAAAAATTTCTGGCTCAAGCAGATCTCCTACGCGGATGCCAAGTCTATATGCTTTATCGCCAAACACCGGTGCGATGCCGCGTTTCGTACTCCCTGCAGCAAGCTTACCCTGATGACCCGAAAGTGCCTCATCCATGGCAATGTGATAAGGCATAATCACATGCGCTCGTTCGCTCAAAAGCAATTTTGGGTGAATATTTTGTGCTTTCAATTTTTCAATTTCTTCTAACAATACGTTTGGGTCAACTACTACGCCATTGCCAATGATATTTACTGCATGCGGTGAAACAACACCAGATGGGATGAGGTGAAGTTTGTATGTCTTTTCGCCGACAATCACCGTGTGCCCTGCATTGTTTCCACCCTGAAACCGCACCACATAGTCCATGTGTTGCGCGAGGAGGTCAGTAATTTTTCCTTTGCCTTCGTCGCCCCATTGTGCTCCTACGATTACCGTGATCTGTGGCTTGTTGTTTGTATCCATAGAAAAAAGTTATGTGTTTTTTGTTGTGGGTTTTGGGCGTTGGGTCAGGAAACCGGAATATATTGGACAATAGATTTGGATACCAAATTTTTAAAATAATAATCTGGTTTCTGGTTTCCTTGCCCACTATCCTATGTAAGAGCTTGTACATCATGCGCACCACTCTCTCTCAATCCCGCATTTGAAATGCGTACAAAATCGCAATTATGTTGTAATTCAGGAATGGTGTGTGAATTGGTATAACTCATACCTGATTTTAAACCACCAACGAGCTGACCGACAATATCTGCAACAGGTCCTTTGTAAGGAACCAATGATTCAACGCCTTCAGGCACAACTTCTTTTAGATTTTTGCTTTCTAGTCCAACTCTCTTACGTGTATGTGATTGAGTGAAACTTGCGCTGCCACGGCATACTTTGAATTTTTTGTCTCCTTTGGTCATAACGACTCCTGGGCTTTCGTCAGTTCCTGCAAACATACTGCCCATCATCACGCTGTCTGCGCCTGCACCAATGGCTTTTACTATGTCACCTGATTTTGAAATACCGCCATCTGCAATTACAGGCACGCCATATTGTCGTGCAATTTTTACTACCTCCATTACCGCAGTAAGCTGAGGCATACCGCAGCCAGTGACAAGACGAGTAATGCAAATTGAGCCTGGGCCTACGCCAACTTTTACTGCGTCCACGCCAGCCTCGCACAATTCTTTTGCTGCTTGGGCGGTCGCAATATTTCCTGCAATAATTTGAATGTCTCCAACTGCGTCGCGTAATTTCTCAATGGCTTTAAACATATTGTCTGAGTGTCCGTGCGCGATATCAATAACTAATACATCAGTACCAGCACTAACCATTTCTTGCGCGCGTTCCACGAAGTCCCCATGAACACCAACTGCCGCGCCGACTATAAGCTGTCCTTCCACGTCACGATTTGCAAGAGGGTATTCAATAATTGCTTTTATATCATCACTCGTAATAAGTCCAATCACGTGATTTTCTTCGTCTACAAGCGGTAATTTTTCCACTTTATATTCTGAAAATATTTTTTTTGCTTGTTCAAATGTTGTGTATGCATTACCCACTATCAATTTTTCGCGCGGAGTCATGATGTCTCTCACTTTTTTGTCATCACCATTGGCAAATAAAAAATCTCTGCGAGATAAGATACCCTGCAATTTTCTGTCCCCATTCGCCACGAGTAATCCAGTAACGCCAACTGAATTTGCGTATCCTTTTGCTTCTTCTACCGTTTTTTCAGGATCAATAGTATAGGGATCTTGGACAATGAGGTTTTGTGCACGTTTCACTTTTTTTACTTCCTCAGCATTGTCTTCTATAGACATGAAGCGATGCAAAATACCAATACCGCCAAGGCGTGCCAAGGCAATTGCCATTTCAGCTCCCGTGACTGTGTCCATGTTTGCAGAGACAACAGGAATATTGAGGCTAAGTTTTTTGGTAAGTCTGGTACGCGTGTGTGCTTCACTGCGCGATTCAAATGTAGATCGGCGGGGGACGATGAGGACGTCGTCGTAGGTGAGGGCGAGGGGGATGAGGGACATAGAGCGTAAGTAGTTTGAAATGTTAGTCTTTTTTAGTACGTAAGATTTAAGACTCAAGATTAAAGATTGAAAGATTAGAAGATTAGTGATTTGTTTGTCGTAATCCTTTAATCTTAGGCCCGTAGGGCCGTAATCTTCAATCTTCTAACTTTCTAGATTGTATTTAAGATTTTTTTCAATATCTTATCTATTAAAAACAAAATGCCACCTATTTTTTGGTGGCGTCTGGGTACAGTTTATCCTTTGTTGAAACTGTTGATCCTCCTTGCAAAATGTGGGTCTTCATTTCAAGCATACCGCAAGCTATTGTATCAGGTTGCCACATAGCCCGCAAGGGTTGTGAAGTGGGGATATATTTGGTTATTTTTTGAGGAAATACTCATGAATTCTGGTCTCGCCTGCAAGTTCAGGATGAAAGCTTGCAGCTAAAAAATTTTCCTGCTCGGCCAGACAAGGCTCTTGCTGGTGTGTTACCAGTATTTTTACAGATTCTCCATTTGAGATAAACCTCGGCGCACGGATAAATACACCGCGAAGATGGGGAAATAAAGTAGAATCGAGTTCTGCTGAAAATGAATGTTGTTGCGCGCCGTATGCATTTCTATCGACTTTAATATCCATGCCAAGTTTTTCACAGAGTATCGTTCCTGCACAGGTTCCAAATACTTGGAGTAATTTACTTTTTATTTTTTCTTCAAGCATATTCCACATATCATATTCATGAAGAAGTTTTGTCAGGGTGGTCGATTCTCCACCAGGAATGATAAGATGGGTGATTGTCTGCAGTTTTTCTTTTGATCTGACAAAAATAAAAGGAACATGGAGTTTTGTGAGTATTTTTCCATGTTCTGCAAAAGATCCTTGGATTGAGAGAACACCTATTTTTTTGTTTTCTATCATATATATAATAGGACACGAATTTAACTAATCTAACGAATCAGGACGAATTTGTTGAAATTCGTTTAATTCGTTTTATTCGTGTTCTATTAATTTATCTATTTGCAAATTTCGTTTCCAATTTATCAATTTCCAAACTCTTCATCGTTCCACCCAACCCCCGTGAAACTTCTGCAAGAATTTCTGGTTTATCATAATTCATCGTAGCTTTTACAATCGCGCGCGCCATTTTTTCCGGATTTTCTGACGCAAAAATACCTGATCCAACAAACACACCTTCTGCTCCCATTTGCATCATCATGGCTGCATCAGCCGGAGTAGCAAGACCTCCTGCGACAAACATAACCACGGGGAGCCGTTTGTGTTCAAAAATATTTTTTACTACATCTTCTGATACGCGATATTCTTTTGCCTTTTCAGAGATATTTTCTAATGTGAGAGCATTAATTTCTCGTTGAATTAATCGTAAATGTCGCACTGCCTCGACCACATTTCCAGTTCCCGCTTCACCTTTGGTACGAATCATTGCCGCACCTTCGGAAATTCTGCGAACAGCTTCGCCAAGATTTCTACATCCACATACAAATGGCAATCTAAATTTGTTTTTTTCAATATGGAATTCTTCATCAGCAGGCGTCAAAACTTCGGATTCATCTATAAAATCAATATCAAGGGCTTCAAGAATTTGAGCCTCGACAAAGTGTCCAATGCGCACTTTTGCCATGACCGGGATAGTTACTGAATTTTTTATTTGTATAATAAGTTCTGGATCAGACATGCGGGCAACGCCTCCATCGCGACGGATAATGGATGGGATGCGTTCCAATGCCATGACTGCCACAGCCCCGGCGGCTTCGGCAATTTTGGCTTGCTCGGCGGTCATGACGTCCATAATAACCCCGCCTTTAAGCATTTGGGCAAGACCAGATTTGAGTTCAAAGGTATTTTGTTCCATAAAAATGTGTTAGGTAATAGAGCACATCATATCGCAGTTTTTGGTTTAGTGCAAGAGATAAAAAACCTCTCTATAGTAGAGAGGGGGAGAGGTGTTGTCCTTATTTATTCTTCATCCACACACTTTTTACCACACCAACCGTCATTGTCGAAATAGCAAACGCAAGTACTGGTACAAGTGCATTCAAAAATGGATCGGGAAGTCTTGTGATAAGAAAAAAACTGACGATGACACAATAGGTGAGCAGAAGAATAATAATTCTTCGCGTCCAACTTGTCTCCCATGCTTTGTCTGCCTCAACGCGTTTGTTGCGATCTTGGATTTCTTTGATTTGTTGATCTAGCGTGGACATAGTTGATTTTATTTCAGCTAACGTTCGCGCATATGTCATCTTTTTAATGTGATATATGCGCTGTTAAGCAATGTGCATGTTTTTTTAAATCACGTCGCAGGCCTTTTTTAGGTTTTTCTCCCATTCCCACTCAATACTTATTGCTAATTTTCTAATTTTTTCACCTCTATACAAATTTTGTAATAGTGATTCAACATCTCTTTTTATCTCCACTGCGTTGGTAAATAGTGTTGTAGAAGAAAGGAGTGATTGAGTTTTTTTATTATAAAAGTCGATTAAATTTTTGAAATAGGTATCAAGTTTCTCAACAGAGGGTATCTGAAATTCAGTAATTTTTAACTTATGATCTCTATGTGCAAAAAGTTTATGACGAAGTTTTATGAGTTGTTCAATTGTTTCTTTGTTATCACTAATAAATTTCTCTGTTGCAGGCTCATCAACCTTATACAATGAAAACGAATCATCTCTTTTGTCAAAAGAATGTAGAGATAATAGTACAAAGTTTGTTAGTAATGCTCTTTCGGTTGTGATAAAGAAATCTTTGTGATAGTTTTGTACCTCTACATATTTTTCAGCCATTTCTTTCGGAACTACTGTCTCAGATTTAGAAAGAAAGATTATTTTCCATGCGTTGTATGCGGAAAAAGCCTCAAATATGTTAGTTCTAAAATAATCCAATACTTCTTTAGTTGCATTTTCTTCCATATATCAATTTTAAAAACATGCATTTTGCTTAGCTATCAGTTATGTGGAATTCTCTTGCATAATATACCTAAAAATTACATTATCAAACCATTTTTTCCCTCAACATCTTCTCCACCACTTTTGGATCCGCGCTGCCTTCGGTTGCTTTCATGGCCATGCCAATGAGAAATTTAAGAATCGGTTCTTTTCCAGCCTTAAATTGTTCTACTTGCGCGGGATATTCTTGTATAACTTGCTCGATAATTTCACCGAGTTTTCCTTCGTCAGATACCTGGCCCCAGCCCTTATCTTCCATAATATGTGTAGGGTCTTGGTTTTTGTCACTGCCCGCCATGATAAGAAGAATTTTTTGTGCGTTGGTTGAGTTGACTCGATTGGTGTAAATAAGCGCAATAAGTTCAGCAAAATTTTCCGGAGTAAATTTAATATCGGCAATATTCATCTGTTTTTCATTAAGCACGCCGGCAAGTTTGCTTGTGATCCATCCACCCGCAAGTCTCACAACCTTTTCTGGTACATTTTCAGCTTTATTTTTGCTTTCAGGTAATGAATCTATCCATTCCATAAGTTCGCTCATGGTTTCTTCGGTAAAGTTCGCCCAATCATTATCTTGCGTAAGCATGTATGCGTCTGCATACGACAAACCATATTCTTCATGAAAGCGCGCGCGTTTTGCTTGGGGTAATTCAGAAATGTGGGTATCGCCTGCAATTTTGAGAGGATGAAATGGGGGAATGTCTGGTTCAGGAAAATAGCGATAATCTGCTGAACTTTCTTTTTCACGCTGTAATATGGTCTCTCCTTTGTCTTCATCCCATCCGCGTGTTTGCTGGGTCCAGATTTCGCCTTTTCTAAGCATTTCTGTTTGGCGTTTGGTTTCAAATTCAAGCGCTTTTTCAACCGCTCTAAATGAGTTGATATTTTTTATTTCAACTTTTGGGTTTAATTGGTAATTACCCAAAGGTTTGACAACACCATTCACAATTTCAAATTGACCTGCTTCCTGAAGAGAAATATTTGCTTCACAGCGCATGTGTCCTTTTTCCATTTCTGCGTCACTTACTCCAAGCGCGCGAAAAATCATTTGCAACTCCTGGCAATATGTTTTTGCTTCTTTGGCAGATTTGAAATCCGGGTCTGTCACAATTTCTACCAGGGGAGTACCCGCACGGTTGAAATCTACGAGTGTGTTTCCAGAAGTGTCGTGTAACAACTTTGCAGTATCTTCTTCCAGGTGTACACGCGTGATGCCGATTTTTGCCGTTTCACGAACGTTGTCTTCTAGTCGCATATCAAGTTCAATAAAACCATGCTCTGCAATGGGTTCATCATACTGTGATATTTGGTATCCCTTTGGCAAGTCAGGATAAAAATAGTGTTTTCGGTCAAACTTGGATAGTTCGCGAATAGAGGAATTGAGGGCTTTGCCAATTTTTACGGTCCATTCAATAGCCGTTTTGTTTGGCACGGGTAGAGTTCCTGGATGAGCAAGACAAACAGGGCAAATGTTTGTATTGGCTTCTTTGAAGTCAGGGTCATTTTTACAACTGCAAAACATCTTACTCTTGGTCTTGAGTTCGACGTGGACTTCCATACCAATTATAGTCGTATAGTTTTTACTCATAGGTTGATGATTATGTACGAAATACGAAAACTACGAAATATTCGAAATACATTTTTTTCGTACCTTTCGCAGTTTTCGTATTTCGTACATTAAAATATAGTTTGATTTTACCACTAACCTAGCTAAATTAAAAGACCCTCTCTCGAGGGCCTTTTTGTTCTGCAATACTTATTCTTTTGGTGGTTCTTCCACTTTTGTCTCTGTTGGCATGCCGATTTGAACCGGATTTTTTTTCAGTTCAATATAGAGGATTGTTGACGCTGCTGTGGTGAATGGTGTAAGTAAGGCGCTTAATATTGATGTCAAAATAGTATACATAACCATTCGCACCGTGAATGAAGCAGTCGAGTCTATTACCGCTTCACTTCGAACGCCGAGGATGAGCTGTAGTATCCATTGGAGTGCCATGTAGAGCAGTCCAAATACAAGGGCAGGAAGAAATAGTCTCCAAAATACGCCAAACCATCTTGCATGTACCAGATGTTTGCTTGTCTTGAGAGCGTCTGTGCCATGTTTGTCATCAATTACCAGAGCTTGAAAAGAAAATGCAAACCAAATACCAAAAATAATACCAGGAATAATGAGAAGGAGGAAGCCACCGAGTGTGGCAAGCCCCGTCAAAATAGCCACCAAAATTCCGGGGAGAATATATTTCATGCTGTTTTTCAATGCTTCTCCCAAAGGCATTGCAGTTTGTCCCTCATAGCGCATAGCAACTGCTTTCATGAGCGCTATACCTACCATAAAACCAAATAACGCAAGGGCGATAACGAGAATAAGATATAGTCCAAGTCCCATAGCAAAGCTTTGGGATGCAACCATAGTAATTCCAACCGTATACCCCGCAAGCGTTACGAGGAGTGTTGGCACGAGTATAAGTCCTGAGTATTTCAGGAAAAGGTTCATGTTGTCTCGACAAAGCTTCACGCTTCGTGAAATAACATCACCGGCAGATAGCAACATAGGTTATGTACATTATGAATTAAGATGCTTTTTTATTTCCGACCAGATTTTTTTATGAATTATATCTGGAGGAAGCATGTTGTTATTTTGTACGCATTCAATGAGTGTAAATTCAGGATAATGCTTTGCAATGTCGAGATACGCTTGCTCCGCATCAGCTAAATGGTGTAGATCATCTTCATGAATATCGCGTTTTTTGCCTTTTAAGTATTCTCGGTCGCCTTTCTTGTCTACTAGTTGCTGAGATATATCGGGCGTAACATGCAAAATGATGTTGACTTCAGGTTTTGGAATACCGAGTATAGTATACTCCAAATCGTAATTCCAATCAAAGTATTTTTGGCGTTCAGCAGGATTTTTTATTTTTCCGCCCTGATGACCCATGTTTGAGGCTACATATCTATTTGCGATGACAATTTTGTTTTCCGACAGCCATTTTTTGATTTGCTCTGATGCGGCAAAGCGATCCACTGCATAGAGGATAGAGGCACGATAAGGTCCTACCTCCTCGGCGCTTCCAAATTTTCCATTTAGATAATCTTCAACAAGCGCGGCACTCGGTTTGCCGTATTGGGGGAAACTAATTTGTTCAACCTGCTGTCTTTCTTGTTTCAGTCGTTCAACCAAAAGATTGGTCTGTGTGCTTTTGCCAGAACCGTCGGTGCCCTCGAGCATGATAAAGAGACCTTTATTCATAGTTTTAATTTCGAAATTCGAAATTTTAAATTCGTTTGTACTTAACAAATGAAAATCCTTCATGATCTTCTCTCCACGTTTCCTCCCACGTATCTTTCTTAATCTCCGGGAAAAAAGTATCTCCATCTACAACCTGATGAACATGGGTGATGTAGAGCGTATCCACGCGATCAATTGTTTGGGCATAAATACTTGCACCGCCACAGACAAACACATCTTCATCTTTTAATGTGGCAAATGCGTCATCGATGGAGTGAAGTACTTCAACTCCCTCTGGTGCTTTGTATTCAGTATTTTTCGTGATAACCACATTTTTTCTTTCTGGTAATGGTTTTTTTAAGTATTCCAAAATTGATTCAAACGTTTTTTGTCCCATAAGACAGGTTTTTCCTAAGGTCATTTTTTTGAAATACTGAAAATCTTCCGGGATGTTCCAGGGAATTTTGTTGTCTTTGCCGATGCAATTGTTTTGGGAGATAGCGGCGATTAATGAAAACATAGTTCGGAGTTTACAGTTCGTAGTTCGGAGAAGAGTTCCTGTGAACTCCGAACTCTGAACTTGTCTAAACAGCTATATCAAATTTTATCCTCGGATAACTTTCATATCCAATAAGAGTGGTATCTGTGGATTGCCAATCAAAAATATTCGTAAAATTGTTAGTTTCAATTTTTGGCAATGGATGTATGCCTGGATCTCGTGATAACTGTTCTTTTGCACCTTCAATATGATTCAGATAAATGTGGGTGTCACCAAGGAAACCAACGAGTCTGCCTTCTTCTAGTCCTGCTTCTTTTGCCAGTAAATGCAATAACAATGCGTAACTTGAAATATTAAATGGCAGTCCAAGCATAACATCTACTGATCGTTGGTTCCACATGAGATTCAATTTATTTCCCGTAACAGTTACTTGGAATGCGTAATGGCATGGAGGAAGTGCCATCTGGTCTTTCATCGTTGGATTCCAGGCGACAATGAGCATCCGCCGGTCGCTGGGATTGGTTTTGAGTGTATCAACTACATATTTTAATTGATCCACACCTTGATCTGAATAGTCTGCGTCCAGTCCGAGATATTGTGCATTAAAATGTCTCCACTGAAAACCATATACTGGTCCCAAATCTCGTTCTTCTGCCATGCGCTTTTTGCTTTCTTCATCATGGCCATACGGAGCTTTCATAGGATTTGCCCACTCATCCCATATATGACAGTTTCTATCCAAAAGCCACTGTTTGTCCGTAATTCCCTTAATAAAAAACTCAAGCTCAGTAGCCATAACTTTGAAAGGCATTTTCTTGGTGGTAAGCAGGGGGTACCCCGTACTCATGTCATGTTCAAACAAAACACCGGCAACAGAAATGGTGCCAGTGCCCGTGCGGTCTTCTTTTTTTGTGCCGTGTTCAAGAATTTTTTTTACAATGTTGAGGTAGGATTGCATATTATCTGTCGGATGTCTTGGTATTTTGTTTCATAAGCTTCATAATTTTTTCTTTCGAGGCGCCTACGTGATTTCCAGATATATATTGATAGGTACGCAGGCCACATGCACGTTCCAATATATCATGTAGTTCATTTTTGAGTTGTTCCGGAGCCGCGTATGTCATCTCGTGCATTTCTGTGTCTCCCTGAAGAATTTCTTTGGTGTGATTTGCAACTTGCTGCAAAAATTTTTTTTCTTCAGCCAATTTTACTTTGCTCATGACATCAGGGGCTCCTGTTTTGTTTGGAGAACGGAATGAACCTTCGTGATCGGATAATTCATATTCCTCAGCTTCTGATTCTTTTATGAGCTCTATCTTGTTTTCTGCAACGACACGATACCATTGCGCGTGTGATGTATTTGTCAATAAAAATAGTGTAGGATAGTTATTCATATATGTTGGAGTTATGTCGATTTAGACGTTTGTATTTGTTTTGTATGAGTTTAGAATTTACCTGTACTGCCAAGTCTTCCTGCTCCCCGCGAACTGTCTGATAGTTCTTGTGTTTCTGCGAGTTCAGCAATAACCACGGGGTATATAATGAGCTGGGCAATTTTTTGCCCTTTTTCTATAGTGGTTGGCTCTTGTCCGAGGTTTATGAGGAGTACATTGTATTCCCCTCGATAACCCGCGTCAAAAACACCCCCCATAGTGTGTAATCCATGGTAAAAAGGAGGACCGCCCTTATCTTTTATTATAGCACCATAACCGGTATCAAATTCAAGGGCAAAGCCTACATTGAATACTTTTCGTTCCATGGGCTTTAATTCACACGTATCCTCTACAGAATACAAATCCATGCCTACATCACCGGGGTGAGCATAGGTGGGGAGTTTGGCGTCTGGGCGAAGGCGCTTTATTCTTACTGTGAGGTTTTGATTATAAGACATAGTCTTTAAATTCACCTAATTCATCTAATATCTAATTCACCTAATAAAATTTCTAATGCCCAATTTCTAATTTTGATATTTGGAATTTTATTAGAAATTAGGTGAATTAGGTAATTAGGTGAATTTATCAACCAGTTTATCTAGTTGTTTATACAGTTCACTAATACCCCCGTTATTGTTAATGTACCCGATTGCATCTTTCGCCACTTCCTCAATTTTTATCTCAGCTTCATTATTGTGTTCTTGCTTGAACTGTTCAAACGTCTTTGAAAGATCATCTGTCTTTTCACCGCGTTTACTAAGCCGTTCAAAACGTTTTTCAATATCTGCGCTAATATGAACAAGAATAAAGCCAGGGACATTTTTCAAATGTGCTACATCGCCAGGACGACGAATACCATCAATCGCAATAACATTGTTTGTATCATTTTTTACATCTTCTGCCATAACTTTTGCGAGTGTTTCTTCTCCAAACGTTTCGCGCAAAGATTGAGAAAGTTTTTGTAAATGTTCCCGGTCATTTGGCAAGTACAGACGATTCAAAACGTCAGTAAGCATACCAGAAAAACGGTATGTGCTCGCACCATATTTTTCTTTGAGATAGCTGACAGCTGTTCCTTTACCACTAGCCATTTGTCCGACAAAACCGAGGATAAGTTTGGGCATATAGTATTTATGGTTCATTAGTTTTGGTTTCTAGTGGCTTAGCTGAAGAATAATTTTTGAGGTCATAGTTGATCATCAGGGGCGGCATAGGTAATTTATCAATGGTGACGCCGGCCTTATTGAAAAATTCCACTGCCAGAGTATCATGAAAATCCGAAAATACCACAACTCTTTTCACACCCGCGGCAATGAGGGCTTTTGCACAATTGGTACAAGACATATTCGTAATATAAGCAGTTGCGCCTTCTACTGCATGTCCTCTCTTGGCAGCTTGGACTAGGGCATTCATTTCGGCGTGGACAGTACGTTCACAGTGGTTATTAATCACTAGACATCCAACATCCTCACAGTGGTCGTCTCCAGGGATAGAACCATTATATCCAGTAGCTACCACGTTTTTATCTTTGACCAAAACACAACCACAATGCATGCGTGGGCACGTAGCCCTTTCAGATGCAAGCATAGCTAGTTTCAAAAAGTATTCATCCCACGAAGGTCTTGTTTGAGCTGAAGATGGTGCGTTTGCTTCCATATATATTATTAATTTTTACCAGGTAAGTGTATCAAAAAAGACCACGCGGTTCAAGGTCTTCCACAATTAAAAAAGCCCCGATTAAACGGAGCTTTTTTGATATAATTTTTTAGACCGCAGAGACAGCGACTTGGACGCTTGGTCCCATGCTGGAGGTCAAGTACACTGTTTTTATATATGTTCCTTTTGCGCCGTTTGGCCTCACTTTTTTGAGTGCTTCCAAATAGGTTTCAAAATTTTCTTTAAGTTTTTTCTCATCAAAACTTACTTTACCAATCGCGAGATGAACATTTGCGGTGTCATCATTTTTGAATGTTACTTTTCCTTTTTTGAGTTCTTCGATAAGTTTTTTTACATCAGGACCGACGGTGCCAGTCTTTGGGTTAGGCATAAGGCCTTTTGGACCCAAAACTTTTGCGGCAATCGCAAGTTTAGGCATCATTTCTGGAGTTGCAACTGCAACGTCGAAATTTACTTTTCCTGAAGTTTGAATTTGTTTTATTTCAGCTTCTCCACAGACCAAGTCTGCACCCGCTTCTTGCGCTTTCTTCTCATCATTTGGTCCGACAAATGCAGCAACCTTTTTCGTTCTTCCGGTGCCATGTGGCAATACGACGGTTGAACGGATTTGTTGGTCACTCTTTTTTGCATCAATGCCCACGCGTATATGTACTTCGACAGATGCGTCGAATTTTACGTTGCTTGTTTCTTTGACGAGCTTGATTGCCTCGTCGAGAGTGTAGACTTTTTTGGGGTCTACCTGTGCCTTGAGGGCAGTTATTCTTTTTCCCATATAATTATATACGAACTACGAAATATACGAAATTATGAAAGTAGATAGAGTATATTCTATAGTCGTGTTAGTGGTTCAAACCCCTGATGGCAGGGTCCCACGCTAGCCACGTGGCGACGAAGTCGCTTTACGTGGCGGTAAATAAAAAGTGCGGCTATAGTACCGCACTTTTTCCAATTTGTCAACCCTGTACCACAAGGGTACAGGGCAGGGCTGTGAATTTTAATTATTTTAAGTAAGTCTTCAAGGTCTCTGCTGACCTCTTGAATCGTTTTAATTCAACTGAAGGTAATTTGAGTGGCCATATTTTTTCAATCCCATTTCTGCCAATCACTGCAGGAACTCCAATACATACATTGCTCACCCCGTTCCAATTTTCAAGTCGCACTGATGCCGGCATAATTTTGTGTTGGTTGTAAAGTATGGCCTCGAGCATTTCTGAGATGACAAGTCCTATACCGTAAAAAGTTGCACCTTTTCTATTAATAATCTCATAGGCTTCTGTGCGGACGCGTTGTTCCATTTCTTTTTTAGTACGTTCGTTGAATTGTTTAATTTGGGATATAGGCACGCCCCCTATAGTTACGGTGCTCCACGCTACAAATTCAGTATCTCCGTGTTCACCCAGTACGTAGCCGTGAATATTTTGTGCGCTCACATTAAAATATTTACCGAGTTCGGTTTTGAGCCGCGCGGTATCGAGTCCAGTTCCACTGCCAAATACTTGAGCATGGGGAAGGCCGGTGATTTCTTGCGCCAAATAGGTAAGTACATCCACGGGATTTGCGATCATGAGGATAATGGCAGTTGGTTTTAGTTTTCCAATTTTTTTGAAAATTGATAACAGAATCTCTTTATTTTTTTTCACCAAATCTAGACGTGTCTCTCCGGGCTTTTGTGGAGCTCCGGCAGTGACGACAATGACGTCCGCATCTTTTGCGTCTTTGAAATCTGCACCTTTTATGCATCCTGTTTCTACAAAACAAATACCATCTCGAATATCCATGACCTCTCCCTCTTCTTTTGTGTCATTAATATCAATGAGAACGATTTCCGCGGCTACGTTTTTGAGTGTTGCTGCATACGCGGCAGTAGAACCGACAGCTCCAGCACCAATAATGGCGACTTTGTTGGGGGAGGAAGTGTGATGTGACATATATATTGGTTAGTTAGTATATAAAGAATCAAGGCAGAAAAGATTCAAGATTATAGATAATTATAGCAAAATGTATTGAAGTTAGCTAATTATTATGACAAAAACAAACCCTTTCAGGTTTGTTATGTGTTATGTGATATGTGTTATGTGAATCTATTCTACTTTTATGCCCATCTGTCGTGCAGTTCCTGCGATGCAATTCATGGCAGCCTCTACTGAGTTTGCATTGAGGTCTGGCATTTTCTTTTCAGCAATTTCTTTTAATTGTGCTTTAGTAATTTTACCTACTTTATCTTTGAGTGGGTTGCCCGCACCTTTTTTGATGCCCGCAGCTTTTTTGATAAGTTCGCTTGCTGGAGCGACTTTCATGATAAAGTCAAAACTTCTATCTTCGTATACGCTGATAATTACCGGAACGATTTCTCCTTTTTTATCTTGTGTTTTTGCATTGAATTCAGTACAAAAACCCTGGATATTTACTCCGTGTTGTCCCAAAGCAGGACCAACTGGAGGCGCTGGATTTGCAGCTCCACCTGGGATTTGCAGTTTGATTTGAGTGACTAGTTTTTTTGCCATAGTATTATTTTTATATAGTATTATCCTTATTATGATACCCTCGTCGAGAAGCTGTCCTTTGTGGACCGAACAAGGGAGATGGGTAATGGGCTAGGAAACCAGAATTTTATTTCATTTTTCTGGTATCTTGACCCAATGCCCAATATCTTTTTTTTAAATCAATTTATATCTTTTTAACTTGGAGAGCATCTAATTCAACCGGCGTCTCTCGTCCAAACATATTGACGAGTACTTTCACTTTGCCGCGAGAAGTATCTACATCGCTAACTTTTCCTTCAAAATTTTTGAAAGGTCCATCCACAATGCGAACCGGTGAGTTGACTTCCATGTCAATTTTGTGAGTTGGTTCGTCAGCAGTCATACGTTTGGTGAGCTCCATCATTTCTTTTGGATCAATAGGAGTTGGGGTGGTGCCGGTGCCAATAAATCCGGTCACATTTGGCGTGTTGCGCACGACATACCATGAATCATCGGTCACCATCATTTCGACGAGCACATAACCAGGAAATATTTTTTCCTCAATAACATTTCGTTTGCCATTTTTAATTTTGATCTTTTTTTCTTTTGGAACAAGAACCTGGAAAATCTTATCTTTCATGTCAAAAGAGTCAATACGTTGTTCGAGATTGTGTTTTACATTTTCTTCATAGCCGCTATAGGTATGAATGACATACCAGCGACGGCCTAAGTTTGCTTGTTGTTTAGCCATAGTTACGGATTACTGATAATACTGATTTACGGATTGATAAGAAAAAAAGATTAAATAATCTTTTCAAGTCCGAGGTTAAACATCCAGTCGAGTAACGCAAAGAAAAGTGCAATACCAATACTCAATGCCAACACTATCAACGTGTAAGCCGTTGTTTGTTTTTTGGTTGGCCAAGAGACTTTTCTAAGTTCTGCGATAGATTCTCGTAGATAATTTGTTATTTTATTCATAGTTTTTTGCCTATTTAAAAACGGCCTTGGGCCGAATTACGCTAAAACTATACTCTAGATACATGCGTTTGTCAAGTTGGGCAGGGGATAAATAAAAACCCGGACTACGTCCGAGTTTTTTTATGTAATACATGTTATGTGATATGTATTCTAGATATCCAAGTTTTTAACAGACTTAGCGTGAGTTTGTATGAATTTTTTTCTCGGGGCAACTTCACTGCCCATAAGTATATCAAATACCTCGCTTGCCTTTTCTGCGTCCTCTACAGTCACTTGTTTCAAGAGACGATTGGCAGGGTTCATAGTTGTTTCCCACAGTTGGTCAGGGTTCATTTCTCCAAGACCTTTGTAGCGTTGAATATTTAATTTTGTACCGCGTGACTCAGGCGCAGCTTGAGTTTTACGTGGTTGTTCTACTTGATCAGCGTCTGTATCTGTTTCTTCTTCTACAGCTTCAAATGCCGCGTCATTGAGCCCATATTTCTTTTTGTATGTTTCAAGGGCTTCTTCATTAAATATCCATTCAACCTCTTTGCCTTTTTTTATACTAAAGAGCGGAGGCTGGGCGACATAGATGTATCCTTGATAAATAAGGTCGGGAAAATAACGAAAAAATAATGTGAGAAGTAAGGTGCGGATATGTGCACCGTCTACGTCAGCATCGGTCATGATAATAATTTTGTGATAGCGCAGTTTGGTAACATCAAACATTTCTCCAACATTGGTACCCATGGCAATAATGAGTGATTTGAGTTCGTTATTGGCAAGAATTTTATCAAGTCGAGCACGTTCCACATTCAAGACTTTACCACGCAAGGGGAGAATGGCCTGAGTGTGGCGATCGCGTCCTTGTTTGGCGCTGCCACCAGCAGAATCTCCCTCTACGATATAGAGTTCTGATTCCTCGGCTTTTCTGCTGGAACAATCTGCAAGTTTTCCTGGCAACGTAAATCCTTCCAAAGCGCTTTTTCGTAATACCGCATCACGTGCAGACTTGGCTGCCTGTCGTGCTTTTGCGGCAATAAGACATTTGCCAATAATACCCTCGGCATCTTTGGGATGTTCTTCCAAAAATATCATGAATTGCTCTGCAAAAATATTTTCAACAATTGGTTTGACTTCTGGATTGCCCAGTTTTGCTTTGGTTTGTCCTTCGAATTGAGGCTCTGGAATTTTGACAGAAATAATAGCAGTCAGACCTTCGCGCACATCTTCACCACCAAGATTTGCATCTTTTTCTTTTAGGATTCCTTTGTTGCGTGCATATGCATTTAGGGTTCGTGTGAGTGCGCCACGAAAACCAGCAACATGCATACCGCCGTCTGGGTTGGTTATATTGTTTGCAAATGCAAACAGAGATTCATTGTAGTCATCGGTATATTGTAAAGCGATTTCAACACTTACTTTTCCTTCTTGTTTTTCAGTATAAAAAACATTTTCATGTTTTGGCTCTTTGTTTTTATTTATGTGTTTGGTGTAGCTGGCAATACCGCCTTCGAAATAAAAAATATATTCGTTTTTTGGAAATGGAATCGAGGATTTATCTTCCGCCTTTTCTTCCATGGTTCGTTCATCAAATAAAACCATGCGCACGCCTTTGGTCAAGTATGCTTGCTGGCGCAAATGGTCAAGAATAGTGTTCCATTCATAGGTGAGGGTTTCAATAATAGATGGATCTGGACGAAATGCAATTACTGTCCCTGTTTTATTTGTTTTGCCTACAGGTGCTACTTTGCTCACTGGTTTGCCGAGTTTATATTTTTGTTCCCAGATTTTTCCATCACGATACACTGTGGCTTTGAGATCTTGAGACAATGCATTTACTACAGATACACCCACGCCATGCAAACCGCCGGATACTTTGTATCCGCCTTCTTCGCCAAATTTACCTCCGGCATGCAGGGTACTCAAAACCAATTGTAGTGCGCTTACTTTTTTTTGTGGATGAATATCTACCGGAATGCCACGTCCGTTGTCGGTGACTTCTACCCAATGATCGGGGAGGAGGCGCACAATAATTTCATCACAGTGTCCTGCCATGGATTCGTCAATAGAGTTGTCAACGACTTCCCAAATAAGGTGGTGCAAACCTTGCGTTCCAGTTGAACCAATATACATGCCTGGACGTTTGCGGACAGCATCGAGTCCTTCGAGTACCTGAATATTTTTTGCCGAATAATCAGAACTGCTTGAAGCAGGTGCTCGTTCTTTTTTAGGCACTGGTTTTTCAACAGGTTTTTTGATTTTTGGCGGGGGGGTTTTCTTTTCTGCTGGTTTATGAACAACCCTTCCTTTTGTTACATGTTTTGGCATACAATATTGAAAAAATGACAAAATTACAATTCACCTAATTCACCTAATAAAATTTCAAATAAGAATTTTTTCCTTTTTTAACGACTTTATTTTACCATATGTGTGGGTACAAATCAACAACCGATCTATAAAACAACAAAACCCCGCTCGAATAGTCTCCCTACTATATATTTAAGAAATTAAACATACAGTAGGTGGATCGAGCGGGGTCGTCCACCATCCTCTATCTTGCCGGTCGTGTACACACACGGCACCGGCAAAAAAACTCCGATGCGGGTATGAGAATCTTCCCGCAATCCGGATTTGTGCAGTTCCAAAAAAAGTGCTCATCTTCTCTACACCATTGACCACAATAGGTGCGAAGAAGTGCCCCCGGGGTTGGGGCCGCTGGGTCTGTAGCCACCTTTTTCGAAGGTGGTAGTCCGTACACTCCATATCCTCGTCCAATTACTCCTATCATCCCGACCTCCTCTTTGCGGGGTATTTTGGATATTGTAATTAAAACATCTTTGTCTATCCATTTCAAGGTATGTTCTGTTACTATTTTTTTTGGTATACTGGTATCACTTAAGCACTGTAGCACTTAAGTAGTTTTATAACTTAGCCAGCCTAGAAAACTTAGTTAACTTAGCTACTTAGACAACGTATGCCTCTCAAACCATCTACCAAATCTCCATTTGAACGCTACCAAGACCCAACAGGTGAATTTAGCAATAAGACATTAAAATTCGCCACGTGGTATGTCGAGCATAAGATAGTATTGCGCAAGTTGTTTATTGCTGTGCTTAGTGTATGGAGCGTTATTACGATTGGCATCGGGTTATTTGTATGGGGTAAATATTTATTATTTGATTATACAAAAGACGAACAGTTGCGCACCCAGCTTGTGAGTGAACAGATTAACTATGAAAATGTTCATGCGTTGCAACAGCCTAAGGATTTGATTGTACGAAATCAACACGTATTTAATAGTGCAAAAGATAAATATGATTTTGTGATTGAAGCGACAAACCCCAATGAGGATTGGGTTGCCAAACCATCGTATCGTTTTAATTATGGCGGAGGGCAAACTGAGACGCTCGAAACAACGCTTTTGCCCGGGCAGACGAGATATATTGTTGCGTATGGGCAGACATCTCCTCGCCCGCCTTCTTCTGCACAATTTGATTTGGTTGATACAAAATGGACGCGCTTAAATCCGCATGGCGTGCCAGAGCCACTCAAATTTATCGCACAACGCTTGCAGTTTTCAGTTGGCGAACCAACATTTCTGCCCGCGACGGGCAAAGATGGACGTAGTACGCATCTGATAACATTTGACATAAGTAATGATTCATTGTTTAGTTATTGGGATGGAGATTTTAATGTCTTGTATTATGACGAAAATGGAGAAATGACCGGTGTTGCGTTATTGCGCGTAAATCAATTTAGAGCAGGAGAGAAGAGGACTATTTCTCTTGCGTCTTTATCTGATGAGATAACTGTAGATGTAGTGAAAATAGAGCCCTTGGTAAATGTGTTTGATAAAAATGCGTACATGCCATTACGTTGACGAAGCTGTAAAGTTGTCCCGCAGCGAGCGGGATCCCGCTGTGGCGGGAAAAGTTATATAGTGTAATTTGTTAATTGATATGTTACGTGATGCGTGCTTCGTGTCACGTGAAGTGTATGTTACGTTTTTCTTTTGCGAGCGGAACATGGAGAAAATTTGATTGGGTGCTGTTCCTCACAGCACTTGTTCTTTCTTTAGTTGGACTTGCGGCTATTTATAGTGTGGATTTGTCACGCGGGGAAGAACTAAATTTTTCATCATCACAAATTATTGCGTTATGTTTGGGAATTGCAATTTGTTTTGTCGCATTTCAATTTCACATATCCTTTTATGAATCAACTGCTCGTTTTGCATACCTCGCTTCTCTGATATTGCTCATCTCAGTGTTGTTGTTTGGCGTCACGGTGCGCGGTACGACAGGCTGGTTTCGTTTGTTTGGTTTTTCATTCCAGCCAGCAGAATTTGCAAAAGTTGCTCTCGTCTTGTTTCTCGCATGGCGTATAGAGCGGCAAGGCAGGCGTTTTGAAAAATGGCAATTTGTTGTTGCAACATTTGTCATGACACTTATATTGGTTGGTCTTATTTTGCTTCAGCCGGATTTGGGATCTTCATCAATATTGTTGTTTACTTGGTTTGGTCTGCTTTTGGTTGTTGGCACAAAACGACGCTATATTATTGGTATTGTGGTAGCAGCTCTTGCCGTTGCCGCTATTGGTTGGGTTTTTTTATTCAAAGATTATCAAAAAGAACGCGTACTTACGTTCATCAATCCAGAGCGGGATCCACTCGGTTCTGGATATAATGTGACGCAGTCAATTATTGCAATCGGAGCTGGACAATTACGAGGAAGGGGACTGGGATTTGGTTCACAAAGCCAGCTTCATTTTTTACCTGAAGCTCAAACTGACTTTATTTTTTCAGTTATTGGCGAAGAGCTTGGATTTGTAGGTTCTGCCATAGTACTTACGTTGTTTAGCATACTTGTCTGGAGAATTGTGCGTATTGCCGAGCATTCTCGGAGTGATTTTTGTAGTTATGTTGTCGTTGGCATTGCATTTGTATTCTTTTTTCAAATTGTCGTGAACATGGGGGCCGCCCTGGGATTGTTGCCGGTAACTGGTGTTACCCTACCCTTTCTAAGCTATGGAGGGTCATCTCTTATTATGAATTTTTTGCTTATTGGAATTGCCCAAAGTGCCGCTCGTTCGTCCTAAGGGTATTTGTCTTGACTAAAAGACATTCCTTTGCTATAGTATCCCCGCTTATATATGTCCCTATCATCATTACCCTTGTCTTTTGATTCGCTGCAGACCCAGTTTGGTGTCATGAAGCAGTGTCCTTTGTGTAATACCACATTTGAGACAAGCGGCATCAAGACCATTGAAAATCAAGCAAAAGCACATGTGTTTCATATTACCTGCTCATCATGTAAACACGCGCTTGTGGTGTTGCTTGGTATGACCGATATAGGTGTTGGTTTGGTTGGACTGTTGAGCGACCTTACCTACGAAGATATGAATCGGATGCGTGGCAAGTCTGCATTATCCGAAGATGATCTATTTGGTCTCTATCATATTATTTTGGAAAAAAACAAATTTAATCAATATATTTTATCAAAGATTTAATTAACGCGGTTTGTATGACATTTTCTATAACACTTCAAAAAAGAAATTCAAATGAGGCACAAGCTATACGTGCCCAGGGATTTATCCCGGCAATTGTATACGGTGCTGACCGAAAATCCGAGTCAGTCATGATTCCAGCTATTCAATTTGAAAAATTGTATAATGAAGCTGGCGAATCAAGCCTTATTGACTGCACCGTAGAAGGGGAAAAGGCAGTTACGAAAGTCTTGGTTCAGGATGTTCAATATGATCCAGTAAAAAATAAAATTATCCATGTTGATTTCCGCCAAATCAATATGAATAAGGAAATGGAAGCTGCTCTGGAACTTGAATTTGTTGGCGAAGCTCCTGCAGTCAAAGAACTTGGCGGTACGCTTGTCAAAGCGCACAGTGAACTTAATATTAAATGTTTGCCAAAAGATTTGGTATCGAGCGTATCTATTGATTTGAGCGTTCTTAAGACATTTGATGATGTTATTTACGTTCGTGATCTCGTATTACCAGCAGGTATTGTATCAACTGATCCTGCAGATTTGACCGTTGCCAAAGTAAGTCCTCCGTTGACTGAAGAACAGATTAAGGCTATGGAAGAAGAAGGACAGAAGGGCGTCGAAGCTGTTGAAGTAGTAGAGAAGAAGAAAGAAGAAGAGGGTGAAGAAGGAGCAGCAGAAGGTGCTGACAAAGCAGCAGGAGATAAAAAGCCAGCAGAGAAGAAATAAATGGAGATGAATTGAGATATATAGAGATAAAAAATACCAGCCGAGAGGGCTGGTATTTGTTTTGGTAATGATTGATTATTTTAGATGTTTCGAGTATTATATACGCATATGAAAGAAAAAATTTTTGGATATATTAAAAATAATTTTGGTATAGATGAGGTTAAATATTTGTATATATTGGCAGGCATTGTGTGTGTGGTGGCGATTGGGTTGGCAGGGTTTTTTGGATATGGGGTTTTTAAAAATCGTGTTTCAGGCATTGGCAATGAAGGGGCAGGCCTAGACCTGCCCGTACAAGCCGGGGCAGAGAATAAGGCGTGCAAATTTCAGAGAATGTTAGACGGCGTATGCGTAGATTCGCAAGATAAGGTAAATCCAAAATTAGTTGCGGTCATGATAGAAAATCATCCAGACGCACGGCCACAATCTGGTTTGTCGCAAGCGTCCATTGTGTATGAGGCGCCGGTTGAGTCAAATTATACGAGATTTATGGCGATTTATCCTGTTGGGGCCGAAGGGGCAGGTCGAGACCTGCCCGTACTGTCCAAAGTCGGTCCCGTTCGAAGCGCACGCCCATATTATTTGGATTGGGTCTCTGAACATGACAATATTATGTATATGCATTGTGGCGGATCTCCTGATGCGCTTGAAGTCATCGATGAATATGGCATATTTGATTTTAATGAATTTTATAAAGGCGGATATTTTTGGCGGTCTCAAGACAGGTATGCGCCACATAATGTGTATACGTCGTCTGAATTATGGAACAAAGGCTGGGAAGATTATGGGGAAGTTGGGCTAGGAAACCAGAAACTAGATGTGACGAGTACTGTTTGGAAATTTGAAGAACGTGAGAAATGTACAACAGATTGTGTGAGTGAATTTACCGTATCATTTTTGCCGCCGACGTATGAAGCAACGTGGAAATTTAATTCTTCAACTGACAAATATGAACGATACCAATCTGGTATGCCACATGCTGACCAGGATGGAACTCTCATCACAGCGGACAATGTTGTCGTCATATATGTAAAAACAAAAGTATTGGACAGCATAGGGAGGATAGATATGGAGACTATTGGCGAAGGCGAGGCTGTTGTATTTCGTGATGGATATCAGATTCCCGCGCAATGGTATAAGGGGAGTAAGGAAGAAAAATTACAACTCCGTGATGTGGATTTTCATGAGATGATATATAAGCCAGGGAAGACGTGGGTTGAAGTGGTGAATCAATTGGGGAAAGTGGAAACAAGTAATTAGAAATTGGAGAAATTTTTGAGAATTGCTACATTATCATATTGACTACTACTTGGATAAAAAACAAAACCAGCTCTATAGGCTGGTGTTTGTTTTGTACAATACGCGCATTGTATGTGTGCCGGATTTTGAACGAGTCCGGCAACTCGGCAGCGGGTGAAAGTAGGCTAGAGAGTGAGTTCGTTGGTGGGGACCAAAGCAATAGTAGTGACGACTTCAGTGTTGTGTTTATCGAGTTCAGTGATGAGCCCGATGAGTACGTACCCCTCGTCATCTACTCTGATAAGGGTCCCCAGCTTCATGCCGACCTTGATGTTGGGTGGAATGTCTTCGGTGAACTTTCTGACGGGCAGTCCGAGGCTTTCTGCTCCATCCGTCCACCAGTACTGAAGAGTCAAAATGAGGTCGTCTGGAGTAGTGGCCGTTGCATCGACTACAACTGCTTGACGGGCGATGTCAAGGATGTCTCGCGGCATGTTGCCCTCCATCAGCAGATTGGGCCGTCGAACCCGCGGCGCCCAGGCGTGAAGTGTGGGTTTGCTTCTTTTTGGATCAACTCGAGCTCTTCGTAGATGTCGAATCTTTCCTGCGCCCATGTGTCACCAGGCTGTGGCGGATTGATGGTGGGGTAGCAGGGGCAGTTGATTCGTCTGTCCTCCTTCTTGCATCCGCCGTCTGTGGTGTAACGATGCCAACCGCTTCTGCCGTCCTTGGTGAAGACGATCTTGTCCTCGTCGATGGTAACTTCCCATCCATGCTTGCGGAATGCTCTCGCGACTTCTTCGACCGGGATGAACGCTCCCATAGTGCCACGATATCTCACGGTTATCCTCCTGTGGGTGAACAAAAACTGGCCCACTTAGGCCAGCTGCGCGTTATGTTTTTGTTATTCAACAACATAAAGCTCATCTGACCTTGGGCAGGTCTGATGAGCTAGAAGAAACAAATTGTACATTCCAAAGTTTCATAATGAATTTACTATGCCACGCTCTTGAATTTGAGTCAAGAAACGCTGTGGATAGTTATACAGACGACTCGATCATGCCCGGCGAGGTCTTTTTTTATTTCAAATGTTGAATCTGGTAAATATTTTTTGATAAGTCCAGAGATTTGAGGAGATTGGCGCGGATCGATTTCGAAGAGACACGTAACTAGTAATTGGTAATTAGTAACTAATAATCGGATCTGTTTGAGGAGTTGTTCATATAAGCCAAGTCCGTTGTTGTCTGCCACGAGTGCTCGTTTAGGTTCGTGTTGGATTGAGTGCTCATTTTGAAATTGTTCTAAAGTTAAGTATGGTAAATTCGCCGTTATAATCAATCTCGAGTCTTTAATTTTTAATCTTTTAATCGCGGGTTCCAAAAGATTTCCGTGTAGAAATGTAATATTAACATTATATTTTTGTGCGTTTTGTTTCGCAACTTTAAGTGCAGATTTGGAAATGTCCGTTGCACAGACGGTTAGTGCTTGAGTGTTGAAGTGCTTGAGTGTTGAAGTGACAGAAATAGGAATACAGCCAGACCCCGTTCCCACATCAGTCAAAATAGTCTTCAATCTTGAATCTTGAATCTTCAATTTTTCAAGCGCCAGAGAGACAATCATCTCCGTCTCCGGTCGGGGTATCAATACATGTTTATTTATCACAAAGTCCAATCCAAAAAATTCTTTATGCCCTGTTACATATGCAAGTGGGACACCATGTGCTCGTTTTTTAAATAATCTTCCAATCTTCCAATCTCTTAATCTTCTAATCATAAAATTTGGATGCGCAACAACAAATTCCCGCGGTTTTTGTATCACGTGTGCGATTAACAGTTCAGCATCAAGAGGGTCAATTAACTTGTGTGACTGTTGAAGTAGATGTCTGATAGTTTGGGGCTTGAAACATGAAAACATATGCATTATTTCGTAGTTGAGGTTTAAGACATGCCGTTAACTTCCACCCATGTGTGATAAACCATTTTGGAACGGGTGGTTCTAGGAGGTTTGGTGCATATTGAATAAAAAAGATAGTATCCGTATCCTTGGTCTTTTCTTCCATGTAGGTATCGAGTACTTTTTGAGTAATAGAAATTTCTTGCCAATTGAATTTTGCGGTACGTTCTTCAAATGAGAAATCATCATCTCGTGGATAGACCCCCACGAGTGGTATCGTGCCTGTATAATATCTTTTTATTTCCATAATTTGATTAAAAGGCACTGTCATAATCATGCTATGCTCTGTCTTATTTTTTTCAATATAAGATAGTATTTGGCGATATGATTTAAGGGGTGTAATAGCACTGGCGTATGTATATGGCAATAAAAGAGATATGAATATTATTATGGCGCTGATTTTTAGTTTTTTGTCAGGTATTGAAATAATTGAAAAAGCAAACAAAATCGAAATCGCAGGTAATGAAAAAGTAATATATTTAGGGAGGTGTATCCCAAGCAAGCTGGCAGCAATCATTGGGGTGAGGGCCCACAAAATAATTATCGTATGAATATTTTTTTTTGTTTTTTCTAGGTGTCTAAGAGCTGACATATTATATACACATACCCCAATAAAACCCATGACAATTAGAAACATAATAATATTTTGTGGTTCGTACACAAATAAATCGGCTACTACGTACATAAGATTTCTTCCACTTTTTGACTCATTGAAAAACCAACCGGTTGAGGCTGATGAACTTAGTTTGGCTATAATAGATGGTATGAGCCAGACAAGAAATAGCAAGAATGGCCACAGATTTGCTTGTATGATTTTTTTTGTTTTTTCTTTCTCTTTGTATATAAGGATGGTTATAAGAATTTGTAAAATTATAATCAGCAGTGAGGTCAGGTGGGAATATAATAGGAGCAGTTGTATTATGCTATAAGTAAGAATTGTTACGTTGGATATATTGTTTTCCTGTGTTATTTTTAGAAAATAGATGCAAGAAAAGATAGTAAGAAAACTTAATAGACTGTATGTCCGGGCTTCAGTTCCAAGTACAATAAAATAATCTGAAAGGCTCATTATTGCCACAGCGAGTAGGGCATGATTTTTTGAATACCACTTATGTACGAGGTAGTAGAGTGACCCCAATGACAGTAGATTAAAGATCGTAGAGAGAAAGCGTATAGCTATCTCGTTGTTCCCCCATAGTATGATCCATAATCTAAGCAATAACATGTGGAGTGGCGGGTTGGTTTCAATTGTCCAATATTTTAGGGATTCTATCCATGGTAGAGAACTAAAATATGTACTGAATGTTTCATCAAATGAAAAATCTCCTCTATTGAGGAGAGACAATATGTGTAAACCCAATGAACATACAAGAATTACAATAAACAAGGAATGTTTTTTGATCCAATTGATTATTTTCATATATGGGTTAAATAAATTTAGGAGTTTGGCTTAATAGATATTTGATTCGGCTATAAATTTGTCAAGTTGTTTTTTCATAATAGCGTATATCTCTGGATTTTCGTTTTGTATGTTTGTTTGGTATAGTGGGTCATCAATCCGATTATACAAAGAATACGTTTCTTCTGTTGGGTTGTATGTGAGCTGATATTGTTTGTATATAATACCTCGTTTTTTGAATTGTTGCCAGATATTTTTATCTTTGAATTTCATATTATTCATGTCATCCGTGTCATATACATCGCCGGCATGCTCGATATACAGAGGACTTTTTTTGTCCTTTAAGTCTAGGTCAGTCTCTAAATAAATGAATTCACGTCGAAATGATTCTGCATTTTCTGGATGGCGCGCGATTTCTATGGCATCCATGAGTGCAAAGTTTTGTGAGTTTTGTATGCCGCGGATTTCATTTTTATATACCAAAAAAGGTACGTTTACCACATATGATGATTCGATATTGTTGTGAGAATATAGATGCAAGTCATTTTCATATAAGCTTTCACCATGGTCGGAGAGTACAACTACCGTGGTATTTGCTAGCAGGTTGTTGTTTTGAAGAAGTATAAATATGTTTTTCACCTGGTCATCTGCGACAGTCAGATTGGTAAGATACAAATTTTTTATATTTTGGTTTAGTACTGTGTCATTTCCTTCGTATAGATAATCTGCGTGATCAAATGACCAGTTAAAATACGTCCCACGCGCATTCGGATATTTTTGGTAGTATGGGTAACGTGCTTCGTAGGGTATGTGTAAATTTCCTAAACCTAAAAATGCTATCTTTTTTTGTTTCTTGTTCTGTTTGAGATAGTTAATGAAGGGTTCAATGAGATGCTCACTATTGGTATTAATATCTGACTCATAATATTCAGGGATGAATATATTTCTGACCGCGGGGATGATAAAGGAGAGCAATACAACATTTTTTTTGAGTACACCAGCTATAAATTGTGAGGTGTTATCAATATATGGAGCATTGATATAATCAAAGGGTATGTTGAAGTTTGAGCGATTGATTATGTCGTCATCTGTCGAATCTGTGTGGATGGAGATGTGATAATCTTTTTTTAGTTCATTAATATAAGAAATATCAAGTTGTTTATCCAAAAACATAGCTGTCGAACGCGAAGTGTATGGGTATTTACTGCTCAGTATTGCTGCCATCGCCGGGACAGTTGCGGGGTTTGGAGTAAACATATTTTCTGCAACGAATGAGTTTTGATATAACGTGTGCAAAAATAACTGCGGATTATTTTTTATAGCGTCTTTTCTAAGAGAGTCTACGACAATAAATATGATAGTTTCTTCATTTGGTTCTGTGTTCCGTATTTGTGTTACCGATGTCCTGAATATATAGTAGCCCGAAAAAAGAATTATCCATAATGATAGGATGACGTAACGTTGTTTTTGGGTGTATGCGATAATCAAAGTTAGTGTGATAATATGTGCGGTGATTAAGACATCAAAAATGATCTTACTGTAGGGGATTTTTGTCGTGACATCCATTATACATTTTATAATTGAAGAGCTGTTGTAAAATAATTGATAGAGGAATGGTTCGACCGCCATGGACCTAAGTGTGACTAAAGATAGTAGGGGAATTATTGTTAGAAAGATGTAACGTTTTTTTTTAGTTTTTTTTGCAATAATAAATCCGATAAGGAAGATAGAGAAGAAAAAAATAAAGTATAAAAAAATAGCCTTGCTAAATGTCAAAATTATTGGTGCAAGGCTATTTGTGTTAGTAATGGTAAGTTGTTTAAAATTATCTATAAGAGCAATGAGCTGCTTGTCAAGTATAAAATTAAGGAATGATATTACTATTGATGCTGCCGTACATAAAAATGCAAAGATGAGGGATTTTACGATTATTTTTTTCATAATGTATTAACGTCATTGGCTTTGTCCTTCGTAATCCACCTTTCTCAATGCCTCAATAATTTTTTCCAAATCGCCATTTAAAATTATACCAATATTATTCCAACTCTCGTGGATTCTGTGGTCAGTGATGCGGTCTTGGGGAAAATTGTACGTGCGGATTTTTTCACTGCGGTCTGCATTTCCAATTTGGCTTTTGCGTTTGGCGTCGAGTGCTGCCATCTTTTTTTCTCTATCTAGTTCATACAAGCGTGCACGCAAGACATTCATTGCTTTGAATTTATTCTGTTGTTGGGATCGTTCATCCTGGCATTGGACCACGGTATTCGTAGGAATATGGGTAATACGTACCGCACTGTGTGTGGTGTTGACGCTTTGACCACCATGCCCCCCTGCGCAAAATGTGTCTATGCGCAAATCTTTTGTATTGATTTCAAATTCAGCTTCTTCAATTTCAGGAAGCACGGCAACACTTGCGGTAGATGTGTGTATGCGCCCGGCTTTTTCAGTTTCAGGGACGCGTTGCACACGGTGTACACCCATTTCATACTTCATGTCAGCATAGACGCGGGTTCCTTCCATTGAAAAAATTATTTCTTTGTATCCGCCAATGCCAATGCGGCTTTCATCAATGAGCTTTGTTTTCCATCCTTTGTTTTCTGCATATCTCATATACATACGCATGAGGTCTCCGGCAAACAGTGCCGCTTCATCACCCCCGGCACCTGCGCGTATTTCGACGATGACGTCTTTTTTGTCCATAGGATCTTTCGTCCGAGTTAGTTCGGCTAGCTCTTGTTCAAGCGTTGTCTTTTTTTCAGCAAGTATAGGTATATCAGCTTGTGCAAGTTCAGAAAGTTCGGCGTCACTGGCATCTGTGATAATGGCTTCGTTTTCACCTATATTTTTTTCTGTCGTTTCAAGTTCCAATATTTTTGCTGCAGTTTCTTTGATATCATCATATTCCTGAGCAATTTGTTTTAATTTTTTTTGATCATTAATAACAGCAGGATTTTGTAAATCTGCTTCGAGTTGTTGGTATTTAGTTTTGAGGTCAAGGTATTTTTGTAACATATATTTCAGGTGTCACGTAACACATATCACATAACACGTATCACGTATCAACTTGCATATTATAGCACAACAATTATTATTTGTTATGTGTTACGTGCTATGTGATACGTGAGTAAATAAAAACAGGCGCCACAAAGGTCACCTGTCTTGTTTTTTCGTTGCTATTTAGCTTCTTTTTTCGCTGATTTTTTTTCGTCATTTTGTTTTGATGCAGCGCGGGTGGCATGTTTTACCTTTTTTCCTTTGCGTATTTCTGCAACAGAAGCTTTTTTCGACATCTTTTCTTGGAATTTTTCTACACGGCGGGCAGTATCTACAAAGATTTGCTTGCCGGTATAGAAAGGATGAGAAGCTGAAGAAATTTCAATAGGTATCTCGAAATAAGTAACTCCGTCAATATCGCGAGTTTTTTCTGATTTCATGGTTGAGGTAGTCACAAATTCAACACCACAAGATGTGTCGATGAAAACAACGGGATATACTTTTGGATGAGTATCTTTTTTCATAAACGTTGAATTATGTAGATTACTACGCAGATAAGCGCAGAAATTAAAAGCCAGATGATTATATCAAAACCTTGTTTTTTGTCAAGGGAGGAAGATAGAGGTTATTCACGTTTGACTGAAGAGGTATATGTGATACAATAAGCCTGTTTTATCTCTTTTATATATTATGAACAAATTTACAGTAGACAAAGATCTTTGTATTGGCTGTGGCACTTGTGCCGCACTAGGTAGTGGGTCGTTTACCATGACTGAAGATGGGAAGGCGGAAGCTTTGGAAAATCCAACTGATGATGACGGTACTATCCAGGCTGCTGTTGATTCATGTCCTGTAGGGGCGATCAAACTAAGTGACTTAGTTGTTTAGACTTGACATCTGAAATGAGCTTTGTTACACTATGCGCGCCTCTCCTAAAAAGGAAGGCACATTTATTTATCCCTCATTCTCCGCAGGTTTTCCTCCCCCTAAAGGGGCAAACGGAGAAGCGGGCCATGCAATGTCGTTTCACGACCACATGGCACCGCGTAAAGTTGCTTTCGCAACTACGCGGTTAAAAAGGAAAATACTATTATGAACATTCCTTCAGTACTGGACATGCTCCAGGCAGGTGTCCACTTTGGACACAGAGTTTCGCGTTGGCACCCAAAGATGAAACCTTTCATCTTTACCCAACGCAATCAAGTCCATATATTGGATTTGGACAAGACAAAAGCGCAACTTGAAAAAGTGTTGCCGGAAATAAAGAAAATGGCTTCCGAAGGGAAGAGAATTTTGTTTGTGACCACCAAGCCTCAAGCACGCGAAATTGTAAAAAAAGCAGCGCAAGATTGCGGTATGCCCTATATGACTGAGCGGTGGCTCGGTGGTATGCTTACCAATTTTGTTGAAATCAAAAAGTTGATTCGCAAGTATAATGATCTCAAGGATAAACAAGCAAAAGGAGAATTGGGACACTATACGAAGAAAGAACAATTGGATATTGCTAAATTGCTTGAAAAACAAGATACGTATTTGGCAGGTTTGAGTTCACTTACTCGCATGCCTGATGCGTTGTTTGTCCCTTCTGTTCAACGCGAGAAAACTGCAGTGACTGAAGCAAACAGAATGAACGTGCCTATTATCGGAGTTTGCGACGCAAACGCAAATCCAACCAAAGTCCAGTATGTTATTCCAGCCAATGACGACGCAGTAAAATCTATTGAAATGATCGTCGGCCTTATGCGCGATACGATAAAAGAGGGCGTAGCCGAGATTCCAAAAGAAGTCATACAAAAACCACTTGCTCCAAAAGCACCAGTTGTTGTAAAAGCTAAAGTTGAAGATAAGAAATAAAATAGGTTTTGGGAATTGGGCAAAGAAACCGGAATTACATTTCTGGCATCCTAACCCAAAACCCTATTTCTTTCATTTTAAAATAATTTTATGAGCATTACCGCACAAGATATCGCCAAACTCCGTGCCCAAACAGGCGCTGGTATGATGGATTGCAAAAGTGCACTTGAAGAAGCACAGGGAAATTACGAAAAAGCTATTGATATCCTTCGCAAAAAAGGCGCAGCCAAAGCTGCAAAGCGCGCAGACAAAATCGCCGCAGAAGGAAAAATATTTAGTTATTTGCATGCCGGCGGAAGAATTGGCGTGTTAGTTGAGTTGAATTCTGAAACAGATTTTGTCGCAAAGAATGACAAGTTTTCTCAATTGGGTGCCGATATTGCTATGCATATTGCAGCTATGAACCCACGATATTTGTCGCGAACCGAAGTTGCCGTGGAGGATATGGAACGCGAAAAAAATGTATATCGTGAACAGATGAAACAAGAAAATAAGCCGGCAGAGATTGTGGAAAAAATCATCGAAGGAAAAATGAGTAAATTTTATTCAGAAATGTGTTTGCTTGAACAGCCTTTCATCAAAGATGAAGACAAGACAATTGAACAATTGCTGACCGCAATGACTGGAGAAATTGGAGAGAAAATAACCTTGCGTCGTTTTGTCCGCTATGAAGTAGGTGAAGGAATGGAAAAAAAGTCTACTGATTTTGTGAAAGAAGTTGAAGAACAGTTATCTAAGTAAGATAAGTTGACTAAGTACCTAAGTTAAAAAGAACTCTCAGAAGAGGGTTCTTTTTTTGCTTATTCTAGCCATAATTTAATCTATGTGTAATAAAAGATAGTGAGGAAGCGTTCTATAGTATGCAAGGTCGAACAAGGAGATCGAGCAAAATTATACATAACCTTTAATTACCTATACTATGAAAAAATTAATTTCATCTATCGCACTGCTTGGTATTATTGCAGTGCTTGCGCCTCAAGTTAGTTTGGGAGCAAATTCAAATAATGTGAACGTTGATTCATGCCGTAATGTTGAGGACGGCATTATGGTGCGTCGTTTTGGTAACGCCAATGAATATGTACTAAAAAATGGAGTTCGTGACGCGGGACATGGGTTGCGTGAGTATCGTTTGAGTTGCGTAACAAGTACGCAATACAAAGTAAAATGGGTCGAAGTAAGTGAGACGCCAAATATTGGAGAATTTAGTGCATATAATCAAAATGGAGTTTTTGCACGCAATGACGCTTCATATCAAGACACAAAGACATACATTCGTCCTGCTGTAGTAAACGTGCCAAACTCAGTAAACGCATTTGATTTTTCTCTGCAAACAAATCAAACAAACAGTGCAAATCAATATGCATATATCTGGAATACAAGCGAAGCACAGGATTTAAATTTTGGACCACAGCGCGTGAAGGCACTTCTCCAAAATGCTACGTTCACCACTACCAATCAAATGCAGCATTTTACGGTTACTGATTATTACCGAGGTAAATATGTTTTGTTTGTTGCAATGGTGAAAAATAATGACGGCGTCTCTGCAATACCAAACATGGGTGGAGAAGTTGATGATGTTGCCGCTTTGTACTTCTACATCAAACCAATAGAAACTTCTGTGGCACCAGTTCCAACAGATCTCAAGCATACTATTCCCTCGTGTGTAGATACCAAAGTATTTGATGGTACCTATATTGTGTGCGAAGGGATGACATTGTATCACTCTCCAAGCAAAGTGAGCATGACGCAGCATTTTTATAGCAAGGGTTCTGAAGTTACGTTGGATCTTACGGGTGCAGACAGAAATCAAGTAGTTCTGAAACTAGGAGAATCTGCCAAAACATTTGCCACCGCAAATGGGCAATATCAAATGAAGGTGAGCTACGATAATTACAATATATATGGCGGTGCGATTCTTACGGTCAAAAGTACAAAAGTAAATGATGTGACAGCGCCGGAAGTTTCTATAGCGGCTATACCTCGCAAGCTAAAAGAAACAGGTTGGCAGTATGAAATAGACGTACGAGTGCAAGACAGCCAAACACCCCTTAAAAAAGTCGCCGTGTACTTGTCAGAAGATGAACCATTTGGAATAGACTTCTTGTACTGGAATAATGCCATGCCAAATTTTGCTAAATCATTTGGCGAGGAATTCAAGACCCGGACACTTACATTTGGTAAACAATATACTGTTCGTGTCGAGGCAGAAGATGTCCAAGGAAATGCAACCGTACAAACTCTTCGATTTACGGTGCCTCTCCAATAAAATAGACATGCCATAGTATAATATTACAAAAACGCCTCAGTACGGCGTTTTTGTGTTTGATATTGACATAGTCACTCCCATTTGTTATACTCATTTCGCTTTATCTATTTCCCATTAGGGAGCGGACCATAGTGGACATGCCCACGATGCGCCCGTTAAATATTCGCATGATATGCTCGCAAAACAGAAAAAACAGCGTCTCATTAAGAAGTACCAAGTTCATGAGGGAGATACCGGTTCAGTAGAAGTGCAAGTAGCTATTCTCACTGCCGAAATCGAAGAACTTGCTTCACACTTGAAGAAACATCACAAAGATCATTCATCACGCCGTGGACTTCTCCGAAAAGTAGGAGAACGCAGAAAATTACTCAAATATTTACAGCGCGAGAATGCCGCCTCGTATGAGGAACTTGTGAAAAAACTCAACCTAAAACAAGCAAAACAATATATTGAAAAAGAAGACATTGAGGAAATTGAAGAGGCGATAGAGGGAGCGCATGCAGATGAGGCAGATGCTAATACCAATGAAGATGAAAAATAATCTACACAGAAATCATCCTTTGAAACACCCCGACCAACGCGTAGGGGTGTTTATCGATGTGCAGAATATGTATTATTCTGCCAAAAACTTATTTGGCAAGAAAGTTAATTTTGGTAATATTGTAAAAGAAGCAGTCGCAGGTAGGAAGTTGATTCGCGCGATTGCCTATGTTGTGCGCACCGAAAGCAAAGAAGAACAGCCTTTTTTTGAAGCCTTGTACAATTTGGGCATAGAGACGCATGAAAAAGATTTGCAAATATTCAACACGGGAATGAAAAAAGCAGATTGGGATGTCGGGCTTGCAGTTGACGCAATTCGTTTGTCTCCGAGTTTGGATGCAATTGTCATTGTTTCTGGCGATGGAGATTACTTGCCTCTCGTAGACTATTTACAAAGTATGGGCAAACAAGTTGAAGTCGTGGCATTTGGAGAAACTGCATCGGGCAAGATGAAAGAAGAAGCGGATGATTTTATTGATCTATCGGAAGACAAAAGTAAGTTTCTTATTGGAGATGGAATGCTCGGCGGTAGGAGAAATGTGAAAAGATAAGACAAAATTTTGAATTTTGAATTTTAAATTTCGAAACAATTTCGAATTAAAAAATTTTAGAATTTAAAATTGTTTTAAAATTCAAAATTTGAAATTATAAATTATTAACCAGAGTTGGTCTTGAGACACCTAGATCCATATGGGTCTATCGTATCAAGATCAGCCATAACTATAAGCTGATATGCTTCAACCAAAACAGTGGTCTATCGAATGGGGTGGACGAACTCTCTCCATCGAGACCGGCAGACTTGCGCTTCAGGCACAAGCTTCTTGTGTTGTCCGTTATGGAGACACCACGATTTTAGCAACCGTTGTCAAGAGTAAAAATATCCGTGATGGAATAGATTATTTTCCACTCATGGTAGATTTTGAAGAAAAATTGTATGCCGCAGGGAAAATAAAAGGATCCCGATTTATCAAACGTGAAGGTAGACCAAGTGACGAAGCAATTCTCGCGGGACGTCTAATTGACCGCGCAATTCGTCCTTTGTTTGATGAACGCGTTCGTAATGATGTCCAAGTTGTGGTTACTGCTCTGTCAGTTGACGGAGAAAATGACGCCGCGGTTACTGCGCTTGTTGCCGCCAGTTGTGCATTGGCTATTTCACCCATCCAATGGAATGGTCCAATAGCAGCAGCACGTATTGGTCAAACAGAAAATGGTGAATTTATTTTGAATGTTACATCCAAAGAGTTAGAAGAAAATAATAAGCTTGATTTGGTTGTTGCAGGTACACCAGAAAAGTTAGTCATGGTAGAGGCTGGTGCATACGAAGTTCCAGAATCTATCGCACTTGACGCTATGAAATGGGGATGTAAGGAATTGAAACCTGTTATTGATTTGATTGCAAAAATTCAAAAAGAAGTGGGAAAAGAAAAAATTGCATTGCCTGCTATTGCAGATGATGTGAAAGGTATTGAAGACAATGTGGAGGAACAAGTTCGCCAAGCAGTAAAGAAATATATTATTGATCATACTGATGACATGATTTTTGACGCGCCAAAAGTTTCAAAAGATGAACGCAATACCATGCTTACTAAATTTGAAGAACAGTTGAAGGTATATCTTACAGAAAAAGGATTTGAAGCAGACACACACAAAGCTGGATTAAAAAATATCAAGCAATATGTGTCTGAGGTAATTAGCGCACGCATCTTGAGTAAGACTGAGCGTTTGGATGGACGAAAGCTCACAGACATTCGTGAACTTCAAGTGGGTATTGATATGCTTCCTCGCGTGCATGGTTCTGCCATGTTTATGCGTGGAGACACACAGGTGTTGTCTGTCGTAACTCTTGGAGCTCCTGGTGATGTGCAGACGCTTGATACCATGGAAGAAGAAGGAAAGAAACGTTACATGCATCATTATAACGATGGTCCATATACGTATGGCGAAGCAGGTCCTATGCGTGGACCAAGTCGTCGTGCTATTGGGCATGGCGCTTTGGCAGAGCGAGCTCTTGAACCGGTTTTGCCAAAAGAAGTAGATTTTCCTTATGCCATTCGCGTGGTGTCCGAAGTGTTGGGTTCAAATGGATCGAGCTCTATGGCATCAACATGCGGTTCAACATTGTCACTTATGGCAGCAGGCGTACCTATTCAAAAACCAGTTGCCGGTATTGCTATGGGACTTGCGTCAGATGAAAAAAATTGGAAAGTATTGACTGACTTGCAAGATGTCGAAGATGGTCCTGGAGGAATGGATTTCAAAATCGCTGGAACAGCTGATGGTATTACCGCGATTCAAATGGATACCAAGACACATGGTTTGACATGGGATATCGTTGAACAGACAATTAAACAAGCTCGTGAAGCGCGTTTGCAGATTTTGGGTGTTATGGCTTCTGCTATTGCAGAACCTCGCAAAGAATTATCCCAATATGCTCCACGCATTGAAACTATTCAAATCAATCCAGAAAAAATTCGTGCCGTTATTGGTCCTGGTGGAAAAGTTATCAATAAAATTATTGAAGACACCGGTGTTCAAATTGACATTGAACAAGATGGCCGTGTGATGGTGACTTCAAACGATGCAGAAGGAATGAGAAAAGCAGTTAAGATGATTCAAGATTTGACTCATGAAGTCACTGCAGGCGAAGAATTTGAAGGAAAAGTGTCTCGCTTGGAAGATTTTGGCGCGTTTGTAGAAATCTTGCCAGGCCAAGATGGATTGGTACATGTAAGTGAGATTGCATGGGAACGCGTTGGTAAGCCTTCTGATATATTGAAGATTGGCGACATGGTAAAAGTAAAAGTAAAAGAAATTGACCAACTCGGTCGTGTGAATTTATCCATGAAACTCTTGAAACCAAAGCCAGAAGGATATGTAGATCAGCCAAGTCATAGTGCTTCTGGTTCATCTGACAGACGTGGAGGTGGGTTTAGAGGAAATAGTGGTGGAGGAAATAGAGGCGGGGGATTTAGACGAGACCGATAAAAACACGGAGACACCACGTAGAACGTGGCAGGCGGAAAAAGAAATTGGAAATTATAAATTAAAGAACATCTGAAAGGGTGTTCTTTTTTGTTGACCAAAAAGATACGAAATGTTATTATATTTTACAATCGCAACGGAGGTGAATAGCAATGACCGTTCAAGAGTTTTTGGCTCTTCCGAACCAGGCAACGTTCTTCGTAGTCAGCGAAGAAGGGGGTGGCATCTCAATCATGCCCGGTTACAAAACGGGCACAAGGACATATCGCCTGCTTCTGCAGGCGATGCTCGAAAGTAGAGGCGAATATGTCTTCGGCGACGATGTCGCGGCAGACACGCCGATGCTTCTATTTCTGACGATTCGGGACGCGCTCGTGGAAGTTCTCCGCCAGTTGGATGCTGGCGACAGCATCGACGTCCGTGAGGGTTGGAGGGTTCAATGAAAAAGAATGTCTTTCAAGGTGGGAGCAACAAGGTGTGTTGGAGGCCACACCGTTCGATTTGAGACTGTGAAGATATTCATATTTTCAAATTGAGAAAAAACACCGCCGTAATGGGCAGTGTTTTTTATATCTCAACGCTTCGCTATTTTGCACTCGCGTCTTTGTTTTTAAAGAAACGAATGTGTCGGAGCGAAGCGTTGGTTGCGGCGGATGTTGAATTCCGCTCCGACGTGAAGGTCACTCAGGGGACTCCAGGAAGTCCCTGACGGCCTGCCCATGCCGCAGTGCCGTCTGGGCACGTTCGAGACGTGCCTCTGTATCTCCTTTCCTTTTTTTGGCGTCCTCCCATTTTTTGGTGGCCTGTTTTAGCAACTCTGGTGCTGCTTCCATTTCCTTTTCCAGGTCACCGAGCTTTCTGCTAATACGGAAATGCACCGTGGTTGTGCTCCGAAGCTTGTCCCTCTCGGGTCCCTCGTCGGGGTTCCCGACAGCAGCGCACGCCTTCATGGCCTCGAACATTTGGGAGTATGCCTTATCGACTCTTTTTGAGAGCCGGCGCATTTTTTCGTCAGCCCTCTCTGCTGCCGTAGCCCTTCCCTCTGCCTCGCGCATTTCCTTGTGCGAGGTTATGAGCGTCTCGTTGGCGCGCTTGAGGTCTTCGAGCGTGCGGTAGCACCGAGCCTCCAGGTAGTTGACGATTGCCCCGACCAGAATCTTGTTGAGGTCCCGTTCGCCCCTGCTCTGGCCCAAGAGGGCCACGATCGCCATGATCAGAGCTTCCATATTTTCTCTCCGGCCACCCGTCCATTGGGTGGAACTAGAGAAGTTATCATATATCACTAAAAGTTTCAAGGATAAATAGGTTAATTTTGTAATATAGTCCATACAAAAACTGTGTAATATTGACAAAATTATATAAATATGCCATAATATGATTATAAACACTTACATTATGATTAAGTTAAAAATACATACTATAGCGAAAAAATTGGGTAAAAATATCTCTGAGATTAGCCAAGAAACTGGTATCAATCGCAACACGATTACAGCTTTGTATCATGGTGAGGCTGAGGGGGTATGGTTTTCTACTCTGGATCGGATTTGTGAACGCTACGGATTGAATATTACTGATATTGTAGAATTTGAACCCAAACAAAATGAAGAAAGCACCCCCAAAATGTATCGTCAGATACTGACTTTAAGTCCTATAATTTTTTGGCCCAGAATTGCTGGCATTATTCATCCTAATCCAAAATTTTTTGATGAAGGATTGGGCACTTGCGATGTTTATTTTAAAAATGGCGTGTGTGAAGTTTTTTGGCATACTACTTCCTCATTTGCAGAAATGGCAGAGGCGGTTTATAAAGAATATGGAGAATTAAGTCGGCGACATTTTGAGTTAAAAGAAAGTTTTTTTGATTATGGGAAAAAGGTAGAAGCGTTTTGCCAGGAATACGCAACTGGTTTTCCATTAGAATGGGGTGTTAACGAATTGTTGAATTTTTTGGAGCAGTGGCAAAATACTTTGGAAAAATTTTGGTCCACGGCAATTTTTATTGATAGCTTTGATTTGGGATTTGATAATAAAGAAGTAGCGCGGATTGGTAAGATTTATAATTTTACTCAAGCAGAAATTGCGGAACTTTTAACCAGCGAAAATATTCTGGACAAAAGCTTGCAGACCAAAGAGAGAATGGCGCGTGCCAAAAAACATCGCCAGCTTATTAAAACGATTTTGAAAAAATATAAATTAAGTGTGGATCCTTTGGAATTTTTCAAAGAGTTGGGACAATGGCGTGAATATCGACAGACAGTAAATGTGCAAGTTCAAGAATTGTGGAATAAATTATTTAAACGATTGGAAAAAACTACCGGAGTAGAAGCAAATTTTTTATATTTTTTAACTTTTGAAGAATTGGATAATTTGTTGCATGGTCTGATTAAAAAACATACTTTGAAAAATCGTTTTAATCAGGGTCTATTGCTTTCTATATTAGGCAAAGATTATAAAATAATTGAAGGAACAGAGGTTAAAAAAGTCTATGAAGAATTACAGGAAATTTTACAACAAAGTGAACTAGGCCATTCAGTAGCAGGAAAAGTTGGAGCCCAGGGTTATGCCCAGGGGGTTGCTCGGGTGATAGAAAAAAAAGAAGATATAAAAAAGTTTCAAATTGGAGAAATTTTAATTGCAGAAATGACTGATGATAGTATGTTGGAAATTATAAAAAAAGCTGGAGCTATAGTGACCAATGCGGGAGGTATGCTCTGTCATGCGGCTATTAACGCTCGCTTGGCTGGTAAGCCATGTATAATAAATACTCATACTGCCACTACCCAAATTAAAACTGGTGATATTGTGGCCGTGCGAGCCAATCATGGTACAGTACGAATTCTAACTCCACAAAATAATAATTAAATTCTATGAACAAAGATTATATTTTCATGCAACGGAAAGAAGGCATTCACCTTATCCCACATGCATATATCATCGCCCAGTCATATTGCAAAAAGATGCACGAATCTCTTGGTATATCGTTTGGTCCCACGCTTGTCCAATATATAGATGGCGTGATGTATTGGTATGCTTCGCAGACATATGTACGAAAAGTGGCACAGCATAGCTTGGCGCTGGTTATAAAACGTAGGAATTTTTTGGATTTTGCCATAAAGACATATGATCAAAAAATGGAAAAATTAAGTGCACACGCAGCTTTCTTATACAAAACTGATGTACACAAAAAAAATAATCATGAACTATGGAAATTATTTTCTCGGCACATAACATTGTATACCGACGCATATGCTTGGAGTGAACCCGTAGTGATTGGTCTCGAAGAGTCATTGGGGACATATCTGAAGCAGTATCTAGCAGAGAACTTTTATGATAAGGAGAGAGCCTCTTTTATTTTCTCTGTATTGACTGCTTCGAAAGAAAAGTCATTTGCAAAAGAAGAAGAGGATGACCTATTTCGTATAGCAATAGAGATTAAAAAGAAACGGCTAAAAAATATTGATGCAGCAATAACAAAACACGAACAAGCATATTCTTGGGTGCCCTACGATTACGGGCTTGATCTGTGGGATAAAAAATATTTTTCTGTTATTTTGGATAGATTACTAAAACAAGATGAGATGGAGCGACGATTATTTGAAAGTAAAAATTACTTTAAAAGTTTAGAAAAAAGACAAAAAGAAATAGAACAAACATACAAAATTGAAGAAAAATATAGTATATTGTTTGGTAGTTTACGCCGTGCAGTTTATTTGCAGGATCATAAGAAAAAATTATTTACCATCGTCCATTATCATATGGCTCGTATGTTGTCTGAAATAGCTCTACGCGTACATACCTCGACAGATCTCATGCAATATTATCTCCCTGAAGAACTGGAAAGAGCACTTCTGCAACAAAATTTTACTGAAGAAAGTGAACTAAAAAAACGTAGACAAAATAGCCTGTTTATTTTTAAAGATGATGCCGTGAAAATGCTTGTAGGGAATAAAGCAAAATCATATGTATCACGCCATGTAAAAAAAGAACAACAGAGGGAAGCAACGCTTTTAGGAACTACTGCTTCTCCTGGCTTGTATAGAGGAACAGTTCATATCATAAGAGATTCAAAAGAAATAAAAAATATGAAGAAGGGGGAGGTGTTAGTAGCCACTATGACTAGTCCTGAATATATTACTGCCATGCGAATGGCCGGCGCAATTATTACTGACCAGGGAGGGATAATGTGCCATGCTGCTATCATTTCACGCGAACTCGGTATACCCTGCATAGTTGGAACAAAATTTGCGACGACTTTTTTGAAAGATGGAGATAATGTCGAGATTAATGCTGACCAAAATACTGTGACAGTCATTAAATCCTAAAATTTGGAAATTAAAGAACATCTGAAAGGGTGTTCTTTTTGTATCTTGATTTTATTTATTTTTTATGGTTTAATCTATGCGTTAAAATAAAGGCCGACGTTCGTCTTCGTCTCGAGTACTCGGGACTACGCCGGATAAATTAGTTTGTAGATTTTAAGTAAGCATAAATATCTGCGGGTGTAGCCGAACTGGCATAGGCGCATGCCTTAGGAGCATGTTCCCGAAAGGGAGTGGAGGTTCGATTCCTCTCACCCGCACATTGTATTTTCTTATGACCAAAAAAGTATTTTATACTGTTATCGGTTTTTTGATTCCCATCGGGGTGTTGGCTTATTTTCCTCTGATTGGCTATTTTTTATATAAATTGAATGCAAATAAAACTTGGTTTGATATAGTACTTTTTATTGCCTTAATTGGTCTGCCACCGTTGGTGGGTCTTATATTTAAAAAACTAAAAAAGAACGTTGGCAACTATGAGTTGATAATAAAGGGTACGGGTTATTTTTTTTGGATTCTCGTAATGCTGGGTGTATTTTCTGTCTTATTTGTCTTAGGAAAAATTATTTTCGTCTTGTTATATTCTAGATAGTCTTTGGTATAGATTTTTGTATAATTTAAAATTTGTTTAACGCCTCGTTGAGAGGTTTTTTAATACCAACATGTTAGACATTGAATTGTTATATCACAATCAAAATCTTCCTATTATTGATTTGCATACATATTCTAATCCAACAGATGCTCTGGAATTTTTGGAATCACAATTATTTTATCTTTATAAAAAAAGAGAACAACAGGTCCGTGTAATTCACGGAGTAGGGGAAGGAATTTTGAAACAAAAAGTTCATGAATCTTTGAAACAAAATGCACTCGTAAAAAGATTTGGATTAGAAGAACATGGAGGAAGTACTATTGTTGTTTTAAATATTGTTTAGTTTGTAATAATTGTAAATTCACCTAAATTACAATTCACCTAATTTCTAATAAAAATTAAAAGGTCAAATTGGTATTTGGAATTTTATTAGGTGAATTAGAAATTAGAATAATTTGGTGAATTTGGGGACATTTTATGAGAGTTGAGACATTGATAGAAGTCAGTTATTTTAACATAAAAATACTGTTTGGTTTTCCCACATCTTATCCACATCTCTCTGCTTGACATATATAAGAGGTTGAGATACTATATGCGAGCGTGAATATCACTCCCGACTACTCGGGAACCACGTCCAAAGACACACGCTCTATATGCTTGGACCTCTGGGTAACACTTTAGTACTATCCTGTTCATCATGATGTACCAAATGACAATTCGTTACTCATAGCATCCAAGCGGATAGACAAAACATATTTGTATGTTTATGACCGCCGGAAGCGGTCATTTTGTTTCAAAATTTATCTTTCACGTTTATTAGAACAATTTTATTTTGCACAATGTACATAATCATAGTTGTGTATAGTGTGTAAGAAAGAAAGAATGTTTGCGGAAGATATTGAGTGAATGATCATTACAATTTACCAAGTAAGTAGTATATAAATATTTGTGGTATCAAGAAACACAATTGTGTGTTTCTGTAGTGCATAAGAGCACACGGTGGATGCCTTGACATTGTCAGTCGATGAAGGACGTTGCAGGGTGCGATAAGTCTCGGTGAGGTCCCAAGCAACCTTTGACCCGGGAATTTCCGAATGGGGGAACCCGTTCCGATTTTATCGGAACACTGTATGATGAATTCATAGTCATACAGAGAAGACCTGGTGAAGTGAAACATCTCAGTAGCCAGAGGAAAAGAAAGAAACAAAGTGCCACTGATTTTCATTCACAGATCACACGAGAAATTGTGGGATCTGTGTATTGAAGATCTGTGGTTCGATTCCGTTAGTAGTGGCGAGCGAAAGCGGAACAGCCTAAACTTATATTGTGTTGAATATAGAAAGGAAAAGTCGTAAGACTATTTTGGACTATATTCTTAAAGGACAGGCCGTTGCAATATAAGTGTTGTAGGGTACAGCGTTGGTTACCTGTTAGACCAGCTGCTATGGCATATATATAATTGAAAATTCCTGGAAAGGAATACCAAAGAGGGTGATAGTCCCGTAAGTGAAATATATATGTATAGTGGTGCTGTATTCCTGAGTACGGCGGGACACGAGAAATCCCGTCTGAAACTGCCGCGACTATGCGGTAAGGCTAAATACTGACAATGATCGATAGTGAACCAGTACCGTGAGGGAAAGGTGAAAAGTAGCCCGGAGAGGGCGGTGAAATAGTACCTGAAACCGTGTGCTTACAATGAGCCAGAGCCGGCGTGTCTCACTGGCGTTCGACAACGCAGTTGAAAGTTTTAAAGTTATAAAGTTATAAAGTTCCAATCGAACTTTCAACTTTATGACTTTCAACTTTATAACTTCGGGTGGCGAGCGATAGTGAGACACGTTTAGGTGATGGTGTTCCTATTGAAGAATGAGCCTGCGAGTTACTTTATGTGGCAAGCTTAAATCCTTTGCAGGATGAAGGCATAGCGAAAGCGAGTCTTAACGGGCGTTAAGTCTCATAAAGTAGACCCGAAACCGGGTGAGCTATCCATGGACAGGGCGAACCCTCACGAAAGTGAGGGGGAGGTCCGAACCCACGCGCTGTGCAACACGCGGGGAGGATCTGTGGATGGGGGAGAAATTCCAATCGAACTCGGTAATAGCTGGTTCTCCTCGAAATATATTTAGGTATAGCTACATATGTTTCTTTTGGTGGTAGAGCACTGGATGAGTGTTGGGTCCCTCGGGATACCACACTCAATCAAACTCCGAATGCCAGAAGTATAAGAGTATGTAAGTCAGACGGCGGGGGCTAAGCTTCGTCGTCAAAAGGGAAACATCCCAGATCGCCAATTAAGGTCCCTAAATCGATACTAAGTGTAAAAGGCGGTGTTGATTCTTAAACAACCAGGAGGTTGGCTTAGAAGCAGCCATCCTTTAAAGAAAGCGTAATAGCTCACTGGTCAAGAGTCTTCGCGCCGAAAATGTACCGGGGCTTAAGTATCGTACCGAAATTGCGAGCTTGTATCGTAAGATACAAGCGGTAGAGGAGCATTCTGAACTGCAGTGAAGCTGGACCCGCGAGGGCAGGTGGAGCGTTCAGAAGAGAGAATGCAGGCACAAGTAGCAAAAATGCCGGTGAAAGTCCGGCACGCCGAAAACCCAAGGTTTCCAGGGCAACGAGAATCGTCCCTGGGTTAGTCAATCCTAAGGCCAGATCGCCCCATGGGCGGTGTAACCGATGGAAGAGCAGGCTAATATTCCTGCACTTGGTAATGTTTGCAATGCTATGCGCAGTTCAAAAATGTGAGCGTAATTGGTATTGTGCGTCCCGCAAGGGAGAGACTGCGTCCTCGGACAAGGTCAATTCAGGTTTTAGAAATTGCCTAGAAAAGTAGCAAAGCGTTAAACATTATCAAACTGTACCGTAAACCGACTCAGGTAGGTAGGTCGAGAAGACCAAGGCGAACGAGATAAACATGGTTAAGGAACTCTGCAAAATAGCGGCCGTAACTTCGGGATAAGGCCTTCCCAACGCAAGTTGGGATCAACAAAAGACATCATGCGACTGTTTACCAAAAACACAGCTCCCTGCAAACTCGTAAGAGGAAGTATAGGGAGTGATGCCTGGCCAGTGTCAGAACGTTAAGGGGAGAGGTTAGTCGTAAGACGAAGCTTTGAACTGAAGCGCTGATGAACGCCGGCGGTAACTATAACCGTCCTAAGGTAGCGAAATTCCTTGTCGGGTGAGTTCCGACCCGCACGAATGGCATAACGGTGTGATGACTGTCTTAACCATGTACTCGGCGAAAATGCAAGTGTCGTGAAGATGCGACGTACCCGCAGTTAGACGAAAAGACCCCATGAAGCTTTACTACAACTTGACATTGGTACATTATTTCACTTGTTCAGCGTAGGTGGGAGCCGAAAGGCGACAATGAGACACCACCCTTGTGTGATGATGTACCTAATCATGTACCATGAATCTGGTATAAGAGACAGTGTCTGGTGGGTAGTTTAACTGGGGCGGTTGCCTCCCAAACATTAACGGAGGCGTTTACAAAGGTCAGCTTAGTCCGGATGGAAATCGGACTGGACGTGCAAACGCAAAAGCTGGCTTTACTGCAAGGGCCACCACCCGAGCAGTCACGAAAGTGGAAGTTAGTGATCCGACCGTACGAAATAGGACGGCGGAAGCTCATCGGATAAAAGTTACTCTGGGGATAACAGGCTGATCGCGCCCAAGCGTCCATAGCGACGGCGCGGTTTGGCACCTTAACATATCGGGGTGCACAAACAGCAATGTTTTTCCTACATCTTTTCGTTAAAACTTTATTTAGTTAGATAGGTAAAAAAGAGATCAATCGGCTTATAACGGTGAACCCGTCATCCTGCCACAGCGGGATCGGCAATACCGTGGGAAGTTCATCCTTCGCTCGCTAAAGCGAGCTTCGGACGACAAACATTCTATATAGATTGCTTGTACTCCGTAGCTTTAGCGAAGGAGTAACCCCGTAACGACTGACCCGAAAGGGAAGACTCATCATAAGTTAAAAGTTTGTAAAGTTCATAAAGTTATAAAGTTCGATTCGAACTTTCAACTTTATAACTTTCAACTTTATAACGTAGGTGGGTAATACGCCGACTCTTGCAACAAAAAACAGAGATCATGCAGGTCACGCCCTAAGCACTTTTGTGCCGGGTCTGCTAACATCCTGTGCAAGAAGAAGATATAGTCTACGCCACACGAAATTGTGGAATCAAGTACGATGTCGGCTCATCGCATCCTGGGGCTGGAGAAGGTCCCAAGGGTTTGGCTGTTCGCCAATTAAAG